>OGXN01000013.1_pt1 | contig 213202 bp, 183 predicted proteins | sample 1576281 | NCBI WGS metagenome assembly OGXN01 (sample SAMEA3541494, study PRJEB24748) | human gut metagenome | biome: human gut; feature: human-associated habitat; material: faeces | place: China | collected 2012
AAGAAGTTAAAGACATTTCAGGCCTTACACATGGTGTTGGCTGGTGTGCTCCTCAGCAGGGTGCCTGCAAGCTTACCCTGAATGTTAAAGAGGGTATTATCCAGGAGGCACTGGTTGAGACAATCGGATGCTCCGGTATGACTCACTCCGCAGCTATGGCAGCAGAGATCCTTCCGGGAAGAACGGTTCTGGAAGCTTTAAATACAGATCTTGTATGTGATGCTATCAACACCGCTATGAGAGAACTGTTCTTACAGATCGCTTACGGAAGAACACAGAGTGCGTTCTCTGAAGACGGACTTCCCATTGGCGCAGGCCTGGAAGACCTTGGAAAAGGATTAAGAAGCCAGGTTGGTACTATGTATGGTACCCTGAAAAAAGGCCCTCGTTATCTGGAAATGGCAGAAGGCTATGTAACAGGCATCGCTCTTGATGCTGAAGATCAGATTATCGGCTACCAGTTCGTAAGCCTTGGAAAAATGACAGACTTTATCAAGAAGGGCGACGATCCCAACACAGCCTATGAAAAAGCAAAAGGTCAGTACGGCCGTGTTGCTGATGCTGTTAAGATCATTGATCCGAGAAAAGAATAAGAGGAGGTAGCGAAAAATGGCTTTATTTGAATCATATGAAAGACGTATTGATAAAATCAATGCCGTATTGAACAGCTACGGCATCGCTTCCCTTGAAGAAGCTGAGAAAATCACAAAAGATGCTGGACTTGATGTATATGATCAGGTTAAGAAAATCCAGCCTATCTGTTTTGAAAATGCTTGCTGGGCTTACATTGTAGGCGCTGCAATTGCAATCAAGAAAGGCTGCAGAAGAGCAGCTGATGCTGCAGCTGCAATCGGCGAAGGCCTTCAGTCCTTCTGTATCCCCGGTTCTGTTGCAGATACCCGTAAGGTAGGACTTGGACATGGTAACCTTGGAAAGATGCTTCTTGAAGAAGATACCGAATGCTTCTGCTTCCTTGCAGGACATGAGTCTTTTGCAGCTGCTGAAGGTGCTATCGGTATTGCAGAAAAAGCAAATAAGGTTCGTCAGAAACCTTTAAGAGTTATCCTGAATGGTCTTGGAAAAGATGCTGCTCAGATTATCTCCAGAATCAACGGATTTACTTTTGTAGAAACCGAATATGATCCTTATACCAATACAGTTAAGGAAGTATATCGCAAGTCTTATTCAGAAGGACTTCGTGCAAAAGTTAACTGCTACGGTGCAAACGATGTTTGTGAAGGTGTTGCTATCATGCATAAGGAAGGTGTAGATGTTTCCATTACTGGTAACTCCACCAATCCTACCAGATTCCAGCATCCCGTTGCAGGAACCTATAAGAAAGAATGTCTGGAGCAGGGTAAGAAATATTTCTCCGTTGCTTCCGGCGGTGGTACAGGCCGTACACTTCATCCCGATAATATGGCGGCAGGTCCTGCTTCCTACGGTATGACGGATACTATGGGCCGTATGCATTCCGATGCACAGTTCGCAGGTTCTTCTTCCGTTCCGGCTCATGTTGAAATGATGGGTCTGATTGGAGCGGGCAATAACCCGATGGTTGGTATGACTGTGGCTGTTGCTGTTAGCATCGAGGAAGCAGCTAAGGAAGGAAAGTTCTAAGACAAGTAGTTATATTTATAGAGCGATTTGTAGACCGCACTAACCTTTGATGGTTGGTGCGGTTTTTGGTGGTGCGCCTGGCGGTGCACGTTACCTAATGGGCAAAAGTCCCTAATCCGCCCTAGTAGTGAGAAGGATACAGCCAAGACCAAGGGCGTCCATTGCGAGGTGGAATCTGAAGGAAGGTGAGTTATCGGATGGAATATAAAAAAATATATCATAACTAAAATATTTGATAAACAGGGCTGTATAGCATATTTGTGTAAGAAGGTAAATGAAGTGTGTTATTTGCCTGGAACATTGGAGGCATTGAGAACTGATGGAGTACAGATTGTGATATTAGATGCTCCGGATATCTATTCGGAGTATGCCCCATATTCTTATGTAGATGATATGAAAGCGTTTATTGATAAAGTCAGTAAGATGAATCGAGTTGCATAAACTGGATAAGAGGAATGGGTAGTACACCCGTAGAGCACAAACATCCCTTAAATCCTTGAAAGCCCACCCTTCACCGTATTCATCGAGATGGCTGCGAAAGATGGAAGATTTTTAGAAAATGTGAATGCAACAATGAGTATGGAAGGCATGCCACTGACACAAGAGGATAGCGAATTAGCAATCAATTGTTTTGAAGGCAAAATTGACTTTGGAGAAGCAATTGTCAATCTTGTTAAAATGTACGCACCAAAATCTATGGTACGTTAGCGTATGGGAAGAAATTATAGGCATAAATACGAATATGATGTACGTTACTGTTTTCCAGGCTCGAATGTCCTGAAAAATAAACTAAATATAACAGATAAAGATATTTTGGAAGAGGCGGAACGCCATATAACATCACTGCGTACAGCAGAAGTTATGAAAAAGGGGATTCATGGAAAATTTGATTTTAATCATTTAAAGCGTATCCATAAGTTTTTATTTGGGGATATCTATGATTGAGCGGGCAAGGTACGGTTGGTGAACATATCGAAAGGAAATCAATTTTGCCGTGTAGAGTATATTGAGCAGCAAATGAAAGAAATTATATTTCTTAGGAAATAAATAGCTCCTTTACGTTAAGAATTAAGATTGAATATTTTTATCGAAAAGGAGTATTTTTATGCCAGTAGCAAAGGAATAAATTCGACAGATTATTATGGAAAACAAGATAGACAACGTTGCTGATGTCTATTCTCTCCTCTGGGACTACTTTAAGGATATCCTGCAGAATTCATAGAAACTGAACCCTGTCTATCCTTTTGGCTTTATGGACTATATTCATTATAAGGGACGAGAGGATGGGCGGATTCTGAGCCGGCCGTCTATATCGTATTAGGAATTGTCGCAGATGGAAACAAAGACATTCCCAACATTACCGTGGGTACTATTATACACATGCTGTGTAATTCCTTTAAGTATGTCAATTATAGTATTGCTAAAAAGGAAAAATGAAGTTAATATAAGAGATATGAATATGTGCGATTTAAGGGGATATTTAGTTCTATATGCCGAATAAACCCCTAATTCCTTTAATGATGATATAAATTATAATCATTATATTACTTATAATACTTGGTATAATTAAAAAATAATTATGAAAAGATTTATTATTTTCAAAAAAATTGAGAAGAAAGCAAAAGATATATTACTGATTTTGAGGGTAAGTTTAATAATCCTATTGTTTGCTGTTTTGCTGATTATAGGTAATGGGAGACTGCCTATAGGTATGTCAAATTTTTCTTTCATTAACATCGGTGATAGTGGTATGAAAGTTAAATACAAAGAAGCTAATCGGAGTTATTATAGGACCTACTTTTTAACAACTGAACAAAAGAATAATGTTTATGTTATCAGCAGCTGCTCGGAGGGAACAGTATATCTTAAAATGAAACAGGGAATGTATGAAGAAAATCTGGATATCAGCAATTATGATAGCATGTTGGATTTAAGTCAATTTGACGAAGGTTATATTTCGTTTACAATTACAAATAAAAATGCCAAAAATGTTTCGGTACAATTAGAAATTAGGTAGAAGGAAGAACCGTTTTTGGAATATCTTCTTTTGTAGTTAAAGTTTAGAAATCGGCAAATATGATCATATATTGGGTTTAAATCAGTTTGGAGAAGCTTATATTTAGTTTAAGATACAAATGAAAATGTTAAATATGTTTCAACAGAAATAGATATTAGTTAGACATTAATATCTATTTTTTATAGCCTGAAACCCCAAAAACGGCTTAAAACTTCCCTTGACTTCTTATGAGGAAAAACGCATGAAATAAGGATATGTGTGTATCTTCTCAATTTGCGCCATAACTCTGTAAAAAGTGTTCTTGCTAAGTTGGGCGGCATTAGGGCGGCATTTTTCTTTCCGGCCGGTACACATGGGATGTTAGAAACCTGTTTTCGGGGGAGACTGATGCAGTTACCCTGCTTAGTGTCTTTTGGTTGCCATTCCTTTGGTTGTGTACCGTTGTGCCCTGTTTGCGACTATTGAACCGCCAATATTAACTACTTCGCCTTAGTTCAAGAATGTAAACCAAGATTATGCTCATAATCCTTGCAAAGAAAGATATTCCAAAATATTATTTTTTTCAATAGACTGGTCATGGGATAATTCTGAAAGTCTCGCAGCTACTGTTACAGTCAACCAGTCTGTCAAAAAGTCCCTGCTCACACCCATTTCTCGCAGATAAATATCAGCTGATTGTTTTTTCATTTTCACAATTTCTTGTTGGTTTGGAGTATTCTCTGGTACAGGTGTCATCTCAATTAAGCACAGTGTCCTTGCAATATCATAGTTTTTGTTGCCTTTGCATACATTCATGAAATCAATAATGTACGTTCCTTGTCTTCCTACAAGCAAGTTGCCAAAATGAAAATCACCATGACATAAATTATCGCCATCGGGCAAATCAGCAAGAATTTCAAGCAACTTCGATTGGCATTCTATATTCAAATCCTTTGCGTTTTTTATATTTTTTTCTAATATCGCCTTACAGTCTATGGCATCCGGTAAATGTGCAGAAACGATTCTTTTGTGGATGTTTGCTAAAACTTTTGTGTATTTTTCAATGTCATAAGTTTCAAAAAGTACTTCCAGTAAAGATTGTCCCTCTATTTTATCATAAATTATTCCGTTTCTGCCCTCATAAACAAATGCTTCATAACTTTTGGCGATGGGGATATCCAAGTGATTCATCAATTGGGAATTATGAAGTTCTGTTAACATTGCGCTTTCTGGATATCCCAAATGAAATAATTTGGCAGCTTTATGATTTCCAATGTCAAAAACATCTGCTGTATTACCTACGCCAATCAGTTCACCAAATTGCACCGTTTTCACCATCCTTTATCATTTGCATAATATAAGTACTCTGTGGTTCGCCTATTCGCCCAAAGGCGTAATCATAGTCTAAAGTCAAACCGCATAAAAGTCAATTTTACAGTGGTATAGACAAATCTTAATAAGAAGAATTCAAGGAATTCCACCAGCTTTTTGTTTTTGGTATGCGGTATCCGAAAATATCATTTGCGATTTTAGGGAATAGTTTATTCCGTGCTTTCTGTTTTGTTCATACATGCGCATTTTTCGCGGCTTACTTTCAACCGAAGTAAGCACCAGAAGCAAAAAACAGCTAGGGTCAAGACTATATAGAACACGGTAAACTCAGCAGGAAATTGGTGGTCTCCAATCTGGCATGCTGTCCATACGATCCAATATGAAAGCATGAGCAATGGAAGAGCATTTTTCACCAGAACCATATTCGCTTCTATACGCCGTATTCTGTCCTGGCGTAAAATTTTTCCATTCATCCGGCCCCAATATTTACCGTTGCCTTCTGGCTCCGTTACTGTAAGACCCTCAAAATTGCTGTTGCTCATTTTTACAAGCTTGCATATCTCCAACAATTCCTTTTTTTCTTTGATCTCTTCGGTAAACTTTTTCTCCTGTAAATCCATCACTTCATGGAAAGTAGTTTCTCCTCTTTGAAGCGCTCGAATCTGGCAAACCGGAACCTCAAGCAAACGCAGCAGCTTAATCCTTTCGAGTGTTTCGATATTTTGCTGATCGTACTCCCGGTAGTTGTTCTGCCTATTCCGCTTAGGCTGCAGAAGTCCTTCCTGTTCATAGTAACGAATATTTGCCTTTTTTAATCCTGTAATTCTTTCTACATCTTTTATATTCATGTCTCGAACCTCCTTGCTTCCTAAAATACTTTTGGAAAAGTACCCTCACGATTTTTGGTATCATTATATCATGACTTTATTTTGTACCTTCAAGGAACTGGAATGTCAAAGGTTTTTTGCTTTTGCATTTATTTTTTATTTGTAAAACTTTTTCTGATATATTTTATCTGGAACAATCTGAATCTTTTTTGATTGTGCTGTCGGGAAACTATGAAAGGTAGAATACTTGGTTTGCGCAAAAGATGCGCAAACTGTGAAAAAGTTCATGAAAATGTGCATATTGAATAAAAGTTGTGCAAGTGTTACTCTGAAAAAGTAGTAAATAGTGATTCTGTAGAAGGAGGGCTTATGAAAATTAAACGATTACTTAGTCTTGGGATTGCTGTGGTGTTGGCAATAATGACAACTGCGTGCGGAACGTCAGGCACGGATTCCACACCGGCCAAAGCAACAAATAGCGCAGAAGTTGCGCAGAGTGAGACAGGAACGGGGGAAACAGGAACAGATGCATTTGCTGGTTTGCCGGATGAACTTGACATTGGAAAGGATGTGGCCGCTGTACCGGAGATGTATAGCAACGTGGATCTTTCCAAACCGGTGAATATCAATATTTATATGGTAGGTGATACACCTTCGGACTGGGAGAAGGTTGCCGAAGAGGCGAATGAATATCTGAAGCCGTTTAATACGACAATCAGCGCAACATTCCTGTCCTATTCTGATTATACGACATTGTATCCTCTGGCGCTTCAGGGAGAGGATTGTGATATTATTTATACTGCGGGCTGGTGCTTCCTGGGGTCGGAGGCTGCGAAAGGATCTTTTGTTGAGCTGACAGATGATTTCATGAACAGCTACATGCCTCTGACTACAAAATATCAACATTCGGATAGTTATGCAGAAGTCATGGTGGGAGGAAAGATCTACTGTATCCCTCAGAATATGACGGAAGCCTCTCAAAAGTTTGTTGCGATTCGGCAGGATCTTGCAGAAAAATATGGAATCACGGAATTGAAAACATGGGATGACTATATGAATTATCTGCTTACGATTGCAGAGCAGGAAACGCCTGAAAGCGGTATTTATGCGTATGCTGCCGCTACAGATAACAATGAACTGTGGGATGTATATCGGGAAGGCTATAATGTCAGAACAGCAGTGGACAATGATCTTCTCGATTTGACTTATATCTATAAGGATGAAAATACAATTCCTGCAGCAGAAGATATTCAGCTTGTTTATCAGACAGATGAGTTCAGAGGCTTCTGTGATGATATGAAAAAATTAGCAGATGCGGGTGTATGGAGCCGCAGTGCCTTAACCAATTCCGTGACGGATGACGAAGCATTTGCTGCCCTTCAGGGCGCGTCAGTTGCGTGGAACTCCTCTGTATTTACCTACATCAAAACCGCGGAACAGACGGAAGGTGTGGAATGTGCGGTATATGATCTCGCTTCGGATAAGCCTACGGCAGCAGCATATGGAAATGGCGGTATGGCAATTGCATCCAGCAGCCGGAATCCGGAAAGAGCCGCAATGATACTTGATATCATGGAGAATGATACTTATCTGAACCAGCTGATTATACTGGGGATAGAAGGAGTACATTACGAAATGCAGGATGAAGAGCATTACATGGAAACGGATAAGGCTGCCGATTATCCTATCTGGGGAACATCTGCATCCTGGGCAATTAAGAATTATAAGCTTACAGATGCATCTATGGATCCCAGACAGGTGGCAATAGAGGCTTCTATTGAAGAAAGAGGGGAGACATCCCCTACCCGTACATTTGCCTTTGATGATTCCGAAATCAGTGAATATACTGCCGCAATCAAAAATATCCTGAATGATTATGTGCCGTCTCTGCAGCTTGGCCTGACAAAAGATATTGACGGAGCATTGGATGAAATGATGGCCAAATTGGAGTCGGCGGGCCTTCAGATTTATATGGATGAGTTTGAAAAACAGTATAATGCATGGGTGGCGGAGCAGTGATCTGTTGGAATGAAGACTGGTCCTTGAGCTTAAAAAGGAGAAAGGCAGCGGTTTCGTTGCCTTTCCCTGTTAGATTTAAAGCTGCTGTCAATTTGTTCACAAAAAGGAAAGAATGCTATGGATATCAGGATGAATAAACAGACAAAGATGAAAACAAAGATGCCGTTTAAAAAAGTGATACGTAAGCATTGGATGCTTCTGCTCATGCTTCTCCCGGCGGTGGTGTATGTAATTATTTTTTCCTATGTTCCTATGACAGGGCTGGTGATGGCCTTTAAAAGATATACCTATGCGGGAGGAATCTACTTTTCTCCCTGGAATGGCCTGAAAAATTTCCGGGCTTTAATGATTGAAGGAAAGCTTGGCATGGTAACGCGAAACACATTTTTGTATAATCTGGCTTTTATCTTTTTGGGAGTTGTATTTGAGATGGGGAGTGCCATTCTTTTGAATGAAATACTCAGTAAGAAATTCAAAAAGATTTCCCAGTCTATCATGTTCCTGCCTTATTTTATAAGCTGGGTTGTAGCTGGGGCAATTATGTATAACGTGTTTAATTATGAAAAAGGGGTTGTTAATGGGATTTTGAATCTTATCGGCCTGCAGCCGTTTGATCTGTATAATACGCCAAAGGCCTGGCCGTTTGTACTGATTTTTCTCCGTCTCTGGAAACAGACCGGATATGGATCGGTAGTCTATCTTGCTGCGATAACAGGGCTGGATCAGGAAATGTATGAAGCTGCTTCCATAGACGGGGCGTCGCAGTGGCAGAAAATACGTTATCTGACGATACCATCCTTGGTACCGACTATGATGATTATGGTTCTTCTGGCAATCGGAAATATTTTCCGGGGTGATTTCGGCCTGTTTTATCAGACAGTAAAGAGCAGCGCTCTGCTTCAGCCCTATACAGATGTAATTGATACCTATGTCTTCCGCCTGCTGATAGACAGCAGTGACTACGGGGTTTCCTCTGCGGCAGGTCTGTATCAGTCGATTCTCTGCTTCGTCACAATTATGATCTGTAACGGGATTGTAAAGAAACTTCAGCCGGATTATGCGTTATATTAAAGGAGGATGTTATGAAAGCGGAAACACAGGTAAAACATTTAAAAATAAGCAGGGATGTTATAGCAGTTAATATTTTGGGAATCATTGTGATCGGCCTTTTTGCCCTGATATGTCTGTTCCCGTTTTACTTGATCATAGTGGCTTCCTTTACAAATGAAAATGCACTGATCCGTAATGGGTTTCCGATTGTTTTTCAGCTGAAGAATGCGGGCCTTGAAGCATATAAGCTTTGTCTGAAAGCACCAGGGGATATTATCAATGCCTATCTTATTACGGGCAGTGCAACAATAATCGGAACATGTCTTTCGGTCCTGATTTCCACAATGACCGGGTATGTTCTGTCCAGAAAAGATTTTCCGTGGAGAAATAAATTTTCCTTTTTCTTTTTCTTTACAACGCTGTTTAATGGGGGGCTAGTTCCATGGTATCTGATATGTGTACGTTATCTGCATTTGAAGAACTCATATCTGGCATTGATTCTTCCATTGTTGTTTTCAGTCTGGAATATGATTATCGCTAAATCCTTTATGGCAGGGGTTCCGGCATCTATTTCGGAGTCTGCAATGCTGGACGGCGCCAACGATATACAGATTTATATTCGGCTGATTCTGCCCCTCAGCAAGCCGCTCGTTGCAACGCTGGCGCTTTTTTCGGCCTTATCCTATTGGAATGACTGGTATAACTGTATGCTGTATATTACCAATGAAAAAATGTTTACACTCCAGTATTATTTGCAGAGAATGCTGGGCAGTGCGGAGGCAATGAGAGTTGTGGCAGAAAAAACCGGAATGGCAATGGATTCTGTCCCGCTTTCCAGTATGCAGATGGCAATGACGGTGATAGCGACAGGACCGATTATCCTTCTCTATCCATTCGTACAGAGATATTTTGTAAAAGGGCTTACGATTGGTGCGGTTAAGGGGTGAATTGGAGAAAGGAAAGAGAAGAATGGAATATATATTATCAGAGTTTGACAGAGAACATATAGAAGGCTGGAAAAGGATGAAGGAGGAAATAAAACGATTAAACTGGAACGAGGTGCCGCTGGTGACGGCTGATGATTTTACTTCGAGTCTGATTTTCCTGCCTCCGGCCAAACCGGAAAACAGTAAAAAGGGAATGCTTATTATATGCGCGGGCGGTGGTTTTACCTTTAAATCACAGCATGAAGCAAAACCGGTAGCTGAGTTTTTCAGAAATGCGGGAATCAATACGGCGATCCTGGATTATCATGTGACGAACGCGGATCCTGATAAGGATCGTTTTCAGACCAAAAGGTTTGCGATGGAAGATGGGATTGCAGCTGTCAGATACTGCAGATATCATGCGGAGGAGCTGAATATCCGGGAAGATAAAATTGCTATCGGCGGATTCTCGGCAGGAGGGATAACGGCAGCATTAACGGCAACTTCAGCGGATACGGGACAAAAGGAGAGTACGGATGAATTGCTGAAAACAAGCGCAAGACCGGATGCCGCTTTGATTTTATATGGTGCATTTTCGGATACGGATATTGACAGAACACATCCCTATGATGAGGCATTGATGAAAAAGAATGCCAGTTTGGACGCGCTGTGCCATATCACTTCGAATACTCCTCCGATGTTCCTGTTTCAGACAAACAGGGATGATCCGAGAATTGGACTTCAGTTTGCTTCCTGTCTGGCACGGTATGGGGTTCCTTTTGAGATCCATACCTTTGAAGAGGGAGAGCATGGTGGAGCCTTATTTAATGGCGGAGATCGGGAAGCACCTTATTATGAGCATACATCGAAATGGGCGGAAATAGCAGCCGGATGGTTGAAGATGAGAGGATTTTGCGGATGATGCTCTAAAGCATTCGGGAGGGAAGCGATGATGCTTACGTTTGAAATTGGAGATCGGGAAAATGAAATAAACGTTTTTACATGCAATGATGAGCATAAAAATAAAGAAGGGGATGAATACGCGGCGGACAGCAGAAGCCTGCTGTATAATCATAAAAGAATCCTGCCGGCGATGGGAGAATTCCATTATTCCAGATGGGAAGACGATACCTGGGAAGAAGAGCTTCGAAAGATGAAAACCGGTGGAATAAATATTGTGGCTACCTATCTTTTCTGGATTCATCATGAAGAGAAAGAAAATGAATGGAATTTTTCGGGCAGAAGGGATATCAGAAGATTTGTTCAGCTCTGTCGGAAGGTGGGTTTGCAGGTGTTCCTTCGGATTGGTCCCTGGGTTCATGCTGAGGTGCGGAATGGAGGCTTCCCTGACTGGGTACAGCGTGCAAAGGATTATGAACCAAGAACAAATGACGAAGGATATCTTAAGGCAGTTGAAAAGTATTTCAACCAGCTTGGGAAGCAGCTGGAGGGACTGATGTTCAAGGATGGCGGTCCGATTATTGGTGTTCAGCTGGAAAATGAATATGGACATGTGGGAGGGCCGAAGGATCCCAAAATCCGTTATGCGCATATGAAGGTACTGTATGCTCTTGCGAGAAAAGCGGGCTTTCTAGTTCCTATATATACGGCTACCGGGTGGGGATATGAGGAAGGGATGATCGAAGAAACTCTGCCTGTACTCGGCGGATATGTGGATGCACCATGGGATACCACAACAACCCCGATGCCGGCCTCCTCCAATTTTCTGTTTATTCCATACAGAAATGATGCTTCCATTGGTACAAACCGTTCTCAAACGATGGAGGCCATAAATGAGAAACTGAAACAATATCCTTTTCTGACAGCAGAGCTGGGAACGGGACTCCAGGTGACCAGCCACAGAAGGCCATATGCTTCTGCACAGGATATTGAGAGTAATGTCGTGTGTATGCTGGGGAGCGGAGCCAATCTTCTTGGATACTATATGTATCATGGGGGAATCAATGTGGAAGGACAGTATACGACTCTGAATGAAGAACAGAGGATCGGCGGTTATACGACACTTCCAATTAAAAGTTATGATTTTGAAGCGCCAATCAGTGAATGCGGGAAGGTTAATGACAGTTTTGGAGCAATTCGTAAATGGAATCTGTTTGTACAGGATTTTGGAAAAGAATTGGCAGGAATGGAGGTATTTCTTCCAAAAGAGCTCCCGGAGGGAGCGGAAGACATGAATACACTCCGGGCGGCAGTCCGTTTTGACAGGGGATCCGGAACAGGATTCCTGTTTATCAACAATCACCAGCGGCTGCGTTCTATGAAAAGACATGATAATGAAGCGATCAGAATTCTGTGGCAGGGGAAGCGTTATGAGTTACGGATAGGGACAGTGCTGGAGGATGCGGTATATGTTTACCAATTCAGACTGGGAAAGGAAGAAGGGCTGCTGGAAGCTGCACCGGGTAATATCCTCTGCAGGCTTGGAAAACGTATGGTTGTTTATGGAGATAATCAGGAGACTGAGGAGATACCTTTGAGGCAGACGGATACATATATTTATCTTGGAAGAGGTACGGCTGACAGGACGGCCCGGTTTTCTGACGATCTTTATATAACCGGGCATAAAGACAGCATAATTCTGGAATATGAGGAGCATAAAGAGCTTATCACCTTGCATGAGGAGGAAATTGTGCACATTCTGAGTCCGGATGGAAAGTCTTTGATGAGAAGGTTTGTGGTTGAACCAGTATATGTCGAGGCAGTATTCAAAGAAATTGCGACAGCATCGGATCCTGAAGGGAAATTGCTTTACCGTGAGTATATTATTGAGATTGATCCGGTATGCAGAGAGAAGAAAGTACATAATCTGTATCTGCAAATTATTTATGAGGGAGATCGGGCCGAGATTTATGAAGATGGGAAACTTCTCGATGATTGGTATACAACGGGTGCGGACTGGTTTGTTAACATCAGGCGCTTTGGATATCCGTCTGAACTTGTTCTGCGGATTTATGACAGCTTAAATACCATTCCCTGCACATTTGGACAAGAGGTATACTATGAGCTTCCGGTACGGAAGGGATGTCTGCTGAAATACATTTCTATGGTCCCGGAATACAACATTAGGTTATAAAAAAAGGAGAAGGGAATATGAGGATTATTACACCACTGGATAGCCAGAAAATTACAGATATTGCATTGCATCTTGTATGGGAGCCGGACGAAGAGGCGGATGGATACCAGATTGAATTTGCGGAAACAGAGAGTTTTAAAAGTCCTCTGCTTATAGAAACGAAAAGAAATAAGAACTGTGAGCTGGATTACTACCTGCCCCAGACTGATGAAGGGCTTGTACCAGCCGGAGAATGGTTTGTAAGAATAAGGTCGGATCAGGGAAACTGCTCACAGACTATACGGCTTTCCATTAATGCGGATCATACCAAGGCGCCTCTGCGTACTGAAATTTCCCCGGAGCATCCCTATTTTACCATCTTTGATTATTCGGAGCATCGTTATGGTGCAACCTATGAAATCCTGCCTGAGGATCTGAAACCATATGCGGCGATCAGTGCAGGGGGCTCCTACCGCGTGAGAACGTCAAAGCTTCTGGATAATTTTATGGATAATGATGCGAAGGGTTATCCGTGGCATATCGGATCCTGCGGCCCCAAGGAGGTTAACAAGGGGAAATATGTGGTTACACCGCTGTCTGTAATTGAATATGTGATGCAGCACGCCGTTCATCTGAAAAGTGTGGGAGCCCTGGAAATTTACATGGGGGTAAGAAAGGCGGATGACTGGCACATCCCTTATATCAACCGTCTTATCAAACTGTGCGGAAAGTATGGCCTTCCCTTCCTTTATACGGACGGAAACCGGAACGATATCGATTTCCCTGCGGTTATTAAAAGAGATGACTATATGACCACAATTCGGGAATATTCGGATTATGTTATTTTTTCTTATAAGCAGAATCATGCCAATGCTTCCTATACCTGCTATGGTTCGATTCTCGGAGCATGGAAGGAGGGAGCCGTTAAGCGGATTGGCCTGCAGGCGGAAAACTGGTATTGGAATGATGCGGGCTTCTGTGATGATATCGGACATTATCATGGCTATCTGCAGGGAAATGAACAGCAGATTCCGGCCGCATTTACCGCGCAGATGCTTCTTGCGGGAGTATCTTTCGGAGCAACTTATTATTCTTTGGAGGGAGAGGGCTGGCTGATTGAGGATCGGGATAACGGCGGTTATGAGCTGTCTCCACAGGGAATTGCGTTTCTGTCCATGTTCCGGGCTGTTATTCAGAACAGACTGATCCCGTCGAAAGAAAATGTTTTGAGCCAGATCAAAGCGGCGGTAAGGGCGGACGGGCTTTCCGGAGACTGGGGGGATGCATGGACGGGAGGGATTTTCCGCAGAACATTCCAGAATTTGTATGATATCCGGCATACTAAGGAACTGTTTCCAAAGCAGACGAGATACTTTTATCTTCCCTTCATGACGAACCGGCCGGAGGCTTTTTCCGATCTGGTACAGATTGATGCCGCCTCAATTCAGGATCCGGATGAGATGAACCGTATTCTGGATCCACTGTATCCGGTATGGTTTGACGGGGATGCCTATGTTACTGGCAGCGACAGGGTATATATTATCATGAACAGCAATGAAAATACGGATCTCTCCCAGAGCTTTTCGGTGGATATAAGGCCGCGGGATGAGAGGAGCGCCCCTGTTGTCAAGGTGGAAGGAACTGTCGGCTTGTGGCAGTATCTGATCGTTTTTTCACAAAATGGAAAAACACGAATCCATGCAAATGCTCCGGAAGGAAAGAGTATGCGGCTATTTTTGACCACAGCAGACGGGAAAATGCCTTTTGTATCCATGCAGGGCGACGGACTGGAATGTCGATGGGATGAAGCAACGGGAAAGGCAGTCATGACCCTGGATGGATCGGATCGGCCGGTGGATGTGGAATTTTCAGAGCGGGAGAAGGAAAACAGTCTGCCAATCCCGATCAGAAATCCCGAGGATACCGCAGTATATCTGACAGATCAGCCGATCTGCGCTCTTTCGGCAGGAGATAAGGGGCTTCCGGCGTTTAATCATTGTGCAAATGAAAAATACGGAATTCTTCCCATTGCAATGAACAGTATCCGTTACCGTCATGGCATCAGTATGCCGAGGGAGACGTCCGTATCCTGGAGGCTGAGAGGGGCATACAGAGAGCTTTCTATGACTATAGGTTTTGACATTGACTGTTGGATGCCGATTATTGTGGACAGGCTGCATATTGTATGGGACAGATATATTAAGGAAATTTCTTTCCGGTTAAAAGTTTTCGGAGATGACGTACTGATCTATGAATCAGAGGAACTGAAGAGTACCAGCTTCCGGAAACGTGTTGATATGGATATTTCGGGTGTGGATCAGCTTACTTTCCGAGTGGATGGAAATATTTTCACAAAACCCCTTGTGGGTGCCATAACCGGAAGCGGAGATGAATTTTTGTTGGATTTGTCAACCATGAAGGAAGAGGAACTGCCCGGCATAGAGGTCTATCTTGACTGTGGCAATCCAATTTTAAGCTGATTATTACTATAATAAATGGAGAGGTTATTTACGCGGATACGGTTATGAGAGAAAAAATTTTATGGAATGATTCCTGGCTGTTTTGTCTGGATGATCAGGAAAATATGTCACAGACAGATTATGATGATAAAAACTGGACACGGGTTGGGCTTCCGCATGACTGGAGTATCTTAATGCCCCTTTCTGAAACAATGCCATCAGGAGCAGGCGGCGGTTATGCCGTCTGCGGAACCGGGTGGTATCGGAAACATTTTGATATGAATTCCGTGAACCAGGACGCACTCTACAATTTTTACTTTGAAGGTGTTTATATGGACTGTACAGTTTATTTAAACGGGGAGCGCATTGGGGCACATGGTTATGGTTACGGCAGCTTCTATGTAAATGTTACAGGTAAGCTGAAAGAGAAAGGAAATGTTCTGGCTGTCAGAGTGAATAACTCTGCACAGCCGAATTCCAGATGGTACAGCGGATCAGGAATTTATCGGGATGTATATTTGGAAAAAACGGATCGTGTACATTTTGACAATTTTGGAATACGCTGTGCGGCAAACGGTATCTTCCAGGAGATTGGTACGGCTGATCTGCAGATACGGAGTTTGGTGAGAAATGACTCGGAAAATGATGTGCAGATCGGAATCCTTCACAGGCTGTACGATGCAGAGGGAAATCTTGTCCTGTCTGCAGGAACGGCCGTTTCCCTGGAAGCGGGAAAACAGACGGATTCTATGTGCAGGCCGAAGCTGGAAAATCCACATTTATGGACACCGAAGGAGCCTTATCTGTATACATTGGAAAGTCTGTGCCTTCTTGATGGAGTGACTGTGGATCAGAAAAGGACCAGAATCGGTATCAGGACGGCAGTGTTTGATTCTGACAGAGGATTTTTATTAAATGGAAAATCGGAAAAGATAAAAGGGGTATGTCTGCATCATGACTGCGGGATAACCGGAGCGGTAGGAACGCGGGAGCTCTGGAGCCGCCGGCTGCATCTGCTTAAGGACATGGGCTGTAATGGCATCCGTATGTCCCATAATCCGCCGCTGCCGGTATTGCTGGATCTATGTGATGAGATGGGTTTTCTGGTCATGGATGAAATTTATGACGAGTGGATGCTTTCCAAAAACAAAAATGAAAATTATTATTCGGAATCCATGGCATTTGGTGCAAGTCAGTTTTTTATACGTGACAGCAAAAATGAACTTACGGCCATGATACGTCGTGATTACAATCATCCGAGTGTGATTATCTGGTCGATCGGCAATGAAATACCGGAACAATCATCTGTTGACGGAAGCAGAATGGCAGAAGAACTCCAGAGAATCTGTCATGAGGAAGATTCCATGAGAATGGTGACATGTGCCTGTGATAATATTATGGCATATCCGGATATCCGAACAAGAAAGGAATTTGAGGAAGTACTGGATGTGGTAGGTTATAACTATGTGGGAAGATGGAGAGAACGGGCCGAAACCTTTTTTGAAGAAGATAGAAGACGTTATCCGGACAGATGCTTTATCGGGACGGAAAATCCTGGTGCGGGAGGTGTAAGAGGAGATTACGGGATCAGAAATGGAAAAATGGAAGGGGATTACCGGACTGCTGCAGTGTCTCATGAATTACTTTGGAGATATGAGGCGAGCCGGGAATTTGTCTCCGGGGATTTTGTCTGGACCGGGATTGACTATCTGGGTGAAACAGAATGGCCCGGAAGAGGGGCTCCCTTTGGTGCGATTGATACGGCAGGTTTTCCCAAAGACACCTTCTATTATTATCGTTCCATCTGGAATAATGAGGATATAACCCTACATCTTTTGCCGCATTGGAATTTCAGGGGAGAAGAAGGAACCTTCAAAACGGTGATAGCGTATACCAATTGTCAGTATGTGAGCCTGTATCTGAACGATCGGCTGATCAGTACAAAGGGATATCATGAATGTCCGCGGTTTGGCGCAACAAAATCCTGGCTGGACGGCAGGGAAAAAAATCCGACTACAAATGATCTTCATCTGTCATGGGATGTGCCCTATGAACCGGGGATACTTCGGGCAGAAGGATATATGGATGGAAAGCTTGTAATAGAGAAGAGTGTGGAGACTACAGGCGTTCCGGCCCGGATGGTGGCCGAGGCCTGGTCGGCATTAATCCGTCCGGGAGAGATAGCACAGATTGAACTGCATATGGAAGATGAAAAAGGCCGTCCTGTTCCGGATGCCGAACCCATGATTGAATGTGAGGTATCGGGAGCAGGAGAATATCTGGGAATGGATGGAGGGAATCTTCTGGATTTGAGCCTGTATAGAGAGAAAAAGCGGAAAATGTTTGCAGGAGCTCTGCTTTGTGAAGTGAGAGGGACAGAACCAGGGATAATTACAGTATGTTTTCAGACAGAACAGAACATCAGGACGAAAATTTTAATAGAGGTAGCTGAGACTGGGGAGTAGTGACTGAGAGCAGCGGAGAGAAATATGACGGGAAAATACACAGCACATCAATTGGCAATGGAATTGGGGGTATCGGACTCAACGGTTTCCAGGGCTCTGAGCGGTAAAGGAAGAATAGGCGATGAACGGAGCAGAGAGATTGTAAAGATAGCCAGGGAACGGGGGCTGATACCCAGCTCCGCCGTACAGAAAAGGACAGGAAATATCGGGATTGTTCTGCCTGTGGATGCATGGGACGGTGCAGCCTTTTTTCTGGAATGTATGGAAGGGATTGTAAATTCCCTTGTTCTGGGAGGTTATGATATCCTGCTCTGTATGGCGGCGGAAAATGATATTAAACCGGTTAAAAGACTGGTGGAATCCAAAAAGGCAGATGCTTACATTATGCTTCGGGCACTGGAAGAAGATAAACAGATTAAATATCTGTCATCGATTGGAAACCCCTGTGTATTGATCGGAAGCTGTGATATGGATGTGGCCCAGATTGACAGCAATCATATCTCATCAGGCAGGGATCTTACTATGTACCTGTTAGCGCATGGATTGAAGAATATCGTGTATCTGGGAGGAAAATCAACATATGTGGTAAATCAGGCACGTCTGCGCGGTTATTTTGAAGCATATGAGCGATTGGGAATGACCTGTAACAGAAAGATGGTTTTTCAGGATGTTATTACGACAGGACAGATCCAATATATAGTGGAAGAGTTCAGAGTTAAACAGGTGGATTGTGTCCTGTGCGGAGACGATCTGATCTGTTCGAGGGTGCTGCAGGCGCTCATGCTGAACGGCCTGAGAGTTCCGGAAGATATGGCGGTTGCATCTTTGAATAACAGTTCTTTTCTGGATCACTATACTCCGCAGATTACAGCGGTAGAAATCAGTGCAAAAGATCTGGGGACAGCAGCCGGCCAGCAGATTGTGAAGATGCTGAAGGGAAAAGAAAACAACAGCAGGCATCTGCTGAGCTATAACCTGCTCCTTCGCGGCTCTACAAGGGGAAAATGAGAACGGGGGATATGCCATGAGACAGAAAATAACAATGGATAAAGGAACTCCATTTCAGGGCGCATTGGATTTTTCGTATTTACAGGATGCGCCGGCTGGAAAATATGGCCATGTAAATGTGAAGGAAGGGCATTTCTATTTTGAAAATGGAAAACAGGTCCGTTTTTTCGGCTTTAATTTTCCTGCCAGAGCGAATATGCCGGATCATGAAACGGCGGAGGTTCTTGCGGCCAGACTTGCAACCATGGGGGTTAATGTAGTAAGAGTACATGCTGTGGATGCTTATACAAGAGAGAAAGGCTGGTCAACGGATCCGGTATATTCCATCCTGGATTATAAAGAAGGGAATGCCGAGCTCAATGAAAAAGGTCTGGAACGGCTGGATTATTGGCTTTATCAGTTGAAAATCCATGGAATCTATCTGCATATTGATCTTCTTGTAGGGAGGAGGTTCCTGGCAGCTCAAAACCTGGATTATCCCATGGATCTCTCAATGAGTAAATCTTCCAGCCATTTCAATGAACGTCTGATTCAGCTGCAGGAGCAATATGCCATCCGGTATCTGACGCATGTAAACCGGTATACTGGGCTTACGCTTGCGGAAGATCCTGCGGTTATGACGATACAGATATGCAATGAGGATTCGGTATTCTTTGATTCCAAAGCTGCCAGAGAGCATCCTGCTGTTGCAGCCTATAAAGAGGAACTGCGGCGAAGATTTAATGCTTTCCTGCTGGCAAAATATGATACCAGGGAGAATCTTAAAAATGCATGGACATTTCAAAAAAATGGATGCAGTATAACAGGATTGGAAGAGGGTGAAGACCCGAAAAAAGGAAGCGTACAATGTCCTGAGATCGGCAATTACTGTCAGAATATCAACGATCCGCTTTATGAAGAGCTTCAGGAAAGCTGTCTGGAGTCTCCGGGAAGATATGCGGATTTCACTCAGTTTGAAATAGAACTGAATCAGAACTATTATCGAAGGATGATCAGTCTCCTTCGTTCGATTCCAGTTAAGGCTCCGATTGCGACAGGCTGTCTTCTGGCGGGTGCAGCGGATATTTATTCCCATTTGGATGCAGAGGTGATGGAGAATAATGCATATTTCAATCATCCGTTGGGCGGTAATTCGTCCTTTGAAGGGATTCTGGTACCGGATCTTCGTGATTATGTTACCACGGATCCTATGACACAGACTTTTCCGGAAATGGAGCATCGCAGTAATATTACTGTGCAGGCGAGTATTGCGGCTGTCGAGAAGCGGCCTATGCTCCTGAGCGAATGGAATGAATATGGCTTACAGCTGTTTCATTCTCCGGCATATCTGATGACGACTGCGTATGCATGTCTGAATGACTGGGATGGTCTGATTATTTATTGCTACCATACCGATGATCATTTACGGCCGGAAGCGGCGGATGCGGTTTTGGATATTATGGATTGTTACAGTGATCCCTCCTTGATGCTTCAGTTCGGGATGTTGGCAAAAGTATATAGGGATGGCCTGATCAATGTATCCCCGGTTACGGCCCATCTGGTATACCGACAGGAGGATCTGCTTCGGCTGCCTTATACCTATCGTATGCCTACAGCGTATTTCCCGCTGGTTATGCGTTTCAGAAGTGTTTTCCTCGGACCGGGGGAAAGGTATGAAGGAGATGCACAGGTGGCTGTCAGCGCAGGATTCGTAGCAGGAGGGGATTACACGAAGGCGCAGCATGCCATTTTATACCGGCACAGCGACGACCTGGATGCATTTGGCCGGAGACAAATTCCTCAGAATAGGTCGGAAGAAAACTTTTATGCGGCATATCAAAAAGATGCAGAAATTATAGAAAGAAAAGATGTGCGAAATTATGGAGATGTTTGTTTGAACGACCGCTTTTTGTGCATTGAACAAATTGACAGACTTACAGAAGGAAATGATTATTCTATGTTTGCCAAGCTGGCAGACCAGGCGCTGAAAAAGTGGGGCATCCTTTCAGAAACAACGGGGCTAGGAAAAGAGGGGGAAATAATTTCACAGACCGGAGAATTGTGTTTTCATCCTCATAAGGGTTACTTCAGAGTGAATACCCCTTACTTTATGGCGTATGCAGGGAGAAACGACGGCAGAATTGTATTATCGGATCGGATTTGTATCAGGGGAAGCAACCGTTCCCTTCTTGTGAGTGCATTGGCCCTGGATGGCCTCCCGTTAGAGCGTTCTGCTCATTATCTGCTGCTTGTCTTTGGAGAATCAGGGCTGGATCAGACTACCTATCATCCGGTCGATTCAGGGATTACGGAGGTGAGAAGAAAAGGAAATCGATTTGTGGAGATCCTGGATGGAATGGTGGAACTCAGGACTTCAGAGGAATGTATAATTTATTCTCTGGATGCAAACGGGCAGAGAAAGAAGAATACTGTAGTGCAAGATATCCATGTGGGAAAAGATGGCTGCAGGGAAATACATTTTTCCGCACCTTCTCCGATGTTTGAAATATTGACCTGTTAATTATGTTGGATATTATATTAGTCTGCTGAATTTCGCAAATCCATATGTATCGTAGGGCTCCGGGTAGTTCTTGATAGCCTTCAACGGAAGAGTGAATGCCGTCCTCAGATATAGGGCGGCATTTTTTATTTGGGCAGGTTCGTAGGTATTTGATGGTCTGAATTATACTGATGAAGTATTTCTTGAATATCATGAAACACATTTATCACAAGACGGACTTTTAATATCTGGAAAACTTAAAAACAGCTTGACGGATTATATCAGGTATAGTAGAATAAAACAAAAACGAACAAAATAAACCAAAAATAAACATATAATATCATTTTACAGGAGGGCTGTTATGAAAATAGTATTATTGGAATCCCTGGCGATTCCCAAAGAGGTACTGAAAGGATTTGCTGATAAACTCAGCGAAAAAGGGCATCAGTTTGTGGTTTACGAAAAAAGTACGGATGATAATATCCTGATCGAACACGCAAAGGATGCAGATGTAATTATGATTGCAAACATGCCTTTATCTGGTAATGTTATTCGCAGCTGCTCAAACTTAAAATTTATTAATGTAGCATTCACTGGTGTTGACCATGTGGATTTGGAGGCGGCAAAAGAATGTGGTGTGAAAGTCAGCAATGCATCTGGCTATTCTACCCAATCTGTCGCAGAACTGGTTATCTGCATGATGCTGTCTTTACTGCGTAATATGAATCAGGTAGAAGAGAGATGCCGGAATGCAGGGACTAAAGAAGGTTTGGTTGGCAGACAGCTGGAAGGTAAGACAGTAGGTATTGTGGGCTTTGGTGCAATAGGTAAAAAAGTTGCAAAACTATTAAATGCGTTTGACTGTAAAGTAATCGCCTATAGCAGGAGTCGTAAACCGACAGAACAAGGCTGGGTAGATTTTGCGAATTTGGATGAACTTCTTGAGAAGTCTGATTTGATTACATTGCATTGCCCTTTGACAGCAGAAACGAGGCATATGATTAATGCAGAGAAGATTGCAAAGATGAAATCTAATGCTATTTTAATTAACTGTGCCAGGGGCCCGGTTGTTGATTATGAGGCTCTGGCAAATGCGCTTATCGATGGAAGAATAGGCGGTGCTGGATTGGATGTTTTTGAGACAGAACCTCCGCTGGTTTCTGATCATGTAATGCTGCATACTCCAAATACTATAGTGACTCCTCATATTGCATTTGCATCGGAGGAATCTATGATAATGCGTGCAGAGATTGTGTTTAGTAGTCTGGATCATTGGCTGGAGGGAAAACAGGTTAACATTATTCTCTGAAGTTAACAAAATATAATAAGCTGATTCAAAATGGGTTGTAGCATATGCTGCGACCCAATTTTCATGTGGAATATAGCTAAAAATAGATTAATGATTTCATGCATAACGACAAAAATGACTAAAACTATTGACCGATTATTTACATTGAGTTATTATAAAAACAAATAAGAACAAAAACGAACAAAAATAAACAAAACGAACAAAGGAGGTAATTATGCTGCAGGAAGAAAGGCTGGATAGTATTTTCCAATATATAAAACAAAAAAAATTTGTTACGGTAGAAGAACTTTCACAGAAGCTGGAAGTCAGTCCGATGACTATTCGCAGAGATTTGAATAATCTATGTGATCAGGGAAGAGTTGAACGTTGTCATGGAGGTGCACAACTACCTCAAAATCTGATACAGGAAATGGCTTTTGATATTAAAAAAGGACAGAATCAGCCAGAAAAACAAAAAATTGCACAAAAAGCGATGAACATGATAAAAGACTATGACACAATCTATCTGGACAGTGGGACAACTACTTTTGAATTAGCCAAATTACTTTGCAGGTGTGAAAAAAAGGTTTCTGTCATGACTAATGATTTGAATATTGCCATGATTCTTTCTGATTCTGAAGTGGAATTGACTATTGTGGGTGGTAATATACAAAAAAGCACTAAAAGTATATTTGGACGTGCTAGTGAACAGTTTTTAAAAGAATATCGGTTTTCAAAAATTTTCTTGGGAGGTTCTTCAATTGATGAACAATTCAACTTGTTTTCACCTACTTATGACAAAGCCTATACCAAGAGAGTAGTTCTGGATATTGCTAATCGTTCCTATTTATTAGTGGATTCCAGTAAATTTCATAAACAGTCAATGTGTATGGTGGGGAATTTGTCACAATTCAGTGGAGTAATTACAGATAAACAGTTTACAGAAGAAGAACAGGAAAAAATACGGGAGTTAAATATAGATATTATTAATACCGAAGAGTAGAGGAAGAGACAAAATGGCGGAGAAAAAATATTGGTATCAGAAACAGCTTAGGATATTGCAGACTGTATTAAGAGAACCGGATATCATAAATTACGATGCAGTGGCAGTAGTGAAGTATATGAAAAAAACTTACACAAATTGTATTGTAGTAAATGCCGGTGGTATTGTTGATTTCTTTGATAATGAGACTCCTATGGGAAGAAAAAATATGTTCATATCAGGAGAGAACATGTTGGATGATCTAGTCGGAGAATGTCATATGAATGATATTCGTGTCATGGTACGTGTAGACTTTCGTGGTGTAGAGCAGGAACGCTATGAACAAAAGCCTGATTGGTTTGCACAGGAAGCGGACGGCAGTCCAAAAGTAGGCTGGGGAAAAATATATAAACCTTGTTACAATGCAGCTTATTCTAACGATCATGCAATTGATTTCATTCAGAGAATAATGGAAAAGTATGAGATTGATGGGGTTTGGGAAAATAGTGTAGGGTTTGGCGATGGCCCCTGTTATTGCAAAAGATGTCGTGATCTATTTAGAGAAGTGACTGGAGAAGAAATTCCTATAGGTATTCCCTATGCTTCAACAGAATTTGAGAAATATAGGGAGTGGAAGGCAAAATGTGCAGACGAACATCTGGCAAGGATGAGGACGACAGTGAAGTCCTTTGGAGAAGAAAAAGCATATTGTGCAGAAATTTTCGGTATGTTTCACGCATCTAATGCTCTGAATACAGGGATTGACTTATACAGCGCAGGGAAGCATTTTGATTTTTTAGTAAGTCCAGCCTTTTTAGATGGGTCAGCTAATCCGGACAGAAAATGGGATAATCTGATTTATGCCGCTTCCAGTATGCGTTTCTTAAAATCCATTGATAATACCAGACAGTGTGTATTGTTGTACGGCAATAATGGTACCAAATGGAGATATGTAAAAGCTCCTTCTGTTGAAACAAAGATTTGGATGTGGGAGGCAGCTAGTGTGGGGGCAGGATTTTGGAACTGTATGTTTAATGGACAACATCCGGATCAGACATTTGATCGCAGAAATCAGGGAATCGAGACAGAAGTTTATAAGTACTTACAGGAAAACGAAGAACGATTGGATGGCTTATGTCCCAAAGCAGAGGTAGGGATACTTTACTCAAAGAACTGCAGAGATGTGCTTGGTAATGATATAGAGGGAAAAGACCAATATGGAATTTATATTAAAGGTGCGGAAAGGGCGTTGGTTGAAAACCATATTTCTTATAACTTTATTCCTGATTTGAATTTCACTACAGATAGTTTAAAAAAGGTAAAAACTTTAATTTTACCTAATACGGCATTGTTAAGTGAAGAGCAAATAAAAATTATTCAGGAGTATGTGAAGGGAGGAGGTGGATTAGTCGCTTCTTATGAAACTTCTCTTTATGATGAAAAAGGTAGAAAACGGCCTGACTTCGGATTAAAAGATGTATTTGGTGTCAGTGATACCGGAATACGAAAAGATACCTCAGTAGATAGTTATCAGAAAATTAGAAAGCTGCATCCGGTGCTTGAACAAATGGATGTGGTAAATACAAAATTGATTATGAATGAAGGGACTACACTTTTATGCAGACCATTAGCGGGAAATGAAGAACAGGTTATCTGTAGCTATGTTCCTATGATTCCTAATCAGCCACCGGAATTTGCCTGGATTACTGAACTTTCATCAGAATTTCCAACAATTATTGAAAATACCTATGGAAAAGGCAGAGTTGTTTATTTTGCAAATCAGGCAGATAAATTATGCTATACAAACGGACATGAAGATTTTATAAATACATTTATTAATGCGGTTAAATGGGTAAAGAGAGCTGAATTTGAGATGATAGTGAAGGCACCGCCCAGTGTTCATATTACATTAATGCAAAAGAATATGGATTCTACCCAAAAGGTTATTTCTTTTGTTAATGCAACAGGAACTGGAAGCAGGCCGTTTCGTATGATATGTCCGGTACATAACATAGAAGCGAGTATTATTTTGGATGAAAAAGAAGACTATGATGCGGTAATTATGAAAGGAGGAAATGAGGTTACCGTTGAAACAGTGGAACAAGATGGAAGGCGAATGGTCAGAATAAGAATAGATATACTGCACGAATTCGCGGCCGTAGAAATCCACATAAAATAACAATGCAACCTAAGGAGGAAAAAGTACAATGAAAAAAAAGGTATCACTATTATTGGCGGCTTGTTTGACAATTACATCATTGATAGGATGCGGACAGCCAACGGGTGCAGTTGCGGATCCTGAGGCTACACCTGCAGCAGAGGCAGATGTAATAGTATCAGAAGCTGATGCAGACGCGTTACCGGATGTACCTGTTACAATTCGATTTGCAACACAAACTATGGATCGTGAAAAATCTGAAATTTATAAAGTCTTGGAGCAGTTCCAGAAAGATTATCCTAATGTAACTTTGGAGATTGAAGAAAGTCCCGGTAATGATTTGATCACAAAGATTAATACAGATGTTATGGGAGATAATACACCGGATATGTTTACCTTCTGGCGTCCGGAGTCTAAATGGAATGTTGATAAATATATAGAAAAGAATGCGATCGCTGATCTGACAGAGTGGGTCAATGAAGACGAATTTTTTAAAGATCTGTTCCCGGAATATGCATGGAAGACAGCAACTGTAAATGAGAGAATATACTGTATTCCAAAAGCAAACTTTTACATTGAATTTTTGGTAAATAAAGAAGTTTTTGAGCAATACGATTTGGAACTTCCTACGGATTGGGAAAAGTTGGTGACTGCATGTAACACCCTTCGTGAAAACGGAATTGTTCCATGGACTGTGGATACCAAAGAAGGGTTGGACGATTCTTCACGAATATTTAATGCCATTATAAATCGTGCTGTAGGGAATGAAAAAGGATTAGAACTGTTAAAAGGTAATGAAAGTTTTCAACAGGAAGATGTGATACGGGCATTGGATTATTTCATTGAAGTAGTTAATGGTAATGGCCCGGAGGACGCAGCTGTATTGGATTACAATCAGGCAATCGCAAAATACCTGAATACTGGTAAAGCAGCAATGATTCTTGGCAACTGCTTACAGATAGATAACAATCTGACAGATGAAATTCAGGACAAATTGGTAGTGTTAGACCTGCCTTTAACTCCAGTTGCTGTAATTGATAAACCTTCTTTAGAGCAGGACTTAACACAACTTATATATATCGGGGCTTCAGGTTATGCAGATGTTGATAAACAGCCCTACTTAAAAGAATTAATGAAACGTCTTACAAGTAGAGAAGCGGCAAAGAAATATGTTGAAATTGAACATGGTGTAGCACCTCACCTTGGTCTTGATATTGACGAAAGCAAGATTACTGACCTACAAAAACAGGCATCAGCTATAGCGGAAAACAGTAATGGTGATAAGTGGTTATTATCATTTGCAAAGCCAGGTCCTGTTGATGAATTCAGAAGAATTATCAATGAAACATGGGGCGGTAAATATACGGATGGCACTGAACTTGCTAAAGCACTTGATGATGCACTATACGGAAAATAAATTATTTTTTTGAGAGTTTCCTCTGCTTTAAAGCAGAGGAAAACCTCTCAGCAACAGAAATGAGAGAGGTTTGACTATGGGAACTTTGCAATTTAAAAAAAAGGTATTGCTGTTTGTGGTGCCCGCAGTAGTACTGTATCTGATGTTTTCCATTTATCCTTTCCTGCAGACCCTTTATTATAGTTTTACGAATTGGGATGGGTTTACAACTCCGGTAGTGATAGGATTTGAGAATTTCCGTAAAATATTAAATGATGAAGTGTACAGGACTGCGGTAATCAGAATTTTTATATGGGCAATTTTATCAATTACATTTAAAGTTGGGATTGCGCTGGTAATTGCATATATCCTCAGAAAGGGATCAAAAGGGGTTTCGTTTTTCAGGACGGTAGTGTTCTTACCTTATGTTATATCCTCCTCTGCAATGTGTCTGATGTTTACCATTATGTATGATAAAGAAATCGGTCTTCTGAATATGGTACTCAGGGCGATTGGTTTAGACAGTTTAACCAGATATTGGTTAGTAGATGAAAAGACTGTATTTTATGCAGTTATATTGATTCCGATTTATCAGGCAATTGGTTACTTTTTTGTTATTTTATTTGCGGCAATGAAGGATGTACCAGACGATTTATATGAAGCAGGGAGATTGGATGGAACTACACCTTTAACAGAGTTTACCAGGATTACAATTCCTTATATCTGGCCTACTTTGGTAGTGTGTATTGTGTTGGCAATAAATGGTGCATTTCAGAATTTTGACTATATTTTTATTATGACGGGCGGTGGCCCTGGTCATGCTAGCGAAGTACCAGCAACCTATATGTATAAGTCTATTTTTATTACCGGCCTATACGGATATGGTTCTGCAGCTGCGCTAATTCTGTTTGTGATTACAATAATTGTGACCACGTGTGTAAGAAAGGGCTTAAACCGGGTATACCGGACCGAGTAGGAGGTAGATATGACGAAAGTAAAAAAAGGTATTTACAGTGCCCTTAAAATCATTTTTTTGGTTCTGATTGTGCTGTCCTCACTGTTCCCGATTTATTGGACAATGGTGAATTCTTTCCGATCTAATACACAGGTAATGAGTGTATTTGCACTGATCCCGGAACGACTGAATTTTGAAAATTATTTGAAGATTTTCAGAGTAAATGTTTTACCAAGTGCATTTATGAATTCCATTATTATTACGAGCGCAACTATGGTTTTGACGGCAATTATTACAATGATGGCAGCTTTTGCAATTAGTACCTACCGCTTCAAAATGGGCGGATGGATTTATTCATTATTTGCAGCGGGAATTTTTATTCCTACAGCAACAACAATGGGAATGATTTATAAGCTGCTGCAGGATTTACATCTGTTGGGAAGTCGTAGTGGAATTGTAATTTTGTATACAGCAGGCAGAATTCCATTATCTATTTTTCTTTTGGTAGCATTTATGAAATCTATTCCTGATTCAGTAAAAGAGGCAGCAGTCATAGATGGATGTTCTCCCTGGAAGCTGTTTACCAGAATTATCTGGCCGCTATCCCAGAATGGTTTGATTATTGTATTAATTCTGACTTTTATTAATGTATGGAATGATTATATTTGGTCTATGATTTTGCTGCCATCTGCTTCAAAGAGAACATTAACGGTTGCGCTGGCTTTCTTTAAGGGCGAATATTTTACAGATTATGGCCTGTTATCTGCCGGTGTTGTTATTGGACTTTTACCTGTGGTTACAGTGTATTTAATTATGTCGGATAAAATTATTAATGGGATGGCAGCAGGTGCAGTCAAAGGGTAAAGTAAATGAAAAACATATATAAGACAACCGGTGAATACAGAAGTTGATAGGGTGAGGTAAAATATGGAATATACTACATTTGGAAAAACAGGAAGAAAGGTCAGCCGTATCGGTTTTGGTGGAGCTGTAGCAGGCCTGAAAAATTATCTACATGAATATGATCCTTCCAGTGATGAAAGTATTAAGAGCGTGGTAGAGGCAATTGAAAAGGCACTGGACTTGGGGATCAACTATTTTGATACTGCCCCAGGATATGGTAATGGGCAAAGTGAAAAGATGTTCGGCATAGCATTGGAAGGAATCGAGCCTGAAAACATTTTTCTTGCAACAAAGGTTAGTTTCGGTTCATATGATGATGTGATGCGTTCAGTGGAAAGCAGTCTGAAAAATCTGCACAGAGATCGGATAGATTTGCTGCAGATCCATGGAGACAGCATTACATATGATATGGCAGAAGCAATTTTGTCAGATAATGGAATGCTGAAGGCTATGGAAAAAATAAAAAAAGCAGGTGTGGTAAAATATATTGGTTTTACCAGTGAAGATAATAATGATGTAATTTATCGTTTTATTAAGAGCGGTCGTTTTGATAGCATACAGATGTGCTATAATCTGCTGTTCCAACATCCATATGAACCCAGCAGACCATTCGGCAGTATGTATGAAGCAGAAAAGATGAAGATGGGAATTGCTACTATGCGGGCACCAACTTCCGGTACATTTCAGCGCTGGATACAGATGGTGAATCCGGAGAATACTTTTGATTATAACAGAGCATTGATTCAGTTTGTTCTATCTAATCCTCTTGTAGATGTAGCGTTAATTGGAATGCGTTCAGCAAAACGTGTAGAAGAAAATGTAGCAATCTGTGAAGATTTGAATGGCAGAATTGATATTTCCAAAATGCACACAAGGTATGTATAAACATGGTAATAACCGGGGGGGAGATAAATGATAAGAGTCGGTTTAATAGGCTTGGGAAATCATATGACAACACAGATTGTCCCTAGGCTTCTGAATCTGCCGGTGATAATAGCTTCAGTGTGTGATAAAGACATAAAAAAGATGATTAAATTCTGTACGCATTTTCCATTGTCAAAAGAACACTGCTATATTACATTTACAGAGATGATGGAAAAAGAAGAACTGGATGCAGTTGTATGTGTTGGAAATGCGAAGTTGCATTATGAAGGGGCTAAGGCGTCGCTTTTACATCATCTTCCGGTCTTTGTAGAGAAAACACCTTGCGAGAATACTATACAGGCGAAAGAATTACGTAAGTTGCAAATCGAAAATAACTGTTTTGGAATGGCTGGTTTTAATCGCCGTTTTACAACATCTTACCGTTTGATGAGACAAATTATAAATGATGATAAATTTGGCAGACCTTATATGTATATGGCAAAATATAATTCCTCTCCATATCCGGATAGTGATTATTTCCTGTTTAATCATGTTATACATCATCTTGATTTGATGCGTTATCTAATTGGGGAGATCCAGGAAATATATGCTGAAAAAAAGGTAATTACGACTCAGAAAACAGGATATCATATCCGATTTATATCAGAGAGCGGGATATTGGGATTTTTACAGACTGCTTCGATTCAGTGTGAATCATATCCAATGGAGCGAGTGGAAATCGCAGGAAATGGAGGCAATGTTATAGTGGATAATGTAAAAACATTACAATACAACCGGCATAGTATTAATAAGACTGAGATAAATCCGAGTATTTCGGAAGGGGAAAATACACTGTGTTGGAATTATAATCAGGGACATTCATCCATGTATAGCCATTATGGATACGAACGTGAATTGGATTGTTTTGTAAAGGCTGTTTTGGGAGAAGGAAAAGCAGAAAATACATTTGAAGAAGTGGAAAAAACTATGGCGTTATATGAAAATTTGTTAGAACATATAATGCAGAAATAGTTGTTGGTTGAGGAGGAGAAAAGATGTTCAAAGAAACAGAAGTAGATGAATGTGAAATCATTGTTATTGGACATTTAAAGTGGAATCCTTACTTTGGAGAAAAAAAAGAAGATCCACCTCGTGGGGATCCATCAACCTGTACATCAGTTTTAGTATCTGGCAGACAGATGGATGGAAAGCCTTTTCGAATGCTGATAGATCCTACACAGAGATTATGTGCACAAGATTATTATTTTGATTTAAACAGAAGAACAGGACTGCATCCTCAAGACATTACACATTGTTTCTGTACTCATGAACATTTTGATCATCAGGTTGGGTTAAATTATTTTAGGAATACAATATGGCTGGCTGCTGAACCGGTTGCTGAAAAATTGTTGAATTCTGTTTATATAAATGGAAAAAAAATACAGGGAATTAAAGGAGAGTTTTTACCTGGAGTTAAGGCGGTTTGGCTGCCGGGACACACAAAGACAATACATGGAGTTTCATTTTGGTATCAGAGCAGACATGTATTAGTGGCAGGAGACAGCGTAATGACTAAACAGCATTTTCGTGATAATACTACTATGTTTGAAGAAGACGCACAGATGGCTGCAGCTACAATTCAGAATATTAAAAAAGAATATGATATTGTGATACCGGGTCATGATAATATGTTAGTTAATAACAGAACAGGGGATATATAATATGATTAAGGTATTAGTCGTTTCAGATGATATGACCGGAAATAATGATGTGGGAGCCCTGCTGAATCAATCCGGACTGAATACGGTGGCGGCTCTTTCCGATCATATATCAAAAGAATATATGGTGGACAGGGATGCTCTGTGTCTTAATACGGATAGCAGGGCATTGACATCGGAACAAGCACGAGAAAAAGTGAAGCAGGTAGTAAATAATTACTGGAATACAGAAATCCTTTACTGTAAAAGAATCGATTCTACATTAAGGGGAAATGTAGGAAGTGAAATAGATGGTATTCTGGAGGCATTGCCTAAAGGATATAAGGCTGTTGTTGTTCCGGCATTTCCTAAAGCAGGACGTATCTGTATCGGTGGATATATGTTAGTAGATGGCAGAACGTTGGAGGAATGTGGTGCACATAAGGATGTGAAGACACCGGTGTATCATCTTAAAGTGAAAGACATAATTGCTTCACAAAGTACGCGATTAATCGAAACGGTTGAATTGAAACAAGTACGCAGCTCTCAAAATAAATTGGTACAGACTATTATACAGTCTCAGGCAGATATTATGATTGCAGATGCAGTCAATGAGCATGATATTATTAGAATTGCTAGAGCCTGTCATATGTCGGGAGTTCAGATAGTATGTGTTGATCCAGGCAGTTTTACAGCCGCGATGGCACGAGAAAAATATGTAAAAAACAAGTCTGGGGACAAAAATCTTTTGGTTATTGGAAGCTTGGCGGAAACTACAAGAAGGCAGGTTGATTACCTGATAGAATGTAGGAATCCGTTAGTATGTCTGATAGAGATTAATCGTTTGCTGCAGGATTTTGATGTACTGAAGAAAGAGGTATTGACCTGGATTCTTTCTCAGGTAGATGAGTATGAAGATATTTTGCTCCTGACTGATGATGTAACAGACGGCTGCGAAGATAAGATTCTTAAGGCCGAAAAAATATCAGAATATTTTACGGCTCTGGCAGCAGAGATATATAGCAGATTACAGAATAAAATTGCCTGTGTATATCTCTGTGGTGGAGATACAGCACAAGATTTTCTTGAAACACTGGATGTTCAGGCTATCGATATAAAAGAAGAGGTATTACCCTTGGCTGTGTATGGAAGAACACTGTGCAGTGGAAAAAAGAGTTTTCAGGTGTTGACAAAAGGTGGTATGATTGGAGAGCGGAATGCCATTATACAGTTGTTGGAGTATGCAAAATGCGTGCGCCAGGAGGAAGGAGAATAATAACATGTCAGTAAAACATAATATCGTAATTCCAATCGGTGATATTGCCGGTGTAGGTCCGGAGATTGTGGTAAAGGCACTAAATTATCCCGAAGTATATGAATGGTGTAATCCTGTTGTGGTGGGTGAAAGAACAGCATTGGAAAGAGCTCTGCAAGTGACTGGAATGTCACTTAATCTGCAGGAAATCACAGATACTAAATCTTATGAATATAAGTATGGAATAATTCCTTTTTTTAATTTAAAAAATGTGGTTGCATCTGAAGTTGAGTTCGGAAAGGTGCAGAGAAAAGCCGGAAAAGCAGCTTTTGAATTTATAGAAAAAGCAGTAGAATTGATGAAGGAAGGTCAGGCGGATGCTATTGCAACAACAACAATTAATAAAGAGGCATTAAAGGCTGCCGGGATTCCATACATAGGTCATACTGAAATTATTGGTTCATTATTAGGTGTGGAAGATCCCATGACTATGTTTCAGGTACGTAACCTTAAAGTTTTTTTCCTTACGAGACATCTTTCTTTAAAGGATGCAATTGCTGCCGTTACCGAAGATAATGTATACCGATACATAAAAAGATGTTATCATGGAATGCAGAATTTGGGTTTTGATAACCCAAAACTTGCAATTGCGGGATTAAATCCACATAGTGGGGAACATGGTTTGTTTGGTTGGGAAGAGGTTAATGAAATCATGCCGGCTGTAGAAAGGGCTAAAAAAGAAGGAATTCTGATCAGTGGACCTATAGGCGCTGATTCTGTATTCCACATTGCCTTAAAGGGCGGATTTGATGCAGTTATTTCTCTTTATCATGATCAGGGGCATATTGCTACTAAGATGGTAGATTTTGAAAGAACTATTTCTGTTACAATTGGTATGCCCTATATAAGGACTTCGGTAGACCATGGTACTGCTTTTGATATTGCAGGAACAAATACAGTGAGTGAACTAAGTATGTATGAAGCAATTCGTCTTGCGGCTGAATACGCAGAAACTTATAAAGGCATTTTTTGCTGAGTAAAATCAATGATAGTAAGAGAGAAAATTTGACAGTAGCCGCCACATAAGTGACGGCTTACTTATTTTAGCATGTATAAAAACGTTTTAATGGATGCAGGTTCACAATCCACTCCGACAGTGGAAAAGATATAGTTGAAGCCAAGGTTGCAAAAGAAACGATGAGGAGGAATCTCCTAAAGTGGGCAAATTCAATATTATAAATATTTGAAAGCTGCCCTGACTATAAACAGTCAGTTCAGCTTTTTATTTATTTAAAGTTTTTAATATCTTACAAATATTGTCGATATCCTCGTCCGTAAGTGATGTAACATCATCCAGACGAGCTTTAATATTTTCTACAGTTTCGTCTGCTACACTGCTGGGCTTGCTGTGATAAAGGAAAAAACTTGTGATTGTACTGGTAAGGGATCCTATCAAACCAATACCGACGAGCATTAGCAGCATAGCTACCAGCCGTCCGGAATTAGAAGACGGAGAAATATCACCATAGCCAACGGTAGTGGCAGTAACAAATGCCCACCAAAATCCATCTGAAAAACTCATGCCTTCCGTAAAATGAATGGCAATCCCGCCGATTACAATAAGAAATGCTGTAATAGAAAGGATATATTTAAAACCATTTGTGTTAAGGAAGCTTTTAATTTTATTCATAAACCGTAAGGAATAAGCAAACAGACGTGATAACTTTGAGAATTTTCCCAGCTTTGTTATTTTTGATATCCGAGCCAATTTTGCCAGCTTTGCAATCCGGAAAATACGAAAAGCAGAATTAAAAGGTATTATGGCAATAAGGTCTAAAATGTTTGATTTAATAAAAGAAATTTTATCTTTTGATAAAATGAGTCGTATAAAATAATCAAACACAAAAATCAACAGGATAAGGTTATCAACGGTAGAAAGACTGACACTTAAACCGCTGTTAATATCAATGATAGCGAAAGCGACAGAAACAGCCGCAAGTAAGGACATAGCTAATTCATAAAATGTAGCAGCATTTTTTTTCACTTTATCAACCTGCCAATCTTAACATATTTATTGCAGTACTGTAAATAGATACTAATACCATAAAGGGGTGTGAAAAAGTATCAAATCCCTTGACAGTATAACAGTTCCATGATGTTATGTCACTACCCGGTTTAAGTGTTTTCAATATATTATAATTCCAAAGGTACATGAATCCTGATACTATAAATGACGAGAGCACCCGGATAGGATTCTCATGCCACAGGCCCCGCAGGCAATACATTTTTTCAGGAGGATGATACCGGAAGAAAAAGAAACAAATATCGTAAATACTTTGCGAGTATGATATACTGTCTAAAAAGAAGTGGCCCTGCCATATTAACGGACAGGCGGAGGGGGAAGGCCATGGAACAGTTTTATCATGAATCGTTCCGGACAACAAAACAGTTTCCTATGCAGCTTAGCCTGCATCAGGGCGTTATTAATTATGCGGTTCTGGAACACTGGCACAGGAGTATGGAAATTGACTATCTGATTGACTGTGAAGTGCAGTTGCTGGTTGGCGGGAAAAAAATGCTTATACAGTCGGAGGAAATCATACTGATAAACAGCGGAGATATTCATGCCCTGTGGCCGGAAAGAAAAATCGGCCGTACGCAGGATGAGTTGTTTGGCGCGTCTATTTTTATATCATACGAGTTCCTGAAGGAAATCTATCCGCAGTTTGATGAGATCTGTTTCGTGTTGGAAGGAAATGAGGAAAAGAAGGAAGAACTGAAGCATGTTTTCGATGAAATGATCGAGATTTACAGAAAGGAACAGGAGGAGTTCACCTATCTGAAAATGATGGGGCTGCTCTACCGGATGCTGTACCTTCTTTTTACATATTTCAAACAGGTGAAGAATCAGACAATTATAAAAAGCCAGAAATATATGGAACGAATACAGAAGGTTATGAACTATGTGGAAGAGCATTATCAGGAACCGGTGACACTTTGTCAGGTTGCCGCCCATTTCAATCTTTCCATGGAATATCTTGCCCGGGATTTTAAGAAGCACACGGGGAGTACATTCCGGGAGTATCTGGATAAGGTGCGGTTAAATCATGCATTTGAGCTGCTTTACGGCACAGATTATTCCATGCTGGAGGTTGCAATGATGAGCGGATTTGCGGATGTCCGTTCTTTCATAAAAAGTTTTAAAAAGGAACACGGCATGACGCCGTATCAGTTTAAAAAGAGAAATAAAACGGGGACAAGTGACAGGAATGGAGAGTCTTTTGCAGATTATCCCCATATTATCCTGCAAGATGTACAAAAAAAGAAGGATATATAAAAATAGCCGGGCGAAATGACGAGAAAAATGTTGTTTCGCCTGTTTTTGTTAAAAATATCAACTTATATATGTCAATAGATGCCATTAATTCGGCTAATTTTTGTAAAGAGAATACATCTGTGAACGGATACAATGATTTAATCAGATACAGGCCTGTCTGAAGCGAAAAAAGGAGAGGGGATTATAGAAAAAGAGGATTAAGGAAATAATGGGTGGGATCCATTCAAAAAGAAAACAGGAGGATAGATAAGATGAAGAAAAATAGATGGACAGTGATATTGATGGCGGTTATTTTATGCTTTGGTCTGGCGTTTGCGGGCAATGGAAAGTTGGAGAATGTACAGGCTGAAGAGAGTAAAACGGTTACCTTGTACCTGACCAGACATGGAAAAACCATGCTGAATAATACAGGCCGTATGCAGGGCTGGTGTGATTCGCCTCTGACACAGGATGGTGCCGCGGTGGCAGAGAAGCTCGGTCAGGGCCTGAAAAAGGCAGGGATCTTTTTTGATGCGGCTTATTCCAGCGACAGCGGCAGGGCGATAGAGACAGCTGATCTTGTGCTCAGGAATTGCGGTCAGGAGGCACTTACGCTGAAAAAAGAACCAATGATCCGTGAAGTGTGCTTTGGTATTTATGAAGGGGCAACCCCTCCGGAAGCATATGGAGCCGCCTCGAAAGCACTTGGGTTTTCGAGTGTGGAGGATATGATGGGAGCCGTTTTTGGCGGAAAAATATCCATCTACGATGCGGTGACGGCGATGGCAAATACAGATGAAACAGGGTCGGCGGAAACATGGGGAGAAGCACAGCAGCGAGTGGCGGAAGGCATCGTGAAAATCGCAGAGGAAGCGAGATTAAACGGACAGAAAAATGTTCTTGTTGTTTCACACGGAATGGCAATATCCGCTTTTTTATCAGCGGTTAATCCGGAAATCGTGGTAGGAGAGCTTGGAAACGCGTCCATTACCAAGATTGTTTATGATGGAAAGACATTTACTGTGGAAAGTGTAAATGACATGAGCTATGTAAAGGACACGGAATGAGCTGATCGGCAGGAAGGTAAAGAGCGGGGACAGGACAGTCAGCTATTTGCCGGGCAGGGATAATTGTGGTGGAACGGGTTGAAGCGGAACGGGTGAAAAAAGTATATTGCGGTCTGGCCGGAGTATGGTATAATCAGCTCATGCCATTAAATGACTTACAAAGCTGATGTCTGTATGGAAGTACGGGGCCATTAGCTTACTATAATACTATACGAGGTAACCGGAGATATGATTTACACCAGAAAGGACCTTCAGAACCAATTGAAAGGAATGTCCCTGCGTCCTACTGACAGCATTCTCATACATTCATCAATGAAAGCTATGGGAAATATAGAGGGAGGGGCGGATACCGTACTGGATGCTCTGATGGAATATTTTTCACAGGGGCTTCTTCTGCTTCCCACGCATACATGGGCGCAGATGGGAGAGGAGTACCGTGTTTTTGATCCTGTGCAGGAGGATGCCTGTGTGGGGATTCTTCCGAATCTTTTCAGGAAGAGGCCCGGCGTATGCCGTTCTCTTCATCCCACCCACAGCATGGCGGCTTATGGCGCCGGGGCGGAAGAATACATAGCCGGAGAAGAGGAGAACAATACACCGTGCACTCCCGGCGGATGCTATGACCGTCTGAAGGATATAAACGGCAGAATTCTTTTGGTGGGGGTTACCCATGCGCGTAATACGTTTATTCATGGTGTGGAAGAGGTGCTGAACATTCCCAACCGTTTGACGGAAAAACCTGTGGAATTCTATACGGTAATGCCGGACGGAAGCCGGAAGAAGATTTTTATGAGAAGACATTATAATGCAGTTCAGCCTTATATCTCAGAGGATTTCGTAAAGCTTACGCAGGCCTTTTATGATACGGGAGCGGCCAGACAGGTTTCGTTTGGCAATGCAGAATGTATATTGTGCGATGCGAGGGGTATCTTCGAGGTTACCAGACATATTCTTGCACCTGATCCGGAATGTATTATCACAAGCCCTGAAATCCCGGCATCCAGATGGAGTGATTTTACCGGCGGGCCTTATTTTCAATAGAATATTAAAAATGCCGTAAGGTCATGAAATCTGATGACCCTACGGCATTCTTTTTATTTTCTCTTATTTAGCTGCTGTTACAGAGATAATATGGGGATTAACACCCTCATACCAGTACAGATAGCCTTCCATATCGATAACATCGCCGATCTGCAGGTTCTTGACAGCTGCGTATACATCGGTGGTATTGTCGCAAAGATAGGACTCTACAACGAAGGAATAGGTCTCGCCATTCAGGGAAACGCTGAAGTACAGGTCGTCGCCGTCCGTACCGGAGCCATCCCAGTTGTACAGGTAAGCAACGTCATTTCCGCTTTCATCCTGGCCGGCTGCTTCAACAGTCATGCCTTTGAATGCAACATACTGATTCTGGTAGTCGATCAGTTCATCGGTTCCGAGCATTGTGGTAACATCCTTGACGGGAGCAAGGTAGGTATCACCTTCCACGATTTCAAAGGTAGCATCAGTGATTTCCACTTCACCGGACCATTCAGACTTATATCCGGTAACTTTGATTTTGGTTCCGGGTACCAGTTTTTCATAATCCTCTTCTGAGCAGGTCATATTGTACACGAAGTAAGCGCCATCCTGATCCTGGGTATATACGGTGGCTTTGTCTTCCCACCAGGACTGCTTTGCCTGTACATAGGTTTCTACAACAACTTCGGAATCCAGCTCTGCAGCCATGTATTCCTCATAATTCATTACGCCTTCGGACTTGGAAGCTTCTTCTGCAGCTGCAGTGGAAGTCTCTTCGGCAGCCTCTGTTGTGGTTTCTTCTGCGGCTTCGCTGGAAGCTTCGGAAACAGTTTCAACAGAGCTTTCTGCTGCGGGAGCATTCTCAGTCTTGGCGCAGCCGGTCATTCCGAGCGCAAGAGTGAGTGCCAGGGATAAAACGATTGCTTTTTTCATAACATTCTCCTTTTTACTGATAAGCATATGTGTCGGTAAATGCCGGACTGCTCTGTAAGGCAGGATGCCTGTACAAAGAATACGGCCGTCCGCTGTTTCCCAAACGGACAAAGCCATTATATACCTGAAAATACCAGGAATCAACATTTTTATTAAGTTTTACGTAATTTTTTCATTGCCTGCCAGATAATGTAGGCAAGAATCAGTACCCATGCGCCTGCGAGACAGGACAGGAGAGCGATGGCTGTAGGCGGCAGCGGGCCGAGATCGGCTTTGCCTGCAGAGGCGGGGCTGCTTTCATTTAAGTGGTAGAGGGATGCCACATCATCATAAAGGTCGTCGATAAAAGCCGCGTTAACTTCTTTTTTGCGGCGGACGGCCTTGGTGACCTCTTCCACAAGCTGGCCGGATGCGCTGCGCAGGGAGGCGGAACCGTTGAATACAGGGGTGACAAAGGTATCGTCCACATGATCCAGCAGGAGGCGGGAAGCCTTGATCTTCACATCATAGTGCAGGGCATTGTCTTCACCGCACCGGGAGAGGTAATCCTGGTAAGCCGGGGAATCCTGCGCCTTGCTTGTCACGGGAACATAACCTTCCGTTTCGGAATAAGCGATCTGTACTTCATTGGTGAGCAGGTACTGGGTAAAGAGCCAGGAAGCCAGGACTTCCTGAGGCTCCTTCTTATTAAACACACAGACGGAGGGCCCCTGAGAGATCATCCGGGGATGTTCCGGATCAAACTGGGGTATCATCATGACTTCGGTCTCGAAATCCACAAAAGCTTCTTCGCTGATATCGGAAAGGGGCGCATTTGTTCCCATCCAGGTAGCACCGGCTGTGGAATCAATGGCAAAAATACACTGGCCGGCATTCAGGAAGTTGGCAGGATAACTGGATATTTTGAAGGTGGAGAAGGCGCCGCTTTTGGCATGCTCCGCGATGGTGTACAGAAGCTGTGTGGTGGTATCGTTGAAAAGCTGGATATCCCCGTTTGCCGATGCATAGCCGGCATCCTTTTGCTTAAGCATCTGAATCATCATGTTGTCCGTTGATTTGTAAATAAAAGGTATCATGACGGACTGTCCGTTAATGAGATAATTGCCGTCGGCATCCTTTGCTGTGGCCGCTTCGGAAACCTCCCATATAAAGTCCCAGGTCAGCGTATCCGGAAGGGTATATCCCAGTTTTTCCACATAGGTTTTATTGATATAGCAGCTTTCCGTGGAACGCATGAAGGGCAGGGCATAAATCTGTCCGTTTAAGGAGCATTCCTCCAAAAACTGTTTAATGATTTCATCCTGCCGGGGAGAATCGAAGAGAAGCTCGCTGCCGCCCAGGCCATATCTGGGATCTGCAATCAACTCATCCAGGGGAACCACCGTACTGTTTCCTGTCAGATAGGTGGCGATATGGTCGGGGTAGGTGATGCATACGTTGGGCGTGGTATCCGTGGCAATATTGGTGATAACATCATTATAAATTTTCCCATAATCCGTATACAGACGGAGATTAACAGTGATGTTCGGATACAGCGTCTGAAAATCTGTAATTGCCTTTTTATAAATATCCGTCTGCGTCTTGTTCGTATCATTTTTGGCCCAAAAAGTGATCTCGTACTGCCTGGAGGTATCGAGCTGTTCGGGGATGGAGAAGGATTTTTGGCCTCCTTTGCCGTGGCAGCCGGTAAGCGTCGACAGGGCAAGCAGGAGAAAAAGAAGGGTTATACCTGTCTTTCTGTGAATTATACTCATCCCTTTGTACCTCCTCTGGACACGCCTTCCATGATTTTTTTGCGGAATACCAGGAATAAGAGGATCAGCGGAACGGAGATCACCACAACGGCGGCCATCATGGCCGGGATGTTCTCGCGTCCGAAACCGTTTTCACGGATTTCCTGGATCCCATTGGAGACCAGATAGAAGCTTGGATCATCGGTAACCAGTCTGGGCCACACATAGGAATTCCAGCATTCGATCATCTTCAGGATGGTGATGGTAACGAGAGTGGGCTTGCATATGGGTATCATGACCTTCCACAGATATTTGAAATCGGAGGTGCCGTCCGCCTTAGCGGCACGGTAGAGCTCATCCGGCACCAGCTCGAAGTTCTCCTTCAGCAGGTAAATGTAGAATACGGAGGTGACGGAGGGCAGTATCAGGCCGAGAAAGGTATTTCGCATATCAAGGTTTGTGACTGTTGCATAGTTCGTGATGATGACAAGCTCATTGGGAATCATCATCAGGGAAAGAAGCAGGGTAAAGGCGATATTCTTTCCGCGGAACGAAAGTCTTGCAAACGCGTAGGCCGCCAAGGTAATCACAACAAGCATAATCGCTGTGGTTGCCAGGGTGAAAATCAGCGTATTCAGAAGATATCCGGCAAGCGGCACTGTGGTGAAGGCGTCGGCATAATTCTGCAGGGTGGGTGAGATCGGCCAAAATGCAGGAACACGCTCCGCATTATAGGAACCGTAACTTTTTACGGAGGTGAGCAGCATCCAGTAAAAGGGAAACAGAACCACAAGAGCCCAGAATATCAGAAGGATACAGACAAGCGTATGGGTGATTCGTCTATGTCGTTTTTCGGATTTTTCAATTTGACGGTAATCCATGGTTACTCCCATCTGCGCACTTTTTATGCGCGTACAAAAGCCTTTTAAATATAGTGGACATGCTTTCTGCTGATTAACAGGTTGATGCAGGTTATGGTGAGCACAATGGCAAACAGCAGAATGGCGGCCGCTGATGCGTAGGAGGGATAGCCGCCGCTGCTGCCGTAGAGCATATCATACACATAACCGACGATGGTATTCATGCCCGCGGCATTCAGATCCGTGCCGAACAGGGCGACGGCATCGCTGTAAGCCTTAAAGGCGCCGATGAAGCCTGTGATCACCAGATAGAAGAGCATGGGAGAGATCATCGGAAGAGTGATTCTTGTAAAAATCCGCAGCTTCGATGTCCCGTCCACCTGTGCCGCCCGGTAATAATTCTGATTTACGGAGGCCAGCGCACTGGTGAGGATCAGGATTTTAAAGGGCATTACCACCCAGATGGTGTACAGGCACAGGACAGTCATTTTTGCCCAGTAGGGGCCGTCGATGAAATCAACAGAAGAACCGCCGAACCAGTGGATAAGGAGATTCACAAGCCCGTCGGAGTAGGCGGTTTTCTTGAAAAGAACCATGAAAACAAGGCCTACTGCAAGGGTATTGGTCACATAAGGCAGGAAATAAATAGTCTGGAACAGGTCACGCAGCGGCTTGACGGAGCTTAACGCCACAGATATTAACAGGGCCAGGCCGGTGGAAACAGGAACCGTAATGAGCACTAACAGAAAGGTGTTCTTCACCGCCTGCAGAAAGTAGGGATCATGCAGTACGTAGGAATAGTTATAGCCGCCTGTGCCGAAGCTGGTCTGGGATGCAAAGTTGTAGCCTTCCTCAAAGGAATAAATAAATACGTCAATGAGGGGGTATATCATAAAGACACCCAGAAAGAGAAAAGCCGGAAGCAGATACAGCCAGGCTTTCCCGCCGCCGGAGAAAGAATTATCATTTTTCATATCAAGCCTCCCGGATGCGTTCACCGTTATTTTTGTCAAAGAGAAATACCTTGCCCGGTTTCAGTGCAAAGCGTACTGTCTCCGAAGCGGTATTTACTCCGTTTTCAGAACCCGCAATGGCGCGTATGAGCGTATTCTCACAGTCAGGGTGGGTGGAAACGATGCTGATATCACGTCCCATCACTTCCACACCGTTTAAGGAACAGCTTAAAGGCCCGTCCTCCTGCAGAAGGAAGCCTTCGGGACGTACGCCTGCCCATACCTCCTGATCGGGTATGCCGGAGACGGGAAGAACCGCCGCTTCACCGATAGTAAGCCTGCCGTTTTGTACCTTCCCATGGAATATGTTGATAGGAGGGGTCCCCAGGAATTTTGCCACAAAAAGATTTACCGGATCGTCATACACCTCCTGGGGCTTTCCTATCTGCTGGACAACCCCCTGCTTCATGACAACGATCTCGTCGGAAATACTCATGGCTTCCTCCTGATCGTGGGTGACGAAAACAGTGGTGATCTGCGTTGCTCTCTGGATCTTGCGGATCTCCTCCCGTGTCTGCAGCCTCAGCCGGGCATCCAGGTTGGAGAGAGGCTCGTCCAGCAGGAGTACATGCGGCATTTTTACCAGAGCACGGGCGATGGCCACGCGCTGCTGCTGTCCGCCTGACAGTTCACTGGGTTTTCTGTCCATCAAATCCTCGATCTGAACCAGACCGGCGGCCTGGGAAGCCCGCTCAAGCATTTCTGATTTGGAGAGCTTCTGCTCTCCTTTGAAATTTTCCAAAGGAAAAAGAATATTCTGTTTTACACTCAGATGGGGGTAGAGGGCATAATTCTGAAACACCATGCCGACCCCTCTGTGCTCCGGGGGAAGTTTTGTCACATCCCTGTCACCGAAGAAGATCTGCCCTTCCGTGGGTTTTTCCAGGCCGCAGATTAAGTTGAGTGTGGTACTCTTGCCGCAGCCGGAGGGGCCGAGAAGGCCGATTAGCTTGCCGTCCGGGATCTCATAGGTGAAATGATCTACGGCGATCACGTCACCCTGGGCTTTTTTATTGCGGTTCGGGAATTTTTTTGTCAGGTTTTGTAATTGGATTTTCATACGTTTCCTCATTTCTGCATGATTTACCAAGATGTATTATAGCAGATTCTGCCAGGTTTATCACCGGATTTTTTCTAACTATATTATAGCTGACATATTTATCCTGTAAAGGATAATCGTAATTAATATGGAGGTAAGTAAGAGGAAAGGCGGAGTATTGCAGAAGATGGTATCCTCCATTTTATTCTCAGTTTCATCGGTCTGTCCGACCGCCATAGTATACCTCCCTGTTTATTTCAGTATAAACTGCGACACGGTGTCAAAGTCAAGAAAAATAGTCATGCTGTGCAGAAAAATGGATATGAAATAATAGAGGGTGAATACAGTCCTGGACAAAAGCTGATAAAACCAATCGCAGTTTGGGTATATTTAATACTGGCGTTCTGTCCGAAAATCGTCTATAATCAGATAAATATATTAGCTGTAATTAACTTATCTGTATCTGTAAATTATTAGTACAAAAATAAGGAGAAACCTATATGAATATAATCAGGCCCCCCAGTTAACTTTCAGATAAAACAAGAAATCGAGGTCCTCCAAAACTAAATCATAGTTACTTGTAAACGTGATAAAAAATGGAGGATAAAAAGTATGAAAACATTTAATGTCAGGTTCTTATATGTAAGCAAGTTTATAAGCCAATGCCTGCCAATATATGCGTTCTACACGATTTTGTTTATTGACAGAGGAATGTCGGTCCCCGACATAGCCTTCTTAATGGCTCTTTGGAGTATATTTACTATTATATTTGAAGTGCCGTCAGGTGTTCTGGCAGACCGATGGAACAGAAGAAATATGCTTGCCATTGCAGCAGTTTTACAGGGCTTATGTTTCCTTATATGGTTCATTTCACATACATTTTTAATGTTTGCCTTAGGTTTTGTTTTTTGGGCTGTCGCAGGAGCCTTTACTTCCGGAACGGAAGAGGGGTTAATCTATGATAACCTGAAGTGTGACGGACGTGAAAACAGTTTTGCCGAAGTATATGGAAAAGCCAGATTTTATGCAGATGCAGGGATAGCTGCCGGAATTGTAACGGCGGGCGTTATTGTCAGTTTTGTCAGCATCGAAATTATTGCGCTCATATCTGCGGCAGTATGTTTTGTCAATGTAATATTTATTCTGCAGTTAAGAGAGAAGAACTATTATTCAGAGCGGTTAAAGGAAGAATCAGTAGGATTTTTCGGGACATTTAAAGATGCTGCTGTTTTAATAAAGGGGAGCGGCTCTGCTCTGGTTTCTCTTTTGTTTTTGATACTCTTTGCCTGTCTTGGTGACTATCTGGACGAATATGATGCTCTCATTATTAATGACCTTCAGCTCAGCCATATCTGGGTCAGTGTTATTTTAACAGTAAGGTTTATATTCGTTGCTTTAGGAGATGTTCTGGCATCGGTCATACAAAAGAAGGTTTTTTCAGTCAGACAAATATCTTTTCTTTATGGAGCGGCATGCATTTTTCTTTTGATTTTCACTGTATTGTGGAATAGGTGTGGGTTCATAATCTTCGGCCTGGCTTTAACGGGAATGGTAATAGCCGAGATCTTGTCAGTAAATATTCTGCAGAATAAAATTAAGGAAGAAGGCCGCGCTACAGTAATGTCGTTTTATGGTGTCGGACAGAATGTGGTGATGATCTGTTTCAGTCTGTTCTATGCATCGTTGGCCGGGATATTTACCCTGCAGCAGGTGTACTTTATAATATCGGTTTATGGAATTGCAGGAAGCCTGGTTTTTTGTCTGATTTCTGGAATAATGAAAAACAAAGATGAAAAGTATCCGAGATAATACTTTTTTTAAGTCAGGACGATAAAATGATAACGAATGAATATATTAATCGTGCAATAGACTATATTTTAAACCATATCGATGAAGAGATAACAGTGGAAGATATTTCAAATTATTGCTGCTTCTCCAGATATTATTTCTCCAGAATATTTAAGATGGAAACAGGCGAAAGTATTTATGAATTTATCAAACGGGTAAGGATGGAGCGAAGCGCATTCCGCCTGAAGGTTGAAAAAGACAGAAGCATTACGGATATCGGCAGTGCGTATGGCTACAGCTCGTCCAACTACAGTTCTGCATTTAAGAAGCATCATAATATGCCGCCTTATAAATTCCGGCGCAGTATTGTGCACAAATCGATGATGAATCCGGTTTTCAGAAACACACAGACAGAGCTTTTGACATGGCAGGAATGCAGTGAAAAAATTTCTGTTGAAATGTTTGAGGACTGTACGGTTATCTTTGAAAGATATAAAGGAAGTTATGGCGATTTGTCCGTTCACTGGGGAGCTTTTCTGGATAAATATAAGGAGTATATTACGGAACAGACAAGAATTCTGGAACGTTCCTATGACGATCCGGCAATTACACTCCCTGACAAATGTCTTTGCGATATCTGTATCGATGCTCCGGCAGGATGCACCCTTGAAAATATCTGTACGATAAAGGGCGGCAGGTTTGCGGTTTATCATTTCAGCGGCCCCGTAGAGCATATATACAGCGCCTACCAGAATCTTTTCAGTGTCTGGCTTCCTCAGAGCAAATATAAGATTGACGACAGCTATGGCTTTGAAATCTATAAAAAAACGGACTGCGGTTCCATGCATATGGATATAGATATCTGCATCCCGGTCAAATAGAGCACAGAATCAGAAGTTTTGAAAAATGATCTCCGTTATTCTATAGAAAAACAAAGAATAAACGGAGGAAAACAAAATGAACCTGGAAAACATCCAAAGGAACAAAGTAAAAACAATTCTGCAGTTTTCAATTCCATCAATTATTGCAATGGTGCTGACATCGCTGATTACAATAGTTGATGGATTTTTTATCGGAAACTATGTGGGAAAAGAAGGGCTTGCGGCAGTGAATCTGGGGCTGCCGATCGTGTATTTATATCTGGCATTGGGACTTATGATTTCGGTGGGAGGAGTGGTAATTGCCGGAATGGCATTGGGGAGCGGTGATAACCGTACCTGCAACAGTGTGTTCAATCAGACGATGTTTACGGTAATCCTGTTAACGGTACTGCTCAGTATTGTTGTATGGTTCTGTCTTAACCCCATGCTGCGGGTGCTGCATGCGGACGGAGATGTGGCAGTATTTTTTAAGGATTATTATGGCATTATGCTGGTACAGCTTCCTGTTATGGTAATTAATTCATCCTATGGGATGTTCATCCGCGGAGAAGGAAAGCCTCAATATTTTATGCAGGTCAATATTTTAAATGTGCTGCTCAATATCTTCCTTGATTATTTATTTGTACGCTGGTTCGGATGGGGAGTAAAAGGGATTGCGCTGGCTTCGTTATTGGCAGGTGCTGTCACTCTGGTGTGCATTCTTTATTTCTTTCTTAAAAAATCGAGTGTTTATAAGCTCGGACGGTTTGAATTTTCACGTATGGTATGTAAGGATACCTTATTAAACGGCAGTTCTGAATTTATAGGTGAAATATCATTGAGTATTTCAATGTTTGCATATAACTTTGTGATTTTAAGAAATATTGGAATAGAGGGTGTGACCGCCTTCACTATCGTAGGGTATATTGCTTTTATATTCAGTATGGTGACTATCGGTTTCGGGCAGGGAGCAAGTTCTCTTATCAGCTTTACTTATGGAGCAGGAGAACGGGTGCTCACAAAAGAACTGCGGAGGATAACCAATATAATGGTGCTGGCGGCAGGAGCGGCAGTTATGCTGTTTGTATTGGGCGGTTCCGAATGGTACGGCAGTCTGTTTGTGAAAAATGATACGGTTGTGCAGATGGTGCGTTCGGGAGCAGGTATTTATGCATTCTCCTTTTTATTTTCAGGAATAAATGTGATTAATTCCTTTTATTTCACTTCGATTGGCAGGGCCATGGAATCGGCCGTAATATCTTCATCACGGGGCCTGGTGCTGTTATTGATCTTTATTTTTATCCTGCCGCCGTTTCTTGGGATGACGGGGGTATGGCTGGTGGCTCCGTTAACGGAAGTACTGACATTGTTTTTGGGCCTGTTTTTTATCAGGAAAGCTGACTCAGGGGCCTGAAGCTGCGGTTCGGTGTTCTGTTTTTTGATAGCTTCTGAAACAAAAGATTGACAAGGGTCAGAGATGGTTTTATATTAAAAAAAGAAAAAGGAAGAAATCAACATTATTTTAATCGACCTCATGCCGATATATAGGAAGATAATTTTTTATAGAGGCAGGTAAAGATAATGAGTGTTTATATCAATCCGATTGCAAATGGAATTACGGTTTCTTTGATGATAATCTACCTGGCATTTATTCCGGTCCTGATTTACCAATATCGAAAAAATGGTACTTTTCTTGTACGGAAAAATATTGTGCTGGCATCTTTTGCAGTATATATGATAACCGCATTTTTTATGACGCTGTTACCCTTACCGTCAATCGAGGCTGTAAAAAATATGGCTCCCGTCAGGGCAAATTATCACCCGTTTCTGTTTGTTAAGACCTTCCTGAATGAATCCGGATTTATCTGGAATGAGATGGGTACATGGTTCAGAGCCTTCTGCAGTCCGAGTTTTTATACGGTTGCTTTCAATGTGCTGCTGACACTGCCCTTCGGGGTTTATTTAAGAAAATATTTTAATAAAGGCCTGTTTCAAACGGCGGTTTTAGGCTTTTTACTCAGCTTTTTTTATGAAGCGACACAATATACCGGGGTATGGTGGATTTATCCTCATGCTTTCAGGTATCCTGACGTGGATGATCTTATCGTCAATACGCTGGGTACCGTTATTGGGTTTTATGCCGCTGGGCTGTTTGATAAGCTGCTTCCGGATCCGATGAAAGACAAATCCTTAAAGACAGAATATGCCAGCTTGTTAAGGCGGCTGCTTTCCCTGCTCATCGATTCCATATTTGTAAATATCGTGTATGAGTTGCTGAGAGTTGTTGTTCTCCTGGCGGCAGGGAAGAAAGAAAATACAATTGATATTGTTTTATATCTCATTTCAGTGGTGATTATTTTTATTCTGATTCCCTGCATATCAAAGAAGAAGCGGACTTTTGGCATGACGATATTAAAACTGGCGTTAAGAGACGGAAAGGGAAATGTTCCGCGGTCGTCAGGAATGATTCTGCATAACCTGTTTATTGCTTTCTGGCTTAATGTGGCCGTAAATTTAATCGGTATGATTGATAATGCGTGGATTATCATATTTTTACAGTTAGTGGTACTGGGCTTCGCTGCGGCATTGTTGATCATAAGCATAAAAAATAAAAGGGTTACTTATTTTTGGGAGAAGTTCTTTGATACTTATATGAAAGCGGATTTATAAAAATCTGACAGATACGGCCGTTCCCAATAGCGGAATGGATTTTGACATACAGTGAACCGTGTACCGGGAACTCATTCACAGAATAGAAAAGGGAGGAACAAAAAATGGTAAATGTCAAAGGCAAATGGGCGTTGGTTACCGGGTCAAGCAGAGGGGTTGGCCGTCAGATAGCCTTGTTTATGGCAAAGGAAGGATGTAATTTGATACTGCACAGCCGTTCTCTTGCGCATACCGGGAAGCTTCTTGCAGAAGTAACGGCAATGGGGGTAGAGGCTTATGCTGTAGAGGCGGAGCTGTCTGATCCCGCGGCTGTAAACCGTATGCTGGACGAAATGGAAGAAAAGGGGACTCCGGTTGATATCGTATTTAATGATGCGGGAGTACAAATTGCATATCGTGACAATTACTGGGAGACACCGGTTGAAGATTTTACCCAGAGCTTTATGATCAATACAATTGCTCCGGCTATTATCTGTTACCGGCTGATTCCTAAAATGATCGAACGCGGTTTCGGACGGGTGATCAATACCACCAGTGGTATCCGGAATGAACCCCAGCAGGCAGGCTATTCGGCAAGCAAAGCGGCGCTCGATAAATTTACGACGGATCTCGCATCTGCGCTGTCTGAAGCGGATGTAATGATGAATCTGACGGATCCGGGCTGGCTGCGCACGGATTTGGGTGGGCCGAATGCACCGGGAGCTGTGGAGAGCTGTGTTCCGGGCATTGTTGTCGGCGCATTTCTGGATGACGGGAAGAGCGGTCGGCTCCTGCCCGCGCAGGCATTTACGGGTATGACGCTGGAAGACGCAGTTAAGAAGGCACGTGAGATGTGAGAGGTATCTTTCGGAGGATGATTATCTTGTAACCTCATTTATTTGGAGGAAAGCCATCTCAACACGGTACGGATTTGCATATAATTTAAGATTGGTAAGGGCCTGTGCGATAACCACAGGTTCTTTTTTTGTATAGAAGGCTGTATACGTTTACGAGATGGAAAAAGCTATGAAGATATTGCTGGAAACGGAAAGACTGATATTGCGCGAATGGAAAGAAGCCGATGAGACAGCGCTTATTTCTGCTGCATCAAAAGAGCATGTAAAGAGGCGGCATCATGACTGGTGGGGATGACGGGCAGAGGAACTGCCCTTTAATTACTACAGGGTGGAAAATGATTCGGTTTAGACCGTATATAAAGGGTGTGAAGAAGAAAAAAGAAGGATTTTCTATTGTCAGGTCTTAAGTATGTTTCCTGTTAATATACTATAGAAATGAAACAATGGAGAAATCTGTGCATGAACAAAATCGTAGATGAAAATTATCTGGATTTAATAATTGATAATAGTTTATTGAGAGATCAAATTAATGAAAATAACACTACCAGATTGAATGATATGTATTCAATCCTTCATATATTACTGGAGGATCCTGAACCATGTGAACTTGGAGAACTTTATGAATATTATAGTTTCCCTAGCCTTTATACACCGATGGCACAGAGCGGGACGGATGCTGCCGGTGTGAACAGTGTCCAGAATAACCCGTATTTAGCGCTTTACGGGCAAGGAATACTCGTTGGGGTAATAGATACCGGGATAGATTACCGGCATCCGGCTTTTTTGGATAAGAATGGAGATACCCGCATTGTCAGTATTTGGGATCAGTCCATACAGAACGGAACACCCCCGGCCGGATTTCAATACGGCACAGAATATGGAAGAGAGATTATCAACAGGGCGCTCCAGGCTGAAAATCCGCTGGATGTCGTCCCGACTACGGATACAAACGGACATGGAACAGCTATTGCCAGTATTATAGCAGGAAGCCTGAATGAGGATAATGGTGTCAGAGGTATTGTTACGCAGGCGGAACTGGTGGTGGTAAAGCTTAAAAAGCCTAAAAAGAATCTGCTGAAAATATCATTTGTACCGGAGGATGCGGAGTGCTATCAGGAAACGGATATAATGCTGGCAATGAAATACCTGGAAGGAATTGCCAGAAAACTCAGGCGTCCTATTGCCATCTGCTTTGCATTCGGAAGCAGTCAGGGGAGTCATAGTGAATTCAGTACATTAAATGATTATATGGACAGAATCGTATTACAGCCCCAGATTGATATTACTGTTGCTGCAGGGAATGAAGGCAATAAACGCAGACATTACTTTGGAGCGTCGGAGACGGCGCCATACAGCCACAGCTTTGAACTGAAAGTGGGAGAGAATGAAAAACTCTTTGCATTGGAGATTTGGTCGGGACTGCCGGCCAGACTTTCTGTCAAGATTATGTCTCCTACCGGTGAATATACAAGAGTTATATACCCGCAGCTGGAAAGCTGTTATCCGTTTAGCTTTATTTTTGAAGAGAGCAAGATTTGGGTAAATAATATAACATTGGAAAAAGAAAATGGCGAACAGCTTATATTAATCCGATTTGAAAACCCTCATGAAGGGATCTGGACATTTGATCTGGAAAATATGGAGGCGGAATCATACACATTTCATGCGTGGCTTCCGTCGGGAGATTTAATATCAGATGAAACTTATTTTCTGAAGCCATCCCCTTATACAACGATCACTATGCCGGGGACGGCCAACAATCTGTTGACGGTGACCGCATATGACCCACAAACCAACAGTATACTGGCGCAGTCCGGCTGGGGGTATACAAGAGACTGGAGAGTTATTCCGGATGTGACGGCGCCGGGAAATATAATTGCATGTGCTATGCCCAATGGCCTTTACGGAAATCTGACAGGAACCGGAGCGGCAACAGCTTTTACGACAGGAGTAATAGCCATGCTGTTTGAATGGGCGGTGGTGAGAGGAAATTATACTTCAATAACCGGAAGCGATGTAAACCAGCTGATTATACGAGGGGCAGACAGAAGTAATGCAAGTTATGTATTTCCTAATCCCAATTGGGGATACGGAATCCTGGATATTTATGGAATACTGAGTAAATTAAATTTGTAAAAGGGGCTCCTGGGATAACTCAGGAGCTTTCTTTTATGCGGATTCATATTGTCTTTGCCGTTTTAAAATGGTATGCTGAATTTATAAGTAATAAACAGATAGATGAAGAGATTCTTTACTTCATATTAATTACAGAGCAGAAGGTGTATTATGAAAAATTATACAATAGCAGAGCAGTTTGCGGTAATCGCGCTTAATGCCCAGGACAGTCTGCATGAAAGCGTGGCAAAGAATGTGGCAGTAGTAGGAATTGCGGCGGCAAAGACGGTGCAGACCCTTTTATATGAAGAGGAGAACAGGGATGCCGCAGTATTTGAGCAAAAACTGAGGGAACAGCTTGACGGTATTAAAAAAATGAAACGCAAAGAGCGGAACGCACTGGAGAAGGAATTCACTGATATATTAAAGGCGGAAGGAATTCTGAAGGAGATTCCCAATTTATTAGGCTGTGATATGAACTACTATACAGCCAACGTGACTATGAGAGAATATAAAAGTGATTCTGCACTCTATCAATCCTTAATAGAGAAAATCAGGGCATGTGCCCTGGAACAGACGGAATTGCCGGAAGATATTGTAATACTACTTTGGCTGTTCAGGGAAAGCGGCTGTATGCATGATATTTTTTCCCAGGAGGAACAGGAGAGGGGTCAGATTAAGCTGATACAGGCCGCAGAGGAAAAGTCTCTGTACAAAGCTATTCTGGAACAGGAGTTTCACAGCGCGGTATGGCTTTTGGGACTGAAGTTTATGAACTGGAAGCATAAGATTTTTACAAATCCTTATCTGGAAGGCGTTAATCTGATGTTTCCGTTTCTGGACAGGCGTCAGGCAATTTTTATTGATATGGTGATTATGGGAACGAGCGTAAAGGATAGAAGAAGCGCCGCAATCGCTTTTTTAGAGAAAAACGGACATACCTGTGAGGAAATAAAAAATGGGACGGAGACAATAGTAAAGGTGGATAATGAATATTACCGCATTTTCCCGTCCACCCGTTCCTTTAAAATCCCTATCCAGGGAGTGGAGCTTTTGCCGGTGTATAAATGAGAAAGAGAAAGGTGTGCCTCTTGTGGCGCACCTTTTTATGATCTCTGTATATAGGCCGGCATCGCCGGCTTTATGTCACTTATCCTTATGGTACCAGGAATGAGAGGATGTATTTCCTTATCCCAATTATAATATAAGCTGCATCAGAAGTGATTGGCGAAATATCCGTTACAAAACGCAAATGTCCGGAATTGGAAGGGGAAAGCGGCGGAAGCCCCTGTGCCGTGGATTGTTTGAGATGGTTATGAATGGCGATCATTGATAAGGTATGATAAAAAGTGTAATAGGCAGGAGGACAAAGTTATGGATTTACCTTTTCGGATTGAGAAAAAGGAAAGCTTTCGGGTAATAGGTTACATGATTCAGACAACAAATAAAAAGGGTGAGGGAAGAAAGGCTGTCCCCTCACATTGGGCCAGGTTTAAGGCAGAAGGCCTGGAAAAGCCACTGCTGGCATTGACGGAACAGGAACCGCAGGGGTTGTTTGGCATTAATATTTACAATACGGACGAAGCGGATCCCCGAAAATTCGAGTATCTGATTGCAGCTGCAGGCAGCAGTGATGCACAGGGTGAATTCACAGCTTCCACCGTACCGGCTATGACATGGGCGGTGTTCCCCTGTACGATTGAAGCCATAGGGAAAACGGAAGCGCAGGCAATCACAAAATGGCTGCCAAAATCGAAATACAGAGCGTTGAATAAAGGTTATCTGACAGGTAAGATGAAATCGGGAGCGCCGGATATTGAATACTATGGAAAAGACGGGTATGCTGAAGTATGGATCGCGGTAAAGGAAAAATGAGGTATTTCCTGTAATCCATCAATTCTGGCACTAATATAAAAATAACTCCACAAGACTGCATTTGTGCTGTATAATAATCAAATAGTTTTACATATCTTTTTTGTGATACAGAAGAAAGGACAGATGGACAAATGGTCTTTGGATTATTACCTATGATGGATACAGGGAAATCAGACTGACTTCTCATATAATAAGGAGAACATCAATGGCTTTTTTACCAACAGAGGATCTATACGACAATGAAATTTATCTCAGGCTTGACCGGACAGCGGAAGAAAATAAGGAAAAAGGATATGTACCGGCCTATTATTTTACGATATGCCTGAGGGATAACAGTCAGGAAATAGGCAGCTGTGACCTGCGGATAGGCTATAATGACAACACTTATTACGGCGGAAATATAGGTTACCGGATTGAAGAGCCATACCGTGGAAATCACTACGCGGCCAAGGCGTGCCGCCTGCTTTTTAAGCTGGCCGGAGAACATGGGATGAAAAGTCTGATTATAACCTGTGACCCCACAAATATAGCATCAGCCAGGACTTGTGAATGTGCAGGGGGCATTCTGAAGGAAATTGCAAAATTGCCGGAAACGAATGAAATGTACAGGGATGGAGCCAGAGAAAAGTGCATTTATCAATTTATGACAGATAATTCTGATAAAAGCTGAAGGTAATTTATATTCCGGTTTTTTAGAAGAAATATAAAAAATAAAAAAGGAATTAATTATGAATTTCTACTTTGCTCCCATGGAAGGGATCACGGGCTACATATACAGACGCGCCTATCACAGCTGTTTTCATCCCATGGATAAATATTTTACTCCCTTTATAGCCCCTAAACAGGATAAAACCCTGAATTCCAAAGAAAAAAATGATATTCTGCCGGAGCATAATGAGGGAATGCGTGTGGTTCCCCAGATCCTGACCAACAGAGCGGAGGATTTCATTCGTACGGCAGAAAAACTCCGTGAGTTCGGCTACCAGGAAGTAAATCTGAATCTGGGCTGTCCCTCGGCAACAGTGGTATCTAAGAAAAAGGGATCGGGATTTCTGGGAGAACGGGAAGCCCTGGATCGGTTTCTGGATAACCTGTTCGAAAATCTGAATATGGATATTTCCATTAAAACCAGGCTGGGTATGGACGAGCCGGAGGAGTTTTACCGGCTGCTGGAAATCTTTAACAAATATCCCCTGAAGGAACTGATTATACATCCCCGTGTGCAGGCTGATTATTACAGAAACAGCCCTGACCGGAAGGTTTTCGCAGATGCGCTGAAGATGAGCCGGAACAGCGTGGTATATAACGGAGATATTTTTTACGAAGGTGATTATGAACAGTTTACAGCGTCCTTCCCGGAGACCGGGGCTGTGATGCTGGGGAGAGGCATACTGGCAAACCCCGGACTGCCCGGAAGGCTGTGTGGGGAAAAGCAGCCGTCAAAGCAGGAGATAAAACAATTTCTGGACAGGCTTGCAGGGGACTACAGGGAAGTGCTTTCCGGAGAAAGAGATGTCCTTTTCAGAATGAAGGAGCTTTGGTTTTATCTGGGCTTTTTGTTTACCAATCCTGAAAAATATGTAAAAAAGATTAAGAAAGCACAGCGCCTGTGCGATTATGAGGAAGCTGTCAGAACTCTTTTCCGGGAACAGGAACTGGCAGAGAACGGCGCATTCCGTCCATCCGTATAAAAAGATCAGCTGTCATAAGGGCCGGGCAGATATATCCCACAAGGATATGTCTGTCCGGCTCTTATGACATGCTGACAGTATGGAAAGCGTAAATGCGGAAAGTACAAATGCGGCTTGCTTTCTCTATGGTAAAATGTTACAATAATAAAGCTTTGCTGCTTTAAAGCGTGTACGCGGCAGCGCGTGTATGCGGGAAGCCGAAAATCTATGCATGCAATACCCAAGATAAAATATCCAAAGGAGACAGAATGATGGGGGAAAACACAGTTATTGTAACAATCTGCGTGGCATATTTTCTGGTTATGATCGGGACCGGAATCTATGCATCGAGAAAGAATAAGAAAGCGTCGGATTTCCTTGTGGCAGGAAGACGACTGAACACTCCGATGACAGCCATAACACTGGCGGCTGTCCAGATAGGAGTCGGTATTGTGCTCAGCAGTGCCACAAACGGTTATAACGATGGCGTATGGCCGGGAATTTATTATTCCATTGGCTGCGGCGGCGGATTAATTCTGGCCGGGCTTCTGACGGCGAGAAAGCTGCGCCAGGAGGAAGGCTATGTGCCTCTTGATTTCTTCGCAAAGAGATACGGGGACAGCAAAGGCATCCGCTTCTGGGCATGGATCAGCAATGTACCGAGCCTTCTGGGAATTTTTATCGCCCAGCTTCTTGCCTGCGGCGGTATCCTTTCCGGCTTTGGGATTCCTTTTGAAGCAGGTGTTGTCATTACCGCCGTGGTTATCCTTATTTACTGTACGGTTGGCGGCATGTGGGGTGTGGTGCTTACCGATGTAATTCAGACGGGGATTATAATCATCGGGATTCCCATTCTGGCCGTTGCAACCCTGATTCAGTATACTCATGCGGGCGGAAGTATCGGGGCTATCTATGCCACACCGTTTATTCCTCATGGGATGGGAACCAAGTTTATCTATCTGGTGCTGCCGTTTTTCCTTTCCATATCGGTTTCCTATGATGCTTATGCCAGGATTCAGTCGGCGAAGGATGCGAAAACAGCTACCAGGGGATGTATTTGGGGCGGTGTGATCGTTATTATTATCGGTCTGCTGTGCTCTACGGTGGGGGCGGCCTCCACCATACTTTTCCCGGGAGTGACGGATGGTATTTTTACCATAGCAGCCACCGGAGTCCTTCACCCTGTGATGGCGGGAATTGTGATTGCGGCTATTCTTTCTGCGGCGATGTCCAGCGCAAACTGTGTTATTCTGTCTTTGGGGGCTTCTTTTTCCAGGGATTTCTATAACAAATTTCTTCACCCTGAGGTGGAAAATCTGGATGAGCTTCCCAAGGCCAAGCTGATATCCCGTGTGGCCGTATTTGGAGGCAGTATTGCAGGAATTCTGTTTGCCTTTAAGATGACGGATATACTGGACGCCATGATTATTTTTAATTATCCGTACATGGGAAGTATGCTGGTTCCTCTGCTGGGAGGGCTTTTGTGGAGCGGAGCTACCAGAAAAGGCGCCTTTGCGGCTGCTTTCGCAGGCGGGATCGTAGGAGTGGTTTCCTTCTTTATCGGAATCCCGGGACCTCTTTATGGTGTGATCAATGTGGATCTGGCGCTGATGATCGCTTACCTGGTATCAGCCGCAGCGCTGGTTATTTTCAGCAGCCTGGATAAGAACGGTAAGAAAGTGCGTGCTTAACCGGCAGCATAACAGGAAAATGTAAAAGGAATGTGAGAAGATATATGAGTACATATCAGTGGCCATATCAAAATGAAATCGGTCAGGAAGAGGAAGCTTCCTGCGATGTCCTGGTTCTGGGCGGAGGGCTTGCGGGATGCTATGCGGCCATCGCCACCGCCAGAAAAGGGAAGAAGGTAATCGTGGTGGAAAAAGGGGCAACCGAGCGCAGCGGTGCGGCGGGAAGCGGCTTTGACCACTGGGAATCAGCCTGTACCAATCCCTGTTCCCTTGTCACGGCGAAGGAGATCGCCGAGGCATATGTGGAGGAGCAGGATTATTACAGCAATGGAATAGCCCATTATATCGAATGCAGGGAAGGCTATGACCGCCTTCTGGATATGGAATCCTTCGGCGGAAAGGTAAGGGATACGGAAGACGAATTCAAGGGAGCGGAGTTCCGGGATGAGGAAACCAGGCTCATGTTTGCCTATGATTATAAAAACCGTTTTACCCTCCGCGTATGGGGGAGCACCTTTAAACCGGCCCTTTTTAAGGAATTGAAGAGACTGGGGGTAAGGGTTTATGACAGGACGGAGGCCACTGCGCTGCTGACGAAGACAGAGAATGGGAAAAAACGGGGAATCGGCGCCATGGGCATGAATGTGCGCACCGGAAAGTTCATGGTTTTCAAAGCAAAAGCCACGATCCTTACGATGTCAAGGCCGGCCAGGCTCTGGCTCTTTAATCCGGATCTGGTCGGACTGTGTGAGTTCAGGCCGACGCAGAGCATCGGCAGCGGACATGCCATGGGTTATCGTGCCGGGATTGAGTTCACTATGATGGAAAAATCCGTGAAAGGGGAGTTCTCTGCGGCGGGCAGAAGCTTCCCTCCCTATGGAACAGGCAACAATCATAATACCTGGTATGCGGCAACCATGGTGGATGCCAGGGGAGTGGAAATCCCCTATGTGGACAGGGACGGCAGGGAGCTTCAGACGGTATCGGAGCGTTATTATCCTGCTCCGGGGCAGAAGTTTTTCCTGAAGGGCGGCGTGATCGACGAGGCCAAATATGAATACAGAGGGCCGGAAACCCTTCCTTTTGAGGAATTGATGAAACGGGGCTATCAACTTCCCTTCTATGCGGATTTAAGCCGTATGCCGGAAATGGAGCGGAAGGTGATATGGGGAATGATGGTAGGAGAAGAAGGAAAAACGAAAATCCCCATTCTGGAAAATTATACGAAGCGCGGATTTGATCCGGCAAAGCATATGCTGCAGAGCTATGGAAACGGCTGGCAGTCCGCCGCGTTCCTTGCCCAGGAGCGCCAGCTTTTCGGAGCGCCGGGCGGCATTATGCACGACTGGGATCTGAAAACCAATATCGATGGCATTTACGCCGCGGGTGATCAGCTTTTTGCATCGGACTGCTGCGGATTTGCCGCGGCAACAGGGTACTATGCGGGAAGAAAAGCCGCGGACAGTACGGAGGGCATACCGGAAACGGAACCGGACCGGCTGGAGATAGAAGCGGAGAAAAAACGGCTCTATGCCCCTCTTTATGTGGAAGAGGGAATGGATTGGCGAGAACTGAATATGGCCGTCTCCAAGGCGATGCAGAACTACTGCGGCGGCGTGAAATGCAGGGCGCTCCTGGAGGAAGGTCTTGCGCTGCTTAACAGCTATGAGAAGGAAGCGCTGCCTCTTGTGAAAGCAGAAAATCCTCATGAACTCATGCGCGCCCATGAAGTATTTGATATTCTGGAGGTTGCCAAAATGATTCTTCAGGCCTGTATCTTCCGGGAATCCAGCTCCAGGCCCCTGTGTTTTGAACGCAGTGATTTCCCGGAAATGGATCCGAAGGAAGACAACTGTTTTATCACCATCCGCCAGGAAAACGGGAAGGCCGTTAAAGGCAGAGTCCCTCTGGGCTATTTCGGTGATTTGGAAACGGAATATGAAAAAAGAAATCAGGATTATATAAAGAGCCGCTGATACGGCTGCAGGGGTGTGTCAGGCACCCCTTGCATTCATTCGCGTGCAGATGCGCGCAGACAGGAGGAACCATGGAAAAGGAAATGACGGCTTCGGTGATTCCCTGCAGTGCAAGGCCGCTGAAATTCGATGACAGTCTGTGTGTGGGCTGTAACCGCTGTGCAGATGTGTGCCAGGTTGATATCATGATACCCAATCCCACAAAGGGGAAACATCCCATTGTAATTTATCCGGGAGAATGCTATTATTGTGGCAGCTGTGTGATGGCCTGTCCGAATAAAGGGGCGATTTCCCTGGAACATCCGCTTATGAACCAGGCGAAATTTGTTCCGGTCAGGTGATAGCCGCTGAACACTTATTTTGAGTATTCGGCCCTTACGGCAGCAGAACAGGGGGCATGGTATGCAGAAAGAGGATTGCGGAAGGATGGCGGGCTTTTTCCCATTCTGGGATAAGCTGACCGGAGAAGAACAGAAGACAATCTGCAGGAATGCTGCTTCGGCAGAGTATCCGAAAGGCGCTTTTATCCATCGGGCATCGGAGGACTGTGTGGGAGTCCTTCTCGTTAAGGAGGGGCAGCTTCGGGTATATATGCAGTCGGAGGACGGCAGGGATATCACCCTGTTCCGGATTGATGAAGGTGAAGCCTGTGTTTTGAGCGCTTCCTGCTTTATGCAGGAAATCACCTTTGAGATCCTCATAGATGCGGAGAAAGACAGCGAGGTTCTGGTAATCCCGACGGCTGTCATCCGACGGCTTTCGCAGGAAAATATCTATGTGGAGAATTTCATCTACAAACAGGCGGCGGAACGGTTTTCCGACGTGATGTGGACCATGCAGCAGATTCTTTTTATGAGCTTCGATAAGAGGCTGGCGGTGTTCCTTGTGGATGAAGCCGCCAAAACAGGAGAAGATACCCTGACTATGACACATGACCAGATAGCCAGGTATACCGGCAGCGCAAGAGAAGTCGTTTCCCGTATGCTGAAATATTTTGAAAAAGAAAATCTGGTGGAACTGGCAAGAGGCAGAGTGAAGCTGGTAAATAAGAAAAAACTGCAGGAGCTGGCCCGGAAATAGCGGTCAGTGAAAAAAAGAAGACCCGAAATCAGACATATGTGACCTGGTTACGGAAAAAAAGCACTCCCCGGAGTAAGATTGTTTCAGGATCTTATTTCGAAGGAGTGTATTTTTATGAGTAAAACAGTGATTATCGGCGGCGTGGCCGGTGGGGCTACCGCAGCGGCAAGACTTCGCCGCAGAGATGAAAGCATGGAAATCGTGATGCTGGAGAAAGGAGAATATATTTCCTTTGCCAACTGCGGCCTTCCCTATTATATCGGGGACGTCATTCACAGCAGAGAATCCCTGCTGCTGCAGACGCCGGAGGGGATGAAGAAAAAATTCAATATAGATGTACGTATCTGCCAGGAGGCTGCAGACGTCCGTCCGGAGGAAAATATAGTTACGGTACGGAATCTGAAGACAGGAGAAACCTATGAGGAGAGCTATGACAATCTTATCATTGCCACCGGTTCCTCACCTCTGAAGCCGGGAATTCCGGGAATTGACGGCAGCCGTATTTTTACCATCTGGAATATTGCGGATACGGACAGGATAAAAGACTTTATGGAAAAAGAGAAGCCGGAGAGCGCTGCGGTCATCGGCGGCGGTTTCATCGGCCTGGAAATGGCGGAAAATCTCCATCGTGCGGGTCTTTCCTTATCTGTGATAGAAATGCAGAAGCAGGTCATGGCTCCTCTGGACTATGAAATGGCCCAGCTGCTGCATGAAAATATGGAAATGAACGGCGTGGAACTGATTCTGGAGGATGGTGTAAAGCAGTTTTGCCAGAAGGAAAACCAGGTGGAGCTTTTGCTTGCCAGCGGGAAAACAATCCGCACGGATATGGTTATCCTTTCCATAGGGGTGCGGCCCAACAGCCGTCTGGCCTCAGAGGCCGGGCTTGCCCTGAATGCAAGGGGCGGTATCCTGGTCAATGAATTCCTGCAGACAAGTGTTCCCAATATCTATGCTGCCGGGGATGTCATTGAAGTGGAACAGCTTGTCTCCGGAGAGCGGACTATGATACCTCTTGCCGGCCCTGCCAATAAGCAGGCCAGGATTTGTGCGGATAATATTGCGGGCGACAGGAAGCGCTATGAAGGAAGCCTGGGAACCAGTGCGGCCCAATGTTTTGATCTGACCGCCGCGGCTGTGGGCTTAAATGAAAAGGCACTGTTGGCCTCCGGAAAAATAAAAGACCGGGATTATCATACCATACTGATACAGCAGAAATCCCATGCAGGCTATTATCCCGGTACGTATCCGCTGACTCTGAAGCTGCTTTTCGATCCGGATTCCCGGATCCTGGGCGCACAGATAGTGGGCCAGGAGGGTGTGGACAAGAGGATTGATACCATCGCCTCCGTCATGCGGCTGTCCGGCACAACCGATGATTTAGCCAAACTGGAGCTGGCATATGCCCCTCCTTTTTCCTCGGCGAAGGATCCGGTGAATATGGCGGGCTTTACGGCGGAAAATGTACAGAAGGGGCTTGTATCCTTCCTTGGAGTACAGGAACTGGAAAGCATACAGGAGGATGAAAGGAAGAGGGACGACTGTCAGATACTGGATGTGACTGAGGCGGCGGAACGCCTTGTATTTGCTGTCCCCGGTTCCGTGCACATCCCTTTGGGAGAACTCAGGGAGCGGATGAAAGAGCTGGATCCCGGAAAACTGATTATCCCTTACTGCTCGGTGGGAGTCCGTTCCTATAATGCGGCACGGATCCTGATGCAGTCCGGTTTTAAGCGGGTGAAGGTACTGGAAGGCGGGACGACATTCTATAAGTCCTATCATTATAAAAATTACAGGATGGCTGAAGCTGTGGAAAAAACGATGCGGGAACGAAACGATAAACAAGAAAAAAGAGTGCTGGAGCTGGACTGCAGCGGCCTGCAGTGTCCCGGGCCGATCATGAAGGTTAATGAGACTCTGCGGGGTATGGAGGAAGGAGAAAGGCTCTGCGTTGCCGCTACGGATTTGGGCTTCGCACGTGATATTTCCGCATGGTGTTCCAGAACCGGCAATACCCTGGCCGCATCGGAAAAGGACGGAAAACAGATCCGGGTTACCATTGAAAAAGGGAACGGGGAAAAAGGAAGCGGGAAAGCAGCCGAAACAGGCTGTTCTGTCCGGGAAGACGGAAATCCCCCGGCAGAACGGGAAGGAAAAACAATTATTGTATTTGACGGTGACCTGGATAAGGTGCTTGCCGCCTTCATTATTGCCAACGGAGCGGCGGCCATGGGGAGGCCGGTAACCATGTTTTTTACCTTCTGGGGACTGAATGCCCTCCGCAGACCGGATAAAGTAAAGGTGAAAAAGCCGTTCCTGGATCGTATGTTCGGCATGATGATGCCGCGGGGAACAGGAAAACTGAAGCTTTCCAACATGAATATGGGAGGCATGGGCACACGGCTCATGAAAAAGGTGATGCGGGATAAGAACGTAAGCTCTCTGGAGGAGCTGATGAAACAGGCTATGGCACAGGGCGTGCGTCTGGTAGCCTGCACCATGTCCATGGATGTGATGGGAATTACAAGAGAAGAACTGATAGATGGCGTGGAATTGGCGGGAGTGGCCTCCTATCTGGGGGATGCGGAGCTTTCCAATGTGAATCTGTTTGTATAATAAGACCGGCCGGAAGAGGCTCTGCGGAAATTTCCGCAGGACCTCTTTTTGCGTGTATGACGGCTGTTCTGCCGTGTTATTTTGAGGCCGGCTTAATGGAAACCATATGTTCGGAAAAAATTGTTTGGAATATGACAGGGAAAAGGATATAATAGGGGAAATAAGAAAAACCGGCCGGGCCGGAGAAGGCGGTAAAGAAAGTTGAACCAGCTGCGAAAGATATTGAATGATACCTTTAATCTGAATACGGACTGTGCATCCCAGGAGGAGATTGCGGAAAGGATAAGGAGCGGAGGGCAGCTTCGGGGAACCAACATGTGCATCATGATTCTCGCCATGTTTATCGCGTCCATCGGGCTTAATATGAACAGCACCGCGGTCATCATAGGAGCGATGCTGATCTCTCCCCTGATGGGCGGGATCATGAATATCGCTTATGGAATTGCAGTCTATAACATGGCTCATGTCAGGCATGCGTTTATGAAGCTGGGATTTCAGGTGGTATTCTGTGTGCTGGTATCCACGGTTTATTTTATGCTTTCCCCAATAACAGCCCCGTCCAGTGAGCTGCTGGCAAGAACCTCGCCGACGATTTGGGATGTGCTTATCGCTGTGTTCGGCGGCCTTGCGGGTATTATAGGCATAACAAGGGAAGAAAAGGTAAGCAATGTGATCCCGGGTGTGGCGATCGCCACGGCCCTGATGCCGCCGTTATGTACGGCTGGCTATGGAATTGCCCGTCATTCCTGGAAATTTTTCGGCGGCGCCATGTATTTATTTTTTATCAACTGTTTTTTCATCGGCATGGCTGCCGTTGTGGTTCTGAAGATCATGCATGTGACCTCCAAGAGGGAAATTTCCGATAAAGTACTGCGGAAACAGAAGTTCTATGTGTCGCTTGTAATTATTATTACCATACTTCCCAGCTTCTTCCTGGCCTGGCAGATGATTAACAACAGCGCGGTGAACAGCCAGTTCGGCAGCTTTATTTCCAGCCAGTTCGATTTTGATGATACACAGGTGGTATCCAAAAGCCTGGATGCCAAAAACGGGATTATACGGGTGGCTGTCGTGGGAAAACGTCTGGATGGCTCCACACAGGAGGCTATTCAGGCGGCGCTTTCGGAATACAGCCATCTGAAGGGCATGAAGCTGTATCTGACCCAGACGGAGTTTACCGGAGGAATTTCCAAGGAAGAGGTGGAAAGCCTGATTAATACGGAGATTGCTGCGGGAGAAGAGCTTCAGCTGGACTATGAAGAAAAGAATAAGGCTCTCTCGGATAAGGTGGATTTATATTGGCCTGCCTATGCCCAGTTTTCCTTCAATGCCTCCCTGAAAGAGCAGCTGATGTCTGAGCTTCCGCTTTTTTATCCCCAGATCCGGGATCTGGATTGTGCGGCGCTTGGAAGCCTGGATGAGGAAAAGAAGGTACAGGTGGATAAATACCTGCTGATCCTTCAGGTGGATGCACCCCTGGATGCAGAGCAGGTGGCTAAAATCGAAGAGTGGTCATCCAGAATCATAGACGGTGATGTGCTCGCTTCCTGGCGTCTGCTTCCCGGCGTATCCGATAATTCGGTATCCGGAAACAGCGTTTCGGAAAACAGCCCGGAGGAAGTGCCGGACAGTAACGGAGAATGAGGAAACACAATGACAGATATGAACAGTATTTTCGATAAAAATACGGCAGACTGGTTCGCCGGAGCGCTTGGAGAACCGACGCCGGTTCAGAAGGAGGCCTGGCCCGCCATTGCGGGAGGAAAGAATACACTGGTGTCTGCCCCTACGGGTACCGGCAAGACGCTGTCTGCCTTTCTGGTATTTATCGACAGGCTTACGAGGCAGGCGAGAGAGGGGACGCTGACAAGGCAGCTTCATCTGATCTATATCTCTCCGCTGAAATCTCTGGCTGCGGATATCCGGGAAAATCTGCGAAGGCCGCTGGACGGGCTTGCGGGGCAGGGCGGAGAAGAAATTGAAATCGCCATCCGTACAGGGGACACGCCTCCGAGAGACAGGCAGAGGATGATCAAATATCCGCCTCATATTCTTATCACCACACCGGAATCCCTGTATCTGATGCTCACGAGCAAAACGGGGCAGGGAATACTGGCCACGGCGAAGGCCATCATATTGGACGAGCTTCACGCCCTGATCGACACCAAAAGGGGAGCCCATCTCATGCTGTCCGTAGCCAGGCTGGATAGGCTTTGCAGTCAGCCGCTGCAGCGTATCGGGCTGTCGGCTACCATCGAGCCGCTTTCCACGGCGGCGGCCTACCTGTCTCCGGAACCGGCTGCCATTATCGCTCCTGCCATGAAAAAGGAAGTGCAGCTTGTGGTGACAAGCCCTTTTGCGGATGTGACGGCCGGAAAAAGGAAGGATCCGGTATGGGAGGAACTGGCGGAGCTGGTATATCGCCACTGTCAGGGAAGCCGAAGCGTGATTGCTTTTGTGGAAGGGCGCAGATATGCGGAGAAACTGGCATACTATGTGAACCGGCTGGGAGGAGAAGGCTATGCCCGTGTCCATCACGGAAGCCTTTCCAGGGAACAGAGATTTGAGGTGGAGCATTCCCTGCGGGACGGCAGCCTTCGGCTGCTGTGCGCTACCTCATCCATGGAGCTTGGCATCGATGTGGGTGAAATTGATCAGGTGCTTCAGGTGGGATGCCCCAGAACGATTTCAGGCACGATGCAGCGGCTGGGGCGTGCAGGCCATAATCCGGGGCGGGTGAGTGTGATGTACCTGTTCCCCAGGACGGCGGCGGAAAGCGTATCCTGTGGGATGACGGCGGAGCTTGCCAGGCGCGGCGGCGTGGAATATGCCAGACCGCCGGTCAGCTGCCTGGATATTTTGGCCCAGCATCTGGTTTCCATGGCGGCTTTTCGCAGCTATGAGGTGGAGGATGTGATGGAAATCCTGCCAAGGGCCTATTCCTTCCGGGATGTGAGCAGGGAGGACGTGGAAGGCGTCCTGGGCATGCTGGCCGGTGATTTCGAACATGAAAGGGATATTCCTGTCCGCCCCAGAATTCTGTATGACCGGATTCACGGTCATGTGGAGGGAGACGGCTACAGCAGGATGCTTGCGGTATCGGCGGGCGGAACGATTCCGGACAGAGGGCTTTATGCGGTACGTACGGAAGAAGGTGTCAAGGTAGGGGAGGTAGACGAGGAATTCGTCTATGAGTCCCAGAAAGGGGACCGGTTCCTTTTGGGAGCCTTTGCCTGGCGGGTGCTGGATATCAGCAGGGATTCGGTGACAGTGACACAGTCGCCCATTGAAGGGGCAAGAGTTCCTTTTTGGAGAGGAGAATTAAAGGGCAGGGATTTAAGGACCAGCAAGGCCTTCGGGCAGATTTTCCATCAGCTTCAGGAAGCCAGTGAAAAGGGAGAACTGATGCAGGCGCTGTACCGGCTGGGACTGGATGAAGCGGCGGCCAAACTGGCTGAAGGGTATTTAAAAAGACAGATAGCTGCCACAGAGGGGCTGCCGGATGATAAAACAATCCTGGTGGAGCATTTCCGGGATCAGTCCGGGAACGCCCAGGTTATGATCCATTCCCTGTTCGGAAGGAGGGTGAACACTCCCCTTTCCCTTCTGCTTCAGGAGGCTGCCAGGGCGCAGACCGGGCAGAACGCGGGCTGTGTGGATGAGGAGGACGGCATTCTGCTGTATTCCTATGGTCAGGAGAGTCTGCCGGAGGGGCTGCTTTTCCAGGTGTCTCCGGAGACGTCGGATGCTGTCCTGGAGGCTCTGCTTCCCGCCACTCCTTTGTTCCATGTGGTGTTCCGCCATAACAGCGGAAGGGCGCTGATGATGGGGGTGAAGAAAAACGGTCGTCTTCCGCTGTGGATGCAGCGTCTGCGCAGCGCGGAAATGCTGGATACCATCGTAAGAAAAAAAAAGCATCCGCTGATCCTGGAAACAAAAAAAGAGTGTCTGACCCAGATGTGGGATCCGGAAGGTGTGAAGGAAATCCTCCATGATATCCGTTCCGGAGCGATTACAGTCCGTGAATTTCATTCGGACGTTCCTTCGCCAATGTCTCTTCCCCTGCAGTGGCAGCAGGAGGCTGCGGTCATGTATGACTATTATCCCACGCCCAGAGGTGTCCATGCGGCTGTGGAAGAGGAACTGAAGCAGGTACAGATGATCGCCGCGGGAAAGGAAGAGCTGGAACGGGTTCAGGAACGCAGCCGTCTTCCGGAGGATGAGAAACAGCTGCATACTCTTTTGATGACAGAGGGAGATCTGGCGGCCGGAGAACTGGATATTCCCATAGAATGGCTGGAAAGCCTGGCGGTCCAGGGCCGGGCAGCCTATGTGGAGCCGGGGCTTTGGATTGCCATGGAGCACAGGGAGGAATACCTCGGTGCGCTTTCCGAGCCGGATGAGGGGCAGCATGCAGGAAAGAATCCCCGGAAAAAGGAAGCCCCGGCAGATGAGCCGGATCCGGACAGCCGCCTTCATATCGTAAGGCGACTGCTCCGTTACAGGGGAGCGCATACGGCACAGCAGGTGGCGGAACGTTATTTCTGGCCGGAGGAAGAAGCGGAACGGATACTCGGGATTCTTGCTGACAAGGAAGAGGCCGTGGAAAAGGATGGCGTTTATTACCACGGAAGGCTGTATGACCGGGCGAGAAGAGAGACGATTAAAAATCTTCGCAGCCAGGTAACTACAAAGCCTGCCTCTTCTTATGCGGCACTGTTGGCTTCCCGTATGACTATCCATGCGCCGGCGGCAGAACAGCTGGAACGGACGGTCGGAATCTATGCGGGCAAAGCGGTTCCCGCGGCGAACTGGGAAAGCGTTATCCTGCCTGCGCGGGTGAAAGGATACAGAGAATCCCTCCTGGATGCCCTTTTGGCGGAAGGCAAATACTTCTGGCATATGGAGGAACCGGGGATGATACGGTTCGATGAACCGGAGGATATTGACTGGGATACACCTCCTGACAGCAGTCCGGAAGGCCTTACGGAGAAAGAACAGATGGTCTATCAGGCTCTGCTGAAGAGAGGAGCCAGCTTCATGCAGGCTCTGCAGGGAGTGCTGCCCGGAGAATCCCCTCACGAAACCCTGCTTTCCCTTTTGGAAAAGGGGCTTGTATATGCGGACAGCTTTGTGCCGGTAAGGCAATGGCTTGATAAGGATAAAACCCGGAAGGCGACCGCAAGACAGCGCGTGAATACGCGGGTAATGGCGCTGCATGCCGGCCGCTGGGATGTGGTGAGGCCTCTCCGGGAAAGAAAAGAACAGGAATGGGAGAGCTGTTTTGACAGAAGCATTATTCTGTGCAGAGAAACGGCGGCGGACTGGAATGTGTCCTGGCAGGATGCGCTTCGGGTACTGCGGATTCAGGAATACACAGGACAGGTGCGGAGAGGATATTTTGTGGAAGGCTTGTCCGGTGCGCAGTTTATCCGTGATAAAGATTTCCACAGCGCCCTTCTTGCTCTTGAACAGCCGCAGGAAGAATTAAGCTGGCTCAATGCCGCGGATCCTGCCCAGATATGGGGTAAGGTGATTCCTCATCTGGAGGGCAGAAGCTTTACCAACGTGCCGGGAACGGCGGTCGCCATAAAAGCGGGAGTGCCGCAGGCGGTTTTTGAACGGCAGGGTAAGACACTGCGTACATTCGGAGAATGGGATGAGGCAGCGGGAACACAAATGCTGCAGAGCTTTGCGGCGGCTTTTCGCGGCAAGACTTTGTTCGCCGGGATAAAAAGAGTGGTAGTGAAAGAATATCCCGCCGAATCGGCTGAAGCGCTGGCAGCGGCAGGCTTTATCAGGGAAATGCAGGATTATGTCCTGTATCGGTAACGCGGGAGGAATGCGGCGGCGAATATGATATACATACTTTTTTTGATACTGATTTTTATATGGTTTTATAAAAAAAGAACCTCTTATAACCCTTATGATATCAGCCTGAGCCACAGCTCTTACTATGAGTGCGCTTTCTGCCGGGAAGAAAAATGTACGGAGGAAGTCCTTCGTATTCTGGAGCCGGTGGCCGGCTATAAAAGAATACTGAAGAATGTTTTCCTGCAAGGGGAAAAAGACGGTCGGGCCGGAGCCGATGTGGTTATGATTCACGAGTCCGGAATCTATGTGATACATTCCGTCAATCTGGAGGGTGTCATAGCGGGAAATCCCCAGGGACGCTACTGGAAACAGACCTTCCGTGAGGGCTGGCTCCTGGCCTGCAGAAATTACCTGTACAATCCCTTTCTGGAAAATAAGAAAATACTGGATGTTATGCAATGGGAATTTCGGGATATGCCCTGGCTTCCTTATTATTCCTTTGCGGTTTTCGGAAACCGGGGCGTGCTCCTTACATCGGGATGGATGGGGGAAAATTGTTTCTCACTGCCGGTTCATGCGCTGTCTTCAGCGGTAGCGGATGTTTTCCGCCATAACAGACGGTTCCTTAAAGAGCAGGATATTGAAAGGATATATGAGAGAATGAAAAATACCTTGCATTCATGATAAGGTCATGATAAGATAAGAGAAATTCAGAAACATTCAGGAAGGAAAAAAGATGATCGGTTGTATCCATGATAATACAATTTTAGACAGATTACCGATATCCCTGTCAGGAATTACGCATGTATTTTCCCAGGTTACAGGTGGAGTCTGCCCAAAATTGCATAATTGGAAGAAAGTAACCGATGTCAGCCGTGTAAGATAACCGGCTGGACTGAACTGTTTTTGAATGGGAAATAAATGTTTTGTCCGTGATATAAAGTGCAGGGCAGAGCATAAGAAAATGATAGAACGGATCCGGAGGCTGCTTTTCTCCGGGTCTTTTTTGTTATAGAAAATACCGTTCCGTTTTTTCTGTCTTCAGGAAAAGGGAAGGGCATGAAAACAGCGGGGAGGCCCTGGCAGTGCGTACTGCCGGAGCCTTTTGCCATACATCTGATAGATGTATATCCGATGGAGGTATGTATCTGATGGATGCATGTATCCGACGGATGCCCGACGGGCGCAGTTTATCCTGCGGGCGGCTGCATACTATGGGAAAAGCAGGGAGAGAAGCCCACAGATGCGGTGAAGGAGGAAATGAAAATGATACAGGTATCATGCAGTCAGGTAAAAAAATACTATGGAGCCCAGCTTGTCCTGGAGAATATTACATTTGAGGTACAAGAGGGGGAACGTGTCGCCATAATCGGCAAAAACGGAAGCGGGAAATCCACGGTTCTCAAGCTGATTACACGCCAGGAAATGCCGGATGAAGGGACGATATCCATTCGTAAAAATGCAGTGACGGGCTATTTGGAACAGATGCCGGAATACGGCAAGGGAATGACTGTAAAGCAGGTATGCCGTCTGGCTTTTGAAAAGCTGGATGGACTCCGGGAAGAAATGAAACGTCTGGAAAGACAGATGGAAGCCCTTGCGGAGGAGGGCACACTATCGGAAGAAAATGCCCGCCATATGGATGAAGTATTAAAGAGATATATGGCTCTGCAGACAAAATATGAAACGGAGGGCGGCTATGAAACACAGGATCGCTTCGCCAGAATCTGCACAGGGCTGAAGCTGTCCGAACGCTTTTTAGAGGCGGAGTTCGACAGACTCAGCGGAGGTGAAAAGACGCTGGTATGCCTGGCAAAAACATTGCTCCAGCAGCCGGATCTTCTCATATTGGATGAACCGACCAACCATCTGGATATGTCCATGCTGCAATGGCTGGAAGAATATCTGAAAGCGTACCGGGGAACCGTGCTTCTGGTTTCCCATGACAGATGTTTCCTGGATGCGGTGGCATCGAGGACCCTGGAAGTAGAAAACGGCGTGGTGGAGGAATACCTGGGAAACTATTCTTACTACCTGGAAGAAAAAGAACGCCGTATGCAGCTGTGGCAGGATGCGTATAAAGAACAGCAGAAGCAGATAAAAAGCATGGAAAAGGCAATAAAAGATATGCGTATCTGGGCGGCGCAGGGAGATAATGAAAAAATGTTCCAGAGGGCGGCATCCATGCAGAAACGTCTGGATCGCATGGAAAAAGTGGAACGCCCCAAAAAGGAAGGACCAGGGATGCGGGTTGCCTTCAGTCAGGGGGAACGTTCCGGTAAAGATGTCCTTCGTCTGGAAGGCGTGTCAAAGCGTTTCGGGGAAAAGCAGCTTTTCAGGAACCTGACCATGGATGTCCGCTATAAAGAGCATGTAGCGCTTCTTGGCAGGAACGGCTGCGGCAAAACAACACTTCTCAGGATGGTTCTGGGAGAAATACCTGCGGATGAAGGAATCCTCAAATTGGGAGGCAGCGTGACCGTCGGCTATCTTCCCCAGCAGGTTCATTTCCCGAAGGAGGATGTGAGCGTTTTAGAAGCCTTCCGGGACGGGCTGGTAATCGGAGAAGGCAAAGCCAGGGAAGAACTTGCCCGATACCTGTTTACCGGGGAGAACGTATTTAAGAAGGTGGCGAATCTTTCCGGAGGGGAAAAGAGCAGATTATATCTTGCAAAACTGATGCAGACAGGGATTTATACTCCGCAGAATGCATCGAATTCTTCTGTCGGAGGAAACGATGAAAACAGCGGTAAAATTAATTTCCTGATTCTGGATGAACCAACCAACCATCTGGACATTATCTCCAGGGAAAACCTGGAAAATGCGCTGGAGCAGTTTGAGGGAACCTTGCTTATCGTTTCCCATGATCGTTATTTCCTGAATAAAATGGCGACAAGAATAGTGGAAATGACGGAAAACGGAGTATACAGCTACCAGGGCAACTATGAGGATTACAGGCATGAAAAAGCCAAAATGGAAGCATCGGGAAGCAGCGGAAGCGATGCGGCGGAAAAGAGCAGCCGTTCAGAAGAACGACGGACTGCTGTTGAGGCCCCTGTGAGAGAACCGGCACATCCGGCTGCGCAGGAAGAAAAACGCGGAGGTAAAAACCAATTCCGTCAAAGACAGCTGGAACAGGAAATAAAAACGCTTGAAGAAGAAAAAAGCAGGTATGAAGAAGAACTCGCCGCCGCAGGAAGCGATTATGAAAAGCTTATGGAAATGGAAGGCAGAAAGAAGGAAACAGAACGGAAGATTGAGGAGAAATTAGAAGAATGGCTTCTGCTGACTGAAAGCTGAGAATGAAATAAACTGTGATACCCCGCTGCCTTCGCGGGGTATTTGAATTTTGCGATTGACAATAATAGTACTATATAGTACTATCCTATATAGGAGGAAAAGAAGTGAGAGCAACGAATGGAGGTTTTCTGATTTCTCAGGTAAAGCAGGTACAGGGAAGAGTTTTTGATGCGATGCTGCAGGAAGCGGGAATTGAAGAGTTTAACGGCGCTCAGGGGCGCATCCTTTATATACTCTGGCAGGAGGACAATCTGCCAATTGTGGAACTCTCCCGGCGGACCGGACTGGCCAAGACCACTCTGACAGGAATGCTTGACAGAATGGAAGAGAAAGGTATCCTGGAGCGACGCTTTGATAAAAAGGATCGCAGACAGGTAAGAATTGTCCTTTCGGACAAGGCCAGGGAGCTGAATGATAAATATAACCAGGTATCCGATGCCATGAACGAACGTTTTTACCGGGGCTTTACCGACAGTGAAATCAAACAGTTTGAAGAGACTCTGGAGAGAATACTCCGGAATCTTACACAGGAATAAGAAGGGGGAATAATTATGAAGGCAATGGGACCGGAAGAGGCATGTTTTTTTACACAGCAGATATTTTTGATAGGAACCGAAGACGAAGACGGAAGTCCCAGATTTGCACCTATTTCCTGGGTCAGTTACAGTTGGGGAAGTCCGGCCTGCCTGGTTATCAGTATGTATGGAACGAAGCAGACCAAAAAAAATATAGCCAGAACCAAACAGCTTACTGCAGCGGTGGTGACGGAAGATATGCTTCCTTTTATAGAACAGTGCAACAGACAGACTTATAGGAAAGAAGTCATGGAAAGTTTTCATGTCGATATTATCCAGGCTGAAACAGTTCAGGCTCCTATGCTTGCGGACAGAAAATTCACCTATGAATGCGAGGTGATAAATCAGGTGGAGCTTGGAGAGACGACAACATATTTTGCGAAAATCAAGAAGATATGCGCATCCGATGAGATATTGGCACTTGATTTTTTTGACCTGAGGGAGATTAAACCTGTGATTTACTCGCCTGATAACTACTTCCTTCCGGGAGAACATATGGGAAAGATTGGGGACTTTAGTAAATAGTAATCTGTGGGAATGGAAGTAATATATTGTTGCCGGATAATTATTGTAATTTATATCTTGAAAGTGAATAAAGATTATGGTAAAGTATTCAAAGATTGGAAATGAAGTTCTTCCATGGTACCGGATACCTACGGATTACCTAAACCGCTTGACAGCTGATGACTTCTGCGACAAATATTTCGCAGGGACATCAGCTTTTTTGCTGTTGAAAACAGGAAGACGGGAGGAAAATAACATGTTATTAAGTCTTGCATTGATTTTTTTATGCGGCCTTGCGCTGGGAGGAATTTTCCGGAAGCTGCATCTGCCGCAGCTGCTGGGAATGCTGCTTACGGGAATTTTACTGGGGCCTTACGTCCTGAACCTGCTTGACAGCTCCATTCTTGGAATTTCCGCTGATTTACGGCAGATTGCCCTGATCATCATACTTACCAGGGCAGGGCTGAACCTGGATTTGGAGGATTTAAAGAAAGTAGGCAGACCTGCGGCGCTTCTGTGTTTTGTCCCCGCTGCCTTTGAGATCGCAGGCATGCTGCTTCTGGCGCCCCGGCTTCTTGGAATCAGCCTGCTGGAAGCTGCCGTTATGGGAACTGTGGTGGCTGCGGTTTCTCCAGCGGTAGTTGTACCGGGTATGCTGAAGCTCATGGAGGAGGGCTATGGGACCAAAAAGAGCATCCCTCAGATGATTATGGCAGGGGCATCCGTAGATGATGTATTCGTTATTGTCCTTTTCACTTCCTTTACCGGCCTGGCAGGCGGCGGAGGTATTTCTGCATGGGATTTCGTGCGGATTCCTGTTTCCATACTGCTGGGGCTGGCAGGGGGGATTCTCTGCGGCATACTGCTTGCCGTCTTTTTCAGAAAAGTCCATATGAGAGACAGCGTCAAGGTAATCATTATTCTGAGCCTATCCTTCCTGCTTGTGACATTGGAGCATGTATTGACCGGCATTGTGGGATTCTCCGGCCTGCTTGCCGTAATGAGTATGGGAATAGCATTACAGAAAGGAAGAAAGGAAGCAGCGGTGAGGCTGTCCGCCAAATATTCCAAACTGTGGGTGGCGGCAGAACTTCTCCTGTTTGTCCTGGTAGGAGCGGCAGTGGATATCCCTTATGCATTCAAAGCGGGAGCTGCTGCAGCGGCCGTGATCCTGGGAGTGTTAGTATTCCGTATGCTGGGAGTCCTGATCTGCCTGCTGGGAACGGAACTGAACAGGAAGGAGAAGCTGTTCTGTATGTTTGCCTACATGCCTAAGGCTACGGTTCAGGCAGCGATCGGTTCGGTTCCGCTGGCTATGGGGCTGGCATGCGGAAATATTGTCCTCATGGTGGCTGTGCTGGCAATTTTGATAACGGCTCCCGCAGGCGCATTTTTAATTGATTTTACCTATAAAAGGTTGCTCAGCAGATAGAATAAAGCGGCTTCATTGAAAAAGTATCTCACTTCTTCCTTTTTCTATGGTACAATAAACATAGGGATTGCAAAAAGCAGGGAGGTGCGGCATGCTTTTTGATAAATACGGAGAATATCATAAGGAACAAAAAAAGGAATGGCAGATAGATAAGGGAATAAAAAGAGGGTGCAGTATCATCCGTATCTACTGTATTGTTTTTTCCCTGGCAGTGGCAGCATTTATAATAAGAACGGCCATATCTGTGAAGCAGGAATATCTGCGGCAGTTTACCACCCTTCGTTTTGAAACGATAGAAGGAAAGCAGGGAGACGGAACCGCGGCAGGAGGTTTTTTTGTGCTTCTGAAGGGGGCTGAAGATCTTGGAGCTTCAAACAGGGGGCTTAACAACCCTGTGGCTGAGCATTTGCTGATGCTGGATTTCTCCGCAGAAAAAATAAAGCAGACACCGGAATATATTTCAAAAGTATACCTGAAGTATAATTTTCAGGGAAATCTGGTATATAAGGAAATTCCTGAACCGTATTTCAGAGATAAAATGCTGAATAAGCTTAATATAGACAGTACCAGTATTCTCACGGACGATGGTTTAAGAGGGATTGGAGGGCGGCAGGCTTCCGAAGAGGGGCGTCTGTTCTTTTTCGTAGAGGAGGGCGTACAGAATATTCTCTGCTGTGTTGAAATAAGTGCTGAAGAGGAAGGGGCAGACCGCCTGAAATACCGCTGTATCATACCTGTTGTGCTGGGTGATGGGCAGGAAGGAGGCATGGCGGATGATGAATCCTGAACTGGAATCGGAGGAAAGAAGGAAGAAAACCCGGTACATAGGAAGGCATCTGGCTATAACTTTCCTGTGGTGTCTGCTTCTCATTCTGCTGCCATATCTGTTTCTTCAGATTCTGAAGCACCGCCCATATTGGTGGCTGGCGGAGAATAAGAGCTTTATAGAAATGGAACAGATCTGTGTGGAAAAAATAGGAGACAAATACAATGGTTTTTATGCAGAACCAGGAACCGCTTATTATAGTGTACAGATCACATGGAAAAATCCGGCGAATGAGCCTGGGACGTTACCCTATGTAGATATGGGAAGTGCGTCCGGAAATAAGGAAGAGCCTTCCATGCAGTGTCAGGTCTTTGATTACCGGGGAAAAGAAACCGGCGGAGTGATCGTTCCTCCCGGAGAAACCTATGAAGATGTAAGGATTGTCCAAATTGGTGAGGGGGCTGACCATTTGCTATTGGAACAAGGGGAAAAATGGCTGGGATATTCCCGAAACAAATACAAAATAACGCTTCCTGATAAGACAGGTGTTAAAAGCCTGCTTTATCGGGAGCAGCAGGAGACAGAATTGTGAATAACAGCATTTTGGAAGCAAAAAATGTAAGTAAGAAGTATGAAGGAAAAACGGTGCTGCAGGATATCAGTTTATTGGCGGGAAAAGGAGAGGCGATCGGCCTGGTAGGTGTAAACGGATGCGGAAAAAGTACGCTTTTGCGGATCCTTTCAGGTCTGAGTAATCCTTCTTCCGGTCAGGTTAGCTGTTCTCCGGGCATACGGATGGCATTGATCCCGGATCGGTACGAAAAAATAAATATGACTCTGCAGAAATTTATGGATCATATGTACCGTATGGAAACCGACAGGGAAAACAGGGATGAGATGGGACGCTATTTCCGGGAGTTTCATTTGGAATCCATGCTGGATACACCGATGAAATATCTTTCGAAAGGAACGCTTCAGAAAGCGGGGGTGATACAGGCTCTGCTGGGAAGAAGAGAGCTGCTGTTTCTGGATGAACCGTTGTCCGGGCAGGATACGCTGTCGCAGATGACACTGATTCAGGAGTTGAAAAAAAGAAAAGCGGCAGGAATGACTCTTATCATGGCCTTCAGTACTTACTGGTGTCATTTCCTGCCACTACACATATCTTATCGAGGAGCTTGCCGACCGTATTTATGAAATCAAAGATGGGCGGCTGGAGGATGGGATATCATATGTATACGGCATACGCAGGAAAAAGGCAATTTTACTGGTAAAGTACGGAGAGGATTCCGGGCAGATAAAAGAAAGGCTTGAGAAGCAGTTCGGGGAATCCCTTTATGGGATGACGGATTATGGAAGCCTCTGCAGGCTGGAAGCAGATGTTCAGATTGCAGAAGAATTATTTCGATTTTTCGGAGAGATAAAATGGCATATAGTCAGATATGAGGAGGCAGAAGAGTTATGCTGAAGGAATTGTTCCGATTTGAAAGAGATAAATATTTCCATAGCAGCAGAATGATCCTTCCGCTTATCCTGCTGTTCTTTTATCTGGGCTTCGCCTATTCCATGGCTCCCCAGTATGTGCTGGACAGCTTCAGCATTTGTTCGCTGGTAGTATTCCTGCTGATGATTTCCGTGGGGATTATGTATGATGATATCAATTATCCTATGATAGACCAGACTATATTCATAAAGACGGAAAAGAAGGAGCAGATTTTCGGCGCAAGATGTGTCCTGATTGCTTATATAAGCTTCGGAGCGTCCGCTGCATGCGTAGTGTATCCTGTGCTTGTGGATCTGGCAGGCAGGGGGAATCTGTTTATGCGGCCGCTTCGTCCTGAGGATCTGATATCCGCTTTCTTTCTTTTCTGGCTGATTGGGATCTGCGGAGGAGTTACCGGGCTTTTTGCCAACAGCCGTTTATTCAAAAAAAGAGAAGCGGCCCTGCTGTTAGGGGCCCTGCTGGGACTGGTGATTATTCTGAAAGGGCCTATCGGAGAGGAATTCCCGCCCACACGTCTGCTTACCTGGATTTTGCCGCCGGTTTATGACCTGAGCGTGAATTACTGTAAAGAGGATTATTTCTCCCTTTCGGCAAACGGGATATATTTCCTCTGGCTTGCAGGATATACAGGAATAGAAATTTTCCTTTATATATGGTTAATGAAAAGAAAAAAGTTTGAATAGGAACCTTTTCGGAATAATGAATGGAAAAAGAGCCTGTACCAACGCGGAATGAACCGTGGTACAGGCTCTTTATGTACTGTATATTAATCTTCAGAAAACCCTCAGTCCAGAATTCCGCGTACGGGGTTATGGGCCATGGCGGGGCCTCTTTCATAAGAGGTTTCCAGTTCCATATAGTGTCCTTCCCGGCTGCTTTTTTCAAAGGCAGTCATGATTTCCAGGACATGGAGAGTCTGGCTGCAGTCCGCCCGGCAGCCGCGGCCGCAGCGAAGGGCCTTCGCCATATCAGCCACACCCAGTCCGCGGCTGTTATCCTGATAATCGAATACCAGAGGGATTTCTTTAAAGCTTCCTTCTTCAGGACGCAGGAGAGTAATGCTTCCGCCGAACCCATTGGGATCGGGAACACGGAGGGTTCCTTCCGTACCGTAGATTTCCAATTTGTCCTGTCTGTCATAATATACGTCAAAGGTGGTAGTAACTGTAGCGACTGCACCGTTTGTAAACTGGAGAATACCATTTACGTGTGTGGGTACCTCCACGGGAACTACGGTTCCGCATTTTGGTTCACTGGTGATGGTACGTGTTTCAAAGCTTTTTGTGACCAGTCCGGTCAACCCTTTGGCACTGCCAAGCAGATTAACCAGAGCGGTCATATAATAGGGACCCATATCCATCATAGGGCCGCCGCCATACTGGTAATAAAATTCAGGAGAGGGATGCCAGCTCTCATGTCCGTGGCAGATCATCTGCGCTGTTGCACCGATGGGGCGGCCGATAAAGCCGTCATCAATCAATTTGCGGCAGGTCTGGACAGCGGCACCCAGGAAGGTATCGGGAGCGCCTCCCAGCAGAAGGCCTTTTTCCTGTGCCAGGGCAACGAGTTCTTTTCCTTCTTCAAAGGTGGCAGCCAGAGGTTTTTCACTGTAAACATGCTTTCCGGCCAGAAGAGCCGCCTTCGTGGTTTCATAATGTTCAAAAGGCCGTGTGAGATTCAGGATGATTTCAATATCCTTATCCTGAAACATTTCCTCCATAGAAGAGTAGGCTTTGGGAATTCCATATTCCTTTTGCGCCTGTTCCATTTTTTCGGGGATTAAATCATATATGCCCACAACTTCTGTTTCTTTGAACAGGCCGGTGAGGTTTTTCAGATAGATTCCGCTGATGGCGCCCAGTCCCAGAATACCGATTCTGACGTTTTCCATAATAGCTCCTTTCCGTGATAAGCCTCTTTTTAGTACATTTTGGCTGTGTTTTCGAATCTTTCCGTAGTCAGTCCGTGTTCGGCGGCATACTGTTTTCCTTCTGCGGCCCACAGCATTCCTCTTTCCATCAGGATCTGTGCGGAAGGAGATTTATCAAATACATCATCGTGATGACCGAGGGAGTTATAGAAGACTCTGCCGTTACCCCAGAATTTAGTCCAGGCTACAGGCATATCAACCACTTTATTGGAGATATGATAATAAGGCACAACCGGGAAACGGGTGGTTGCCAGTACCTCTACCGCCGGATCCACATGCAGGTAATACTGTTCGCTGCATACGGGGAAATCCTCCAGGCCTTCCACAATAGGGCTGGAACCCTTGCGGATATTTACCTCATAGGAAATTCCATCGCCGCCGGGATGGCTTACCCACTGGCCACCGGTCATAAATTGCCATTCCACGTCATTGCGGAATGCATCGCACATACCGCCGTGGCAGCCTGCGAGCCCTGTTCCGGCAGCAACGGCCTTAACAATATTCTCACGGACCTTTGTATCTATCTCACCCATTGTCCAGCAGGGAATGATTAAATCCTGGCTCATTACAAGCTCCAGATCAAGCATTACCTCCTGATTGTCATAAATGACACAGGAATAACCGTTTTTCTCCATAATACCGGCAAATCTTTCCGCTATCAGATCCGGTTCGTGGCCGTCCCAGCCGCCTTTGAAAATCAATACCTTTTTTGTATCTGTCATTTGAATGCTCCTTTCTTCCTCATATAAGGAATCCCTTTTCTCTTAAGAAGAGTTTCTGTCTCCTGCGGAGAAGTTCTTTCTTCTTTGTGCTTGTATTATAGCAGGCCGGGGCGTATAATGATTGCCATAATGCAAATAGAAGTGGCCATAAATTGCTGTGATGGAATAAGAAACCGGATAAAATGAAATTTTCGGGATTTTCTGATCGGAACAGGAGCCTGTATGAATCCTTTTTATGAAAAAAGAAGCGGTAAACTGCAGATCGGAGTATCGGACAATATGAATTTCCCGGCTCATCTGCATGATGATGTAGAAGTGCTGTATTGCCTGGAAGGCGGAGTCCAGGTTTCTGTCATGGGAGAAACCCACCTGGTCGGCAAAGGGGAATGCGCCGTGATTTTTCCGGAACGGGTGCACAGTTATCGTTCGGAGGATAATAGCAGGGCGCTGTTGTTTATTTTCAGTACGGCTATGTCCGGTACGTATGGGAGGACTATCCAGAAATATTATCCGGAGAATCCGTTTCTGGAAAAGAAAGATATTCCGCCGGATGCGAGGCTGGCATTCAGGCGTTTATGCAGCGGGGATGTACAGAAGGATGATAAACTCTGTATCGCCTGGATTCAGGTGATTCTCGCAAGCCTTTTCCCGCGGTTTGAGCTCCGCGAGGATGAAAGGCCGGAGGATATGGATCTCACATACCGTCTGGTACGGTATGTGATGGAGCATTTTCAGGAACCCTTGTCCCTTGAGGAACTGGCAAGGAATCTGCATGTGAATAAATACTATTTGTCCCATACCTTTTCCAGCCGGCTGCAGATGAATTTCCGTGAGTACCTGAACCGGATCAGGCTGGAGTATGCCACGCAGCAGATCCGTTCCACGAGGAAACCGCTGACGGAAATATGGGAGGATGCCGGTTTTGAAAGCCAGAGAAGCTTTAACCGTGTTTTTCATGAGGCAGTGGGGATGTCGCCTAAGGAATACCGGGGCCGGGGATGGTAGGAAAATGAACAGTGTCCTTCTGTTGCAGAGCTGATTGAGGGAAATATTGCAGATAATGATTAAACAGGATATAATCTAAGCAGAGAAAGAGAGGTATCCGATGTATAAGCCGTTACCTATAGGAATAGAAGATTTTAAGGAATTAGTTGAAAATTACTATTATATCGATAAGACGCTGTTCATAAAGGAATTATTAGATAATAGAGGGAAAGTAAGCCTTTTCACCCGGCCAAGGAGATTTGGTAAAACCCTGGAACTGAGCATGCTTCGGTATTTTTTTGAAAAGAACCTTTGCCAAACTGCAAAAGCTTCAGATAACCGACACTTGTTCTCCGGACTGAAGATTATGAAGGCGGGAGACAGCTATCTTGAGTATATGGGACAGTACCCGGTTATCAGCCTTTCTTTGAAGTCTGCGAAACAGCCGGATTTCGAAATGGCCTATGGTGCAATAGTCAATGAAATATCCAAAGAATTTGATCGGCACAGCTATGTAATACTTGGTGACACTTTATCCTTGGATGAAAAAGAACAGTATATACGCATAAGAGGGAAAAAGGCTTCATCGATTGAATATGCTACGGCTCTGGAGTTCCTTACAAGATGTTTAAAGAAAGTATACCAAAAAAAAGTAATAATTCTGCTGGATGAATACGACGTACCGTTGGAGAATGCTTATTTTAAAGGATTTTATGATAAAATAACGGATTTTATCCGATCGTTGTTCGAATCAGCTTTGAAAACGAACCCGAACCTGGAATTTGCAGTTATTACCGGATGCTTACGTATTACAAAGGAGAGTATTTTTACAGGACTGAATAACCTGGATGTAATTTCCATAATGAATAGAAATTATGCAGAGTACTTCGGCTTTACCCCCAAGGAGGTAGAGAATATGCTTTGTGACTATGGGATTGAAGGCAGGAACGACGAAGTAAAGCAGTGGTATGATGGATACTGCTTCGGTGAGACAGAAGTATATAATCCGTGGAGTGTCATAAATTATGTGAAAGCGGTGTCGGCTGACAAGGGTGCATACCCGAAGCCCTACTGGGCAAATACATCCTCCAACAGCATTGTCCGGGAACTGGTAGAACGGGCGGACGGCAGCATAAAACAAGAAATGGAAGAACTGATTGCGGGAGGAAACATAGAAAAACCGGTGCATGAGGATATCACTTATGACGAGGTTTATAAAACGGAGGATAATCTGTGGAATTTTCTGTATTTTACAGGTTATCTTAAAAAGCTGTCTGAACGATTTGACGGGGAGACGGTTTACCTGACACTGGCGATTCCCAACACAGAGGTAAAGCTGATATACCGGAATACAATCTTAGACTGGTTTAACCAGAGTATAAAGAAAAAGGATTTTTCTGCGTTGTACGGGGGAATATTGCAGAAGAAAACCGATGTGGTGGAACGGGAGATATCAAAGAACCTGATGGAGACGATCAGTTTTTATGATTACAAGGAAGATTATTACCATGGTTTTCTTGCCGGACTGCTGAAAATGATGGATGGGTATACGCTGAAGTCGAACCGGGAAAGTGGCCTGGGAAGGAGCGACCTTCTCCTGCTGTCGTCACCCTATGAAGGGGTTGCGGTCATTATTGAGTTGAAGGCAGCGGATTCCTTTGCACAGTTGGAAGACAGTGCCCGGGAGGCATTATGCCAGATCCGGGAGAAGCGGTATGACGCGGAACTGAAGCTGGAAGGGTACCGTACATTTCTTTATTATGGCATATCCTTTTTCAAGAAACTGTGCCGGGTTTTAGCAGAATAAAAATGAAGTGCCCTGGCTATTATCATGGGAGAAATCTTTAAGACGGGTAAAATATCTTTAAGACGGGTAAAATATCGTTCTTTACGCAGGCGCATTTACGATATATAATGATAAAAGCTGTTGAACTGCCCGGTTTTATGTTCCGGTAAATCAGGCGGATCTTTGTTTAGGTATTTGTAATAGAGGAGGGTGGTAATTTTATGACTACAGATATAACTTCTGCATAGCAAGGGCTATTGCAGATTTCGTGAATAGATACGTAATAGCCTTTGCTTATCCTGAATTCATATTTTTAGGAGGGCAGAATGGGCTACAGAAAGGCAGTGAAAATATTGCCGCCCGAGGTGGTGGCATTGATACAGCAATATGTGGATGGAGAATATATTTATATTCCGAGAAAGGAAGAGAACAGGAAAAGCTGGGGAGAATCCACGGATTACCGGCGGGAAATGGAAGAACGCAACCGTAAGATTTATGCTGATTACAAAAACGGCATGAATACGGAAATGCTTTCCGGCAAATATTTCCTTTCAGATAAAAGCATCCAGAGGATTATTGCGAATGAAAAAAGAAAATAAGCACAGGAAGAGGATTCCACAGCCTTTCGCAGGCGGGAATCCTTTTTCTCATTCTTTTTTCCTAAAAATAGGTGAGGAAGAAGTTGGGATAAAATTATGTTATCCTGAAATCAGCCGGCAAATACAGGGAAGAAGATACAGAAAAAACGAACTGGATTCTTCCGAAGAGGGAGGACAGCTTTATGATGAAAGATATTTTTTGTGCGTAGCAGAGGCTATTGCATGAAATTATAATATATGGCGCTTTCGCTCAGAATGAGGAAGGCATTCCAGTCAGTAAATATAAAGATAGTGAGAATAGCTTCTGCAGTTTCTAATCGCAAATAAATAGAGACAGGAGTTGCAGATGAGCTATATAAAGAAAGAGGAATGGACCATTCTGCCGGGAGAAGCCCCTGCTATACGCAGGAACTGCTCCGGCTGCCGGAAAAGCAGTATATTCAGAAGCAGCGGAAATTTCCGGATGAATGCCAATGGAAATAAACTGGATGTGTGGCTGATATACCGCTGTGAAAAATGTGATACAAGCTGGAATATGGATATTTATACAAGAGTTGCTCCCGGAACATTGGGGCAGGATTTGTATAACCGGTTTCTGGAAAATGATGCGGATACAGCCCTGGATTTCGGCTGCCGGAAAGAAATTCTCAGCAGAAATAAGGCGGAGGCATTATGGGAACAGGTACCGTTTAAGGTGGAGAAAACGTTCCATGAGGCCAAAGATGCCGGTGAGACATTAGATTATGCAGAGAGGATGATTTCTGCGGAAAATACAGTTCCCGTGGAAAGAATAGTTTCCATACACAATCCTTATGAAATTCCGATGCGCCTGGACAAGCTTCTGTGCAGGGAATTGAACTGTTCCAGAAAGGATGTTGCCTGTCTGGAGGACAGCGGAGGTCTGTACATCAGGACGGGAGGGAAGGACAGCAGGTCCAGAATCCCTATATATATGGAAGCAGAGATCAGGGAGCCGTTCCCGCGGGGATAACCGCGGGAGCGGCTCCCCGTTTTTTGAGTTGTAAATCCGGTGCGGTTAATTTATTGGATTCTGCGAAAAAGGCAGTGTAAAATAAGGGAAGGCTGGCTTATTTGATTTTCTCAGACTTGACTTATAAATATTACAGATGTAAGATATGAAGGATATTTGTATTGATACTGGCCGTGCATTTTGTCCGGGCAGACATCTTTTATGTATAACCAGTGAAAAGCAGGAACAAAAGGAGGTTTTATAGTGAAATACAGGAAGAAAAAACTCCTGATTTTACTTTCCTTACTGGCATTGGCCGGATGCGGCAGCAGGGCAGATGCAGAAGGGGAAGCAGGAGAAATAATAGATGAGCGTCCCTCGGCAATGACAGAAATTGCCGCAACTGTTTCGGATAAGGAGGAAGCAGGGGAAGTTTCGGAAAATGACATTGTCAGAGAGACAATAGACATAGCTGAATCATGCCGGGATATTTATGAAAAGGCAGTACAGGAAAATACAGCAGGCAATCAGGAGCTGGTGCGGGAACTCATAGGCCGCCTTGGAGAAATCGGATATGCCGCAGTGGATACGGAGAATCAGATTGACATGGTGAACTCCGGGCTTATAAAACAGTTCTGCGGTAAGATTGAGGAAAAGCAGGAAGCAAAGACGGCGCTTTTTATTGTGATGGAAAACGGTGATTTAATCCGCAATGAACTGGATACTGCCGGAGGAGAGGTGGATGTTACAAGGCTTGTGCTGAATTGGAAGGACGGGAATCCGGATGTAAGCTATCAAAATACGTATCAGGCCTATTCATGGACGTATGAAGATAACGGATATCTGTTTTTTGAAGAATACTGCCCGCCGGGATTTGATGGCGCCCCGGGGTATACGGCTGTCCGTGTGGATCCCCTGGATCCGGATCTCCGGGAGCTGAACGACAGGTATATTCTTCCTGTGGGTTATGGGCTGAACAACATGTTTACTTCCGATTGGAGTGAAGAAAATTTCGGGGAACTGAATTTCTATGATTTGTATGAACGGATGTATCAGATGAAGTATGGCAGCGGGCCTTTTGCCGCCACAATTGACAGTGAGGCTTATCAGGTGCCGGAAGAAATTTTTGAAGGCGTATTTATGACGTTTTTCAGGATAGACAGCCGGGCGCTGAGGAGGAGTACGGTTTATCTGGATCAGGATAAGGCTTATCAATACCGTACGAGAGGCCAATACGATTTTGCCCCCATTCCCGGTGTGCCTTATCCTGAGGTGGCGGCCTGCGAAGAAAATCCGGATGGAACAATCAGGCTGACTGTGAATGCGGTATGGCCGAAGGAGCATCTTGCACGGGCGTTTTCCCATGAAGTGGTAATCCGTCTTTTGGAAGACGGCAGTTTTCAATATGTATCCAATCATGTGATACCGTCAGAGAAGAATGTGGAGCCGGTCTGGTATACGGACAGGCTGAGTGATGAACAGTGGGAAGAATACTATGGATAGAGGGCTTTCTCCTGTAATTCCAAGGTGAATAAAGAACAGCAATTGCTGTATATGCCAGCCGGGTTGGAACGGCTGGCTTTTTTTGCCGGTTTATGCATGCGGATTATGTATAATGCGCATAATTGATGCGAAAACAACAATATTTAGAAACATAATAATGAATAAATTAATGGAGCTATATGAGTGGATATACAAAACTAAAAAAATAACACATTCTGTAATAAATATTAAGTATATTTGCACAATTTTAATTTATATAATAAGCTTGTTAACAAAAAACGTATTTATATTGTGGAGGGATTCGTTATGAAGAGAAAATCTGTAAGTATTGGGTTAGCGGCTCTTTTGGCAGTGTCTCTGCTGGCGGGCTGCGGCGGAAAGGGCGCTGCGGAAACCGGAAGCACAGGGGATACCAAAGCTGTACAGGAGGCGGATAATTCCGGAAATGCAGAAACAACAGGGGGCGGTACCGGCGAACAGGTCACTATTAATTTTCAGACCTGGAATCCAGGGGAAGGGGCGGCTATTGATGAGGTAATCGCAGCTTTTGAGGAAAAGTATCCGAATATCAAAGTGAATCATGTATACATGCCCTATACCGATCATGTGGAAAAATTGAAAATTGATTTAGCCAGCGGAGAGGGAGCGGATGTATTCGGAATGCAGACTGGCGCGACGATCAAGGAATTCCGCGATTTTGAAATGGATTTAACGAGCTATGCGGAAGAGTCCTGGGGAAGCGACTGGAAGGATCAGTACATGGACTTCTGTATGGATCTTCTGAATGAAGACGGCCATTATTATGGTCTTCCGCTTGGCCTTACCTATGCAGGCTTTACCTGGGCGGATGTAAATATGCTGAAGGAATACGGTCTGGAGGTGCCTACATCTTATGATGACTTGAAGGAATGCGCGAAGGTACTCCGTGAAAACGGACAGTATCCGCTGACTATCGGAGCTAAGGATGCATGGATTAATATTGATACCTGGATGAGTATGGCAAATGATATCAATCCGGAAAAGCTGTACTCTGCCATAGAAGGGGAGACACCCTTTACGGATCCTGATTTGGTGGAATCCTTCCGCATCTGGCAGTCCTGCTTTACAGAAGGGATTTTCCAGGACGGAGCGCTTGGGGTAGGCGTTTATAATGATACCTCCGACCTCTTTGAAAAGGAAGGAAGCATACCCATGATTCAGAATGGATCCTGGTCCGCAGGCTTTTATGTGAGCGGGGATCCGGATCAGAACCGGGTTTTCAACTCGGAAGGGGCGGATCATGATATTTTCCTTATTGACTGGAATAATGACGGCAAGGTATGTCCGGTAACGGCATCTGTTGATGTCTGCCTGTGTATGAATAAAAATACCAAAAATCCGGAGGCTGCCTGGACTTTCATTGACTTCATGCTTCATGAAGGGCAGGATATTCTGATTAACCGCTATTTTTCATATTGTCCTTCCAGAAAGGATCTGGAGCTGAATGTAGAGGGAATGAATCAGGATGGATTGGATAACCTGGCATACATTGTGGAACAGTCAGAGAATAATCTGGGCGGATACCGGGAAATGGCCTATGCGGATTTGAAGCAGGTTATCAGTGATCAGCTGACCGTCCTCGCATTGGGAGATGCAACACCGGAAGAAGCGGCGGCGGCAATTGAAGCGGCTTCCCAGGCACAGGCCAGATAAAATAAGCAGCAATATGCGGTTGTGCCATAAAAAGAGGGCGCCCGTTACCGCGAAGAAGACGGGAGGGGCGTCCTCCTGAAGGAGGGAAGAGCCATGAAAAAGAAATCCTGTTCAGGGTATTTGTTTATCCTGCCTATTGTCATCCTTTTTCTGATATTTATTGTATATCCTATCTGCTATAACTTTTATATCAGCTTTTATGAATGGAACGGTATCAATATCGACAAGGTTTTTGTGGGACTGGAAAATTATAAAAATGTGCTCCGGGATCCCATCATGCAGAAAATCATCAGAAATTTCGTTGTTTTCGCTTTGTTTACGATTATTATTCAGGCATTCTTCGGTCTGGTATTTGCCGACTTTTTCATAAGAAAATTAAAATTTGCATCTTTCTACAGGATCATTTTTTATATACCGGTAATAGCAACGCCTGCGATTGTCGGAAATATTTTTTCGAAAATCTTTGAAACGAACAGAGGATACCTGAATGTATTTCTGCGTTTCCTGCATCTGGATGGCCTGTGCCAGCAGTGGCTGGCCGATCCGAAATGGGCGCTTGCCTGTATCATTTTTGTGAATATCTGGCAGTGGACGGGATACAGTATGCTGATGTATTACGCGAATATGCTGAACATTCCCCAGGACCTGTACGAAGCGGCAACCATCGACGGGGCAGGGCAGATACAGCAGTTTGCCAAGATCACCTTCCCTCTTCTCAGAGGAACCCATTATACGCTGTTCATCATGGGAATGCTGGGATCGCTGAAATGTTTTGACCTTCCTTATGTGCTGACCAGAGGCGGCCCGAATTATGCCACGGAGTTTTTTTCCACTTATATTTACAAGCAGTCCTTTAATCTGTTCAAGCAGGGGCCGGCATCGGCAATTGTAATGGTGATGTTTGCGATAGCCATGGTGATTACGCTGATACAGCTGAAATTTTATTATCGGAATGATAAGGATAAGGAGTTGGCGGGCTGATGAGAAAATCTTTGTTTTTTAAAATAGCAGGACAGCTGATCTGTATCCTGGCAACGGCACTTTTTCTGTTTCCCCTGGTTCTGATGCTTATCCGTTCTTTTAAGGGGGAAGGCCTGCATAATTATGTAAGGGTTTTTGAAACCGTGAATCTGGCGCCGAACTTTCTGACCAGCATTACCGTAGTATTCGGTACGCTGCTCATTGTTTCTGCGGTAGCGGCTATGGCGGCTTTCGCGTTTTCCAAGCTGGATTTTCCGTTTAAGAAGGCTATTTATTATATGCTTCTTACCGGAATGATGATTCCTACTTCAGCGCTTATTTTCCCATTGTTTCAAATCGTAAAAGGGCTTAAAATAAATAATACACCTTTTTCCCTGATTTTTCCTTATGCCACACTGAACTGCTGCTTTAACCTGATGGTGCTTAAAAATTATTTTGACGCACTGCCGAATGAACTGATGGAGTCGGCCAGGATTGACGGGGCGGGAAAAGGGCGGATATTCATAAGCATTATGATGCCGATAGCGGTTCCGGGACTGGCCTTTGTGCTGATTCAGACCTTCCTTTCCGCATGGAATGAGCTGCAGATGGCCATGATTTTTATTAATGACACTTCCCTGCAGCCGATATCGGTGGTTCCTCTGCGGTTTACGCAGACAGCGGGGGTGCAGGGTTTTCCGCTGGAGGTGATGTATGCGGCGCTGGTGATTTGCCTGAGCCCGATTGCCGTATTTTATGTATTCGGATCCCGGTTTCTGATAGCGGGGCTGACACAGGGAGCCATAAAGGGATAGACAGCAATTGACAGGAAATCCCGGCAGCTTGGTATGCCGCCGGGAAAGGCAGGAGGATTTTCCCATTATGAAAGGCGTTCCTTTTATTTTCCGGATACGCAAAAGCCTGAGTACTAAAATTACAGTGATGAATGCAGGGATCATTCTGCTGATTTTTATCAGTCTGATATTGACTACGGTATCGATCAATTATCAGCTTACCCTGGAAAATGAAAAACAGAAAATGAATGTGTATATTTCCAATACCCTGAGCTCCATTGACAATAAGCTGAAGGATATGGGGAGGGTTTCACTCATGACCTATTCCGATGAGAGGACCCAGGAAATATTGAAAAATTATGATTCCTTTGCGTATGCGGAGCAGCTGGATAATGTGGAATATCTGAGGAAGCTTTACACCTCGCTTATCACCATACGGGAGGATATCAATTCGGTCTATATTTTTGATTTGGATTCCCTGGTCTTCTGGCAGGATAACCTGGATCCGTCCATGCGGAGAAATATGGATATGTCCGTATTCCTGAAACGGATGGAAGAATGGGAGAGCAAGGAACGGAGCGTGTCGGGCTGCCGTCTGGTGGTCGGGGTGCAGCCGGATTTCATGCGCTACAGCACGAGAAACCTGGAAGATGAATATACCAGACATTGTATCTATCTGGTGAGGGAGATCAAAAGCTTTTCCCCGAATGAACCGATTGGGCATATCCTTCTGATCACCACTATGGAAAATATCAGGGAAGTCCTGAATGAATATCTGGATAAGGAAGTGGAATACACGCTTCTGACGGAGGAAGGGGACATTGTCTGCGATGAGGAGGCGGAGTACCTGGGGAAAAATATAAGGGATGCTTCTCCGGAAATCTATCTGCGGATGAATGAGAAGAAGGGGGTGTTCCGGGAACGGATCAGAGGAACGGACTGTCTGGTTACCTACCAGAAATCCCAATACAGCGGTATGATACTGGTGACGAGAAGGGCGATCGCTCTTATTTGGAAGGATGCCATGCGTTTTATCGGTGTTACGGTTGCTGTTTTCCTTGTGATTTTGGGAATCACCGTAGCCATGACCTTCCAGGGAACCAGGAAAATGCTTCGGCCTCTTACCATACTGACAGATTCGATGGCACATTTTAACCAGGATGACATGGGCATGCGTTTTGTGGTTGCCTCAGAGGATGAAACAGGCAGGCTTGTGGCGTCCTTCAATAAAATGATGGATATCATTAACCAGCTGATAGAATCGGAATATGAAGGGAAGGTACGTCTCAAGGAGGCGGAATTGAAGCAGCAGAGGATGTCCCTGCTCTATCTGAAAAACCAGATCAACCCTCATTTCCTTTATAATACGCTGGATACTATCCGGATTAAGGCGGAACTGAACGGAGATAAGGAAGTATCCGCCATGATCATGCAGATGGTTGATTTTTTCCGGCTGAGTGTGAAGGCGGACAGCCAGATGGTGTCGGTAAGCCATGAGATCCGTTTGATACAGGCTTATCTCAAGCTGATGTGCTGCCGGTACCCGTTCCTGAACTGCGAATATGAAATAGACGAGTCGCTTCTGGATGTGGAAATGCCTAATTTTATTCTGCAGCCCCTGGTTGAAAACAGTGTCATGCACGGGCTGCGGGGAGTGGGCTATCGGGGGACGGTGCGGCTTTCGGTCAGCAGGGATGAGACGGACGGTGAAAATATTGTTATACGTATCTATGATAATGGGGCGGGATTCTCTCCGGGAACCCGGAGCCTGCTGGAAAATGTCCTGCAGAATGCGGGGGATGATACCTGTGAAACAGGTACGGAGGAAATGCACATAGGCATTGTCAATGTGCAGAGAAGGCTGAAGATGTTTTATCCGGACACCGCAGGTTTGTCCTATCAGGATAACCCGGAAGGCGGAGTTACGGTGACATTAATAATTAAGAGCAATGTAGAAAGAGAGGGTTTGAAATGAGAAAACTGGATTTTGCGACCTACAAAGACAAGGTTATGGGCTGCTGGGCCGGCAAAAACATCGGCGGTGTGCTGGGGGCGCCGTTTGAGGGAAAGAGACAGGTGAATGACATTTCCTTTTATACGCAGGATCTGTCCATGGGGCCTCCGCCCAACGATGATCTGGATCTGCAGATTATCTGGCTGGCGGCGGTGGAGCGCTATGGCAGGAATGTGAATGCTTCCATATTGGGAGAGTACTGGCTCTCTTACTGTATTCCCAACTGGGTGGAATACGGAACGGGAAAGGCGAATCTGCGCGCAGGGCTGCAGCCGCCTCTGTCAGGGCTGATTGACAATACTTACAAAGACAGCTGCGGCTGTTATATCCGTTCGGAAATATGGGCCTGCCTGGCTCCCGGAAATCCCGAGCTGGCGGCACGTTATGCCTATGAAGATGCCATCGTGGATCATGAAGGGGAGGGCATGTATGGGGAGATTTTCTTCGCGGCCCTGCAGAGCGCGGCATTTGTTGAGAGCGATAAGAGAAAGTTGATTGATATTGCGCTGTCTTACATACCGGAGGAAAGCAAAACGACGGCTGCAATCCGCAAAGCCATGGAATGCTATGACAATCATGTGGAATTTACGGAGGCGCGCAAAGAGATTCATAATACGGCTCCCGGTACCTTTGGTGTTCAGAGCGGAACGATTCAGGATATTCCTGCGGAAGGAAATGAAGGAATGGAAATCGGTGCTCCCGGTTTTGATGCTCCGGAAAATGTGGCGTTTACCATTGCCGGCTGGCTTTATGGAGAAGAGGATTTCGGAAAGAGCCTCTGCATGGCGGTGGCCTGCGGAGAGGACACGGACTGTACCTGTGCCACCCTGGGGGCTGTTCTAGGAATTATCGCCGGTGCGTCAGGGCTTCCTGAAAAATGGACGGCGCCTCTGGATGACAAGATAGCCACACTCTGCATCGACAAGACAAGCGGAGGCATCTGGGTGCCCTCCACGGTTACGGAGCTTACGGAACGAGTGATGCGCGCGGCACCCGGTTTCCTTGGCCAGGATATCTGTGATATTTTTGCGGACGGAGGAATGACCATCGATTGTAAGGAAGGAAACGAACTCTACTGCAAGAGGACTTCCGATTACATTCCGAAAATCAACGGAAACGGCAAGGACGAAGCGCTTCCTGTGAAGGATCTGTGCAGCCTGTCGCCTTATGTGGTGAGATATTCCTTCCCGGCCTTTAATATCATGGTGGATTATGAGGACTCGATCTTCTTTAAATCCGGGGAAACCAGGAAAATAAAAGTGACTGTGACGAATTCCCATACCATGAGGCAGCAGCAGTGGGCGAAGATCAACGTTTATATGCCGTCGGGAGTGGAGCTTTTAAATGGAAAAGGCTATACCCTTCCATTAAATAATCTGTATGGCTCCAAAGCCGAAGCGGAGATTGCATTCAACACAGATCTTTATGACGGCGGAAGGCTTGAGTTTGTTGTAGAGGTATCCTTGGAAGGAAGACATTCTTCCGGAGCTGTAAAAGTAACGCTGATGCGGGAGGCATAAAGAATAAGCCCATGAGCCCTTTGCGGCCATGGGCTTTATGGTACCTTGCGCAGGGAAAAAATAGGGGAGGCCGGTATGGGAAATTCTCTGAAGGTAATGCTGGTGGATGACGAGGTGACAATCCTGGAAGGATTTAAAAGACTGTTTGACTGGAAGGCATATGGGTGTGAGGTGGTGTGTGAGGCTCTGGACGGGGTAATGGCTGTGAACCAGGCCAAATTGTACCAGCCGGATATTATTATCATGGACATCAATATTCCTGTTATGTCGGGGCTGGAAGCTCTTCGGGTAATCAGAGATCAGAACGGGGAATGCGCCTGTGTCATAGTGAGCGGCTATGATGAATTTGAATACTGCCGGGAGGCGCTGCGCCTTCAGATCATGGATTATATTCTGAAGCCTGTGGATTTCGGAGAGTTCGGAAAAGTGATTGAAAGAATAAAGCTGAAGCTGATACAGAACAAATGTCCGCAGACAGGCCTGTGTGCGGAAAAGCCGGTATATCAGCTGGCGGCCTACCTTCAGGAGCATCTTTCTGAGGATATTACCCTGCAGACCCTGGCGGAGGAATTCCATTTGAATCCTTCCTATATCAGTCAGCTGTTTAAAAATGAACTGGGTATGAAGTATCATGATTACTTAACAAAGCTGCGCATGGACAAGGCGAGGACGCTGCTTGCCTCTACCGGAAAGAGTATTACGGAAATAGCGGGAGAAACAGGCTTCAGGGATTACCGGGTTTTCACCAAAGTGTTCAAGAGCGCGGAAGGGGAATCCCCCTCCGCTTTCAGAAGCAGGTTCTCCATTAACTTTCCGGAAACCTGCTGAATAAGAATTGACAAATAAGGTTTATTACTATAAACTAGGTTTATAGTAATAAACCTTATTTGCGTTTCAGGAAGGAATATCTGACGCAGAAAGCGAGGAACCCATGGAAATACCGAGAATACCGGATGGAGAATACCGATTTGCAGAATTAGTCTGGGACAATGAGCCGATAAACTCCACGATGCTGATCCGGCTTGCCCAGGAGAGTCTGGGGTGGAAAAAGGCCACCAGCTATACCGTGCTGAGAAAGCTGTGCGAGAAGGGGATCCTTAAGAATGAGAATGCCACGGTTACCGCACGGATTAAGAAGGATGCCGTATGCAGACAGGAGAGTGAGTATTTGCTGCACAGAAGCTTCGGCAATTCGCTTCCTGCTTTCGTCGCCTCCTTTCTCCAGGATAAAAAACTGACCCGGCAGGAGGCGGAAGAGTTAAAACGGCTGATTGACGCCGCCAGTGCCGGTGAGAATGAAAAGGGCTGAAAGAGCGGATTTTTTGCAGAGCCGGAAAGGAGTCCTGATTATGTATGATATGCTTCAAATGCTGCCGAAGATTGTAAACATGACGCTTGCCGCATCCTTTGCAGGCTGCGTGGTCCTGCTGCTGCGGGCTGTGCTCAGGAAGGTGCCCGCAGGGTATTTTTATGCGCTGTGGCTCATGGTATTCCTGCGTTTTCTGTGCCCCTTTACCTGGGAATCCGCGGTGAGTCTGATTCCTGTCAGAGGGGATGCGGTGACTTATAAGTCCATTGTTTCTGCCGGAGTAAATGTTTATGCAGGAGTGAGCGCCGCACTGCCTGCGGACAGCGTGATTCGTAAAATCCCGGCTGAGGCAGGAAATATGGGGGTGGATTATGGAAAGCTGCTGGTCGGTTTTTGTACGGCGGTATGGATTGCGGGAATGCTTGTTTTTCTTGCGTTCACGTTCCGCTCTTTCCTTCGGCTGAAAAAGCAAGTGGCGGAGGCTGTTGTCCTGTATCCTGCGGGAAAGGGACAGGCCCGTGTTTACGAAAGCACTCAAATCGATTCCCCTTTTCTGCTGGGCCTTCTGCGGCCTGTGATTTATCTGCCCGCCGGAATGAAGGAGGAAGAAAGACAGCATGTCCTGGCGCATGAATATCAGCATGTCCGCCGCAGGGATTATCTGATAAAGCCGGTCTGTTTTCTGGCGGTGCTGCTTCACTGGTTCAATCCTCTGTCCTGGCTTTTTTTCCGTTTTATGACGGAGGACATGGAACGCTCCTGTGATGACAGAGTGTTAAAAAATATGAATGCACAGGAACGCGCGGGATATGCACAGACCCTTCTGCGCCTGGGGCTTCGTAATAATGGTATGGGATATATGCTGCCTGCGGCTTTCGGGGAAAGCAATACGAAAAAGCGTATTTCCCATATTCTCAGTTTCCGAAAGCCATCCGTATGGCTGTGTGCGGCAGCGCTGCTTCTGGTTGTGGGGGCAGGGGCGGTGCTTCTTACTTCGCCGTCTGCCAAAGAGGAGGAAGCACAGGAGGAAGAAGGCGGCATGACGGCAGGGCCTCTGGAAGGAGAAGCGCTGGCGGCCGGGCTGTCGGACAAAAGAAATCCGTATATAGGAGATCACATCCGGGATGCGGCGCTGTTTGGTATGCTGCCAGTTCCGGAGACGCTGGAATACCGGAAGATGGAATTGCAGACGACGCAGGAGCCATACGAACTGATTATGGTGTACGGACTCAGGGAAAATGCGGATATGCCACGAAAGGAATGGAGCTTTTCCAATGCGGTTCTGCTCTTTGCTTCCATAGAAAATGCCGGAAAAATCAGCTATGCAGTGGAAAAGGGAGCGGAAGAATACCGTGTCACCTATGACAGAAGTGATGCGGAGGCCATTTTCGGCCCGCTGTATGCATATTCTGCCGATAAAGATAAAATGATGGAATTGCAGAGGCTGCTTTCTTCGTATATTGGGAGAGGGATTACAATAGAGGCTGGAGAGGAAAAGATATACACGCTGGATTCGGAAGGAAACAGAATTCCGGGGCAGGCGGAACTGGATGGAGAGCCTGAGGAAACAGGCGAAGAATCAGAACCGGAACAGACGGATAACCTGCCTGTCCGTATGGAACTGGATAAAGAAGTATATTCCGTGAAGGAACCGGTACTGATAATGACAATAGAAAATCTGTCGGATCAAAATCTGACCTTTGGAGATCCTTATGATTTGCTCAGGGAAGAAGGAGGAGAATACCGGCTTGTTCCAATGAAGGAAAATACAGGCTGGCATGATATTTTAAATGTGATCCTGCCGGGAGGAAATACAGAGCAGAAAATGGATTTGAGCGTGATTTACGAAGGGCTGGATCCCGGAAATTATATGATCAGCAAATCAGCCGTACTGGAAGATGAAGATGGGGAAGCCGGTGATTCTATTGTGCTCTCCATTCCCTTTGTATTATACTAGCGCTCCATTTGGCCAGAAACACTACTGACAGTACTGCCTATTTTGCCATCTGCCGCGTTGTCGTCAGTCAACGATGCCACCGCATCGTCTCCTTCCTCCGCCTTGCAGACTGACAAAATATTCAGCACTGTCAGTAGCGTTTCTGGACGGATGGAGCACTAGGATTAAACTGAAAAGCAGATCAGGAAATACCGGAGTATATTTTATATGCTGCCGGTATTTTACTGATCTGTTTTGTTTATAATGAATGATTTTCAAATATACATGCAGATGCGATAGGCACAATTGGTACGCCTATGTATACATTCAGATTGTGAGTTGTAAAATATATATGAAAATACGGAAAAATAATTGATAATTTTATTCAATAATGCTGGTCGAATGGAGATAAATATGTTATAATTTTAACAGTCATGCGGCCGGCTTTTTTTATTGCCCCGGCTGCATACAAGGCGGCCGGACTGTCTGAGGGGAACAGTCCGGACTGCACCGGTAATAATGGGATTGATAAAAGCTCTCCCAAAAGACTGAAGACAGTACGGAAAACGAGAAGGAAAGGGGAAGTTACATTTTAATGAGCCGACTAAAAATCAGTACACCTGACCGGGCCCAGTTAACTGTGGAACGGTTGTATAAGGATCTGGAACGTCATATTGTTGCCAGCCCGCCGGGGCTTTGCCCGGTCGATCTGCAGCTGTCCTTTTTGAAGCTGTGTCATGCACAGACCTGCGGCAAATGCGTGCCCTGCCGTGTAGGCCTCCTGCAGCTTCAGAATCTGCTGGAGCAGGTTCTGGACGGGACAGCCACTATGGATACGCTGGCCCTTATTGAGGAAACCGCGAATAATATTACGGATTCCGCGGACTGCGCGATTGGCTTTGAAGCTGCCCACATGGTTCTGGCAGGGCTTCAGGGCTGCAGAGATGATTATGTTTACCATATTGAGCATGGAAAATGCTCTTATTCCATCACACAGCCGGTGCCCTGCGTGGCGCTCTGCCCGGCCGGTGTGGACATACCGGGATACATTGCCCTGGTGGGAGAAGAAAGATATGCGGATGCGGTTTCCCTCATCCGTAAGGACAATCCTTTCCCTACGGCATGTGCCCTGATCTGTGAGCATCCCTGTGAAGCCAGATGCCGCAGGAATATGATTGACAGCTCCGTAAATATACGGGGGCTGAAGCGGATGGCTGTGGATAATGCCCCGGCCAATACCGTGCCTGTACCGCCGAAGGCTCCGTCTACGGGAAAGAGAATTGCGATTGCAGGAGGAGGCCCCGGAGGCTTGTCTGCGGCATACTATCTGGAATTGATGGGCCATCATGCGGTAGTGTTTGAACAGAAGAGCCAGTTGGGCGGCATGCTGCGTTACGGGATTCCTAATTACCGTTTCCCGAGAGAACGGCTGGACGAGGATATCGAAGCCATTTTGTCCACCGGCGTGGAGGTACATACGAATGCGAATATCGGGAATGGGGAGAATGACATCCCTCTGAGCCGTCTGCGGGAAGATTTCGATGCGGTTTATATCGCCATAGGCGCCCATACCGATAAGAAGATCGGAATGGAAGGAGAAGATGCACAAGGCGTTATTTCAGCGGTGGAAATGCTGCGTAATATCGGTGACGGCAATCCTCCTGATTTTACAGGAAAAAGAGTTATCGTTGTGGGCGGCGGCAATGTCGCTATGGACTGCACCCGTTCGGCGCTCCGGCTGGGCGCAAGCTCGGTGGGGATCGCTTACCGCAGACGCCAGAATGACATGACGGCGCTTCCGGAAGAAGTGGAAGGCGCAATAGCGGAAGGGGCGGAGCTTTACAGTCTGAAAGCACCCGTGAGAGTGGAAGCGGACGAGGATGGAAATGTAGCGGCCCTGTGGGTGCAGCCGCAGATAATCGGGCCGATTGACGCCTGGGGACGCGCCCGTCCGGTACAGGCTGACGTGGAACTGAAAAGAATACCGTGTGATATCGTGATAGTTGCGGTAGGACAGGGAATTGAATCCCGGCATTTCGAGGATTCCGGCGTTCCGGTGCACTGGGGAACGATTGAAGCCCTGGAAGAGGCTTCCGTTAAAGATATTCCCGGCATTTTTGCCGGCGGGGACTGCGTGACGGGACCGGCGACGGTAATCCGTGCCATTGCAGCGGGCAAGGTGGCTGCCGCCAATATCGATGAATATCTGGGTTACCATCATGTGATTTCCTGCGATGTGGAAATCCCGCAGGTAAACTATGCGGATAAGAAACCCTGCGGCCGGGTGAATATGGAAGAACGGGAAACCGGCGAACGGAAGTGCGATTTTGAGGAAATTGAACGCTGTATGACAAAAGAAGAGGCCGCACAGGAAGCGGGACGCTGCCTCAGATGCGATCATTACGGATATGGAAATCTGAAAGGAGGCCGCGCAGCAATATGGTAACACTGACAATAGACAATAAAAAAATCAGCGTGCCGGAAGGCACTACGATAATGAAAGCGGCGGCGTCCGTGGGAATTATGATTCCCCATCTGTGCTATCTGGAAGGAATCAATGAAATCAGCGCCTGTAAGGTATGTGTGGTGGAAATGCAGGGAAAGACCAAACTGATAACCGCCTGCAATAATCCTGTGGAGGAAGGAATGGTGCTCTATACCAATTCTCCCAAGGTAAGAGCAGTCAGAAGAACCAATGTGGAGCTGATTCTTTCCCAGCATAACAGCAACTGCGCCACCTGCGTGCGCAGCGGCAACTGCAATCTGCAGAAGCTGTCCAATGATCTGGGGATTATTGATATCCCTTACAAAAAAGAAATTATGGAAATGCCCTGGAACCGGGATTTCCCTTTAATCCGGGATTTCGGCAAATGCATTAAATGCATGCGCTGTGTGCAGATATGCGACAAAGTACAGGATCTGCATATCTGGGATGTGCAGAATACAGGCTCAAGGACGACGGTGGATGTATCACAGAACCGGATAATAGAGGAATCCGACTGCAGTATCTGCGGTCAGTGCATTACCCATTGTCCCACAGGCGCTTTGCGTGAAAGGGATGATACATCAAAGATTTTCCGCGCCCTGGCTGATCCGGAAACCATTACGGTCGTGCAGGTGGCGCCGGCAGTGAGAGCTGCCTGGGGAGAGGCCCTGGATATGCCGGCCTATATGGCGACGGAAGGCCGGATGGTAGCCGCGCTGAAAAAAATAGGTTTTGATTATGTATTTGATACCAATTTCTCCGCCGATCTCACTATAATGGAAGAAGGCAATGAACTGCTGGCCCGGCTGGCGGATCCGGAAGAAAAAAGATGGCCCATGTTCACCTCCTGCTGTCCGGCCTGGGTAAGGTTCATGAAATCCCAGTATCCGGAAATGGCGGATCATCTTTCCACTGCCAAATCACCCCAGCAGATGTTCGGGGCAATTACCAAGAGCTATTTTGCGGAGAAGACGGGAGTGGATCCGAAGAAGATCTGCAGTATTTCCATCATGCCCTGTGTTTCCAAAAAGATGGAGGCCGTACTTCCGGATATGTACAGCGCGGGAGCGGGAGCCGATGTGGATATTGTTCTGACCACCCGTGAATTTGCAAGACTGGTCCGGGCAGAGCATATCGCTCCGGCGCTGCTCACGGAAGAAGCGTTTGACTCCCCGCTGGGAGAGAGTACCGGAGCAGGCGTGATTTTCGGTGTGACCGGCGGCGTTATGGAAGCGGCGCTCAGGACTGCTTACTATTGTGTGGAAGGAGTGAATCCTCCGCCTGACACCTTTTCCGATGTGAGGGGATTTGAAGGCCGGAAGGAAGCTTCCTTTACCCTGGGAGGAAAGAAGCTCCGCACCTGTACGGTCAGCGGGCTTAAAAATGCCAGGGATTTGATGGAGGATATACGCTCCGGTGCCGTACATTATGATTTTGTGGAAGTGATGGCATGTCCGGGAGGCTGTGTGGGAGGCGGCGGACAGCCTATCCTTGACGGTGTGGAAATGGCGGATGTCAGAGGACCGAAGCTTTATAAGCTGGATTCCCAGAGGCCGCTGCGCTTTTCCCATGATAATCCTGAGATCATAAGGCTCTATGAGGAATACCTGGAAAAACCGTTGGGAGAAAAGTCCCATCACCTGCTTCATACCCACGGATAAACTGCGTTTGACTGTGCTGCGGAAATTTGGAAAATATTCTTTTTTTCAAATTACTTGACAGCGTCGGAAAGTACACAGTATAATAAGAAGGATTCGTAGAAGGAAAGGACAACACCCTTGTACCACGGGTGTTGTCTTTTTGTGTGAAAAGCTTGAAATAAAGGAAGGATTTTTGAATGGAAATAACGAGATACCAAGACGCAGCAATTGATTCCCGCATACTTCGTGCCGTGGAGGAAATGGGTTTTGTACAGATGACACCTATACAGGAGCAGGCAATTCCCGTATTATTGGAAAGAAAAGATGTAATTGGCCAGGCACAGACAGGAACCGGAAAGACAGCGGCCTTCGGAATCCCTGTTATACAGAATACAGATCCGGATAACAGAAACCTGCAGGCAGTGGTTCTGTGTCCTACCAGGGAGCTTGCAATTCAGGCGGCGGATGAGATGCGCCGGTTTGCCAAATATATGCATGGAGTCAAGATTCTGCCTATTTACGGAGGGCAGGACATTAACCGACAGATTAAGGCATTAAAGAGCGGTGTCCAGATTATTGTCGGGACCCCGGGACGTGTTATGGATCATATGCGCCGCCATACACTGAAGATGGATCAGGTGAATATGGTAGTTCTGGATGAAGCGGACGAAATGCTGAACATGGGCTTCCGTGAGGATATCGAGACTATCCTTCAGGGGATTCCCTCCGAGCATCAGACGGCATTATTTTCAGCGACAATGCCCAAACCTATTCTGGAAATTACGGATACCTACCAGCAGGATGCAACCTATTTGAAGATGACCAGACAGGAACTGACCATTCCGCTTGTAAAGCAGTACTATTACCGGGTTAACAGTCAGATTAAGGTGGAGGTAACAAGCCGCCTTCTGGATTATTACAGTATACAGAGATCCCTTATTTTCTGCAATACCAAGAGAATGGTGGATGAACTTTCCGAAACGCTGAAGGGTAAGGGCTATGCGGCAGAGGGCCTGCATGGAGATCTTTCCCAGAACCAGAGGGATACGGTGATGAATCGTTTCCGCAGCGGCAACCTGCAGATCCTGATCGCTACGGATGTGGCGGCAAGGGGTATTGATGTGGATGATGTGGAAGCGGTATTTAATTATGACCTCCCTCAGGATATTGAATATTATGTGCATCGTATCGGACGTACCGGAAGAGCAGGAAGAGAAGGACGTTCCTTTACCTTCGTTTCCAACAGGGAAATGTACCGTCTCAGAGATATCGAAAAAAGCTGTAAGACCACGATTCAGGAAAGAAAAGTTCCGTCTGCGGCAGATATTGTTTCCATAAAGGCGGAAAGAGCGCTTCGTGCAGCCTTCGATCTTCTGGAAGGGGATTCCTTTAAGAACCTGACCGAGATGGTGGAAAGAAAGCTGGAAGACAGCGAGTACAGCGCTGCAGAGCTGGCAGCGGCATTCCTGAAGCTTCAGATGGGTGAAGAGCCTCAGGAAATACCGGAGATGGTTCCCGAAAGAAGAAGAAGCTATTCCAGGGGCAGCCGTGACTTCAGTAATGGACGTCAGGACAGAGACGGAAGGAACAGAAGCAGAGGTGCGGGAAGCTCCGATGGCAAGCGTCAGCGTTTTTCTGATGACAGAGGCGGTGAGAGACGCAGATACCGTGATACGGCTTCCGGAAAAGACGGCAGAAGCGGACACAATTACAGTTCTGGCCGCCGTCAGGCAGAAGGCGGAGCCCGCAGGGAAAAAGACAGACGTATCGGTTAATTATATGGGTAAAGGAAAGCTGCCATCGGGAAATAGCCTGACGGCAGCTTATTTTTTTTAAGATATCTTTCATAAACAGGAACCGGGACGGAATACCTTTTAAAAAGAGTTTTTGTTTATGGAGGAAACTTATGCTGCAATTAATGACAGATGGAATTCTCAGATTTCTGGCAAATCAGCCGAAAGCCTTTGCCCATGTTAAAGGATCGGAACACTATCCGGATGTGCAGGGGCTTGTTACCTTTTATGATTTAATGGATGGGACAATTGTGATGGTGGATATTTCCGGGCTGCCGGATACGGGTGAACCCTGCGGCGGGAAATTTTATGGATTTCATATCCATGAAGGAGCGGCATGCACCGGGAATGATACGGATCCCTTTGCGGATGCCGGAACGCATTATAATCCGGATAACTGTCCCCATCCTGCCCATGCAGGTGATATGCCTGTGCTGGAAGGAAACAGGGGCAGGGCCTGGACGGCATTTTATACGGAACGCTTTACACCCGAACAGGTGAAGGGGAAAACGGTGATTATACATTCCATGGCCGATGATTACCGATCCCAGCCTTCCGGTGATTCCGGGGAAAAGATGGCTTGCGGAACTATCCGTTGAGGATTTATTTGCATGGGAAAAAAAGGTAGTGTATAATACAAGTCAAATACCCCGCCGCAGGCAGCGGGTATCATGCGCCTGTTTTCAATGAATACGAAATGAGGAAAATATGAACGATAGTAAAAAGGAAGAACGTTTAAATAAATATCTGGCCGACTGCGGGATTTGTTCCCGCAGAGAGGCGGATCGGATGATAGAAGCGGGAAGGGTTATTGTAAACGGCGTCCCCGCGCAGATGGGAATGCGTATTTCCGAGATGGATGACATAACGGTGGACGGCCGTCCGCTGGATAAAAAGGACAGAAAGGTCGTCCTTGCTTATTACAAGCCGGTGGGAGTTACTTGTACGGAAAAAGATAAATATGCGGAAAAGACCATACGTGATGCCATTGATTATCCTATCCGGGTTACCTATGCGGGAAGGCTGGACAAGGATTCGGAAGGACTTCTTCTCCTTACAAATGATGGTGATTTGATCAATGGCCTGATGAGGGCTGCCAATTACCATGAAAAAGAATATCTGGTAAGAGTGAATAAGCCGATAACAGATACCTTTCTGCAGAAAATGGCAGAAGGTGTTTTTCTGAAAGAGCTCAATGTTCAGACCCGTCCCTGCCAGGTGGAAAAAGAAGGAAAATTTGTTTTCCGGATCGTACTCACCCAGGGATTGAACAGACAGATCAGGCGAATGTGCCGGGCCCTGGGATTTGACGCGCAGGGAATAAAACGGGTGCGTGTGGCCAATATTACCATTGGGAAGCTGAAACCGGGAAATTACCGTCTGCTGACAGCAGAGGAATTGGATGAACTCTACGGGCAGCTGAATTCCTGAAAAAATGTGACAGACGGAGATTAAAGGAGATTCGCAGGAGATGGATAAGACTGCAAGAATGAAGGAACTGATTGCAATATTAAATGAAGCGTCCAGGGCTTATTATGCTCAGGACAGGGAAATTATGAGCAATTATGAATATGATAAGCTGTATGATGAACTCGTATCCCTGGAGGAAGAGACAGGCACTGTTATGGCGGGAAGCCCCACGGTCAGCGTTGGCTATGAGGCGGTTGACGAACTGCCCAAGGAGCGGCATGAAAGTCCCATGCTTTCCCTTGGAAAAACGAAAAGCAGGGAAGACCTGAGGGACTGGCTGGGAGAACAGAAGGGACTGCTTTCCTGGAAGCTGGATGGCCTGACAATTGTACTTACCTACAGGGACGGACAGCTGTTTAAGGCGGTAACCAGAGGAAACGGGGAAATCGGGGAAGTGATTACCGGAAATGCCAGAGTGTTTGTGAATCTCCCTCTGTCCATACCCTTTAAGGGAGAACTGGTGCTTCGCGGAGAAGCGGTTATCACATATGAGGATTTCCGGAAAATAAATGAACAGATTGAGGATGCCGATGCCAGATACAAAAATCCGAGGAACCTTTGCTCCGGTTCGGTGAGACAGCTGAATAATGAGATTACCGCACAGAGAAATGTCCGCTTTTTTGCATTTGCGCTTGTAAAGGCGGACGATGTGGATTTTCAGAATTCCCGAAAGGAACAGTTCTTATTTCTGCAGAAGCTGGGCTTTGAGGTTGTGGAATTTAAAGAAGTGGACAGCGATACCATTCTGTCCGCTGTGGAAGAGTTTGAAAATAAGGTGGCAGGCTATTCGGTTCCTTCGGATGGTCTGGTATTGATTTATGATGATATCGCCTATGGCCTTTCCCTGGGACGGACAGCTAAATTCCCCAGGGATTCCATCGCATTTAAGTGGGCGGATGAAACGGCAGAAACCACGCTGCGTGAGATAGAGTGGAGCGCGAGCAGGACGGGACTCATTAATCCGGTTGCCATATTTGACCCGGTGGAACTGGAGGGAACAACGGTGAGCCGTGCCAGTGTCCATAATATCAGTATTGTCAGAGGACTGAAGCTGGGAATCGGTGACCGTATAACCGTTTATAAGGCCAATATGATAATCCCGCAGATTGCGGAGAACCTCACCGGCAGCGATACGCTGCCCATACCGGATGCATGCCCGGTGTGCGGAGGGGCAACGAAGATAGAGCAGGTGAATGACGTGCAGTCTCTGTACTGTACCAATCCGGACTGTGATGCCAAAAAGCTGAAGGCTTTTACACTTTTTGTGAGCCGCGACGCCATGAATATTGACGGGCTGTCGGAAGCTACGTTGGAAAAATTCCTGGGAAGAGGATATCTTCATACGTTTGCGGATTTATTCCACCTGGGGAAATATGAGGAAGAGATCATTGAAATGGAAGGGTTCGGGGAAAAATCCTTCCGGAATCTCATGGAAAGCCTGGAAAGAGCAAGAAAAACCACGCTTCCCAGAGTGATTTACGGTCTTGGAATAGCTAATATCGGCCTCGCGAATGCCAAAATGCTCTGCCGGGAATATCATGATGATCTGGAACGCATGATGGAGGCCGATGTGGAAGAACTGAGTCTGATTGACGGCATCGGGGGAGTGATTGCGGGAACCTTCCATGATTACTGGCAGTCTGAAACGAACAGGGAAAATATGAAAAAGCTTCTGAAGGAGCTTGAGATAGAGCAGATAGAAGTGGACGAATCGGCGCTGACCCTGCAGGGAAAGGTTTTTGTAGTAACCGGAAGCCTGGAGCATTTTGACGGCAGAAGCGCATTGAAGGAGCTGATTGAAAGCAGAGGAGGAAAGGAGACAGGAAGCGTTACCGGCAAAACCACATGCCTGATTAACAACGACATCGCATCCAATTCCTCCAAGAATAAAAAGGCAAAGGAACTGGAGGTTCCTATCGTTACAGAAGAAGATTTTATGAGACAATATCTGGATATGGAGGTATAAGGGATGCCAATTAAAGTACAAAGTGATCTGCCTGCAAGGGCGATATTGGAAGATGAGAACATTTTTGTCATGGATGAATACAGGGCGCAGCATCAGGATATGCGCCCTCTTCAAATCTGCATCCTGAATCTGATGCCTGTGAAGCAGGATACGGAGCTTCAGCTCCTGCGCTCTCTGTCGAATACGCCTCTGCAGGTTGATGTGACTTTCATGAAGATGAACAGCCATACCTCGCTGAATACCTCGCCCACGCATCTGAATAAATTTTATAATACCTTTAATGAATTGAAATCGTATAAGTACGACGGCCTTATAATCACAGGGGCACCCGTGGAACAGATCCCCTTTGAAGAGGTGGATTACTGGCCGGAGCTCTGCGAAATCATGGAATGGTCCAAGAGCCATGTCACCAGCACCTTCCATATATGCTGGGGAGCCCAGGCGGGCCTTTACTATCATTTCGGGTTAAATAAGGTCCTGCTTCCGGAAAAGCTTTTCGGTGTATTTTCCCATAAGGTATCCAATCGGAGGGTCCCGCTGGTAAGGGGCTTTGACGATTATTTTTACATACCGCACAGCCGGCATACCACTGTGCCCGCTGAAGAAATCCATGCCTGCAGGGAATTGCTGGTGATGGCGGAATCGGAGGAGGCCGGCGTGCTTCTCGCCATGGCCGGAGAGGGCCGGCAGATTTTCGTAATGGGGCATCCGGAATATGACAGGTATACGCTCCATAATGAATATATGCGTGATAAAGAGAAGAATCTGCCTATTCAGGTTCCGCTCAATTATTATCCGGAGGACGATTGTACACAGCGTCCGACCATGCTTTGGAGATCCCATTGTAATGATCTGTATACTAATTGGCTGAACTACTATGTTTACCAGGCAACGCCTTACGATCTGGGTGAAATCTGAGGGAAATATGATACCTTGTTTTTGAAAAACACTGCAGAACAGGAAAGAATCTGCTTTTGCAGTGTTTTTATACGGAAGATGTTGATTTAAAACAGGAAGGTGAGTCAAAAACATGCCTTATGTTAAATTATCAGATAAAGCGAATTCAAATATAACAATAATGATTTTTACAGAAGGTACATTAATTATGCATACCTCGCTGATGCATATCTATGACTATTCAACATATAAACCAATTGGAAATTGTGTGGATTTAATCAATAAATGGAACGAGCAAGGTGCAGAAATTGTGTATTGTACTTCACGAAAAGAAAAACAAGTAGCAATAATTGCCGATATATTGAAAAAGAATGGTTTTTGTGGCACTAAATTATATTATCGCGGCAAGGATCAAACTTATAGTGAAATTATTGAACAGGTAAAACCGGATATCCTTATTGAAGATGATTGTAAAAGTATTGGCGGTAAAACGCAAATGTGCATATATCATGTCCGTGAGATAATCAGACAACAAATTCATTCAATTGCTGTTGCTGAATTTAAAGGTATTGATCATTTGCCAGATCAGATTTCAGAATTACAAGATACAAAATGAGCCGATTGAGAAACCATAAAGGCATGAAATATAAAGTTTCGCTCAGTCTGTTGCTTCTTCTGATATGTGGCTAAAACAGCTTACACTACCTTATAACGAAATAAAAAGTTCATCAACTGTTGTCCTTAATTCTTTTGCTAAACTAAATGCCAAAGCCAAAGTCGGATCATATTTATCATTTTCGATAGCATTAACGGTTTGTCTGGAAACCCCGCATTTTTTTGCTAATTCTTCTTGTGATAATCCGCGTTCTTTTCTTTTTTCCCTGATTATGTTTCTCATCATCAATCACCATGCTTTTTCTTGAAAGCCAGAAGAGATATACAGTAAATCATTGCAATAACGCTGAGTTTTATAAAAGGATTTATTGCCATAGCTTCCACTTTGACAATAGCCTCAATTATATCAATCACAAGACCAAATACGGCAACAAGGAGTGTAAAGGCACTGGCTTTCCAGACTATTAATTGTTTTCTCTCATCACCCGGTTTCAGCAGAGAAATAATCATCACGATATCCAGCGCAATGAGCGCAAGAAGAAAAATACCAAAACAAATTAACATTAAATTGTCCATAAAATACTCCTTTCTATTTTTTGTAGTTTAAGGCTCTGGCTGATGCATTCTCCTTATTCCATTTCGCTCACAGGTTCATCGGCCCCGGCGGTGCTGTCTTCGGCGTCTTCCTTAATAACAGACACACTTCCTTTTGCCTTTTTCCCTGTCACAGAAACAGTATAGGTGCCATCATCCTGTATGACTACCTGAAAGGCTGAGGTTGGAATATCGGTGCCTTCATATATCGGATCTTCCTCGCCTTTTTGAAGCTGAATATCAACACTTCCCGACTGGCTGACAACATCAAAACGGAGAATATCACCCGCTGTCAATTTCAATTTCTGGGAATCTGTCATATTCAATACATCATACTGCATAATAAGCTGGCTTTCGTTTCCTGTACGGCTGCCGTCAAATTTCGTAAAATTACAGGCGGAAAAGGAAACTACTGATACCAGTATCAAAATAGAAGTAAAAATTTTTTTCATTATGTCTGCTGCTTTTCGCTATTTGTATCCATTCTATTCACGGGTAATTCTCTGTTTTTTTGATTATACTATATTCTTCCATGTTTTCATAGCCATCAGGCAGAAGATGTTGCCGCCTGCATACTCTGTGAGGTATAATGAAGCAAAGCACATGCCTGCGGCTGTACATAAAAATAGCAGAGAAGGAATACATAACATGATAAACAGAGAAGACATGCTGGAACTGACCAGGCGGATGACCCTCGCCCGGACATCTTTTTCAAGAATAGCCGGATGCTATATAGATAAAGATGGTGACTTTGAGGGGAGCTTCAACACGAACTTCCTGAAGCTGTCCGCAGCGGAAAAAACGAAAAAGCTGAAGCTGGCAAAGGCGATTCCCTATTCAGAAACAAATGTAAACCTTAAGAAATACGAAATCCCCCAGAGTATGCAGAAGCCGGGGAGCATGTGGCAGCTGCTCATGACAATGAATGAATGCGGTCTGAAAAATGATGCCCTGATGGATACATTTTATGATATTGTGATGGAAAGCTATCGTTCAGATTCGGAGTATGCCATTCTGGTTTTCCACGGCCGTTATGATATCCCTTTGAAGGCCGCTGATAAAGTGGGGCTGTGGGAGTCGGAGGAGGTTTTTGAATATATGATTTGTGCCATTTGTCCGTTGGAGGGAGAATATGAGCCGGGGGATCCGGAGTGTGGATTTTTGTTTCCGGCGTTTACGGACAGAAGCAGGGACTTAGACCATATAGCTGTTTTTCAGGCGGATACGGATCGGCCGCATGAGGAAATATTGAAGATTTTAGGGATAAGCCGGTAAAAAGGATGAGGTATGAAAAGGGATTTTCCCGGGAGGTTTGTTATGAAAAAATATGTTTCTATTATTATTGTATTCGTATTTATGCTGACTCTCATGGCCTGCGGCCGTAAGGAAATACCGGAAGTAACAGAGACAGATGCGATGGAAACAACAGAAACAGGCACGATGGTAACAGTTTCTGGCACGGAGGAAGAAAGTATTCCTGCAGAAGCCTCTTTGCAGGAAACGGAGGAAGAGGAGATTCCTTTCCTTACAAGCGCGCCGAAGCTTTACCTGTCCGATGCCTTATCCAGCACGATGAACCGGATTGAACTGCAGTCCGGAAATTATTCATGGAGCTATCTGGATAATGGGGAAACGACAAGTATGGTGGCCTGCGGCGTCCATCCTCTGGATAAAGGGGCAGGCGGTGAGGAAAAAGTAAAACTGCCGGATTATAACGGGATTGACTTTGTGTCTTATCTTGTTTCAAGTGAAGCGTCACCCGACAGCATTCTGGTCAGTGAATGGGATGCTGCCGATGAAGGAAATGTTGAGGCAAAGCCGAATTATGAAGAGATCTATGAGGAAGCCTTCTTCATAGAAGTAAAGCCGGATAAAATATATGAGATTACAGCGGTATGGAAGGATGAAAAGCTGGAAGAAAGAGGATTCAGCGGTGAGGCCTCTTATGTATTGAAGACGGAGTAAGCAAATATCATAGTGTTGTTCGAAGAGACGGCTGTTTCCCCACAGCCGTCTTTTGCTGTACAAAAGACTTTTCCGAAAGATGCAGAAAGAATTTCTATAGCGGTAGTATTTAAAATACAATTATGTCTGATGGACATCTTATTTATAACTACAGAAAAAATGTACTAAAAGCACTTAGCACATATATTTTGTACAAATTAAATAATAAATATTGAAAAATACCGGATGACAATATATAATAAGTGCATAAATAACAGCTTAGACAAAAGTGATAGCGCTATCATATAGTCAAAATGATTATTTTTATTGACCGAACAAAAGAAATAATGGTTGAAATATTTGCTGTACAGACATTCAAAAAGAAGGCGGACAAGCGATATAGATACAACAAATATGCAATAAAGAAGATACGAAAGGTAAGTAAACTCAAAAAGAAACTGTTAATTCAACAAAGTAAAGGAGGAAACTGGTTATGAAGAGACTGGGAGCTGTATTATTGTCAGCAGCTATGGTTCTGTCGCTTACAGCATGTGTGGGGGGGGGTAAAAACTGATGCACCTGCTGCCTCCGAACCGGCTAAGGAATCCGCTTCTCCTGAAGCGGCACCTGCGGATGACGCAGAAGGCGCTGCGGCGGAAGGTACGGATATCAGCGGAAGTACGCTGGAGGTTGCGGTTACTTACACCGGTGATCAGGCGACCACGTTCCAGGGTCTGGTAGACAAGTTTGAAGAAGAGTATGGATGTACGGTTAATGTAGCTGAGTATGGTACGGATTATGAAAACACCTTAAAAACACGTATGGCGGCAAATGAGCTTCCCGATGTATTCCAGACACATGGATGGTCCATCCTGCGTTATAAGGAATACCTGATGAATCTGCAGGATCAGCCCTGGGTTTCCGATTATGATGATTCCGCGCTGGGCGTTATCCAGGATGATGACGGAGCGATTTATGTCCTGATGATTTCCGAACTGATTAACGGAACATTGGTAAATACGGATGTTTGTGACGCGGCGGGAGTGGATCCTTATACCATCCATACATGGGATGATTTCACAGAGGCATGTGAGAAGGTGAAAGCGAGCGGAACTACCCCTATCTGTGTGCTTTCCAATCCCGGACTCCTTGCAAACTATGCGGGAACCTTTGTAAGCTATGAAGGAGAAATGTTCCAGGATTCTGCGGCTATGCTGGACGGTTCTTTTGACTGGCAGGACTACAAGGCTTCTCTGATTAAGTATATGGCAGGCTGGATTGAATCCGGCTATTACTTCGATGATATCCTCACGTTGGTGGATACTGACCTGACCGAACGTTTTGCAGCCGGAAAGGGCGCGTTCTGTTTGGGAAATGACCCTTCCGTAATGCTTACCTGCCTCACTCTTAATCCGGATGCCAACTTTATTTTCCTTCCCTCTTTTGCATCAAAAGAAGGCGGTAAAGAGCATGTTGGTATTGGAGAAGGAGATGCCTTTGGTATTTGGAAAGACACAAAGAATGCGGATGCCGCCAAACTTTTCTTAGAGTATATGGCACGTCCGGAGGTGGCGAAAGAAATGAATGCCGCAACAGGCAAGATCAGCTGTCTGAAATCCACCATGGATATTGATGATGGTTATGGCCTGAAAGTATTCCAGGAAATGAAAGAAAAATGTGCGGACTGCGATATTTTCTATGAGAACCTTTGGGACAGACAGTATATGCCGTCCGGTATGTGGCCGATTTTCGGAAACGCCAGCAATATGCTTTTTGATGACCCCAGTGAAAAAGGCCAGGATGCGGTAATTGAATATCTGCTTGAGAACTATCAGGATTTGTATGAAGCTGCTAAAGAAGGCTGAAATAGTTAAACAGAGAGAACAACTGAAAGAAATCTGAAACGATGGTGGGGTGGCAATGCCATCTCACCTGTTTTGATAAAGGGGGTTTTATTTTGAAAAAAAGAAAGTGGATCTATCTCTCTTTGACTATTCCGGCTCTGGCCTTAATGATTTTATTTATTGCAGCTCCTCTGGTAAATGCGATTCGGATATCTTTCTTTAAGTGGAATGGATATTCGCAGAACATGCGCTGGTACGGCCTGAAGAATTTCGCGAATCTGTTCAAAGATGATTTGTTCTGGAGATCGACTCTGAATACATTTATTTATGGCTTTGGCTCCACGCTTGTCCAGAATGTGGGCGGTCTTGCAGCCGCATTGTTTCTGAATAACAAGTTCAAGGGCAGAAATGGTGTACGGGTTATCCTGTATATGCCTATCATGATTTCCGCATTTATTATGGGGCAGATACTATATTATTTTGTACAGGCAGAAGGCGGCGTATTTAATGAACTGTTAGGCCTTATCGGCATTCCTGCGGTTTATTGGATGAAAACAGGCCTTTCCTCCACCCTTATGATTACCCTCGCCAATTCCTGGCAGTATATGGGGCTTTGTATGATCATTTATCTGGCAGGCCTTCAGAATATTCCTTCCATGTATAAGGAAGCGGCAAAGCTGGACGGCGCGAACAGGGTAAAAGAATTTGTCCACGTAACACTTCCCCTGCTGATTCCCTCTATCACAACAGCAGTGGTAACCAACCTGATAGGCGGTTTTAAGTTGTTTGATGCCATTGTGGCGATGTCAAACGGCGGCCCCAACAGGAAGTCCATGTCCCTTTCCTTTTATATCTCCCAGCTGTATTTTAATGATGAAAAGGCGGGATATGCTTCTGCAGTTGGTATCATGACTTTCTTTATCATTATGATTGTAGCTCTGCCTGTCAACGCTTATCTGCGTAAGAAGGAGGTGGAGTATTGATGGAAGGAAAGCTTAAGAAAAGCAAAGGGCCGAATACCCGCTCCGTATGGTGGTGCTATCTTGTAGCGGTATTGCTGATACTGATTTATCTGCTGCCTATTTATATCATGCTCAACCTGTCATTTCGTACGCTGCAGGATTTGGGATCGAAATTGTCCCTTCCGGCGGCCTGGAATCTGCAAAACTACGCAGATGTATTAAAGAGCGGTGATTTATGGCTGGGCTTCAAGAACTCCATTATTCTTGTGGTGGAAACGGTAACACTTGAAATCGTGCTCGCTGCGCTGGCGGCCTATGGGCTCGCAAGAAGCAGCGGCAGGCTTTCGGAATCGATCCGTAACCTGAATATGGGTATCATGATGATTCCCAGTGTGGCGCTGCTGGTTGGTACATACGGCCTGATGGTTAAATTCCATATGACCAATACCCTTTACGGGCTGGCTCTGCTGTCCGCGGCAGGAGGTATCCCGGGAACCATGTTTATGTATGTCAACTTTGTGGTTTCCATTCCCACGGCGCTGGATGAGGCGGCGGCTATTGACGGCGCAGGCGTAATCCGTACCTTTACCCAGATCATCATGCCGCAGCTGAAGGCCGTGACAGTTACCAGAATTATTATGTCTGCAACAGGCTGCTGGAATAATTACCTGATGCCCATGTACCTGCTGCAGGATAAGTCGAAATTCACCATTATCCTTGTGATCAAGTCGGCATTTAACAGGACAAATGGCGTGGGCAATCTGCCCAAGGCCTGTGCGACGTGTGCGCTGGGGCTGCTGCCCGTTATTCTGCTTTATCTGTTCCTTCAGAAATACATTATAGAAGGGCAGATTGACAGTTCCGTGAAATAAATACAGGAAGGAAAAGGAACCATGAAACTATATAAACGAAAGCCGCACGATCCTGCGCCTCTGGGGCAGGCAGATCCCTATATGATGAAAGCCTCAAACGGTAAATATTATATTTATGCCACAGGTCCTTCCGGCCCGCAGCTCTACAGCAGTGACAGCCTGATGGAAGGCTGGGAATACAGAGGATGCTGTCTGGACATGACAGGACAGAAAAACTGCTGGGCGCCCTGTGTGGTGGAGCTCGGCGGGAAATATTATATGTATTACTCAAGCATGGACGAGGATGATGAAGATGAGCACGGCCAGACTATGCGGGTTGCAGTCTCGGATTCTCCGGAAGGGGAATTCCGACTGGTTAAAAATCTGCTTCCGCCTTTTTCCATCGATCCCCATGCGGTCGTCACTCCTTCCGGAATGTTTTTTTTCTATTGTGTAAATGAATATGAGGCGGAGAGAGTAGGAACGGTGGTCATGTGCGATAAAATGACGGATCCCCTTACGTTGGAGGGCAATCCGATCTGCGTGATCCGGCCCACTCTGGATGAGGAAATATATCAAAGGGATCGCTTTAAGGAAGGACAGCACTGGCATACTATTGAGGGCGCCTTTTATTTCTGCGTCGGAAATACCCATTATCTGATGTATTCCGGCGCATGCCATCAGAATCCCACTTATTTCATCGGCTACAGTGTGGCTCATGGGGCTCCGGATGCGGATTTGAGAACTCTTGACTGGAAAAAGTATCCCGATGATAACACCTATTCGCCTCTGCTTTCCAAAAATGATTTTGTAGAAGGCATGGGACACAACAGCGTGATCTTTGATAACGGGAAATGTTATATTGTGTATCATGGACGGGACTATGGAAGTGAAGCCTTCCGTAATGATTCGGGTATACCGGAAGATACCCGGTCAGCCAGAATTGATGAAATGAAAATAGACGGAGATGTCTTATCCGTAGAGCCTACGAGATAATATCAGAAAAAGCCGGCGTGGAGCCGGCTTTTTCCATTTAAACCGCAGAGATATCATTATCCTCTTCATAATTGATGTACTTTTTGAACAGAGGCTCCTGTATGAAAGAGGAGAGCCAGAAGGAACCCGCAGGAATGATGAACAGAAGAGGCGGATAATAAATCGCCAGCTCCACAGCAAAAACAAAAATACATATAAGAAGGAAATTCTTAAAAGGATGCCGGAAGGTGAGCCTGACAATCAGAGTAAACAGTTCACGCCGGTTCAGCCGGAAACGTCCGGAAAGGGCAAAACCATGAATCTGTGCGGCCAGACAGACAAGAATGGAAAACACAGAAAAAAATACATATATGCCGGCAATGATACTGTCCGGATTCTGCCAGCATACATAGCAGGTTGCGCCGAATAAGACATAGACAAGAACAAGCAGTACAGTAAAGGGAAATGTCTGCCTCAGGCTGCCTTTGAAGGAGTCCCTGAAGGTGGCAAAAGCATATCCCCGGTTCTGCCGGATAACCTTTACCGCGGTATGGTAAAGAGCTGCGCTGGAGGCTCCCAGAGTGAGTATGGGAAGGCTGCAGAGACACCACAGCACGCTGAGCACCACCATATCGGCCGCTTTATTCAATATTGTCATAAGTGTACTGTCCTGATTAAACATAGGGGTTTCCTTTCCGGGACGGTCAGCTGTTTTCGTATTCCACTTTCATAACGATATCCTGGGCATAATCACCGAAGTGCTTGCCGAACAGGTTCATGCCGCCTATATGCTGGCTGTCATCGTCTACCTTCAGTATGAAGGAAAAATAGTAATTATCCAGCAGGCCCAGGCTTTCTATGGTTTCGTCGGAGACCTTCTGGTTGTCCATGTAACAGCCGTGATGGGTCACGTGAATTTTTTTGTACTCTCCAAACTGTGTGTTGGATTCGCTCCACCAGCTGGGATTATATATTCCCTTTCTTCCGCCGTAATCTCCTTTGGTAAGAAAAGTGACCACCTTTTTATGATTGAGTTCAAAGGTGATATCCGAAGGCCAGTTATTGTTATAGCCGGGAGCCTCTGAACATGCCTCAAAGGAAAATTCGATTTGCGCCGGTTTATCCTGGAGCAGGGAATAGTTGGAGAACTGGTATTCCAGATACCCCTTTGTAAACCACAGGAGAGAAGCGTCCGTGCGGTCGGGAGAGTAAAAGCCATAAGGAGTGTCTTCATAATAAAGATAGGAGACAGCGGAAGCGATGCCGCAGGGCGGTGATATTTCACAGTTGCAGTAATGGCCGATGGGCATGTTTACAAACACAGGAGGCTTGCGGGTGATTTTGCTCACATGGGCAAAGACGTCCAGGGAGACATTGGCGGTCTTAATGCCGCACAATTTCTGGGAACCGCGCATGCCCGGTTTGGGGATGACGGTTATCAGGTTGGCTTCCTTCAGGGTTTTGATATGGAGACACATGGAGGACATGGGAAGATAAAAAGCTTCCGCAAGCTCACTGATAGTCATGGATTTGGCTACCAGGCATTTCAGTATTTCCAGACGGGTTTCCGATGACAGGGCCCTGCATATTTTGGCAGTGGTTTCTGTATCGGACAAATCCATGACGATGTCTCTTTTATTTTTGATTTCTTCGGAATGTTTTGCTTCCATGTTCATAGGCAGTGCTCCTTTAAATGAGAAGGAAGCGGCAGGCAGGACTCTGCTCCTGCGCCGTTTGTTGATATAAACAAAGTATAAAAGGAAAAGATGTTTATTGCAAGCTATAATTACATTAAAAATGTATTAAAAGAGACTTTTGCATATAAAATGTATAGTATTAATTTAATATATTGAAAATTAATGTGTAAATTATATAATCAAAGTATCGATGGGTACAAATAAAATGGATAAGAAAGCCGGTGAAAAAATTGAATATTTTATGGATCTGTACGGATCAGCAGAGGGCGGATACCCTGGGCTGTATGGGAAATGAATGGGTCTGCACGCCCAATCTGGACAGGCTGGCAGCCGAAGGGGTGGTGTTCGAGAATGCCTATTCTCAAAGTCCTGTTTGTGGGCCCAGCAGGGGAAGCTTTCTCACAGGGCGTTATCCGAGAACCTGCGGCCCCAGGCAGAACGGACAGGATATAGACGCCGGAGAACGATTGTTTCCCAAAATGCTGGCTGACAGAGGATATTACTGCGGACTGGCCGGGAAGCTGCATCTGTCCGCCTGCCATCCGGATACGGGAAGACTGGAAGAACCGCGGATTGATGACGGGTATCATGTGTTCAGATGGTCACACCACCCGCAGCCCCATCATGGCACAAACTGGCCCTCCAATGCTTATAATCAGTTCCTTCTGCAGAACGGAAGGGATTATATCACTCCCGACAGGGAGGATTGTCCCTATGTACAGACAGGGGTGGAGGAAAAATGGCATCAGACTGTCTGGTGTGCGGATGAAGCCATTGCATTCATGGAAACGGCCCGGACATACGGAAAGGATTGGATGTTTTCCCTGAATTGTTTTGATCCGCATCATCCCTTTGATCCGCCCGCCGATTATCTGGAACGTTATCTTGATCAGCTGGAACAGCTTCCCCTTCCCAATTATGAAGAGGGCGAGCTTGCTGAAAAGCCGGTCTTCCAGCAAAAGGATCATGAAGGGGCTTATGATACCAAAGGTTATTACATGTATGACAACATGAACGATCATGATCACAGGCTTATCAAAGCTGCTTACTGGGCTATGGTGGATTTGATTGACAAGCAGGTCGGCAGGCTGCTTGATTACCTGGATAAGTCCGGGCAGAGAGAGGACACGCTGATTTTGTTCCACTCGGATCATGGGGAGAATCTGGGGGATCACGGCATGTACCTGAAGGGGCCTTATTTCTATGAAAATAATGTCCATGTGCCGCTGATTATCAGCTGGCCCGCCAGAATACCGGGAGGACGCAGAAGCAGGGCGCTGGTGGAGCTTACCGATTTGGCTCCCACATTGTGTGAGGCGGCAGGGCTCCCCGCCTTTGAAGGATTTCAGGGAAAATCCTTTTGGAAGCTGCTCACAGGGGAAACAGACCTGCACACTCACAGAAGCAGTGTTTACAGCGAGTATTATAACAGCAATATCAACCACAGGGATCCGCTGGCCTTTGCCACCATGGTATGTGACGGACGCTACAAGCTGGTCAGGGTGCATGGCGATATGGGGAAAACGGCAGACGGAGAACTGTATGATCTGGAGGAAAGGCCGTTGGAGAGGAAAAACCATTATCAGGATCCCGGAATGACGGAGGTGAAAATGCGCCTCCTGGAAACGATGTGCGACCGGATGGCGCAGACCTGCGATCCCCTCCCGGTGAGGAAGGCCTGCTGGTGAGAGAAGCACAGAAACAAAAGTAACAGTAAATGGGTGACCGCGGAAACGTAAGGAAGGATTCCGGCGGAGAAGAGGAGGATTGTATGGGATTAGTAAGAGTAAGGGATATTTTAAAAATGGCGGATGAAAATCGTTTTGCCGCCGCCGCTATTGATGTTTTTGATTTCCAGTCTGCCGAATGGGTGGTGAAGGCGGCGGAAAGGGAACAGGTGCCGGTATTGCTGATGTTTTATCCGGATATGAGTTCCTTCATCCCTTTCAGCACCATGGCGGGCATCGCCGTGGATCTGGCAAAACAGGCATCCGTGCCGGTAGGGGTCCATCTGGATCACGGCAAATCCTATGATGTGGCGGTAGGAGGAATTGCGGCTGGCTTTCCTTCCATCATGTACGATGGCTCCGCACGGCCCTTTGAGGAAAATCTGGAGGTTACGGCCAGCGTGGTAAAATGTGCCCATATATTGGGAATTGATGTGGAAGCGGAGCTGGGAACGGTGGGGCAGGGAAGCCGGAAGGAGGACTTCTGCAACGAGGAGCTATATACCAAGCCGGAGATGGCGAAGGATTTTGTGGAAAGGACACATGTGGATTCCCTGGCCGTTGCTATCGGAAACAGCCACGGACATTATGTATGTGAGCCTCATCTGGATATCAGAAGACTGGATGAAATCAACAAAACCATTGATGTGCCGCTGGTGCTTCACGGCGGTTCCGGCATTCCTGCGGAGCAGATGATTGAGTCGGTCAAATACGGAATCAACAAAGTGAATATCGGTACGGAATTCTTTGAAAAATGTAAAAATTGTGTGGCGGCCCACATGGGAGAGGATGGTTTTATTCTGGATCATTACAAAGAAGCAGGGGAAGAGGTTATTGAATTTGTGAGAGGCCGGATCGCCAGAATTAATCCTTATCATTTTACCTTGTAGAATGCGGGAAGAGAGGGCGTTTTATGGATATGGAAACAAACAGGGCCATGGAGGTGGTCGGTATTGGGGTACCCTATTATGACATGGTGATCAATGTGAGCAAAATGCCCGGGCTGGACGGGGCCGCCGGTGCCAACGAAGCGTTTTACCAGGGAGGAGGAAAGGTGGCTACGGCCATGGCTGCGGCGGCAAGGCTGGGACGGCGTGCCGGTATCATCGCCAAGGTAGGGGAGAATCACAGAGGGAGATTTGTTATCGAAGATTTCCGGTACAATGGCGTGGATACGTCGGCGGTGATCGTGGATGCGCCGGGAACATCGAGTCCCTTCTGTCTTTCCCTGTCGGAAGAGGAGCATAAAACCAGAATTTTCATCGGCAAGGAGGGGACGGCCGGGGAACTGCAGCCGGAAGAGATCGATTATTCCTATCTGGGAAAGGCGAAGTATCTGCATCTGGAAAACGGAAGGCCTGCCAGTGAGGCGGCGGCCCGTTTCGCAAAGGAACACGGGATCGTAACCGTGATGGATGCGGACAATTATCAGGAGGGGATTGTAAAGCTGCTTCCCTTGCTGGATGTATTTATCGCTTCCGAGTTTTTCTACCGGGATATGTTCGGGGAGCTGGATTATGAAGCAGGCTGCAGGAGGCTGATGGCAGCAGGCCCGTCTACAGTAATCGTGACTCTGGGAAGCAGGGGCAGCGTGGGGCTGACGGAACAGGACGGGTTCTTTAAGACGGAAAGCTTTCAGGTGCCGGTGAGGGATACGACAGGAGCGGGGGACGTATTCCACGGAGCCTATATCGTGGGGCTGCTGGAAGGGATGAATGCGCCGGAATGCGCCAGGTTTGCCAGTGCGGTTTCTGCGATTAAGTGTACCTGCTTTGGCGGCAGGACGGGGATTCCGGACAGAAAGACAGTGGCGGAATTTCTGGAAACCGGGGTTATCGATGATACGCAGGCACAGGAGCGTCTGGCGTATTACAGAAATAACCTTTAACAGGAAAATTCGTGTATAATTAATTTGCGTAAAAACGATCATGGGGGTAAAATAAACTATGAAGAACAGGAACAAGCAGCTTAGGGTTGGACTGGTCCCCACACGGAGGGAGGCCTTTGCCAATGAAACCACGACAAAGCAGAAGAAAGCGATAGTGGAAAGGTTCCGCCGGCTGGCTGCGGAACTGGATTTTGAGATGGTGGATATTGAAGATATTAATGAGGAAGGCATGCTGATGACCTACCGGGATGTGGAAGCCGCCTATGACAAGCTGACCGCAGCCAAAGTGGATGCCCTGATCTTCCCGCACTGCAACTTCGGCCAGGAGGAAGCGGTGGGCAGGCTTGCGAAGGATATGAATCTTCCGGTCCTCATTTGGGGGCCCCGTGACGGGTATCCCAACGGGCTGGAATGGCGTCCGACGGACAGCCAGTGCGGCATGTTTGCCACAACCAAGCTTCTCATGCATTATGGAGTTACTTTTTCATACATAGAAAACTGTGAACTGGAAAGTGATATCCTCAGGGAGGAACTGGCCGATTTCTTGGCTGCGGCGAACGTGGTGAAGGCGTTCCGTGCCCTGCGTATTGCGAGGATCAGCAGCAGGCCGAAGGAATTCCTGAGTGTTATGGTAAATGAAGCGGAGCTTCTGGAAAAGTACGATATTGAAATTGTGCCGGGAGAGCCGACGGTGATTCTGGATCGGGTGGATCGTATTCTGGCGGAGGACAGGGATCGCATGGAGGAGCTTCTGAAGAGCCTGACGGATGCGGGGCTGGATATCAGCGCACTGGGGGAAAACAGGTATCCTCTGGCGGCCATTGAACTGGCGCTCCTGGATTTCGCGGAGGATAATGACTGTAACGCCCTTTCCTGTGAGTGCTGGAATCTGTTCCGGAAGAAATACGGGGTTTCGCCCTGCTTTATCCTGGGGGATCTGAATGACAGAGGCCTGCCTGCCGCCTGTGAAAATGATGTCCACGCAGCTATAACCTCCGTGATGGCTGTTGCAGCCGCCAGATATAAAACTCCCTCTTTTGTGGCGGATCTGACGATCCGGCATCCGGAGAATGATAACGCGGAACTGCTGTGGCACTGCGGATCCTTTGCGAAGGCTCTGAAGAAAGAAGGGGCGAAGGGCTGTGTCATCCGGGAAGGAAAGGGATTCTATGAACTGGAAGGCGGTCCTGTTACCGTGCTGCGGTTTGACGGAAACCACGGGGAATATTATATGTTTGCCGGAGAAGCAAAAGGGGTGGACGGTCCTGTTACCAACGGAAACTATCTCTGGATTGAGACTGATAACTGGGTTAAGTGGGAAAAGAAATTCATTTTCGGCCCTTATATCCATCATGTGGTGGGAATTCACGGAAGCTATTCCGGCATTATTCAGGAAGCGTGCCGCTATCTGGGAATACGGATAGATCTGCCTGACATGCCTAACCAGTACTGACAAGCGGGGAATATAGATGAGAGGCGATAAAAAGACCATCCGGATTTTCTGGACACTGTTTGCCTTTAATGCCTTATTTTACATACCGGGGGCCACCTTCGGCGCCTATATCGGCGTATATTACAGGTCCCGGGGAATGGATGTTTCTCAAATTGGCCTTCTTTCCGCCATCGGGCCGCTGCTGGCTCTGGTCATGCAGCCCCTGTGGGGAGTGGTTTCCGACAGGAAGGGCAGGCATATGACGGTTCTGCGCCTGGCCCTGGTGGGTTCGGCGGCGGGCGTCCTGTGCTATTACCGGGCGGATACCTTTGCGCTGTTTGCCGTATGTGTGCTCATTTACAGCTTTTTTAACTGCGCGGTAGGGCCTATCGGGGATTCCATTGTGGTGGATATGGCGCAGGAGAACGGCCTGAAGTTTTCTTCCATCCGAATGGGAGGGACGCTTGCGTATGCGGTGGTGGTTATTTTTGCAGGGATGTACCTGAAAACCAATCCCACCGCATCCTTCGGGATCACGGCCGTCGCATGGACGCTCATGCTGATCATAACCCTATTCATGAACGGTGAGGTAAAGACTCATAAGTGTGAGAAGCAGGCGGGTATTCTGACAGTCCTGAAAAATAAAAAAATCCTGTTTGTTCTTTTTTACGCCTGTGTTTTCCAGATTGTGCTGGGCTGCTACGGCTCCTTTCTGGGCCTGGTAGTGACGGACATGGGGTATGATAACGCGGTTATAGGCCGGCTGATGTGCGTTTCTGCCCTCGGTGAAATACCGGTCCTCCTCTGCATTGGCTACTTATCAAGAAAAATCCGTATTGAATATCTGCTTCTCATTGCAGGGGCCGCCATGACCGTAAGGATCTGGCTGCCCCTGACAGGGAGCATAGCCGGGATTTTTCTGGGGCAGTCCCTGCAGGGAGTGACCTATATGATCATGTATTACAGCTGTGTGATGTTCATGAACGAGAATTTATCCAAGGAGCTGCATGGCACGGGCCAGTCTCTGTTCTATATGGTTCAGACGGGACTTGCCTGTACCTTCAGCAATATTGTAGGGGGATGGCTGGGAGGAAAAATCGGCCTTCTTAAAACCTATTTTCTTTATGGCCTGATTCTGCTCTTCGTCACGGTGCTTTGCGCCTTTGTGCTGAGGAGCCATTTTCATAAGAAAAAACAAGAACAAAAGGAGGCGGAATTTTTATGAGTGAAACGGGATCATTGCTGTCAGGGCTTACCAGCCTGGCAGACGCAAAGACAAGATCGATCAGCCCGGAAAATTTCCACGGGGAAAAAGGCAGAGGCGGAATGGCAGTGGAAGGGACCGGAAAGGAATGTGCCAGGCAGCTGGGGCAGGGATGGAAAATTTCCCCTTCGGTTGAAATCGCTGGAAAAGAACTTCTGGTGCTGGCGGATATCGAGGGAAGCGGCATCATCCAGCATATCTGGCTGACCTGTCCCCATGAAGACTGGCGTTCCCTGATTCTGCGGATGTATTGGGACGAGGAGGAGAATCCTTCCATAGAGGTCCCTCTGGGTGATTTCTTCTGTATGGGCTGGTGTGAGCCCGGGCTTCTGCAGTCCATTCCGGTATGTGTCAATCCCAACGGGGGAATGAATTGTTATTGGCAGATGCCTTTCTGCAAAGGGGCGCGGATTACGCTGGAAAACCTGACGGATAAAAAGAGTGTGGTTTATTATCAGATCACCTATTCCCAAACCCATGTGGCGGAGGATACGCCCTATCTCCATGCTCAGTTTTCAAGAGATAACCCGCTGGAATATAAGAAGGACCATGTGATTCTTCAGAGTGCGGAGGGAAGGGGTCAGTATGTGGGCACCTATCTCGCCTGGGGAGTGAACAGCAACCGGTGGTGGGGAGAAGGGGAAATCAAGTTTTTCATGGACGGTGACAAAGAATTTCCCACCATCTGCGGAACAGGTACGGAGGATTATATCGGCGGTGCCTGGAATTTTGAGTATCCCAAAGGGGAATACTGCCGGTTTTCAAGTCCTTATTCCGGCCTGCATCAGATCATCCGTCCGGATGGCCTGTACAGTTCCCAGCAGCGCTTCGGTATGTACCGTTTTCATCTGACGGATCCCGTCCGGTTTGACCAGGACCTTCATGTGGAGATCCAGGCTCTGGGATGGCGGAGCGAGGGGCGTTACCTTCCTCTGCAGGATGATATCGCATCGGTAGGCTACTGGTATCAGACGGAACCTCACAGGCCGCTTCCCCCGCTGCCGGATGTCGATGAACTGGAAGTGAATTGAGCATCGGAATGAGAAAAGGGAGGTTTTATGGGGACATTTACTTATTACAAGGACAGGCAGCGGACGATATCCTTTCCGGTAGGGGGATTGGGATCCGGCTGTATCGGAATTGCGGGAAACGGCTGTCTGATAGACTGGCAGGTTTATAACAGGCCCGCCATGGGGACGAGAAATGGTTACAGCCATTTTGCGATCAAGGCGCAGGATGAAACAGGGCTGCTGGATGCCAGGGTTCTTGTTTCGGATCTGGAAAAGCCCTATATGGGGCAGGTGGATGAAAAAACAATGCTGGGAATGCCGCATTTCCGGGAGCTGGTGTTTGAGGGAAGATATCCTGCGGCCAAGCTGTCCTTCCTGGATGAAAGGTTTCCGGGAAAGGTTACGCTCCGGTATTATAATCCGTTTATTCCCTTAAATGATAAAGATTCCAGCATTCCCGGGCTGTTTGCGGATATTATAGTGGAAAACACGTCGGATCATCCCATTCGCTATACAGCGGTAGGGGTGATTACCAATCCAAATAAGGGAACCAATACAAGCAATCATTATTTTGAGGACAAAGGAATCCGGGGAATCCGTTTTGCAACGGATGGGATGGATGAACGGGATGCAGGGTACAGCGATTTTACCCTGGCGACGGATTCAGAAGAAGGGGACTGCCAGGAGTACTGGTTCCGCGGAAACTGGCGGGATCATGTGGAAACCTACTGGCGGGAGTTCGCCTCAGAACAGCCGCTTAAAAACAGACGTTATGAGACAGGGCTTCCGGATTATAAGGATACGGGAATGCTCTGTGCCGTACAGGATATCGGCCCGGGGGAGAAGAAGGAATTTCATTATATCCTTACCTGGAATGTGCCGAACTGTAATAATTATTGGAGCGGCCTGGATATCAGTACCTCCAATATCCATTATGATGTGTGCGACCGTACGCCCTGGAAGAATTATTATGCGGTGCTTTTTGCGGATTCCGGGGCCAGCGCATCCTACGGACTTGAAAACCGGGCGCGCCTTTGGGAAGAAACGAAGAGTTTTATGGACGCGGTTTACAGCACCACCATTCCGGAGGAGGCTCTGGACGCCGTTACGGCCAATCTGGCGATCCTTCGTTCTCCTACCTGCCTGCGGCTGGAGGATGGTTCCTTTTACGGATGGGAAGGCTGCTTTGACGATGTGGGAAGCTGCGAAGGGACCTGTACCCATGTGTGGAATTACGCTTATGCACTGCCTTTTCTTTTTCCTGCCCTGGCACGGAGCATCCGGGATCTGGAGTTCACTTACAGCCAGCAGGATGACGGCGGGGTGGAATTCCGTCTCCGCCTGCCTCTCGGGAGCACGGGAAGGAGATTCCATTCCTGTGTGGACGGACAGCTGGGAAGCGTCATGCTGACCTACAGAGATTATAAAATAAGCGGTGACAGAGAGTGGCTGGAAGGAAAATGGGAATCTGTTAAGAAAGCCATTGCCTATGCCTGGTCCGAAGAAAATCCGGATGCCTGGGATCGGAAAAAACAGGGAGTCCTGGACGGAAGGCAGCATCATACCCTGGATATGGAACTGTTCGGCCCCAATGCCTGGCTTCAGGGATTTTATGTGGGTGCGCTTGAGGCAGCGGCGGAAATGGCAGTCATATTGGGCGATGGAGAAGCGGAGGAGGAGTATAAAACCCTGGCCGCAAAAGGAAAGGCGTATTTGAACAAAGAATTGTTCAATGGGGAATATTTTTACCAGAAGATAGATGTGTGCGACCGTTCTGCAGTGGATCGTTTTAACGCCTCAAATGAGTACTGGAATGAAGAAAAGGGGCAGATCAAATATCAGATCGCGGAAGGCTGCGGAATCGATCAGGTTCTTGCGCAGTGGCATGGAAATCTGTGCGGGCTGCCTGAGATATTTGAAAAGAAAAAGGTGCATAAGGCACTTGCTTCCATCTTCCGTTATAATTACAAACCGGCTTTGGGGGATATTTATAACCCATGGCGAATTTTTGCCATCGATGAAGAAAGCGGCGCAATCATGTGCGAATGGCCGGAAGGCACGGAGAAACCTGCCATCCCCCTGACCTATGCCCAGGAATGTATGGACGGCATGCAGTATCAGGCGGCGGCCCATATGATTCAGGAGGGGATGACGGAAGAGGGAGAGGCGATTGTCAGAGCGGTGAGAGGAAAATACAGGGGAGATAACCGGAATCCCTGGTGCGAGATTGAATGCGGCAGCTACTATGCACGTTCCATGGCAAGCTATGCGCTGCTGCTTTCCTACAGCGGCTTTGTGTATGATGCGGCTGCGGGTATTATGGGCTTTGGCCCGGTAATCAAAAGCAAAAAGGAGGATTTCTCCAGCTTCTGGTCCATGGGCAGCGGATGGGGTACCGTCCGTTACAGGAAGGATGGGAGTATATGGCTTGAAGTAATCCGGGGAAGCCTGGAACTGAAGCGGTTTGTTTATGGAAACGGGACAGAGGTGGCAACGGTAAACGCGGACGGGAAGGAAGTTCCTTTCATGCATGAAAAGGAAGCTGTGGGCTTCCCGGAGAAAATCAGAATACAAAAGAGTCTGGAGCTGAAGGCGGATTAATCCGCCTTCATTTCTATTCTCTGGCCTGTCTCAAAAGAACGGATTGCTCCGTAGGCCAGCTCCAGGGCGCGCAGGCCCCGTCTGGCAGGAACCGGCGGCTTTTGCCCTGCGAGAAGCGCCGGAATGAGAGCGTCCAGATGCCGGTCCAGATTCCGGCCGAAGCTGCGCAGATCATCTTCAAAGAATCCGGCCTGCCAGGTTTCTGCCATATCACTGTTGGTGGACTGGAAGGAATAGGAGCGCACATTATCCTCTATCAGGATTCTTCCGTCCGTGCCTCCGATTTCCACAAGCTGGGACAGACGGTTATGCTCGTTGGCGTCCAGCGTGGCGAGGAAGGAGCCCACGGCTCCGTTTTGGAAACGCAGGGCCAGGGTAAAGCTGGAAAAGCTGTTTCGTCCGCCATTATCTGTCATTTCCGCCATACAGGAGCGGATGGGGCCGCAGAGATGCTCCAGCAGATCCAGGCCGTGGCACTGTGCTTCGATGAGATTCAGATAAGGATGATCCAGGTAAGGGGTATCCCATCCATGGCCGAAACGCCAGTGGGCGAATACCGGCCGTCCCAGGCGGCCTTCATCGATGGCCTGTTTGGCTTTCAGACAGGGAATGCTGTAGCGCTGATTGAAATCTATGGCGTAAAAGAGATTTTTTTCTTCCGCCTTTGCTACCAAAGCTCTTGCTTCCTCCAGCTTATAGGCGATAGGCTTTTCTGACAGAAGAGGAATACCGGCTTCAATGACTGCCATTGTGGTTTCAAAGGTATGCTGGGCGGGAAGACAGAGAGAGACAAAATCCGGTTTTTCCTTTTCCAGCAGTTCTGGAACGGAAAAGTAATAAGGCACCTTGAACTCAGCGGCCCTTTTTGCCGTCCGTTCCTGCGTGCGCCCGGCGATTGCCACAAGCTCCGTATCGCTGCGCCCGGAAAACGCCCTTGCATGCTGATAGCCCCAGCCGCCTGCACCGATGACTGCTACGCGTAATTTTTTCTGTTCCATATATGACTCCTTTCCTTATGCCTGAAAGAAACAGGGTTGAGGTGTTGTTACAGGCCCGTCCACCACCAGAATATCCGGTCCGTTATCCTGTTCTTCAAAACGGATACGATCCACACAAAGGCGGCGGGGGCTCATTTTCGTTAAATCATAATGTCGGTGGTAAATGATGAACATGTCTTTCTTGTCGGGGGACCAGGTAATGCAGTGATGGCCCACGCCATGTACGTTTTCATTGGAACGAAGAATCGGATTGTTTTCATATTTCCTGAATACTCCCAGGGGAGAATCGGAAACAGCGTAGCCGGATCCATAATCGGACAGGCAGTGGCTGCCGGAATAGGTGAGATAATACAGTCCTTTGTGCAGGAGCATATAAGGCGCTTCATTTACCGGCCACTGGATGCATTCCCAGGGAGTGTCCGGAACCAGAAGCCGGGTCAGGGTTTCCTCCCGGATCCCCAGCAGATCATCGGTCATTTTCGCTCCCCAGATCTGGTTGGAATCAAAGAAACGGACGAAATACAGATACCAGGTGCCGTCCGCATCCTGAAAAAAGTGACTGTCAATTTCCTTGGTATCCTCGTGCAGCGGCTTCTTCACCTCCTGTACAAAGGGGCCGAGGGGAGAACGGCTTGTGGCGATACACAAATGCTCCTCCACGGAGTAGGAAAGATAAAAGAGGCCGTTTGTATAGATGATATCCGGCGCCCAAAACTGCTTTTCTCCCCAGGAATCGCAGGCTTTCAGCGCCATACCGGCATCGTGCCAGTGGACGAGATCCTTTGAGGTATAAACCTTGAAGCCCATTTCGGAATCGTCCTTCATGTCGGTGTTGGTGGCATAAAGATAATAGGTCCCTTCATAATAGATGACATCCGGATCGGCACAGCCGTCCAGAACCGGATTGGTGAACATGTTTTCTTCCATAAAAAATACCTCCCATAGTAAGCAGCGCTTTCAGATTCATATGACGGAGCACGGACTGCCGCTGTTTCTATTTTATCAAATCCTGCAAAGAGATGATATGGATTTGCCGTGTTCCAATAATTTTATATCCATCAGCCGAATTAACTACAAAAATATGAAAGGAATCATTCCTTTCAGTATACGGAAAGGAAACTGCAGTGAAGCAGATCGGTGTTTGTGATATCCAGATCAAAATCGCAGATTATGTTATCCCCTGTGAAATGGATAACGCCGATTCCTTTTTTAATAACAACAGCAGTGCTGAAAGCTCCGTCATTACCGTCAGCGATGATTGTCTGTTCACCGTCTTCGGCGGTATATACCAGTTTGGCATATCCGGACTGATTTTTCAGCGTGCCGGTTATGGTGATTTCCGTATCTTTTTTGGCGGAAAGAGAAGTAAGCTGCAAAACGGGGGAATTGGCCTCCTGATGTGCGGTTCCCCGGACCTGACAGTTGTTTAAGCCCATCATACTTATGTAATTTTCCATATAGGAGCTGCCTTCAGCCGGTTCCGGCTCCTGGGAGGAAGGCTCTGCTTCATATTGGATCCGGACAGTGCCGCTGATATTTGTCAGCTTATTTTTCTGGCTGCCTACATAAATATAATAATTTCCGCTGTAGTCCGGACTATGATATATGCCGTCCTCGCTTTCATAATGCATCTGGGATCTTCCTTCCTGATAGCTGCTCCATACGATGAGATTTCCATTCTTTGGCATGCGTATGCCCATGTACAGATTTTTGCCATGAGCAGCCCTGACCTCATAGAGAACTTTCTTAGCACTGCCAAGATCCGGCACGGCGCCGATACAGACTTCGCTGTGCGGGGAAAGGGTATCAATGCGGAAGGATATTTCCAGAAGCCCGGAAGAATCCTTGTCCAAGACCGCCGGCGGCCCCTGTTCATTGCCTTTCAGCCGTATTTCCTTCTGTGCGGCAGTGGTTTTTGTATCAGAGTCGGAAAGTCCATACATGATAGCTTCTATTTTTTCCAAATCGTCATTAAAGGGCAGGTAAGCGCCGGCAGCGGAGGCACAGGAGCATAAAAGGAGAGTGGCTGAAAGAGCGACAGGGATCATCAGCTTTTTACGTTTATTGAAATTCATAATTGCCTCCAGTCTTTCTTTTAACAATTCCTTGCTTTCATTAAGAGTTACAGATGCAAGCGAATTCTTGTAATGGCCGCCCACACTGATGGCATTGATTAAAGTATCGCCATAGCCATGCTGTCCGGCGGCATCAAGCTTTCTGATAACGGCTTCATCACAGGACAGCTCGCATAAGCGGCTTATATCCTGTTCCATCAGATAAACGAGAGGATTGAACCAGTGCAGGCATACAACAAGTTGGACAAACCATTTATAAAACATATCTCCCCGTTTATAATGAGTCAGTTCGTGAAGCGCTGTATATTGAAAATCGGAATCCGGCAGGTTGATGGTGGGAAGAATGATGCAGGGACGGACAAATCCAATTAATAAGGGAGTGGAAACCAGGGGATTGCAGTACAGTTCCACCGGCTTTTTCACTCCGGCCTGTTCCGCAGCGGATGCCAGACGGTCCAGAACGGCGACGTCGGATACCTCAGAGCTGCCCGCCTTTACATAGCGTATAAAGCTCTGATAAATGGTAACTTTCCTGACAAAAAGAACGAGCCACAGGAACCAAAGGAGCAGCGGGAAAACGGACATAAAGCTTATTATCCCGCCGGATACGGAAGAAGAGTCCCATGGGCGGGTACCGGAAAGAGGAGCCTCAGGGTACCCGTTTTCCTCCTGTAACCGCACAGCTTCGTTCTCTTCAATAAAGAAAACATCCGCCTGACTGATGTTCTGCTCCAGTGAATGGAACAGAACTCCCACCGGGCTTATTCCGGGCGTGAGAGGCAGAAGCAGACGGAGGAGGGCAATCAGCCATATATAATACTGCCAGCGTTTGCTGGTCCTGTTTTTCAGAAGGGCCTTCAGGAAAAACAGAAAAAGGATCACAAGTGAACCGGACAGCGAAAGAGATAATACCGTTTCGATCAGACTGTTCATTTTCAGTCACTCCCTTTTTCCCAGAATTTTTTCAATTCCTCGTAATCCTCCGGCGACAGCATTTCTCTTTGTATCAGCGTGGATACAAGCCCCTTTGCATTCCCCTCATACAGTTTGTCGAGAAAGCATTTCATTTGATCTGCCTGATAGTCCTCTTCTGATACGATGGCTGTATACTCATTTCTCCGCCCGATTTTGTTCGTTTTTAATAATCCTTTTTCCACGAGACGTGAAAGAAGAGTCGTGACCGTATTTTTCTGCCAGGTACGGCCTGTCTGTGCCAGTTTCTCCATAATATCAGCATAGAGTGCCATACCTCCATTCTCCCAGATGATTTTCATGAGTTCCAGTTCGGAATCGGATACCTGTTGAATCATATGTTCCTCCTTTTACATAACAGTTTGTCGGCCTGAATTTATAATAACACCTTGTCGGCCAACTGTCAACGCAGTCTTTCCTGTGGATTCCTGTATTTAATCTGTTTGTTACTGCTGTAATTTATGGTATGATAGGAAGAAGAAAGCAGGCAGGATGCTCCTGCGAAAAAGCACAGGGATTCCCGGAGAAGCAGGTTCGGAGAGGGAATCCGGAATCGAGGCCGGAATGTATGAATGTGCGGAAGCGGTCTATCAGAACGAAATCTGGAGGGCCGCCTCTTTAAAGGATGAGAACGGTAATTATAAGCAGGAACTGCGTCTGAAGATGAAAAAGGAGAGTCAGAAGCATTGCTTCAGCTGTCCGGAATGCGGGGAAAGCCTAATACTGAATGCAGGGAATATCAGGCAGCCTTATTTCAGCCATTATGCGGGCAGTGACTGTGTGCTTACCAGCAAAGAGCAGGCGGAGAGAAATCAGCTGATGAGGCAGGCCATGCTTTTGCTGGTCAAAAGCAGCTTCCCGGATGCCGAAATCCGGGAGTATGCTCTTTTGAAGGGGAAAATGCGCAGCCAGCTTCTCGTTATGCTGCCTGACAGTAAAATCGCGCTCAACTATGTATCTGACTTTGTGAAGCTTGGCAGGCTGGAAGATAAGATAGCCTGTATGAAAGAAAAAGGAATAAAACCGGTCTGGTTCACGCCCTTCAGGATAGCGGGCAGAGAAAAACTGACGACGGCCGAATATCTGATCAGCGCGGAGCAGCCGGTTCTTAAAAGCATTGACTGGTTAAATAAGCTTATTTATATGAAGGAATATGATGCGGATACGGACAAAGTGCTGTGGGAAGAATGTTATTCCTTTGCGGAGCTGCGGCTGGACGAAGAGGGGGAATTTGTCTGCCGGGAACAGATAGAGCCTGATGAAAGTAAATTACAGCAGCGAAGGCAGCAGGAAGTGCTGGAAGAGAAGCTGGAGGAGGAGAGGCGTCTCAGGCTGGAGTGCGGGAGAAATGCGGCAGTCTGCCTGTTCAGGCAGAAAGAAGCCTCTTATTCGGTGTATGAACCGGAACAGGTGGTGCTGCGGATTTCTAAGGAAGAATATCTGCAGCAGGAATATGCTTATGGACAGGATTTCTTTATGGAGTCCTTTGATGAGTACTGGGTTTTGAAGAAGCTGAAAGGGGGAAGCCAGGAACGGCGTGCAGCGGCGGCAGTCAGGGAAAGATTCCTGGAATATGCGGATTATGAGCTGCTGTATGATCGGAAGGGGGAGGAGAAAGGACTTTTCTTAGGAAAGGTTCTTCAGATTCTGGAGGAGGTCCGTGACAGCAGGGAATGGCTGGCAGCGGGGAGTTAACAGATACAGAAGACATTCCGCCTTCCGGGAATAGCAGGAAGGAAATATTTTGAGGACACAGGAGAAAACCACCTATGGCAACCATCAAACAAATAGCGGAAGAGCTGGGAATAAGCCCTACCACCGTATCGAATGTAATTAATGGCCGTACAGGCAAAATGTCGGCAGAAACCAGAGAGAAGATAGAAGAGGCCCTGTGTAAGTACCACTATGAAACGGCAGGAAAAAGCGGCGGTGCTACTGCGGAAGAAAATATGATTGCTGTTGGCTTCTGTATGGGGCGGAACAAGAATGTCATGACGGATCCCTTCTGCGGTGAGCTTTTGGGAGCCATTCAGAGGGCCGTAAAATCCTATGGCAGATATATCGTTCTGGATGTACCGGAAACGGAAGAGGATCTAATCCGTCTGTGCGCCCCCTGGAATATCGACGGCGCGATCGTACTGGGGTGGAACCCGGAGCAGTGCGCCAGGCTTCAGCAAAAAATCAATAAGCCCCTTGTTTTTATTGATTCCTGTTTTGAAGATATGGAAGCGGAGCATTCCATGGAAGCATATGATAATATCGGCCTGCAGGATTATGAAGGGGCCTTTGAGCTGATATCCTATCTGCTCCGTCTCGGACACCGTAACATCGCTTTTTTCAGCGATCAGGAGCCGCCTATGGCCAGCAACCGGGAACGGTTCAGAGGATATCAGGATGCGCTGAAAGCCTTCGATGCCCCTTTTTCCCGGGAAGACTTTTATTTCCTTCCGGAGAATAAGACGATGCGCCATGAGGTGTTGCGGCAGTTTGCAAGAAAGAATGGCAAGAAGTACAGCGCTGCCTTTTTCATATCTGATTATTATGCGAATGAAGCCATCACCGTTTTTTATTCCAAAGGGCTGAACGTACCGGACGATATTTCCGTAGTTGGTTTTGATGATAACATATATGCCAGGCTGTCAAGGCCTGCGCTTACCACGGTTCGCCAGATTCCTGAGGAAAAGGGGAAACAGGCTGTGGAGTTGCTGATGAAAAGAATCCGGGGAGAAGAAAGCCCGGTACGTTCCCTCACACTTCCTACTGAGCTGATTGTGAGAGAAAGCACCAAGGCGGTATTTCCCTCCGAAGGGCGGCGGTAGAGGGAAACAGACGTATCCGTGCCAGGGTCCCTCCCGTCCTTTTGTTCCGCCTGCCTGCGCCTTGCCCTTTCTCCCGGGCCGGGGACGGCTTTGGATGTTGTTTCAGTTCCAGCCTCAAAAACGGGGTGTTTCTAAATATTTCATTCTTCCGGAATTCTGCCAGCGCGGCAAAACTCCTCGCGTGCGCTCGTCAGACAAGCCGCTAAGGACGGCAGCCTTCCGAAAGAATGAAATATTAAGAAACATCACCGTTTTTTCCCATGGAACAGAAACAACAACCATAGCCGTCCCCGGTCCGGGAGAAAGGGCAAGGCGCAGGCAGGCGGAACAAAAGGACGGGAGGAACCCTGGCACGGATACGTCTGTTTCGGCAAGATAAACATTTTCAATGGTGGTCTCTATCCTAACTGCTGAAAAGTTCTCGGCATTGGTAGAGTTGTAATTATTGTGTCGGCATATTAGTAGTAAGGATGTCAGACAGCGGGAAAATATGCGTTTTTACTTGACATACTAACTCAAATTCCTTATACTAAATACTAAGAAATGGGTTTTCACCGTACAGTTTATGACTCAAGCGGGCTGCTCGTTTCTTTTTTTATTGCCAGCAGATCGTACAAATATTTCTTCCCATCCTCATCATGCCTTACAAGCATTCTAGCTGAAAAAATATTATACCGAATAACCTGTCCGGTTTTATCATCATATACGGGCAATGCAAAACGTACATCGTATCGATACCATCCGTACTTTGCAGCCTTTTCGTGCTTTTTCTTAATATTTTTAGAAAATTCTCGATTTGTGGCAATCTGAATCAATTCCGGAATCCCCTGAGCCGCATTTGCTTTGGCTTTCGCCACTGCACCTTTTAATGCTATCCTGCTCTCCGAATTTGCATATTCATCCGGGAAATCCGTAGAGATAAATATTTTTTCTGATGTCTCAGCAATTTCATAGAATTCTTCCACATATTCTTTTAAATATGTTTCTACATTCTCCCAATCTTCCCGCCTCTTCGCTTTAAAACGAATATCATTAATCAGAACGAACTTTTTTCCATCAAGGTCTGTTATAATGTTTACGTTTCTATTCAACAATCTCTCCCTCCTCATCATTACTCTTCAAAGAAAACCTCTGCAATTTTTGCAATAGTTTCCTTCTGGCACAGTTACCACATATATAACACAGCCCTTTTCTGACATTTTCTACGTTTATTCTACCATGAACCATATGTAAAAGATAGAAAAAGCGCCAACGGCTTATACCAACAGACACCACTGCTTTCATGCGGACTCATTCTCGATTTTTGTTTGCCAATTTTCTTTTCTGCTAAAAAATATATGCCCGCAACCCCGTATGGTTGCTGGATTTCTGTGTTTTCCTCACACCCTGCACAAACAACTTGTGTTCTTAATCACTGGAATAAGTGGCCTTTATTTGTACATTCTATACAATTAAAGGCTGTTTTTTTGTGCAATAAATTGGTTTTGAAGAACACTTATTGAACAACCTGACAAAACCAACTAATCTTTTAGATAGAAAGATACCGAAAAAATGGTGTTTCCCGAAGGACGGGAAACGGCTGAAAAGGAAAGGGGATTATATATGGAAAACAAACAGGCGAAATGGTGGCAGAAGGCGGTTATTTATCAGATTTATCCCAGAAGCTTTTATGACAGCAATGCGGATGGAATAGGAGATCTTCAGGGGATTATACAGAAGCTCCCTTATTTGCAGGAGCTGGGAATTGATGCGATTTGGCTGTCTCCGGTATTCCGTTCTCCTCAGGATGATAATGGTTATGATATCTCCGATTATCAGGATATTGATCCGATTTTCGGTAAGCTGGAGGATATGGATGAGCTGATTGCGGAAGCGAAGAAAAGGGGAATCCGTATTATCATGGATCTGGTTTTGAACCACAGTTCGGATGAGCATCCCTGGTTCCTGGAGGCGAAAAAAAGCAAGGATAATCCCTATCATGATTTTTATGTATGGCGTGACGGCGTGGAGGGAAAGTATCCGAATGATTTGAAGGCGGCCTTCTGCGGCCCTGCATGGGAATGGGTGCCGGAATGCGGACAGTATTACCTGCATCAGTTTTCTGTGAAGCAGCCGGATCTGAACTGGGAAAATCCTGCGCTTCGGAAAGCCATTTACGATATGATCAACTGGTGGATTGACCGCGGTGTGGGCGGCTTCCGGCTGGATGTGATAGATCTGATTGGAAAGGATACGGATAACTGTGTTATGGCGGAAGGGCCTATGCTTCATCCTTTTATCAGGGAGATGAGCAGCAATACCTTCCAGAGAGCCGATTTAGTGACGGTCGGCGAGGCGTGGAGCGCCACGCCGGAGAGGGCGTTCCTCTACAGCAACCCGGACGGCTCCGAGCTTTCCATGGTATTTCAGTTCGAACATATGGTGCTGGATCAGCAGCCGGGGAAAGAAAAATGGGATTTGGCCCCTTTTCCTTTTGTGGAATTCAAGAAGGTGTTTACGAAATGGCAGCAGAGTCTGTACCAGAAGGGATGGAACAGTCTTTTCCTGGATAACCACGACCTGCCCCGGGCGGTATCCCATTTCGGAAATGATGAAAAATACCGTGTGGAATCCGCTAAAATGCTGGCGACAATGATTCACGGCATGCAGGGAACCCCTTATATTTACCAGGGAGAGGAACTGGGGATGACAAATGTGAGATTTGACATTGAGGATTACCGGGATATTGAACTCCTGAACATGTATAAGGAACGGATGGAAAATGGATACGAGGAACAGGATATCATGCGTTCCATTTATGCCAAGGGCAGAGATAATGCAAGGACTCCCATGCAGTGGGATGAAAGCGCAAATGCCGGTTTCACGGCAGGAACTCCCTGGATACGTTGCAATCCTAACTATACAGTGATCAATGCCCAGGAAGAGCTGGTGGATCAGGATTCCATTTTCCATTACTATAAAAAACTGATTGCCTTAAGAAAAAAGGAAAACGTCCTTGTTGACGGCTGGTATGAGCCGGTGATGGAAGAGGACGAGGATGTTTTTGCCTATACAAGGGAAAATGATACGGAAAAGCTGCTCGTTCTCTGCAACTTTAAAGAACAGCCCCAGACACGGATCCTTCCGGAGGAGTGGAAAAACGGGGAAGTGCTGATTTCCAACTATCCGGACAGCAGTGCGGACGGAAATTTACGTCCCTTTGAAGCAATGATGATAAAGGTGAGAAAGGGGTAAGAAAAATATGAGAAAACGGGGGAAAGCGGCGGCTTGCCTGATGATTACGGCATTAACGGCAATCGCAGCGGTGCTGCCTGGCTGTCAGCCGCCGGACAGGAAAGGCAAAATCGAGATAGAGCTTGTACAATATAAGCCGGAAGCGGTGGAAGTATTTGAAATGCTGGAAGAAAAATTTAATGCCTCCCATGATAATATCCATCTGACTATTGAATCACCCAACGATGCGATGACCATCCTGAAAACCCGTTTTATCAGGGAGGATGCGCCGGATATTATTGGTATCGGAGGAGATATCAACTATTCCAATTTCCTGGATTCAGAGATGCTCATGGATATTTCCGATTACCGGGGCCTTGCGGATATAAATCCTTCCTACCTGACTATTGACAAGCAGCTGGAATTCATTCCCATGAACGGTACCTATGCGGTTCCTTATGTGGCAAATGCCGCCGGTGTTTTATATAACCGCGGCATGTTTCAGGAGAACGGATGGGAAATCCCGGAAACCTGGGAAGAATTTAAGGCTTTGTGTGATACGATACAAGCCGCGGGAATACAGCCTTTGTACTTCGGCTTTAAAGATACCTGGAACTGCCTGGCGCCCTGGAACGCCATAGCTGTGGATTTGGCTCCGGCCGACGTATGCAGCAGGGTTAACAGAGGAGAAACCACTTTTACTGAACAGTACAGGGAAGTGGCGGAACGTATGCTGGAGCTTCTTCCTTATGGACAGAAGGATCCTTTTTCCTACGGTTATAATGATGCCTGTACAGCCTTCGCACGCGGACAGTCCGCCATGTTTACTATCGGCAGCTATGCGGTGCCCCAGATCAAATCCGTGAATCCGGACATTGATATTGATACCTTTGTCCTGCCCGCCAGTGATAGTGCACAGGAGAATGTTCTGAACTCAGGTATTGACCTGCAGTTTTCCATTATGGCGGACTGCCCTGAAAAAGAAGCGGCCTATGAAGTCCTTGATTTCCTTCTTGCGGATGAGAATGTACAGGCCTACCTGGATAATCAGAACGCCGTGCCCTGTAAGAACGGGGACTTTAAGCTTCCTTCCATGCTGGATGGCGTCGCCGATTATATTAAGGAAGGAAAAATGGTGGATTATCAGGATCACCATTATCCGACGGAGATGGCGGTAGACGCCCTGATACAGACCTATTTGATTCAAAAAGATACCGATGCTTTTCTTGCCGGTTTCGATCAGGACTGGCAGCGTTATAACAGGGATCTGATTGCCAAGGTGCAGCGGTATGAGGAAGAACATCCGGATACCGGTGCGGAAGGGGGAACGAATCAATGAATAAGAAGAAAAAAATGAGTGACAGAGACAGAACCTTTCTGCTGATTACGATACCTATCCTGCTGTTGTTTTTCTGCTTCAATACGCTCCCTTTGCTGAAAGGTTTTCTTTACAGCTTTACCAATTTTAAAGGCTACGGAAGCTATGATTTTGTTAAGCTGAGAAACTACATCGATCTTTTCCAGGATGCCCGTGTGGGAAAATCCTACCTGTTTACCTTTAAATTTGCGTTGGTTTCCACAATCCTGGTAAATGTCCTGAGCCTGATTCTTGCCCTGGGGCTGAACAGCAGAATAAAGGGAAAAAGCGCGCTCCGGGGAATTTATTTTATACCCAATGTACTGGGCGGACTGGTAGTAGGCTACATTTTCAGCTATCTTTTTACCTATATCCTGCCCGCGCTGGGACAGGCGGCGGGGATCGAAGCGCTGAGCACCAGCCTTTTGTCAGGAACCGGAACAGCCTGGTTTGCTATTGTGCTGGTATGCTCCTGGCAGTCGATAGCCATGAATACCATCATTTATATATCCGGGCTGCAGACCGTTCCCGAGGATGTGTATGAGGCCGGAGCCATAGACGGCGTCTCAGGCTGGAAAAAGTTTTGGAGCCTGACCTTCCCGCTGATCATTCCGTTCTTTTCCATTAACATGGTGCTTTGTATGAAAAATTTCCTCATGGTCTTCGATCAGATCATGGCCTTGACTAAGGGCGGGCCGGCACAGAGTACGGAATCCATTTCCTACCTTATCTATAACAACGGTATGAGCGGAGGGCAGTTCGGCTTCCAGAGTGCCAATGCCTTTGTGTTTTTTATAGTTATAGTAGCAATATCCGTCATTCAGATGCGAATTACCGGTAAGAAGGAGGAGCAGCTATGAAAAAAGGACAGCAAAAAGGAACGCAGCGGGTCAATTGGCCGGTTACGATTCTGTTGATTTTGGGAAGCCTTACGATTTTCTTCCCCTTATATATGGCAATTGTCATAGCCTTTAAAAGCCCGTCCGAAATGACCAATGACATCGCCGGAATTCTGTCCCTGCCCTCCGCATTCCGGCTGGATAACTTTACAGAAGCCATGCGGGTAACAGATTTCTGGCATTCCCTGGGAAACAGCCTCCTCATTACCTGTACGGTCATCCTTATAGCCATTGCGATCCATTCCCTGGCCGGATACGCCATCGGGCGGAATATGGCCCACAGCCGTTTTTATAATATTGCCTACCTGTACATCGTGAGCGGTATGTTCGTCCCCTTTGCCATCCTCATGATGCCGCTGGTAAAGCAAACAGCCCAGATAGGCCTGGCAAACCGGGTGGGGGTTATCCTTTTGTATGTGGTATTCTATATGCCCATGAACCTGCTTCTGTATTCCGGCTACCTGAAAAACATCCCGCTCGCGCTGGAAGAAGCGGCAAGAGTGGATGGAGCCAGCACCTGGGAGACCTATTGGAAAATCATTTTTCCCATTATGAAGCCCATGCACGCCACGGCAGCAGTCCTCACCGCGCTGGGAACCTGGAATGACGTAATGACGCCTCTCGTTATCATGTCCGGAACCGGGCACAATACGCTGCCGCTTGCACAGCTGAACTTCCAGACACAGTTCGGGACGAACTATAACCTGGCGTTCGCCTCTTACCTGCTGGCGCTGCTTCCTATTCTGATTTTCTATCTGTTCTGCCAGAAGCAGATATTGAATGGCGTTGTAAACGGGGCAGTGAAGTAAGATACAATTAATTTATTTCTGGTCATTACTGTATGAAATATGGCAACATCAAAAAAGCAGATGCTTAACTGGCATCTGCTTTTTTGGCGTGCGAAACTTTTTATCCGTCCGGATGTTTTATTTTCCGTTTTTTATTTCGCAAAATCTCACCTTATGCGAAAATTAGAGTAAGTTTTAAACTGACATTTTATGGTAATTATAAACTCAACACTGGAATTTATTGTAAGACAAGTTTTGTATTTTGTCAATTAATGCGTAAAAAAATATATTGAAATGTCATTTTCTGTCGCATCAGGCATAAATTACCGGGAAATGACATTGCTGACAAACAGACAGTAATTACTTTTACGGAATACAAGCTGCGTTTGAGTTGCCATAGGTGGTGCAGTTAATTTATGAGCCGTCAAATAATTCGTCAGGACGATGGAGGAGACTATGGCAAGAAAAGGGGAAAATATCTATAAAAGGAAGGATGGCCGCTGGGAAGGACGTTACCATAAAATCAATATGGCGGACGGCCGTCAAAAATATGCTTCTGTCTATGGGAAAACCTACAAGGAAGTGAAGGAAAAGCTTTTTTTAAAGAAAAGGGAACAGCTCCTGGAAAAAGGCGGACAAGGCTGTCTGCCTGCCGGCCTTACGATAGGGGAGGCCGCCGGGATGTGGCTGGAGGAACGCAGAGGCGCCTGGAAGGAATCCACACTTTCCACCTATCGTTCCATTACGGAGAAGCATATTCTGCCGCTGATTGGTTCCGTACCGGCGGAAGCCTGGGATTTTGCCGCATACAGAGAATATTTCAAAATTCTGCGGGAAGGGAAACAGGGAAAAAAACTTTCCGAACAGTATCTGCACCAGATACACATTATTTTAGGACAGATTCTGCAGTTCCTGAAGGACAAATACCACTGTACCGGGCTGGAACAGCCCCACGCGCCTTACGCCGCCAGACACAGGCCGGTACATCCCCCTCTGGAAACAGATATACGGAAGCTGGAAGCATACCTGCAGAAAGAAGCGCTGAAAGGGGATGTTACCTGCATGGGCATCCTCCTGACCGGCTGCAGCGGAATCCGTATCGGAGAACTGTGTGCCCTGAAATGGGGCGATATCAGTTTTGAAAAAGGTACGATGCATATCGGCAGGACCCTGCAGAGAATCCGCACTTTTTGCAGTAACAGCAGGGAAACAGGCTGTTATTCAACCGGAACGAAAATAACAATTACTTCCCCAAAATCAGGTAATTCAGACAGAGAGATCCCGCTCCCCGGTTATCTGCTTACGCTTCTGCAAAAATGGAGAGGCAGACAGGAGGATTATCTGATGCCGGGAAGGAAAAAAGAATATACCGAGCCGAGAACCTTACAATACCGGTTCCTGAGAATTCTGAAAAGCCTGGGGATCCCTTCCTTTAATTTTCACATGCTGCGGCATATTTTTGCCACAAACTGCATTTCACATGGATTTGACATGAAAACAGTAAGCGAACTGCTTGGACATTCCAATGTGACTACCACGATGCGTATCTATGTCCATTCCGATATGCAGCGGAAAAAAATGCTGATGGCGGATTATCGGATGACGGCTTAGCTGGGGGAGAATCAGTTCCATCTTCCTTTTCATTTCTGAGCCGTCAAAAAAATGGTCAGAGGTACTACAAATATATAGAATACATCTGCTTCTTACGCGTCTTTTCGCATAAGGTGAGATTTTGCGAAAAACGGCAATAACAGTTTTAAACCGACATGCTCCCATTGATGCCTTATAAGCCGGTTATCAGACAGGAAAACCGCGGATGTGCCGTTTCCCTGTCATGGGATGGCTTAATTGTATAACAGATCAGGGAGCTTCGGAAGGTGGGAAAGAATGGAAAAGGAAACTTATGACAGGAAGGCAGCCGGCAATCGGATACGGGAGAAGCGCAGACAGCTGGGAATCACCATGAAAGAAGCGGCGGAAAAGCTGGGAAGAGTACCGACCTATTATGCGGATATCGAACGGGGCAGCTGCGGAATGTCGGTGGAAACCATGATTGCCATATCCCGGCTCTACCATATGTCTCTGGATTACTTGATCCTCGGAGCAGAAGAAGAGGAAAAGACAGAAGATGCAGGAAGGACATACCAGGAAGAAACAGAGGCTGTATACCAGCTTCTGAACCATGTGTCGAAGAAAGAAAGACTTTACGCGGCCAAGGTCCTGCGGACCTTTCTGATTGCCTGCAGTGATATGGGGACAGAGGACGGCAGGACAGAACAGACCATAGCCGGTCCCTCAAAGGGAGAGTAAGAAAGAATGAATGGACTGATTGATATCCATTCTCATATACTGCCTCTCGTGGATGACGGGGCGGAAAGTGTGGAAATGGCTCTGCTTATGCTGAAGAAAGCGGCAGAGGAAGGGATTGAAAAAATCATACTCACTCCTCATCAAAAACCGGATCGAAGATGTGTTACGCCGGAAGGAATACTCCGGAGAATGGAAGAACTCCGGGAACTGGCCGGAAAAGAAAAAATACCGGTGCAGCTCTATCCGGGGAATGAGATTTTCTACCGCCATGGGCTTGCGGAATTGCTGGATAAAGGAAAAATACGGACTATGGCAGATTCCCGCTACGTACTGATCGAGTTTTTGCCCGGAGAGGATTATACATATATCCGGGATGCGCTCAGCAGAGTCGCCTCCTTTGGGTACCGGCCCATAACAGCCCATGTGGAACGCTATGTGAATGTGATGAGCCGGATAGACAAGGCAGAGGAACTGAAAGAGGATACGGGCTGCTATTTTCAGGTGAATGCCGCCAGCGTGACGGGTGAGAATGGGTTTTCCGTAAAAAATATGACCAGAAAGCTTTTGAAAGAAGGACTTGTTGATTTTATTGCCACGGATGCCCATAGAAGCGAAGGAAAACGAAGCCCTGATATGAAAGCCTGTGTAGAATGGGTGAAAAAAAAGCTGGGTGAGGAACGGATGGAACAGATATTCTGCGGAAACCCCACGGCCCTGCTGAAGGATCAAATCATATGATACAGCCCTGACATTTTTAAAAATAACAGAACCGCCAAAATTTGATGGGCAAACAGGAATACAGATTGGAGAATACAAAAGTGATGGAAGAAAACACAATGCAGCAGACAGATGAGATAGAAATTGATTTATGGGAAATCTGCCTGGTGCTGGTACATAATCTGGCATTAATTGTATCTGTGGGAATTATGACTGCGCTGGGTACCTTTCTGATAACACAGCTGTTTATCACCCCCAAATATGAGTCCACCACTAAAATTTACATTCTGAATAAGCAGGAAAACAATGCGGTTACCTATTCCGATATCCAGCTGGGCACCCAACTGACCAAAGACTATGCGGAACTGATCCAGAGCCGGTTTGTCCTGGAAGAAGTAGTACAGGGAATGGGACTGGATCTGAGTTATGAAGAGATGAAGAAAAAAGTATCGGTAACAACCCCGACAGATACCCGCATCCTGGCTATTACTGTGGAGGATACTGATCCGGTGATGGCAATGTTGCTCGCCAATTCCATTCGTGAGGCTGCCGCCGTACATATTATGAATGTTATGGACATCCAGGCCGTAAACGTGTCGGAAACCGCGAATATGCCTATGAAAAAAGCGAGCCCCAGCGTGATGAAAAATACATTTATCGGCGGTGTGCTTGGCATATTCCTGATGATTGCCGTGATTTTGGTGCGTTTCCTTATGGATGATACCGTAAAGACCCCCGAAGACGTGGAAAAATATCTGCAGCTTTCTACCCTGGCGGTAATCCCCCTGAACGAAGGGGAAGAAGACGGGAAGAAGAAAAAGAAAAAAGTAAAAAGAAGCTAGTAAGAAAGGCAGAAAAGAGTATCGAAGGGACGGTTGCTTTTCTGCTGTTGTCTTGTGCGGAAAGCAGAAATGGACAGCTGTGAGCGGCAGGAGTGCACAGATGTTACCTACCAAAAACGGATATAACGGATAAAGGAGAAAGGCCACCATGCAGACAGTCACATTTAATTCCATAGAAAAGCTGGATTTCAGAACAAAGGAAAGCTATAAGACCCTGCGGACAAACCTGGAATTTTCAGGAAAAGACAGGAAAGTGATTTCCATAACCAGCAGTACACCCAATGAGGGAAAAACAAGCGTATCCTTTCAGCTTGCCCTGTCAATTGCGGAAGGCGGGAAAAAGGTCGTTCTTGTGGATGCGGATCTTCGGAAATCCGTGCTGAAAGGCCGTTATAAAACCAATGCAGCCCGGTATGGCCTGTCCCATTACCTCAGCGGACAGGCATCTATTTCAGATATATCCTGCAAGACCAATATCCCTGATTTTTATGTGATTTTCTCCGGCCCGGTGCCTCCGAATCCCAGTGAATTATTGGGAAACGATGCATTCCGGCTGCTGCTTGAATACCTGCGGAAGGAATACGACTATGTGATCGTGGATACGCCACCGTTAGGGAGCGTCATTGACGGTGCGGTAGCTGCGCAGCACTGCGACGGAACCGTCATCGTGGTTGAAAGCGGGGCTATCAGCTATAAATTTGCCCAGAAAGTAAAGGAACAGCTGGAAAAAGTGGACTGCCGGATTTTAGGCGTGATTCTGAATAAGGTGAACATGAGCGGTAAGGGATACTACGGTGCTTATTATGGGAAGTATTACGGGAAATATTACGGAAAGTATTACGGGAATAGTGAGGAAGGCGGACTGCATGCCGCAGTGGTGCAGAAGGGGGCAAAAGGAGCCAAGACGGTGAAGGGGGAAGGAAATCTGCATTCCCATGACAATAAAAGTACCAGAGAATCGGGGAAAGAAAAGGCAGCGGAAGAAAGCGTAATCGCTGAGGATGATATGATTCAGCTTGATATGGATATTGTGGAACTGGCTGAAGATACGGAATTGATAGAGGAACTGAAGTAAAGGAGGCATAAGAGGAGTATGAAAAAGTTAGTATTCATAATCGCAGGAATTGACATTGTTCTCCTGGCAGTTTGTATGTTCTTGTATCTGGGGAAGGACAGAACCGCGCCGGTGATCTCATTTGGCGAGAATGCGGTGAGCTATGAAGAAGGGATGGATGAAAGCCTTCTGCTTCAGGGAGTTGTGGCTATGGATGAGAAGGACGGAGACGTGAGTGACAGCCTGCTGGTGGAAAAAATAGCGGGGACGAACGGGAAAGAAGTGATCGTTACCTATGTGGCGAGGGACAGTGCGAATAATGTGGGGAAGGCCTCCAGAGCGTTTCCTGTGGCAGGGAGTTATATGGGAGGAGATGTGCTGCCTGCTGCGGGGGAAGGACTGGACGATGAATATGGAATGGATGAAAGCAGGATGGAGGAGTCGGAGACAGAGACGGAGAGTAATGAAGAGAGCAGTTCTGTGCCGGATGATGTGGACAGGAATGATGCAGAGGAGGAACGGAATGGGGGAGATGGAGAAGAGGGGAGGCAGGATGAACAGGGAGCGGAACCTCAGGAACGTCAGGAGCCGCAGGCTGGGCCGAATCCGGTGTTGGTGACGAGCGGGGATGTGGTGAGTACGAAAATTGGTACAGCACCGAATTGGGGACAGGTGATAGCGGCGATGACGGATGATAAGGATGATTATAATACGCTTTATAATAATTTGAAGCTGGAGGGGCATGTGGATTTGAATGCGGCTGGGGAGTATCCGGTGACGTTGTATACGGTGGATTCGGATGGGAACCGGTCGGAGGTGAGGGATTTGGTGGTTAGGGTGGTGGAGTAATGAGAAGGTGAATAAATGAGTGTTACATCAAGACGAATGTACACAACAAGTTATTGTTTTATTAGTAAGACCACTTATATATAGATGATAATCAAATCAAAAATTCTTAGTCAATGGGATTGTCGGTTTTAAGAATAATAATGAGGGTGGTTTGATTATCGTATAAATGAATCGCATAACGGCGATAACTTCCGGTAGAGTTTCATTAAGGGCATCATGAAGCGAATCAAAACAAGGGAGCTAAGGTAATTATATATGAGCCGATGTTAGAGGATAGTAATATTTTGCAAGAAAAATTTAAAAAAAGAATTAAGCGATTATTGTGAATAGATATGATAGTTGTTTGGATGATATGAAACAAAAGGTCTATACGAGAGATTTTTTAAAGAAGGAATGAGAAATAGAAAGTACAGATATACCGAAAGAACTAGAAATAGCTGGGGCTGAAGGATACATTAAATTTTGATGCGGAAGTGTTTCGGTGCAAAGAAAAGTCAAACTTCTGTTTGTAGTTGAGGCTATGGGAGGAGGGGTATTTAAATATATTGTGGATTTAGTAAATATTCTTGTTGAACAATATGATATGTACATTATATATCCCATACGTCCGCTGACATCGAGAGATTATAAGAACTATTTTGACAAACGAATTCACTTGATTGAAGTAAAAAACTTCACAAGTTCTTTTCGATTAACGAAGGATATCAAAACGTTTTTTGAAATCAGGCAAATCGCAAACGAATTTGTTACGACATTATTCACCTTGATTTATCGAAAGCCGGAGCTTTAGGACGATGGGAATTTAACGGAAAGCCCCCCTTTGTTTTATATGCCGTATGGATATAGCTTACTGATGCAGAATCAACAGCACGTTCAAACGATTTGCATACAAAATAATCGAAACATTGTGCGCGAAAAGAAGTAGTACAACGATCAGTTACAGTGAGGGCGAGCATGAGGAATCCCTGAAAATGATGAAACATGCGGTCTGTGTGAATAAGGGTATTAGTATAGAGGTTTTGCAAAAGTTGTTGAACTCTATTCAAGTAGAAGCAAGCAAAACCTTCACCGTTTTTATTCTTGGAAGAATCTGCTATCTGAAAAATCAAATACTTTTTAAGCTAATTATAGAAAAATTGTCAGATGTGCATTTTCTTTGGAGCGGAGACAGAGAGATGAGAAATAAGTTGATTGCATCGAACTTAGAGATAACCGACTGGATGGACAGAGAGTATGCTCTATCAAAATCGGCATTGGCGGATGCGTTCCTTTTGATATCGTTTTGGAAAGGGGTTTCAATTTCATTGCTTGAAGTGATGTATATAAGTATAACCTGTTTGGTTAGCTATGTCATTGGAAACCATGATGTCATCCTTAATGGTGAAAATAGGTATATGTGTGATAAGGTATCGGAATTTGCTAAAGCGTCTGAGCAGATTAGGGTAGGCAATGCCTTAGAAATAATTAGAACACCATATAATGATGTTCTGAATCAATATAATACTGTGGTTATGACGGAAGAATATACAATGATTTATGAGAAGGCCCTTGGAATCATCAGGGGATATCAGTTTACTGATATTGTGCTGGATTTCTTTGATGTCGAACACATCGCTTTTGAAAAGGCGGTGGCTTAAATGGATAAAAGATTACATGTTGTATATGCATCGGATGACCGTTTCGCTGAAATACTTGGCATTTCACTCACTTCGTTATATGAGAATAACCGGAGCATGGAGCAGATCCATGTATATATCCTTGATAGCAAGATTTCACAACTCAATAAAGAGAAAATAGAATCAGTAAGCAGTTCTTATGAAAGGGAAAAGGTAACATGGATACCAGCTAAAAATATTAGCAAGGTTCTGAACATGAATGTTGCTATAGACAGAGGGTCATTAAGTCAGTATGCAAGGCTTTTCGTTTCGAGTGCACTGCCAGAAGAGGTGAAGCGGGTTCTGTATCTTGATTGTGATATTATCATAAACCGGTCTTTGGTAGAACTATGGAATATTGACATGCATGGGAAAACGATAGCAGCATTGAAGGATGCATTCAGCAAATGGTATAGGATGAATATTGATTTGGAGCCAAAGGATATTATGTTTAACTCTGGCGTGATGTTGATTGATTTAAAGCGTTGGAAGGAACAGAAGGTTGAGGCAAGACTTCTTCAGTTTATACATGGAAAGAAAGGAAGAATCCAACAGGGGGATCAAGGTGCTTTAAATGCGGTCCTATCCCACGATACATATTGTTTTGAACCGCGATTTAACTCTGTAACGATATACTATGATTTTTCCTACAAAGAAATACTAACTTATAGAAAACCGCCAGAGTTTTATTCTGAAAGGCAAATCAAAGAGGCTGTAGAGAATCCAGTGATTATTCATTTTACTACAAGTTTTTTGAGTCGGAGACCGTGGGTGGAAGGTTGCCAACATAAGTATGTTAGTGAATGGAAGAGATATAAGGCGATGGGATCATGGAAGGACGAACCATTGTGGGAAGATAATCGTCCAAAATGGAAAAAAATAGAAATAAAAATTTATAGGTGGTTGCCTGTGTGGCTTTCAATTAGAGTGGCTGGTGTTATGCAGGCGTATGGTAGACCGATAAAATTCAGGATAAAGAAATCATAGCAATGAGGAGCAGTATGTATGATGCAGCTAACGGTAATTATGTCAATATATTATGGGAAATTGTATCTGTAAGGTCAAATCAAGAGAATGTAATCTTGCACTATTTGTAAAGGATGATGGTTCTTCAAACAAAACCATTAAGATTCTCTATCATTATTCAGGGGACAAAATACATATCTATGTAGGTCGTAATAAAGCATATGGCAGGACCTTTATCGATTGTTTGCATGAGGCATTTTGACTATTATGCTTTAAGTAGTCAGAATGACTTTTGGGTGAAGGAAAAATTAAAAAGAGCCGATGATGTGTTAGAGGAGCAGAAATAAAGTACTAATCTTGTGAAAAGGCAGATGTCTATGCTATAAGAATCAAAAAGGTAATGCAGAATTTCCTGAGTGAACTGCCTGAAAAAGTTTATTAGGATGTATTGAACAATTATGACATAGAAGTGATGAAAGAAAAAATAATTAAATTTTATAACTCAATATTTGGGAGAAATATATTGGATTATTATCCTTTACTCAGATTAATTATATGTATTTTTTATTTCATTGATGTAAGATGGCTTGAATATAGGCTGCTTTGACTATAAGAAAGTATTTGTTGGGCAAAGAGACTTCGAGTCATCTTATAAAATTCCTGTGATATAAAATCGTCTAAATATGCTGGAAACACGTCCGCTAAGATAGCAGTAGACCAGCGAGAATGTATACTGGCTAAACGACCTTGCTTACTGGGAGATAGAAAAAATATAATGATTAAAATAAAGGAGGATGTAATATATGATAGCTGCCATTGTAGTTCTATTTGAACCGAATACCAAAGAAATAGAACATATTAAAGATTATTATGCAAAAGTTGATAAGGTAATTGTAATGGACAACTCATCAAAAAGTTTTTTACCAGCGCTTTTGTCTATTGTAGGGACAAATCTTATTTATAAGCATTTCCCGGAAAATATTGGACTTTCTGCAGCATTAAATCAAGGAATGCAAATCGCTAAAAATAACCATTGTAGCTGGGCCTTAGTAATGGATTCAGATAGTTCGTTTATTACAGATATAGTGGATGTTTATTGTAGACTTCTTACCACTATAGAAAGTAATGTGGTGGTCTTATCCCCAGTACATATCCATGATAGAAGTTCATTGGAACCATATACAGGTTGTAAAATTGTTAAATGGGCAATGACATCAGGATGTTTATTTAATGTCGATATCTTCCTAAAAATGGGAGGATTTATGGAAGAACTATTTGTGGATGGTCTTGATATTGATTTTTGTTATAGGACAAGGGAAAATAATTATTTGATTATGGAATGTGGAGAAGCTGTTCTTAGGCATTACCCTGCAAACACAAAAGAAATTAAGCTTTTGAATAGAATAGTATTTAAAATTGGGGTGTCTTCTCCATTACGTTATTATATGCAAATCAGAAGCTTGAGATGGATTATTCTTCGTTATAGAACTCCCCGAGATTGTGTTGCTCTATTATGGAAATGGATAAAGGTGTTATTCTTTTTTGAAAATAAAAAAGAGTACATTTTACAGATGCATAAAGGAATGAAAGATGGAAAGCAATTATATAGAGCTTATAAAAAACAATCAATTCAATAAATTAATAAGGAGCAGTTATGTAAAAAGTTTCAGTAGTATGGCTATAAATTAGTATATATAGCCACACGAACGAAACCATACTATGTAATCAGATAGGCGAATAGTGGAGAATACCAAATAAATCGTTTCTGAAAGTTCTGAAGCAATATGTACCTTCTATTTTCTTAGAAATGTCTTGATATTTGCCCACATCTTTTCAATTGTATTTAAATCCGTATTGTGGGGTGGCAGATACAAATATCGGATGCCTACCTAATTCGATAATTTTTTTACAATCTGTATATGATGAAAATGCATATTGTCTCAGTTGTGCATTGGGGACATTCTTGTTCCGAAGCATGGAGGGATTCCTTATTATAGACATATCCTAGCTTTACAATTGTCTTACTTACCATTTCATTAGTTGCCTGGAACGGAAGCTTTTTGAAAAACTCATGAATTGTTATATCGGGTTACTGCTGAACCAATTGATCGATATCTGTTTATGTGCAGCAAGTTCAATTCCCTATAATCGGTGCGACACTTCCCTGAAAGTACAATTGTAATTTATTATATATGAATAGTTATACATTGTTGAAAATATGGAAGGGTAACACTGAAAAAGGGGAAATTATTTGCCCACAAACAGATATTATAGAAACCTTCCTGGCTCCGGGAGGCTTGCGCCCCGAAGAAATATTCCGGTTTCAAAAGAACTGGTAATTAATGAGGAATTGTATATGAGTAAAGATGCTAAAAATTTATATGAGTTAAATAGGAGAGCGATGAAGTATCGTAATTCGCAAGAGTTCTTTATAGGAGAGCGTATTGTTCGCTATCTCAGATTACTTAAGCATGGCCATATAATTATGTTTTTAAAACAGTTTTGTGAAGACTGTTGGCGCGTTATTTTTAAAAATAAAACAATTCCTTTAGTTGATGATCTTGACTTTCAAAATACTTATGTCGGAGAAAGAATGTTAGTGTACACTTCGGTTTTTGGAAATTATGATATTATTGCTGAGCCATTGTATATTGATCTAAACTGTGATTATTATATTATCACGGATCAGGACATACCGCATGATAGTAAATGGACTAGGTTTACAGAATTTTCATTTCCAGATGGATGTGAAACTTCTTTTGATAAAAACAGGTATGTTAAAATGATGCCTCACAGATTGTTTAAGAATTATAGATATTCTCTTTATATTGATGGTAACATACAAATTGTTTCGGAGATTTCACTTTATTTAAATTTATTCCATTCAAGTATTGGTATTGGATTACATAAACATCCAAGTAATAAAAATCTGTATGAAGAAGTTTATTATAATAAAAGGATGGGAAAAATAAATGATGCCGAGGCACAAACTCTTATTGCTCGATATAGTAAAGAGGATATGCCGGATGATTTCGGGATGTTTGAATGTGGCGTGATTCTTAGAGACCATAAATCGTCAGCATGTATTGACGTCATGGAATCTTGGTGGAAAGAGATTAAACAAGGGGTAAAAAGAGATCAATTATATTTCACACTAGTTCTATTCGAAAAAGGTTATAGATTTGATGATGTTTACCTGCTAGGGAGCAATATTAACGCAAATCCAATGTTTATAAAGGAGAGTCATAGATGATAATTTATTTTGATAATGGAAACAATCCTTTTACAAAGTTAATTAATGATGAGGGATTTTCATGTATTTCGCCATATAATAAGAAAATTAAGGTGAAAATAATTAGAATCTTAGAGAAATATCGTTTTTTTTTGCCATTGCTATATAATAGAATTTCCTTGAAAAGTAAAGAGAAAATAATTATTTTTGATTCGAATATTTCGTCTGAGTATTTAGTCTGGATAAAAAGGATGTACTCCGAACACAGAATAATATTTTGGTATTGGAATCCAGTATCAACATCTATTGATCCGGCGAAAATTCCAGAGGGTATTGAAATTTGGTCATACTCGCCTTATGACTGTGTACATTACACGTTGAAAGAAAATACCACTTTCTATTTTGCTAAATTTTGTAGTAATTTTGATATAAAAACACATAAAAAAGCAAGTGAGAAAAAAGCTATTTTTGTCGGGGCAGATAAAGGAAGACTAGAAATGTTGCTGAATTTGAGAACTGTGCTCAATAAAGCTGGAATACAATGCGTGATTTATATATTGGGTGATAAACCTCAAAAAAGTTGTGAACGAGGGATTGTGTATTACAAATTTATACCATATGAAAAAGTAATAAATAAAATTATAGACTCAGATATAATTATAGATCTATATACTGATACTGAAGCGGGTCTTTCTTTGAGACCAATTGAAGCTGTTTTTTTAGGGAAAAAATTGATAACAAATAATAAAACAATTTATACATATGATTTTTACGATCCAACTTCGATATATATGCTTGGAGAGATAAGAGATATTCATGAATTCTTGTTAAACAAAAGTACAGATAGAACTGAGTTTAAGGAGTACTATTCAATGTCAGCTTGGTTGAAAAGATTCGATGTTATTTGAGAATAGAAATTGTTAATCAGATAATGCTACAATCTAATGATTGAAACTTTTTATCAAAGTAAGATGTTGTTGTAGAGAGTTTAGGAGGGAGGTTTTGCTGTGGTTCTTGCTAAAGAAAACAGTAATACTTTAGAGGATAGAATATTAGGATTTTGCTTCGCTTTTTTTGCCTTTTTAAGACTTGGCCCATTCTTTACATGGAGTACATACAGAAGCGGAATTTTTATATCTTTATATATAGCTGTCTTTTTAATGATTTTATTTTTGTTTGTAGTTTTTAATATCAGAAAGGGGAGGAGATTAGTTGTTTCACAGATTGATTTTAAATATGCGATAGTCGCTCTTGTAATATCCATCATTTTAATAGGAATTTGTGGACTAAAAATTGAAAATTTGTTTTCGGGTGAATGGATAACATACGGTATTTTTCTTTTGTTCATAGTGGTACCTGATAGTTGTAAAGTGAAATCTTATGAAAACTATAAAATTATTTTTGCAATCACCTTGATTCCAGCTATAGTATATTACTTTTTAAATATAGCTGGTATTAATGGTATTGTACCTTGGGGAATATTGAGTTCCAGCGAGAGCATAAAAGTGAATCATGGTTCTTATTATATTCACTACCCTTTTGCAGTTCAACTAATAACTTCATCTTCGAATGTATTGGAATCATTTCGACTTTGTGGCATATACGATGAAGCAGGAAGATTGGGAACAATGGCTGGATTATTTCTAGTAGCAGAGAGTTTCAAAATCAAAGATAGTTTTTACAATATAATTATATTAATAGCTGGAATATTATCATTTAGTGTTGCCTTTTATCTAATTGTGATAATCTATTTTATTATTTCAAACTTTATAAAAGGTAAGCCTAAAAATGCCATCGTCTTGACGATTATCATGGTTCTTTATTTCGCTTTCATGAATATTCAATTTAGTAATTATACGTTATTGACTTTGCAAAGCCGGTTTGAGATTACCTCAGAGGGTCTAGTTGGGGATAATAGAACAAATTCAAAATTTCAAACCCTTTATAGTGAGTATTTAAATGATGGGGGTTTTCGTATATTATTTGGATTTGGAAGCGGGGCCATACAGTCAATCCAACAACAGAGAAATGTAGATGGTTCATCCTATAAGTGTTATTTGTATAATTATGGAATTATAGGATTCGGCTCAACTATTGTTTGGACTATTTTTTATGTATTAAGAAAATTGAAAATTCGATTTAGAGAAATAGTTATAGAAAAGACACTTGTTTATATATATGTTGTTACATTACTTGGTATATTTGTTCTTAACTTATATCAACGACCTACAGTGTTTCATATGTCTTATATGGTTATAGTTATTGGTGGTAGTATGTCGTTGTCGAGAAGGGGATGAGTTAAAGATGGAGGATTTTCCTTTAGTTACTATTGTTACACTTACATATAAGAAATTTGAAGATGTTTATAAAACGATTCAATCTGTCCTTAATCAGACATATCCTAGGATTCAATATATAATTTCTGATGACGGCTCAGCAAATTTCCCTTCGCATGATATTGATTCATATATACTCAAAAATAAAAAAAACAACATTATTTCATATGAAATAATTTCGCACACAAAAAATATTGGTACTGTAAAAAACATAAATTATGCTTACAGAAAAGCTGATGGGGTATATTTATTACCTTTATCAGTAGGTGATGTATTTACTGCTGTGGACATTGTGGATAGGATTATTCATGTGTTTCTGGAGAAGAATGTAGAAATTGTCTGTACATCTCGTATAGCTGTAGATGAAAGATATAAACCTTTATATTTTTATCCACATATACTACTCAGGGGAAAAGTTAATTGCTTGAGTACATCTGAACAACAATATAGGGCGTTTATTTTAGAACGACAGTTCGGATTCGCTTCGGGATCAGCTACATATTTAAAAAAGGATACGTGGTTGAAGATGCGTGGATTTGATGAAAATTTTAAATTATGGGAAGATGGACCTTTTTATGTAAAGTATACTTCCCAGGGAGGTATTATAGAGTTCGCGATTGATATTATAAGTATAAAGTATAAACTTGGAGGTGTTTCGAACGGTAGTACAAATATGCTACTATTGAAAGACATGCAATATTTTAATGAGATATATAGGTCTGACATAACTGGCTACAGTTTTTGGGATAAGAGATGGATACAATTCTTGCTAAATAAATGTGATTTTCTAGTAAGTAATAAAAAAAACAATATATGTATCGCTCCAGATATACTTTTGAGAAGAATATATAATAAATTTTGGGAGAGGGTTGCGTACGAGTTTGATAGGAGGAATATAAAATGCAGGTAATTAAATATGTTTTTCAGCCGCATGGAGATGAACGAGGAAAACTTGTTGCGCTAGAAGAATTTATAGATATTCCGTTTCGAATTAAGCGCGTCTATTATATGTATGATACAGGTGAGGGTGTAACAAGGGGATATCATGCGCACAAATCATTACAGCAAATTCTTGTGTGTATTCATGGCAGTTGTAAAATTAAATTAGATAATGGAAAGGAGAAAAAAATCATTCCGCTTGAAAAGCCATATGAGGGTCTTTACGTATCTAATTCGATGTGGAGAGAAATGTTTGATTTTTCTCCGGATGCTGTTTTGATGGTTCTGGCCTCAGAACCGTATGATGAGTCTGATTATATCAGAAATTATGAGGAATTTTTAGAATATGTAAAGGATTGTGGGGATACTACTGCCGCAGAGGAGATAAAATAACATGAAAGTTCCTTTTGTTAGTTTTTTGCCAATGGAGAATGAGCTTGATAGTGAGTTAAGGGCGGCATTTGATCGTGTTTATTCTGCAAGTTGGTATATTGAAGGCAATGAAGATGATACATTCGAGAAAGCCTTTGCTGAGTTTTGCGGAACTGAATATTGTGTAGGTGTGGGTAATGGATTAGATGCGCTAATGTTGGCGCTGAAAGCATTGGGGATTAGGGAAGGTGATGAGATAATTATTCCATCTAATACATATATTGCCACAGCCCTTGCAGTAACCTATGTAGGAGCAACTCCAGTATTTGTAGAACCAAATATCAAGACATTTAATATTGAACCAACTAAAATCGAAGTGGCTATTACATCAAAAACCAAAGCAATCATGCCTGTTCACTTATATGGACAGCCATGTGATATGGATCCAATCATGGAGATTGCAAAGATACATAAACTCTATGTGGTAGAGGACTGCGCTCAGGCTCATGGTGCAGCATATAGGGGGAAGAAGATAGGATCATTTGGCGACGCAGCAGGATTTAGCTTCTATCCGGGAAAAAACCTGGGTGCGCTTGGTGATGCAGGAGCAACTGTAACGAACAGTAAAGAATTGGCTGACAAAGTCCGTGTTCTCGGAAATTATGGTTCCGATTATAAATACCATCATATCTATCAGGGAAATAATTCTCGGCTGGATGAATTGCAGGCAGCTTTTCTATTAGCAAAACTTCCTCATCTTGAAAGGATGAACGCAGAGCGCAGAAGAATTGCGCAGATCTATATAAATGAAATTACGAATAAAGATATTATTCTTCCATACGTTCCCGTAGATATGGTACCAGTATGGCATATTTTTGGAATTCGTTGTAAGAGAAGAAATGAATTGGAAAAGTACCTGAATGAAAAGGGTATTGGCACTAATAAACATTATCCGATTCCAATGCATTTACAGAAATGTTATAAGAATTTAGGATTTAATGAAGGAGATTATCCAATTGCAGAAGAGATTAGTTCAACGGAGTTGAGTTTGCCGTTGTATTATGGCATGACGGATGAACAGATTCAATATGTGGTAGAGTGCATTAATAATTTTAAATTAGGGTTAAATGGGTAAAACGGATGATGATTGAAAGGGATAAAACTCAAAGACAATCGAATATTGAATTGCTTCGAATCATGGCTATGCTTGGTGTGATTATTTTGCATTATAATAATCCGCAAATGGGGGGGTATAGCATATGCACGGGGAATTAATAAATCCATCCTTTATGGTTTGGAAAGTTTGTTTGCTTGTTCTGTTAATTTATTCATATTGATAAGCGGTTATTTTATGTCCAAAAATTCTAAAAGAACAATTATAAAACCGTTAGAGCTTATATTACAGGTTATTCTGTTTAAAGAAATTTTGTTCTTGGCAAAAGTCCTGATAGGGAGAGAACCCTTTTCTATCTTAAAAATAATGAATAATCTTATTCCAACGAATTGGTTTGTTATGCTATATGTTACCCTTTATCTGATATCTCCGGCAATAAATGTGGTGATTGAAAAAGCAACGGAAAAAGACGTTCTCAGAAAATTTGTGGTTATATTTTTTATGCTTTTTTCAATATATCCTACAGGGGTTGATTTACTGCAGGAGATATTAGGGAGAGATATTGTCGGGATAAGTTCTGTTGGTATGTATGGAAGTCAATGGGGGTACTCAATTGTTAATTTTTCTCTTATGTATTTTTTGGGAGCTTGCCTTAAAAGAGTAAATGTTAACAAGTTGAAAAATATGCGATATTTATTGAGAATATTCATTTTAACTGGTTCATTAATGATTTGGGCATACTTAAATGATCTTACAGGTTATGGAACTGAGAGAACTGCGTGGGAATACTGTAATCCTTTGGTTATCTTATTAGCAGTAGAAATATTTATGTTATTTAAGCAGACAAATTTAGGTACAGTAAACTATATTAATGGATTGGCGAAAGGTTCATTTACGGTTTTTCTGTTACACAACAGTTTATTGCCGTTTATTAAAATTGAACGGTTGGTAACGTTAAACTTTTTACTCATGTTGGTACTTGTTTTTTTATCTGCAGGCGCTATATATGTTGTGTGCTGGGGTGTCTATAAAATCTATGAATTTGTGTCCCGGCCGATATATAATTGGTTGATTCGAAGAATTCCGTTACTTACCCAAAATATTTATGAGGGATTGTAGAAAAGGAACATTATGAATAAACTGAAGTTGTTTTTAGAGAATTTTCTGGTATATGGAGTAGGTGGTATTATTAGCAAATTGGTTCCATTGATAATGGTTCCAATTGTAACCAGGCTGATGCCAACAACTGAATATTATGGTATTAGCGACCTCTCTAATACAGTGGTTCAGTTTGGAAGTGCAATTGCAGTAATGGGAATGTACGATGCGATGTATCGCATGTTTTTTGAAAAAGAAGATGATAATTATAAAAAAGCGGTATGCTCAACCGCATTGATGTTTACAATTACAACGTCTTTGATTGTCTTTGTGGTAATGCTTTTTTTGAGAGATGTGATTGCTCAGTTTTTTTTCGGTAACAAACAGTATGCTTATGTTGTATATTTATCTGCGATGGCTACTCTAGTAGGAGCGACAAACAGTATTATTTCTGCGCCTACCAGGATGCAGAATAAAAGAAAAGTGTTTCTGGTGACAAATACAGTTAGTTCTCTGCTTTCATATTCTATTGCGATTCCGTTGCTCTTAGCTGGATACTATGCGATTGCATTACCTTTGGCAATGGCTATTTCCGGGATTACTATGGAAATTGCTTTTGGTGTGATGAACCGCGAATGGTTTTCTCTGGGAAAAATTGACAGAATGTTATTAAAACAGCTTCTTGCTATAGCCATTCCACTACTGCCTAATTTTCTAATTTATTGGGTATTCAATTCAAGTGATAAGGTAATGATTACAAATATGATTGGAGTGGGTGCAGCTGGGATTTATTCAGTAGGATCGAAATTGGGACACGCCAGCCAACTAATCTATACCGCATTTGCTGGAGGATGGCAGTTTTTTGCATTTTCGACAATGAAAGAAGACAATCAGGTAAAAAGCAATTCTTTAATTTTTGAGTATTTGGGGATCATTTCATTTGTGGCAACTTCGTTTATCTGCGCATGGAGTCATGTTATTTTCAAGCTGCTTTTTACCGAACAATATGTAAGTGGATATATTGTTGCTCCATATCTTTTCTTTGCGCCTCTGTTGCAGATGCTATTTCAAGTAGCGGCAAATCAATTTATTGTTGTGAAAAAAACATGGCCCAATGTGTTTATATTAGCGTCTGGTGCATTACTTAATATTTTCATTAATTGGACGTTGATACCTCTTCTTGGGATAGAAGGAGCTTCCATTGCCACACTTTTGGGATATGTTGTATCGGATATTATCTGTGTTATTGTCCTTGTCAAAATGAAGCTGATGGTAATGTCAAAGAGATTTATGCTATCATCACTCATGATGGTGGCATATATGCTCTGTTGGAGATTGCTTTTCCCTGACAAGATAGTTTTGGGGACAATTTCTGCCGTTATTAACGTGACAATTTTGATAGTTATCTATAAAACGGATATTGGAAAGCTTGTATGTATTCTTAGAAGCAGAAAGCGAATATGAATAACGTAAAGGAGTATGCGCTATGAAATTAAGAAAACTTGAACTGAAAGACGCTCCGCTTATGCTTGAATGGATGCATGAACCATCGGTAGTTGAAAATATGAAAACTGACTTTACATCAAAATCTATTGAAGATTGTGAGTCTTTTATAAAAGCGGCGCAGAACTGTGTCTTCGATTTGAATTTGGCGATTGCAGATGATGAGGACATATATATGGGAACAGTATCGCTAAAGCATATCAAAAATGGTACGGCAGAGTTTGCAATAGCGGTTCGTAAAGTCGCAATGGGACAGGGCTATTCAAAATTTGGAATGGCAATGATTATAAAGATTGGTTTTGAAAAATTAGGACTTAAAAAAATTTATTGGTGTGTTTCTTCAGAAAATAAACGAGCTATTCGTTTTTATGACAAAAATGGTTACAAGAGAGTTGAAACAGATACAATTGAGGATATATTATGCGGGGGGGGGGCAATCCTCAGGAAATCGCATCTTATATATGGTATCAGCAAACAGAAATTTACGAAGGGAGAAAGAACTTCTAATAGTATTCGGAGGCCGAAAACAATTGAATATAGAAAATCTTTTCCTTCAGAGAAATGCAGGTCATGAAATTTGATAGGGAGGAAAAGATTATGGAAAGATATAGGGCCGGAAAAAACTGTATTATGGGCAGCAATGTTGAGTTAGGCAATGATATTACTATAGGGCACAACTGCATCATAGAGGATAATGTAGTTATTGGTGAGAATACTTTTATTGACAGCAATACTATGATTCGCAGCTACACTACAATAGAAAAGAATTCGTTTATTGGAGCAAATTGCATCATAGGCGAGTATTGGATGGATTTTTGTATAGATCGCAGAGTTCATGAGCATCCACTTCATATTGGTGCAAATGCTTTGATCCGTAGTGGTTCTATTATTTATGCAGGTTCAGAAATAGGAAGTGATTTCCAAACAGGACATCAGGTTACAATACGTGAAAAAGCGAGAATTGGTAATCACGTCAGCGTTGGAACACTTTCGGATATTCAGGGGAACTGCAATATTGGTAATCATGTTCGTTTGCATAGCAATGTGCATGTAGGGCAACTATCAATAATAGATGATTTTGTGTGGATTTTTCCGTATGTTGTGCTTACAAATGATCCGACACCGCCTTCTGCCCATTTTGTCGGAGTACATATAAAACCGTTTGCAATTGTGGCAACGGCGGCTATTATTATGCCGGGAATAGAAATTAGCCAAGATGCGCTTGTTGCGGCTGGAGCGATTGTAACCAAACCTGTAGCCGCTTATTCCGTTGTTGCGGGAAATCCGGGAAAACCGGTCTCTGATGTAAGAAGAATTAAAAATAAAATTACAGGTGAAGCTGTGTATCCATGGCGTCACCACTTCGATCAATATATGCCTTGGGCAGATAGTGATTTTTATACATGGTATGCATCCCTGGATATTGAAGAGAAGAAGCATTACAAAATATCATCTTTGATAAAGGAGCAGTAAGTTTCAGAGAGTTTATATCGAATCTTATTATTTTATAATAGCCTGTAGAGGTTGATAGGCCTTATTCAATTTATCGGCATACAACTTCCGAGCCCCAGATTATGCGTGAGGATTTACGTATCTGTTACGATGGATATCATACGACGGGAGGAACGTATGTATAACACTTTCAATTGTTTGTGCTTTATCTGATAATCAGCTAAGATATTATTGGACAAGTTTGGGAATGTATGATTCCATTTTGGGCTATGTTAAAGATAACATTGCCTATATAAGGAGGGTTTTGTACTTATGTTTGTAGGTGAAGAGATTTCTTTTGACATATAGGAGCATGTCGCCATATCAATGAAATTAGAGACGAAAGATGAGATCTATTTAGTATGGTTGTTTATAGTTTGCTGACTTATGAGGATGGTGGCGTGTCTATTTCCGATAAAGAACTGATGAACATCTATGTTGCCATGTTGAAAAACGCTGGTTTATATGTACGAACCTGCAAAAGCATCTAAAAAATACTGGTTGCGACGCTTTCAGGAGATACAATGACAATGGCGGAGATCCTGAAATTTGCACATGATACCGAGTCGCCAATCTTTACTTATAATAATGTACTTGAATTGTCCACTGCTGTATATCTAGTCTATTTGGCGGTGCGGGATAAGTATCATGTGTGGAATGGAGGATAAAACGGGATAGGGATATGTTGACTTTATTCTCTCTCCGGAACGCAGAGAGTAGGATGGCATTATCATGGAGTCAAATTTTGATTTTACACCGGAAAAGCTTTACGGCAGATTGAAAATAGAAATCACGTTCTCCGTTTTCAAGGAAAACTAAGTGAAAGTCAAAGTCTACAGGAAAAATCATTATAATGGAGATTAGCTATAGTAAGAAAACAAAAGAGCATTACTGTAAAGTAAAAGTACTTTAGGTACTTGATAAATGATTTTAGCATTGAGTGTGGATAACTCTCCGCTATATAAGGAGAAAAAACAGGTCAATATTCAGAATTGTTTCTAAATTGACATAGATCATCAGATTTTGGGCGTACTTTCCTAACCTCCAATACGAAATATGACAATTAAATATTTTTTCAGACAATGAAAGGTTTTAGGCTTCGGATATATTGTGGACAATCCATTGCGTATGCAACAATAACAGTCAACTGGCTGGCAATGCCTGCGAAGAACACATTCGCTTTGGTGGTGGTGTGATTTCTGGTCTTCCTTCCGGTGGTACACATATTGATTTTGAAATGGCTGATGGCCCGTTCCACAATAGTTCTTATCTTATATGTGTCATTCCATTCATTGGAGTCACGCTGGATACCGGGAAACATACGTAAATCCATATTTTCATAAGTATAAGTGGTTCTTCCGTTTTTAGCGGTACTGCAAGGGGCTTCACAATCGCAAATCCATCCTTTGTGGAAGTGCATTTTAGGACAGAGCCACTTGATACGGTCTGCGCGTCCTTTTTCTTTGGTGACACCGCAGTATTTCATGTCCAGGGAGGAATCATTGGGACAAGTGGGATACCCGTAAGCGTTATAGCCAACTTCTTTTAGCGTACTTTCATTCCTTGGATTGTATGGGATCAGGGCTTTTGAAAAATGGAAATCATTCATCAAGGTTCCATAGAGATCAGCAGAGTCAAAAGCAGAGTCACCAAGGAAGGTATCCGGATGGAAATCAGGATACAGGGCAAAGAAGTCCTTTAAGACAGGAGTGAAGGAGAAAGCATCGCCGACAGACTTGTCTTCCTCAGGGGAATCTGTTTTTTTCCCAACGGGAAGGTCAGGATGGGAGGACTTAAAGACTTCGTCATCAATAAAGGCGATGTGTCTGACAATGCCCAATCCATTGGTGAGGATGGCGAATTTATCAGCGTAAAAATGTCCATTGATATAGATTTGCTTAGCGTCCGGGCAGGAGGCAGCTTGTGAAGGCATCAGCCCGTAGGCCATTTTATAAGGATTAACATCAGGCATGTCTTTGTAATAAGCTTTCAGTTTTTTAATTAGAGAATTTAAAGTTTTTGGATTATTCTCGGTAACATAGAGTTCAATTCCAGAGGTATCAAAGGTAAGTATCTGAGCAAGGGAGGCACCAATGAGCTGACAGATGGGTTCGGTATAATCAACCATTCTTTGGAACATGAGTTCAATGTAAAAAACGAAATCATGTTTAAAACGTGAGAGAAGCGAAGCATCAGGAACTTTCGAGAAGCCACAGAAATCCCGCAGTTCCCTGCAAAAATGTAAAAACAGCAGAAGCAGGGAATCAGAAGGGAAGGGATGGAAAAGATTTTTTGAAGGATAAAGGCAGTAAGGAACCCATGAAGAGGATACACCCGATTTCGTCCAAGAGAGCAATAAAAAGCCGAATAGAATTCATGGGGAATAAATTCAGAGAGATCAAAGTGGTCAGAAAGAAGGGAAAGAATGAGGGGGAATCGTCAATGAACTTGTTTTGGCAGTCTGAAAAAATGTCACATAAAGCAATCTGATGGTATTTAGCAGCCATAAATTTTCTCCTCCGCAGGTGTTTTGATATGTTGGTGTGGTTACCTATATTTTACCACTTGTGGAGAGAAAATTTATATAAATCAAGTAATAAAACCCAGTAAAATCATGGGTTTATGGCATTTATCAAGTGCCTATAAAAGTACTTTCATAGGAGAAAAAGAAAAGATACGTAAGAAAAAGAAGAGTAGCTTATGACAGTAAGAGTTTTTTTATATGGACAGTATAAACGAAAATGATTCTATTCCTGTATTATCTGAACTCTTTACAAATGTTATACAAACCAAGTTGCTTTAAAAGTTTCTTAAAAAAAGTCTGACTTCCGGGCTTTTTTGTTATTTATAAGTTTGTGATACAATTAATTGCAAAGGTTACACTATACGGAGGAGAAGAAATGTTTTACGGATTTCAATGTGAAAATGTCATCCGCAAAGCATCTGAAATAAGCCTGATAATTACCTGTTTACATAAAAATGTGAGTATTGTGACAATATCTAAGGAATCATGACAGAGAAATTCTATTGCCATGAGGAGGAACGCTGAAAGCTAAATACTCGATATGAAGAAGGCGATTTTTAATATATTGTTATCTACAGAAGGCGGCGGGTTGGAAAAACGACCTTGAATATAACTGTACCGGAAAACTTGGAGTCTTTGTCAAAAGCGATCATGAATTTTGAAAGGCCGATTACGTTTTCATCACCATTGGTTAAGGATTATGATGCCATATTGGATGAGATAATGCCGTTGTTGAGGGAACAGAGAATTGTCTTTGTGATCGATGAATTTTCGTATATTGTAAAAGAAAAACCCAGGATTTCCGCCATTCCGCAGCATGTGTTCAAGCATAGATGGAATGATTCCAAGTTCTATCTGATTTTATGCAGTTCAAATATGAGTTTTATGGAAAAACAGGTGCTTGGACATGAAGACCTTCTATATGGAAGAAGAATTGCTCAGTTTAAATTCGAGCCCTAGATTATAAAGAAACAACAGTATTTCATCCGAAACGGTCTTGCATTGATAATGTGCGGATCTATAGCATAGCAGATAGGATTCCTCACTATGTCAATAAGCTGAATATAAAGTCAGATGATGAGGTACTTTTGACAAACCTGTTTGATAGATCCAGTTATCTCTGTGAGGGGCTTGCAAATCAGCTTATGCAAGATTTTCGAGGGCCTTCGATACAATGTGATCATTAAAACAATTGAGGAGGGTGCATCAAAATTGAACTAGATCGTCACTAAAATCGGAGAGATGAAAGGAACAAGTACCATTTGTGTGAAAATATTGATCAATATTAGTGAGGAAAGAAACGCCGATCATTGAAAAACTATGCAAAAACGACATATCTTTTGGCGGATAATATCTTCCTGTTTGGGTTTCGATTTGTTCCGGCCAATATCAGGGAAATTGATTCGGAACGGATCTGAAAAACTAATTCAAAAGTCATTAAACAATATTTTTCGGATTTCAAGGAAATCACCTTTGAAAAGATGTGTCAAGATTATCTGCTTTTCTGGGCAGAAGCTCTTCCCATCGAATTTAATAAGCTGGAACAGTGGTGAGGCACGGTTCTGAAGAACAAAAACAGGTACAGAGCGATATTGGGAGAACGACCATAGAGGGGAAGGAGTAAACCATAGGTTCTTGCAAATACCGTAATGAAAAAATCGGTATGGGTAGACTGGAGTTTTTATAGACTATGCTTCTGTATTCAGAAGAGAGGTAAAGTATCACTACTATATTTTCTCCAAGGGCGGATTTAAAGAAAAGTTATGTCAAGCTACTCAGAATAGAGAAGTGACGCTTGGCAGTTTGGAAGAAATATACGTTTAAGGGATTCACTTTTTCTGCAATAGTCAATAGGTAAGTTAACTTGGGCAGCAACTCATGAAGTAATACTACTTTAAACAGCTTTGATAATCAAAAATATTGTGAAAAAATTTATAAGTTTATACAAAAAAAGAGGTGAAATATTGTCTTCTGAGTAGTACAATATCAAAGATTTAGCATTACTAGAATAAAATATGAGCATAATATCTACATTACAATAAAATCATATAATTTCCCATACAAAAGTCACAAAATCACAACAAATATCAAAATAACGCAATTGTCCCACCCCCTCCCTTTCCCTATAATAAAAATATCAAAAAAAGGAGGGGTTTTTCTATGAAAAAGAAACAACTACTAAGCATTCTTCTAACCGCTGTCATGGCGCTGTCTCTGACAGCCTGCGGCAATTCCGGCAATACCCCGCAGGAATCCGCAGCATCCAATTCCACTTCCACAACACCATCCACCGAAAGCGCCCAACCCGCAGGAACCGAAGCCGCCGATACATCATCGCAGGCCGATCCCTTCGGCAAATATGCCGATCCGCTGGAAATCCATTTTGTCCGCGCCACCGATGACACCATCGAAACCAACGTTCTCGCCAACCTTCCGGGCCAGACCCTGGAAGATAACTTCTGGCTGGATACCTACGAGGAAGAGCTGGGAATCAAAGTTGTATATGACTGGATTGTTAAAGGCGATGATGAATTCAACCAGAAGATGAACGTATCCATGGCAAGTGAAGATCTTCCCGATGTTATGTGCGTCACCTCCACACAGATGATGCAGCTTATCGATGCCGGACTGGTACAGGAAATGGGGCCTGTTTTTGAACAGTATGCAACCGATTTCACCAAAGAAGTTATGTATCAGGAAGGCGATTCTCCCTTCCTGGCAGGACAGAAGGACGGCGTGCAGTACGGCCTTCCGGTTACCGGTGGCAGCGTTGATTCCGTAGATCTTATGTGGATTCGTACCGACTGGCTTGAAAAGCTGAATCTGGATGTCCCCACGACTATGGATGAAGTGATGAACATGATAGATCAGTTTGTAAATGCTGACTTTGACGGTAACGGCCAGAAAGATACTGTAGGTATCGGCATTGCAGGAACCTCCCTTCTGGGCGGCGGTTTCGGCGGTCTGAGAGGATTTTTCAACGCTTATGGCGCATATCCCGGCATTTGGGTGGAAAAAGACGGACAGCTTGCTTACGGCGCAATTCAGCCTGAATGCAAGACAGCGCTGGCAGCTCTTCATGACATGTATGAAAAAGGCTACATTGATGCTGAGTTCGGTGTAAAAGATTCCACTAAAGCCGGTGAATCGGCAGCGGCAGGAAAATGCGGCTTTTCCTTCGGACAGCAGTGGCTTTCCCTTACTCCTTTCCAGTCCTGTAAAGACAATGATTCCGACAGCCAGTGGTCTGCATATCCGCTTCCCAGCGCAACCGGCGAGCCCTCCACAGCTCAGGCGGATTTGGGAACCAACAGATGGATTGCTGTAAATAAGAATTTCGAGAATCCGGAAGCTGTTGTTAAGATGATTAATCTGTTTATCGAAAAATGCTGGGGAGAAACAGGAGATAACGGAAAATACTATGCGCCTCCGGAAGCGGAAGGTGTATGGAAGCTTTCTCCTATCCAGTGTTCCATGCCCGAAAAGAATCTGCAGGCTTATCTGGATATTGAAGCCGCCCGTCAGTCCGGGGATGCGTCTTCCCTTACCGGAGAGGCCAAATCTATTCAGGATAAGCTGGACAGCTATTATTCAGGAAGTGACGAAGGCTTTGCTTTATGGGGATGGGAGAGAATCTACGGACCTGCGCCCAGTTCCTATTCTTCCATTAATGAGATGAATGAAAGCGGCCGTATCATGATTAACAAGTTTGTAGGCGCGCCGACGGAAACAATGACAGAGAAGCTTTCCACGCTGGAAACCATGCGTGATGAAATCTACACTAAAATCATTATCGGCGAATCCTCTATTGATGATTTTGATACCTTTGTGGCAGATTTCAATAAATTAGGCGGAGATGATATGACAGCGGAAGTAAATGAGTGGTATTCCTCTGTGAAATAAGCAGCTTCGTAAGAATAACGGGTACCAGACCATGCGGCCCATCGGTTTTATGCCGGGCCGCATGGGATTTCTTACCAAAAGGGTTAAAGGAGTGGGAGAATATGGCGGCTTCTAAGATAAATCACAAAAAAAAGCATGTGCTCAAGAGGGAGCTTCCTCTGCACATGATGCTCGTACCGGGAATTATTTTCACTTTTATATTTTGTTATATCCCTATGGCAGGTATGGTAATTGCATTTCAGAAATTCATTCCGGCCAAGGGGCTGTTCGGGGATCAGAAATGGATTGGCCTCGATAACTTTACATATCTCATCAACATGCCGGGAGCGATGTCAGCCTTAAGAAATACCGTTGTCATTGCTTTTTTTAAAATCGTATTGGGGCTTGTGGTTCCCATTACGGTGGCGATATTGCTTAATGAAGTGCGCTCCAGCAAATTCCGGAGAACAGTACAGACTGCCATTTACCTTCCTTATTTCCTTTCCTGGGTAGTTCTTGGCGGCGTTATGATAGATATTCTTTCCCCTTCCCAGGGGATTGTGAACCAGGTCCTGAATCTGTTCGGTATTGATTCTATCTTTTTCCTGGGAAGCAATAAATGGTTTCAGCCCACAATTATCATGACTGATGTATGGAAAGGCTTTGGCTTTGGCACGGTAGTATATCTGGCAGCCATCACGGGGATTGATCTCAGTCTTTATGAAGCGGCAACCATGGACGGAGCAAACCGGTTTCAGAAAATGTGGCATGTAACGCTGCCGGGTATCCGCATGATTGTGGTATTGATGTGTGTCCTGGCTCTGGGAAATGTGCTGAATGCAGGATTCGATCAGGTACTGAATCTGTACAGTCCTCAGGTTTATGAAACAGGCGATATTATTGATACCTTTATCTACCGCATAGGGCTGATTGATGCCCAGTTTGGCCCGGCGACTGCGATGGGTGTGTTCAAGTCGGCAGTTTCCTGTCTGTTCATATCGGTTTCTTATTACGTTGCCTATAAGTTTTTTGATTACCGGATATTCTGACAGTGGAAACGGGAGGTAGACCAAGATGATACAAAATAAGAAGAAAAAAGGGGCGGTCACGGTCAGGGAATCCGTTGGCTCCCGGATTTTTACCATAGTAAATACCCTTATACTGGTTTTTCTGGCGTTGATCTGTATTCTGCCGTTAATCAATATCCTGGCAGTTTCCTTAAGCTCCAATGCCGTGGCTACGGCAGGTCTTGTGAAGCTGGTGCCGGTGGAATTCACACTGAAATCCTATGAATATGTGGCAAAGAGGGCAGCGTTCTGGAAATCGCTGGGGGTGACAGTCATCCGCTGTCTTCTGGGTGTTTCCCTGAATGTGCTGATGTGTGTTCTTACGGCCTATCCGCTGTCAAAGGATAACAGCAAGCTGCGGATGCGGACCGGATATACCTGGTTCTTTTTTATCACCATGCTGATCAATGCGGGGCTGATTCCCTGGTATATGACGATAAAAAGTGTACATCTGCTGGGAACCATATGGGCGCTGGTCCTTCCCGGCGCGGTTCCGGTATTCAGCGTGGTGCTGATGCTGAATTTTTTCCGGGCGATTCCGGAGGAACTGGAAGAAGCGGCATTTATGGACGGCGCGAATCATTGGAATATCCTGGCGAGGATTTATATTCCTCTTTCCAAGGCCAGTATAGCCACGATTTGTCTGTTCGCCCTGGTTTATCATTGGAATTCCTGGTTTGACGGGATTATCCTGATGAATAAGCCCACCCAGTATCCTCTGCAGAGCTACCTGCAGACAATAATCATACAGGGGGACACCTCTGTAAACAGTACCACCGACTGGCAGACCATGGCACTGGTTTCAGACAGAACGGTGAAGTGCGCGCAGATTTTCCTGTCCACTCTGCCTATTGTGGCGGCCTATCCATTTTTACAGAGGTATTTTGTAAAAGGTATGGTAATGGGATCCGTAAAGGGATAGAATAGTAAAAAATGCATGGGGAGGCCGTGGAGATGTTTAAATCGAAAACATTCAGAAAGATGTTGATTTCCATTACCCTGGTATGTTTTTGTTTTTATGGAATCGGTCTCTTCAGCAACCTATACAGCCGCAGGGTGCTGGCAAATCAGATACAGGATACTCTGGATTCCAAGGTTCGTTTTTGGGAAGAACAGCTGGAGCAGGAAGTGACAAGCCTTCTGCTCACCCAAAGCAGCCTGACGGATGACAGCAACCTTCTGAAGCTTCATGTGATGTGGGACAGCATGAGCAGCTATCAGAGAAATGAAGCCATTAAGCAGTTTTCCTACCGGCTTCTCAATATCAAGGTGCTTCATGGAATCGCGGCCTCGATAAACACATATTTTCCGGAACGTCGAATGGTAGTCAGTGCGGATGCCCTCATTCTGGATGAGTATGAAGAGGATATATTTGAAGGATATGAGCAGTTTTATCTTACGGAAGAGGGAGATATCTGTCTGACTGTTTATTTTCCCTTTTATGGAAGTCCGCGGGAAGATGAACTGCCCCATTATTATATCCGTACCACCATCACCCCCTATACGCTGCAGGATACGCTGTCGGAAATGCTGGGTGAAGACGAGGGGATTCTTTTTCTTATGGACGCGGAAGAAGGAAGGGTATTGGCGGGATCCGGGAAAAAGCTCATGGAAGATGTGGCGGAAACACCGGTTTTAAATGCGGTCAGAAAGCAGCTGACAGAGGCGGAAGACGAGGAAATGATCCATGTATCGGAGGATGGTTTCGCTTCCGGATGCCTGTTTCCCAAGCTGGGTGTCTGGCTGGTTTACTGCTATCCGGACAGGATTCTCGAAGAGCCGCTGGATTTTTTCGGGATATTTAATATTGCACTGACTGTGCTTGCACTTGTTCTGCTTGTGAGCTATGCTTGGTATGCGAGAAAATCCTTTGCAAAGCCGCTGGATAAAATTATGCAGGCTATGGAGGATTTTCAGGATAAGGAAAGCTTTTTGATAGAAGAGCAGGATCGGGATGACAGGGATGAGTTGACTGTAATATACCACCGGTATAATAAAATCGTAAAAAAGACGGAAAGCCTTATCCGGGAAAATCTGGATTCCAGGTACAGGGTACATATCGCGGAACTGAGGCAGTTACAGTACCAGATACAGCCGCATTTTCTGTATAACAGCATTTTCCTGATTTACCGGATGGCGCGGATGGATGAAAACGAAACGATGGCCGAGTATGCCGAACATCTGGGGAAATATTATCAGTATATTACCCGGGTGGGAAATTCCATGGTAAAGGTGAGACAGGAGATCAGCCACATAGAGAATTATCTGGCCATACAGGAAACCCGGTTCGGAGAGCGGATCCGGGCATTCCTGGGGGATACGCCGGAGGCGGTAAAGGATATGGATATTATGCCGCTGATTTTACAGCCTCTGGTGGAAAATGCATATGAGCACGGGATGAAGGATTGTATGCGGGATGGACAAATATGGATTTCCATGTGTTATGAATCCGGAATTTTCAGTTTTACAGTGGAAGATAACGGGCCGGGAATGTCGGAGGAAGAACTGATCGGGGTATGTCGGAAAATGGAAGAAGGAACGATTGAAACGGAAGAAATCCATGCTATTTCCAACACGAATATCCGGTTGAAGCTTCATTATGGGGAGGGGAGCGGCCTGACCTTTGAAAACAGGGAGGAAGGCGGATTCCGGGTTACAGCCCGTATACTTTTGGGAGAAGGACAGAATCATGGATAGTATAAAATGCAGCCGGGCGGAGACAGGGCCGGAGGGTGACAGGGAACGTGGGGGAAAGCCATGGTATAATCTTCTGATTGTGGATGACGAACCTCTGATCCTGGAAAGTCTTTATCATATGCTGGTGAAGCGGTATGGCAGGAAATTTCTTATTTACCAGGCGGCTTCTGCGGATGAAGCATTAGAGCAGTTTAAAAGCATCCGTGTGGATCTCCTGATGACGGATATCCGTATGCCCGGTATGGACGGGCTTTCTCTTGTCAGGATCGTGGAAAAGGAATGGCCGGATTGTCTTACGGTATTTCTTACAGGGCACAGTGAATTTGAATATGCAAGACAGGCCGTGAGCAGCAGGACGATAGGATATGTGCTGAAGCTGGATGGGGACAGGGCTATTGAAGAAATAATCGATAAGGCCTACGACAGGCTGGAGCGGGAATATGAGGAAAAAAGCAGGTATCTGAAAATGAGCGCTTCCTGGCAGGAAGCGGCGCCGCTTCTGCGGCAGGATATCCTGAAGCAGATGATTACTACGGAAAAATGGACGGAAAAGAGGAAGAACTCCCTGTACCAGAAAATCCAGGCATCCGGCATGGAGCTTTCTATGGATGAAAGTTTTCTGATAGCAGCGATATCCATGCCGCCGATAGAAAATGTTCAGAAAATGGAGTGTGAACCGGCGGCATTGCCGCCGATGGAAAACGTTCAGAAAATGGAATGTGAACCGGCAGCATTGCCGCCGGTGGAAAACCCTCAGCAGCTGTCCGAAGAGGAAATATCTTGCGGCAATGTCTGGAATGCAGTCACGATGAGCCGGATTCAGTCTGTCATCATTGAGAGCCTGAAATATGCTTTTCATGCGTATTCTGCATCAGTCTCCACCCATCTTTTTCTGCTGCTTGCCCAGTCGGAGGACAACAGACCCCAGAGGCTGAAGGGATTTTTGGAGATCGCGCTGTCCATGTGTGAACGTATGGGGCTGAAAGCGCCGCAGATATATCTTTATGAAGAACAGACGGATTTGGAAGGGCTGACGGATGCCTTTTCCGTATTGGGAAGAAAACGGTTTGAACTTACCGGAGAAGGGGAAATTATCCTCTGCGGAAGGGATGCGGCCCTGTCTGACTATACATGGCGTGAGGAAGGCCCTGTCATGGGTCGTTTTAATGTGGAAAAGCTGTCGGAAAGCCTAAGCTATGGAAATGCCGCGGATTTCAGGCTTATTATGGAAGAGGTTAAGCAAAATACGCCGGAAGGAAATCCTGCGGCACAGATAGCGGTGTATACCACCTTTGCATCCCTGCTGCTTCAGGCGATATTGAATTATCTGCCTGAGGAAAGCATGCTGCTTACCCACCGTAATCTGGGACAGATAGCGAATTACAGCGCGCACAGAGGCTTCCTGGATGCCTGCCGCTGCCTGGAAGGGCTGGCGGATGAGTACTTCCGATGCAGGGAGGCGGTTCATGAAAATTCCGATCATTATATAGTACATAAGGTGAATGCGTATATTATGGAGCATCTGTCGGAGGATTTGTCCATGACTGTGATAGGGGAAGTGGTGGGGCTGCATCCTTCCTATCTGTCCAGGCTGTATAAAAAAGTAACAAACCTGTCGCTGGGGCAGTATATCACAGCCAGAAGGCTGGATTTGGCCAGGGAGCTTCTGGCGGATCCCTGCCTGAGAACACAGAGCATTGCGGAACAGACAGGGCTGAATACAGCGTCATATTTCACTCATTTCTTTAAAAAGAATACAGGAATGACACCTCAGGAATACAGAAACCAGCTGATGGAAGGATTATCTTACCAGGGCGGCGACCAGGAATGCTGCCGGTAAAAGACAGAAAGGGAGGATGAAAGATCATGTGTATTATGTGGGAGAGCAAAGGGAATAAGACCTTATTCCGGCTGAATGGAGAAGAGGCGCTGTTAATTGTGACTCCGGAAGGAATGACGGATACCTTCGAAGAAAAAGAAGAGGGCGTATTTTTATGGCACAGGACGACGGAGGAGCCGGTGGTTTCCATGTGTATGGAGGCTGAAACACTGTTCATACCGGAACACACTATGGTCCCGGCTGTTTCCTATGACGGGAACCCATGGGGAAAGGATCACGAGTACAAGGGACTGGAAAAAGATGGAGCGGCCTATTCCTATGCCTTTCATCGCTGTGCTGTACCCGGAGCGACCTGTTCCTGGAATGAAGAACTGGGAGCTGCGCTGTTCGGCACAGGATCCTGTTCGGGGAGTATGCAGAAATCAGCGGAAGGTCATATTCATCACCGTGTCCTGTGGCCGGAGGTAGAAGGACCGCAGGTGCTTTATTCCGATTGCTGGGGACCGGCTTTCAGGGGAACAATGGAGCCTTCTTCTTCTTTTACCGCGTGGATATGCATAGGTGAGGGAAAAGGTGCGGCAAAGAAAATGCTTCATACAGCATGGAAACAGGAGTATGCAGCTAAAAAGCCTGTGCGGAAAACAGAGGAGGTCTGGAAGCTCAGTTCAGATTATGCTCGTTTATTATATACAGAAGATGAGGACGGGCTTCGCGCTTTCAGCATTGGGTTTACCTGGAATGGAAAGGAATGGGTGAAACGGCCCGACTTTAAATATGAAATTGGGTGGTGCGGGCAGAATGCTTCTTTAGCGCTCTCGCTTTTATACGATTATCAGATGAACGGCAGGGAGGAATCCCTTCGATATGGGACTGCAGTCCTGGACAGCTGGGTGGAAAAAGCAAGAAGCAAAGAAGGGCTGCTCCTTACGCGGTATGATCCGGAGGATTCCCTTATCGATGCCTGTAATCTGGGAACGGCGGGACAGCAGTTTTTTGAAGCATACGATCAGGCGAAAAGAATGGGACTGGATAAAAAGAACTGGCTGGATGCCGCTTTTGAAATCTGTGAATTCGCCATGTCCAGACAGCGTCTGGACGGCGGTATCGGCATGAGCTGGAACAGAGACGGTTCCCCCCATGAGCTGAAGGGAACGGCCGGAGTCTTTTTAATCCTGCCTTTGGCGGAAGCCTTTCTGCGTACCGGTGAGGACAGATATAGTATTGCTGCTGTAAGGGCTTATTCTTACTATTACAGGGAATTCGCCAATAACGGCTATGGAACAAGCGGGGCGCTGGATACCTGCTGTATCGATAAAGAGTCGGTGATTCCTCTTTTAAAAGGCGGGCTGCTTATGTACAGGGCAACCGGTTTTGATAAATATCTGGAGATGGCGGAGGAAGCGGCCTGGTATCTGTCTACCTGGCAGTGGCATCAGACAGTGAAATATCCTGCGGATACGGTGCTCGGGAAAATGGGATATGATACCTTCGGAGGAACGGCGGTTTCCACCTCCCACCATCACCTGGATCCCTTTGCGCTCTGTTATGTGCCGGATTTGCTTGAACTTTCTGAACGAACTGGCAGGGAGGAATGGAAGCAGAGAGCCCTTGCCATATGGAGAAACGGGGTTCAGGGGATTTCAGATGGGACAATGCAGCTGATGCAGGCAGGACCCAGACCGGCGGGAAGCTGTGATGAAGGGATTCTTCACACACGGTGGGGTAATTACAAAACGGATTGTGAGAATGGCAGCTGGGGCAGTATTTTCAGTGTGACTCAATGGCTCGTTGCATGGCCCTGTGCATTCCGGCTGGAAGTACTTAGAAAATGCGGCAACTGGAATTTACTGGATGGCTTATTTTAATGGGGGAAAGTGTAATGATTCAATGGAAGAAAAAAGGATTGGATACCTGTTTTTATAAAGACGGGCTGCAATTGGCAAGGGCCATAGGAGCGGAAGGCTGTGAGGACAGTTTTGAAGAAATAGAAACCGGTGTATTCTGCTGGAAAAGGAAATGCCGTCCTGCGGTACGCATGGTTATGGAGCTGCGTGCGGCATATTCTCCGGATTTTACCATGATTCCGGGAGTCAATTATAACGGCAACGGGTGGGGAACCTTTTGTGAGTATACCTCAGATCGGTATCATGGGGAACCCTGGCAGTACGGATGGCACAGGGCGTCTGTGGCGGCTATGACCTATTCGGAGAAGGAGCTGGAAGGAAATTTGATCAGCGTCGCTTTATTCGGAGAAGAAAACGGCGGCAACAGCTGCCAGCTATTTGAAGACAATGGGGAAGAAGTGCACCGTATCTGCTGGCCGGAGACGGAAAGCCCGAAAGCCTTGTACTTGTACAGGCTGGGTGAAGCATGGCATGGCAGCATGGAACCGAAGGATACCTTTATTTCCTATATAGTACTGGAGGAAAACGGAAAAGCTAAATTCGGTTATCGCAGGGCTTTGGATGCCGCATGGAAGCTGAACGACAGGGAGCGGCCGCTTCCTCTTTCTCAGGAAGAGGTCTGGGAAGCAGGCATTGCCTATGCAAAGACACTCTACACGGAGGAAGAGGATGGCTTCTGCGGTTTTAATATCGGATTGGCATGGGAGGGAAATGTATGGAAAAAACGGGAGGTGAATAAATACGAGATCGGCTGGTGCGGCCAGAACGGGATGCTGGCGAATGCCCTGTTATGTGAGGCGCTTCATTCCGGTGATAAGGAAGCGGAGACAATGGGATTCGGGGTATTGGACAGCTGGCTGGAGAAAGCCATGCTGCCGGTTGGAGTGGCAGCCAGTTATTATGATCCGGGACAGGACAGATATCTGGAGGCCTGCGATTTGGGAACGGCAGGTCTTGCCTATTTCGAAGCCACCCAGCTTTCTGAAAAGCTTGGAAGGAACGGCGGAAAATATCTCCGGGCCGCTTATCAGATCTGTGATTTCGCTGTCAGGGTACAGGACGGGAACGGCCGGTTTGCAAAATGCTGGCATGAGGACGGCAGCGTTGCCATAAGGGAGGGTACTGTCGGTGCATTCCTGGTGCTGCCTCTGCTGGAAGGCTATTGGCAGTCCGGGGATGAGAGCTACTTAAAAGCAGCCATAAAAGGAACCAAAATATATCTGGAAGAATTAAAGACCCATGGTTTTACCACAGCCGGTGCGCTGGATATTTTCTCTATTGATAAGGAATCCGGGATTCCGCTGCTGAAAGCGTCGACAAAGCTTTACCGGCTGACAGGGGAGAAGGAGTGGCTGGAGGCTGCCAGGGACAGCGCCTGGTATCTTTCCACCTGGCAGTATACCCATACCTGTCATTTCGGCCCGTCCTGCATACTGGGGCAGACCGGTTATGATTCTTTCGGCGGCACGCTTGTATCCACCGTCCACGAGGGAATTGATCCCTTTGCCCTCTGCTATGTTCCCGAACTGTATCAGCTGTGGAAAGAGACAGGGGAAGAGCGTTGGCTGCAAAGAGCCAGGGCAATCTGGAGAAATGGCTGTCAGCATATATCGGACGGAACCCTGGTCATTGACGGCAAACAAAGGCCGAAGGGCAGCCAGGATGAAAGCTATACGGTGACGAGGCAGGGAACCCATGGAAGGAAAGTTGATCCGGAAGCTCTAAGGCCGGATTCCATCGGAATCGCTTCCCAGTGGCTGGTGGCCTGGCCCGGATCCTTCCGCATGGAAGTGCTGAGGCGTCTGAAGGATGAAGCGGAAATGTGGAACTGAATAAATATATGCATGTACATATGTCTCGTTGGAAGCAGGAATATAAAGAGAAAAGGAAGAGCAGCTTATGACAGAACAAGGTAGATATTTTTATGTTGACAGTATAAACGGAGATGATTCCTGTTCCGGTTTTACACCGGAGGAAGCCTGGAAGAGTCTGGAAAAGGTAAATGAACTGATTTTTCAGCCGGGGGATCACATCCGTTTCCGCAGAGGCGGAGAATGGCACGGCATGCTTCGTTTTCAGGGAAACGGAAGCGCCTGGTCGCCCATTGCAGTGGAAGCCTATGGGGAAGGAGGGATGCCCCAAATACATGGTGACGGATGTTATGCGGCAGTTTTGCTGGAAGGCGTCAGCCATTGGAGGGTAAAGGAACTGGCCGTGACAAATGAGGCCGAAACCCGCAGCGTACGCCAGGGAATCTGCATCTGCGGCAGCCCGCAGGGGATCACAGAAGATATTGTGATTGAAGGCTGTGAAATCAGCCGTGTTGCCGGTGAAAACCGGAGAGCGAGGGATGTATACCAAAGTATGTACTGGAACTCCGGAATTTATGTGACCATGCCCGGACGTTCTTCGGATAAGAACCATCTCCATGATATTATTATCAGCAACAATTACGTGCATGATGTGCTCACCAGCGGCATTCGTGTAAACCAGCAGGAAGATTTTATCAACGATATCCATCATACGCATGTGGTGGTGAGAGGAAACCGGATTGAAAGAACCGGAAGCGACGGAATCATTGTAGCCAACTGTATTTCCCCTCTGATAGACGGAAATGTCTGCCTGAATGCAGGGGCGTTGGGAAGTCTGGAGGATACCAGGCTGATTGCCGGCATCTGGGTATGTGCTGTCTCGGATGCCCTGATTCAGCGCAATGAGGTGGGAGGTACCCGTCTGTTTGAAAATGACGGTACAGCCTTTGATACGGATTGGGGAACCGCAGGTGATACCATTTTCCAGTACAATTATACGCACGATAACCAGGGCGGCTTCTGGCTGGACTGCATGGGAATCAACCGGAACCGGGAATGCGGAAAAACAATACTGCGCTATAATATCAGCATTGATGACAAACGCTGCCTGATCCAGGATGATTACGGCCTGCCCGCCCATCTTTACGGAAATTTATTTATAAACAGTGAGGAAGGTCCTCTGATCTGCTGTCACAAGGAAGGAGAATCCCATATCTTCCGGAATAATATATTCCATTTCGCCGGCAGACCGGCAAACGGATGGCAGAAATCCTCTTTCCAAAGGAATTGGTATAGCGGCAATACCGGATTCCCGGAAAGCGACAGGGAAGCGTCCGGAGATGTCCCTTTCTGCTTTTCCGGCCTGCTGGATAATAAGCCGGTTTCCAGGGAAGAATGCGAAAAATTCTGGAACCTTCTCGCGGCCCTTGAAGATGAATAATTCCGGCATGTAAGATTGTTTGTTATGGGTATAAATGATAAGTTTTTATAAACGATAATACGTTTAAATGATTGCTTAATATTTCATTGTTAATATAGACTTTACAAATACCTTATGCTATAATACCCCTACGGGAGGTGATAATAAGAGATGTCGGATAATGAAATACTTCAGCAAATATTGGCTGTTACCCAGTCTTTAAAAGCAGATGTGAGCTCTTTAAAAACAGATGTTGGATCATTAAAAGCAGATGTGAGCTCCTTAAAGACAGATGTGGGAACTTTAAAAACAGATGTAAGCTCCTTAAAGACAGATGTGGAGTCCTTAAAAACAGACATGAAGACTGTTAAGTCGGATGTGCAGGATTTAAAGTCAGATGTCCGGATGCTGAAGACAGATATGCAGGATACGAAACATCGGATTACCTCTCTGGAATTGACATTGGAAAATGAGACCAACCGCAATATCCGCCTTATAGCAGAAGGCCATTTGGATTTAGGCAGGAAACTGGATCAGGCGCTGATGGTTGAAAATCAAAAAGAAATGCTGCTTATTCGTGTAAATACGCTCGAAAATGAAATGCGTAAATTAAAAGAACAGATGGTTACCACATCCTGAAAATAAATCAATACTATCGGGAATGTAAATCCTTAAAAAGAATTTGCATTCTCTTTTTTTGCAAATAAATAGGAATGGTTCAGGTCTGTCTGAACTTTTACAGAAAATATAAGAAACAGCATCATTTTAAATAACCTGCTTGATTTATTCTTCATGTCTGGATAAAATAAAAAATAGGTCTATAGTAATATGAGATTTGAAAAAAATGAGTTGACGGGGGATAATCCTTTGAATTACAAAAAAATGAAAAACCTCTTTCTGAGACAATCTTATCTGGATTCATGGGAAGACTATGAGAACAGCCTGAGAAAGCCCAGCTTTATCAAATGGGATTACATCATCCTTACTGCGTCCAATGAAGAACAGGCGCGTACGTACCGGGAACAGATCGACTACAGGCTGGCCCAGGGGCTGCTTCCCGCAGGAACGCACTATGCGGTGCTTCCCGATCCGGATGGCAAGCGGGTGGGATCCGGCGGCGCAACCTTCCATGTCCTGAAATATATTGCGGAAAAAGAACAGCAGGAGAGCGCGGCTAATCTGTTTAAGAACCGCCGTATATTGGTAATTCATTCAGGAGGAGACAGCAAAAGGGTTCCTCAATACTCGGCCTGCGGCAAACTCTTTTCCCCGGTACCAAGGCAGCTGCCCAACGGTTATGCATCCACGCTGTTTGACGAATTCATAATCGGGATGTCAGGCGTTCCCTCCAGAATCCCCGAGGGAATGCTGATTTTATCCGGGGATGTGCTTTTGCTTTTTAATCCTCTGCAGATTGATTTTAACTATCATGGGGCAGCGGCTATTTCTATGAAGGAAAATGTATTGACCGGTAAGGATCATGGCGTTTTCCTGAATGATGGCAATGACTATGTCGGTCAATTCCTGCATAAGCAAAGCGAAGAACGTCTGCGGGAGCTTGGAGCGGTGAACGGACAGGATAATGTGGATCTGGATACCGGGGCCGTGATAATGGATTCCGATCTCCTTTATGCCCTCTTCAGCCTTATCAGTACAGACGGCCGTTTTGATTATGATAAATTCAGGGAATTTGTCAATGAAGAAGCCAGAATCAGCTTTTATGGTGATTTCCTGTATCCTTTGGCCCGATCCTCCACATTAGAGCAGTATTACAGGGAGGCCGCGGAAGGAACGATAAATGATAAGCTTCTCGCCTGCCGCAGGAAAATATGGGAGGTGCTGTCGCCTTATTCCATGAAGCTGCTGTGCCTGTCTCCCGCAGAATTTATCCATTTCGGAACAACCACGGAGCTGCGCAGGCTTGTGACCGCTGATGTGGAAGATTATGAATTCCTGGACTGGAAAAAGCAGGTGGCTACGACCGCGCCGGAACAGGCTCTCTATGCCGCGCATAACAGCTACGTGGGCAAGCGTGCCAGGGTTTCGGCAGGAGCATATCTGGAAGACAGCTATATTCTGGATGAAACGCAGATCGGACAGGGGAGTGTAATCTCCAATGTAAAACTGAGAAATGTGTCGGTTCCTGATCATGTGGTGCTTCATGGCCTGCGTCTGCTGGACGGAAGATATGTTATAAGAATTTACGGCGTGGAGGATAATCCAAAGGGAACCCTGGAAAAAGGCGCCGGCTTTTTGGGAACAAGCCTTCAGGCGTTTTTGGAAAAGAATGGTTTGACGGAGGAGGATATATGGGAAAACGGGGAGCATTATTTATGGTTCGCCGCTCTTTACCCTGCGGCGGATACGATGGAAGAGGCTATCAGGTTATCCCTGATCGTAAAACGGATGGCGGACGGCGCGGCTTCGTCCGAAGAGAGGGAAGAATGGAAAAAGGCGGATCGGAAAAGCCTGTATTCCAGCTTTAATGAAGCGGATGTCCTGGCTATCAGCAGATGGCAGCATGAGCTGGAAAGCCGTATCCTTGCCAGCAAATTTGTCTGGGCCATTGAGGGCGGAAGCTATTACAAGGATGCTCTGGGGGTATTCGGCGCTCACGGCATCAGCTCCGATATTTATGAGATGCTTCTGGAGGATGCCGAGAAAGCGGCATTTTCCCTGAAAATACGTATTTACTACGCACTTGCCCAGTATATGAAGGAAAAACGAATCACCTTCCATGGAAAGGGATATGATTCTCTGGAGGCCATGTGTTTTGGAACGATTCAGAAAACCATTTATGACAGTGCGGCGGCGAAGCTGCCATCCAGCCAGGATTACCGCATTGCCAGGGATGAGGTAGCCGTAGAACTTCCTGTGCGCGTGAATTGGGGCGGCGGGTGGACGGATACGCCTCCTCACTGCAATGAAAGAGGAGGTGCGGTGCTCAATGCCGCATTGAAGCTGAACGGCATATATCCCATTCAGATCCGGGTAAAGCGTCTGGAACAGCTGCATGTGGAATTTGCCAGTACGGATATCGGGGCGTCAGGCAGCGTGGAAACCGTGGAAGAAATTCAGGACTGCCATAATCCTTATGATTCCTTTGCCCTTCATAAAGCGGCGCTTATAGCCTGCGGCATTATTCCTCTGCAGGGAGGAAATCTGGAAGAAATCTGCCGCCGTCTGGGCGGAGGCATCAGCCTTTCCACCAGAGTAGTGGGAATCCCGCAGGGCTCAGGACTGGGAACCAGCAGTATCCTGTCCGGAGCTTGTGTGAAGGGGCTTTTTGAGTTCCTGGGCAGGGAAACGTCGGAAGAGGAGATTTATGATATTGTTCTGAATATGGAACAGATTATGAGCACGGGCGGAGGCTGGCAGGATCAGGTCGGCGGGCTGAGTCCGGGGATTAAATTCATTACTTCCATGCCCGGGATTGATCAGAAAATCAAGGTGGAGAAGGTACAGCTCTCCGATAAAATGAAGAAGGAACTGCAGGAACGTTTTGTACTCGTTTATACCGGACAGCGCAGGCTGGCCCGTAATCTGCTCCGTGATGTGGTGGGAGGCTATCTGGGAGGACGTCCGGAATCCATTGATGCCCTGGAAAAAATGCAGAATCTGGCCGTTCTGATGAAGTTTGCCCTGGAAAGAGAGAACCTGGATGCTTTTATGGATCTGCTGAACCAGCACTGGGAGCTTTCCAAGCAGCTGGATGCCGGGTCAACCAATACCTGTATTGAACAGATTTTTATGGCATGTGAAGATATGATAGATGCGAGATTCATTGCAGGGGCAGGCGGGGGAGGCTTCCTTCAGATGATTCTGAAAAAAGGAATTACAAAAGAGATGCTGAAAGACCGGCTTCATGAAATATTCCAGGAAAGCGGCGTGGATGTCTGGGACAGTACCTTTGTATAAAGAATAAGGAAATGCAGAGAGCGGGAAGGTTTATCTTTCCCGCTTTTTGCATTTCTGATCCAGAAGCTTTTTCGCATCCTCCAGATGTTCACGGCATAAAATCCGGTAATGAATCCATCCGCCGTCACCGCATGGATATTTACCGTCAATAACTTCTTTCGTATAAGGCAGCAAATCATCATAAACAGCCTCATACTGTCTGTTATCCATTCTCAGCATCAGTTCAAAGGCCTGATCCTCGGCGAAAATATCACAGATATGTTTACTTTTTATGCTGTGCTTGACGCCCCATCCGTAGCTGTTCCCATAGGGAAAACGGATTAGAGTCTGTGTGTTCCATTCTTCCGTAAGATAGCTGTTCAGTTCCTGAAACAGAGTTCCGTTGGCACCGCAGTAAGCGATTAAGTCCTCCATGGAAGGGACTTCCTGTTTGTTCAGCATTTTTTCATACATAGGCGGCCTCCTGTATTTTCTTATTCGCATTTTAATTCAGTATAGCATAATAAAGCTGACAACAGGTGTCATATTATTTATTTTCCTTTACAAATTATTTTATTTATGATAGGATTCTATTACCGACCGACAATCTGTCGGTAGGTAATGAAAAGAGAACAAATTTTGCTGTTCGTATAGGAATATGTGATTGTATACACAGACAGGAGAATACAATGAGAGTGGTAAAGGAAGCGGAAGAGCGCAGAAATGAAATACTGGATGCGGCGGATATGCTTTTTGCCGACAAGGGCTTTGATAACACAAGTACCAGCGATATTCTGGAGAAGGTGGGTATTGCCAGAGGGACTCTGTATTATCATTTTAAGTCAAAAGAGGATATTCTGGATGCCCTGATCAAGCGCTGTCAGGAACAGATAATAAACGCTGCCGGGGAAATTGCCGCGGATAAGGGGATTCCGGTGCCCCGTCGCATTACCGGTGTGGTACGCGCCATGAGTATCAGCCATGACAGCGGTAAGGAGATGAAGAAACAGATGCATAAGCCGCAGAATGCACTGATGCACCAGAAGTCTCAGGCGGCTGTGCTGAAGGGTGTGACACCTATTCTTACGGAGGTGGTGCAGGATGGCATCAGGGAAGGACTGTTTTCCACGCCTTATCCCCGTGAATGTATGGAAATGCTGCTGGTGTATGCCGGAACCGTATTTGACGATATGATGGACGATACACAGGAAGTACAGGAACAGCGTATCCGCGCTTTTATCTTTCATGCGGAGAGAATGCTTGGAGCGGAAAGCGGCAGCCTTGAGCCGGATATGCTGCAGATGTTCACAGACGGGCCCGCTGCCTGCCATGACAGCTGTCCTGCCGTATCAGGATAAGGCTGTCAGAGGACTTGAATATGCGTTCAGGCGCGTGGATAGGAGTTGGAATGATATTTAAAATAATCCGTAATGATCTGACTAAAAATAAGATAATTACGCTTGCAGCCACTGTATTTATTGCCGCTGCGGCTTTGCTTGTTTCGCTGTCCGCGATTCTCGCCATTGATCTGGCGGGAGCGGTGGATGCTTTAATGGAGCAGGCGCAGACACCTCATTTTATGCAGATGCACACAGGAGATTTCAGCCGTGAAGCCCTGGAACAGTTTGCTGCGGAAAATGAAAATGTGGAGAGCTTTCAGATAATGCCGTTCCTGAATGTGGAGGGCGGAAAGATCTGGTTAGGAGGTAACACGCTGTCGGGCACCACGCAGGATAACGGACTCACCATACAGGGAACAAATTTTGACTACCTGCTTGATTTGGACGGAAACCGGATACAGCCACAGGAAGGGGAAATATATGTACCGGTCTGCTATATGCGCGATAATACGGCAAGTCTGGGAGAGACTGCCGATATCGGAGGCATTTCATTCCGTATAGCCGGTTTTTTGCGTGATTCCCAGATGAATTCCATGCTGTCCTCATCCAAACGTTTTCTGGTGAATCCCAGTGATTATGAGAAAGCGGCAGGCCTGGGGAAGGAAGAGTATCTGATAGAATTCAGGTTGAAGGAGGGCACGGACCCGTCCGCCTTTTCCAATGCTTATACGGCGGCGGGCCTTCCCGCAAACGGCCCTGCGATTACGTATCCCCTTATAAAAATGATCAATGCCATGTCGGATGGCATTATGATCGGTTTGCTTCTGCTGGTAAGTATTCTGGCGGTGCTCATTGCCCTGCTGTGTATCCGTTTTACCCTTTTGTCCCAGATAGAAGAGGATTACCGGGAGATAGGAGTAATGAAAGCCATCGGCATCCGGATTTCCGGCATGAAACAGATTTATCTCATAAAATATGCGATATTGGGCGGCACAGGCTGTCTTGCCGGTTTTCTTTTTTCCCTGCTGCTGCGGGAACCAATGCTGGGAAGTATCAGGCAGAACATGGGGGATGCGGGAAAAGGCTCCCTCTCTCTGGCAGCCGGATTCTGCGGTGCTGCGATCGTTTTGGCGGTTATCCTTATTTTTGTAAACAGGGTGCTGAATCGTTTTCGTAAGATATCACCCTCCCGGGCCATCGGCTTTGGCTTTGAGGAAGAGTCGGGCGGAACCTCCGGCCGTTTTTTCCACAGAATCAGCCGCCTGCTTGGAGTGAATGCGGCCTATGGCCTGCAGGACGTTGTATCCCGGAAAAAGATATATGCGACTATTCTGGCCGTGCTTGTTTTCGCAGTGTTCATCGTTGTCGTCCCCCGGAACCTGTACAGTACTATTGCGGACGAAAGCTTTTCCACTTATATGGGAATCGGGGACTGTGATCTGCGGATGGATATCCAGCAGACGGATGCTGTTGCGGAAAAGGCCGGAAGAATAGGGGAGGAACTGGAAAAAGACAATTCGGTTGCCGGTTATACGGTGCTTCATACCAAAAACTTCACTTTGAAGAATGCGGACGATGAGGAAGAGAGCATCAAAATAGAATTCGGCGACCATAAAGCATTCCCTGTAACCTATGCGAAAGGCGATGCCCCTGTTTCGGAGAATCAAATCGCCCTTTCCGCCCTTTTGGCAAAGGAGCTTGGAAAAGAGGTTGGCAGTACGCTGACACTGCGCACAGGGACAGGGGAGAAAAAGCTGACGGTATGCGGAATTTATTCCGATATCACAAATGGAGGAAAGACTGCGAAGGCAGTTTTTGAGGATATGGATGCGGATATTATGTGGAGCGTGGTATATGCAAAGCTGTCTGATTCCTCTTCGGCGGCGGAAACGGCCCTCCGCTACAGGGCAGAATTCCCTTTTGCAAAAATCACGGATATCCGGGAATATGTATCACAGACATACGGACAGACCCTGCGGTCGGTAAACTGGGCGGCTGATGTGGCCGCGGCGGCCGCCGTACTCATCACAGCGTTTATTACCCTGCTTTTTGTCAGGCTGCTGATAGCGAAAGACAGGTATGCGATTGCCGTTATGAAGTCCGCCGGTTTTACCAACACGGATATCCGGCTGCAATATATATTCCGTCTGATATCCGTAATGCTTGCCGGCATTCTTCTTGGAATCCTTCTTGCCAATACGGCAGGAGAAAAGCTGGCAGGAGCGGTCCTTTCCTCCCTTGGAGCCGCCGCCTTCCGTTTTCGGATAAATCCGCTGTATTCCTTCCTGCTTTGCCCGTTATGGATGGTCTGTTCAGTTCTTGTGGCGGCCTTGGCCGGAGTACAGGCGGTGAAGAGGATAAACACTGGAGAACACTTAAAAGAAGTATAAATTGGATGCCATTTGGCACAGAAGGAAAAGCAAATGAAAGAGATCATCAGCGGAAAAGGCATCATAAAGACATTTGGACAGGGTGGGGAAAAAAGACGGGTATTGGACGGCGTGGACATATCGGTGGAGGAAGGGGAATTTATCTCTGTCATGGGCCCCTCCGGTTCAGGGAAATCCACCCTGCTGTATGCTTGCAGCGGCATGGACAGCATTGACGGCGGAAACATATCCTTTTGCGGCAGGGAACTGTCATCATTCAGGGAAAAAGAACTTGCCGATCTGCGCAGGACGCGGATGGGTTTTGTATTCCAGCAGCCCTCTCTTTTGAAAAACCTGAATATCCTGGATAACATCGTTTTCCCGTCCCTGAGGGATCACAGAAAAAATGCCGGTCAGTTAATGGAAAGGGCGAAGGAGCTGATGGAAAGGACCGGGATAAGCCAGCTTGAAAAAAGGAAGGTCACCCAGGTTTCCGGCGGCCAGCTGCAGCGAGCGGGAATATGCCGCGCCCTTATGAACCAGCCGGAAATCGTTTTCGGGGATGAACCCACCGGGGCCCTGAATTCCAGGGCATCGGGAGAAATTATGGATCTTTTCTCCGAGATTAATGAACAGGGAACGGCAGTTATGCTCGTAACCCATGATGCCGCAATTGCGGCGCGGACCCGCCGCGTCCTGTTCTTATCCGACGGCCGGGTTGCGGGAGAATTGAAGCTGCCCCGGAATTCGGGACTCAGCCATGCAGCCAAAATGGATAAAGTATTAGAAAAAATGCGTTTGCTGGAGATCTGAAGGTTTCCTGCCAGGTACAGATAAAAAAAGCGCCGCGCTTTTTTTATCTGTACCTGACGCCTCTGTAAGGAATCAGCGGATACTCCGGGCCATTTCCAGCAGTCTGGGATAGGCATAGGAAAAGAAGTCCTGATAGCTTTCGCAATAGCTGTTCAGTCCCGGAGTCCTTCCGTCGGAGAGGAGGGTCCTGTCCCGGCGGCAGCCGTTCCGGCATAAGGGATACCAGCGGCATTCCTTGCATTTATCGGGAACATTGCGGGATAAACTGACAAAATCCAGGTCTTCCCGGGCCTGATTCATTTCTTCAAAGGAATTGCTGCGGATATTGCCCAGCTTCCAGTCATCCAGGACATAAAAATCACAGGGATAGACGCTTCCGTCTGCTTCGATTACCCATTGCTCCGAACAGATACCCATCATATTGCAGGATTCCGGAGGATAATTGAGCAGCATTCCGACCCAGTTTTCAAAGGTACGGTTATATACCGGATGCCCGTCCTTCCAGTCCTGGTACCAATAGTCAAAAAGGTCCTTCAGAAATTTCCCGTAACGGTCAGGTGTGAGGGAATAGCTGAGACTGCCTTTGTTTTCTTCAAAAGGATCAATGCAGGGTATGTACTGCTGATAAGTGAAGCCCTGTTCCCCGAAATATTGGTAAATCCGTTTAATCCGCTTGGAAGACTGCGCGGTTACAACGGTGAGAATATTGAATTCCACCTGATATTCCTGGAAAAGACGGGCGGTTTCCATGACCCGGGCAAAGCTCCCGCTGTTATCAGGAAATTTCCGGTTTTCATCATGCAGCTGCTCGTACCCATCCAGAGATAAGCCCACCAGAAAATGATTGTCATGAAGAAAGCGTGCCCATTCCTCATCGATGACAATTCCATTGGTCTGGAGGCTGTTATGGATTTCAATTCCTCTGTGATTGTGTTTTTTCTCAATTTCTATCAGAGCCCTGAAAAAATCCAGGCCGGCCAGGGTGGGTTCGCCTCCCTGAAAGGCAAAGGTAGCCGTATGAGTCACCTGATTCAGCGTCTTTTCCACGAGAATATCCAGAGTCTCTTCGGACATCATTCCATAGGTTTTTTCCTTACGGTTATTCATTTCATCCGCATAAAAACAATAACGGCAGCGGAGATTGCAGCTTCCGGACGCAGGTTTGATCAACAGGGTAATAGCTGGCTGTTTTGGCATGGTAATAGCTCCTCTCGATGTATATAAATTCAGGATATAACAAAATGGACGTCTTGGCAACCGTCTCCGAAGCTGCGGCACATCTCCATGAAGCGCAGGGCGTTTTCCGTCAGGTATTTATTCTTATGATAAATGATGGAAAAGCTTCGGTGCAGGGCGGGGGCATCGAAGGGAATCCGGGAGATAATCCCCTGGTTCAGGGCATCCGCAGCCAGCAGGCAGGGCAGGGCGGAAATGCCGATGTCCCTGCTCACAGCCCGCACAAGGGACTGCGTGCTCACACTTTCCCATACGATATTTATGGGCAGCTGGTTATAATTCATCAGATCCTCCGCGGCCTCCCTGCCGGCGCTCCCTTTTTCACGCAGGACAAAAGGACAGGCGGAAATATCCTTAAGCGTCACCTTGTTTTTCGTAAGAAGAGGGTGCCGGGGAGAACAGATAAAGCAGATACGATCCTCAAGAAAAGGCTCGCTGACGATGTTGGGATGCTGGGTATTGCCTTCGATCAAGGCGAAATCCAGGCGGTTGTCCAGCACGGCATCTTCGATAAAACCGGAATTATTTATGGTGACCTTGGGATTAACGCTAGGCAGTTCCCTGGTATATTGCTGAATGAGCGCGGGCAGGAGAAAATTACCGATCGTAACGCTGGAGCCGATCCGCAGGGTAGCGGACTGCTTCCAGGCAGGAATTTTTTCTTCCATTTCATCAAACAGCGATATGATATGCAGCGCGTAGTCGTAGAGCTGTTCCCCCTGCTCCGTGATGAACAGGCGTCTGGAAAACCGTTCAAACAAACGTATCTTATAGTTCTCCTCCAGCTCACGTATCGCAAGGCTCACCGAAGGCTGTGCAAGGTGCAGCCGATCCGCTGCCCTGGTAATGCTCCGCTCCTGATATACGGCCACAAAAATCCGAAGATGACGCAGTGTCATAATTTCTGCCTCCCTGTTTTAATTCATAATAAAATGGTTATGTAATATATAATATAATACTATTTTACTTATATAACAAGTGGGGGTATACTTTACGGTGATGAATGAAATAAAACCGTATATAAAAGAGAAATAAGGATAAGAGGAGTTGGCATGGAAAAGAAAAGTAAGGTTTTGAGAAAATTATTTTTTTCCACCCTGTATCTGAGTACCTTCACCTTCGGGGGAGGATACGTAATTGTTACACTGATGAAAAATAAATTCGTGGATGAGCTCCACTGGATTGATGAGGAGGAAATGCTGGATCTCGTGGCAATTGCCCAGTCATCACCGGGAGCGATTGCTGTGAACGGGGCTATCGTGGTGGGCTACAAGCTGGCCGGTATTCCCGGGGTTCTGTGTTCCATTCTCGGGGCGATTCTGCCTCCCATGATCATTCTGTCCCTGATTTCCCTTTGCTACGATGCCTTTCGTACCAACCTGATCGTGGGTTCCATGCTGAAAGGGATGCAGTCCGGCGTTGCTGCGGTTATTGCGTCGGTTGTTTATGACATGGGAAGCAAGGTAGTGAAGGAAAAGGACTGGGTGAATATCGTGATTATGGGCATCAGCTTTATCGCCAGCTACTTCTTCAAGGTAAATGTGGTATTGATTATAGTTGTGGTCGCCTGTATCGGTGCGGTGCGTACTCTCATGAAAGAGAGAAAGGGGGTAAAGGCATGATTTACCTCCAGTTATTTTTGAGCTTTCTTCAGATAGGCGCTTTCAGCTTCGGCGGCGGGTACGCTGCCATGCCTCTGATTCAGAGCCAGGTAGTGGATCTGCATGGATGGCTGACGATGAAGGAATTCACGGATCTGGTCACGATTGCGGAGATGACGCCGGGGCCGATTGCGGTGAATTCGGCAACCTTTGTGGGGACACAGATTGCGGGACCTCTGGGCGCCGTTATCGCCACATTGGGTTGTATTCTTCCTTCCTGTATCTTTGTAACCGCCTTGGCCTATATCTATATGAAATACCGGAAAATGAGCATGCTGCAGGGAATTCTCGGTTCCCTCCGCCCTGCTGTTGTAGCCATGATCGCCAAGGCAGGGCTGACCATCCTGATCTCGGCGGTGTTCCTGAGCGGCGCTGTGAAATTTGCTGCGGGTAATGTATCTGTCCGTGCGGTGATCTGGTTCGTCATCGCCGTAGTCCTTCTGCGGAAAAAGAAAATGAATCCCATATTAATCATGGTTTTATGCGGGGTGTTTGAAACGATATGTGTGCTGGTGATGAAATGGATATAAGGAACCTCTTTACCATAGGGGAAATGGGCGGGCTGTTCCGTATCAATATCCGGACGCTTCGCTATTATGATGAAATCGGCCTGCTGAAGCCGGAGGCTGTGGATGAAAGGACCGGGTACAGGTATTATTCCGCCAGACAGTTTGAGCGGATGAATACCATTAAGTATCTGCGCACCCTGAATATGCCTCTGGACAAAATCAAGGCCTTTTTTGAGAACAGGGATACCTCCGTCATGGAACAGATTCTGGAGGAACAGCTGGAAGAAACGAGAGAGCAGCTTTCCAGGCTCCATTCCATTGAACGGAAGCTTTCCAACAGGCTGTTTCAGCTTCATTATGCCATGACCGCTCCATTGGAAAGGATTGAGCGGAAAACCTTTCCCGCCCGTCCTGCGGCTTTCCTGAAAAAAGAAATCTCTCAGGGGGAAAGCCTGGAATATCCTATCCGGGAGCTGGAAAGAACCAGCCAGCTTCCTCCTGCCATGTTTCTGGGAAAGGTGGGAGTGTCCATCAGCAGGGAGGATTTGCTGAACAGCCGGTTTCATCACTTCTCCGGGATTTTTGTCCTTCTGGAAGAGGAGGATAATTACCAGGGGGAGCAGACATTTCTTCCGGAAGGGGATTATCTTACCATCCTTTATGCCGGAACCCATCAGGATTCTGCCGCCTATTATAAACGGCTGCTGTCCTGTGCGCGGGAGCAGGGACTGGAATGCAGCGGGGATTCGGCAGAAATCACATGGATTGATTCCGGTTTTACGGATGATCAGGAAAAATATGTGACTGAGCTGCAGATTCCCGTTGTCAGCCGGACATCCGGCGGCTATACTGAAAGTATCGGAAAGGATTTCTGAAAAATCAGGTTAAAGGGGAAACAGAATGGAAAGAGGGAGTAGAGCTGACGGGAAAGAAGGCTGCGGCACGGCATGGATGCTCCGTTTCCGGGTACCGGACACGGAAGGCATTTTCTTTTCCATGGAAGAAGAGGAAGAAAGGTTCCTCCTGGAATACAGGGAAGGAATCCTGAAAGCTGTTATCCGCTTCTCCGCAAGGCCGGAACCGGTAACGCTGGCCGGAATATGCAGGCCGGGAAATGAGGCTGTGCTTAATTTTACGGGCTTCAGGCTGGAACTGCTGACGGAAGGGGCCCTGGCGGATGAGGACTGGACGATTGGCCGGGTGGATATTGCCGGGATTTGCGGTCGGGGAAAGGGACTGGAACTCAGGCCGGAATTGGGCAGGTGCCTGATAAGGGAGGAAAGGGAAGAATCGTTTACCGGGATACAGGGATGGAAACCCGAAGGGAAGAATGTCCATCTTGGGGACTGTATGCCTTTTTATCACGATGGAACCTTTCATCTGTTTTATTTATTTGACCGGAGAGGACACAAAAGCAAATGGGGGCTTGGCGCGCATCAATGGGCGCATGCTGCTTCCCGGGATCTCGTTCACTGGACACAGTATCCGCTGGCGATCGGCATTGATGATGAGGCAGAAGGGTCGATCTGCACCGGCTCGGTTATCTTTCATGAAGGGATTTATTATGCATTCTATGCGGTGCGGATGTGCGACGGCTCTCCGGCCCGGCTGACAGCGGCTCTGTCTCAGGATGGAATCCATTTCCAAAAGAGTCACAGAGTATTCGCCCTGCAGCCGCCCTATGACGGGGCATCGGCCAGGGATCCCAAAGTGATCCGGGACGAAAACGGAGTTTTCCATATGTTTGTAACCACCTCCCTTTTACAGGGAGAAGAGAGCAGAGGCTGTCTTGCGCATCTGATTTCAGGGGATCTTGTTTCCTGGGAGCCGGTGGAACCGCTCGTGGTACTGGATATCAGCGATCAGCCGGAATGCAGTGACTATTTCAGGCTGGGGAATTTATATTATCTGATATACAGTAATTTCGGGACGGCCAGGTATTTTTTCTCGGAAAATCCCTTCGGCCCGTGGCGGGCGCCGGATGAAAATGTGGTGGCGGAACATTCCTACAGGGTTCCTAAAGCGGCGGGATGGAAGGACGGAAGAATTTTATTCGCCGGTTTTTATGTGGATCCGGACGTGGATTATGGCGGAACGGTACGGTTTTATGAGGCCGCGGCAAGGAAAAACGGAAGCCTGGAATTCCTGCCGGTACCGGAAATGGATGAGGAAAAATAGAAAAAAGTAAAAAAGTATTGACCCTCCAGCTGCTGGAGGGTTTAATTTATTTTGGAAGTAAGTTACATAGCAGGGAGATAAAATTATGGAATCCAAGAAAAAGAAAGCGGAAAACAATCTGACAAAAGGGAGTGTAATCCGCGTATTATTCACCTTTTCCGTTCCATTCATCATCGCCAATATCATACAGGCACTGTATGGGGCGGTGGATTTGCTTGTCATCGGCAGATACTGCGGCCCGGAAAGCGTGGCAGCGGTTTCCACAGGAACCCAGGTTACCCAGATCATCACCAGCCTGATTACGGGTCTGACTCTGGGAAGCACGATATTGGTAGGAAAATATACGGGAATGGAAGAGGAAGAAGAGGTAAAAAAGACAATCGGGACAACGCTTACCATATTTGCCATTGCCGCAGTGATTCTTACGGTTCTTATGCTTCTGTTTACGGACAGGATTCTGTTTCTGCTGAAAACGCCGGAGGAATCCTTTGAACTGGCCGGAACCTATGTGCGAATCTGCAGCCTGGGCATTCTTTTTATCTGCGGTTATAATGCGATAAGCGCAATTCTGAGAGGTTATGGAGACTCCAGGCGTCCAATGATGTTCATTGCTCTTTCCTGTGTCCTGAATATTGCAGGGGATTTCACACTGGTAAAGGGCGCGGGCCTCGGCGTGGCAGGAGTTGCGCTGGCTACGATTGGCTCCCAGGCGGTAAGTATGGTTACGGCAATTATTTATTTAAACCGCAAAAAGTTTATTTTCACCTTCCGGCTGAAAAACTTCCGGATCGATCCGGCAAAAGCCAGAGAGCTTGCTTGGGTTGGCATCCCCATATCCCTTCAGGAATGGATGGTGCGTTTTTCCTTTCTGTATCTTACCAGTGTGACGAACCGGCTGGGAATCTATGCGGCCTCCGCAGTGGGAGTGGCGAGCAAATATGATGTATTTGCCATGCTGCCTGCAACTTCGGTAGCCAATGCACTGGCGGCTGTTACCGCCCAGAACTATGGGGCGGGAAAGCCGGAGAGGGCGAAGAAAAGCCTGGCGGCAGGCCTGCTTTTTGCGGTGGCGGCTTCCTCCCTTTTCTGGCTGTGGGCACAGCTTTCCCCTCAGACGATGATTGGGTTATTTTCCTCAGATCCTGCTATTATCGAAGCCGGCATCCCTTTTTTCAGGACATGCAGCTATGATTATCTGGCTGTGAGCTTTGTGTTCTGTATGAACGGGTATCTTAACGGCAGATCGCAGACCATATTTACCATGATAAGCTGCTGCTTCGGAGCGTTGGCCCTGCGTATCCCCATAATCCATCTGGTGTATGCCAACTGGCCGGACAACCTGGCCCGGATCGGAGCGATCGCGCCGATGGTTTCCGGGTTTATGGCAGTTTATACCGCTGTCTATCTTTGCATACAGTTTTACCGGGAAAAACAGCGGATCCCGGACGCTTCCGGACAGCGCGGCATGAATTGAAGGAAACTTTCATTGAAAGAAACGCCATTGCAGAAATAATTGCAATGGCGTTTCTTATCCTATATAATTAGCTGTAAAATGTATATTCCGATGTGACCGGTGCAGTCCCGGGCAGTGATATCCCGACGGGGAAACAGCTTATTTAAGAATCAGCTCCACAACAGGCACCAGGCTGCTGGGCTTTACGGCAGGAAGATAGAGAATCAGGTCGCTGCTGTCCTCCGTTTCGTTCTTTGCAGAGAAATGGTCGATGGCGCCTTCTGTGAAAAGAAGCTCGCTTCCGTCATGGAGGAACTGGGCGTACTCCACCTTTCCGGCCATCCCGGGAAGACGAAGATGGGCGAATGGATAGGCAAACAGATGCAGGTAAAGGCGGCATCCGTCGGCGCTCTGGGTGTATCGGCAGTCTGCGGGAGCTGTGATTCCGGGCTCTGCCATGGTACAGCCATAGATAGAACGGCTGTTATATTTCATCCAGTCCGCATATACTTTCAGTGCATCCTCCGCGCGGGAATCCAGATAGCCTCTGGAGGTAGGGCCTACATTCATGAGCAGGTTGCCGCCGCAGGACACGGTATTTACCAGCATGCGGATGAGCATTTCCGGAGATTTCCAGGTCTGCTCGTCCCTGTAATAGCCCCAGGAGCCGGAAAAGGTCTGGCAGGCTTCCCATGTCACCAGTTCACCTGTTTCAGGATGGGTTACCCATTTGACCGGCTGATACTGCTCAGGCGTCCACAGATCCTGTTCGATATCGGTACGGTTGTCAATGATAATATCCGGCTGAAGGGAACGGGCGGTGGAAATAAGCTGTTCCGCTTCCCAGTCATTTTTCCCTTTGCCCTTCATCCATGACTGATCGCCTTCGCCGTTTTGGCCGTCATAGGAGAAATCGAACCAGAGAATGTCGATTTTACCATAATTGGTCAGCAGCTCAGTTACCTGGTTCCTCATGTACTCGGCATATTTGTGCATGTCGCGTCCCTCGTTCTGCTGCAGGGCATCCGCATCGTCCCTGCGGGGATGAAGCGTGTCGATGGGAAAATCCGGATGATGCCAGTCAATGAGCGAATAGTAGAATCCTACGCGCAGCCCTTCCGAGCGGAACGCCTCCACATATTCCTTGATGAGATCCTTGCCGCAGGGGGTATTGGTAGATTTATAGTCCGTATACTTGCTGTCAAAAAGACAGAAGCCCTCGTGATGCTTTGTGGTCATAACCACATACTTCATTCCGGCGGCCTTTGCCTGTTTCGCCCATTCCTTCGGGTCGTAAAGATCGGGATTGAAGTGCTTGAAGTAAAGATCGTAATGCTCCTCTGAGATTTTTTCATTGGTTTTCACCCATTCATGGCGGGCAGGCATGGCATAAAGCCCGAAATGGATAAACATGCCGAACCGGTCATGGGTAAACCAGCTGGTATCTCCGGGAGTCTGGCGTGTAACATAACTTGTCATAATTCCTCCGTTCTGCCGTATCTGCGGCATTATCCTTTTTTACCGCCTCATGTAAGCGCGGCAGGTTTATGGGTTTATTGTAGTGAAAAAAGGGGCGGAGGAACATGTAATAATAAGGAAAAAATATGGAGTTTTAAGTATGATTCTATCATCAAATCCAAGGCCGCTTCAGCTGTGGAAAACGCTCAGCCTGGAGGTGGCAGATTCCGGTCTGGCCCAGGTGGATAATACCTGGAATATGGAAAAGGTATGCTCCCCCTATTCCAGGGTCTATTTCATACCGGAAGGTTCCGGAACCCTCACCCTGCGCGGCAGGGAAATCGCTTTGCAGGAGGGGTATGTATATCTGATTCCGGCAGGCCTGCTGTATAATTACCGGTGTGATTCCCATATGGAGCAGCTTTATTTCCATGTAAATATTATCCAGGTGAACGGCATGGATCTTTTCTTCGGGTGTGAAGAGGTGTATGAGAGGAAAGTCTCCGGGCAGTACCTGGAAAGGGTGCTTGCGCTTTACCGTTCCCAGCGCATGGGGGATTCTTTCTGCCTTCAGGGGATTCTGTGGGAGGAGCTGGGCTTCTTTACCAGGATGGCCGGCGTTCAGGAAACACGGACCAGAATCTATTCAGAGATGGTGGAGCAGTTTTTCTTGCTCGCACAAAATCCGGTCAGCGCAAAAAACCATATCCGCAGCATGGCCGATCGGCTGCATGTTTCGGAAAGCACGCTCTCCAAAAAATTCCGGGCGGAAACGGGTATGTATCCGGGAGGCTATCTGGAACAGCTGGTTATCCAGAAGGCCTGCCGCCTTCTCCTGCAGGAGGACAGAAGCATTGCGCAGATAGCGGAAGAACTGGAGTTTTCCGACCAGTTTTATTTTGCCAAGTATTTTAAACGGCTGATGCAGATGCCTCCCAGTATTTACCGGAGGAAGATGCGCGGCAGCTGAAAAAAAAGACAGGAATGACAGACAGAATGGAGAAGGAAAATGGTGAATATAATTTTTGAACTGATATGGTACTTTTTTATTTATTCTTTTATCGGCTGGTGTGCGGAAATCGCATATGCCGCGGTAAAGCATAAGAAATTCATGAACAGGGGCTTTTTAAACGGACCGCTCTGTCCTGTATATGGTTTCGGTATGGTGCTGATCCTTGTCTTCTTCGGTTCTCTGAAAGGAAATTTCTTTTTCCTGGCCCTGGGCTGTTCCGTTATGGCTGCCGTGGTGGAATTCTTTACGGGAGCCCTGATGGAGAAGGTATTCCGGTGTAAATGGTGGGATTATACAGGCTATAAGCATAATTTAGGAGGATACATATGCCCGCAGTTTTCGGCTCTGTGGGGAATCGGGGCGGCGCTGATCATCACCTTCGTCCATCCATTTTTGGCACCGCTTATTTCCATGATACCGACCTTTCTTGTCAGGCTGCTTGGCATAATCCTGCTTGTGATCACCACAGGGGATTTCCTGTCGGTGGCCGGAGCCATCCTGCAGCTGAGGAAAACTGCCCGTATTGAAGAAATAGCAGCGGGAATGCAGGAGGTTTCAGACCGGCTGGGGAACGCTATTTTCCGTGGAATCCAAAAACGTATGACCAGAGCTTTCCCCAATCTGGAAAAGGATGGGGAAAACGCGTTGGCGGCAAGGTTCCGGAAAAAGGAGAGGAAAGAAAGCCTTGTATTTGCAGAAGGCTGCAGTTTCCACAAACTGGTATGGCTGTTTTTTATCGGCGCATTTCTGGGGGATATTACGGAAACCATATTCTGCCGTCTCACTTCGGGAGTATGGATGAGCCGCAGCAGCGTGTTGTACGGCCCTTTCAGTATTGTCTGGGGAATCGGCGTGGTAGTGCTCACCATGATGCTGCATAAATACCGTGACAGGGATGACAGATATATCTTTATTTTCGGCACAGTGGTGGGCGGTGCCTATGAATATGTATGCAGTGTTTTCACGGAAATGGTGTTTGGCACGGTGTTCTGGGATTACAGCAAAATCCCCTTTAATCTGGGAGGAAGGATTAATTTGCTTTACTGCTTTTTCTGGGGACTCGCTTCCGTGCTTTGGATTAAAAATGTATATCCCTTTCTGTCCCGATGGATTGAAAGGGTTCCTGAAAAGGTCGGAAAAATATTGAGTTGGGTATTTCTTGTGTTCATGGCAGTTAACATTGTGCTGTCAGGGATGGCATTGGCCCGTTACAGCGACAGATACGGCGGAAAGCCTGCGGAAAACAGTGTGGAAAGCTTCCTGGATGCCCATTATCCGGATGAACGGATGGAACGTGTTTACCCCAATGCCATCATAAAAGAATAGGTATGCCGTCAGGAAATCAGGGCTGACGGCAGAAAACTTCTCTTCGGTCGGCGTAAATGCCGGGCCTGCACAGCTGCCCGAAGCCGGTCACCCCTTCCCTTGCGGCATCCATGGCAGGATCCGCATAGGTATAAAACCACCGTGTCAGCTTTACATAAAGGCTGTCAATGAGGGGCTGACAGGCAGGATCGTTGATGAGGTCATGGTTTTCCTCCGGATCCGTATACAGATGATACAGTTCATCAGGGCCATAGGGGGCCCGGCAGATATATTTCCATTCGGCGGTCCTTATCATGCGGGTGGGGCCGTATTCGTCAAATATCACCACGGCTCCGTCATCCTCCGTATTTCCGGTGAAAACATCCGCAAAGCTCCGGCCGGGAAGGCCTTCGGGGAGTTCTTTTTTAATGCCGGCCATATCCAGCAGCGTCGGGAAAAAGTCATACTGGCTGCACATCCTGTGTGTGACGGCGCCGGAAGCGTAATGACCAGGCCAGGATACCAGAAACGGTACTTTTACAGCCGTATCATACATGTTGAAGGGGAAGGTTCCGTTTCCTTTTCCCCAGATTCCGTGATGTCCCATATTCATGCCGTTATCGGACATAAACATGACAATGGTATCCTCATGCAGCCCCAGCGTTTCCAGTCTGTCAAGCAGGCGTCCCACATCCGCATCCATGGCCGTAATGGCGGCATAATAGCCCCGGAGCAGGGATTTGCGTACTTCACCTGTCCCATAAGGGGCGCTGGGAATCTGATTGGGATGGACGGGAAGATCCGGTGTGGCGGTAAAACCGCAGTCCCGGTATCGTTCTATGTATTCAGCCGGATGCTGATTTTCGTCCCAGGGAGAGTGGGGGGCCGTATAATGGACGCTCAGATAAAAGGGGTTTTCCTGGTTCTGGAATTCTTCCAGATAGGAGAGTGCCTTATCGGTAATTATATTGGTGATATATTGGTTTGAAAAGGTTACTTTTCCGTTTTCCACGATATCCGCATTATCATAATAACAGCCTCCCCGGCCGATGGTAAACCATTTATCGAAGCCATGCTGAGGGGTAAGGCTGTCTCCCAGATGCCATTTCCCGGAAAGGGCGCAGGTATAACCGTTTTCCTTCAGGACATCCGTATAGGTGAGCATGCCATCCAGATAGGGAATCGCTTTTTCTTCATATGTGTAGTAAGGATTTTCCCGGATTTCCTCATCCATCTTATCCTTATCCAGATTACCGGAACGTATCCAGTCCTGCACGCCGTGGGCGGAAGGAATGCGGCCTGTGAGCAGGCTGGCCCTGGCGGGAGAGCAGACCGGGGATGCGCAGAAGAAGTTTTCGAAACGGACTCCCCGGGCCGCCAGCCGGTCCAGATTAGGGGTATAAATATCGGTGTTGCCTGCACAGCCCATGGCCCAGGCACCCTGATCATCCGTGAGTATAAAAAGAATATTTGGTTTTTTATGTTCCATACATGGAAATCCTTTCTTTCAGAGTCTGGTACATATGCAGCAGCAGACAGGAAGCCGCATAGCTTCCTGTCTGCTTTTTCAGGGAAGGGTAAAGGGATTATTTTCCAAGCTGTGCTGCGATTTCTTCAAGCAGAGTATTCACGCCGTTGTCTTCCAGCGCTTTCTGGAATTTGGGAATGTTTTCGTCCGGATCCACCATGCCTGTCTCCAAAGCCTTCGCATATTCTTCCACAGTACTTGTGAGTGCTGCGATCTCAGATTCCACAGGGGCATTATCGAAGGTAAAGCCGTTATGAGGAGCGGTTATGGCGGATTCATTGTACTCCATAAACAAATCCATGATATTTTCCGGATAGGAGATATCCCATTTCTGGTTAAACGGAGTGCCGAACTGCCAGCCATAGGTGTAATCATAACCATTGTCTGCGGGATCCAGGGTACCGCCCATGGTTCTGTCAACCTGCTTGTCGCCGACAGCAGTGTAGTGTTCGCCTTCAATACCGTGACGGATCAGGGTTCCCACATATTCGTCGGTATTCAGAAGATTAATGAATTCCAGGGCTTTTTCCGGATATTTGGATGCGGAGGATACGGCGAGCAGTCCGCCCATGGCATTCCTGGTTTCAAACAGAGGGTTCATAAGAGGAACAAAGGTCACGCCGTGGCCTGTTTTCGCCGCTTCGGATTCCGCTGCGCCGGGTGCATAGGAGATGACATAGGAGAACAGATTGCCATTCTTGAAGTCATTGTCTCTGTTTGCCGTATCGGTATCATAATTCACAGGATCCTTGGAAAGGTAGCCGTCATTATACCAGCCGCGTACCAGCTTGCAGTAATCTGCATATTCCTGGCTTGCATATTGGTTGAAAATTTCCTCTTCGCCCTGGAAGTTGCCGTATTCTGCAACAGGGGAAGCGCCGGGAAGCTTGGGATCTCCGGTAAGGCTTTCAAAAGGAGTGGTCAGACTAAAGTTCAGGCCGCTGACGCCGATGACATTTTTCCCGGCGGCAGTAGATTTTTCATGTACAGTGTCCAGAACCTCCGTATAATCCTCCAGGGTCTTGACCTTACTCAAATCAATGCCATATTCGTCCGCCATATCGGAATTTACAAAAAATCCTGACTGCCAGCCCATTTCCTTATAAGAAGGGACACCGAAGATTTTACCATCGACAGCAGCCGCTTTCCAGAGCGCTTCAGGTATAAAATCGTAGGTTTCTTTTGCATATTCCGGAAGCAGTGCAGTGATATCCAGGAAAGCATCTTTCGCTGCAAACTGCAGATAGTTTGTGGTCCAGTTAGAAGTAAAGCAGATGTCAAAGTAGTCGCCGGAGTTAATCAGAGTGGGCATTTTTTCTTTATAATCCGGATTGGCGATAACAGTATAATCAATTTCTACACCGATTTTCTCTCTGGTGTACTCGTTCAGCTTTTCAATAACCTTATCCGTATCAGGAGCCACCGGGTTAATGGACATATACCATTTCAGGGTAACGACTTCATCCGATGTATTTCCCTTATCCGCTGTGGTTTCTCCGGTACCGCCGGCGGCTTCCGATTCGGTTCCTGCCTTTTCCGGAGCCGGTTCGGAAGATGCTGCGGGAGCTTTGCCGCTGCCGCAGCCCGCAAGCAGAGAGGCGGCAAGAAGAACGGAGAGACCTGTACTAATCAGTTTTTTCATTTTCATACTCATTTCCTCCATATTTATATAGTTTTTCAGTTTATTTATTAAATGCGGATTGGCCGCACCTCATAAATCAGATTCATGGACGGCGGAGCGCTTATCCTTTTACACCGCCAACAGTAAGGCCTTTGACAAAATATTTCTGGAAAAAGGGATAGGCCAGCATGACGGGAAGGACTACCAGGACCGTCAGTGCCATACGGCCGCTGTCCGTGGGGGCATTTTTAGCCATTTCGGCGTACTCCAGTGCATTGGCGGAAGACTGTGTCAGGGCCTCCAGACTGTTCTGCATGCTCTGAAGCAGCGTCTGGATGGGATATTTCTTGGTTTCAAATATATAAAGCATGCCGAGAAACCAGTCATTCCAGTAGGCAATTACCGTGAACAGCCCGATTGTGGCGATTCCCGGTTTGGAGAGGGGCAGCACCACACGGAGAAAGGTCCTGAATTCCCCGGCCCCGTCAATATGGGCGGCTTCAATGATTTCCAGAGGAATGCTTTTAAAGAAGGTACGCAGCACAATGACATAGAAGGCATTCAGTGACATGGGAAAAATCAGGGCCCATACCGAATCCCTCAATCCCAGAAGCTGGGTGTTCACCATGTAGCTGGGAACCATCCCGCCGTTAAAGAGCATGGTGAAAAGCAGCAGGAAGGTAAGGATTCTTCCATAACGGTAATCCGGCCTGGAAAGCACATAGGAAAGCATGGTGGTCACCGCAAGGCTGAACAGTGTGCCAAAAATGGTGACAAACAGGGTGATGCCGTAGGAACGGATGATCTGATCCCCAAGCCGCAGGAAAAAGCGATAGGCGTTCAGGCTGAATTCGGTGGGGAAAAAGGTATAGCCATTACGGAAAATGCTTTGCTCGCTGCTGAAGGATACGATGACAACCAGAAGCACCGGAAGCACACACAGCAGGGCAAATACAGCGAGAATACACAGCAGGAGCACATTGGTACGCGTGCTGATGGCATTAATCCGTTTTTCCTTATGAATGACAGCAGATGATTTTGACATATCCGGCCTCCTTAAAATAATGCGCTGTCTTTGTCTATTTTACGGACAGCGAAGTTTGATGACAGGACCAGTACAAATCCGATAAGAGACTGGTACAGATTGGCCGCGGCCGCCATTCCGATATTCCCGTTTTCCTTCAGGGAGCGGTACACATAGGTATCGATTACGTTGGTGACCGGGAACAGCGGGCCCGAATTACGGGGAAGCTGGTAAAATAGACCGAAGTCCGCATAGAATATTTTTCCTATGGCAAGTATGGTCAATACGATCATCATGCTTTTCAGGGACGGCAGCGTTATGTATTTAATCTGCTGCCATTTCGTGGCTCCGTCCATGAGGGCGGCTTCGTAATAATCGTTGGAAATACCTACAATGGAGCCCAGGTACATAACTGTGGAATATCCCAGTGTTTTCCAGACTTGGAAGATGATCAGGATAAAGGGCCAGGCGGATTTCTGTGAGTACCAGGTTATCTCTGTCCCGAAAGTCCGGTTGATAAAGCCGTTGTCCACACTCAGGAACGAATAAGCGATAAAGGAAACCACAACCCATGAAAGAAAATAAGGAGCCATGAATACCGTCTGGAACACCTTAGCCGTTTTTTTCTGGTGCAGTTCATTCAGGACAATGGCCATTGTGACGGCAAGAACCAGATCCAGGGCGATGAACAGGAGATTGTATCCCAATGTATTCCTCGTAATAATCCAGGCGTCTTTGGTTTTAAACAGATACTCAAAGTTCTTCAGCCCATTCCAGGCGCTGCCGAAGATGCCGTCCCGGATGTTGTACTTTTTAAAGGCCAGTATAATACCTGATAACGGGAGATATTTAAACAAGACCATCAGCACCACTCCCGGCAATGCCATAACAGTCAGCGGCAGATTTTTTTTAAAATAAAACCACCGGCTTTTTTTGTTTGCGTTCATAAAGCCTGCCTCCTTAACCCATAGGATGTTTTCTCTTTGTGCTTTTATTGTAATGGACATCTCCCGTAATCCACAACGCGAATATTTTTAGCTGGGGTGGATTCTTTTTCTGAAAAAAGATCCTTTGGGCAGAAGGAAGCCTCTTTAATAAAATTCCCTTATTCGCTCAAACCATATCCCGGCAGGATCCTTTGTCTCCTTCATATACGCGCTCATCCGGTCCATCAGCCTTCGTTTGATTCCGGCGTATTCCTTATCATAGCATACATTTTTCAGCATCCAGGGATCCTTTTTCAGGTCATATAATTCACCCCGCTCATTTTCATTAAAGGTAAACTGGTAATCCAGATCCCTCACCATCCGCTGCCTTGCCGTATAAAAATGATAGTGATATTCGCAGAAGATATCCTTCCTTCCATTATCCCTGATGCGGCCCTCCATAAGGCCGGCCAGGCTTTCCCCGTCCACCTTTTCGGGAGGCTTCGTCCCTCCGATTTCCAGAATGCTGGGCATCAGCTCCTGCAGCAGCACGAGGCTGTCATTGTCCTTTGTACCAAGCCCTTTCACCACAAGAGGCACCCGGTAGATTTCATCAAAGGTAAAAGCCCCCTTTTCAATAAGCCGGTGCGCGCCCATGCAGTCCCCGTGATCCGCACTGTAAATAATCACCGTATCCTCATAAAGCCCGCATTCCTTCAGTTTGTCCACGATCATCCCCACGCAGTCATCGATTAAGGTACAATGCCCGAAGTACCTGGCTGCGATTTCCTGAAAACCGCTCCAGCCATAATCTGAAAGCCCCCACATTTTCTCCGTCAGATAATATCCGTAGGGCTTATCATGAAAATCCTCACAGTAGCTGGGATGCTCCGGGATTAGCTTCGGATCATACATGGAATAATAAGGTTCAGGAACAATACTGGGACTGTGCGGTCCCCAGAAGTTACTCCATATGAAAAACGGCTGATCCTTTTCCTTCGCCTTGTCAATCAGACGGTTTGTCTCATGGGCTACGAAATATTCGATGGTGCTTTCCACCGGGCCGTCATGCCGGCAGAACATTTCCTGGATCTGCAGCGCCGGGTTGTTTCCCATAAATCCCTGAGAAACATCCACACCCTCAAATCCATTTTCCTTCAGGTATTCTTCATAATAATTAGGGGTATTGGCCGGAGGAAGATCAAATTTCAGGCTGGGGAACACCCGGCTTCCCGGGAAGCCGTATCCCATGAAGGGAAGATTGTCCTCAAAGCCACAGTCCGCGGGCGTCATGGTCGGAGAAACATGCCATTTTCCGGCGTATCCGCAGTAATAACCCGCATCCGCCATGCATTGGCTCAGAAGAGGCGTCCCTTCCTTAATATCCGTATAATTGTCGATGACCCCATGCTTATGGGCATACAGCCCCGTCATCACGCTGGCCCGTGAGGGGGCACAGATGGCGGAGGTGCAGAACGCGTTCCGGAACTTCATCCCTTCCTCAGCAAGCCGGTCAATGTGCGGCGTCCTGCAGATACAATCCATCCCATAAGCGCTGATGGTGTCCAGTCTCTGCTGATCGGATAACAGCAGCAGTACATTTTTTCTTTTACCCATTTCATAGCCCTCCTTTTTCTATAGCTTCATTGTAAAAAAAGAAGAGGGAATGCCACAATCAGAATCTTTTTAGATTAAGTGTACTTTTTTCGATTCTGCCCGGAAGCAATTGCGGACAAATCTGTCCCGCTTTATAATGGAGTTAACATTTTAAAAGAGTAAAGAGATAACGAAAACAGGAGCCATACCGCTTATGCTTAAAATACTTTTGGTTGACGATGAAAAATTTGCGATAGAAGGTCTCATTTCCATGCTGGACTGGGACAGCTTCCAGGGAGAACTCATCGGAACCGCGTCCTCGGGAGAGGAGGCGGTGACACTCATGGAAACCATCACGCCGGATGTGGTTATTTCCGATATAAAGATGGGAGGTATGAACGGCATTGAACTGGCCCGTATCGTCCATGATAAAAATGAAAATATCCGGATGATCCTGCTCACGGCCCACGGGGAATTTGAATTTGCCAGACAGGCCATCCAGTACGGAGTCATTGATTACATTCTGAAACCCATTACCCGGGAAAAGATAAGGCTGCTGAATGAGCTCCTGGTGCGGAAGCAGGAACAGCTTATGCTGAGGCGCAAATCATATCTGACCGTATGGGATGCCGCCCTGAAGGAACGGCTGCTGCAGGCTTTGAAAACCGGAGACCGGAATACGCTGGATGAATTTTTCCAGTCCTCTCTTTTTGAGGAACTGATGAACGGCAGCGACTGTAATCCGGTGGGAATCCAGCTCATCAATTACCTCTATGCCTATCTGCAGGATATGAATCTGGATCAGCAGGCAATTTCCTATTCTAAGAATGAAACCATGGAAAATTTTCTGGATATGACCAGCAGACAGGAAAAAATGGATTATATCATCACGAAATTTTACGATCTTCTGACAAGCGTTTCCCAGCAGAAAAGCGCCCATACCGATGCTATCGCGGCCTTTGCCTTCCGCTATATCGGAGAGCATTACTGCGAACCGGATTTTAACCTGTCCGGCCTTTCCTATGCGATGCATGTGTCCCTGTCTCATCTGAGCACCGTTTTCAAACAGACGACAGGCAACAACCTGAGCGCTTATGTGACCGAGCTGCGCCTGGAGAAGGCAAGGGAGCTTCTTTCGGATATGCAGTATTCCATATCTGAGGTTTCCGTCCTATCCGGCTACAGCGACGCCAAATATTTTGCAAAGCTATTTAAAAAGAAAATGGGAAGCACTCCCAGTGAATACAGAAACCTGATTATACAGGGAGGTATCGATGGGAATTAGAAAAAAAATCTTCTATATCACTGCGGCGGCCATGCTGTCCATCCTGCTTGTTTCCTACGGCATTATGTATTTGTTTTTTTATCATGTCATGTTTGAGGAAACCGTGGTCAGACAGCGGGCCAGTGTGGAACTGAACCGCCAGATGGCGGATAATTTTGTACAGTCGGTTTACCATACGGCGGTTCAGCTTGTCAGTGATAAAGCGTTGGGCGGATATTTGAGCAATCCCTGTACCGATCCCATGGAAACCATACAGATGCGGGAAGCTATTAAGACCCAGTTTGCCCATTATGCCACCCATCAGGTGATCGACAGCACCTATTATTACAGGAGCACCCTTTTTCTGTCGGATATGCTTCCCATAGCGGATTCCTTTGAAGCATATACGCTGGACAGCAATCCTTATGCCGCGTCCAATACCGTTTTTAACAATACCGGTGTGAAGGATGAGGAATGGTACCGGGAGACGACGGCGCGTACGGCATATGTATTTACAAACGAAGCGACAGATGAATTCTGTATTGCCCGGAAAATCATCAATAACTATTATATCGGGCCTTATAATTCAAACGGCACGGCGGTAATGGTGGTGAGCGTGGCCAGGGATCAGCTGGAAAATGTGTTCTCCAGCATTCCCGTTACGGAGGGAAGCGGCTATGCCGTCCTGAATGAGGATAGGGTGATTCTCTATTGCAGCGATTCCGGGATCCCCCGGGAAATCTATGAAAGCGCCAGGATAGATTCCGGAGATGGAAATCAGGGGGAGCTCACCCTTTCCCTGGGAGGGGATAAATATCTTGTCAGTAACTGCGAGGCCCGATACGGGATACGTCTTCTGTTTCTCACGCCGAACAGCGATATTGTGGACAGCGTGCGTCCGCTGCTGTTCACCTACAGCCTTATTTTCGCAGGAATAGCCCTGGCCATTCTGGTTGTCATATATATACTGACCGGACGGCTGAGCAGGCCTATCATCCGCCTCTCCGGTGCAATCGGAGAGGTTAAGGATACCAGGAACTATGATAAGAAAAAGCTGCATGTATCCAACGAAAAGGAACTCGTTATCCTGGAAAAAAGCTTCGGACAGCTTATAGACAATGTCAACGGGCTGATCGAGGATATACGGATCCAGGATGAAAAGGAAAAGCGTTCCCAGCTGCGGGCCCTGCAGGCTCAAATCAACCCTCATTTCATTTTCAATGCCATGGATATGGTGAACTGGCTTGCCCTTTCCAGAAACTGTGATGATATTGCAAGTATCGTCTCATCCATCGCCAATATGATGCGCTACAGCATCACCAATGCGGACGGCATGGTGCCGATTGATCAGGAAATCGCCAATATCCGGGAGTTTATTTCCGTTTACCAGCTGCGCCATGATAACCGGCTCCGTCTGGAGACGGACATTGATGCAGAGGATATCTGTATTCCCAAGTTCACTCTGCAGCCGCTGGCGGAGAATTCCGTGAGGCATGCCCGCCCGCTTCCCGGGGAGGATCTTTGTATCCGTATCCGCGCCTGGAAAGAAGAGGGGAAGGCACTTATTGAGGTTCATGATAATGGAAGGGAATGTGACGCACAGGAGCTGAACCGCCATATCCGTTATGAAAAGACCTCCCTTCAGGTTTCCGGCGGGTTCGGTATCCGTAATGTCAACGAGCGGATTGGCCTTTGGTATAACGGAGGGAGCGGACTTGTATACCATAATGAAAAGGACGGAACACTGACGGTCCGTATTATTCTTGATATCGCACAGAAAAAAACAGAGCCCGACAATCTGGGGCTGCCCGTGACAGCGGGCGGAAAGGCAGAAGAATGAAAAAAGAACTGGTAAAAAACGGAGTGCATACGTATACGGCAGCAGATCAATATGTGCCTCCGGAGGAAAAAGAGGTACGTGAGCATGTGGACTGGTTTATGGGACTTAAGCTGGGCTTTATGATGCACTGGGCGCCCGGCTGTCAGCTGGGCACGCTGGAATCCTGGCCCCTTTCGGACGGCGACGCCTCCTGGTCCCGCGCCGATGTGGACTGGACGGATGAGGAAACCTTCAAGGAACAGTACAGGAATGCCAATAAGACCTTCAACCCTGTAAAGTTCCGTCCGGATAAATGGGCACAGCTCGCAGAGGAATGCGGCTTTAAATATCTGCTGTTCACGACAAAGCACCATGACGGTTTCTGTATGTTTGATACGCAGACGACGGACTATAAAATCACGGATCCTTCCTGTCCCTTTCATACTAACCCCTATGCGGATATTACAAGGAGCCTGTATGATGAATTCCGGAAACGGGGCATGGCCATTTCCGTTTATTTTTCCAAGCCAGACTGGCACAGCGACGCATACTGGCACCATGCTTTCGGCCCGGCGCCCACAAGGAACGTGAATTATTCCATAAAAGAGGAACCGCAGCTCTGGGACAGCTTTGTGGATTATACCCACCGCCAGCTGGAGGAACTGGGAACCCGGTATGGGAAAATAGACTGTCTGTGGCTGGACGGCGGATGGGTGAATAAGGATAATCTGGATCAGGATATCCGTCTGGGAGAAATTGTGGAAAAACTCCGGAAAGGGCCTCAGCCTCATCTTATCGTCTGTGATCGGACTGTCGGCGGTATTTATGAAAACATTGTAACCCCGGAAAAACAGGTACCTGAGGAGCCGCTTTTTATCCCATGGGAAACCTGTACTACTGTCGGCGAAAAGTTTTCCTTCCATTATACGGATACGTTCAAGTCAGGCAGGGAACTGGTGCACCTGCTCCTGGATGTGGTATCCAAAGGCGGCAATCTGGCATTAAACCTTGCGCCCCAGCCGGACGGCGAGCTTCCCGGACGGGCAGTGGCCTCTCTGAGAGACATGGGCAGATGGCTCCGGATGCATGGAGAGGGCATCTATGAAACCGTTATTGCAGAGCCCTTTTTTGAAAGAAATATTAAATATACAAAAAAAGGAAAGACCATATATGCCTTTTATTTATATGAAGATTATGCCAGACTTCCGCTCCGCGTTCATCTTACGGTACCGGATAAAATCAGCAGGGTACGGCTGATGCGTACCGGGCAGGATATTCCTTTTGAACAGAAAGAAAATAAAATTATCCTGGATACGGAAACAGCAGACAGAAACACCGCATTTTATGCGGACTGCTTTATCCTGGAATAAAGCTGTATCAAACTCCCAACATAAATGCATCCTTCGAAGCACATACTAAATGTGTCGGAGGATGTATTTTTTTGCTGAAAAAATTAAAAAAAGAACTCTAACAATATCATTTTATGCAACAGAAAGGAGTTTTACTATGGATAAAAACGGTAATAGTCTTGCCATAGCCAGTGTCCCCTGTCAGAAGTGGAAATCCACCTATGATCCCCAGACCGCATTAAAAAAGGGAACGGTATTTCCGGAATTAAATATGCCTTTTTTCAAGGCGGATGACTCGGATGAGATTCCCTCCGGAAAGGGAAGCGCAGATGGAAAGAACCCGGAGCAGGAGGAGAGAGAAGCACTTATGGCCAAAATCGATGAAGCCGGCTTTGTGGTAAATGATCTTACACTGTATCTGGACACCCATAAAGAGGATGAAGAAGCGCTCCGTATGTTTGAGGAATATGCGAACCGAAAGGTTATGCTGATGAAGGAATTTGCTGAGAAATTCTATCCTTTGTCCCAGAACTGTATGGTCCTGTGCGGAAAAGAAATGAAAACATTCAGCTGGACAGACGGTCCGGCGCCTTGGGAAGGAGCGTGTATCTAAATGTGGGTATATGAAAAAAGACTGCAGTTTCCGGTAAAAATTACAAAAACCTGTCCGAAGACGGCACAGATGATTATCAGTCAGTACGGAGGCCCGGACGGTGAGCTTTCCGCATCTATGCGGTATCTGGCCCAGCGTTATTCCATGCCTGTAAAGGAAGTGGGAGGACTGCTGACAGATATAGGAACAGAGGAGCTGGCCCATATGGAAATTATCTGTGCCATGGTTTACCAGCTGACAAAGCATCTGACAATAGAGCAGGCTAAGGAAGCCGGTTTTGACGCGTATTATATTGACCATACTACAGCGCTGTGGCCTCAGGCAGCGGCAGGCCTGCCCTTTACGGCGATTGAATTCCAGTCCAAGGGAGACGCCATCGCCGATTTGACAGAAGATTTGGCAGCCGAGCAGAAGGCAAGGACAGTTTATGATAACCTGCTTCGTATGATTACGGAGCCTGAAGTAAGGGAGCCGCTTAAGTTCCTGCGTACCAGGGAAATTGTCCATTTCCAGAGATTCGGAGAAGCGTTGGAAAAGACGAAGGATAAGCTGGACTCCAACAATTTTTATTATTTCAACCCGGAATTTGACAAGGAAATGAAAGACAAGGATAAGTTCACCATGTAAGCAACAGCTATGGGATAAGACGGTAAGGGCGGCCATTCATTGGATGCCTTTGCCGTTTTTTCTTGCTTGAAACGCTTACCTCCTCATGATATAATTGCGGAGATAAATTGCGTGAATCTTTTCTCAAAATTATCTGACAGAAGGATCCGTATCTTTCATCAATATCATTTGACAGCAGGATCAGGAAAGGGGGATATCTTATGGTACCAAGTCTCGCAAGGATGTCTGTTATAATCAAGTCTCAGCATGAAACCTCCGTTATGACGGGAAATTATGAAATGGCCTATATATGCGGCCTGCTGTGCAGGCTGACAGGAACCGTGCCGCCTTCTCTGGAGACACCCGTTCAGCTTCAGGAAGATATGATGAAGCTTCTGGAGAATTACAGCCCGGAAGATGACAGAGAAAAAGTTGTGATTAAAATGCTTAAGTTTTATAAGCCCGACGGCCTGCTGGATGATCAGGTCAGGGAGCTGTACCGGATGGGACTGGAAGAGAAAACTCCATGGAAAAGATAAAATAACAGGAGATTGATATGCCGAAGAAGAAAATATTGCTGCTTACCACAGGGGGAACCATTGCTTCCCATAAAACAGAATACGGGCTTGCCCCGGCGCTTACCGCGGAAGAAATCCTGGATTTCCTTCCCTCCATGAGCAGTATCTGTCATCTGGAGGCCAGGAATCTCTTCAGTATCGACAGCACCAATATGACCAGCGCCCACTGGATGCAGATCGCCGGAGCCATTGAGGAGAACTTTTCCGGCTATGACGGCTTTGTCATCCTTCATGGAACGGATACCATGGCTTATACAGCGGCAGCCCTGTCTTACCTGATTCAGAATTCACCCAAGCCCATTGTTCTCACAGGCTCCCAGCGCCCTCTGGAAATGGAAATATCGGATGCCCGCATGAATTTGCGCGACAGCATTGTCTATGCGCTGGATGAAGCTTCCGTCGGCGTCAGCGTGGTATTCGGGGGAAAGGTGATAGCGGGAACCAGGGCAAAAAAGGTGAAGACCATGAGCTACAATGCCTTTGCCAGCATCAATTATCCTGAGCTGGCGGTCATGCGTGATGAGCATCTGGTCCGTTATATCGAACAGAAGCCCTTCTGTGAACCGCTCGCTTTTTACCATGAGCTGAATTCCCGCGTCTTCCTTCTGAAGCTTACGCCGGGAATGTCTCCGCTTATTTTGAAGGATATCTTCAGCCAGTATGACGGGATTATTGTGGAAAGCTTTGGCGTGGGTGGGATCCCCGACAGCCTTATCCATGAATTCGTCCGGCTGATGAAAGAATATGGGACCGGAAAGGCCGTGGTGATGACAACACAGGTAACCTATGAAGGAAGCAATATCGGCGTTTATGAGGTAGGCAAGAGAGTGCAGGAGCAGTTTCCTTTGCTGGAGGCCTATGATATGAACCTGGAAGCCGTATTTACCAAGCTGATGTGGATTCTGGGACAGAAGCCCGCAGGTTTCGAAGAGGTCAGGAACCTGTTTTACAAAACAATCAATTATGATTTTTTTATGTGAATATTTTCCAAATGTCCTTCATATACTTTTTAATAAGAATAAGGTATAACAGGAGGACAACCATGCCAAGAGGAAGAAAAAACAAATCTCTGGACGAAAAAATCCAGGATACACAGCAGAGCATCTACAACCTGGAGGTCAGGACACAGGAGCTTTATGAGGAATTGGAAGAGCTTCTGAAGCAAAAGAAAAATGAAGAGCTTGAAAAATTGTCGGAAGCTCTCGAAGAAGCCGGGGTTTCTGTGGATGAAGTCTTAGCGCAGCTGAAATCAGATGACCAGGAAAATATCGCCTGAATTGAGTGAAAGAGAATAAGAAGAGAAAGAGCAGGAGCGGCCCCATGCGACAGCAGCATGAGGATGGTTCCTGTTTTTTTATAAAAATTTAAGAATTTGAATCCATGAAAAGGAAAGAAAGAATTGCACGAAAGCTTTTTAAACCATATAATAGAAATAACGCACTAAGAAAGGAGGGACGAAAATGAGTGTATTTGGAAATATTATATGGTTTATATGCGGCGGTTTCTTCAGCGCACTGAGCTGGCTGCTGGCCGGTATTTTGTGGAGTATAACGATTATAGGGCTGCCTGTTGGAAAACAGTGTTTTAAATTTGCTGCTTTGGCCGCCTGCCCTTTTGGAAAGGAAATTGTTTACGGCGGAGGCGCCGGTTCGCTGATTCTGAATATTTTCTGGATGATTTTGACGGGAATCCCTATGGCTCTGGAATCTTTAGTGATGGGAGTCCTGCTTTGTATAACCATTATTGGTATACCATTTGGTCTGCAGCATTTTAAAATGGCTAAGCTTGCTTTGATGCCTTTTGGCTCGCAGATAATCTATACGTAAGGAACGAGGGGATTTTGATGGAACAACAAATGAATGAAAATGGAATAAAGAAGAAATTTAATCTGGCGGCGCTGTTTGCTCCGACGGATATGACGGAGGGATCGCCGGGAAAACGGATTGTCGCATTTGCAATACCTATGTTGATAGGCAATATTGCCCAGCAGCTGTATAACACGGTGGACAGCATTGTTGTGGGGCGTTATGTGGGAGATAATGCGCTGGCGGCCGTAGGAAGCGCGAGTCCGATTCTGAATCTGCTGCTGGTATTGTTCGTGGGCATTTCCGTAGGAGCGAGTATCATGGTTTCCCAGTATTTCGGGGCAAAGCAGAGAGAGGAATTGTCCGGCTCCATCGGATGCAGCATTACGCTGACAGCCATTTCTTCTGTAATTATCATGATACTGGCGCCGCTGGTGGTCAGGCCGCTGCTGAGGCTTCTGAATACGCCGGACAGCATTATGGACTGGTGTGCTTCTTATCTGATAATCCTCTTTGTGGGAATCGCAGGTATGTCTTATTATAATATTCTCAGCGGTATCCTCCGCGGTTTGGGAGATTCCGTTTCTGCTCTGGTTTATCTTCTTGTTGCCACCGTACTGAACATTATACTGGATATTCTGTTTGTGGCCGTTTTCGATATGGGAGTGGCGGGCGTGGCCCTGGCAACAGCCATCGCGCAGGCGGTATCAGCTGTTATGTGTATTTTTAAGCTGGCAAGGATGAAGGATATTTTTGATCTGAAGCTGCATTATCTGAAGCCGGAAAAGAAGCATTCGGCAGATATGATTCGTCTAGGCCTTCCTTCCGGATTCACACAGGCTATTTTTTCCATGGCCATGATAATCGTACAGTCCCTGACCAACAGCTTCGGGGAAATGTTCATCGCTGCGAATGTTATTATCATGCGTGTGGACGGCTTTGCCATGATGCCGAACTTTTCCTTCGGCACGGCAATGACTACATATGCCGGACAGAATGTGGGAGCCAGAAAATATGACAGGGTGGAAAAGGGAGCCAGGGAAGGAACCATCATTGCGGCTGTCATATCCGCCGTTATTACTTCCCTGATATTGATTTTCGGAAAATATCTGATGGGTATTTTTACGGAAACAAAAGAACTGGTGGAATTGAGCATGCACCTCATGCAGATACTGGCAGTAGGATATATTGCCATGGCTGTAACCCAGTGTCTGTCAGGCGTTATGAGAGGTGCGGGAGACACCATGACACCCATGTGGATATCCCTGATAACAACAGTAGCGATTCGTGTCCCTCTCGCATACGGGATCGCCTGGATGACAAGAACGCCGGAGCTTCCCAACGGAAGGAATGAATGTGTATTCATTTCCCTGCTGTGTTCCTGGGTGCTGGGCGCTGTTATGACCTATTTCTTTTACAGAAAGGGCGCCTGGAAGAAGAAAGCGCTGGAAAGCTAGAAGCATTATAGGTATTGGAATACAAAAAATGCTGCTCATTTATCCTGAGCAGCATTTTTGCATGACATTAAACCTTATTTTATTTTGGCTGAGAGGATTAATCATCCTCTGCTTCCGTGTTTTTAGGTTTGGGAGCCATATAAGTGGAATTCCCTACATAATCCGTACTCACTTCCTTGCCGTCCTGATAAGTGGTGAAGTATGTTTTAGCGGAAAGGCTTCCTGTATTCTTTGCCCAGAGCTTGAAGCTGCGTCCGTTTAAATCATGATCCCATACCAGGACATTGATGATGAGTTTTTTCCCTTCCGTGTATGCCTGCAGTATAACAGGAGCGGAATAGTTGTTGCGGAACCGTAAATCCTTGGAACCGGAAGAGATGGCCGCATCCAGTCCCAGCGGCAGATAATGTACGGGCATGCTGTGGGGATGGCGTTCCAGAACCACCAGACCGGCATTCTTCACCGCGTTGTAGGTTGTGGAGGATACCTGACAGATACCGCCTCCGATGGCCATGACTGTTTCCCCGTTCAGATAAGCGCCCGCTTCCCTGTAGCCGTTGGCAGAGGTCCGGGGAAGGATGGCAGTGCTGACGGAAACTTCCTGGCCTGGCATGATGATCATGTTATTCAGATGTTCCGCCGCCACCTTGATGTTGTTGATACGGTTGGAGGAGCTTCCGGAAAAGCTGGTGGTACAGCTTCCTGCCAGCACGAAATCCGGGCTGTAGGTCAGGACACCCTCATTTACAACAGAGGTGAGATAACCGGCGGAAAGCTCTAAAGTAAGAGGCTGGGGGCTTCCCGCGGCAAACTGCTGCTGAAGCGAGGTTATCAGCCAGTTTTTTACATTGGCGTTAAGCTGATAATAGGTTTGTCCGGAATTATAGATGTAGCTTCCCGTTCCGGTATCAAATACAGGGCTGTCACTCTGGAATATCTGTGTCTTAAGCTGCTCGTTAATCGCGTTGAGAAATACATCGATAACCTCTGTTTCACCCAGTATGCACTGAGGGATCCCGGTATCGTTGGAGAGGAAGACCGGATAGTCCTTCATGGTATTGATGCCCATGGCCCAGACCTGGCCGTCCAAAGTCAGGATAATGTTCTGGTTCATCCATCCTGCGTCGATATAACGGCTGTCTGAAATTGTAGTTGTAATGCCTCCCGCCGGAAGTGCCTCGGCAGCTGAAACCATAATGGGCATGGCAGCAGCAGCGGATACCGGTGCGGCAAGAAGCAAACATATCAGTAGTAGTGGTTTCCATTGATGTCTTTTCATAACTGAATACCGTCCTTTCGCAAATACACCAATTCTCTGGGAATTGATCTTTAATAGAATATCATACATGAATCAAATTTCCAATAAAAAAAACACTTTTTATAAAAATATGGAAATGAAACGGACAAACGGTTATGATAGAGAAGGAAAACCAAATGCTGACGGAGGCCTATATGTATAAAATTCTGATTGTTGAAGATGACAGTACCATAACGGCAGTTTTGAAGCGTACCCTGGAAAAATGGGGGTATGAGGCAGAGACAATTTCAGATTTCGGCCGGGTGGGGGAAGAATTCATCCGCTGTTCTCCGGATTTGGTGCTGCTCGATATCTCACTGCCTTTTTTTGACGGCTATTACTGGTGTCAGGAATTCAGGAAGACAAGCCAGGTCCCGATTATTTTTATTTCCTCGGCTTCGGATGATATGAATCTGGTGATGGCGGTAAATATGGGGGCGGATGATTTCCTCTCAAAACCCTTCAAGCTGGAAGTGGTGCTCGCCAAAATACAGGCTCTGCTGCGCAGGACCTATACCTTTGGAACCCGCAGGGATGTGCTCCGGGCGGGAGACGTGATCCTTTC
>OGXN01000018.1_pt1 | contig 194739 bp, 182 predicted proteins | sample 1576281 | NCBI WGS metagenome assembly OGXN01 (sample SAMEA3541494, study PRJEB24748) | human gut metagenome | biome: human gut; feature: human-associated habitat; material: faeces | place: China | collected 2012
GAGCTGTCCTTAGTACGAGAGGACCGGGATGGACGGACCGCTGGTGTATCTGTTGTACTGCCAAGTGCATAGCAGAGTAGCCAAGTCTGGAAGGGATAAACGCTGAAGGCATCTAAGCGTGAAGCCCCCCTAAAGATAAGATTTCCCATACCGAAAGGTAGTAAGACCCCTTGAAGACGACGAGGTAGATAGGGCAGAGGTGGAAGTACGGTAACGTATGGAGCTGACTGTTACTAATCGGTCGAGGCTTTAACCAAAGAAGGCTGAAGTGTAAGAGATGTAGAAAGATTCTTGTATGTTGTTTTGAAGGTATATCCTTTATAAATAAGGCCCGGTGGCTCAGCTGGTTAGAGCGCCGCCCTGTCACGGCGGAGGTCGTGGGTTCGATTCCCATCCGGGTCGCTTTATTTTTTGAATATTTGGGATCATAGCTCAGCTGGGAGAGCATCTGCCTTACAAGCAGAGGGTCATAGGTTCGAGTCCTATTGGTCCCACTTTTTAATTTAATAACTATGCCGTTGTGGCTCAATTGGCAGAGCAGCTGATTTGTAATCAGCAGGTTACCGGTTCAAGTCCGGTCAACGGCTTCACACCTGGTCATAATTATGTTATGATTTAGGTGTTTAAAATATATATGGTTGGATTCCCGAGTGGCCAAAGGGGGCAGACTGTAAATCTGTTGGCACCGCCTTCGAAGGTTCGAATCCTTCTCCAACCACTTAATTTTTATCGCGGGATGGAGCAGTCTGGTAGCTCGTCGGGCTCATAACCCGAAGGTCGTTGGTTCAAATCCGGCTCCCGCAATTTTTTATTTTAATAATTAGTATGCCCAGATAGCTCAGTCGGTAGAGCAGAGGACTGAAAATCCTCGTGTCGCTGGTTCGATTCCGGCTCTGGGCATCTTTTTTATTTTATAAAGAAATTCAAAGAGTTAACTTTCAGAAAGAATGAAAAAACCGAAAGTTGACTCTTTTTTTTAATTCCTATTCAATAGGAATTAAGTATGATATAATAAAAATGAAAAAATATGTTTACAAAGGGATAAAAAATGACATCAATTTATAATAAGTTGAAACAACTACAATACAAAGAAGATTATCCTTTTCACATGCCAGGACATAAAAGAAATTTAAAGATCGATTCATTATTAGATGCGATTTCCAAAATTGATATTACAGAGATCACAGGATTTGATGATCTTCACCATCCAGAAGAAATGATTCGAGAATTGATGGATGATTTAAAACAGATTTATGGAACAAAAGAGAGTTATCTACTGGTAAACAGCAGTACTGCGGGGAATTTAGCTGCAATAGCTGCATTGTGTAATATTGGAGATAAGATACTGGTTGCGAGAAACTGTCATAAGTCAGTCTATCACGCGATAGAATTGTTGGGACTTGATCCAATCTATATTTATCCAGTGATTGATGAATATGGAATCTGTAAAGGCATTACGAAGGAACAGATAGAAAATATCATAACAAAAGAAACCTCAATTAAGGCAATGGTCCTTGTTTCACCAACATATGAAGGAAGAGTATCAGATATCGAAGGAATATCAGATGTTCTGCATCGAAATAATATACCATTGATCGTAGATGAAGCTCATGGGGCTCATTTTATTTATCATGAGGCATTTCCAGAGAGTGCAGCAAATAGCGGAGCAGACATTGTGATACAAAGTCTGCACAAGACATTGCCCGCATTTACGCAAACGGGATTACTTCATTTGTGCACAGATTGTGTCACAAGAGAAATGATGCAAAAGAAATTGTCAATATTTCAGAGCAGCAGCCCATCCTATGTGTTGATAGCATCAATTGAACAATGTATCCACATATGTAATGAAAATCGTGGATATTTTCAACAATACTACGAGAAATTGTGGATACTACGTGAAAAACTAGAAGAATTAAAATATATCAAACTAGTACCAACGGATGATATTGGAAAACTTGTGTTTTCGGTAAAAGACACAACAATATCTGGAGAAGAACTATTTGAGATTTTAAGAGACAACTATCATTTAGAGATGGAAATGTCAGAACTTTATTATGTGATCGCAATGACAAGTGTGTGCGATACACAAGAAGGGTACGATAGATTGTATCAGGCATTAAAAGAGATCGACAGTGAGATTACAAAAAAGAATACAGAGTATTTATTTTTGGAAAATGATTTTCATCAAAATAAAAAGATGTTAAAACCAGAAGAAGCTGCAACAAAAGATCGAATACAGATTGATTATGATGATGCAAAAGATGAGATTGCAGCGGAATTTATTTTTTTGTATCCACCAGGAATTCCACTTGTTGTGCCTGGAGAAGTGATCGATAAGTATGTGATCGATAAGATCAGACAGTATGAGCAATATAATATGAAAGTGATAGGACTGGATGATCATAAAATATATATAATAAATAGATGAGAGGATATAAATATGGGATTATTTTTGACCGTTGAAGGACCAGATGGAGCTGGAAAAACAACACAAATAGAATTACTAAGAGACTACTTATCTGACAAAGGTTATGATATAATAGTATGTAGAGAACCTGGCGGAACACCGATCAGTGAGGCTGTAAGAAATGTGATCCTTAACAAAGAATTTACTGAGATGGGACATATGACGGAATTACTGCTTTATGCAGCTGCCAGAGCTCAATTGATCGAAGAAGTCATTCGTCCGGCATTAGAAGATGGAAAGATCGTAATCTGTGATCGATTTGTGGAATCATCTGCAGTCTATCAGGGAATTGCCAGAGGAATGGGAATTGATCTTGTTTACAAAGTAAATCAATTTGCAATCGGAGATACGATGCCAGATCTGACGATTATGATCGATCTGGATGCAGAAGCTGGTATTTCAAGAAAGAAAAAACAGGCAGAGCTGGACCGAATGGAAAGCGAGACAATTGATTTTCATAAGAAGGTTGTTGAAGGATACAGACAACTTGCGAGCCTGCATCCAGATAGAATCTATACTGTTGACGGAAGTCTGACGATCGAAGAGATTCATCAGCAGATCATTTCACAGGTCAACAAAAAATTTCATGGTAAAGGGTGATGTAGTATGAAGAGTTTTGATGCAATTATAGGACATAAAAAAATAATTTCTCATTTTGAAGAAGCAATCAAGACGGGAAAAGTTTCCCATGCCTATTTATTAAGTGGCGAAGATGGAAGCGGAAAGATGATGATCGCAAAGGCAGTTGCGAAGGCACTTCTGTGCGAACACAAAGATGGATGTGGAGAATGTGCAGCATGTAAGCAGGTGGATTCATTAAATCATCCAGATGTCATTTATATTACTCATGAAAAGTATGAAATCAGAGTTGATGATATTCGAAAAGGGATCAATGAGACGATTGATATTAAACCGTATAGCGGAGATTATAAGATTTACATCATTGATGATGCGGATAGAATGAATGCAGGAGCGCAGAATGCCTTATTAAAGACATTAGAAGAACCACCTGCATATGCAGTGATCCTTCTATTAACAAACAATAAGGATAGATTGTTAGATACGATCCTCTCAAGATGTGTGTCCATGACATTAGGAAGTGTCAGAGAAAGCGAAATTGAAGATTATCTAAAAGCCAATACAGGGGCAAGTCATGCAGATATCGCATTTGCAGCAGCATTTTCACTTGGGAATATTGGACGTGCATTGCATGTACTGGATACAGAAGAATTTAAAGATATGCTGAATGATACAATGAATGTGATCACTCATATGAAGAGTATGGAGATTTATGAAGTTGTATCGTATGCGAAGAGTCTGACAAAATATAAGAATGAGATTTATGATTTCCTTGATATCATTATGGTATGGTATCGAGATATGTTGATTCTTAAGACAACAGGGTCTTTAAATCAACTTGTATTTAAAGATAAATACCGTCAGCTAAAAGATCAGGAGATTTATATTTCATTTGAGGGAATCAGTCATATTCTTGATGAAGTAGAAAAGGCTAGAAGGCGACTGATCGCGAATGTTAATTTTGAAGTGGCAATCGAAATGCTGCTTGTGACGATAAAGGAGAATGGTAAAGTATGGTAGAAGTAATTGGAGTGCGATTTCGTACTGCAGGAAAGATATATTTCTTTAATCCAAAGGAATTTCAGGTAAAGTCAGGAGACCACGTGATCGTGGAAACTGCCAGAGGAATTGAATTTGGATCAGTCGTTTCTGAGAGAAGACAGGTAAAGGAAAAATGCATCGGAGATGAATTAAAACCTGTTTTAAGAATCGCAACCAAAGAAGATGAAGAAAGGGCAGCGAAGAATAGAGAGAAAGAAAAAGAAGCATATAAGATCTGCCTTGATAAGATCAAGGAGCATGAGCTTGATATGAAGCTTGTATCAACAGAATATACATTTGATAATAATAAAGTATTATTTTATTTTACGGCAGATGGACGAGTTGATTTTCGTGAACTTGTAAAGGATCTGGCAGCAGTGTTCAGGACAAGAATTGAATTACGACAGATCGGCGTCAGAGATGAAGCCAAGATGCTTGGTGGTATGGGAATCTGTGGAAGAAAATTATGCTGTAATACATTTTTATCTGAGTTTGCACCTGTTTCTATCAAGATGGCCAAAGAGCAGAATCTGTCACTGAATCCGACAAAGATTTCAGGAGTCTGCGGAAGATTGATGTGCTGTCTTAAGAATGAACAGGAAACATATGAGTATTTAAACAGTAAGCTTCCAAATGTTGGTGAGAAATTAAAGACAAAAGATGGCGTAGTTGGAGAAGTTCAGAGAGTAGATGTACTTCGACAGAAGGTAAAACTGATCGTGGAAGATGAGAATGGAGATAAAGAAATCCAGGAATATAAGATTGATGATCTTCTGATGAGAAAGAAAAAGCCACAAGGATGCCAGGGGTGCAGCAAAGGATGCAATAATAAGAATCAAGGATGTAATAAAGGACATGGAAAGAGAAAGAATTGATGATCTTGGGATCAATGGTTATCAGATCATCCAGAAAGAACAGGGATTTTGTTTTGGAATGGATGCGGTTCTTTTATCAGATTTTGCACAAGTTAAGAATGGTGGGAGAGTTCTAGACCTCGGTACGGGGACTGGAATCCTCCCAATTTTGATGGAGGCAAAGACGAAGGCTGTTCATCTTACAGGGCTTGAAATACAGCCAGAGATGGCGGAGATGGCGGCAAGAAGTGTCAAATTAAATCATTTAGAAGATAAGATAGAGATCGTAGAGGGTGATATCAAAGAGGCTTCTGCGATTTTTTCGCATGATAGTTTTGACACGATCACATCAAATCCACCATATATGATCGGACAGCATGGACTTAAGAATCCGTCGGAGACGAAAGCAATCGCAAGACATGAGATACTTTGTACATTTGCGGATATCACGGCAGCAGCTAAAAAGCTTTTAAAGAATAAAGGAAAGCTGTTTCTGGTACACAGAACATTCAGATTGTCAGAGATTTTATGCCAGCTGTCTAAGGATGGATTAGAGCCAAAAAGAATCCGTTTTGTGCATCCATACATTGATAAAGAACCGAATATATTTTTATTAGAAGCAGTAAAAGGCGGAAAGTCAAGAATGACAGTTGAGCCTCCATTGATCGTTTATCAAAAAGAAGGAAAATACACAGAAGAAATTTATAAGATTTATGGAATGAATCTGGAGGAATAAGCATGAGTGGAACATTATATTTGTGTGCGACACCGATTGGTAATCTGGAAGACATTACTTTTCGTGTGATAAACACATTAAAAGAAGTTGATCTGATCGCAGCGGAAGACACAAGGCACAGTATCAAATTATTAAATCATTTTGAAATTAAGACAAAGATGACAAGCTATCATGAGTATAATCGTGTGGAGAAAGCAAAAGTTCTTGTAAAGCAGTTGCAGGAAGGAAAAGATATCGCACTCATTACAGATGCTGGGACACCGGGAATTTCAGATCCAGGAGAAGAATTGGTAAGACAGTGCCATGAAGCAGGAATCACAGTTACTGCATTACCGGGAGCATGTGCGTTGATCAATGCACTGATCATCTCTGGGCAGCCAACAAGAAGATTTTGTTTTGAAGCATTTCTTCCATCAGATAAAAAAGAAAGAAAACAGATTCTTGATTCTCTGGAAAATGAGACAAGATCTATTATCATTTATGAAGCACCACATCGTTTAGTAAGGACTTTGGAAGAACTACATGAAGTGCTTGGAGACAGATCCATGACATTATGTAGAGAACTCACAAAGAAGCATGAGAGCGTTTTTAAATCAACGCTTGGGGAAATCCTTGCCTATCATAGAGAAAATCCACCAAAAGGCGAATGTGTGATGATCATAGAAGGAAAATCATTTCAAGAATTAAAAGAAGAAAGCCAGGAAGAATTTTTAAAGATTCCATTGTCAGAGCATATGAACCGTTATATGGATCAGGGATATTCCAAGAAAGAAGCGATGAAACTGGTAGCCAAAGATCGAGGTGTTGGTAAGAGAGAGATTTATCAGCAGTTGTTGGAAGAGGAATAAAAATATATCAACAAAAAAGGTATGGGAAAATAATATCAATTCCCATACCTTTTGTTTGTCTTTATTGAAATGATCCAAAAAATTATGCTTCAGTAATTTCGAATCCAGCAAGTTTAGCTAATTCAATGATAGATTTTCTTGAGACTTTCTTTCCTTTGTAGTCGATCAGATCATCCATATCTTCCCCAGTAAAAATATCTGCAGGATTATATTTCTTTAAAATAATCTTATCGTCATCTACAAATATTTCAAGAGGATCGCGTTCGTTCACATCAAAGTTACGACGTAATTCGATCGGTAAAGTAATTCTTCCAAGTTCGTCAAGCCTTCTTACAATGCCTGTACTTTTCATGTGTAAACCTCCTTAATGTCTTACAATCATTTTATATCTTAAACCATAGCATACCAAAATCTGGTTGTCAATTCATTTATTTACTTATAAATTAGAGGATAAATAAGTATAATTAACAGATTTCAGCACCTGCTGGCATATCTTTATCTGGTGTTACAAGAGCTAATTCACCCTTATCATTTTCAGCACAAAGTAACATTCCTTCAGAGAGAACTCCTGCTAATTTGGCTGGTTTTAAGTTCACAAGTACCATAACTTTCTTACCGACCATATCTTCTGGTTTATAATAAGCTTTGATACCAGAAACAATCTGTTTTACCTGGCTTCCGATCTTAACCTGAGAGCAAAGAAGTTTCTTGGATTTCTTCACTTCTTCACAGGCAATGATCTCACCAACCTGGAACTGCATCTTAGTGAAATCATCAAAAGTGATCTCATCTTTTGGTTTAATGTCGATGACAGTATCTTCTTCTACAGCAGCGTTTGCAGCTTTGACAGAAGCAGCCTGTTTCTCCATTAAGACTTTGGCTTTTTCCATAACTTCTTTCTCATCTAATCTTGCGAATAAGATCTGAGGTTTTTCAGTTACTTTTGTACCACTCTTGTAGTTTCCAAATGTTGCAAGGTTATCAAATTCAACCATAGATGTATTTAACTGAGCAAAGATCTTCTCAGATGTCTCAGGCATATATGGTGATAATAAAGATGCACCAATTGTGATTCCTTCAACAAGGTTGTATAAAACAGTAGCCAGACGGTCTTTTGAAGCTTCGTCTTTTGCTAATACCCAAGGCATAGTCTCATCAATATAACGGTTGCAGCGACGGAATAAGTTAAAGATCTCAGTCATTGCATCTGCAACACGAAGGTCAGCCATCTTCTCAGCCACTTTATCTCTTGTACCTGTCACAACGGCTTTCAGATCATCATCATAATCTCCTGCAACACCCTTGTCTTCTACGATTCCTCCAAAATATTTGTTGGACATAGAAATCGTACGGTTTACAAGGTTACCAAGAATATTCGCAAGGTCAGAGTTCATACGCTCGATCATCAATTCCCATGAGATCACACCATCACGTTCGAAAGGCATTTCATGAAGAACGAAATAACGCACTGCGTCAACTCCGAAGAAGTCAACTAGATCATCTGCGTATAAAACGTTACCTTTGGATTTACTCATCTTACCATCACCTTGAAGCAGCCAAGGATGTCCAAATACTTGTTTAGGAAGAGGAAGATCCAGTGCCATCAGGATGATCGGCCAGTAGATCGTATGGAAACGGATGATATCTTTACCGATCAGGTGAAGATCTGCAGGCCAGAACTTATTAAACTTGTCTGAACTGTTTCCATCACAGTCATAACCGATACCTGTGATATAGTTTGTCAATGCATCTAACCATACATAAACGATGTGTCCTTCATCAAAGTCAACTGGGATTCCCCATGAAAATGATGTTCTTGAAACACACAGATCCTGAAGTCCAGGAAGAAGGAAGTTGTTCATCATCTCATTCTTACGGGATTCTGGTTGAATAAATTCAGGATGTGTATTGATGTGTTCAATCAGACGGTCTGCATATTTGCTTAATTTTAAGAAATAAGCTTCTTCTTTTGCAGGTTGTACTGGACGTCCGCAGTCAGGACATTTACCATCTACTAACTGGCTCTCTGTGAAGAAAGATTCACAAGGTGTACAGTATAAACCTTCGTATTCACCTTTGTAGATATCTCCTTGTTCATATAATTTCTTAAAAATCTTCTGAACCTGTTTCTCGTGATCTTCATCAGTTGTTCTGATAAAACGGTCATAAGAAGTGTTCATAAGATCCCAGATTCTCTTGATATCTCCGGCAACATCATCAACGAATTCTTTTGGTGTTACCCCTTTTTCTTCTGCTTTTAATTCTACTTTTTGGCCATGTTCGTCAGTTCCTGTCTGGAAAAATACGTCATAGCCTTCCATTCTTTTATATCGAGCAATACTGTCTGCCAGGATGATCTCATATGTGTTACCAATATGAGGTTTTCCGGAAGTATAAGTAATTGCAGTCGTAATATAATATGGTTTCTTACTCATAATGATCCTCCGATTTTCTGTTTCTATCCTTATAATTATAGTACATCTTGTGCGGATAGTCTATTTCTTTTCTTTAAAAAATAAGATATTAACAAGTGTTTATTTGGAGGTAGAAATGGAATTTGCAGGGAGATTGAAAAAGGTCAGAATAAAGTTGATCATGATTGGAATTTGTCTGATATTTCTGGGAGGGTATAGTCTGATCCAAGAATGGAAAGATCAAGAAAAAAATACAACAAAAAAAGTATTTGATCAGTATACGGATGCGTTTTTTAAAGAAAATATATCAACAAATGAGATCACGATGCATTTCCTTTTAGAAAATCCAGAAAAATATAGATTAGAACAAGCGAAAAATCTTTATCCATCCATGGATCAGGGAAGTGTCTTGAATGAAAAAATTAAAATTTCAAAAGAAATTGAGAAGTTAAAAAAATTTAAACAAAAGGAATTGACGAAAAAACAGAAAAATACATATATGGTTTTGATGGATTACTTAAGAAGACAGAAAAATCTTTCGATGTATCCGTATTATGAAAGAATTCTTGGGAAAACATCTGGGCAGCAGGCACAGATTCTTCTGACATTAAGTGAATATCGTCTGAAAAATGAGAAAGATATCAAAAGTTATTTTCAATTATTAAATGGGCTGGATGGATATTTTGATTCACTGATCGAATACAGCAAGGAACAGGTAAAGAGAAATTTATTTCTATCTGATCAGTCTTTAAAAGAGGTATTGCAGCAGATTCAGAATGTCATAAAGCAAAAAGAAAACAATATGTTGGTTGCAACATTTAATTTAAGAATTGCAGACATTAAAGGAATTAATGCAGCCCAGAAAAAGAAATACTGCAGAAAAAATAAGAAATTGATCGGTACAAAGGTGCTGCCTGCTTATGAAAAATTATATTCCCATTTGCAGGCATTAACTGGAAATGGGAAAAATGAAAATGGTCTGTATTATTATAAAAATGGAAAAGAATATTACAAAGTATTGGTTGCACAGAAAACAGGATCAGATAAAACGATAAAAGAAATGATCGAAATCAGTGATCGATCCATTGAAAAATGCCTCCGAAAACTTATAAAATTGCAAAAAAAGTATCCAAATATCATAAATGAATATAGAAATCATAAAAAAAATATAAAAATTGTGCAAAATCCACAAAATGTACTTAACAAACTAAGGCAAAAGATGGTAAAATATTATCCAAAGGCACCAAAAGTTAGCTGTAAAATAAAATATGTGCACAAAACCATGGAAGAATATACCAGTCCTGCGTTCTATATGGTACCAGCGATTGATTCTTACAAGGAGAATGTAATTTATATTAATAAGGCACAGACTGCAGAGTTATATCCGACTTTGGCACATGAAGGATACCCAGGACATTTATACCAGAATGTATATTATGCGGCAAGGAACGATGATCCAGTGCGTTATCTGCTTGATTATCCTGGATATTCAGAAGGATATGCAACGTATGTAGAAGGTTTTAGTTACAGTATGATGGATGCTGAAGGATATGGCGATATTTATCAACAGATGAATATGGAGATGTACGAGTACAATCTGGCACTTTGCTCAAGAGTTGATCTTGGAGTTCATTATGAAGGATGGAAGAAGAAAGATGTCAGGGCGTATTTAAGATCGTTTGGAATGAATGATTCTCAGGCAGATGAATTATTTCAGATGATCATCGAGAATCCTGCAAATTATTTATCTTATTATATCGGTTATCAGGAGTTTCATGAGCTTTTGACTGATTATAAGAAAATGGCAGGGAATAAATACAGCTTAAAAGCGTACCACACAGAGATTTTAGATGCAGGCCCATGTAGTTTTGACATTTTGAGAAGACGCATCGAAAGCAACCTATGAATGGAGGAGTAACTTATGTCAACAAAAGCTTATTACACACATGAAGAAATCGGAAAAGGAAAGCCTGGATTTTCAAAAACAAGATCCATTATCGAAGCAGCATTCTATGGAAATAACGTTGTAGAAGTAAAAGATTTAAAACAGGCTTATGAATTAGCAAAGAATTCACCTGGAACGATCGTTACAGATATGCCAGTATATAAACCAGAAGCGATTGGTTTAGATGAGGGGTCCAAAGTTCTGTTATTTAATGATGGATCAGTGACTGGACGCTGTGCAGCCGCAAGAAGAATTTCCAGTGAACCTGGTGTAGATACAAATGATCTGGATCTGAAACTGATGGATGCGATCTATGATACAAGATGGACAACAATGTATCATGCACAGGTATATATCGGATTAGATCCTGAATTTATGGTAAAAGCACATCTTTTAATTCCAGAAGGTGAAGAAAATATTTTATATTCCTGGATGTTAAATTTCCAGTATATGAATCCTGAATACAATGAAATGTATAAGAATTCACAGCCAGTTGCAGATGAGACAGATATCTATATTTTCTCAGATCCACAGTGGACACATGAAGAACATCCTTTAGGATTAACATATTTTAATACAGACACAAACTGTGCTGCACTTCTTGGTATGAAATACTTTGGAGAACATAAGAAAGGTACATTAACAATTGCATGGGCGATCGCAAACCGTAATGGATATGCTTCCTGCCATGGTGGACAGAAAGAATTCAGATTAGATAATGGAGAGAAATTCGTAGCATCTTTCTTCGGATTATCAGGTTCAGGAAAATCCACATTAACACATGCAACACATAATAATAAATACGAAGAGATTCAGGTTCTGCATGACGATGCATTTATCATCAATACAGAAACAGGTGCATCTATTGCAATGGAACCAACATACTTTGATAAAACAGCGGATTATCCAACAGGATGCCCAGATAATAAATACTTATTAACAGCACAGAATTGCTCTGCAACAAGAGACAGCGAAGGAAAAGTCGTTCTTGTCACAGAAGATATCCGTAACGGAAATGGTCGTGCGATCAAGTCCAAATTATGGTCACCAAACCGTGTAGATAAGATCAATGACCCGGTAAATGCAATCTTCTGGATCATGAAAGATCCAACAATCCCACCAATCGTTAAGATCAAAGGAGCTTCTTTAGCATCTGTTATGGGAGCAACACTTGCAACAAAACGAAGTAGTGCGGAACGTCTGGCACCTGGAGTAGATCCAAACCGTCTGGTTGTAGAACCATATGCAAACCCATTTAGAACATACCCTCTTGTAAATGACTACAAGAAGTTTAGAAAACTTGTAAAAGAAAGAAATGTAGACTGCTACATCATTAATACAGGAGACTTCATGGGTAAAGATATCAAACCTGCAACAACAATTTCCGCAATTGAGCAGGTTGTAGAAGGAACTGGAGAATTCAAACAGTGGGGACCATTTACAGATATTGAAGTGCTTGAGATGGAAGGATATGTTTCAGATTTCAACGATATGAACTATGTGGAAACATTAAAAGCAAGAATGACAGACAGACTAAACTTCGTCTTCGAAAAAGACGTAGAAGATGGTGGATACAATGCACTTCCTACACAGGCAAAAGAAGCTTTAGCAAAAGTTATTGGAGAAGCACATAATTTAGAAGTGGAAAATTCCAATAATTAAAGGTATAATACTCTTAAATTGTTGTTTGGGAGGTAAATTGATTGGATAAAGATCGTTTAAATAATATGGTGGTAGACTTATTCCACGGAATCTCATATGAAGAAGAAAAAGCCGTGATCACAGATGAGTTTAAGGATATTTCGAACAAAGATCTGCATATTATTGATGCGATCGGAATCAAGAAACCTAAGAATATGTCAACGATTGCAGGAGATTTAAACATTACGGTTGGTACACTTACAACCGCTATCAATAACCTCTTGAAGAAAGGATATGTAAATCGCAAACGCGGAGAGAAAGATCGCAGAGTTGTTTATATATCTCTTTCTGAGAAGGGGAGGAAAGCATACAGTCATCACAGAGAATTTCATAAACGTATGATTCAGGGACTGCTTGATACGCTTAATGAGCAGGAACAGGATCTATTGGTGAAGGTTATGCAGTATTTTCATGATTACTTTCGTGAACATATGTAAATTTTATTTGTTGGTTTGATAGCTGTAGTCTTTGTGTATCTGAGAAAAACGAAATAAAAGAATAAAAGATCCAGACCAGAAATTTTGCTCGCCGTTTTGAACGGTCGCCTATACGCAAATTTTCCTTGCATAACTCACTCGCTACGCGAGTTCAAACAATGCACCAAATTTGCTGCGAACCCTTCAAAACGACGGCAAAATTTCAATGGTTCTGGATCTTTTATTCTTTTATTTCGTTTTTTTCAGATACCTAAAGTTTACAGGTATTAAATCCAATAAATCAAAACTCATAGTATGTATATTTTACGGTATTTGTTTATATTTTTAGATAATCAACGACTGAAAAATCTCTTATCAGATTCAGAAGATTAAAGTTTGTGATTCAGTGAAAGGTTTGAGTAGTGAAAATAAAAAATGGAGAAATAATAATGCTCAAAGTCAGTTAAGAAAAATTACAGACAAGAAAGGAAAACTTGAGTCATATCAAAGAAAGACAATTATTTACGGAGACGGATTCCGTGCCCCAGAGCAGAGAATTGGAAAGACTCAGACAATGAATCAGAAATTAGTGTTTGTTGAATTAAAAGTAACGAATACAACAAAAGAAACAAAACAAGCAGAGGCAGCACCGGGAATCTGTTTTGTAAAAGAGCAAAAGAATGGATATAAGATTTTAGATGATAATTATAAACGCCCAACAGCAATCTCAAAATTACAAACAAATGAGGCAACTGCTTATTTTGAAGAGAGTAATGGTGGATATGGGTATGGATTTAAGGAACTGAAAGCTGGAGAGAGTGAGGTGTATCATCTAGGATATTTTGTGGATGAAGATCAAGTGGAAAATATGAGTTTGAATTTTTATGGAAGTGGTAAGAATCATAGAGTGTTAAGGTGTTTTGAATAAACTGTAGTTAGAAAAATCGCTGCATGATAACTGATTTTGAGTTAATGATGCAGCGATTTATTTAGTTAGCTATAATTTTTGAAATTTTTTTAATAATGCTTCCTGTAATAATTGGGAAAAGTTAATTCCTAAAGATATAGCTTGATCATTCATCCAAGATGGAATAGTCAATGTTTTTTTTACAGATTTTTCAAAATGGAGTTTTGCATATTCTCGAACATCAACAGTTACGATATTGACGAAGTATTCTGTACAGTCATCAATTTCTAGTTCATTCATAATTTCTTTTGGATCAATACTAGAAATTGATGATGGTTTTGGAATATCTTCGTGGTCTTTTTCCTGCCAGAAGAGATAACCGGCAAGACAATCTATAGACATTTCAAGTGCTTCGTTTAAGGAATCTCCACAGGTAGAAAGATAATTTAAATCTGGAAAAATAACAGAGAATCCATTTTCTTCGTGAAAAAAACAAGCTGGGTATGCGGATAACATAAAAGCACCTCCTGATAATTGTTTAAGTTGCGGGACATTATTTCAGTCCCGCTTGTTTTAAGATGGAATTTTCAGTACCTTTGGGAATATCGCCACCATGAAATGGAATGGTTACTTTCCCAGGTTTTGAAGGGTGTATGTATTGTCTGTGAGATCCACGCTGCATTTTAAGCACCCATCCATCTGCAAGGATTCTTTTTTCTAATTCTCTTGCTTTAATAGGCATGTAATGTGTACCTCCTTGCAAAACATATTTTAACATTTAATACGTGTTATTTCAATACGTGCAATTAAGATACGTATTATTTTGGGATAAAATGATCAGCGTTCTTGCGATATTAATTTTTATTCTTGCAAGAGCAGAAGTAATGTTAATTATTGGTGAAGCGATTATTATTCCGAAGAGAGTATTGGATAAGGATAAGGAAAAGAAATTGAGATAGGTCTTAAGTAAAAAGTAAAATACATCAAAACTTACATCAAAACATGGTTTCAAGAAACAAGATTTTGAAACCATGTTTTTTCATATCTTAAAAATTCTTATAAAACTAACCTATCTGATTTTCACATCGTTATACCCTTTGTTAAAACCAATGAAAACTAACAAGTTCAGGAGGGGTATCATGAACAGAAGATCAGTTTTGAAAAAATACAATAATAAAAAAATACTGCTAAAAATCGTATTCCTAGCAGCGATGATTATCTTAGGATTTTCAAGATTTATCTTACACGATCAAAAACAATACGCAGATACATCAGGTGACTGGAGATTAATCCTTGTAGACAAGAATCATTACATCCCAAAAGATTACCAAATGAATTTAATAAGATTATCCAATGGAAAACAGGTCGATTCCAGAATCTATCCATCTCTGCAGAAGATGTTCAACGATGCCAGAGCAAATGGTTTAGCTTTATTTGTCAGGGAAGGATACCGAACCGCTCAAGACCAACAGCAGATTATGAATGAACGAATCAGAGAATATGAAAATCAAGGATATTCCAAACCACAGGCAACAAAAATGGCAGAAAAGTATGTAGCAATTCCGGGAACGAGTGAGCACCAGCTTGGATTAAGTGTAGATATTAACGCAGATCAGACAAAATGCTCATCAGAAAAAGTATACAGTTGGCTTGATAATAATGCATATAAATACGGCTTTATCAAGCGTTATCCATCCAACAAATCTTATATCACAGGAATTCACAATGAACCGTGGCATTACAGATATGTTGGAAAAGAAGCGGCTGCAACGATGAAAAACCAGAATCTTTGTCTGGAAGAATATTTAAAAAAATATAAATAATCAAACTGTCTTTTCTACAAGAATCAGAGTTATACTTTATAGAAACAATATGAGGAGGAAAAGAAAATGGATGCGGATTTTCTGTTAATACAGAAAATTAAAAAAGGGAATGAACAATCCATGGATCAGTTTGTATTGAAATATTACCCTAAAATCTATCAGTATTGTTTGCTGCATGTCAGAGATCATGGTTATGCCGAAGATCTGACGCAGGAAACATTTTTGAAGTTTTTTCAGGCATTTGAGCGGTACAAACATTATGGCAAAGCTTTAAATTACCTATATGTGATTGCAGGAAATCTATGCAAAGACCATTTCAGGAAAGAGGGTAGGATTGAAATATCAGAATTGCCAGAAGAAATTCCAATAGAGCATATGAGACAGGTGGAAAAAAGAGTTGAGATATATGATGCACTAGATAAGCTTCCAAATGAGATAAAAGAAGTGGTGCTCTTATTCTTTTTTCAGGGAATCAGTCAGAAAGAGATTGCCAGAATGATGGGCATTAAAGTATCTCTTGTAAAATACCGGGTCAGCCGGGCAAAAAAACTGCTGGCAGAATATCTGGGGGAAGGAGAATAAAGGCAGATGAAGAAAAAATATGAGACAAAAATAAAAGATTACACGAAAGATGTTGAGCAAAATATAAATCAGGAAGCGGTCGTACAGACAATAAAAAAATGCAAAAAAACCTTTGTGCAGGTAGAAGATTATCCACTTTCTTATATGGAATTTTTATATGATCAGATGCATTTTATACAGAAACGATGGTGGATCTTGCAAGGGTGTCTGTTAGTTGTTTTGTGGATTTTTCTAAATGATGCAGCAAACATTTATGAAATGCAGAGATTAATGGGAGCAGGAGCTTGTTTATTTGCAATTTTTCTTGTGCCGGAGATTTGGAAAAATCGAAGAAATCAGGCGATGGAAATCGAAGGGGCAGCATATTATTCGCTGCGGCAGGTATGCATGGCGCGAATTCTGCTGTTTGGATTTATGGATCTTTTGATCGTAACAGCATTTGCGGTAAGTGTGTCATTTACGGTAAGAATATCAGCGCAGATGTTTGCTGTGAATTTTATGATCCCATTTAATGTGACAGGGGCGATCTGTTTTCGATTTTTATATTGCAAGCGAAGCGAAAGTGAATATTTGGCGGCAGCAGGATGTTTTCTGTTTATGATCCTGTGGGTATTTATCATTTCCAGAGAAGAAATTTATTGTAAGATTTCAGGAGCGGTCTGGTGTGCCGCATTGATTTTATCGATCATGTATTTGATTTATGTGGTCAAAAGATCACAAAGTTTTTATGGGAAAATCTATGAGGTGTAAGGATGATAAGTTTGAAATATAGGTTATGTGAGGTGCAAGGACAATGGAATTAAGTATTAACAACGTGACAAAACAATTTAAAGTAAAAAAGGCTGTGAATGATATCTCATTTTCAATGGGAAATGGTGTTTATGGGTTGCTTGGAGTCAATGGTGCGGGGAAAACAACGTTGATGAGAATGTTATGTACACTGACAACACCAGACTGTGGAATGATCACATGGGATGGAAAAGATATCTTTAAGATGGGAGCTTCGTATCGCCAGATTCTTGGATATCTGCCACAGGATTTTGGGTATTATCCATATCTGACAATTTATGATTATATGATGTACATTGCATCCATCAAAGGAATCCGACCGGCGGTAGCAAAAAAACGGACAAAGGAATTGTTAAAACAGGTAGGATTATCAGATCAGAAAAAGCAGAAAATGAGAAATCTGTCAGGCGGAATGGTACGAAGGGTCGGGATTGCGCAGGCAATGTTAAATGATCCCAAAATCCTGATCTTAGATGAACCAACTGCGGGACTTGACCCGAATGAGAGAATCCGTTTTCGGAACCTGATCAGTGAATTGGCAGAAGAACGACTGGTATTATTATCAACGCATATCGTGTCAGATGTAGAATTTATCGCAAATAAGATTGTTTTGATGAAAGAGGGGCAATGCTGTTTTGAAGGAACATCTGATGAAGTGATTGCATCCATGGATAAGAAGGTTTACTGTTTTGTGGCACCAAGAGAACAAGTAGATCATTATATGAGAAATTATCTTGTTGTAAATGTAAAAACATTCGGATCGAATGCGGAACTTAGAATTCTCTCAGATCATGAACCGGTCAAAGGGGCATGCGTTGAGGAAGCAACACTGGAAGATGCATTTTTAAACTACTTTGGAGAGAGGGCTGGTGAAAGTCATGCTTAAATATGAGTTAAAAAGAATTTTTACAAAGCGGCTGAATCGTGTGTTGATAACGATCGGACTTGCACTTTCTGTGATTTTAAGTTTCCTTGCAGCAACCAGTAATCGATTCGTTTCACCGCAAGGACATTTAGAAACAGGAATTTCAGCGACAAGAAAAGTTGTGGCAGACAAGAATCGAAATAAAGGGCTTATGACACCCAAAAGAATATCAGAACTTATCACACAGGATCAGAGAGCATTTCGTGAATACAAAGATAAAGGTGAAAGCGACAAAATTTATGGAACCAGCATACAGCAATATTTGGATGTGGAACAGCTTGTCAGCTATATTTTAACAGGAAATGAAGATTACAATCCATCGGTATATCTGGATGTAAATCCAAAGAAACTTTTAAACATTTATAAGATCCGTGAGGCAAAAATCCAGAAACTGATCAGGCAAAATGGAAAGACAGAAGAACAGAGAAAATATCTAAAAGCACAATACGATAAGATTTCCACACCATATCAATACGAAGCACCAGATTCATGGGACACGATGCAATTATATGTCGTGACATATTCCATTGTTCTGGCAGTACTCATGGGAGTTTTAGCTTCAGGAATTTTTTCAGAAGAAATTACACTGAAAGCAGATGCGATATTCTTTTCATCCAAATACGGAAGAGACAAAGCCATAAAAACAAAGATCAGTGCAGGACTCATCACATCAACGGGAATTTACTGGATCGGTATGTGCCTGTTTACTGTGATATCACTTACCTTGATGGGAACAAGCGGATCACATACTTTGATGAGCATGTTAAACAGCTATACAATCTATAATGTTACATATGGACAGGCATTTTACATTATGATGTTTGCAGGATATATAGCAAATCTTTTGGCAACGACGGTGTCTATGCTGGTATCTGCGATTATGGGAAGTCCGAATATTGCAATTTGTATTCCATTTTTTTTATTCTGCATTATGCCATTTGTGGGAAGAATCGGTGGAGGTAAGGGAATCTTTTTGCTGACACCGGATCAGCTGAATAATTTTCAGGAGATTATGAAGGTGAATCATATTTACCAGATCGGTGGATTTGTGACGAATCAGCTGGCTTTGATGGTGCTGATATATGTGGTTGTAAATTTAGTTTTGATACCAGTGATTTATTCTGCATATAAAAGAAAATCATAAACTGGCACCATTAAAAATAAAAAAACTGGCTATTTTAAAAATACCAACAACACGATAAATTATAACACAATAAAGGAACGCAGCGTACTTGAAAAACTATATATCATACAAGAAATCAGGAAGTGAGGAAAATACAATGAAAGAAAATAAAGTACAGTTTATTGCAATAACAGCAATGGCAGTTGCATTAACTTATGTGTTTACAGCGTTTGTTAACGTAAGATTACCGATCGCAGCTAATGGAGGTCTGATTCATTTAGGAAATGTTCCTCTATTTATTATGGCAATTTTATTCGGTAAGAAAACAGGAGCTATCGCTGGTGGAGTTGGAATGGGATTATTTGATCTGTTGTCAGGATGGACAGCGTGGGCACCATTTACATTTATTATCGTAGGAATCATGGGATATGTTGTTGGAGCTATGACAGAGAAGCATGACCAGTATGGATGGAAAGTTGCAGCAATCTTTGCAGCATTTGTAATTAAGATCGTTGGATATTATATTGCAGAGATCATTCTTTATGGAAACTTTATTGCACCAATCAGTTCTGTTCCAGGAAATGTCGTACAGATTGCTGTAGCAGCAGTTGTTGTATTGATCGTGATCGAACCAATTGAGATTGCAGTTAAGAAAATTGGAATTACACAGTTCGCATAATAAAATGATATAATGATACCGGGATTGCCAAAGCATTTTCTATGCAGTGATCCCGGTATATTAGATTATAAAAATAAAAAAGAAAGTGAGTGACGGATATGAGTAAATACAAGATTATGACACCAGGACCTGTTCAGGTGCCAGAAAATGTAAGACTGGCGAGAAGCCTTTCTACAACGAATGCAGATTTGGACCCGCAATTCTATGATGAATACAAGGAAACCTGTGAGCTGATCAGTGAGCTGCTTCATACGAAGAATGAAACACTGATCCTAAGCGGAGAAGGAATCCTTGGTTTAGAGGCAGCATGTGCATCTATGACAGAGCCGGGAGATAGAGTTTTAATTCTTGATAATGGAATTTATGGAGCAGGATTTGCAGATTTTGTATCTATGTATGGTGGAACTCCTGTTATGTATACAAAAGATTATAAAAATGCATTTGATGTTGATGAATTGGATGCATATCTGAAGGAAGATCACGATTTTAAATATGCAACAGTTGTTCATTGTGATACTCCAAGTGGAATGTTAAATGACATTCATAAAATCTGTCCATTATTGAAATCCTATGGAATCATGACAGTTACAGATTCTGTTTCAGGAATGTTTGGAAATGAAGTTGATGTTGATAAAGCACAGATCGATATCTTATGTGGTGGATCTCAAAAAGCAGTTTCAGCGCCTCCAGGACTTACTTTCGTAACGATCAGTGATGAAGCTAAAAAAGCTATGGAAAATCGAAAAACACCGATCGCATCATTTTATTGTAATCTGACGATTTTTAAAGATTACTATAAAAATTTATGGTTCCCATATACAATGCCGATCAGTGATATCTATGGATTGAAAGCAGCGATGGATAATATTGCAGCGGATAAAGAGCTGATCAAACGTCACGCCAGAATCGCCAATGCGACAAGAAAAGCCATTGAAGCATTTGGTCTAAAATTACATTTGGAAAGTGGATTTTCAGATACGGTTACAGTATTTGATGTACCAGAAGGAATGACAGCGGATGATATTCTTGAAAGAATGAGAGAAAAACATGGAATCATGCTGGCAGGTTCTTTCGGAGAATTGGCAGGAAAAGTCATTCGAATCGGGCATATGGGTGCAAGTGCAAATGTAGGAGATATGTTAGAAGTGATGTCTGGATTGGAAGAAACATTGAGATATCTTGGATGGAAATCAGAGAATAGTTTGTTGGGAGTGTTTCATACAGAATTATGATATTAGGACATACAATAAAAGATTATAAAAGAGAAAATCTGTTGCATGATGTGATCACAGGAATCATCATCATGGCAGTATCGATTCCAATTTCTATGGGATATTCCCAGATTGCCGGATTACCTGCGGTTTATGGGCTATATGGGTCTGTATTTCCGATCATTTTATTTGCATTATTTTCTACATCTCCGCAGTTCATCTTTGGAGTGGATGCGGCACCAGCAGCGTTGGTTGGATCAGCACTTCTTGGGATGAATATACAAAGTGGTTCCAAAGAAGCACTTGCAGTTGTGCCAGTGATCACATTTTTTGTGGCATTGTGGCTGCTCGCATTTTATCTGATGCATGCAGGAAAACTTGTAAATTATATTTCAGCACCAGTTATGGGTGGATTTATTACAGGAATCTGTTCGACGATCATTTTGATGCAAGTGCCGAAATTAATGGGAGGAACAGCAGGAACTGGAGAATTATTAGAACTGTTAGAGCATATAGAAAAAACAGCAGAACAGATCAATCTTCCAGCATTGATCTTAGGAATCCTATCATTAGTCATCTTGTTGGCAGCGAAAAAGATCATGCCGAAATTCCCAATGGCAGTTGTGATGATGGCAGCAGGAGCTGTTTTGACGCAGGTTCTGCCAATGAAAGAATGGGGAATCAAGACATTAGATGCCGTAGCACCAGGACTTCCAAAATGGAGTTTTCCAAATCTTATGTTAATTCCAATGGATGAAGTGGTGACGATCAGTTTGTCGGTAGCGGTCGTTATTATGGCGGAAACACTTCTTGCAGAGAATAATTTTGCACAGAAAAATGGATATCGTATCAATGATAATCAAGAATTACTAGCATTTGCAGTTGGAAATCTTGTGGCAGCATTGACTGGATGCTGTCCGATCAACGGATCTGTTTCAAGAACGGCGATGGGAGAACAATATCAGGGAAAAACACAGTTAATGAGTATTGTTGCAGGATTATCTATGATCCTATTACTGTTATTTGGAACAGGATTTATTGGATATCTGCCAGTTCCGGTATTGACGGCAATCGTAATTTCCGCACTTCTAGGAGCGACAGAATTTGAACTGGCGGTAAAACTGTGGAAAGTCAGCCGCACAGAATGTTTTATTTTCTGGGGTGCATTTATTGGGGTATTGTTACTTGGAACGATTAATGGCGTTCTGATCGGGATTATCTTATCTTTTGCGGAAATGGTGATACGATCATCAAAACCAGCAAGTTGTTTTCTGGGAATCCAGCCAGGACATAAGCATTTTCGTGATTTAGCTGAGAGTCGTCAGATTCACGAGATTGAAGGTGTGTTGATCTATCGTTTCAGCAGCAATTTGTTTTTTGCAAATGCAGGAGTGTTGCAGCAGGATATTGAGCAGGAACTTGAACGCAGAGGAAATATCAAAGCAGTGATCCTTGATGCGAGTGGAATTGGAAGTATAGATATCACGGCAGCAGATCGTATTGAGATTCTTTATAAGTCATTGAAAGAGCAAGGAATAAGATTTTATATCACGGAGCATATTGCAGATTTAAATGAGCAGATGAGGAAGCTTGGAATCGGATATCTGATCGAAGAAGGATGTGTCAGAAGGACGATATATATAGCGTTGAAAGATATGGGAATCAAACGTCCGTATCCATTAGAAGGCGGGGTTGATAATGAAGAACGCAGTGCATCAAGAAAACGTATAGATAACCGTATGCAGGAATTTGTCTGGGCATTTGGCTCTGACACGGAAGATCAGATTGAGAGGCAGATTACAAACCAGATTAAGCAGTTAAAGCAAAATGGAGATGTAGAAAAGCTGTTACATGGAAGCTGGTCACATATGGAAGCTTTTGACGAAGATGAATGGTTAGAACATCTGGAAGAACATTTAAAAGAGATCGTAAATATTTCTGGGAAAGATGAAAGAACTCTGGCGGCACGTTTTGAGGAACATCGAAGGGAAATTCATGAACGTATCATGAAAGAACATCCAGAGCTTGCACAGAGATTTAAAGAGCGAAGACATCGTTTGGATGAACATTTGAAAGAACGACGGCCGGAAGTTTATGATCTGGTTATCAGCCTTCGTGAGATGGAGAAGAAAAAAGATTTAGAATGATAAAAAGAACAGTGTATCGGGGGAAATTGCTTTGATCTAGTTTGTTACAAATAGCAGAGAAAAACAGAAATAAGCGTTCCTGCAAACATAGCAAGCAATGCCCCGGTCAATGTATATCGAATCTTTTTTATTCCAACCACAGAATAATACACGGACAATGTATAAAAACAAGTTTCTGTAGAACTAAGGATCACAGAAGACATAAATCCAGCCAGTGAATCCGGCCCAAAAGTTTTATAAATATCAAGCAGGAATCCAGTTGCAGCGGAAGAAGAAAAAAGTTTTGCAAAGATCACTGGCAAAACTTCTTTGGGAATCTTTAATAGTTTTCCCAGAGGAGTCAGAAAACGAACGATCAGATCCAAGGCCCCAGAAGAACGAAAGATCTGAATCGCAAAAAACAAAGCGATCAGAGTTGGGGCAATCTCAAGAACAATTTTAAATCCATCCATGACACCTTCAAGAAAAGGGGTATAGATATCCTTCCGCTTTAGGGTTCCATATAAAACAAGTATAAATATGAACAAAGGAATGACAAGATTTGCAAGAAATGTGATCATCGTTTTCGGTCCTTCCATTTGATATAGATAACAGCAACGATCGTGGAACCTAAAGTTGCGATAAGTCCTGGAATTAAGATCTTAGATGGATTGACAGAGCCGTATTGGCTTCGGTAGGCAATGATATTGATCGGAATCAATTGCAGAGATGATATATTAAGAATTAAGAACGAACACATTTCATTTGTTGCGGTGTTTTTGTCGGGGTTATCTTTTTGTAATTCTTCCATAGCTTTTAACCCGGAAGGAGTTGCAGCCCAACCAAGACCTAACATATTTGCGACAATATTTGTACTGATATATTCTTTCGCTTTTTGATTCTTCAGATTTGGAAATAAAAAACTCAGAAAAGGGGTTAACAGCTTTTGAAGTTGTGTAGTAATTCCAAGAGATAGAGCAATGTTCATGAGTCCAGACCATAACCCAACAATTCCAAACATTAGAATACAGAGTTCCACAGCCTCTTTGGAAGAAGAAAGAATGGTATCAGAAAGTGTTGTGATCTTTCCATTAAAACTGCCGACAATGAGTCCTGCAAGGATCATAAAACACCAGATCTTATTCATCATAAAATATACCCCCAAAACCCTTTATCATAAGATATTCAAAAAAAATGAAAAAAATTCAAAAAAACACTTGCAATTTATAAAAAGTGGTGGTATAGTATTACTTGTCGCTGAGGAAAACACAGCGAACAAGATATGCGGGTGTAGTTCAATGGTAGAACTCCAGCCTTCCAAGCTGATCACGTGGGTTCGATTCCCATCACCCGCTTGGTATTTATTTAAGGATATATTCGAGAGGATATATCCTTTTTTTCAGTTTACAGGAAAGAACTATAAACAATAGTTAGATATGAGGGAAAATATGATAGAAGAAGAAAAGAATCAGTTTGCAGTTTTGATCGATGCAGATAATATCAGTCCTAAATACGCACCGATCATTTTTCAGGAGCTGGAAGCCTACGGATTTCCGTCTTGTCGAAGAATTTATGGGAACTGGTCCAAAGCAAATGGATGGAGCGAAGAATTATTACTAGAATATTCTATTATTCCTGTGCAGCAATTTTCTTATACTTCAGGTAAAAATGCAACAGACATGGCAATGGTCATTGATGCAATGGATCTGTTATATGGAAAGAAAGTAGACGGATTCTGCATTGTTACGAGTGACAGTGATTTTACAAGACTTGCAATGAGACTTCGAGAAGAGCATATGTATGTGATCGGAATGGGGGAATCCAAGACACCTGTGGCATTGACAAGAGCGTGTAACAAATTTATTCATCTAAATCTGATTTATGAAGCGGACAGAGGTAAAGAAGAGGATATGGAAAGTGATGAAATAGAGAATGTTACATCATTGGATGAGATTTCATATACGATCGCAGATATTATCAGTGAAAATGGGAACGCACCAGTAGATTTAGGAAAGATTGGAAATCGATTAAATGCAAAATATTCAGATTTTGATGTGCGAAATTATGGATATACAAAGCTGAGTGTTTTAATTGATGAAGAGATGGATAATTTTATGCTTGTGCAGGAAGATACAAATTGTTATGTTGAATTTAAAGAACTGACAAGCAGAGAAACGATTGAAGAAGAAGTGATTCATTTTGTAAAGAAAAATGGCGGATCTTTAGATAATCTTTCTGCGGTAACGCTAGAATTAAAAGATAAACACAGCGGATTTAATATCAAAGATTATGGTTACAGTCGTATGTCAAGTTTCTTACGAAGCATCCGTTGTCTTACGGTCAACGGGAATACAGTCAGATTAAAGAAACGAAGAGAAAAGGGGGAGAGACGATGATATTTGATACACATGCACATTATGATGACAAACAGTTTGATCAAGACAGAGAAGAACTGTTAGCATCTATGAAGGACAACGGAATAGGCACGATCGTTGATGTCGGATCGAATATGGAAACGTCTACATGGATCATAGAAGCAGTGAAACGATATCCGATGATGTATGGAGCAGTCGGTGTTCATCCAAGTGATACGGCAGAGTTGAAAGAGTCAGATATCGATACACTAAAGAAATATGCAGCAATGGATCGAATTCTTGCGATTGGAGAGATCGGGCTTGATTATTACTGGGATGAACCAGAACGCAGCATTCAGAAGAAATGGTTTGAAGCACAGATCGAACTTGCAAGAGATGTAAAATTACCGATCATTATTCACAGCAGGGACGCAGCAAAGGATACTTATGATATAATGAAAGCGTTACATGCAGAAGAAATCGGCGGGGTGGTTCACTGTTTTTCTTATTCAAAAGAGATGGCAAGACAATTCCTTGATATGGGATTTTATATTGGAATCGGTGGCGTTGTAACATTTAAGAATGCAAAGACATTAAAGGAAGTTGCAGCTTATACACCGTTAGACAGAATCGTATTAGAGACAGATTGCCCATATCTGTCACCAGAACCCAATAGAGGCAAGAGAAATTCTTCACTGAATTTAAATTATGTAGCAGAAGCGCTCAGTCAGATCAAAGGGATCAACAAGGAAGAGCTGATCGCAGTCACTGAAGAAAATGCAAGACAATTGTATCGTATGAAAGAGGTATAAAGAGTGAAGCTTGGAAATCCAAAAAATACAATAGAAGTAATTCAGAAATATGATTTTGATTTTCAGAAAAAGTTTGGACAGAACTTTCTGATTGATGAACGTGTTCTTGAGAAGATCATTTCTGCAGCAGAAGTGAACAAAGATGATTTCGTGTTAGAAATCGGACCAGGAATTGGAACAATGACACAGTATCTTGCAGAAAATGCGAGAGAAGTCATGGCAGTTGAGATTGATAAGAATCTGATTCCGATTCTTTCAGACACATTAAGTGCATATGATAACGTGTCCATTTTGAATGCAGATATTTTGAAAGTCGATATTGCAAAGATCGTAGAAGAGAAAAATGGTGGGAAACCAGTGAAGGTTGTGGCGAATCTTCCATATTACATTACAACCCCGATCATCATGGGATTATTTGAAAGTCATGTGCCGATCGACAGTATTACTGTCATGGTACAGAAAGAAGTTGCAGACCGCATGCAGTCAGGTCCGGGAACAAAAGACTATGGTGCATTATCACTCGCAGTGCAGTACTATGCAGAACCATATGTGGTAGCGAATGTGCCACCAAACTGCTTTATGCCAAGACCAAAAGTCGGATCTGCAGTCATCCGCCTTACGAAATACAAAGACGCACCGATCAAGGTCACAAATGAGAAATTATTATTCCAGTTAATTCGTGCATCTTTTAACCAGAGAAGAAAAACTCTCCAGAATGGAATTAAAAATTTCGGAGGCTTAAACTTCTCCAAAGAACAGGTAGCACAGGCATTAGAAGAGATGGAATTACCTGCATCTGTTCGTGGAGAAGCATTAACCTTAGAACAGTTTGCACAGTTAAGTAACATCTTAGACCGGTAAGATAAAATAACCAAAATTTCCAGTTTTATGTGGTTTTAGCGGCACCGTGATAAAAGTCTTAAAACCAAATAAACGGGAGATAAAAGCTTTTTCGTTATCAAAGATTCCAGGAATTCCAAGATAACGTTGGCCGCTGTCTTGATCTTTCGCGAGCATTAAGTGGCCGAAATTCCCATAATTTAAAAGGAGAAAACCATTTGTCTTTATGTTGTCATCAAGATTAGGAATCTGATCAAGATCTTCTAGTCCGATCTTAATGCTAGGATCAAGGCTATAAGAAGGAGGCATGGGCAAGGTGGGATACTCCTTCCAGTCGAAGTCCTTTGGTGGATTTGGATGTGTGAATTCTTTCGCATCCTTTTCTAATTGAAGGGCTTCAATGTATTCTGAGAGACTGGATGTAGGAGAAGCTTCAGTTTCAGAAAGTGTTTCGGTTTCAGGCGAAGGTTCTGGAGGTACCGTTTTTTCAGTATTCTCATTTTTATTTTCAGCAGACTCCACAGGTACAAAACTTCGTATAATGATCGGATGATCTTTCCACTGCGATCCAAAGAAATGATCATTCGAATAATACAGCAAGAATCCATCCATTTTATCAAAATCATCGATCAAAGGATATGTGTTTTTAAATTCAATGATCGCATCAGTTCGCTTGACCGTATCAAGATAAATCCCATTCATAGCACCCTGATGAAAATAATAAAAATAAATTTTGTATTCCAATGCCTGATCATTTGTTTTTACATGGAAATAAACCCTCAGACGGTTTTGGCGTTTTTCTATTTTGGCAAAACCGACATTGGAACCCTTGATTCCATGGTGATATTCATACAGATAAGATACAATACGTTGATAATCTGACAATCGTGTACTCTCTTTTTGCTTCATTCTATGTTATAATAAAGAAAAATATGACATAGATATAAGGGGTAAGAGTAAGTGACACAAGAAGAAAAATACATGAAAGAAGCAATCAAACAAGCGAAGAAAGCGGCAGCGATCGGAGATGTTCCGATCGGATGTGTGATCGTTGAAGATGACAAGATCATTGCAAGAGCTTATAACCAGCGCAATAAGAAGAAGACAACATTGGCACATGCAGAACTTCTTGCGATTCAGAAAGCAAGTAAGAAAGTTAATGATTGGAGACTGGAAGATTGTACCATGTATATCACATTGGAACCATGCCAGATGTGCGCAGGAGCTATCGTACAGGCACGAATTCCAAAAGTTGTGATCGGAGCAATGAATCCAAAGGCGGGCTGTGCAGGATCTGTATTGAATATTTTACAGATTGACAAATTTAATCACCAAGTAGAGATAGAACGTGGTATATTAGAGGAAGAGTGCAGTCAGATGCTGTCTGATTTTTTTAAAGAATTAAGAAGAAGGAAGAAGGGGGACAAGGAACATGGAAAGGATTAAGAAGCTTATTGTAGTTATTTTATGTGTCGGCGTGATAAGTTCTTTAAATATTTCTTTTATCTATGCCTCACAGTCTAATGGATATCATCCATTGAATATTAAGATTGAATCTCCAGATGTGCCCAAAATTGTAACGCCAAAGAGGAATGCCAGATCCTTGGATTCATATTACAGTTCATCAGAACTTGGACAGGTAACATCAGTGAAAGATCAGGGGAACACAGAATTATGCTGGGCGTTTGGGATTACATCGATGGGAGAGACTTCTCTGATCAAACAAGGAATCGCAAGTACGAATATAGATTTTTCGGAGAAACATTTTGGATATTTTATGTACAATCGAAAAAACGATATATTAAATAATACCAAAGGGGACAAAACAAAAGTTTCAGGAGATTGGAGATATGCAGGCGGCAATTCACTGCTTGCAATGTTGTCGTTAACAGGATGGTATGGTCTTGCAAAAGAAAATATTGCACCATTTAATACAGGAAAATGGAGATTATCTGATTCTGTAGGACAAAAAGACAGTGCAATTCTGAAGAATGGATTTTTCCTTGGAGATACACCGCAAGCAGCAGTAGTAAAATCTTATATCATAGGATATGGTTCCGTAGTTATGGCGTACCATGCACCTGAAGAGACATGGGAAGAAACAGCCTATTACGGAAAGAATCATGAGGCATACAACTGCAATAGTGCCAGACAGACAGCAAATCATATTGTTGCGATCGTTGGATGGGATGATAGTTATAGCAAAGATAATTTTAACAGTGGATCCAGACCGTCCAGAGATGGAGCATGGATCGTAAAAAACAGTTGGGGAAATCAAGAAGGAAGTAACGGATATACCTATATTTCTTATGAAGATAAATCTCTTTGTGAATTTGTTGCAGGGCAATTTGTGAAAGCCTCAGAGTATAAATACAATTATTTCTATGATGGTTCAGCGAATCCTGGAATTTTAAAACTGAAAAAAGGACAAAAGTTCGCAAATGTATTTACAGCGAAAAAAGGAAGTGCAAAGAAGAAAGAACTGATCAAAGCAGTGAATCTGGTAACTTGGTCTGCAAACGTCAAATACAGTATACAGATTTATAGAAATCCTAAAGATGGAAGACCAACAAGTGGAACAAAGATGTTAAAACGTCCGGTAACAGGAACGATCAGAGAGGCCGGAACGCATACGATCGATCTTTCAAGAAAAGCAGAGGTTCTGAGAGGAGACAAGTTTGCAGTTGTAGTAAAATTAAGATCTTCTGGTAAGATTGGTTTTGATGAAAATGATGATTATCACTGGGTATCTTTTGTTAATAAAACAAAAAAAGGACAGAGTTATCTTTATGATCATAGAAAATGGAATGATCTGAACCCAGATCATGCAACGGTGCGTTTAAAGGCATATACAGTAATGCAGCCAGTAAACAAGATTCATTTGAGATATTGTAAGGCGGATTCTAAAAATAAGAATCCAAAGGGAATCGTATTATATTACAAAGGAAAGCATTTAAAAAAGAATAAAGATTACAAGATCGTCAAAAAAGAAGGTCACAAATATTTGATCGTAAAAGGAAGAGGAAGATATCGGGGAACGAAAAAAATTTATCTAAAAACCAAATAAGAATAACTATTGACCAAAAGAAAAGTATTTAGTATAATCAAATATGCATCTTGCAAAAGATGCCAAAGATAATCAAGTCATAAAGCTTCCGTGCTAGCCGGGGAGGTAGCGGCACCCTATTTCTGCAATCCGCTATAGCAGAGGTGATGGTTTGCTTCGGGCTGTTTTCTGTAGAGCTGCCCTCTACAAGTGGCGTTGATATCTGGGTCTCACGCAATAGGAATCCATGAACCGTGTCAGGTTGGGAACAAAGCAGCACTAAGTGGAACCTTCTATGTGCCGTGAGGGTGCCTGGGTTGAGTTAACTATAGAGGTAACGTCTGTGGAAGATAGCACAACGCATTCCGCACGGATTTTTTTTACCCATTTTTAGGTATTTAAGAACTTACTACTCGGATTGTATGCTATTGAATACAAAGTGAAACAGTGATAGAATAGGAATAGCAAACATGGTAAGGAGTGAGACATATGAGAGAATTAGAATTACCTGATGTACAAGATGTAATGCTTGAATACCGAAAGATCAAATTATTATATCGTTCTGCATTAAAAGAGATCGGAACGAAATTAGAGATATTAAATGATGAGTTTAAACTTGTGCACCAGTACAATCCGATTGAACATATCGAATCAAGATTAAAAACAGATGAGAGCATCACAAGAAAGCTGATACGTAAAGGAAAAGAAATCACAGTAGAGAATATCCAGAAATATATTGACGATATCGCTGGGGTCAGGGTTATTTGTTCTTTTACACCAGACATTTATCGAATCGTAGATATGATCTCATCACAAGATGATATAGAAGTACTAAAGACAAAGGATTATATGTTGAATCCCAAGGTCAATGGATACAGAAGCTATCATCTGATCGTAAGAGTACCAATCTTTTTATCTGACAGAGTGGTACCTACCAAAGTAGAGATTCAGATCAGAACCGTTGCAATGGACTTTTGGGCATCTCTGGAGCATAAGATTTATTATAAATACGAGGGCAATACACCAGAATACATTAAGAAAGAATTGAAGGAGTGTGCAGATCTTGTGACGTTTTTAGACAGCAAGATGTTGGCGATCAATGAAGAAGTGAGAAGTATTCGGGAAGAAAATAAAGAATAGGACATGCAATATTTTCTCTAAATGATCATAAGATATGATTGATAGAGAAAAAGGAGCAGGAAGATGGCAGACAGAGATGGTTTAGGAGATCTTCCATTATTTGATACTGAAGTAAGACCAGTTAGAGAATTTGTAGCACAGGAACAGAGGCAGGAAGACGATTATCAGTATATTACGAGAATGTATTCTGCACTGGCCAGACAGATTCTGGATCTGATCGAAGATATTTGTGATCAGATGGAATACGAGGGCAGCAGGATGTTTGATGAATATATGGATCGAACGATGCTGCTTGCTATGGTGGATAAGATTTATGATAAGATCGATCATCAAGAGAAGCAAGATTGTCAGAAGAAAGAACAATTATTATATCAGATGATCCTTTCGCTGCTTGGAGGAGAGATTTATCATAGAAGATGCCGTTATCGAAGAAAACGAAGTATGTTTAAAGCATAAAAAGAAAGAGCCGGGAGAAATCCTGGTTTTTTCTTGTTTCATAGGGAATTACTATGAAATCCGCTGTAAAATGAAAAACATACATCTTAAACATTTCTTAAAAAGGTTGTATTCATATACAAAAACGGATAAAATGTACATTATAAGGCTTCACGGAATTAGGAAAAGGAGAAAGTAATGAAGCAAAGTAAAGTGATACAAATTTCAGTATTTGGAATTCTATTTTTAATTTCATTATTTATCTGGAATTATATGTTAGTTGGAAGAAATAACAAAGGGGTTACAGAAACTAGTCAAGCAACAATCCCTTTATTAACAGTGTCTGCAGATGGAAAGAATATTAACCAGTTGCATGGGTATCAGGGAAGTGTTGATGCATCCTTGATCCGTGACAGTATCACACCAATTTATGAGAATGAAGTAAAAGTAATGCTGACATATGCAAAATCTGATGTCAGTGTCGTGTCATATAAGATTTATGATACAGATAATAAAACAATCCTTGGAAATGGTGATACAGCATTTCATAAAGTCAAAGGAAAAAAGACGGCAAACATTAAGATTAAAGAACGTCTGGAAAATGGAAAAACATATCTAATGGAATTGTCAGTGAAACAAAATGACAAAACGATCCGTTATTTTACACGTGTGATTTATGGAACTAGTTTTCATTTAAAAGAATGTTTGGATTTTGCACAGAAATTCCATGATGCAGCATTGACAGAAGGTAATACAGAGTTTATCAGTCAGTATTTAGAAACGGCAGAGGGAACAACATCGAATAATCTGGCGAATGTTGACTTGAAATCGACACAGGAAGCGGTATCTTATGCAACATTAAAACCACAGGTTGAAAGTGTATATCCTGCAACCGTAAAAGAAATTTCTGAAAATGTAACGTCACTGGAGCTGAGATATATTCTTTCAGCAGAGAATACGGATGGAACAAAACAGTATTATCAGGCAACAGAATATTTCAGGGTTCGATATGCAAAGGACAGAATGTATCTGTTAAATTATGAACGTAATATGGAAGCATATATGCGATACGATACGATCGATCGTAGTAATAATCGTATTTTATTGGGAATCGGAAGCAGTCAGAAACAGTTGATCAGTAAAAATGGCGGAAAGAAAGCAGCATTCGTTGTCCAAGATGAATTGTGGTATTATGACTATCAGAAGTCCAACATGCACAAAGTATTTTCTTTTGAAGGAGAAGATTATCGTGACAGTCGCAACAACTATCAAAAGCATGCGATTCAGATTATGAAGATGAAGAATAATGGAGATATAGCATTCTTGGTTTATGGATATATGAATCGAGGAAAACATGAAGGAGAGAATGGTATTTCTGTTTATCAGTATACTGCGTCAGATCAGAAGATTGAGGAACTAGGCTTTATCCCAACACAGATTCAGTATGATATGATGGAAAATGACATTAAAAAAGGTGCATTTTTAAGTGGTAGCGGACAGTTTTATTTCTATTTGGATGGAGCGGTTTATCAGGTAGATCTTGACTCTGGAAAGAGTAAGATTCTGGCAAAGAACATTACAGATGATATGACAGTTATCTCTGAGAATGGAATGCTTGCATTGAATCAGTCAAAGAATAAGATGAAAGTTGTGGATCTTTCCACACAGAAAACAGAAGTGATCACATGTAAAGATGATCAGGTACTGCGTCCAATTGGATTCATAGAGAAAGATTTTATCTATGGAGTTGGAAATAAAAAAGAAGTTGTAAGGAATAAAGATGGTTCTTATATGTATCCATTGACAAATGTATATATAAGAAACAATAAAAAGATTGTAAAAGAGTATGGAGAAGATGGTACTTATATTACGAACACAAGTGTAGACGGAACAACGATCGCATTGACACATTCTAAGAAGAGTGGAAATGGATATAAGAAGATCAATGTAAGTTATATTCGTTACAAAGATAAACAGGAGAGTAAGGCAGTTTTAGAGTACGGGTATACAGGAACAAGATTGAATCAGTTATATCTTGCATTCCCGGATGATGTTTATATTCAGACAAGACCAAACTATCTTTCTACAAATGTTGAGGAACAGGAAGATGAGATAAAGATCAAATTTGCTGTAAATGATAATAAATATAGAGATGCATTTGTCTATACAGGCGGTAAGTTGTCAGGAATTTACAGTAATCTGAAAGAAGCTATCAAGGTCGCCAAGCAAGGCGGAGGAGTTGTTGTAAATTATCATCAGATGTATCTGTGGGAGAAAGGTGTTGCACAGAATTATGGAAAAGGATCTAATATTCCGATGATCAAGGCAGAGAATAAAGATGAGACAGATATTGCATGTATTCTGATGATGGCAAGATCAGAAGGAATTAAGATTTCCTATGATAAGATCAAGAAGATGTCAGGCAGCACATATGATAAATTATTTAAGGTGTTCAATAAGCGTGCAGTTAATTATTCTGACTGCAGCATGGATGATCTTGTTTATGCAATAAGTAAGGGAAGATCTTTTATGGCACAGAGAAAGAATGGCACATATGTATTAGTTATGAGTTATAATCAGACGGATTTAAGATATTATGATCCGACAAATGGAAAGTCTGTAAAAGCAAATCGCAAGAAGCTTGAGAGTGAATTTAAACAAGCAGGAAGCGTTTATTACGGATATGCCAATTAGATTTTGTCTTTAGAGTGCGAACTATGTCGAGACAAAAATTTTAGTTATGATATATTTTATGTTAAAATTAAGATATATATCTGGAGTTGATCCGGAAAATGAGAACAGTAAAAACAAACGAAAGGTGAAAGGAATATGGCTGAAGAAACAAAGGAAACAAAAAAGATTATTCCCGAAAGCAAGAAAAAGCATAAAAAGAAACATAAAAAGAAAAAAGTTCTTTTGAAAGTTTCTGTTGTCTTTTTGTTGTTGGTCGTAATCGGCTGGTTTACTTTTGGGGCAAAGGTTATGAAGCTTAGAAGTGAAGCCAAGAAACTCGTTGCTCAGTCGAGTGAGGATACATTTAAGGCATCACAGACAAGTATTGTATATGACACCAACGGAAAACAGTTACTGAAGTTTAAAGGTGAAAAAGATGTATATTATCTGAAGTACAAGGAGCTTCCGGTTTATGTCATAGCTGCAGTAATTTCTGTCGAAGACAAGAATTTCTATAAACACAGTGGTGTGGATTACAAAGGAATCTCAAGAGCTGCGGTAAGTTATGTGGTACACAAAGGAAGGATCACACAGGGGGGAAGTACTCTGACGCAGCAGCTTGCGAAGACTGTCTTTTTGAATCGTCAGAAGACATGGAAGAGAAAAGTTAAAGAGATCTTTATGGCAGTAGAATTAGAGAAGAAATACTCCAAGGAGCAGATTCTTGAGTTCTATCTGAACAATGTTTATTATGCGAATGGTTATTATGGAATTCAGGCAGCAAGTCAAGGATATTTCCGTAAGGATGCGAAGAATCTGACAATGTCAGAAGCAGCATTTTTATCTGCGATTCCAAATAATCCAACAATCTATGATCCACGTACAAATAAAGAAAATACGATCAAGCGTAGAAATAAGATCCTAAAGGATATGTACGAGCAGAAACTGATCCGTAAAGATCAGTATGAAGAAGCGATCAATGAAGAAATCAAAGTAAAGAATGCGCAGAAGAGTAAGACAGAGAAGAAGAATTACGTAGAAACATATGTCATTCATTGTGCGACAAAAGAGATCATGAAACAGAAGGGATTTGAATTCAAATACGATTTCAGTTCGACTTCAGAGAAGGAAAAATATCAGGAAGAATATGATAAGATGTATGCAGAGTGTAAGAGGACTTTATACAGTGCAGGATATCATATTTATACATCCATTGATCCAGATGTCCAGAAACAGCTGCAGAGCAGTGTAGATAATGCATTGTCTGGATATACAGAGAAAGATAAGAATGGCATTTATAAGACACAGGCATCTGGAACATGTATTGATAATGATACTGGAAAGGTTGTAGCGATCGTCGGTGGACGTGAACAGAAGAATATCGGTTATACATTAAACCGTGCGTTCCAGAGTCCAAGACAGCCAGGTAGTGCGATCAAGCCATTGCTTGTATATGCACCAGCTTTAGAACATGGATGGTCTGCAGGATCAACGGTGAATGATTCACCGATGTCAACGAAAGATAAGCATCGTGTAAGAAACTCTCACGGTTCTTATTCTGGACAGATTTCACTTCGAAGAGCCGTTCAGAAATCAAGTAACGTTGCAACAATGCGGATTTATGAGCAGTTGACACCAAAGACCTGTTTAAAATATTTGGAAGAGATGAATTTTAAATATTTGACAGATTCTGATTATAAGTATTATACGACATGTATTGGTGGTTTCACGAAAGGAACAACATCAGAAGAGATGGCAGCAGGATATGCTACATTGAAGAACGATGGTGTGTATAGAGAACCAACGTGCATTTCTAAGATCACAACTTCTGATGGAGATGAAGTGATGTCATCTTCCACAAAGAAGAGAAGAGTATATTCCACAAATGCAGCAAATGCAATGACAGATGTACTGAAGAGTGTTGTCACAGGTGGAACGGGTGTTGGTGCGAAGGTACCGAATGTTGATACTGCCGGTAAGACAGGTACAACAAGCCTGAATAAAGATGGATGGTTTTGTGGATATACACCTTACTATACAACAGCAGTATGGGTAGGAAGAGATGATAACAGGATTATGGAATCGTTAAGTGGAGCATCTTATCCAAAATCCATCTGGAGTAATTTCATGAATGCGATTCATTCAGAATACTCTTCTACAGATTCTATGGGTGGAAATTATAAGGATTATCAGGGAGAGACTACACAGCAGACAGGAACGCAGGCAACAACAGCGACAGAGAGCAGCACAAAGGGCACAGAAGCAACTACAGCAGCATCTACGACAGCAGCGCCTACAACGGCAGCACCTACAACGGCAGCGCCTACGACAGCGGCTCCTACAACGGCAGCACCACAGCCAGAAGAATAGCCAGCAGAGAATCAGTAAAAAGAATATTGAGATAATTAAAAATCACAGGTAATCCAATACCTGTGATTTTTGTGTATAAGAAAGTTCTACAAAAAAAGACTCCGCCATAAGACGAAGTCTTTATCTATATATTACATATTCTTCTTTTCAAGATATTCTTTGATACGTTCTGTTGGGTTTAACAGATCACTGATTGATGCATCATGATTTAATGTATCAATTAATAGTGCAACGTATTTGGATACGTCAGAAGATGCATACCAGTCACGAGATAATAATTCAGGTGTCTGATAAGTAAGATTAGTTGTGATAACCTTCTCAATAATACCTTCTTCAACTGCACGGTCAAATACTTCTAATCCGTTTGTAAATAAACCAAATGTAGATAAGCAGAATACACGACGGGCATTTCTACGTTTTAATTCTTTGGCTACGTCGATCATACTTTCTCCAGAAGAAATCATGTCGTCGATGATCAGAACATCCTTACCATCTAAGGAATCACCAAGGAATTCATGTGCAACGATAGGGTTACGTCCGTCAATGACAGTAGAATAGTCACGGCGTTTATAGAACATACCAACATCAACACCAACAACGTTTGCCATGTAGATCGCACGCTGCATAGCACCTTCATCTGGGCTGATAACCATTAAGTGGTCGTTGTCAAAGTGAACATCATCACATTGTTCAACTAATGATTTTACAAACTGATAAGTAGGCTGGATGTTATCAAATCCACTGATAGGGATTGCATTCTGTACACGAGGGTCATGTGCATCGAAAGTCAGGATATTATCAACACCAAGGCTGATCAGTTCCTGAAGCATAACTGCACAGTCTAAAGATTCACGTGTACTTCTCTTATGCTGACGGCTTTCATATAAGAAAGGCATGATAACATTAACACTCTTAGCTTTTCCAGCGGAAGCACTGATGATACGTTTTAAGTCAGCATAGTGATCGTCTGGAGACATGTGGTTTACACGTCCGCTTAAAGAGTAAGTTACGCTGTAGTTTAATACATCAACAATAATGTATAAATCCATGTCACGAACAGATTCGCGAATGATACCTTTGGCTTCTCCAGAACCAAAACGTGGGCAACTAGCATCTAAAAGATAAGTATCTCTTAAATATCCATCACAGGCAACAGAGTCTTTGAAATCTTTATAAGTTTCAGATCTCCACTGGATGATATAGTTGTCGATTGTTTTTCCAAGTTCTTTGCATCCTTCAAGGGCAATGATTCCAAGTTTACCGTCTGGAATCTTAGTAAAGTTACGGTCAGATCGTCTCATGATACTATCTCCTTCGTATATTGTTCTATAGTTTTTTATAACATTATAAATAAGTTACGTCAAGTTCGATTTTTTGAAACGGATATCATCTCCATAGATTTTCTGCCATGAATAATTCTCAATGATCCTTGAAAAAATTCGTTCAGAATAAGTATTTCTGAATTCTTGCAGAGATAAATTTGTGGATATGATCGTTGATCTTTCCTGGATCAATCGTTCATTCAAACATTGAAATAACTGTGAGATCACAAATTTATTGATCATCTCAGTTCCAAGGTCATCGATGATCAATAGATCGCATTGAAAGATCAGGTTAGCAGATGTTTCCTGTTCCGTATCCTTTCCTTTGCCAAAGGTATGCTTTGCCAAAGTATCAAACAGCTGGAAAGCTGTCATATAGACGCAGGTAAAACCGCGGTCCATGATTTCCTTTGCAATACAATGACTTAAGAAAGTCTTCCCAACACCAGTGGAACCCTGAAATAAAATGTTGTCGTGATTTGGAAATCTGGAAATAAAGGTTTTACAGTGTTCCACGACTTTCTGGATGTTACGTCTAGGGCTTGGAAGACCTTGCTTGGTCATCTGGTCGGAATAATAATCTTCCCGGAAGGTCTGAAAATTCTCCCGTGCTAAAATCTTAGCCATATTAGAACCGGAATACAGGTGATCGATCATCGCCTGATGAAAGCAAGAACATTGTTCCTGCCCAATATATCCGGTGTCCTTACACTTCTTACAATGGTAGATCGGTTCCAGATAATCAGAAGAATACCCGGCTTCTTTTAAGAGAGCCTGTTTCTGACTGATCAGCACCTGATTCTTTATGCGGTATTCCTCTCTCAAAGCAGGATCATCACGGATGATCAGCTGCTTTCCGAGAGAAATAGAATTGGCAGTGATCTGTCGGTCAAGTTCTTTGATCTCTGGGATCGTTGTATATATATCTTTCTTGCGCTGCTCATGGAGACGGTAATTAGAAAGCCGTCTTTCCTCATACTGGCGCATGATATCCTGATAATCGTTATTTGATAATGACATAAGTTAGTTCTCCATGAGTTCGTCCGCGAACTGTTTCTGTAAAAGCTGTTGCTCTAACGCATCAAAATCATAATCACGCTGCGTAAAGTTATGCATATTGCTCTGGTTGTTATTGTTAGCGAAAGTCTTTGGTGCTTTCTGACGGATATGGAAGTTCTTCGCATCTTCCAAAGTTACGATGTGATTATCTTTCCAGTGCTTTAAGATCGTATCTGCATATGGAAAACTAGGTTTGTTGATCGCATTGATCGTACGATTACAAGCTTCAATGATCAGTGCAAGATCAAAACCATCAGTTTCAAGCCATCGTTTCATATATTCTTCCTGAACAGGGGCTGGATTCTGATTTAATCCAAACGCACGCATGATAGAATAATATTCCTTACGGAAATTCTTGCTGTATGCTTTCGCTTCTTCAGGAGTTTTGATATTTGCTTCGTACCAGTTGATCGCTACAGACTGCATATAACGGAAACTCTTCTTACCATTTGATACACAATGCTCTACAAGATATTCGATCAACTCACATGACATTCTAAGATCTTCATACATGTAAAGTAAAGTGTTCATATCCGTACAAGTTAATGGCTTTCCTAAGAACATCTCACATACGTAGAGAAGATAAGAAAAACGCTCATCTTCGCTCTTACGCTGAAGTTCTGCAGGAGAAAGCGTCTTCATGGCAGGAATCGGTTCAGCACCAGTGATCGTCTGATCCTTCACAGTAGTTTTAGAAGCTGCTGAAGAAGTAGCTTGGGCTGGTTCTTCTTGTTTTGTAGTCTGTGTAGGAGAATGTGGATTGCCACTGACAGGGAGAAGTTCTATAAAACTGATCTCGCCGTCTTTAAGCTCCATGCGTAAGAGGGATTCCTTCTCCCAGTATTTTAACGCACGAGTAACATCACGCTCCGTAAGTTCCAGTACATCTGCAAGACAAGGAATGCTGAAGTTTGCACCGTCAGAAACCATACGCAGAAGATAAATATACACTTTGATGTATTCACCGTTCGCACGAATCATATAATTATCAACAAATGCGTTTGGAAGCAGCGTTCCACCGGTTGGATATGTGGTTGTTACTTTAATGTAATTCATGGCAATCTCTCCTTCTTTTATTATTGTTAATCTGACTATAACGCAGATTGGAGAAATTGTAAATACCAGGGAAATCCACACCCTAATTGTGTACAAGTCTGTGGATAATGTGGATAATGTGGACAAAAATCGTAAAACAATGGAAATAAGCCATTTACATAGATTTTACAATTGTGGAAAAGGACAAAAGAAATCCACAGATTTGTTTATCAACAATTGTGTACAAGTCTGTGGATAATGTGGATAACTATCTATTTACGAGCGAATTTCCGATAGAATCGACGTTTCCGGCCCCCATAGTTATCAACAGATCATTTTTTTTGCAATTTTCTAAAATAAATTTTTCAATGTCATCAAATTCCTTAATATAGTGCACATCTACATCATAATCAGCCATGCGGTCCACGATATCTTTGGAACTTACGATACCAGTATCTTTTTCTCTGGCAGCATAGATGTCAGTGACGATCACGTGGTCACAGAGACTTAATGCCTTTGCAAAGTCATCAAGGAATGCAATTGTTCTGGAATAAGTATGAGGCTGGAATACACACCATAATTCGTTATGTGGATAATTCTTAGCAGATTCCAGAGTTGCACGGATCTCTGTTGGATGATGCGCATAGTCATCAACAACGGTGAAGTCGTTGCATGTGCCTTTTAGTTCAAAACGACGTTTGGCGCCAGTGAATCCAAGAAGTCCTTTCTTCATTGTATCAACATCAATGCCGATACGTTTTGCAGCAGCAATGGCAGCTAGTGCATTCTTCACGTTATGTTCTCCGTTGACATTTAACTGGATATGGTCAATAAATTCTCCTTTATAGTAATAATCGAAATGAGCATGTCCAAATGCATCATACCCGATGTTCTTTGCACAATAGTCATAAGAATCATTTTCTAATCCAAAAGTTGCATATTCTGCTTCTAATCCGTCCACAATATAATTGATGTTTTCAATTTCACCATTGATGATCAGATAACCATAATCAGGAAGTTTATGGGCAAATTCACGGAAAGAATGGCGGATATCATCAAGATCCTTAAAGAAATCCATGTGATCTTCTTCAATATTGAGGATAATACTGATCTTAGGGAAGAATTCTAAGAAACTGTTTGTGTATTCACATGCTTCAGTTACGAATGTCTCAGAATGTCCGACACGGATATTCCCATTGATCGCATCAAGAATTCCACCAACGCTGATCGTAGGATCTGTGTTACCAGCAAGTAAAATGTAAGATAACATAGAAGTTGTTGTTGTCTTACCGTGAGTTCCAGATACGGCGATCGCATTCTGATAATTATGCATCATCTGACCAAGCAGTGTAGCACGTTTCATGACAGGAATGTTACGGCGGATGGCTTCTTTATATTCTTCGTTGGTATCGAAGTTGATCGCTGCTGTGTATACAACAAGATCGATATCATCTGTAATGTTATCAGCAGTCTGGCTGAGATAAACCTTTGCGCCTTTATCTTCTAAGTGTTTGATGATATCGGAAGTATGGATATCGGATCCAGAAATCGAAAAGCCCTCTTTGATAAGGATCTCAGCAAGACCGCTCATGCTGATTCCTCCGATCCCCATAAAATGAATATGAATTGGTTTATTAAAATCTATCTGATACATTTTCATGTGCCCTTTCTTTCAATCGTTGATATAGTTTCATTGTTTTCCTTATTATAAGTCACCGCAACTAATCTTGCAAGACGGAGATTAAATTGGAAAATATTATATGTACTATAAGAATATGGAGAAAAAAGTAGTAAAATGTCATAATAAAAAAGCTGATAAAAAACAAGTTTTTGTTCACATTTGCTGAAAATAGTGTTATAATAAAAATTAGCATATACGGTCTAAGAGAAAGAAGAAGTTACTAGAGCCTGACCGGAGAGCGAATTTTAGCTATATTATTAGAAACTAGGAGGATGACAACATGCAAATAACTGATGTACGTATTAGAAAAGTGGCCAAAGAAGGTAAGATGAAAGCTGTTGTGTCAATCACAATCGATAATGAATTTGTGGTACATGATATTAAAGTAATCGAAGGGGAGAAAGGTCTGTTTATTGCAATGCCAAGCCGAAAAGCTGCAGATGGTGAATATAGAGACATTGCACATCCGATCAATTCTGATACAAGAAATATGATCCAGACTTTAATTTTAGAACAATATGAAGCAATGAATCTGGGGGATATTGACGCAACAGCGCCAGAAGTCTAAGATTAAGAGAATAACTTCTTCTTCAAAGTGTAGAAAAAGAATCGGGTATTGACCACCTGGTTCTTTTTTCTGTTATAATCAGAACTATAGTGTAAAAGATAGATCAGAACAAGGAGGTTTGATGGATGGAATTTCAGATCGGAGATATTGTCAAATTAAAAAAAGCACATCCTTGCGGTATAAATGAATGGGAGATTCTGAGAGTGGGAATGGATTTTCGTTTAAAATGTGTTGGATGTGGCAGACAGGTGATGGTGCCAAGAAAGATGGTTGAAAAAAATTTTAGAGGATTTATAAAAAAAGCTTGCCAAGATTAGAAGTTTATGATAAAGTAATTATTCGTGGTATATAAAAATATCCTTGCTCTTTCACGAAGAAAGAGCCACTAGACCAAAAGGAGGTGCAAGTAATGATGAAATATGAATTAGCATTAGTTTTAAGTGCAAAGATCGAAGACGAAGAACGTGCAGCTATGGTTGAAAAAGTTCAGGCAATGATTACTACAGCAGGTGCTGCGATCACTAACGTCGATGAATGGGGTAAGAAACAGTTAGCTTACGAAATTCAGAAGATGAAAGAAGGATACTACTATTTCATCCAGTTCGAAGGCGAAACTACAGTTCCAGCAGAACTTGAAGAGAGACTTCGTATTGAGGAAACTGTATTACGTTTCTTATGCGTTAAACAGGATGCGTAATTAACAGGAGGGATCCGAATAATGAATAAAGTAGTATTAATGGGAAGATTGACAAGGGACCCTGATGTAAGATATTCACAAGGTGAGACACCTTTGGCAATCGCCAGATACACGTTAGCAGTAGATAGAAGATTCAAAAGAAACGGTGAACAGGATGCGGATTTTATTAACTGTGTGGCATTCGGACGCACAGCAGAATTTGCAGAGAAGTATCTAAAACAGGGTACTAAGATGGTTGTTTCTGGAAGAATCCAGACAGGTAGTTATACAAACCGTGATGGAGTTAAAGTTTACACAACAGAAGTTGTGATCGAAGAGCAGGATTTTGCAGAGAGCAAAGCTGCTGCAGCCCAGAACAGTAATATGGGAGTTCCACAGCCAAGCGCGCCACAGCCTAGTGCCGCAGCAAGCGATGGTTTTATGAATATTCCGGATGGTTTGGAAGAAGAATTACCATTTAGTTAAATAGGAGGTAGAAATCATGGCTTATACGAAAGGCGATTCTCCAATGAGAAGAAGAGGCGGACGTAGAAGAAGAAAAGTATGTGCATTCTGTACAGAAGCCGATGCTGTAATCGATTATAAAGATGTAGCAACATTAAAGAAATACGTATCTGAAAGAGGAAAAATCCTTCCAAGACGTATTACAGGAACATGTGCTAAACATCAGAGAGCTGTTACAGGAGCTATTAAGAGAGCTAGACATTTAGCTTTAATGCCATATACAGCTGAATAATTTTAAGCAGATAATGAAGAGTTATATTGTGACGTATGTTGCGGTATAGCTCTTTTTTTGTATTGTAGGAAATGTAGATGGAATCCCCTGTGATACAAAAAGTCCTCCGGGCAGGATCGCACTGCGACAGACATGTCAAAATAATTAAGAAAATTGCGTAAATTGAACAAATATCTCGCTTTCGTTAAATATAATGTACAAATTCATGCAATTGAGTTATAATAAAGGATAATTGTAAGAATCAAATCAGGAGAAAAAAATGGACATTATGAAGAAAACAAAGATAGAACAGTATCTTCAAGGACCATTATGGGCATTGCTTATTCTGGCTTTTGTAGACATTGTGTTCTTTTTCTTGGATATTCGATGTGGAGTGATCTTAGCGGTCTCACTAGTCGTATTTTTAGTTTTTCAGATGATCATTTATTCCAGAAGCAAACAAGAGATCATCAAAGAATGTATGGATTTTATGTTTGAGCAGAGTCAGGTGCAGAATTATTTGTTACAACAGCTTCCTGTTCCGTATGCACTGCTTGATGGGAATGGAATGATCATATGGTCAAATGATGCATTTCATAAAATTGTGGGAGAGAACCGAGGAAAGTCATTGCAACAGATTTTTCCGAATCTGAACCGTAATCTGCTTCCGTCGGATGTGATGCACTCTATTTCTCATATTGAATATAAAAAGAAATGCAAAGAGGGAGATAAGGAAAAAGAACAGACGCTATTCTATAAAGTAGAGATGAATCGTATTCGTGTAGAAGATTTCTCTGATGAGAATGATAACAGTTGTTCTAGACAGATGCTTAAGGACAACGATCTGATCGCAGTATATTTTTTTGATCAGACATTACTTAAGAAATATATGGAACAAAATGAGAATCAGAGAATGGTCATTGGTTTAATCTATATTGATAATTACGAAGAAATCCTTGATGATATTGATGCGGTGAAACGATCTATGCTGATCGCAGTGGCAGATCGTAAGATCAACAAATTTATCCAGAATGTCTCTGGGGTTGTGAAGAGAACAGAGAGAGATAAATATTTTGTTGTATTTGAACAGAAATATTTGGACAAGATCAAAGAAAACAAATTCTCGATCCTTGATGAGATCAAGACGATCAATCTTGGGAATTCTATGCATATGACATTAAGCATCAGTTTTGGAATTAATGGAAATACGTATCAGGAAAACTATGAAGCAGCCTGTGCAGGTATGGATCTGGCATTAGGACGTGGTGGTGATCAGGCAGTGATCAAGGATGGGGAAGATATTTCCTATTATGGTGGCAATTGTGAGGTTATGGAACGTACCACACGAGTCAAAGCACGAGTTAAAGCGCATGCGTTAAAAGAACTTCTTGAATCAAAGGAAAAGGTCGTGATCATGGCACATAAGATTCCGGATCCAGATGCGATCGGTGCAGCTGTTGGTCTGTACAGACTTGGACTTTCTCTGGGAAGAAAGGCACATATCGTTATGAACGAAGTAACGATCTCTGTCCGTGCGATGGTTGATGAATTGAATAAAAGTGGTATTTATGATGAAGATATGTTCATTGATAACGAACAAGCAATTGAGATCACAGATGAGAACACGCTATTGATCGTAGTAGATGTAAATCATGCAAATTATACAGAATGTGAACAATTATTAAGTCAGACAAAGACAACGGTGATCTTAGATCATCATCGAAAGAATAAAGATATGATCAAGAATCCGGTACTTTCATATGTAGAGCCATATGCGTCTTCTACATGTGAATTGGTAGCAGAGATTCTTCAATATGTAGATTCAAAACCAAAGTTAGAGCCAATGGAAGCGAATGCCATGTATTATGGAATGCTTGTAGATACGGACAATTTTGTGAATAAAACAGGTGTCAGAACATTTGAGGCAGCGGCATATCTAAAGAGAAATGGGGCTGATCTTACAAAGGTAAGAAAGATGTCAAGAGAAAGCATGGAAACTTACAGGATCCGTGCGAAAGCGATCAGTGAAGCAGAGATCTTATATGGCAGGTTCGCGATCGCAACACTGGTAGGAATCGGTGTGGACAGCCCTACTGTTATTGGTGCACAGGTATCGAATGAATTACTTGATATTGATGGAATTGAAGCATCTTTTGTATTAACAGGTGTTCATGAGAGAGTTTATATCAGTGCAAGATCGATCGATGAAGTGAATGTCCAGAAGATCATGGAAGAATTCGGAGGCGGCGGACATTTGACAGTTGCAGGTGCACAGCTTGTCGATGTATCATTAGAAGAAGCCAAGAATATTATTCATGAGACATTACGATATTTGAAATCAAAAGGAGAGATATAAGTGATGAAAGTTATTTTATTAGAAGATGTAAAATCAGTTGGAAAAAAAGATGAAGTAGTAGAGGTTAATAACGGATATGCAAGAAATGTATTATTCCGCAAGAATTTAGCAATTGAAGCTACAAACAAAGCATTAAATGATCTAAAATTAAGAAAGGCAAATGATGATAAGCTGGCTGCAGAAGCATTAGCAGATGCCAAAGTTTTAGCAAAAGAGATAGAAGAAAAACAATTGGTATTAAAGATGAAGGTTGGAGAAGGTGGAAGAACATTTGGATCTATTTCCACAAAAGAAATCGCAGCAGAAGCAAAGAAACAGTTAGGATATGATTTAGATAAGAAAAAAATGCATTGCGAACCAATCAAGAATCTTGGATTCCATGATGTTGCAATCAAAGTTCATCCACAGGTAACAGCAACATTAAGAGTCAAAGTAGAAGAAAAATAAGAGGGCATATTTATGGATGAAGCATTTATCAAGAAAGTGCAGCCGAACAGCCCGGAGGCAGAACAGTCTGTGATCGGTGCGATGATCATGGACAGGGATGCGATCGCAGATGTTATCGATATTGTGAATGCCGATGATTTCTATCAGAAGCAGAACGGCATCTTATTTGAAGCGATGACAGAATTATACCGGGAAGGAAAGCCGGTCGATCTGGTAACGCTTCAGAACAAATTAAAGAAAAAAGACGTGCCGGAATCTATGAAGAGCCTAGAATTTATCAGGGATCTTCTGGAAGTTGTTCCAACGTCAGCCAATGCCAAACAATACGCAACGATCGTCAGGGAAAAGGCAACACTTCGTAAATTGATCAAAGTTACAGAAGATATCACAACAGAATGTTATCTTGGTAAAGATGATGTGACAGAGATCTTGGATCACACAGAGAAGAATGTATTCGGACTTCTTCAGCAGGCAAGTGGAAGAGAAGAGTTTGTTCCAATTGACAAAGTTGTGTTAAATACACTGGATGCGATCGAAGAAGCGGCAAGTTCTGCTGGGCGAGTTACAGGTATTGCAACAGGATTTACAGACCTTGATTACAAATTATCTGGACTACATCCATCGGAATTGATCATTGTGGCGGCACGTCCTGCCATGGGTAAGACAGCATTTGTGTTGAATATCGCACAGAAAGCGGCAGTCAGAGATCACGTTCCAACAGCAATCTTTAGTCTGGAGATGTCAAAAGAACAGCTTGTAACCCGTATGATGGCGATGGAAGCAATGGTAGATTCGCAGTCTATCCGTACCGGTGATCTTCAGGAAACTGACTGGGAGAAGATCATGGAAAGTGCGGGAACGATCGGTCGTTCTCCATTGATCATTGATGATACACCAGGTATTACGATTGCAGAATTACGATCTAAGTGTCGTAGATACAAACAGATTCATGGACTGGACCTGATCATTATCGACTACCTGCAGTTGATGTCAGGTGGTAAGCGTTCTGAATCCAGACAGCAGGAGATTTCAGAGATCTCAAGATCGTTAAAAGCATTAGCAAGAGAGATGAATGCACCAGTGATCGCATTATCTCAGCTAAGTCGAAGAGTTGAAGAGAGAAAACCAGCCAAGCCAATGCTATCAGATCTTCGTGAGTCAGGATCGATCGAGCAGGATGCCGACGTTGTTATGTTTATTTATCGTGATGAATATTATAATGAAGATTCCGAGAAGAAAGGAATTGCAGAGATCATCGTCGACAAACAGCGAAATGGTTCAACAGGTAGTGTAGAGCTTGTATGGCTCGGACAATACACCAAATTTGGCAATAAAGAGAGAGCACCACATTAATTTTTGGGTGCTTTTTCTTACATGTATAATTGGATAAAATATACAAATAAAACAAAGTTCTACAATTTTAAAACAAGATCAAATGATGTGATTGAATAAGGGGGTATCTTATGTTATCATTTCTATTTCCTCCGATCTGTCCGTTATGTGCCAAAGAATTATTGGACAAAGGAGAACATATCTGTAAAATATGCAGTAAAAAGCAGATTTTTATCAAAGAACCCACATGTTATTCTTGTGGAAAATCAATGAAGAATCAGGAAAAAGAATATTGCAGTGACTGCAGACAGCATCCGAAGAATTTTGAACGTGGTATGGGGTTATGTATTTACCAGAAACCAGTTACTGATTCACTGGCTGCGATCAAATATAAGAATGAGAGAAAATTTGCACAGTATTATTTGGAAGAAATTCGAAAAAGAAAATACAGGGAATTGCTGCGACTAAAAGCAGATGCGGTAATTCCGGTGCCGATTCATAAAAAAAAGAGAAGAAAGAGAGGGTTTAATCAGGCAGAAATCTTTGCAAAGGGGATTGCAGAGATGTTGGATCAACCGATGTATACAAAGATTGTGGAAAGAATCCATGATACAAAACCACAGAAACAATTAAGCCCAGGAGAGAGAAAAAACAATTTAAAGAAAGCTTTTCGTGGAAATTTGAAAGAATATCAGAAAGCAGGGATGCCGAAAAGAGTATTGGTGATAGATGATATTTATACGACAGGATCAACAGCGGAAGCAGTGACGACAGCGTTAAAACAATTGGGAGTGCAGGAAGTTTATGTATTTTGCATAGCGATCGGAAAAGGATTTTCCTGATATTTCCGTCATGGTGTTTTGTGTACTGGTTTGTTATAAATTTGTGGCGAAAACCCACACGCTTGCGTATGGGATGAAAGCCACATTTCACTTGACATATACATAGATTAAATATACAATCTATGTATATTAAAATATAGAAAGGAAACAGACCATGAGTAAGAGCAACTGTGATATAAACACGCATACAACAACACAAAATAATGCTGCACAATATCATTCAAGTCGTGGAGGAAAAAATAATGGCACGAACTAAAAGTGACAATGTACAAATAAATATTTCCATTCCTACTGGATGGAAAACAGAACTTGAAAATCTTGCTCGTATCTATTCTGTTGAAGAAGGAAAAACTATCACTTTTCTTGACTTAATGCGTAGAGGTATTCAGGAAAAATATCAATTAGGAGAAAAAGACAGTGAGTGAGGAACAATATCATGGTGCTTCACATTGTAAATATTTGATACAGTATCATATCATTTGGTGTCCAAAGTTCAGATTTTCAGTATTACAAGGAAATGTCGATATCATTCTTAAACAGATATTACAGAAAATTTGTAATGATTATAAATACAAGATCAAAGCACTCGAAGTGATGCCGGATCATATACATATTTTCATAGATGTTCCGCAGACAGTTGCTCCTTGTGATGTTGTAAGAACTCTAAAAAGTATCAGTGCTATCGAATTATTTAAAGTATTTCCAAAATTAAAACAGTTCTATGCGAAATGTGGAGTATTATGGTCAAGAGGATACTTTGTATCTACTGTCGGACATATAAGCGAAGCTACAGTAATTAAGTATATTGAGGAGCAGAAAGATGATAAGTGATAAAGAATATAAAAAACTTCTAAAACAATTTCATAAACTTTCTGACAGGCATATCTTGGTTGTAGAAACCGATATGCCATCTTCTGATGTACAAAAGGTCGTGATTCTTTCTGATAAGATCAGAAAAGCAGGTAATGAGCTTGTTGGTCTTATGAGAAAGAATTATGACCAACTTATGCGTACTAAAAAATATCGCAAGCTGCTAAAACTCTATGGTTCTACCAAAGATAAAAAGAAACGCAGAGATCTAGCAGATCAGCTCAATGAAATGCAAAAACAATACAATGTCACATGGGATCATTGCAGAAACGCTATGATACATATAGGTAAGAAATATAGTGTTGATGCCGTATTTGCCCTTACAAAAGCTGAAGATATATGGCGTGGTATTGAAAAATGTCTTTATAACAATGGCAAAACGATTCATTTTTCTAAATATGGTGAGTTGCCTTGTATCAGGGCAAAACAGATAAATCGTGGCATTTCAATGTCTGTTAAAGATAATGAATTAAAATTCAAATTAAAGGGAAATGTATTTGGGATACAGGTTAAAGATAGATTTCAAACAGATGAAGTTTGTGCGGTTTTAGAATATTTATCAAGATCAGAGATCATAAATGATAAAGCAATAAATAAATTTTTAGATAAAGCATACTGTATTGATACATACAGACCTTGCTATGCTACTCTTGTACCTAAATTTATTCGTGGAAAATATAGGGTGTATTTGCATCTTACTATTGAAGGTAAGGCGAAACCTAAATATGATAGATTTGGTGATCCAAGACATAAGTTTGGTAAAGGTAGTATAGGTGCTGATATTGGTACGCAGACTGTTGCGTATACATCAAATACAGAAGTCGGTCTAAAAAATCTTTCAGAGCGTGGCAGTAGCATACAGACTTCTGAAAGAAAAGAACGTCTGCTCTATCGTGCTATGGACAGGTCAAGACGAGCAACTGATCCGCAAAACTATAATGATGATGGTACTGTTAAAAAAGGTCGCAAAACTTGGAAATATTCTAATCATTATAAAAAGCTAAAAGCTAAACACTCTGAACTATGTCGTATCAATGCTATAAACAGACAGCTTGCAATAAATGAAGACGCTAACCATTTAAGAAGTCTTGGAGATGTATTTATCACGGAACCTAAAAATGCAAGTAAACTTATGAAACGAACTAAAGATACTACGGTGAATAGTAAAGGTAAGTTTCATAAGAAAAAGCGTTTTGGAAAATCTATAAAGAACAGATGTCCTTCTGGGTTTCAAACTACTGTAGAGCGGAAATTTAAGGTATCAGGTGGTATATATATTGAAGTACCTAATAATTACAGAGCAAGTCAATATGACCATACAGCAGATGATTATATCAAGAAAAAGCTGTCTGATAGAATGTATAAACTTACTGACGGAACATTGGTACAAAGAGATTGGTATTCATCATTCTTATTATACTGTTACGATTACAGAACTAAAGATATAAATAAAAACAAATGTATTTCCGAATTTGCTAAGTGTTACAACAAAGAAAAAGCCCTGATCGAATGGATCAAGGCTAACAAGATCAAAATATTAAATAGCGGAATTAAGATAGCGTAAAACATATTTAGGGAGATTGACTATACTTCCTTACGAAAGTAGAAATTTACCGTCAATGTGGTCGTTGGACTGCTTGGTAATGAAAGCTCTGATTTAAATAGACTTACACTTGTAACTCCAAAGTCTGAAAATGATGTACGATTACAAGCTACACTTGACAATCAGAACCCCACGGGCTTGCCCGTGGGAGTAGTCAGAATAGGGGCTGGTATATTTGTTGAAGGATATTATTTAGAAAGAGGAAAATAGATGGAACAACGATATGATTTAAGCGGATCATTGCTTCACTGGTACGATTATAATAAACGGATCTTACCATGGAGAGAGAATAAGGATCCATATAGAATCTGGATTTCCGAGATCATGCTGCAACAGACAAGAGTGGAAGCGGTAAAGCCGTATTTTGATCGTTTTATGGAAGCATTGCCAACGGTTTATGATCTTGCCAAAGTAGATGATGACCGGTTGATGAAACTGTGGGAAGGACTTGGTTATTACAATCGAGCAAGGAATTTAAAAGCAGCAGCACAGACGATCGTTGAAGAATATGGTGGACAACTGCCTGCTGATTATGATAAATTATTATCGCTGAAGGGCATTGGAATGTATACAGCAGGAGCAATCGGATCGATCGCATTTGAATTACAGGTTCCTGCAGTCGATGGAAATGTTCTTCGTGTGCTAGCTAGATTGTGGGGAGATGATTCTGATATTCTTAAAGATAAGACAAAGAAAGCGATGGGAAGAAGAATCATGGAATTTATGCCGGAAGACCGACCGGGAGATTTTAATCAGGCATTGATCGAACTTGGAGCAACTGTTTGCGTGCCGAATGGGCAGCCATTATGTGACCAATGTCCATGGGATACAGTCTGTAAGGCATATAAAGAAGATTTGATCGATCAGCTGCCGGTCAAGACTCCGAAGAAGGCAAGAAGGATTGAACATAAGACTGTATTTTTGTTAGAATGCGGAGACCAGATTGCAATCCATAAAAGAGGAGACAAAGGATTGCTTGCCGGACTATGGGAGTTCCCGAATGAAGATAAGAAAATGGATGCCGAAGATATCAAGGAATGGATGGCAGAGCATCATATGGAAGATGCGAAGACAAAAGCAGTAGGAAAGGGAAAACATATCTTTAGTCATGTGGAATGGCACATGGAAGGAGTAAGAATTTCCTTGAAAACACCGATTCAGAGTGAAAATTACGTCTGGGTACTAAAAAAAGAACTAGAAAATACGTATGCATTGCCGTCAGCATTTGAAATATTCCGTAAGATATTGTAAAATAGAAGTTACGTATATAATTATGGAATGTAAAATTCCATAAAAGCTAAATTATTATTAAAAAGGAGAACAGATTATGAAAAAGTTTTTAACAGTCGCATTAGCTGGTGTACTGGCAGCATCTATGCTGTTTACAGGATGTAGCAAAAAAGAAGAAAGTAAAGTTCCAGACAAACTGATCGTAGGAACAAACGCAGAATTTCCACCATTCGAATATATGAATGATAAGAAACAGCCAGACGGTTTCGATATTGCCATGATCAAAGAAATCGGAAAACGTATGGACAAAAAGGTTGAGATCCAGAACATGGAATTCAAATCTCTGATCGGTGCTATGGAATCTGAATCTATCAATACAGTTATTGCTGGAATGACTAAGACAGCAGAACGTGAAGAATCTGTAGATTTTTCAGACAGCTATTATACATCTAATCAGGCGATCATCTTAAAGAAAGACAGTAAGGTCAAGAAATTATCTCAGTTAAGTGGAAAGAAGATCGGTGTTCAGGAAGGAACAACTGGTGATATCATTTCTTCTGGAGAAAAATTTGGTGAAAAGAACAAAGTCATCGTAAAGAAAGCAACAGTAAAACGTTATAAAAAAGGTGTTGACGCTGTTATGGACCTGAAAAACGGTGCAATTGATGCGGTTGTTATTGATGAAAAACCAGCACAGGAATTTGTGAAAAACAATGCGAAGAAGTTAAAATTAGTTGTTGATTCTGCAGGTGCGGAATACTACTGTATCGCAATTACAAAAGGTAACACAGCATACAAAGAAGAGATCAACAAACAGATCAAAGCAATCAAAAAAGACGGAACATATGATAAGCTGAAAGCAAAATACATTGATTCCGCAAACTAGGAAATTAGGAAGGTAAGGTTTCAAAATGTTAGATTCATTTTACAGAGCGTTTATCGCCCAGCAGCGATACCTGTTGTATCTTGATGGATTAAAGGTGACGATTTTAGTATCTGTCATTGCAATTCTTATTGGTGTAGCACTTGGTACGATCTTGGCGTTAATGCGCTTGACGGCAGAGCAGAAAGGAAAGAGTACACTTTTATCAAAAATCGCATACGTGTACATTGATATCATCCGTGGAACACCAACATTGACACAGTTGATGATCATGTATTTCGTTATTTTAAAAGGTCAGAATGGACTGCTTGTAGGTTCCTTAACCTTTGGTTTGAACAGTGCAGCTTATGTTGCTGAGATCATCCGTGCAGGAATTCAGGCGGTTGATCAGGGACAGATGGAAGGTGGACGTTCTCTTGGATTATCCTATGTACAGACAATGAAAGATATTATCTTGCCTCAGGCGATCAAGAATATTCTTCCTGCTCTTGGAAATGAATTTATCGTACTGATCAAAGAAACTTCCATTTTAGGATATGTAGCGATCGTTGACTTGACAAAGGTATCAGATTTCGTTATTTCAAGAATTTATCAGGCACTAGCACCATTGCTTGGAACAGCATTGATCTATTATGTGATCGTTAAGATTCTGACTCTTGGATTAAACGCATTAGAAAGGAGACTGAGACAAAGTGATAGACGTTAAGAATTTACATAAATATTTCGGATCTCTGGAAGTGTTAAAAGGCATTGACTGCCATATTGACAAAGGAGAATGCGTTTGCGTGATCGGACCATCCGGATCTGGAAAGAGTACATTTTTAAGATGCTTAAACTTATTAGAGACTCCGACAAAGGGAGATATTGTCATCGATGATATGCATTTGACAGAGAAAGACTTTGATGTAGATGCGATGAGAAAACGAGTTGGAATGGTATTTCAGCATTTTAACTTATTCCCACATCTGACAATCCTTGAGAATGTTACATTAGCTCCGATCCGTCACAAGATGATGACAGAAGAGCAGGCAAAAGAAAAAGCGATGGAATTGTTAAACCGTGTAGGCGTTGGTGATAAAGCTGATAATTATCCAGCGCAGTTATCTGGTGGACAGAAACAGCGTGTAGCGATCGCAAGATCACTGGCATTATCACCGGAAGTCATGTTGTTTGATGAACCAACTTCAGCACTTGACCCTGAGATGGTTGGGGAAGTATTAGAAGTTATGAAACAGCTTGCCCAAGAAGGTATGACAATGGTTGTCGTAACTCATGAGATGGGATTTGCAAGAGAAGTTGCCAACCGTGTATTTTTCATGGATGGCGGTGGAATTCTTGAAGAAGGAACACCAGAACAGATCTTTGATCATCCACAGGAAGAGCGAACAAAGGCATTTTTAAGCAAAGTATTATAAAAGATCATAAGAATAAGAAGGGAAATACACATATTTTAATGTTATATCTCCCTTCTTTTTTGTATACAAAAAAATAAATTTGATATTAATTTGGGAAATTTTTGTAAAATTCAGGTTTCTCGATGGAAAACGACAAAATGATGTGCTATCATAAAAAGGTATTTAAGCAAATTAGGGGAATATATCAAACAAAAATAGGAAGGGAATAAGAAGTGAACCAGAATATAAAGATAACCAGACAACAGGCAGAAGAAGAAGCTAAGATGCTAGAGAAAGTATTTGATGTTGTCAGGTTCTTGGAGGGGAATTTTTTTGAGCAGATGCAAGATGATCCATGCATCGGAGTAAAAATTGGAATGTGTCAGTGCTATGATTTTTGGAAGAAGAATAAACCATGTGAGAACTGTATATCAATGAAAGCATATGCAGAGAAGAAACAAAAAACTAAACTGGAATTTTTGGATGCAGATGTTTTTTTGGTAATTTCAAGATATTTGGAAATAGATGATGAAGCATGTGTCATGGAACTTGTTAAGCATCTTGATAATGATACGTTGATCGATACCGATGGAAGGGACAAACTTGTTGGCAAGTTACAAGGGTATCAGAATAAATTATACATAGATCCAGTAACAGGCGTTTACAATCGAAGATATTTTGAAGATGAGATTCGTAATATGCAGAATTCAGCAGGGGTTGCGATGATCGATCTCGATGATTTTAAATTGTATAATGATATTTACGGACATGATATGGGAGATCAGGTTCTATGTATTGTTGCGGATGTGATCAAGAATTGTATTCGCAAGACAGATAAGTTAATACGTTATGGCGGAGATGAATTTTTATTGATCTTGTCGGATATGGTAAGAGGTACTTTGCGTGGAAAACTGCTTCAGATTCAAGAGGCTATTGAGAATGCAACGATTCCAAACTGCCCTAGATTGAAGCTTACAGCAAGTATTGGAGGAGTGATATCGGAAGATGGGAAGATCGATGAGGCGATCGCGAAAGCAGACCAGTTGATGTATAAGGCAAAAGATCATAAGGCACAGGTCATAACAGAATGTGATAAAACGATATTTAAAAAGGAAAAAATTCAGAATAAACCTAGAATTTTGATCGTTGATGATTCAGAATTTAACCGTGCGATCTTGAAAGAGATTTTAGAGGAAACCTACGAAATCATAGAAGCTGATGGTGGAAAAGAAGCATTGCATAAGATCGATGAATATGGAATGAAAATTTCGCTTGTACTATTAGATATCATTATGCCAGAAAAGGATGGTTTTGAAGTTTTGAAATATATGGAAGAAGAGCGTTTAATCTCAGATATTCCAGTTATTATAATCTCAAGTGAGGATTCTGCGAATTATATCAGAAGAGCTTATGAGATGGGGGTTTCTGATTATATTAACCGTCCATTTGATGCCAATATTGTCTATCAGAGAGTATCTAATACAGTGAAATTATATGCAAAACAAAGAAGATTGATGGCAATGGTTACAAGAGTTTAGGACATTATTTACAAACAGATCATACGAGGTAAACTATGCAGTTAAAGAAGCTTATGATTGAAGTCATGGTCTTTTTCGTATTAGGTTGCTTTCTTTGTGCATGTGGAAAGACAAAAGATCAGACTAGAAAAACAACAAAAGATGCGAACAAAGAGATTATGATCGGTGGAGACAATTATCCGCCATTTAACTATACCGATGAGAATGGCAATCTGGCAGGAATCGATGTAGAATTTGCAAGAGAAGCCTTTCATCGTATGGGTTATAAGCCGGTCTTTGTAAATATTGATTGGGAGAATAAGAAAAATCTTGTGGAACAAGGAAAAATAGATTGTATATGGGCGTGCTTTTCAGTGACAGGAAGAGAAAATGATTATCACTGGGCAGGTCCTTATATGCTGAGCCGTCAGGTGATCGCAGTGAACGACAGCAGCAAGATCAATAAGTTGTCTGATCTTAAGAATAAAATCATTGCGGTTCAGTCTACAACCAAACCAGAGGAATTATTTCTAAAACAAACAGATCCAAAAATACCAAAAGTAAAACAAGTCTACAGTATGGAAAACAGAGAATTGATCTATACTTCTCTGAGCAGAGGATATGTAGACGCTATTGCAGCACATGAGATCTCAATCAGACAGTATATGTCTGATTTTGAAGCAAAATACAGAATTCTTGATGAAGATATTCTTGAGACTGGAATTGGTGTTGCGTTTGCAAAAAATGATAAAAGAGGAATAGAAAAAGAACTGTCAAAGACATTAAAAGCAATGGTCAAAGATGGAAGTGCCAAAAAAATTCTACAAAAATATGTTCCTGATGCAGAAAAATATCTGGAGGTGAACAGCCTTGAGAGATAAAGCGGATAAAAGGTTATGGACATTGAGTATTGTTGGCTGTGTGATCGTTGTCTTGACAGTTCTTTTTGTGTCCGTAAAAATAGAAACAAACAATACCAAAAACAGGATTCATTCAACGATGGAATACATTAAGGATCAATATTCCATGTATAGCAGTTTTAATGAGGCAGTTGAAGCAAGAAGTCTTGTCAGGATGGTTGAAAAAGTCCAGCAGACGGCGAGAAATTTCAAAACAGATAAACACGCATTGGAAAAAGAATATTTAAAACAGTATGCAAGGGAACAAAGACTTACGGGGATTATTGTATTAAATGATAAGAATAAACAAATTGCACAATATCATACTGGACCAAGATTTAAAAAAGTTTTGGGTTATGTCATGGAGAAAGAAACACTTCGTGATGTAAAGAATTATCCGCAAAAATCATATATGGCAAGAATTGAGCTGAAAAATGGAGGCTATATTGATCTGGCATCGTATGGAAGAAAGGATGCAAAAGGAACGGTTATAGGATATCAATATGTGAAAAACGAATATGCGAAAAACAATAATCTTACAATCCAAAACGTGCTTGCTGGATATAAGCGAGAAAATGATGGAACGATCGTGATCACAAATGGAAATGACATTATAGCGTCAAATGATGAAAAACTGATTGATACAAAGGTACAGGAGAATTCTATTATTAATGAAATCCGACAAAGTGTAAAAGCAGGACAGTTTGCAATCATCCGAAATGGTATCAAACGATATTTTACAAGTCTTGATAAGGGACGAAATTATTATATTTACGTGTATGCAGAAGACAGGAATCTTGTAAAAACATTGACGAGTAACATTGGAATAGCGGTTATTTTATATGGAATCTTTGTGGCAATTTTAATGACGATCAAAGCAAGATCCAATCAACAATATGAACGCATTCAGAAACAACGAGAAGAAGAGTATAAAAAAGAATTAGAAAAATCAGCAAGAGAGGCAAAGAAAGCCAATATTGCCAAAACAGAATTTCTGCAAAGAATGAGCCATGATATCAGAACTCCGATCAATGGAATCCGGGGAATGGTAGAAGTTGGTGATTACTACAAAAATGATTTGGTAAAACAGGAAGAATGCCGTAAAAAATATGGGAAGCATCTGGATTCTTGCTGGAATTGATCAATGAAGTTTTAGATATGGGGAAACTGGAATCGGAAGAAGTGATCCTGGAGAGAAGGAGTTTTGATTTCTTTCAATTGTTTCAAGAGATTCGAACGGTTATTGAAAAACAGGCTAGAGAGAGAGGAATCAATATAGTTGTACATAAATATAATGTGACTCATGAAGATTTGATCGGAAGTCCAGTGCATGTAAAAAGAGTTGTGATGAATATTTTAACAAACGCGATCAAATATAACAAAAATAATGGAGAGATCTGCATAGAATTTAATGAAATTCAGAAAGATGACAATACTATTAATATTCGATTTAAATGTGAAGACACTGGAATTGGAATGAGTGAATCATTCCAAAAGACAATCTATGAGCCATTTGCACAGGAAAAAGCAGGCGCACGAACGGTTTATGGTGGAACAGGACTTGGGATGTCGATCACAAAAAGTCTTGTAGAGAAAATGGGAGGAACAATCTCATTTGAGAGCGAACAAGATGTGGGAACGACGTTTTATATTGAGCTTCCATTCCAGATCGATCAGAATATAAAGCACGAAGAACTTAAGACAAAAGAGATAAAAAAAGCATCGATCAAGGGTGTCAATGTACTGCTTGCCGAAGATAATGAATTGAATATGGAAATTGCAGAATTTGTTCTGGAGAGTGCTGGGGCGAATGTAATTAAGGCATTTAATGGAAAAGAAGCATTGGAAATTTTCAAAGAATCGAAACCAGGAGAAATTGATATTATCTTAATGGATGTGATGATGCCGGTGATGGACGGATTAGAAGCAGCGAGATATATAAGATGGAGCAATAAAGAAAATGCCAGAGATATTCCGATCATTGCGATGACAGCGAATGCATTTACGGAAGATCGTAGGAGAGTTTTGGAAGCGGGAATGAATGAGCATTTGGCGAAACCGTTGGAATCTGAGGTGTTGATCAAAACGATCGCGAATTATTGTGGGAAGGTCGATCATTTTAAATAATAATACAACAGATTGTAAAACATTGCATGAAAACTGTCAAAAAATTGTGAATAATTGCTAAAAACATGTAAAAAAACAGATAAAATACTAGCAAAAATAAATAGAAAGGACTACAATGGTTGGTATGAAAGGAGGTTTTACTGATGGAAAGAATAGCAGAGAAACTTTCAGAGATCGAAAAGACAGCGCGTGCGATCGTAGATAATGCGCAGGAACAAAAGCATCAGATGGAAATGCAGATGCAGAAAAAGAGGGATGCATTTGATGCAGATATGGAAAAGGAGACGAACGAAAAGATATTAAAGATTCAGTCGGATCTTGCAACAAACATGGAAAAACTTCTAAAGAAACAAGAAGAACAGAACAACAATGAAATAGAATCTTTAAAACAAGACTTCAAAGAACATCACAGCGAATATGCAAAACAGATATTAGAGCGGGTGATCAAAGTATAGGAGGCGATAGCATTGAGAGATGTGATGCGCTACAGCGGAATTGTGACGAAAGTCGCAGCAATGCGTGCAAAGCTTTTAAAACCACAGGATTATGAACAGCTGGCTTCTATGGATACAGTGACAGATATCATTGAATATCTGAAACAGACAAAATCGTACGGAAAATTTATCACACAGATGGATGAATCACTGTATCACAGAGGTAATATCGAAAAAGTCCTTATCCAGTCATTATATGATGATTACACAAGACTTTATCGTTTCGCAGATATGCAGCAAAAAGATTTTTTAAAGATCTTTATGAAGCGGTATGAAGTAGATTTGGTTCGATATTGCTTAAGAATTGTATTTAATCACAGTAATGTACCATTTGATCTGAATTACAAAAAGCCATTTTTTGATAAATATTCAAAGATACGGATTGACCAGCTAGTGACGGCAAAGAATATTGATCATCTGGTAGATTACCTGAAGAATACAGAATATTACGCACCACTGTCAAGAATCCGACAGTCAGGGGCATCGACATTAGCGGATTATGAACTGGCATTGGATTTATATTATTTTTCTATGATGTGGAAAAAACGCAAGGGAAATTGGGATAAAAAAGATAAGGAAATGCTGACTAAAGAATTAGGAGCAAAGATCGATCTATTAAATCTTCAATGGATTTACCGAGCAAAGAAATATTACCATATGCTCGCACCAGATATTTACACATTGTTAATTCCGATTCAACATAAACTTTCGAATCAGGAATTTAAAGATCTGGTCGAAGCGCCATCAGTGGAAGAATTCAAAAGAAGATTAAATGAAACTTATTACGGAAAGAAATATGAGTTCGGAGAACAGGTGCAGATTGAGAGTATTGTGAATGAATGTGTGGAACATATCTTAACGATCGCTTACAGAAACCATCCGTATTCTCTGGCAAGTATACAACAATATTTATTTTTAAAGGAGGAAGAGATTTATAAGATCACCACGGCACTGGAATGTATCCGCTATGGATTATCACAACGGGAGACATTACAGTATCTGGTGCAAAAGCAACGACGTCAAGGAGGTAATGCATCATGATCGTAAAGATGAAATTCTTAAGCATTTCCGGACCGAGAACTGATATTGACAGGGTAAGTGCATTTTACCTTTCCAAATACGAAATGCAGCTGGAAAATGCGATCACAGAATTGAAAACGACAGATAACCTCATGCCGTTTATGGATGTGAATCCTTACAAAGAACCGCTTTCTAAAGCGGAACAGTATGTATTGATGCTTGCACAGCCAAAAGGAGAGATGGATACATCTCTTACGGCAGATGAGATCCTGACAATGATCAGGGATCTCAATCATGATTATCTGGACCTTAAGGCAAGGGAAGACCGGTTAAAGAAGCAGAAAGAAGAATTATTAGAAAAACTTCATGAACTTGAACCGTTTCAGCCTTTAGAGTTAAATTTAAAAGAAGTTTATGGCTATCAATATATGAAAGTCAGATTCGGACGAGTAAACGTAGAGTATTATCAGAAACTTGAAAAATATTTATTCGATGATCTCAATGCAATTTTTTTAGAAGGAATCCGAAATGAAAATTATGTGTATGGATGTTATTTTGCGGCACATAAGGAGATGGGAAAGATTGATTCTACCTTTAAATCTCTGCATTTTGAAAATATCGCACTTCCAGACGATTACGAAGGAATGCCGGCAGAGATCTGCAGGAATTTAAGAAATCAGATCGATGAGATTGAAAAAGAAATTGAAAATGTCCAGAAACAGATGAAAGATTTCTTATCAGTCAAGGCAAAGAAGATTCGAGGAGCGAGATATAAGTTAGAAGAATTATCCAATAACTTCGATGTGCGTAAAATGGCAGCCTGTATGGAAAATGAAGAACAGGAAGATTACTATATTCTCTGTGGATGGATGAGTGAAAAAGATACACAGGCATTTATTGAGGAGACAAAAGATGATGATAGGATCACGATCATTGTTGAAGAAGGAAGAGAAAAATTCTTCGGTGATCCACCAACGAAATTACAGAATCCCAAATTCTTCAAACCATTTGAAATGTTTATCAGAATGTATGGACTGCCATCTCATGATGAGATGGACCCAACCATTTTCGTGGCACTGACTTATACCTTTATCTTCGGAGCGATGTTTGGGGATGTTGGTCAGGGATTGTGTTTGTTTGTCGGCGGGGGATTACTATATAAGATCAAGAAATGGAATCTAGCAGGAATCATTTCTGTTGCCGGAATTTTTTCTACATTCTTTGGCTTTATGTTTGGAAGCTTCTTTGGATTTGAAGGAACGATCATTAAACCAATGTGGTTATCGCCAATGCATGCGATGATGAAATTACCGTTTGTTGGGCAGTTAAATACTGTATTTATTGTGGCAGTTGCATTTGGTATGGCACTAATCCTGCTTGCGATGGTATTTCAGATCATCAATGCAAAGAAACGTGGGGATAAAGAAAATTTATTCTTCAGCCCAAATGGAGTTGCAGGACTTGTATTTTATGGCGTCCTTGTCTTAACGATCGTGCTTTATATGACAGGTCATAAAACACCAGGAAATATCATGATGATCATTTTCCTTGGAATTCCAGTGATCATGTTCTTATTAAAAGAACCATTAGGACAGCTCGTGGAAGGAAAGAAACCAAAAGCAGAAGGCGGCGTTGGAATGTTTCTGGTGCAGGGATTTTTTGAATTGTTCGAGACGATGTTAAGTTTCTTCTCTAACACGATCTCATTTGTGCGTATCGGGGCATTTGCAGTGAGTCATGCGGCTATGATGGAAGTTGTTCTGATGCTCGGAGGGATCACAGATGGAGCAGGAAATCCAAACTGGATCATCATTGTTCTTGGAAATATTATCGTGTGTGGACTAGAAGGTCTGGTTGTCGGAATTCAGGTATTGCGTCTGGAATATTATGAAATGTTCAGTCGTTTCTATACGGGATCAGGAAGAGAATTCCATCCGTATGACAATCATGCAGGCAAGGAAAATTAGGAGGTATCGGTTATGACATTAGCAATCAAATTAGCGATCATCGCAGCATTAATCTTAAGTATATTTATTCCATTTGGTTATTTTCTTCATGGAGAGAGAACAAAAAAACGTTATAAACGAAGTATTGCATTTAACGTTTTTTTCTTCTTCGGGATCATTGTGATCGCCGGAGTGATGATGTTTGTCACAGATCCGGTACAGGCAGCACAAGCAGGTTCTGATGTAGGAATGGCTACAGGACTTGGATATCTGGCAGCAGCATTATCAACAGGACTTTCTTGTGTTGGTGGTGGTATCGCCGTAGCGAGTGCCGCAAGTGCAGCTTTAGGAGCGATCAGTGAAGATCCAAGTGCATTAGGTAAATCACTGATCTTCGTAGGTCTGGCAGAAGGTGTATGTCTGTATGGATTGATCATTTCATTTATGATCATTGGTAAACTTGGATAGATCAGGAAGTGATAGTTATGAAGATGTATTTGATCAGCGATAACTTAGATACATTGACAGGAATGCGGTTAGCCGGGGTTGATGGGATCGTAGTTCATGAAAGGGATGAATTAAAAGAAACGATCGAGAAAGCTATGAGTGATCCAGAGATTGGGATCGTGCTTTTGACAGAGAAATTTGGAAGAGAATTTCCAGAATTGATCGACGAGATCAAGCTGGAGCGGAAAATGCCGCTTCTGATCGAGATTCCTGACAGGCACGGAACTGGACGGAAGAAAGATTTTATCACGTCTTATGTCAATGAGGCGATTGGATTGAAATTGTAAGCCGGCTGTAGAAGGAAGGTGACAACATTGACAGTAGAAGAAAAGATTTCACATATCAGAGAAGCTGCTATGGAAGAAGCAAGAGCCAGAGGAAATGAAATCATAGATCAGCATCAGAAGGCATTGGAAGGTGTGTTCAAAACACATAAACAAGAAGCTGTGATGCAGGCAGATACGAGGATTAAGACCGAAACAGCATCGGCAAGGCAGCAGTTAAATACAGTAACATCCAAAGGACAGCTAAAACTTCGAAGACAATTAAGCCGAGTGCAGAATGAATTAAAAAATAAATTGTTTGAGGAAGTCCGGGCAATGACAGAAGAATACATGAAAACCGAAGAGTATAAAGAATTACTTGTATCCTATATTGCAAAAGCGGCGAGATTCGCAGATGGGAATCCATTGACGATCTATATTAACAGTTCGGATGAGGACAAAAAAGAATTCCTCGAAAAACGAACTGGAATGACAGTAACAGTCAGCGAAGAAGATTTTCTTGGAGGAATCCGTTCGATTATTCCGGGAAGAAATATCTTGATCGATCATTCATTTTCAGGTGTTTTGGAGAAAGAATACGAAGAATTTACCTTTAAAGGGGGTGTGACAGGTGAGTAAGACTGGAACAATTTATGGAATTAACGGACCTGTCATTTATCTGGCTGGAAATACTGGATTTAAGATGTCAGAAATGGTTTATGTCGGCAAAGAAAAATTAGTTGGAGAAGTCATTTCTCTGGATAAAGACCGTACGACGATTCAGGTATATGAAGAAACATCAGGATTAAAACCGGGCGAGATCGTGGAAGCAAGCGGGGAGGCAGTATCCGTCACATTAGCGCCCGGAATCCTTGATAACATTTTTGATGGAATTGAACGTCCTTTAGAGAGAATCGCAGAAAATGCAGGTGTATTTATCACAAGAGGTATCAGCGTAGATTCACTTGATATGGAGAAATTGTGGGACACAAAATTAGTTGTCAATGAAGGAGATGTTCTTCATGGCGGTGATATCTATGCCCAAGTGCAGGAAACAAGAGCCATCGTACACAAATGCATGGTGCCGCCAGATCTTACAGGAACGGTTACCTTTGTGGCATCTGATGGAGAACATGCGATCAAGGATCATATGATCACGTTAAGATTGGACGATGGAACGGAAAAACAGTTAACAATGATCCAGAGATGGCCAATCAGGGTTCCAAGACCTGTTCACGACAGGATTCCGGCATGTGTGCCACTGGTAACAGGCCAGAGAATACTGGATACAATGTTTCCGATTGCTAAAGGTGGAACTGCGGCAATTCCAGGTGGTTTTGGTACTGGAAAGACAATGACACAGCATCAGATTGCGAAATGGTCCGATGCGGATATTATCATTTATATCGGATGCGGGGAACGTGGAAATGAGATGACACAGGTATTGGAAGAATTTTCAGAATTAGTTGATCCAAAGAGTGGTAATCCATTGATGGACCGAACAACACTGATCGCCAACACATCCAATATGCCGGTAGCAGCACGTGAAGCATCTATTTATACAGGACTTACGTTGGCAGAATATTACCGTGATATGGGATATGATGTCGCGATCATGGCGGATTCTACTTCAAGATGGGCAGAAGCGTTAAGAGAATTGTCCGGTCGTCTGGAAGAGATGCCAGCAGAAGAAGGATTTCCGGCATATTTAGCTTCCAGATTATCAGCTTTTTATGAGAGAGCTGGAATGATGCACAACTTAAATGGAACGGACGGTTCTGTAACGATCATCGGTGCAGTATCTCCGCAGGGAGGAGATTTCTCAGAGCCAGTTACACAGAATACCAAACGATTTGTCCGTTGCTTCTGGGGACTTGATAAATCCTTGGCTTACGCAAGACATTTTCCAGCGATTCACTGGTTAACGAGTTATAGTGAATATCTGACAGATCTCGGCGGCTGGTACAGAGATCATGTATCCCCAAATTTTGTGGACTATCGAAATCGTCTGATAGCGATCTTAAATCAGGAAAGTAGTTTGATGGAGATCGTAAAACTGATCGGTGGGGATGTTCTTCCAGATGATCAGAAATTAACGTTAGAGATCGCAAGGGTGATCCGATTAGGATTTCTGCAGCAAAATGCTTTCCATAAAGATGACACTTGCGTGTCCATGGAGAAGCAATTTAAAATGATGGAAGTTATTTTATATCTGTATCAAAAGAGCAGGGAACTTGTAGCGAGAGGAATGCCAATGAGCGTGCTAAAAGCAGAAGGAATCTTTGAGAAAGTCATTGCGATCAAATATGATGTTCCGAATGACAATCTGCAATTACTGGATCTCTATCGTAAACAGATTGATGATTTCTATGACGCAGTACTGGAAAAGAATGCATAAGGAGGCGGTCATTTTATGGGAATTGAATATTTAGGACTAAGCAGCATCAATGGTCCGCTTGTCATTCTGGAAGGAGTACAGGACGCATTTTTTGATGAGATCGTCGAATTTACGGTTGATGGAAAAACGAAAAAAATCGGAAGGATCATTGAATTATACGAAGATAAAGCAGTGATTCAGGTATTTGAGGGAACGGAAAATATGTCTCTTGATAATACAAGAACAAAATTAACTGGACATCCGATGGAAGTCTCTCTTGCACCAGATATGCTAGGGAGAACATTTAACGGAATCGGAAAACCAATCGATGGATTAGGACCACTGATCACCGATGTCAAACGAGATGTCAACGGCCTTCCATTAAATCCGGTCCGCAGAAAATATCCAAGAAACTATATCCGTACAGGTATTTCAGCAATTGACGGATTAACAACACTGATCCGTGGACAGAAACTTCCCATCTTCTCAGGAAACGGACTTCCACACGATCAGCTGGCAGCCCAGATCGTAAAACAGGCATCTCTTGGTGATGGTTCAGATGAGCCATTTGCGGTAGTCTTTGGAGCAATGGGTGTCAAACATGATGTTGCGGATTTCTTTCAGAAGACATTTGAGGAAAGTGGTGTTGCAGATCATGTATGTATGTTCTTAAATCTTGCAAATGACCCAGTTGTAGAACGATTGATCACACCAAAAGTAGCCTTAACTGCAGCAGAATATCTTGCATTTGACTGTAATATGCATATCTTAGTTATCCTGACAGATATGACATCGTTTGCGGAAGCGATGCGTGAGGTATCTTCATCGAAAGGAGAAATTCCATCCAGAAAAGGATATCCAGGATATTTGTACAGTGAACTTGCAACATTATACGAACGTGCAGGAATCATCGAAGGAGCAGAAGGTTCGGTCACACAGTTACCAATCTTAACTATGCCAAATGATGATATCACTCATCCAATTCCTGACTTAACCGGTTATATTACAGAAGGGCAGATCGTACTGGATCGTAATTTAAACGGACAGTCCATTTATCCACCAATCAGTGTTTTGCCATCGCTTTCTCGTCTGATGAAAGATGGAATCGGAGAAGGATACACAAGAGAAGATCATCAGGATCTTGCAAACCAGTTATTTTCCGCTTATGCGAAAGTAGGAGAAGCAAGAAACTTAGCATCTGTTATCGGAGAAGATGAGTTATCCCCAATTGATAAAAAATATCTGGAATTTGGAAAGGCATTTGAGGAACGATATATCGGTCAGGGGCCGGAAGAAAACCGTTCCATGATCGAAACATTGGATCTTGGATGGGAATTATTAAAGATCCTGCCAAGAGAAGAATTGGATCGAATCGACACGAAGATCATCGATAAATACCTGCCAAAAGAGCAGGAAAGCTAAAGGTGGTGAGATTATGGACCCACGAGAATTCCCGACCAAAGGAAATCTGATCGCAGCCAAGAACTCTCTTACATTGGCAAAACAGGGTTACGATCTGATGGATAAAAAAAGAAATATCCTGATTCGTGAGCTGATGGATCTGATCGATGAGGCGAAAGATATTCAGGAAGAGATTGATACAACATTTACAAGAGCGTATGCATGCCTTCAGAGGGCGAATATCCAGCATGGGATCAGTAAGGTAGAAGAACTTGCCTATACAGTTCCGATCGAGGACTCGATACAGATTCAGACAAGAAGTATCATGGGAACAGAGATTCCACATGTGAAATATGACGCACATGAGAATCAGTTGACATATGCGATGGATGGGACATTTGAATCAATTGATGTTGCCAGGGAAGCGTTTCGGCAGGTGAAAGATCTGACGATTAAGTTGTCGATGGTCGAAAATGCAGCTTATCGGCTGGCGACGAGTATTAAGAAGACACAGAAGAGAGCGAATGCATTGAAAAATATTACGATTCCGACTTATACGGGACTGGTTTATAAGATTTCAAATGAGTTGGAAGAGAAGGAGAGAGAGGAATTTACGAGGCTTAAGGTTATTAAGAGGATGAAGCAGAAAGGATGAGATGTATAAAATGAATTTGTGGTGTTAAATTATATTTAATAATATAATATCACATTGACAAATAAAAGATAGAATGATATTCTATAATATAGAAAAGATGCTACCGATAGACGGATAGCCTGATATTTTTAGCAATAGTCGCTCACTTTATCGTTTCAGGATCGTGGCGGCTATTTTTTTGTCTTGGAATCACGTTGTCCATGTGAATAACCAAGACTATAAAAGGGCGGAAGATTGACAAATCATCAATCTCCCGGCCTTCTTTACGTCTAATAATATTAAGTTAAGATAATTTATATGGATTTATTTATGGCCAAAAACCAAATTGGGATCATTCAATTTAAGCTTTCCCAACGCTCTTACATACCTTCATCTTGGACATAACATATTCTTTTACACGTTCTTTTCCACAGGCATTGTATTTCTTAGGATCGATTACATCAGGATTTTCACTAAATACTTCAGATACACCCTTTGTAAATGCGATTCTTAAATCAGTTGCATAATTTACCTTACAGATTCCACGGTTTACACATTCAGTAACTGTTTCATCAGGCACACCGCTTGTTCCGTGTAAAACTAAAGGAATATCAACAACTTCACGGATTTCAGACAGACGGTCTAAATCAAGTTTAGGTTCTCCTTTGTATACACCATGAGCAGTACCGATTGCAACAGCAAGAGATGTGATACCTGTGCGTTTTACGAATTCTACAGCCTGATCTGGATCAGTGTATGGATTGTCATCACCACCATCAAGATCATCTTCTTTACCGCCAACTTTACCAAGCTCAGCTTCAACTGGAATTCCAGAAGGAGTACAAGCATCTGCAACAGCTTTAGATACAGCGATATTTTCTTCAAAAGATCCATGAGAACCATCGATCATAATAGATGTATAACCAGTTCTGTATGCCTGCATAGCAAGTTCAAAACTGCTTCCATGATCTAAATGCATTGCAACAGGTACACTTGCACGTTCAGCAGCAGCCTTTACATTGGCAAGAAAGAAATCTAAACCAGCATATTTTACGGTAGATGGAGTTGTCTGCATAATAACAGGAGATTTTAACTCTTCCGCAGCTTCCATAACAGCCATAACCATTTCCATATTTTCCACATTAAATGCTCCAACAGCATAATTACCTTTCTGAGCATCTAATAACATTTGTTTTGTTGTAACTAATGGCATAATAATCCTCCTAAATGTGATTAAAATATTTCGTATGAGCCCATTATAGAAGATAGCTTTTTGAAAATCTTTTCATCTTATGAAAATGAAAAACAGAGCCGATTTAAAAACATACCATATAAACTTGTATAATATATTCTTTACACGAGTTTATACGGTATGTTAATCTAAATCTGCTAGTGTAATAATGGTTAAGAGTGATTAAAAATGGGGGAAAATAATGATCATAGAATTAAGTCCAAACATACTGGAGAATCTATCAAAAACAGAATTGGAAATCGTTAATTTTATCAATGATAATGAAGAACGGTTATCAGAATTATCAATTGTAGACATTGCATTTGAAACTTATTCATCACCATCCACAGTATCAAGAGCCATCCGAAAATGTGGAATCAATGGATTCAATGAACTGCGCTATAAATTAACGCAGAAAGTCGAAAACAAAGAGATCCATGACCTGAATGAGATCATGAATAAATCTCTGATCGAGGCGACATCAGTGATCGAGCATATGTCACTGACCAATCTATTGAATATTTTACATACGATGCGTGATGCAAAAAGAAAGAATGAACGAATCCTGATATTTGCAAGAGGACTATCAGAATTAGTTGCACAGGAATTCTGCATGAAATTGCAGGTTCTGGATTATTTCGCAGTGACAAATGGAGATCCACAGATCATGAGAGTCATGTCAAAGAATATCAAAAAAGGAGAAGTGGTTATAATTCTTTCATTAAATGGAGAAACAAAAGAACTGGTTGAATCCGCAAGAAATGCACAGGCCAGAGGAGCAACTGTCATTACACTTTGCTGTTCCGGTTCAAGCGAATTAATTCAATATTCCAAATATGTAATGATCGGATATAAACATTCCCATATAGCAATCCGAAACTTTGAGGTTACATCAAGACTGCCGTTATATATTATGTGCAGAATCCTTATAGATTTCTTAGTAGAAACGAAAAATGAAGACTTTTTAGCAGAAAATGAGGATTTTTTAGCGGAAAATGAAAAACAACTTAATATAGAAGAACTGGAATAAGGCCCAGTACCATTTTCATGAATTGAAAAGATTTTCACAAAACTCTTTTGTATAATGACATCATCAAATGACGGAGGAAAGATAAGTGATCTACACATTAACAATGAATCCAGCCATTGACATGAACATTACAACAAAAGGTTTAAAGAGAGGACTTGTAAACAGAACCTTTGACACTGTGTATACACCGAATGGAAAAGGCGTAAATGTAACGTTAACGCTCAAACATTTCGGAGAAGAATCAGTAGTAACAGGATTCTTTGGAGGTTTCTCTGGAAACTATGTCGTAACAGAATTAGAAAATCGAGGAGTGAAAGTTCAGCCAATATGGGTGGAAGATACAACTCGAATCAATATTTTTCTAAATGATGGCGATGGTGAATTTAAATTCGTGAATAGTGGTGCAACAGTGAATGAAGATCAGCAATACGAAATGATTCAGATGTTTGAAAAAGCAGATGATTGTGAATGCATTGCGATCAGCGGAAGTTTACCACCTGGAATTCAAACAACATATTATGAGAGCATACTAAGTTTATGTAAGAAAAGAGGAATTGATGTCGTATTAGACATAAGTTCTTCAAAATTAAAAGACTTATTAAAATATGAGCCATTATTGATCAAGCCAAATGATGAAGAGATTGAAGAAATCTTCGGAATCAAGATGAAAGATGAACAGGATATCATACACGTCTTGAAATATTTACATGAACTTGGAGCGAAAAATATTCTTTTAACGTTAGGGGCAAAAGGAGCCTACTTCTACAACGGAAAAGATATTTACAACTCAACAGCACAGCCTGTCAAACTGCTGAGTTCAGCATGTGCAGGAGATGCTGCATTAGGAAGCTTCTTAAGCCTTTGGTACAAAGATCAGGAAAACATAGAGCAGGCATTAAAACGATCTGCAGCAACCGGTGCAAATGTTGCAGAAAGTAATGCACTTGGAGATTTTGCCAAAGTTGAAGAATATGAAAAAAATATAGAGGTAAGAAAGGTGGAGGAATAAACTATGAAGAAATTATTAGGTGTAACTGGCTGCCCTACAGGTATTGCTCATACTTATATGGCAGAAGAAGCATTAAAAGAAGCCGCTAAAAAACTTGGCGCAGAAATGAAAGTTGAAACAAATGGTGCTGTAGGTGTTGAAAATGCATTAACAGCAGAAGATATCGCAGAATGTGACGGAATCATCGTTGCATGTGATAAAAATGTTGATATGAAACGTTTCAACGGAAAGAAAGTAATCGAAGTTTCTGTATCAGAAGGAATTAACAAAGCAGAAGAATTAGTACAGGCAATGTTAGACGGAAAAGCACCTGTTTACGGTGGATCAGAAGCAAAAGCAGAAGTAAAAGAAGAAACAGTAGAAACAGGAAATACTTCTGTAGCACATCAGATTTACAAACATCTGATGAATGGTGTATCACATATGCTTCCATTCGTAGTAGCAGGTGGTGTATTAACAGCAATCTCATTCTTATGGGGAATTTATTCATTCGATCCAACATCAGATCAGTATAACGTAATTGCAGCAACAATCAAAACTGTAGGTGGAACATCTATGGGATTAATGGTACCAATCTTTGCAGCATTTATTGCACAGTCAATTGGTGACAGACCAGGAATGATCGCAGGTTTTGTAGGTGGAACAATTGCAAGTACAACAGGATCTGGATTTATCGGTGGAATTATCGCTGGTTTCTTCGCAGGATATTTATGTAAATTCGTTGTAGGAGCCTTAAAAGGACTTCCAAGACAGTTTGAAGGTTTAAAATCAATTTTCTTTATTCCAATTATCACAGTTGCAATCGTTGGTATCGTTATGCAGGTAACAGCAGGACCAGTAGCAGCGATCAATAATGGAATGATGAACTTCTTAGCAGGATTACAGAACTCAAACCCAGTAATTCTTGGATTAGCCGTTGGATGTATGTCCGCATTTGACATGGGTGGTCCAGTAAACAAAGCAGCATATGTAACAGGAACAACATTATTAGCAAGTGGAAACTATTATTTCATGGCAGGTGTATCAGCAGCATGTATCACACCACCATTAATTATCGCAATCGCAGCAACAATTTCTAAGAAGAAATTCTCTAAAGCAGACAGAGCAGCTGCATATGTAAACTATATTTTAGGATGCACACATATTACAGAAGGAGCTATTCCTTTTGCAGCAAAAGATCCAGTTAGAGTATTACCAATCTTAATGGTAGGATCTTCAATTTCAGCAATCGCAACATATATCATGAAGGTACAGGTACCAGCACCTCATGGAGGATTCTTAATTCTTCCTCTGGTTCATCCAGCAATCACATGGGTATTATGTATCTTAGCAGGATCCGTAGTAGGAGCTATTTTATATGTGTTAACAGCAAAAGATGTAGAAGAATAAGAAGGTGACAATATGGAAATCGCAGAATTATTTGATGAAGCAACAATAAAATTAGAGCTGAATGGAACAACAAAAGATGAGATCATCGATGAAATGGTTGAACTTTTAGACAGCGGAAATGTTTTAAATGACAAAGAAGAATACAAAAAAGCCATTTATGCAAGAGAAGAGCAGTCAACAACAGGATTAGGATTTGATATGGCAATTCCACATGCAAAAACAGCTGCTGTAAAGACAGCCAGAGTTGGATTTGGAATATCAAAAAAAGGCTTCGATTTTCAGGCAGAAGACGGAACGAAAGCACACTTAATCTTCATGATCGCAGCAACAGACGGTGACAACAACCTGCATTTACAGGCATTAGCAACATTATCAAGAAACCTGATCAAACAGAGTTTCAGAGACCAGTTACTTGCTTGTACAACAGCAGCAGAAGTGATCGAAGTTATTAAAACGATCTAATTTACAAAAATATAAAAATAATATTGTATAATATTTAACGAAAAAAGAAGGAAACCATCAATCAGTGATTTTGAAGGTTTTCTTCTTTTTTGTTTGTATTGTAAATAAATGAATAAATAAAATGAATAAACTAAACTAAAGGGTTGAAAATCCGGGGGGGGTACTACAATTAGTACAAAGAATAAAAAATTTATCAATCTTGGCATAAAATAACAAAAAAATCACATATAGGTAACACAGCCTGTGTTAACGTTTTTACAAAGAAAGCAAGCGGGGGTGCTTTATATTTGGGGAGCCAAAGGAGGAAAATTGAGAGATTCTGAAAAAGTGTACTCCAAAGAAGAGTTACTAAATTATTTATATAAATATGGAAATATCCCTGTTATATTATTTGCAAAAGATAAAGAAGGGAAATATGTTTATGCATCAGAGAATCCAGAAAAGATCAATTGGATTGATGCTGGTGAGGAAAATTCTATCTTAGGTAAAAAAGAATCCAGTATGTGAGAATGGTGAAATTTATCAGGAAGTACAGTTAAGTGAGGATAATAACTGGCAGTACACATGGAAGGATTTAAGCTCAAAATATCAATGGGAAGCCATTGAGAAAAAGAAAACAAAAGGTTATATTGTGTCAGTTTCAAAACAGGATTCATCTGTAGTTATTAAAAATATTTACTGGGGTGATGATTTTTATGAGGAAACAACTGCGAAAAAAACTACAACAACGGAGAAAAAGTCTAAAAAACAATTTACTAAAAAGACGATCACGGAGGCACAAGAGAAACTTCCGCAAACAGGACAATTATGGTGGACATTACCATTTCTGGCAGCGGGAGGACTTTTATGCATTGGGATTGGCATGATAAAACAAAAGAGAGAAAATGATGAGAAAGAGTAAGATTTGGATCATCGTAGGAATCATATTGCTTTTTGGAGCATTTGAATTAACAATACATAATTATTATGAAGATTATCAGGCAAAGGAAAATGCAGACAAAGACGATCGATGGAATCAAGTATATTGGAGTTTTGGAAGTACCGGAATTATCACTGCAGCTTCCAGTAATGTCACACTGGAGCCTGGCCGGATTAAAAATTGCACCAGGAAGATACAAAAGAAATATCATCATTGCAGGTCATAATTACCGAAGTCATTTCAGTCGATTAAAGACGTTGGACATCGGAAGCAAGATCTGGTTTATTGATGTAGAAGGGAATCGATTTGAATACAAAGTTTCTGATATAGAGATCATTAAAGGAACCAATGTAAAACAAATGGAAAAAGGCAAATGGGATATGACACTATTTACCTGTACCTATGGTGGCCAAAACAGAATGGCACTGCGTTGTACACTTACAAATGCAGTGGCTGGTGAAAATTGACACGATCAAAAAGATATGATATCTTAACAAAATAAGCTGATGACATCTGTGTAATGGACACAGGGGTTATCAGCTTTTTATTTTACTCTATAGAAGAAAGGAATTTATAAAAAATGGACAAGAAAAGCTATATTTTGCAGTTGTTGAAATATTTTATTATGGCAGTGATCGTGGGGATCATCGTAGGAGCAATTGATGCCCTGTTTGGAAGAGTACTGATCGCAATCTCTGATTTTAGAACCATACATTATCAATACTTACTTCCATTCCTGCCAATTGCCGGATTAGTGATTACGGCAATGTATTATGCATTCAGTAAAGCAAGCTTAAAAGGAATGAAACTTGTCTTTGAAGCTGGACAGCAAAAAACAGATGCTATCCCATTATTATTAATTCCATTGGTAATGATCGGGACATGGTTGACGCATTTATTCGGAGGAAGTGCAGGAAGAGAAGGGGTTGCTGTCCAGATTGGAGCGACATTATCTCATGCAATCGGAAGAAAATTCAAATTCCCAGAGAATGGAAGATTAATGTTAGTGATCGGTATGGCAGCAGGATTTGGAGGGTTATTTCAGACACCATTAAGTGCAACATTCTTTGCAATCGAGGTAATCGTAATCGGGAAAATGGATTATGAAGCACTACTGCCAGCATTGGCGTCTGCATATATAGCAGCATTTACATCTCATAGCCTGGGGTTAGAAAAATTTTCAGTTGCGATTAAAAATACCATAAATTTAACTGGTACGAAAACGATCATATCAGTAATCATACTTGGAATTTTATTTGGACTGACTGGAAGATTGTTTTCTTTTTCATTAAGTAAGTTAAAAGCATTTATGGGAGAAACGATCATGAATCAGTATTTAAGAATCGGAGCTATGGCAATTCCATTAGCAGCATTATTGTTTATTATTCACGGATCAAGATATAGTGGACTTGGAACAAATATAATCTCAGCAGGATTCGCAGGACAGACAATCTATAGTTATGATTGGCTCCTAAAGTTATTATTTACGATTTTTACACTGGCAATCGGATTTCAGGGTGGAGAAGTTACACCACTGTTTTCGATTGGAACATCTCTTGGAGTGATCCTTGGAGGTCTGCTTGGATTACCACCAATGTTATGTGCAGCACTAGGATATGCAGCAGTCTTTGGAAGCGCAACAAATACGCTGATCGCACCGATCATGATTGGATTAGAAGTGTTTGGAGGAGCTGATATGGTGCTGTTTGTTATTGTCTGTGTGATTGCTTATGGGGTGAATGGGAATATATCTATTTATGCACAAGAAAAATTTTAATTTTGTAAGTTGGCCAACTGTAGATTTCGAGTATATGATAAAAAATAAATAAGCAACCGAAAGTGATGCGGTAGAATTTTGCTCATATTTTGAACAAATCGCTGATTCGCCCAATTTCCTACGAAAACTCGCTCTGAAGTTTGGTCTAAGACCAAAGTCTTTGAAGCTCAGACATTCGTCCAATTGGGCTGCGAATTTATTCAAAATATGGCAAAATTCCAATGCATCACTTTCGGTTGCTTATTTATTTTTTATCATATACCTGAAGTCTAAAGTGTGGACAATTCACAAGATTGGAAAATTTAAGTAGATGTGTATGGAGGGCAGCATTGATTGTAAAATAGGGGATTTTTAAACAGAAAGTAATGTTATTATGATTCATAAATATTCCAACAAATCGGTGCTGTTTAAGCTCTTTCATCTTCTGTCAACGAATCCAAAACTTATCAGTCAATACCGTTTAACATACACACTGTATAGTGGTTTGAATCACGTAAATTATTTGAATATTATAAAAAGAAATCATGTGTCGGCAACCGTACGGACACGTCTGCACTTAGCGAGTGGATGGTCGTTAGACCATTCAGGAGCTTAGTACAGCTACGTGGGAGTCCGAACGCGAGTGGGTTGCAGACACATGATTTCTTTTTATAATATTCCACCAATAATTTCCGTCTTCAAACTACAAATCACAATTTGCAATAAATTTCGTAAAATGTTAAGATTAATAAAGAAACACACCCAAGGAGAAATGCAAAAATGGAAGAAAGATGGGACATTTACGATAAGAATAAACAACTGACAGGCCGTACAATGAAGAGAAATGACTGGACATTAAAAGATGATGAATATCATCTGACAGTTCTTGGAGTCATTAGAAGATCAGATGGCAAATTTTTGATCACAAAGAGAGTTATGACAAAGGCGTGGGCACCAGGATGGTGGGAAGTGTCTGGTGGTGCTGCACAGGCAGGGGAAGCATCTTATGATGCAGTTCTTCGTGAAGTGAAAGAAGAAACAGGACTGGATGTTAAAGATGCTGAAGGCGGATATATGTTTACATACAAGAGAGAGAATCCAGGAGAAGGAGATAACTATTTTGTAGATGTTTATCGTTTTACATTAGATATCGATGACAGTGATGTAAACTTTCAGGAAGCAGAGATTGACGGCTATATGTTTGCCTCAATAGATGAGATTAAAGTATTTGCACAGGAAGGAATTTTCCTGCACTATGACAGTATAAAAAAGGTATTTGAGTAAGGCAATGAGTTCAACAATAAAACGTAATAAATATGAAATTGATATGTGCAATGGAACGATTATGGATAAACTGATCTCATTTTCGTTACCATTGATGTTATCCGGAATTTTGCAGCTGATGTTTAATGCAGTGGATATTATAGTTATTGGAAGATTTAGTGGGAGCCAGTCGCTTGCAGCGGTTGGATCAACCACTGCCCTGATCAATATGTTTACCAATTTATTTATTGGAATATCCCTTGGAGCGAATGTTTTATCCGCAAGATTTTATGCGGCGGGCAAAGATAAAGAAATGTCTGAAACCGTTCATACGGCAATCACACTGGCGCTGATCAGCGGAATTATTATGGTCTTTGTAGGATTGATCTTTGCAAAACCAGTATTAGAATTAATGGATACACCAGATGATGTGATCAATCTTTCCACTCTTTACATGAGAATTTATTTTATGGGGATGCCGTTTTTTATGCTTTATAATTATGGAGCATCCATTTTAAGAGCGGTCGGAGATACAAAACGTCCGCTGTTTTATTTGATCGTTGCTGGAATTGCAAATGCAGGTCTTAACATGTGTCTGGTTATCATTTTTCATCTTGGCGTTGCAGGAGTTGCGATCGGAACGGTAATTTCACAGCTGATTTCAAGTATACTCGTGCTTCGATGTCTGTATCGATCAGAAACAAGTTACCAACTGCGTTTTTCAAAATTAAAGATTCAAAAGGAATATTTAAAACAGATTTTTCAGGTGGGAATTCCAGCAGGAATTCAAAGCACTGTTATTAATTTTTCTAATGTATTATTGCAGTCATCAGTGAATTCTTTTGGATCGATCGCAATGGCAGGATATACGGCAGCAAATAATATTTTTGGATTTTTGTATGTTACAGTGAATGCAGTGACGCAGGCTTGCATGAGTTTTACCAGTCAGAACTATGGTGTTGGAAAATGGAAACGAATGGATCGTGTCTTGATCGACTGTCTGATCTTATCATTTGTCGCAATGATGATCTTGGGAAACAGCGCTTATTTCTTTGGTCCTAAACTCTTGACGATTTATACAAGTAATTCAAAAGTAATTCAATGTGGAATGGAAATCTTGTTATATACAACGGTTACGTATTTCCTCTGTGGATTTATGGATCTGTTTCCTGGAGCACTTCGTGGAATGGGGCGTTCTGGTGTGCCAATGATCCTTTCGATCATTGGGACAGTAGGAACAAGAATCGTATGGATTTTCTGGATCTTCCCGAATCATAGATCTTTGGATATTTTATTTATATCATATCCAGCATCCTGGATCATAACAATCGTATTACAGGTGATCTGTTATTACTTTGTGAGAAAACAATTATATGCAAAAATGAGAGCAGAAGCATAATAACAAACAGGCAGTACATTAACCAGAACTGGAAGAATGTACTGCCATTTTTTGTTGGAATCCTGCATATCGGAATTCTATTTTTCCTTTTTATGAATATGAACCTCAGGAATTGCTACATTATCATAGAGAATAGAATGTTTTTCTTCTTTTTCCTGTTCTATTTCATCAATATGTTCCTCAATCTCATCAAAATCTTTTGTATGGATCTCGGGTATTGCAACATTTTCGCTTTTCATTTTATATTCTGATTTCTCACGGAGCTTATTTCGGATTGCTTCGCGTCTTTTTTTTCTTTTTCCAAACATTTTTCATCGTCTCCCTCTAGATTATAGAAAATTGATAAAGAACGTGATCACCAGACTATTTAAGAAGTCTGCAAATAAACTACCGATCAAAGGTACCAGAAGGTAAGCTTTGACGGATGGGACATAACGTTCACAGATTGCCTGCATATTCGCCATGGCGTTTGGCGTGGCACCCATTCCGAAACCACATACGCCAGAAGATAATACAGCGGCATCATAGTCTCTTCCCATGATATTAAATATTACAAAATAAGTAAATAAGAACATCAAAATAGTTTGTCCTGCAAGTAATGTGATCAGTGGAAGTGCAAGGTCTGCAAGCTGCCATAATTTTAAAGTGATCATGGCGATTCCTAAGAATAAAGATAGGCTGATACCACCAATATCATTGATCTCACCCATATAAATTGTAAATTGTCCAGAATATTCGCCGATGTTACGCATAAATGCAGCAGCAATCATGGCACCGATATAGATTGGGAATGTCATACCTGTCATGGAAAGCAATTTGGAAATGATCGTTCCGATCCCCATGGCGATGATCAGCTGGAACACGGCAGCTGGATACATACTTGTGTGACGTTCATGCTTTTTCTCTTCTTCAATTAACAGGCTGTTATCTTCAGGAATTGCAGTCTTTAAAAGATTTTTCTTCTCAATCAGACGTTTTCCAACGGGACCGCCCATGATACTTCCAGCAATCAATCCAAATGTAGCAGCAGCTGTACATAAAGTGCTGGCACCTTTAACACCAAAGTCTTCAAGAACAGGTCCAAATGCACCAGCGGTACCATGACCACCGATCATAGGGATAGAACCTGTACAGAGTCCAACCAAAGGACTGATCTGTAGTGCTTTGGACAGACCGACTGCAAGAAAGTTCTGGCATATGATCAACATGATCACAAGGATCAGGAAAATGATCAAAGATTTTCCACCACTTTTTAAGACTTTTAAGTTTGCCTGAAATCCAACAGATGTAAAGAAGAATACCATACAGACTTCTTTTAGAATATCATCAAAGGAAAATTCGGCAAATCCAGTTACATAACATACACAGGTAAAGATTGCAAAGATCACACCGCCGATCACAGGTGCAGGAATACAAAATCGTTCTAAGATCGCAATCCTGTGTTTTAAAAAGTTTCCTAACATCAAAACGACTACGGCAACCGCGATCGTCTGATACATATCTAGTTGTATTGTCATTTATTTACACCGCAGCGGTTAATTGCTTCCTTTCTCTGTATTTACTGTGATTCCATGTTGTTTATAATAGGCAGCAGCACCGTCATGGAATGGAATCGTGATACCATCAACGGCAGTTGTCTCATCAAGAGAAATATCTACAGGTAGTGCATACTGAATCTGCTGTTGATTCTTAAATAGAATCTGTGTAATGTCTTTGACAGTATCTTCGGAAAGTTTATCACTTGCAAGAAGAACAGCTTTGACACCAACAGTTTTAATTTCTTTCGTCTGATTTACATATGTACCTGCAGGTATTGTATATTCTGTGTAAAATTTATAAGATTTCTTCAGACGAGAAACCCCTTTTTGATCAAGACTGACCAGACGAATCTTACACTGTTTTGACAGCTCATTGATCACAGTCGTCTGAACACCTGCGGTACAGAAAAATGCATCAATATCGCCAGATTTTAATTTCTTGGCGGCATCTGTATAATTCAGATTTACAGTATCAACAAGTCTTTCGTTTAATCCATAAGCATTTAAAATCTGCAATGCATTCTGTTCAGTTCCAGATTCTTCTTCACCAATGCAGACCTTTTTCCCTTCTAGATCATCCATAGACTGAATGTCTGAATCCGCAGGAACCACAATCTGACAGGCTTCTGTATAAAGGGAAGCAACAGCACGATATCCCTGATATTTCTTATCATTTTCAAAAATACCAGTGCGGTTATAAGCATCATTGATCAAATCCATTTGGGCAACAGCCATCTGAATGTAATCTTTAGATAACAGACGAAGATTTGCAGCAGAACCTGCAGTTGTTTTTACTTCAATGTTATATTTTTTACTCTTAGATGAGATAAGGTTGGCAAAAGTATCACCAAAAATCTGGTAAGTACCACCGATTCCAGCAGAACCAAAGCGGATTTTTCCAGAATTCATCTTACACCCAGTCAAGCATGTACTGATCATAATTGCGACAGCACAAAGTACCATAAGTTTCTTTTTCAAAATATCACCTCTCATTTTTAACATTTCCTTGTCTTTATTTTAACATTAAATTGTTATTTCGAATAGTTTTAGGGCAAAAAAATTATTCATGACCTTCGTTATATAGTTTTTGTATGTTTTCAGGAAGTTTATCAGGCAACATGGCATTTATAGCATCTTCATTACCGTCTTTCATTGCTGTTTCATAATACCAGCACTTGAATTTTAAGAGAGAAAGAGTTTTTTGAAGTTCTTGGATTTCAGTTTCAACAGCTGATTTTCTGGCTTCAAATAATTTTTTCCTTTTTTCGTAGCTTGAGCTGCCTTCAGATACCCAAAGAAAAAATTGCTTTATATCTTTGATCTCAAGACCGGATTTCTTCAGACATTCAATAATACGAAGCGCTTCCAATTCATTATCACTAAAATAACGGATGTTTCCTTTACGTTCCAGATTAGGGAAAAATCCTTCCTTGTCATAATACCTTAAGGTAGAAACAGGAAGATCAAACATTGTAGAGACTTGACCGATTGTGTACATAGAAAAACCTTCTTTCAAAAATATTCTTGACCTAAAGTTAACTTTAGGTTGTATGATATAAATATCATACACTATTGCTAGTGTATTTACAAGAAATCAGGCAAGGAGAAAAATAGATGTATATTGAAAATATCAATGGTCCAGAAGATGTCAAGAAATTATCCGAGGATCAGTTAAATGTACTTGCAGAAGAAATTCGTGATGCATTATTAAAAAAATTAAGTAAACATGGAGGTCATTTTGGACCGAATTTCGGTATGGTAGAAGCAACGATCGCTATGCATTATGTATTTGAATCGCCAAAAGACAAAATCGTATATGATGTTTCCCATCAATCTTATCCACACAAAATGTTGACTGGACGTAAGGATGCATTCCTATATGAAGAACATTATGATGATGTATCAGGATACAGTAATCCAGGAGAAAGTGAGCATGATCATTTCACAATTGGGCATACATCAACTTCTATAAGTCTTGCACTTGGACTTGCCAAAGCAAGAGACCTAAAAGAAGAAAATGGAAATGTGATCGCAGTGATCGGAGATGGATCTTTAAGTGGAGGGGAAGCATTAGAAGGTCTTGATTATGCCGCAGAATTAGGTGGAAATCTGATCATTGTAGTTAATGATAACGATATGTCGATCGCAGAAAACCACGGTGGATTATATGAGAATCTAAAAGCGCTTCGTGAAACAAACGGAGAATCTAAATGCAATCTATTCAAAGCCATGGGATTAGATTACATTTATGTCAAAGAAGGAAATAAAGTCGCTGATCTGATCGAAGCATTCAAACAGGTCAAAGATACAAAAAAAGCAGTTGTCGTTCATATTAATACACAAAAAGGAAAAGGATATAAATTAGCTGAGGAACATAAAGAAGACTGGCATTACTGTGCGCCATTTGATGTGGAAACAGGAAAGCCTTTAGATTCTTTTGATGGTGAGGATTTCTCAAGTGTAACAGCACAATACCTGTTAAAGAAAATGAAAGAAGACAAGAAGGTTGTAGCGATTACTTCTGCAACACCAACAGTTATGGGATTTACAGAAGATAAACGTAAGGAAGCTGGAAAACAGTTTATCGATGTTGGAATCGCGGAAGAAACAGCAATGGCAATGGCGGCAGGGATTGCAGCAGGTGGTGGAAAACCGGTTTATGGAGTATATTCAACATTTGTACAGAGAACTTACGACCAGATCACACAGGATCTGTGCATCGATAGCAATGCAGCAACGATCGTGACTTTCTGGGGATCTGTTTATGGAATGAATGATGTTACTCATCTTGGATTACAGGATATTCCAATGATGAGCAATATTCCAAACTTAGTATACCTCGCACCAACAACAAAAGAAGAATATCTGGCAATGTTGGACTGGAGTATCGATCAGGATCAATATCCAGTCGCGATCAAACTTCCAGGTGGAGAAATGATCTCTGACGGTAAAAAAATAACAAAAGATTTCAGTCAGTTAAACAAATATGAAGTCACAGAAAAAGGAAGCAAAGTTGCAGTCATTGGACTTGGAACATTCTACAATATGGGATGTGAAGTTGCAAAAGCAGTAGAAGAAAAGACAGGAACAAAAGCAACTGTGATAAATCCATATTATATTACTGGAATTGATGAAGTATTATTAGAAGATCTAAAGAAAGACCATGATGTAGTTATTACATTAGAAGATGGATTTTTAGAAGGAGGATTCGGAGAAAAGATTGTACGATTCTATGGGAATTCTGATATGAAGGTATTTAATTATGGAGTGAAGAAAGAATTATTAGATCGATATGATATTGAAGAACTTCTTAAGAAGAATCATTTGACGGTTCAGCAGATTGTGGGGGATCTTAAATTTTAATTTGTATGAGTTGAAGGTCATCGAGTATTTAGAGAAAAAATGAAAGATAGCATATGAGCAACACGAATTCCATTGACGGAGTTTTGACAGAACGCCTATTCGCTGGATCTCCTGCAATAACTCGCGTTGAAAGTTACTGAAACCAGTAGTCTTTGACGCTCAAACAATTGCCCGATCCAGCTGCGATTCCGTCAAAACTCCTATGGGATTCGATCGTTGCTCACATGCTATCTTTCATTTTTTCTCTAAATACCTGAAGACTTTCAATCATAAAAATAAGAAAATTCAGGCTGATGGATGTATGTTAAACATTATTGTTTTTCAATTTTTGTAGTGGTAGACAGATGTTTATTATAAATGCTAATATAGTAAAATATTCACCCCCACCAATAACTTCAGTTCATCAAACTACCCTACAAATCGGTGCTTGTAGATTTTAGCTAAACTTCTGTTAACGAATACAAAAATTATCAATCAATACCATACAACATACACACTGTATAGTGATTTGAATTACGTAAATTATTTGAATATTATAAAAATGGTTATATGTCGGCGACCGTAGGAACACGCCTGCACTTAGCGAGTGGATGATCGTAAGATCATTCAGGAGCTTAGTACAGCTGCGTAGTGAGTCGAGCGAGAGCGCGTCGCAGACATATAACCATTTTTATAATATTCCACCAATAATTTCCGTCATCAAACTACAATTTACTCACCAAAACTTATACCAATCGTCTTAGCGTCCTTAATCATCTGGCACTTCGGATCAACATATTTTAATTTTCCGGCAACTTCAGATAATGGAACCTTTTTTGTATCTCCATCAACGATACCAACCATATAGCCATACTCTTTATTAAGGATCAATTCAGCGGCATATGCTCCAACTCTTGTAGCAAGTACACGGTCGTAAGCACAAGGAGCACCACCACGCTGTGTATGTCCTGGAACGGTGACTCTGATCTCACGATTTGTTTTTTCTTCTAGTGCAGCTGCAATCTCATAAGCAACAGAAGGATATCTTCTTTCTGCAAGTTTTGCCTTATACTGTTTCTTCTTTAACTTCGCATCTTCTTTTGAAATAGCACCTTCAGCAACTGCGATAATCGAGAATTTCTTTCCAGCTGCAAAGCGGTTTTCAACAACTTCGGCTACTTTATCAATATCATAAGGAATTTCAGGCAGCAGGATTACGTCAGCTCCACCAGCAATTCCTGATTGCAGGGTAACATGTCCGACTTTATGCCCCATAACCTCGATGATAAATACACGGCTGTGAGAAGAAGCTGTTGTATGGATTCGGTCGATCGTATCAGTTGCAATATCAACGGCACTCTGGAATCCGAATGTCATTTCAGTTCCCCAAAGATCATTGTCAATTGTCTTTGGAAGTGTTACAACATTTAAACCTTCTTCACGAAGCATATTTGCAGTTTTGTGAGTTCCGTTACCGCCAAGAACTACAAGACAGTCTAATTTATATTTGCGGTAATTACTTTTCATTGCCTCGACTTTATCAAGACCGTTTTCATCAGGGATGCGCATCTTTTTGAATGGCTGTCTGGAAGTTCCAAGAATTGTACCTCCACGGTTTAAGATTCCAGAAAAATCATCTGGTGTCATACGGTCAGCAATATCGTAGATCAGACCTTTATATCCATCGCGGAAACCATAGATCTCCAGATCATTTCTCTTTACACTTAAACCTTTTATTACACCACGCATGGCAGCATTCAATGCCTGACAGTCGCCGCCACTGGTTAAAATTCCAATTCTTAACATGAATTTATCTCCCTTCTGGTTTTATATTTGTATTTAAACCATCTAACATTAGTTAACTACTATTTTAACATATAATTATATACAAAAATTATAAAATTTAGTAAATAAAACGTTAAGAAAGCGTAAAATCTGATAAAAAGATAAGATCATGATCTTTGTTTTCGTACAATCAAAATATCCGATAAAACAGATTAAGAAAATATAAAAATGTGCATTGAAAATAAATAAAAAACCAGATAATATAAATATAGAAAGTCACATATGAAATGTGGCGTATTCACGACGGAGGAAGCCAGATGAAAAGTGATCGTTTTTTAATAAAAGCAGCAGAACTTTATTACCGTGATGGATTATCGCAACAAGAGATTGCGAAAAAATTACATACATCAAGAACCAGTATTTCCAGAGCATTGATCCAGGCGAGAAATGAAGGGTATGTTCAGATCAGGATTCAATATCCTGAACAAAGTGATCTTGCATTGGAACGGAAATTAGAAGAAAAATATGGATTGACAGAAGCATTGATCGCTGTTCCGGCATATGAACAGTCATCGGATCAAGAAGTAGCGTTTCAAGCGGTAGACTATATTCTAAGAGTTTTGAAAAAAAACATGGTATTTGGAATGACATGGGGAAGAGCCATGCATGAATTTGTGGAGCAGTTGGCGAAAGATGAACGTCTTAGATCTCTTTCATTTCAGAATGTAAAAGTTGTTCCATTTCTTGGAACACCGGGAGCGATACAGTCAGATTCATGGAATACAACAACATATTCCAATACACTTGCAACGAAAGTCGGAAATTTATTACACTGTGCAAGTTATAACTTGTCTGCACCAATGTATGTGGAAGGTACAAAAGAAAAAGAGTTGATCGAAAGTATTGATGAAATCGCTAAAGTTCTTCATATGGCAGAAACAGCGGACATTGCATTGATCGGAATCGGATCGATGCAGGACGATTCTTCGATTATCAAGGCAGAAATACGGACAAAGGAAGAATACAAGGAACTAGTGAGAAAAGGTGCCGTTGGAGAAATCGTTGGAAGGATTTATGACAAGAATGGCCAGACGGTTGATGAGGATCTGAAAAGAAAAATGGTTGGAATTTCATTGGATAAGATCGCAAAGATACCAGTCAGAGTCGGAATGTCTTATGGAAAAGATAAGATTGAAGCAATCAAAGGTGCGATCGCAGGTGGATTAGTGAATGTATTGGTAACAGATGTGCCGACGGCAGAGTTATTATTAAAATAATATAGAGATAAGAATATGAAGCTGATATGCAAATAAAAGTAAGCATATCAGCTTCTTTTTTATTGTAAAAATCTTGTAAATCAGCACTTTTTGTGTGATGGAAAAATAAAAAATTGTATTGACAAATAAAAACGTCGAATCTATAATAAAAAATATCAAATGACAATGTACATGGTCATATGACCACACGACGCAAACAGAAAGGAAAAGGGATAAGCTATGAAGACAAGAGCAGTCAGACTTTATGGGGAATCAGATTTAAGATTAGAAGAATTTGATATGGGAGAACTGAAAGACGATGAGATCTTAATGGAACTGATCACTGACAGTGTCTGCATGTCTACTTACAAAGAATCTATTCAGGGAGCAAAACATCAGAGAGTCAACGATGATATCAGCGAACATCCGATCATCGTAGGACATGAATTTGCAGGAATCATTCGTGAAGTTGGGGCGAAGTGGAAAGATAAATATCAAGTTGGAACAAAATATACCATGCAGCCAGCGATCAATATCAAAGGTTCTATGGCAGCCATCGGATATTCTTATGAATACTGCGGAGGAGCAGCAACCTTTATCAAAGTTCCGCCAATTGTAATGGAAAAAGACTGCTTATTACCTTTTGATGAAAACAGTGCATTTTTTGAGGCATCACTGGCGGAGCCTATGAGCTGTATCATTGGGGCATTCCATTCTATGTACCACAGTGAACGTGGTGTTTATGAACATAAGATGGGAATTGTAGAAGGTGGAAAGAGTGCACTTCTTGCAAGCTGCGGTCCAATGGGATTAGGAGCGATCAGTTATATGTTAAATTGTGATCGTAAACCTTCTTTACTGGTGATCACAGACATTGATGAAGTAAGATTAAAAAGAGCTAGTGAATTATTTACAGAAGAATATGCCAAAGAACGAGGTGTTGAAATCCATTTTGTCAATACTGCGAAAGTCGATGACCCAGTGAAGACATTAAGAGATTTAACTGGTGGAACAGGATTTGATGATGTATCTGTATATGCACCAGTTAGACCAGTGATCGAGATGGCAGATGAGATTTTAGGATTTGATGGATGCTTAAACTTCTTCGCAGGACCAGTGGATCCAAAATTATCTGCGATGTTTAATTTCTTTGACGTACATTATAAGATGCACCATCTGGTAGGATCAAGCGGTGGGAATACCGATGATATGAAAGAATGTTTAAAACTTGCAGGAGAAGGAAGATTAGATCCAGCTGTTATGATCACGCATATCGGGGGAATTGATGCACAGATCAATACGATATTGAATCTTCCAAAGATTCCAGGAGGAAAGAAACTGATGTATCTTGGAAAGAATCTTGAACTAACAGCAATTGAAGATTTTGAAGAAAAAGGAAAAACAGATGATAGATTTAAAGAATTAGCTAAGATTACAAAAGAACATAATGGATTATGGTCCAAAGAAGCAGAAGATTATCTGTTAGCTAATTTTTAAAAATGATACAAGTGGAACTTATAAAGTAAAATTTTAGAATGAATTTTCGGGAGGATGAAACAGATGTTAGTAAACAGTAAAAAGATGTTAGAAGAAGCCAAAGCAGGACATTACGCAGTCCCAGCAGCCAACATTGTAAACCTTGAGAATATCAAAGGAGTGATCGAGGCGGCAGAAGAAACAAAACACCCATTGATGGTGTGTCTGGCGGAGGTACATACACCGACATTAGGTATTGAAGAAGCAGCAGCGATCGTAAAATATTACGCAGAAAAAAGTAACCAAGATATCGCGCTTCATTATGATCATGGATTTACGATCGAGTTGGTTAAGAAAGCTATTGATGTCGGATTTACCTCCGTTATGATTGATGGATCAAGCCTTCCATTTGAAGAAAATGTGGCAAAGACAAAAGAAATCGTAGCATATGCACATGAAAGAAATGTTACGGTAGAAGCTGAAATCGGACACGTAGGAGAAGGAGACAGCTATCATGTTGAAGGAAATACAATGTTAACAACACCAGAAGAAGCAAAGAAATTTGTAGAACAAACAGGAGTTGATTCCCTTGCAGTATCTATTGGAACAGCTCATGGAGAATACAAAGGAATTCCACATCTGAATTTTGAAAGATTACAAGAAATTGCAACCGAGGTTTCTATTCCACTAGTACTTCATGGAGGATCTGGTTCTGGAGATGAAAACTTATCCAAAGCAGTAGAACTTGGAATTGCGAAAGTAAATATCTGTACAGACTTATTAAATGCAGCAAGAGATAATACAAAAGATGGATATGCCGAAAGAAGTTACTATGATAGTGTAACACTTGCAAAAGATGGATTTAAAGATTGCCTGAAACATTATTACGAAGTATTCCATACAAAATAAACAAAAAGAAATGCGAAAACATACAATTCAATATTGACGAATCGCCATTTTAAGTGTTAAGATAACTTAGTATGATAAAAGCGAAGAAGGAGACAGTACTTCTATCATGAACGCATGAGCGAGTCCGGGGCGGTGGAAGCCGGGTGTTAGTAAGATAAGAAGGAAGATCACTCCGAAGCTGCAGGCTGAATGAAGTAAGCTGTGCCGGTATCCTCCGTTAACGGGATAACATATGATAGTATGTGAAATAGGTGGTTTAGAAGCAACAGCGTTGTCCTATTTTGGACAGCGCTTTTTCTTATTTTTTCCTATTTCATTAGATTTTCTAAGAAGTAAAAGGAGAGATGAAGATGTACAAGAAAGTATCATCTGACATGAACTTTGTCGATCGAGAGAAAGAGACCGTAAAGTTCTGGAAAGAAAACGAAATTTTTGAAAAGAGTATCGAAGAAAGAAAAGACGATCCGACATATACATTCTATGACGGACCACCAACAGCTAATGGTAAACCACATATCGGACACGTTTTAACTCGTGTTATCAAAGATATGATCCCTCGTTACCAGACAATGAAAGGTCATAAGATCATTCGTAAAGCTGGATGGGATACACACGGACTTCCAGTCGAACTTGAAGTTGAGAAGATGTTAGGTCTTGATGGAAAAGAACAGATCGAAGAATACGGTATGGAACCATTCATCAAGAAATGTAAAGAAAGCGTTTGGAAATACAAAGGTATGTGGGAAGATTTCTCAGATACAGTAGGTTTCTGGGCTGATATGGAGAACCCATACATCACATACGATAATAACTTTATCGAATCTGTATGGTGGGCATTAAAACAGATCTGGGATAAAGGATTACTTTACAAAGGATTTAAGATCGTACCTTACTGCCCACGTTGTGGAACACCATTATCCGCACAGGAAGTGGCACAGGGATACAAAGATGTCAAAGAACGTTCAGCGATCGTTCGCTTTAAATTAGTAGATGAAGATGCATATTTCCTTGCATGGACAACAACACCATGGACACTTCCATCTAATATCGGTCTTTGCGTAAACCCAGAAGAAACATACGCAAAAGTAAAAGCCGCAGATGGATATGTATACTATATGGCAGAAGCACTGCTTGATACAGTTCTTGGAAGATTAGCAGACGAAGAAGCAGGAACACCTGCATATGAAGTCTTAGAAACATACAAAGGAAAAGACTTAGAATACAAAGAATACGAACCATTATATGACTGTGCAGCAAAAGTTGCAGAGAAACAGCACAAGAAAGCATTCTATGTAACATGTGATGGATATGTAACATTAACAGATGGTACAGGTATCGTTCATATCGCACCAGCATTTGGTGAAGACGATGCGAAAGTCGGACGCAAATATGAGATGCCTTTTGTACAGTTAGTAGACGAACGCGGTAATATGTCAGAAGAAACACCATTTGCCGGATTATTTGTTAAGAAAGCAGATCCAGAAGTCTTAAAAGATTTAGAGAGCCGTGGATTATTATATGATGCTCCAAAATTCGAGCATAGCTACCCACACTGCTGGCGTTGTGATACACCACTGATCTACTATGCAAGAGAATCTTGGTTCATCAAGATGACAGATGTAAAAGATCAGCTGATCGCAAATAATAATACAGTTAACTGGGTACCAAAGAGCATCGGTAAAGGACGTTTTGGAGACTGGTTAGAGAACGTACAGGATTGGGGAATCTCAAGAAACCGTTATTGGGGGACTCCATTAAATATCTGGGAATGTGAATGTGGACATCAGCATTCTATCGGATCTATTGAAGAATTAAAGAGCATGTCCGATAACTGTCCAGATGATATCGAGCTTCACCGCCCATATATCGATCAGGTAACAATTAAGTGCCCACATTGTGGAAAACCAATGCATCGTGTAGAAGAAGTAATCGACTGCTGGTTCGATTCAGGATCTATGCCTTTCGCACAGTGGCATTACCCATTTGAGAATAAAGAAATCTTCGAAGATAACTTCCCAGCAAACTTTATCTCAGAAGCTGTAGACCAGACTCGTGGATGGTTCTACTCCTTAATGGCAATTTCAACTTTATTATTTAATAAAGCACCATATAAAAACGTTGTTGTATTAGGACACGTTCAGGATGAAAACGGACAGAAGATGAGTAAGTCCAAAGGAAATGCAGTTGATCCATTCGATGCATTAGAAGAGCATGGAGCAGATGCGATCCGTTGGTATTTCTATACAAATAGTGCCCCATGGCTGCCAAACCGTTTCCATGCAAAAGCCGTTACAGAAGGACAGCGTAAATTCATGGGAACATTATGGAATACTTATGCATTCTATACATTATACGCTGAGATCGACCAGTTTGATCCAACAAAACATGCGTTAGAATATGACAAGTTATCTGTAATGGATAAATGGCTGTTATCTAAGATGAACACAATGGTCAAATCTGTGGATGATAACTTAGGAAACTACAGAATCCCAGAAGCTGCAAGAGCATTACAGGAATTTGTAGATGATATGAGTAACTGGTATGTAAGACGTTGCCGTGACCGTTTCTGGGCAAAAGGAATGGAACAGGATAAGGTAAATGCATACATGACTTTATATACAGCATTAGTTACTGTATGTAAAGCAGCAGCCCCAATGATCCCATTTATGACAGAAGAGATCTACCAGAACATCGTAAGAAGTGTTGATGCATCTGCAAAAGAAAGTATCCACTTATGCGATTTCCCTGTATACAATGCAGAACAGGTTGATGAGAAATTAGAAGCAGATATGGATCTCGTCTTAAAGATCGTCGTATTAGGACGTGCATGCCGTAATGGAGCAGCAATCAAGAACCGTCAGCCAATCGGACAGATGTATGTAAAAGCAGAAGCATCTCTGCCAGATTATGACGAAGCGATCATCTTAGACGAGTTAAATGTGAAGAATATCACATTTACAGATGACGTATCAAACTTCACAACATACAACTTCAAACCACAGTTAAAGACTGTAGGACCAAAATACGGTAAATTAGTTGGAGGAATCAGAAATTACTTAGCAGCAGTTGATGGAAATGAAGCCAAAGCTCAGTTAGACTCTAAGGGAGTATTAACATTTGAAGTTGATGGAACACCAGTAGAATTAGCAGAAGAAGATCTGTTGATCGAAATGGTAAAACAGGAAGGATTCGTAACAGAAGCAGACAACGGAGTGACAGTTGTACTTGATACAAACTTATCCGAAGAACTGTTAGAAGAAGGATTCGTCCGTGAAGTAGTCAGCAAGATCCAGTCTATGAGAAAAGAAGCAGGATTCGAAGTAACAGATCATATCACATTCTCTTACAAAGGATCAGACAAAGCCGCAGACATCATCGGAAGAAACGAAGCAGCGATCGCTGGAGATGTTTTAGCAGATGAAGTGAAAGCTGGAGAAGTTGCTGGATATGAAAAAGAATGGAACATCAATGGTGAGAAAGTTACTTTAGGTGTTGAAAAAAGATAATTTCATATAATGATGAGAGTGTCAATAAGTATAAATTGCTTATTTGTGCAAGCACAAACGCAATCTATACTTTTGACACTTACATCATATAACGAAGAAAATATAAAAAAGATCAGCTGTAGAAAGTTTTACAGCTGATCTTTTTGCTATTATTTATGAAATTTTCTTTGAAAGTGAAATCACATTAAGACCATGTTCTTCCAGAAAAATATTAATATCAATGAGATTCCATTTTTCATTATTAATATGCATCATGATCGCTGCATCCCTTGGGACCTTTGCATAAAGTTCTCCTAACTGAGCGATCCGAAGAGCATGCTGCGTCGTTTTCAGATTCATGTGAGCCCCAAGACACAAAGCAAGCAGATAATCTCTGGAAGGATGAGGCTTCGTTCCATTTAAGATTTCATGGGCATAGCTTTGTGATATCCCACTGTTTTTGATGATCTGCGAAATTTTCAGGTCATGCTTTGCAATATAAACAGAGAAAAAATCCTGCAGGCTTGGTAACTGCTGAAGATTCTTAAGATAATCCGAAAAATTCTCCAAAGAAGTAGATTTTAATTGTTGATCTAAATGATCAGTTAATTGATCCTGCATATGTAAATATCCTTTCTCTCTTTGTGCTTATAATAAACGATCATTGCCCCTTCTTTAAGGAAACTGCTGCAAATACCGCACAAATCAGACACCAGGCAGCCCATACATTTAAATCTGCATAACTTCCTGCCATAGTAAATCCGCAAAGTGCACCAAGTGCAAATAAAACGATCAGTGCGATATTACCGCCCTTTGAACCATTTCTTATAGCAATAGAAACAATTCCACCAGCCAATAAAATGATCGCAACGATCAATCCGGCAGAACCGCCACTTTCCCCATTTTCTGCTAAAGAATTTGAAATTCCAGCAGCACAAGACTGAAACATAACAAAAGCAAAAAGTACAATTGAGATGATTCCAGAAACTAATTTCCATGTCTTCATATTTAAATTCTCCCTTCTATATTTAACAATATTAAGATTAGCAAATATTCACATAGAAATGTTTCGCTGACAGCGTAAATTTTTACTGCGAGCGATAAAGAACCTACCATATGATTTCTTCGATCAGCAGCATAAAGATCATAAGAATGACCAAAATCCCCAAAGAAATCAGACACTGTAGAACAATTCGAAGTACAAAAGGGAGAGAATGACCCAGAAAAGATCTGGTTCGGATATTTTTGTAGTTAAAATTATAAAAAATAAGGCTGAGCAGTATCAGAAATACAAAAAAACGTTCATGCCATAGTTGTAGCCCAGTTAGAGGAAGTCCGTTTTTGGCATTTGTGAAATCTGAAGTCATACTACAGTAAAGAAAAGAGAGATACCCGAAGAATGCCAAGATCATTTTCCACAGCTTTCCAGTACGAAATCCTGGAATATCAGAATGTATCGAAGAAAGCGTAAATCCAGGTTTTCCAATATCAGAGGAAATATTATCATGTAAAGCTGTCTTAAGTTCCTCAACCGTCTGGAAACGCTCCTCAGGATTCCATCGAATACATTTTGAAATGACGGAACGATATCTGTCATCTGCCAATTGATGTTTTGGATATTCTCCTGTCAATAAGCGGTTAAAAATAATCCCCAATGCATAAATATCAGATCGGGCATCAGACTGCCCAAATCCATACTGTTCTGGAGGGGCATATTCTTTGGTCCCAAGTAATTCGGTATCTTGTTCCTGCCCAGATTCATAATATCTGGCAGTATCGAAATCCACGATATAGACAAGATTTTCACTGGTCAAAATGATATTCGACAATTTCAAATCACGATGAATGATCGGAGGAGTCAGAGTATGAAGTGATTTTAACACATCACAAAGCTTACGCATGATCGCAAGAGCATCCGAATAGACTAGCGATGTCTGTTCGGCGAGCAGCTGTTCTAAAGTTTGTCCATGAATATAATCTTCAATCAGGATCAAAGAATTATTTTCAAGGATCAGGTCATGAATTTTTGGAATTCCAGGGATTTGTAAGTCCCTCAACTGTTTATAAACATCCAAAGAAAATCTGGATAAAACTTTCTTAACGAAAATCTCACCAGACAGTTTGTGTTTAACTAAATATATATGATTGTGATTTCCAAGAGTCGTCAGTTCCTCATAGCAGGATAGACGATATTCTTCTTCTAAAGTCATGTGTTAGGATTCCTTTTGGTTTATGTAATATGTCGTTGAATAATTGTTATATAATTAGTTTAACATAGGTTGATTGTGGAGGAAAGGTGTAGAGAAGATGGATTGAAAACATGAAATAACTATAGTATACTAAAAATAAATAAAATATGTGGAATAAACTGGAAAACACTTAAATGTATTTGAGATAGTGAGGAACAAATAGAGATGTTTCAGAGTGATTTCGGAATTATTGCGGATTATTTTGTGAAGAGAAGGAAAGGGTATAAAACCATTGAAAATCATAAACAAATTAAACATGTAGATGAGATGCTGAAGTTTATGAGGATTTTTGTTGAAGATGAAAGATTTTGAAGTTAAATTTAGAGAAAAAGAAGAAGGGAGCAATTACAATGTGTACAATATTAGATGCAGCAGAAGAAAGAGGAGTTAATAGAGGCGAAACACTAAAATTGATTATGATGGTTCAAAAGAAAATAAAAAAAGGAGATTCAATAGCAAAGATAGCCGATGATCTTGTAGAAGATGAAATTGTGATTTCGCCAATATATAAAATGGTAAAAGAATCAGAAGATACGGAGAGAGATATTTATCAGAGAGTGACATGCTCCCACCACTTAAATCCCTGATTTTGAAGTGGGGGCTTCTTGATCAATGGCTCTACTGAGCCAAGTATCCACAAGCTATCCTCGCGTGCCCCGCGATTCTTTTGCCCGGACACGGGCGTGTTTTTTTATTATCCAATTGTCTGGATACCCACAGTTTATGCTGTCAACATCCTCTTTGCCTCTTCACGGATGTTGATCGCTGCATTACGATCTCTGTCCATCTCATTTCCACACTCACAGTGATACACTCTTTCGGATAATCTCAGCTCTTTCTTTATCCTTCCACATTTACAGCATTTTTTACTGGAAGGAAAAAACCTGCTTCTTCCATTTCGATCTTTTCTGAAAACACTGCCATCTCCTGCATTGCATAATCTATTCCAAGTATCTTTGCAGTACTGTAATCTGGTTCAGCTGCTTGGTTTTCACAGCTGTATCCTTCATACAGCAGACTTGCAAAATATTTTCCGGATGGTTCCATACTGACAGTCACTGATCTCAAGCGAAGTCCTTCTGCTGGTTCCCTGTATTTTTTCCTGATTTCCGGATATTCCTTTTTCAACAATCTGCTACTGGCACTTTTATAAGCATTGATAAATTTACTAAGTTCTGTTCTCGGCTGCGCACGGAATATTACATGTACATGATCAATATCATGATTCTATTATACCATAGATCGTGCTATCGAACAAGTGTTCCTTTTGCTTTTGCGCAATTCGTCTCCCGCCTGCAGAGGAAGGAGAATTCTTGCTATATTATGTTAAAATGATAAAATAATTCAAATTAATTAAACAGGATCTAAAATAGAATGTAAAATATTTTAGATTCTATTTCACTTTTAAGAAGATGGTTTAAGATTCTCGAATAAACTAAAAAAATGTGATAGAATCTGAAATAAAAGGAGAGATTTGTATGAAAACAAGACAACAAGCAATCACTTACGGTCTAACTTTCCAACACACATATGTAGAATCTCCATTCAAAGATCCCAATTGGGAATTGGTAAGGGTAAAAGGAAGTAAAAAAGCTTTCTTATGGGTATATGAAAAAGATGGTTATATCAATCTGAATATCAAAGTAGATCCAGAATGGAGAGAATTCTGGAGAGAAGCCTACGATGCCGTCATCCCAGGATATCATCAGAATAAAAAATATTGGAACACGATCATTTTAGATGGGACCATTCCAGAAAAAGACATTAAAAAAATGATCAAAGAAAGCTACGATATCATCACGGACAGTCCGACAAAAAGAATCTACGAAGCAGTCAAACAAATTCCAAAAGGGCATGTGGCAACCTATGGACAAGTAGCAGCCATGGCAGGAAATCCAAAGATGTCACGAGCAGTAGGAAATGCCCTGCATAAGAATCCAGATCCAGAGAATATACCATGTTTTCGAGTCGTCAATGCAAAAGGAGAACTAGCAGAGGCATTTGCGTTTGGAGGAGAAGGAAAACAGGCGAAATTGTTAGAAGAAGATGGAGTTGTGGTTGTTGATGGGAAGGTTGATCTGGATGTGTATGGGATGTAGGGAAATATGATTTAAAAGAACTAGAATTTTTCCATCAAATCCATTGGAAACCACTCCTCAAAATGTTAAAATAACCACAAAGGAAGTGATGCACAATGGAATATTACGGAACCTTGGGACCAACCTGTTGCGAACCAACGATTTTAAAGAAGATGTTTGATGCCGGAATGACAGGGATCCGGTTGAATTTATCACATAGTTCATTAGAAGGAAGCCATGCATGGATTTATCATTATTTTGAGGCAGCGAAGCAGACAAAAGGAGAGAAGAAGTTAATGATCGATCTGATCGGGCCAGAACTTAGAATTGGATATCTGGAAGGAGATATGGGCCTTTCAACAGGAGCACATGTGGTTATAGGACATGGTGGAATTTTAGTACCAGAAGAAATCATGCCGCATATCAGAAGAGATCAGGAAATTTTATTAGATGATGGGAAAATAAAACTGATCGCAGAACGGAAAATATCACCACGATCCTGGAGATGCCGCATTGTCTGTGGAGGAGTATTGACGGCACGTAAAAGCATAGCTTTGCCAGGATGTAATATCAACAATCCGACGTTAACGGAGGCTGATCTGAAGAATCTATCTTTGGCAAAACAATATCAAGTAACTGATGTTATGCTTCCATTTGTACGGAATAAAGAAGATCTGATCATACTAAGAGAAGCACTAAAACAAAACAACAGTGAAGATATTCGAATCTTTGCCAAAATAGAAAATATGACAGGAGTAGAGCATTTGGAAGAATTACTTCCATACTGTGATTATATTGTTATAGCAAGAGGAGACTTAGGAAATGTCATGCCATTATCCAAACTCCCAAAAGTGCAGGCATATATTGCAAAGGTATGCAAAGAACATAACAAAAATTTCATGGTAGTTACACAGATGCTAGACTCTATGATCCGAAACCCTTATCCAACAAGGGCTGAAGTAAATGATATTTATCATGCAGTTCATCAAGGAGCGAATGCATTGATGCTGACGGGGGAAACCGCTCACGGCAGATATCCGATAGAAGCTATGAAGATGTTAGTAGAAACCGCAAATGGGAGTTTAGAAGAATTATGATGAATAAAAAATGGTGGCATAACAAAGTTGCATATCAAATTTACCCAAAGAGTTTTAAGGATACAAATGGTGATGGAATCGGCGACATTCCTGGAATTATCAGCAAGTTAGATTATTTAAAAGACCTAGGGGTTGATATTTTGTGGATATCTCCGATGTATCAGTCTCCGATGGTGGATAACGGTTATGATATTTCCGATTATTATGCGATCGATCCGATGTTTGGATCAATGGATGAGATGAAACAATTGATCAAGGAAGCAAAGAAAAGAAATATGTATATTCTGATGGATCTTGTTGTGAATCATTGTTCCAGTGAACATGAATGGTTCCAGAAGGCAATGGCAGATCCAGAAGGGGAATATGGATCATATTTTTATATCAAAGACGGGAAAGATGGGCAGCCACCGACCAACTGGAGATCTTATTTTGGAGGCAGTGTCTGGGAGAAGATCCCAGGGTATGACAATAAGTTTTATTTGCATTCTTTTGCAAAAGAACAACCAGATCTGAATTGGGAGAATGAGATTGTTCGTGAGAAGATTTATGAGATGATCTGTTGGTGGATGGACCAAGGACTTTCAGGCTTTCGGATTGATGCGATCATGAATATAAAGAAAGATCTGACATGGAGTGATCTGAAACCAGACGGTCCAGATGGACTCGCAGATGTATATAAGATCACAGGAAAAGTCGAAGGAATCGGAGATTTCTTGATGGAGATGAAGCATCGTTGCTTTGAACCATATGATGCACTGACCGTTGGGGAGGCTATGTTTGTAAAAGAAGATATTCTTCCACAATTTATCGGTGAAGATGGATATTTTTCTACGATTTTTGCATTTGAACCATGCCATGCCTATCGGAAAGGCAAAAATTATATGAACTATGACTGGCCACAGCCATTTGATGAATGGAGAGAGGAAACTTTTCATAATCAAGAGATTGTTGCCAAGGCAGGGTTTGAAGCGAATATCATTGAGAACCATGATCAGCCAAGAGGGGCAAGTCTGTTTATCCCAGAAGAAGATTATGGATTTTACAGCTTATCAGCACTTGCAACGATCATTTTCTGTGAGAGAGGTCTGCCTTTCCTATATCAGGGGCAAGAGATCGGGATGAGCAATCGTCAATGGAAATATGATGAATTTAATGATCTGGAAACAATCAATCAGTATCAGATCGCATTGAAGGCAGGAATGTCCAAAGAACAGGCATTGGAGATTGCAAGACATCACAGCAGAGACAATGCGAGAACACCAATGCAATGGAGTTCGGAAGAAAATGCAGGATTTTCAAAAGGAAAACCGTGGATGCCAGTTAATGAGAACTATAAAGTGGTGAATGTCGCAGAAGAAGAAAAAGAATATGGATCGATCCTGAATTTTTACAAGCGATTGATCGCATTTTATAAATCAGAAGAATATAATGAGATACTAACATATGGTGATTTCAGACCAATATATGAAAAAGAAGATCATATTTTTGCATATAGCAGGTCTTATGGATGTCGGAAACTGGTATTGATCTGTAACTTTAGTTCTAAGGAAAAAGATATTGAATTATCAGAAGACTATGAAAATGTTGTATTTGTGAATTATGAACAGATAACTGTCATTGGAAATACGTTAAAAATGAAACCGTATGAATGTGTTATTTATGAGATGTAGATCAAAAAAGAATCCTGAACGATCAGGATTCTTTTTTATCTTTAGTAAAAATCTGGACAGTGGAGCGTGCCAAGTGAAAAATTTAAAAAGAGAAAAATTGAGTGATTTTTTAGGGCTGACAGATATTTTTTCTGTCAAAAATGTAGTAACAAACTAAAAAACGCCGCACGTCCAGACAAGATTGCCCAGACGGCCGGCGATTAATGATCATACTCCCATGTGGTTGATTCCACGTGCTCCGTCAGTCATATGACCTCATGGATATTAGGTTACTATAACTGGTCAGATTCGTCAACCCTGAATTTTAAGAAAATGTTATTGATATTGTATAAATTTTCAGACAATTAGAAAGAGGTTGTGTATAAAAAGAAAAAAACAGGACATCCTCTGAATATGAGTAGAAAAAACATGATCAAAGGGATTCTGTTTCTGGCCATAGCATGTATGATTTTTGTGGCAGGACAAAGAAAATCCAATAACATAATACAGCAAAATCTGAAAAGCAATCTGATTCGATTTCATGTGAGAGCTAATAGTAACAGCAGGATGGATCAGACATATAAATTGAAAGTAAGAGATGCCGTGATCGATCAGATCAGTCCAGAATTGAGTGAAGCAAAAACGAAGGAAGAAGCATTTAAAATCTTAAAAATGCAAAAAAACAGAATAAAAAATACAGCACAGGAAATATTAAAGAAAGAGGGAGTGAAACAAAAGGTAAACGTACATTTTGTACAAGAAAAATTTCCAGAGAAAAACTATGGCCAATATACATTTCCAGAAGGTATTTACGATGCAGTAAGAATCGATCTGGGGGCAGCAAAAGGGCACAACTGGTGGTGTGTCATGTTCCCAGATCTATGCGTAACAAAAGATGACAAGGTAAGGATCAACAATACAGCAAGAAAAAAGATGGAGAAACTTTTAGGGAAAAAAACGATCAGAAAAATAACAAAAGATAAATATCTTGGATGGTTGTTTAAAGTATAAGAAGAACGGAGCTGATACAGATCGTATCAGCTCCATTTTAAGTTCTGGAATTTATTCTAATGGTTTCTTTGCAGAGACAAGAAGTAAACGTTTCTTTTTATATACACGGAATTTGGTAAGCCCTGCATTCTTAAAATATTCTAAAGTCTCATAAGTAGAATGTCTGCGATCATCACCAGAAGTCAGATAGGAAGGAATATTAGAAACAATTCGCAATGCCTCAGGAAGGGCAGATTCTCCAACATAAAGTCTTCCGCCGGGAACTAAGACACGAAATGCTTCATTAACAAACTTCTGTGGATCTTTAAATGTGTGGAAATCGTCACATACAGTGATCACACGAAAGCTGTTATCATCAAAAGAAAGAAAATCACTGTAACCTGTCTCAAAATGAAGTTCTGGCCAAGTTTGCTTTGCGATAAGAATCTTATCCTCAGATTCATCGATACCATATCCTTCAACATCCTTCCAGCGTGTCAGTTCATGTAAAAAGGTACCATCACCGCAACCGACATCTAATATATTATCTGTATCTCTGACGCATATTTTCTTGATCATTTCATCCCGTAAAGCATCTCTCATAAGAAACTCCTTTCGTATGCCTTGTGGTTTGTATGCCGTCTCTTTAGTAACTTTCATTATACCAGATTCTGGTATACATGGAAAGAAGAGCACTAATTTTTGATTATAACATAGAAGAAAAATTTGTCAAATAATCTTATGGATGTATTCGGTTAACATGAAAACAGGATATGTGTTATACTTATTTACAGTGAATACGAAAAAAGGAAAAAGAAATTTATGAAGAATAAAAAGCACATAGTAACTGGTATTCTGGCTCATGTAGATGCCGGGAAGACAACACTATCAGAGGCAATTTTATATACTGCAGGGAATTTGAGAAAAATCGGACGTGTGGATAATGGAGATGCATTTTTAGATACTTATGAACTAGAACGGTCCAGAGGAATTACCATTTTTTCCAAGCAGGCAGAGGTTTCAATGAATGAGATGGATCTTACTTTGCTTGACACACCAGGACATGTGGATTTTTCTGCGGAGATGGAGAGAACCCTGCAGGTGCTTGATTATGCGGTTCTTGTGATCAGTGGAGCAGATGGTGTGCAGGGCCATACTTTGACATTATGGAGTCTGCTTGAGAGATATGAGATTCCAACATTTTTATTTATTAACAAGATGGATCAGGACGGAACACAAAAGGATCAGTTGTTGAAGGAATTACAGGATCGTTTAAGCAGCGGATGTATTGATTTTGGAGAAAAGGGCAGTGATGAGTTTTATGAGATGATCGCTATGGAAGATGAGGCGTTGCTGGATCATTATCTGGAATCAGGAGAGATCACGGAATCCAAGATCCGGGAAATGATCACAGAACGTAAGATTTTTCCATGTTTTTTTGGATCAGCGTTAAAACTTCAAGGAGTCAATGAATTTCTGAGTGATCTTGCATTTTATACAGAAGAAAGAGAATATCCAGAGGAATTTGGTGCACGTATATTTAAGATCACAAGAGATGAAAATGGAAACCGTCTGACACATTTGAAAGTAACAGGTGGAAATTTAAAGGTAAAAACAGTTATTACAGAAAGTGATGAAAAGATCAATCAGATCCGTATCTATTCTGGAGAAAAGTATGAGACAGTAAATGAACTGCAGGCAGGAAGAATCTGTGCGGTTACAGGACTTTCAGATACAATCCCTGGGCAGTGTCTGGGAGCAGAGCAGGGCGGATATGAACCTGTGTTAGAGCCAGTACTTACTTACCAGATGATATTGCCAGAAGAGACAAGTGCAAGCGTGATACTTCCAAAACTTCGTCAGCTGGAAGAAGAAGAACCAGAACTTCACATCATCTGGAATGAAGAATTACAAGAGATTCAGGTGCAGATCATGGGAGAGGTTCAATTGGAGATCCTAAAGAGTCTGATCAAAGAACGCTTTGATGTAGATGTGGAATTTGGACAGGGTAATATTGTATACAAAGAGACGATAGCGGATGTTGTAGAAGGTGTTGGGCATTTTGAACCGTTAAGACATTATGCAGAAGTACATTTGTTGATGGAACCGCTGGAGAGGGGAAGTGGAGTTGTTATCGACACACAGTGCAGCGAAGATGTATTGGATAAGAATTGGCAGAGACTGATCATAACACATTTATTAGAAAGAGAGCATAGAGGGGTTTTAACAGGAGCACCGATCACAGATATCAAGATCACGCTGGCAGCAGGACGGGCGCATCAGAAGCATACAGAAGGTGGAGACTTCCGTCAGGCGACATACCGTGCAGTAAGACAGGGGCTTCGTATGGCACAGAGTGTTTTATTAGAGCCATATTATAAGTTCCGGCTGGAAGTTCCACAGCAGATGATCGGAAGAGCTATGACAGATATTGAAAAGATGCAAGGTACGTTTGATACACCAGATACTGCAGGAGAGATGTCAGTGCTTCAAGGAATAGCACCAGTTTCTACGATGCAAGGATACCAAAAAGAAGTATTAGCATATTCCAAAGGTATGGGAAGATTATTTACAACCTTAAATGGATATGATATCTGCCATAATGAAGAAGAAATCATAGAAGCCAGTGGATATGATCCAGATAGAGACCTTGAAAATCCATGTGGATCTGTTTTCTGTTCCCATGGAGCCGGGTATAATGTCGCATGGAATGAAGTACCAGAACATATGCATCTAGAGAGCGTTCTTGCGAAAGAAGTCGAGGAAGAGGAATTTGATGAACTGACACAGCGAAGGGCTTATATTGAAGAAGAATCAATTGATACAGAGGAAATTGATCGGATTCTTGAACAAACATTTTATGCAAACCAGCATAATAAAAGTAAATGGAAGAAGAAGAAAACAGCAAGGCTTGTACAGGATTATCATACATCTGCAGAAAAATCATCGGTAAAAAGAGATATGTCTAAGAAATACCTGCTGGTTGATGGATATAATATCATTTACGCATGGGATGATCTGAAGGAATTATTAGATACGAATGTAGATGCAGCCAGAGGAAAATTACTTGATGAGATGAGTAATTATCAGGGAATGAAGGGCATGGAGCTGATCGTTGTGTTTGATGCATATCGTGTGAAAGGACATGAAACAGAGATCACAGATTACATGAATATTCATGTAGTATACACAAAAGAAGCAGAAACAGCAGATCAGTATATTGAAAAATTTGCCCATACCCATGGACGAAAATACGATGTAACAGTTGCAACATCCGATGGATTGGAACAGATCATTATCCGCGGACAAGGCTGCCGTTTGCTTTCTGCAAGAGAATTAAAGAGAGACTATGAAGAAGCAAAAGCACAGATCAGAACAGAATATCTGGAGAATCAGAAAAATGAGAAAACTTATATGATGGATGGAATATCCTTGGAGAAAGAACAGCCAGAGAAGGAAAACTGATCATACAAAAATGGAGGCAGTGATATGGGGAAGATTTATCTGGAAGGTGCAGATAATACGAGAGACCTTGGCGGATTAAAAACGACAGAAGGTGCAGTGATCAAAGACAAACAGCTGATCCGCAGCAACCGTTTATCAAGAATTACGCAGAAAGATAAGATTTTACTGGAAACAGAATATCATTTACAGAAAATTCTGGATTTAAGAACACCAATGGAAGTAGAACAAGAGCCAGATCTGGAAGTGGCGGGAGCTGTTTATGAGAATATTCCGTTTTTTATGGAAAGCATGGTGGGAGTCAGCCGGGAGCAGGAAACAAGAAAACAGATGTTACATATGGAAGAATTTCCAGAGATGTCAGATATTTATACGATGATGATCAAAGAAGAATTTTGCAGAAAGCAGATCTCACAAGCAGTCAGAGAGATTATGAATACAAAAAATGGTGCGGTTTTATGGCATTGTACAGAAGGAAAAGACCGTTGTGGATTGTTATCAGCAACCATTTTATTTTTGCTTGATGTGTCTGAAGATGACGTGATGGAAGATTATCTAAAGACCAATAAAGCTGCGATCACAAGAGTAGAAAAATTAAAAAAGAAACTTCATTTAGCAGGATTGCATCGCGAAAAAATCGAAAAAATAGAGGGCTATTTTGTGGCAAAAGAAGAATTTTTAAATGCAGCACTTAAAACGATGAAAGAAGAATATGGTTCTATTAATCAGTTTATGATCAAGGGATTAAATATTTCCATGCAGCAAAAAGAGGATTTTAAACAAAAAGTATTGGAGTAGACAATGGAAGAGAAGAAGAGGACAATTGTTATGTTTGGGGATTCCCTGACCGACTATTTCCCAATGGAAAAATTAAAAGATATAGATGCACAGTTCATTAACAGTGGAGTTGCAGGGGATACGATCGCAGAGATGGGTGCAAGACTGGCTTATGACGTATTTCCATATAAACCAGATATCATTATCATGCAAGGTGGTGCAAATGATTTCCTGATGTCATTGTATCCAGGAGCAAGAGCGTTAGCAGAACGATTGATCAGACTTGCACGAAGGATTCGGGAGCAATTGCCAGATACAAAGATTTATATTGAATCTATGTATCCGGCATATACCAAAAGGATTGGATTGATGCCGTCCTGGGCAGAAGGAAAATCCAATAAAGAAATTCAAAAGATCAATACAGAAATACAAAGATTGTGCAAACAGGATAACTTTGAGTATGTTGATGTATTTGATAAATTGATCGGAGAAGATGGGCAGTTGTCAAGAGAGTATACCGTGGACGGAATACATTTGCAGGAAAATGCCTATGATGTTGTAGCTGCGATCATTTATCATTTGATGGAAGGTTAATGATCAACCTTCCTGATTATAATTTCAAGACATCCAGATCTTCAGGTATATAAAGCGTTCCAGTATAATACTGCTTTCCTTCCTTCATATATTTTTCTTGACGATGCAGCATATTTTTATCTTCTGTATGCCATAGAACCAGATTTGGAATCTTTAGATGTTCTGCTAATTCACAGGCATCTTTTACCGTACTATGGTGTTTTTCATAAGGTTTAAAAATATCTCTCTCACCATACACACAAAATGCTTCATGAAGCAGCCAGTCAGAATCTTTCACAAAATCATAAAGAGATTCACGATAAGGTTCATCTCCAGGAAAGGATACCCTTAATCCATTTTCCATAACCGATGTGAAACCAAACTGTTTTTCTTTTGTAGAGCCGATATCAAAGAATGTAAAAGAATCTCCAAGAATCTGAATCGTATCTCCATGTGCAATGACATGAAATACAATACGTTCATCAAAATGCTTATAAAATTTCTTACCAACAGTAAGTTTTGTCAGCGTTTTGATCGTATGAACCAGTTCTTCATGACAGTAGATCGTCAGAGTACCATCATAAGTTCCCTTGTTCATAGAAGTAGCGATCATACGGATCATCCAGACCATTCCTAAAATATGATCGTTATGAGCATGTGTCACAAAAATATTATGAATGCTTTCAAGAGGGATTCCAGCTTTGTCAAGCTGAGATAGAATTCCATTTCCGCCGCCGGCATCGACAAGAAAGTATTCTTCACCTTTTTGCATGGCATAACAAGTGTTATAGCAATGAATTGCCTGCGCATTTCCAGTTCCTAAAACGATCAGTCGTTCCATAAAAATCTCCTTTATATATCATCATAAGTGTATAAAATCATCGTATCTCTCTGCATTATATTACATTTTTGAGAAGATGGGAAATTCCTTTTTGCGATTCTTGATATTTCCTGTCAGTCAGCTATAATAAGGATAGTGTATACATGGAGAAAGGCGAAGGAAAAGACGATGCTTAAGATACAATACAGAGATGCAAAAGATGGAGGAATCGAAGTTCTTCGTTGTTTCAGCAAAGAAGATCAAGTAGAGATTCCTTCGGAAATTGAAGGAAAAAGAGTTACGAAGATTGGTGATTATGCATTTTCTGCGCATAAACGAAAAGAAGACGAAGCAAAAGAGATTATGATCGGCGAAGACTTTTTGGGCAGTGAAGATGAACCGATGTTTTGTGGGGAGGCAGTAAAAGAAGTTTATCTGCCATCGGATACTGTGGAAATAGGGAAATATGCATTTTATGGATGTGTAAATCTGACAATACTTGGGTTTTCAGATTCTCTTTTAAGAACAGGAGCAGGAATTTTTACAGGATGCAAGCTGCAAAAGATCTACTATGATGTTTATGAGGATAAAAAAAGTGCTTTAAGAGACGTTGTAAGAGATACTCGTTTTCCATTGCAGGTAAATATCCGTTATAAAAAAGAAGAAAAACAAAGTCGTTTATTTTATCCAGAGTATTATGAAGAGGCTGTGGAAAATACACCAGCAAGAATTGTGGAGACACATTTTCATGGAACAGGATATCAATATCGCCAAAGTTTTTTGCGAGGGGAGATCGACTATCGTAAATATGATGATATTTTTCCAGTGGCAGCAGTTCAGGAAGATCTGGATATTGTGTGGGAGATATTAGCTGGGCGTATGTTAATGCCATACGGGGTATCAGATTTTGCATGGATGCAATACGAGGGTTATGTAAAGCAGAACCAATGTGAGATGATGAATTATTTAAAAGAAGAAGATCAGATGCCATTTATCAATTTGATGGCTGAGAAGAATTATTTCAGTAAAGAAGGAATCGAAGCAGCGATCGACTGGGCATCCAGAAAGCAGAAAACAGAACTTTTAAGTATTTTGATGAATGAACAGCATAAGAGATTTCCAAAGAAAAAGAAAACATTTGAATTATAGATAAGATAAAGGGAAATGAATAATGGAAGAAAATATCAATGAGCGTCTCAGTGAACTTGGAACAAAGATCCTTGCGACGACAAGAAATGAATTATATATCCATATGCGTTTTTTAGATGTGGCATTAAGCAGTTTTGCTTATGTGATCGATCCTTCTGTAAATGGTGTTGGAACGGATGGAATGTGTATGTTTTATCATCCAGGGGCTTTAGGAGGCATGTACAGGCAAAACAGAGTCCGGATGAATCGTGCATATCTTCATATGGTGCTTCACTGCATTTTACATCATGTGACAAGAAGAAAAGGAAGAGATAAGACTCTATGGAATATTTCTTGTGATATCGCAGTTGAATCAATTATTGATCACTGGCATTTAAAATGTATCCATATGGTGCAAACAAGGCTGCGCAAAGACATTTACGGGCAGCTTGAGAGGAACCTCAAAGTATTGACAGCCGAGGGGATTTATCGACAGTTAGTTTCTTTTGGATTAGAAGAGAAGAAAATAAAAGAACTGCAGATGGAATTTCGGGTAGATGACCACCAGTATTGGCCCGAAGATCCCAAGCAAGATCTTCATCAGGAAGTAGAAAATAAATGGAAGAATATCAGTGAAAAAACGGAAACAGATATGGAGACATTTTCCAGTGAAGAGTCACAACAAGCAGGGGATTTGATCGGACAGGTACAGGTAGAAAACAGAGACCGTTATGATTATCGTGAATTTTTAAGAAAATTTTCGGTTTTAAGAGAAGAAGTCAGTGTGGATCCAGATTCGTTTGACTATATATTTTACAGTTATGGGCTTTCTATGTATGGAAATATGCCATTGATTGAGCCGCAGGAGTGGAAGGAAGTAAAGAAAGTTGAAGACTTTGCCATCGTGATCGATACATCAATGTCATGTTCTGGTGATCTGGTAAAGAAATTTCTGGAAGAAACATATGGTGTGTTAACGGAAGCAGAGAGCTTTTTTCATAAGGTAAATATTCATATCATTCAGTGTGATGAGATGGTACAAAACGACCAGAAGATCACAGACGAAAAAGAATTAAAAGAATATATGGAACATTTGGAACTGATCGGAGAAGGTGGGACAGATTTCCGGCCAGCATTTGAATATGTGAATCATCTGATCGAACAGGGTGAATTTTATCATCTGAAGGGATTGATCTATTTCACAGATGGAAAAGGAACCTATCCAAAGAAGAAACCACCATATCAGACAGCATTTATTTTTATGCAGGAAGAATACGAAGATGTGGATGTACCGCCATGGGCAGTTAAATTGATCGTCGATGCCGAAGATCTTGATGAAGGAGAAGAAGAACATGAATATTAAAAGAGCAAAACAGGAAATCAAAGATTCCATTGAAGCTTATCTTACAAAGGATAATTATGGAGAATATAAAATACCATCCATCAGACAGCGTCCGATCCTTTTGATGGGACCTCCGGGAATTGGAAAAACACAGATCATGGAACAGATCGCAAGAGAATGTGAGATCGGATTGGTAGCTTATACGATCACGCACCACACAAGACAGAGTGCGATCGGTTTGCCATTTATCAGAGAAAAAGAATATAGTGGACAAACATATTCTGTTACAGAATATACGATGAGTGAGATCATTGCATCTGTTTATGAAAAGATTGAACAGACTGGAAATAAAGAAGGTATTTTATTTATCGATGAGATCAACTGTGTATCTGAGACATTGGCACCAACAATGCTTCAGTTTTTGCAGTGTAAGATGTTCGGAAATCAGAAAGTACCAGATGGCTGGATCATCGTAGCGGCAGGAAATCCACCAGAATACAATAAATCTGTCAGAGATTTTGACGTAGTTACCTTGGACCGTATGAAGAAAATTGATGTGGAAGCAGACTATGAGGTGTGGAAAGAATACGCATATCAGGCAGGAATCCACCCAGCAATCCTTGCATATCTTGAAATTCGTAAAGAATATTTCTATCGTATGGAAACAACAGTTGATGGAAAGGCGTTTGTTACAGCCAGAGGATGGGAAGATCTGTCTCAGTTATTAAAAGTTTACGAAGAACTTGGAAAAGATATTGACAGAGAAGTGGTATTTCAGTACTTACAGCACCTGAAGATCGCAAAAGACTTTGCTAACTATTATGAATTATATAAGAAATACAAAGAAGACTATGGAATCGAGCGTATTTTAAAAGGACAGTGGAATCAGGAAACGATCGGCAGATTAAAATTCGCAGCATTTGATGAGAAATTAAGTGTTGTCGGATTGTTAAACGGAAAATTGTCCGAAATGTTTGCTGAATCTTATCGACAGGATGCTTATGTTACGGAATTATTTGGCTGGCTAAAACAACTTAAAACAGGCAAGACATTAAGTCAGGTAGTCAAAGAAATCCATGAGGACTTCGACGAAAAGAAAAAGACAGAGAAACTTGGAAAAGCACAGGAACATATGCTGCTTGATGTGATCAAGACTCTGGAGTCATACGAACAGATCAGCAAAGCTGAACATTTAGAAGCAGAAGCAGAATTTGAACGTGTGAGAGAAGAATTCAAGAAAGAACCAGCAAAATTAGAACAGCAGATAGAGAATACAACCCAAGCACTAGACAATGCATTTGACTTCATGGAAGAAGCCTTTGGACAAAGTCAGGAAATGGTTGTATTTGTGACAGAACTGAATGTTAATTATTACAGTGTCTGGTTTATCAAGGAAAATGGATGTGATAAGTATTATCAATATAATAAAGGGCTTTTGTTTGATGAACAGCAAGCGGAGATTATGGCAGAGATGGATGAACTGGAGAGAAAATTTTAACATAAAAAGATCAATCACAGTTATCCATTCTTCTAAGTTCAGGTAGCACAGTACAAAGCATCGTAATGAAGCAAAAGCCTCCACCGATCACATTAGAAACAGGTTCCGCAAGGAATACCCCGGAAGTTCCCATGTGCAGTACATAAGGCATAAAATAAGTTAATGGAATAACAATAAATACCTTACGAAGCAATGAGAAAAAGATCGCATGTTTCTTTTTGTTTAGAGATTTAAATACTGTCTGTCCAATATACTGCAGATCCATAAAGATAAAAGCAGCAAAATATTGATTCAATGCAGGAACGGAATCTTTTACAAGTGAAGGATCAGAGCTGAATACACGGATCAATGCATCAGGAACAAAAATGATAACACTCCACATAACGGCTGTATAGCATAGGATCATAGCAGACATAACGATCATAGCCTTTCTTACACGAGCTGGACGTCTGGCACCATAGTTATAACTTAAGATCGGAGAACCGCCTTCATTCATGGCATAAATCGGGGTTTCCACAAGTTGTCGTACACTTGATACGATTGTCATGACAGAGATATAAATATCTCCGCCAGTCACAGAAAGTACATTGTTGCAAACAATACTTACCAGACCGTTAGTTAACTGCATGATAAATCCAGCAGTTCCAAGGCTGATGATATTCTTTGCATATCCTAAACTTTCTGACAGCTCATTTTTATGAAGAAAACGTACCTTTAATTCTGCTTTTTTTGTAAGGAAAAATAATACAAAAGAAGCAGAAAGACATTGTGAGATCACAGTTGCGATCGCAGCACCCCGAACGCCAAACCCCAATACAAAAATAAAGAATGGGTCAAGCAATAAGTTGGCAACGGCACCGATCGCAACAGAAAACATACCGATGGTTGAATATCCTTGTGCATTAATAAATGGATTCATTCCAATGGCGATCATAGATGGCAGTGTACCGATCAGATAGATCATCATATATGGAAAAGCATAAACGAGAGCATCCTTGGAAGCTCCGAATAATACCAAAAGCGGGTGTGCAAATAAAAGTCCAATGATCATCAATACGGCAGCACTAAAACAAACCATAGTAAATGATGTATTCATGATATGGACAGCCTGTTTATTTCTCTTTTGCCCTCGGCTGATCGAAAATAAAGGAGCTCCTCCACTTCCAAATAAGTTAGCAAATGCAGTAATGATCACAACCAGCGGAAAGCACAGTCCAACAGCACCAAGTGCAGCTGTTCCGATATGCGGGATTCGTGCGATATAAATACGGTCAACAATGTTATATAATAAGTTTAAGATCTGAGCAACAAGCATAGGAAGTGCAGCTGCAAAGATATTTTGGGTTACAGACCCATTTTCAAAATCAATTCGTTTCATTTTTATTTAAGATCATCTCTTTCCAGTTTCATTATATTTTTATTTATCATGGCATCGTTTCATTTATTCTATTATAATACAAATTAAAAGAAAATCTATATGGATAAAGGAGTAGGTATAGTATATGAAAATCGAATATAATGAAAAAGAAATCGCAGCAATGGCAGAATTCCACAAAGGAAACAGAGCAGAAGGTTTAAGATTACAAGAAGAATTCGCATCAGAATTTCGAAAAGAATATGCAGACAAAGACCACTGCCCATGTCAAAAAGCCTGTAGATATCATGGAAATTGCAAAGAATGTGTGGCAATTCACAGAGCCCATCAGGAACACGTTCCAAACTGCATGCGCCCGATGATCAATAAGAAATTAAAAATTTTGTCAAAATTAACGGAACATACATTGGCAAATGAGATTGAGGCACCGAAAGAGGTTTTGCGGAAGGAATTTCAAAAGTAGATTTATAAGGAACGCTATTACAAAATCTAGTAGTGATAAACTTTCCTTCTACTCCGTAAAAAATAAATCGTAACAATTAAAGTCAACATCTCCGCCACAACAACTCCCATCCAAATTCCATTCAATCCAAGCAAAATTGGCAGCAGCATAATACACCCAATCTGAAACAACAAAGTTCGAAGGAACGCAATCATCCCAGAAACAACCCCATTATTCAAAGCTGTAAAGAACGAAGAAGCCCAGATATTAAATCCATTGATCAAAAACACAAATGCATACAACCGGAATCCATGTAACGTCATAGCAAACAGATCAGCATCATATCCAACAAAGATATTGATCAGCGGATGGGCAAAAAACTCAGAGATCAAAGTCAGACAAACACCAGTTACAGCAATTAAAGACAAACTCTTCTTCAACATATTCTTCAATTCCGAATGATTTCCAGCCCCATAATTATAACTGGTGATCGGAGCGCTTCCCATAGAATAGCCAAGATATATCGCAGCAAAGATAAAGTTCGCATACATGATCACACCATAAGCAGCAACACCATCTGCACCAGCAAGGCGCATTAACTGTGTATTATAAAGCATATTTACAACGGAAGAAGAAGCATTTGTCATAAATTCCGAAGAACCATTTAAACAGGTCTTTAATAAAATATCTTTTCTCCAGACAGGTTTCACAAGACGAAGACGGCTGCTGTTATTTTTCCGCGCAAAATAGATCAACGGTACAAGCCCGCCAACATACTCACCCATGGCAGTTGCAACCGCAGCCCCGGCAACACCATAATGCATAACTCCGATAAAGAGATAGTCAAACACAATATTGATCACGCCAGAAATCAAAGACATACGAAGACTATAAGAAGGTTTCTCTGCTGTAATAAAGAAGTTATAAAAGATCGTCTGCATCATAAACATTGGCTGTGATACAAACATAATACGTCCATAAGTAGACGCATATTCAAGCAGCTGTCCACGCGCCCCAAGTGCCATACAGATCTGCCTTATAAAAATAAATCCAAAGACAGACAGGATCGTAGCTCCGATCAAAGCAGTAAAGATCAGCATAGAAAAATATTCATTTGCTTTTTCTTTTTTGCCCTCACCAAGCGTTTTTGCAACGATCGCACTTCCACCAGAACCGATCATAAATCCGATCGCTCCAACACCCATCGCAACAGGAAGGATAAGATTGACCGCAGCAAATGCTGTTTTTCCTGCAAAATTGGAAATAAACAATCCATCAATAATACTGTACATCGAAGTACAGATCATCATAATGATCGATGGAAATACAAAACGGATCAGACGTTTGTAAGTGAAATGATCTGATAATTGAATCTTCATGATAAACTAAAACTCCTTTTCCTCTAAGACATATTGTTTCATATTTTTCTTTAAAATCTGAACATATTTTCTCGTAAGAGAAAGCAGCTGTTCACACTCCGAAGGCTCCATAGATTCAAATGTAGCATTTTCCATATCAAAGACAGGACCGATATGTTTTTCAGAAAATTCTCGTCCAAACTCTGTAAAAAATAAGTGGATATCCCTTCCGACGCCGGCTTTACGGATCAAAACTCCTTTATCTTCTAATGATTTTACGGAAGAATTCACCGTTTGTTTTGAGATGGAGTAAAGTTTGCAGATATCTTTCTGAGAGCAACCATCTCCAAGTTCTAACAGACAATATAAAATGAGAAATGCGGAATCTGTAAGATGCATGGAAAGAGCGATCTCATGATAGACATCATCGATCATCTTATAGAGAGAATCAAATTCCTTTAAGGCACGATTTTGTTTCGATTCCATAGTGACTTCCTTTCTTATAACAATTATATCTAGTCCGAAATCGGACTACAAGATTATGATAATTATAGTCCGATTTCGGACTTGTGTCAATTATTATTTCATAGGAAATCACTTTACGAGGTCATTCGAATCAGTTAAAATAAAGAGTCAGAGAATAAAGTACAACCAAAGAAGGAAGTTACCTATGAAATTTGCCTATGATATCCCAGATTCATTCTGGAGTTTATTTCGTTCGATGAACAGAGAACTTTATATGGAAGCCTTGCTGAAGATCAACGAAGAATATGAATATAACAATTATTATTTAAGTAAAGAAGTATGCCTTCAGGTATTAGAAGACTGGAATGAAAGCCAGCGGATCTGGTTATCTCCTGAAGAATTTGAATCAGAAAATGATGCAAGCCAGACACCGCCAAACAGGATCTTAAACTGGCTGATCAAGACAGGCTGGTTAAAGAGGATCGAAGATTTCTCAACATTAACCACCAATATCATCATTCCTGATTACGCAGCCGTATTTTTAACAGCATTTGAAGAATTAGTCAACCCATCAACGGATGACACAGAGATCTATATCCAGAATGTATATGCAACACTGTTTTCATTCTGGCATGATAAGAAGATGAACTTAGCCATGTTAAAAACAGCGCTTGTTAATACAAAGAAATTAAATAAAGCCTTGCAGGATATGTTACACAACATGGACCATTTCTTTAGCCGACTGCTAAAACAGAAATCATATGAAGAAGTGCTGGCAGAACATTTGGAAGGTTACGTTGAGGAAATCGTTGAGAAGAAATATCATATCTTGAAGACAAATGATAATTTCTATTTATATAAAAATGATATCAAACGATGTTTAAGAGAAATGAGAGAAGATATTCCATGGATGGAACAGGTACAGAAGAAAGCAGATAAAGAAAAAGGCGAAGATGTTTTAAGTATCATCAATGCGATCGAGCGTGGATTTGATGATATTGAACATCGAATTTCTAACATGGATAAAGAACATTCCAAATATATCAGGGCAACTGTAATGCGTATGAATTACATGCTGAATGGAGAATCCGACACAAGAGGTCTGATGATCCAGCTGTTAAAGACGATCGGGGATTCTAAGGACAGCGAGGAAAAGATCGAGAAGGTCGGACAGAGTATGAATCTCTCTCATTTTGAAGTGCTTTCAGAGAAGTCTTTGTATAAGAAGAGAAAACGAAGAGATTTTGCAAGTCAGGTAGAAGAAGAAAAGCAGCAGGAAGAATTATCAAGAGAAGATGTCCTAAGATTAAATAAGATTCATACAAGATACCAACAGGCTGAGATTGAAGATTTCATTGAAGCTTACATGCAGGATGACCATATGGAAGTTAAGGATATTGATATCAGGGATGAAGAGTCCTTTGAGAAATTAATCCTTGCTTACGATTACAGTACGAGAAGAAACAGTAAATATAAAGCGATCGAGAGAGACGATAAATTGATTGATAATGGAAGTTACCGCTATCCGGCATTAACTTTTGTAAGGAGGAAACCGAAATCATGATACCGTATTATGAAGAATTGAATGACGAAGAAAAAAATGCGGTCACGAAAGTGATCCGTACGTTGTTAAAACAGACATTTGTATTAGAAAGAAAATATGATAAAAAGAGCGGAAGACTTGTATACAATAAAGAATTTAGAACCATTGACCTGCATCAGGAATTTTTAAGAGAATATTTTAAGATTTCAGGAATCGAATTAAGAGAAAATCTGCATCTGGGAGTTTTTTATATCGAAGGAGAAACTTTGATCGGAGAGAAGATTTCCAGATTATCAACCATTTATCTTCTGATCTTAAAATTATTATACGATGAACATATGGCAGAGGCTTCATCGAATACAAGTGTGTATACATCATTAGGAGAAATCCATGAAAAGATCAATGATTTCCATCTGATGAGAACCTTGCCATCCATCACTGAGATGCGTCGTTCCATCGCATTATTAAAGAAATATCAGATCATCGAACCACTCGATGTATTAGAAGAGTTAAATGACGAGACAAGAATGATGATCTATCCATGCGTGAATGTCGTGTTACTAGGAGATGACATCCGCAGATTGATCGAAAGTTTCAGCAAGGAGGAAGTAGACAGTGAGTTTGACGAAGACGAAGCAGCCATTTCTGGCATTATCGAAGATATGCCTGAATAATTGGCATTATATAGATCAGAAAATATTAAGTTTCAACGATGGAATCAATTTTTTTACCGGACATTCTGGAAGTGGAAAGTCAACAGTGATCGATGCGATGCAGATCGTTTTATATGCGAATACAGATGGTCGTGGATTCTTTAATAAGGCGGCAGCAGACGATTCCGATCGAAATCTGATCGAATACCTGCGAGGAATGGTTGCGGTTGGAGAGAAAGATGAAGTTACTTATTTGAGAAATAAAAACTTCTCCACAACGATCGTTCTTGAATTTACACAGACAGAATCTGACGAAAAAGAATGTCTGGGAGTTGTATTTGACGTAGATACAGCAAGAAATGATACATCCAGATTATTTTTCTGGCACAAAGGCGGCATTTTAGAGAATGCTTACCGTACGGAAGAGCATGCGATGACAATTTCGGAACTCCGCAAATATATGCAGAAAAACTTCAAAAAAGAAGATTTCTATTTTGGAACAAGCAACGAGAGATTTAGAAAACAGATGTATGACATCTATCTTGGCGGTCTTGATATGGAGAAATTTCCAAGACTGTTTAAACGCGCGATTCCATTTAAAATGAATATCAAGCTCGAAGATTTTGTGAAAGAATACATTTGTATGGAGCAGGACATTCATATTGAAGATATGCAGGAAAGCGTGATGCAGTATGGAAGAATGCGTCAGAGAATCGAAGATACATTAAAGGAAGCAAAGAGCTTAGAAGAGATCAAAGAAAGTTTCGTTAAATTCAAGACCAAAAAAGAGGAACAGGATTATTGCCAGTACCGCATGAACAAACTGGATGTCCTGAAATTAAAAACAGATATTCATCTATTACAGCAAAAGATTGAAGATGGAGAGAAAGATCTAAAGACACAGGAAGAGAATGAAACAGTTCTTGAGAAGAAACTAGAGAAACTCGCCAAAGAATACGATGCATTAGTAGCACAGATCGCAGGAAGTGGATACGATCAGATCGCAACAAGGAAAAAGGATGTTCAGGAGTTGTTAGGACAGTTAAATCATTCCGTACAGCGTTGGGAACAGACATCAAAAGACTTAAAAAAATGGTGTGATCTCGATATTACGCCAAATCAGGCAATCTGGGATATCGAGAAATTTGAACAGGGAGATATCACAGAAGATGATCTAAACCGATTAAAACATACATTGGATATCTTAAGAAAAGAAACCGAGGAAGAGCGACAAGATAATGCGTCTGCACTAAGAGCCTTAAAGAAACAGGAGAAATCTATTTCTGATGAGTTGAAAGAACTGAAAAAGGGTAACAAAGCGTATCCAAAAGAAGTTCTGGATGCGAGATATGAATTACAGACGAAATTAAGCGAAAAATGTGGTGATTTTGTAAAGGTAAATGTGCTTGCCGATCTGTTGGACATGAAAGATGAAAAATGGCATAAAGCGGTCGAAGGATATTTAGGATCGAATAAATTAACACTCATCGTGGAACCAAAATACGTTAAGGATGCCATGGAAATCTACCGTGATATGGATCAGAAGAAATACTGGAGAATTTCGATTGCAGACACACAAAAGATTGATAAGCAGGACATGAAGGTTGAGGAAAATGCATTGTCAGAAGAAGTTCTTGCAGAACAGTCTTATGTGAAAAAGCTGATAGAATCCTTGGTCGGGCGTGTGATCAAATGTGAGACGATCGATGAATTAAGAAATTGCCGTACTGGTATCACACCAGATGGAATGCTTTATAAAAATTTCCAGTTAAAACGATTAGATCCAAAACAGTACACAAGAAATTCCTACATCGGAGATAACAGTTTACGCCACAGGATCAAAGAATTAGAGAAAGAAAAGGATAAGATCTTTGATAAAAAAGATCCATTAGAAAAAGAAGTTTTAAGTGCTGTCGTTATTTTAGACTATGAATATCTTCCACAGTCAGCCGAAGAATATCTAAAACAGCAGGAAACACTGGAACGTGCGAAAGAACGTCAGGAAGAATATGAAGATTTAGAAAATCAGCTGACAAAATTAAGAGAAGGTGCCTTAAAAGGTCTGGAAGAGGAAAGAGACCAGAACAGGTTAAAACAGGAAGAGTGCAAACAAGAGATCAATGCAATGAAAGAAGCAATCTGGGCAACACAGAATGCATTAAAAGAATGCAGACAGCAGATCATTGACCAGAATGAAGCATTGATCCGTGCACAGAATGAATTACCGGCAAATGGAGAGTACGAGCAGCAGTTTGCACAGGAGATCGAGAAGACAGACACAGAAGACTATGAACGTCTCAAAAAACGTGCAGCAAGGAAATACTATGATGCCGGAACGAAGAAGGAAGAAGAATATCGAAAGCTTGTGGAAGTCAGAACTGCATATTTAAGGGAATATCCAAACCGCACATTCTCAGCAGTAGATGAGAATAATGATGTGTATGATAAGCTTTATAAGGAATTATCATCTGATCACATGGAAATGTATCGTGAAAAAGCTGCAAAACAGGCCAAAACAGCAATGGAACATTTCAAAGATGACTTTGTATACAAGATTCGAAGCGCGATCAGGGAAGCTTATCAGCGCAGGGATGAATTGAACCGCATGATCAGTGGACTCGACTTTGGGAAAGACAAATATCAATTTAAGATCACAAGAAATACAGGAGCCGATGGAAAATATTATCCAATGTTTATGGATGATTCTCTGAATATCGATCCATCTGTCTTAAATACAACGATGGATGACCAGATGAATCTCTTCTCTATGGAACATGAGAATAAATACGGGGAACTGATGAATGAATTGATCGAGATCTTTATCCCGCCAGAAGGTGCAACCGGTGAAGAACTTGAGAATGCGAAACGTGATATGCAGAAATATTCTGATTATCGTACGTATCTGTCCTTTGATATGGAACAGATTGTGGATGGTGATGAAAAACTGACGATCGGATTAAGTAAGATGATCAAGAAAAACTCTGGTGGAGAAGGACAGAACCCATTATATGTTGCATTACTCGCAAGTTTTGCACAGGCCTATGGAATTCATCTTTCACCAAAAGTACGAAGAAATCCAAGCATCCGTCTGGTTGTCTTAGATGAAGCATTCTCTAAGATGGATGCAGAGAAAGTTGCAAGTTGTATTGACCTGATCAGGAATCTAGGATTCCAGGCAATCATCAGTGCGACAAATGATAAGATTCAAAATTACCTAGAAAATGTAGATAAGACTTTTGTATACGCCAATCCAAACAAGAAAAATATTTCCATTCAGGAATTTGAGAAATGTGAATTTGATAATTTACTCACAGAAGAATAGATAAAAATACAGATACGAGGAGAAATGTATTTATGAATCGAAGTTTAAAAGGAATCTGCTTCACAGTTGCAGGAGGATGCTGCTGGGGCATGTCTGGTGTGATGGGGAAATATTTATTTGATGCAAAAGATCTGACGGCTACGTGGCTTGTGACAGTCAGATTATTAGGGGCAGGAATCTGCCTGCTGTTGCTTATGTATCAGAGAAAAGGGAATTCAATTTTTCGTGTATGGAAAAGAAAAGATTCAGCGGTCAATCAGCTGATCTTCGGGATGATTGGAATGGCTATGTGTCAGATGACGTACTTCCTTGCCATTCAGGAGTCAAATCCGGGAACTGCGACAGTTATTCAGTATTCTGCACCAATCTTAATTATGGTGTTCTTTGTATTAGTGGAAAAAAGATTTCCAAAGAAAGAAGAAGTGCTTGTACTGGCAACTGTGATCGTAGGAATCTTTTTGCTTGCAACACATGGAAGTATAAAAAACTTAGTGATCACTAATGCAGCATTATTCTGGGGATTGTTATCCGCTTTTGCTTTTGCAGTTTATAACGTGCAGCCAAAGAAATTATTAGACGAATTTGGTACTTTAGAGACAACAGGATGGGGAATGTTTGTCGGTGGAGTTTTGGTAACTCCATTTACAAAAGTGTGGAGTGTCCCAGGACATTGGGATATCATGACGGTTGCAATGACAATTGGAGTTGTATTCTTAGGAACAATCGTGGCGTTTTCCTGTTATCTCCATGGGATTTCCATGTTAGGACCAGTTCAGGGAAGTATGCTTGGATGCGTGGAACCGCTGGTTGCAACGATTCTTTCCGCAACCGTGCTTGGACAGGCCTTTGGAATGATCGATGTTGTTGGAATCTTATGTATTGTTGGAGCAGTGACGGCATTGACGGTTTTGGATGCGTGATCAGACAGATACTCAAGGTTGCCTGAGATTCCCATTTTTTGTATACTAAAAGAAGAAAAAAGAGATATATAAATTAGAAAGAAGGTGATCGACGTGAAAAAGGTAATAGGAATTGGAAAACAAAGTTTTGAAGATATCATACAAAGCAATTGTTTCTATATAGATAAAACAAGTCTGATCAAAGAGTGGTGGGAATCAGAAGACGATATCACGTTGATCACAAGACCGAGACGTTTTGGAAAAACGTTAAATATGGATATGTTAAAATGTTTTTTTTCCAACCAGTATCGAGATCAGGGACAGCTGTTTGAAGGGCTGAATATCTGGAAAGAGGAAAAATATCAACAGTTACAAGGAACATACCCAGTCATTTATTTAAGTTTTGCAGATGTGAAGCAGACAAATTATAAGGATGCAGTATTAAAGATAAAGAAGATCATAACGGATGTGTATCAGCAATATATTGAGTTGGCAGGATGGGAAGGACTGACAGAAGTCCAGGTAAGACAATTCCAGTCAGTTGATCCATATATGGATGATGTGACAGCACAATGTGCATTAAAAGATCTTTCTGGTTATCTTTATCGATATTATGAAAAGAAAGTTATCATTCTTTTGGATGAATTTGATACCCCGATGCAGGAAGCGTATATTCATGGATATTGGGATGAGTTTACTGCATTTATCCGAAGTTTGTTTAATGCAGCATTTAAGACAAATCCATATTTAAATCGAGCAATGATGACTGGGATTACCAGAGTTTCCAAAGAATCTATTTTTTCGGATCTGAATAACTTAAAAGTTGTGACAACAACATCAGAAGAATATGCAACATGTTTTGGCTTTACACAAGAAGAAGTCTTTACAGCATTGGAAGAGTTTCAATTAGCAGGTCAAAAGGATGCCGTAAAGCAATGGTATGATGGATTTACTTTTGGTTCACAGAGGGATATTTACAATCCATGGTCCATTACAAATTATCTGAAAGAAAAGAAGTTGCTTGCTTATTGGGCATCTACAAGTTCCAATGATCTGATAAATCGATTGATTCAGACGTCCAAGCCAGATGTGAAAGAATTCATGGAAGAACTTTTAAATGAAAGAGAAATCGTGTTGAATTTTGATGAGCAGATCGTATTTGATCAGTTGGAGACAAAAGAAAATGCGATCTGGAGTCTGATGGTTGCAAGCGGTTATCTGAAGATCGATAAGATCGAATACAGAGGAATCCTTCATGTACCATGGTATCATTTAAAGATTACGAATCTAGAGACCTTAGGAATGTTTTCAGAGATGTTTGTGGGATGGTTTCAGAATACAAGGTCGAATTATAATGCATTTATTAAGGCAATGCTCTGTGGAAATATCAAAGAAATGAATGCCTATATGAATGAAGTTGCACTAGCCACATTCAGCAGTTTCGATACAGGAAGCCATCCTTCTGGCAGAACACAGCCAGAGAGATTCTATCATGGTTTTGTATTAGGATTATTGGTAGAATTGCGGGATCAATATGAAGTGAGATCAAACAGGGAAAGTGGATATGGAAGATACGACGTTATGTTGATTCCACGTCAGAAAAATCAACTTGCATTTGTGCTGGAATTTAAAGTTTACGATGCACAGGAAGAACTGAAATTAGAAGATACTGTGCAGTCTGCATTAGTGCAGATAGAAGAAAAGGATTATGATACAGAGTTAATAGAGAGAGGAATTTCAAAATCAAAGATCAGACATTATGGATTTGCCTTTGAAGGTAAGAGGGTTTTGATCGGAGAATAGTAGATAAATCGCTGAGTTCATATGAATTATATGGATTCAGTGATTTTTTCATAGAATGATTATTTTATTGAAAAAAATAACCTGTAAATATATTGTGTTAAGTACAAAACAATGTTAAAATAAAAGTAACCTAAAAATAGAACATAATGATAATACCCATTGTTATCATTTCAAGTGTTGCAGCCCTTTCCTTAGTTCATTAAAATATGACACAATGCATCAAAGATTAAACGCAATCGTAATGAAAGCTATTTGGAATATTGAAAAGAGACAGGGCAGAGTAACAATACAGGAGCTGGTGGAAGAAATAAAGAGGAATATAGGGAAAGAATATCATATGGGTCAGAGGTAACGAATTATTTATTTAAGGGCGGTGATGCTTATGATTTAGAAAAAATCCATATAACACGAATGGCGACCAACCAAGAAAGTCTTTTAAAAGGATAAGTATTATATGGATATATCTAATACACCATAATTTAAAAATATGTAAGATAAATTAGGAGAAAAAAAACAATATGATAAAAATAAAAGTAGTTGTTATTTTGATGGTAGCAATAATGGGAATTACGGCTGTTCCTATACAAGCAAGTGAAAAGCAAGGAGACAGCAAAAAGCAAGAAAATAAAGCAACACAAGTAATTTCAGACGAAGAGCAGGAATTGTTAAAAAAAGAAGATATACAGGTGGTTTCAGATGAAAATGGAAATATAAAATTAAAGAATACAAGTCAAAATACAATAAATGAAGCAAATCAAATTTTGCTGAAATCAAAGAAATATCCAACGGAATGGTATCCTTTAAAAAATTATTCTGTATATTCTAGCAAAAAATTTAAAAAAGCAACTAAAAATGCATTTGCATCAGCTATGACTAGTTGGCTGACAACTAAAATACCAAGCCCGCAAATAATAGTAGGGGCTGCTGTTTCTGCATATGTAACATATTATTTTGTAAATTCAGATGAATGTAATGTGTATTTTAGATATTTATATTATTATCGAATCGTAGGACCTACGAAATTTGATAAAAATGGAAATGCAATACCACAATATGAATTGAAAAGAAAGATGACAACGAGTAAAAATAAAAAATTTACATCAGGACAGAATAAAACTCAAACGAAAAAAAGTTCTATTTTAACTTGGTAAAGGAGAAAAGAAAATATGGAAGAGAAAAAACATTGGATTTTTCGATGGATGTGTAGATGTATAATTGTGAATATTATTATAAATGGAGTGGGAGTTTTAACAGGATTTATAACAAAAGAAATGATAATACCCATTGTTATTATTTCAAGTGTTGTAGCTCTTTTAGATAATTTGAAAAGAAAATGATTTCTGTCAACATGATATTTTCTCATTCCATATTTTATAAGAGTTCACGCCGTTTTAAATTCTTGTATTTAGAAAAATCAGGTGATGCTTATGATTTAGAAAAAATCCATATAACACGAATGGCGACCAACCAAAATCCTTTCAAAAGGATAAGTATTATATGGATATAAAAAAGTATAACATAAAATAAAAAGCAATTAAAAGTAAAATGATCTCTCGGAATTTTGAGTGATCATACCAGAGAAATACTGGTACTGTACTTTGAAAAATAAATATTATTCGTGAACGTAAAAATAAGCATAAGAAATAAACATAACTGTCGCTATGTTTCAAAAAATGAGATATAATAATCTACAGGATCATGCTGTTTGTAGAATCATTTTTTTCAGTGTGGGTTCCGAAGGCAGATCCCGTGCATCCAGATGCTGTAACATCAGGATGTGATAGAGGCGGCAGTACCACATCTTAGTTGAGCGGTGTCTGCCGTCTTCTAATTTAAAATCTAATTTCTCACGTTTATTCGAACGTTCAGCAGAAGTTCTTGCATTATATTCCAGTTTCCATTCCTTACTGCTTCTTGGCGGATTGTTAAATAATCTTGGATTATCTTTCATGACCAAATGAACCGTACGTCCGTACTTGGCATCAGAACATGGAGTTTCACAAGTACAGGAAATGCAGCCGTTTTTACGACTGATCTTTGGACATCTGAATTTCATCCTGTCTTTCGCAACTTCAACACCATCCCGACGCATACGATGTCCGGAAGGACAGACGGGAACACCGTCTTCATCGATCGTAAAGTCATTTTTATAAACGGGTGGTCTTCCACCTTTTCCATTCAGATCGATAAAAGGTGTTATATTTTCACGTTGAAAGTATTGATAATAGGGCATGGCATCATGGGCAGAATCTAAAAGCACTTTGGAGACTGTATAATCCGGAAGAAAGGATCTCATTCTGAAAAAAGTGTGCAGGAATCCGTGGGAATCATGTTTTGAAGCACAGGAAAAATGAGGGGATACAGGCAGGTCGCTTTGTGAATCAACAAGCATATACAGGTCGTATCCGTGATAAAAACAGTTCCGTGAGGAATCCCATCTGATGTCACAATCGGGCTGGGAAAAGTAACGGTCACATCTGCAGTTAGAGATGCCATTTTCTTTGCAGTTACAGATACGCTTTTTGCGTTCCCTGTGAGAAGTAACAACAGGAGTGCCATCACCTGCTAATGCCAGGGAATCGGCATGGATAAGTCCTTGGGAAACGGAAACATCGAGGAATTCTTTCTGATAGATCTGAAAGAGAGAAGCATAAGGCTGTTCATCAAGTTTAAAATCTGTTTCCTCCAAGGTCGGAAGAAGATCGGCAACTGTAACTTTTTCCACGGGATCAGCTTTTGTACCGTTTGTTTTAGGCTTTTTAACCTTAGTCTTCAGTGGATGGATATGTGGTGACATATGATCATTATCAGAGTCCCATAAGCGGTTAAAAAAATCATAAAAAGTACCAACACCGGGAGTGTTACCTACTTCAAATCCGCTAAGGATCGCATAAAGTGGATTCATTTTAAGCTGGGCAGCCCACTCCGTTAAAGAAGTAACTTTAAAGTCAATGGAAAGAAGGTAAGAACGCTGCATACAAGAAGGAGTTCGTGGAGCTGGTCCGAATTTAGAATATTTATCAGCTATAAAAGTATCGGTAAAAGATAGATCGAGATTCCAAAACCGCTCAATGATATCCCATGTGGAACGAGCAAGAGCATCAGGATCAGGATAATATTTACAAAGATGAGTAACAACAAAATCTTGGTAGTCAGCATGACTGCCACAGTTAACAGGTAACATAAAAATCGCCCTCCAATCAAAAAATAAAATATATTCAATTGGCTTCGCCGCAAAATTTGAGCGGTTTGTCAAGTGATTTTTGATAAAAAAGTGGGGGATTTTAATAAAAATGGAATCTAAAACCCTTGATTTTACTGGGATGAAGATTCCGAGAGATTATCATAAAAGAAAGGAGGAATACGAAAATGGAAGAATTAACCAGACTAGAAGAACGAATCATGCAGTGCATTTGGGATTATCAAGGAGAAGTTCCTTTTCTTGATCTGATAGAGACAGTCAAAGAAAAGCTCAATAAAGATTATAAAAGAACAAGTATCCGCGGATATCTGTTCCGGCTAGAAGAGAAGGGATATATCAAAGTTACCAAGAAAGGAAGAAAAGCATATGTGCAGCCATTGATCGATGAAGAAACATATGGCAAATATCAAGCTGAGGAAGTTTTAGATCGTTGGTTTGACGGATCTGCAAAACGATTAGTAAGTGCATTAGGAGAGAAACTGACAAAAGAAGACGGGGAAGAGTTAAGAGGGATCTTAGATGACTTTGATTTTGATGATAATCATAATAAAAATATTTAGCGGAATATTCTTATGTACACTGCTTGGAACGATCTTATATCTTTTTTGGAAGGCTGTAGGACGGTTGATAGAACACAAGGGATATATTGATATCAATTATCTGATATGGAAGATGGTATTATTGATGTTTGCCATACCAATCACGTTGATCTATGCAAATGGATTTGAGAAGAGTACTTATGTATTTGAAGTTACAGGTCCGATCAAGTGGGTCATTGGAATTTTGATGATCATCTGGCTGGTTGGAACGATCATTTTTACGATCAGATTTTTAAAGAAATACAGAGCAATAAGGAAGGATATTTTAAATGCAGATCCATGTGGCGATGAAATTCAAAGTATGGTAAAAAGCATATCAAAAAAGTTAGGGGTTCATAAAGAAATTCAAGTAGTGATCTTAGAAAAAGCAGGCGGACCAATGTTATATGGGGGTTTGAAACCAAGAATCATTCTGCCAAGAATTTATGAACCACAACAGTTAAATATGATATTTACACATGAATTGATTCATTATAAACATCATGATCTCATTTGGAAACACTTGGCGAACATTATCTGTTGTATATACTGGTTTCAACCTGCGTTAAAGGATGTTTTTTATCAATTAGATCAATGGGGAGAAACATACTGTGACAGGACAGTATGTGAATATCTGCCAGATGTAAAAGGATATTTTTCTACGATCATAGATATTTCTATGGAAGAGATCAGATACGGAAGATATACAACAGCGGGGTTATATGAGAGTAAGGAAGTATTAAAGCTACGAATGGAACGGATGAAATCTTATCGACAACAAAGAAGGCTGCGAAGAGGAATTTCTGTAAGTGTCTTATTTGGAATGATCATACTCAGTGCAACTACGGTATTTGCTTCAGGGATAGGATTTGTAAAGGCATACGATAAGATTGCAGATGAAACAAGAGAGGAGATCAATGTTGGAACGGAAGGTGATATAAAAGATCAGAAAGCAAAGTATAGAATGTATGATAAAACCAGAATCAAAAAGTGCATGATAAAAAATGAAAGATTAAAAGAGAATGATGGAAAACCATTTACATGGAAGATCAAGCCGAAAGAGAGAATAGAGACAAAAGAAGGACACTTAAAAAAGGGAACTTGTGTTCAAGTGGCTGCCTGTATGGGGTTTGAAGAAGAACACCCTGAAACACATATAGCAATTGGAATTATTGATGAGGATGGAGAGGAAACTTATATAGAGAATGGGGTAAATCTGGTAAGCCACTTAAAGGTAAAAAAAGATGGACGGTATCGGGTATTTTTAGAAAATCTAGGGGCGAAAAAAGCGATAGCGGGTGGACATTATATGGTGATAACGGAAGAAGAGTAGAGGAGAGAAAAGATGTTTGTAAAAAAGGTATTAATGATAGTGCTTGTTAGTGTAATATATTTAATTAATTTAAATATTCCAGTAGCTGCAGAAGAAAATGAACAAGATATTATTTTTTCACCTAATTGGATGTTAGAAAATGGATATAAGGAAGAAGTAGAGGAAAATCAAGAAATATTACCATTTGCTACAAGAGTTAATGTAAACTGGAAAGTTGGACTAAAAACAGAAAAGAAAACGAAAACATTTCATAAAAATGCAGGAAGTAAAATTACTGTAGAGGCAAGTGTGTTTCCAACAAAGAAAATACGTATAGGAATTGTAGCAAAAAGTATAGGAAGAATGTATGTAGAGACAACAGATATGGCAAAAAAGACATTTAATATAAAAAAAACAGGGGAATACAGTGTTTTTGTTACAAATAAATCCGACAGTACAATACATGTAGTCGGAAATTATACAAAATAATAAAGGAAAGGAGGAGAAAAATAATAGCAAGAGTTCATGTAATATATTGGGTGGAGCCAGTGTTCATAAAAGAGCATCGTATCATATGAATTCTTATATTATTGCAAATGGTAACTAGAAACGGTAACTAATGATTTGTATGATATAGGAGGTATAGTCATGAGAAGTTTAAAAGAATAACCGCAGCGATAGCAATAATTTGCAGGGTTTGTAATTCTAATGATAATACGGGAAGTAAAGTTAGAAAAGCTAATAGCGCTTACTATCCAGAAGTTGAATGTGGATATATAAAATATTCAGGAGTAAAGTATTTGTATAAAGAGGGGTTAAAAAAGACAAAAGTTGCAACAAAAGCAATTTCTCTAATGATATCAGCAGTACCTGGATGTGGATGGGGGCTTTCAGCAGTTTCCTTGGCATCATCCTATGGAGGATATTCAGCTTTAGAGAAGGCGGTTCATAAAGCTTATTATAAAAAGAAAGGAATAAAAGTATATTATAAAATTCATAAATCAGTAATGAGTATGAATAAAGTAAGATATGTTGTTGGTTAAGAGAAAGGAGCAAAAGGATGAAAAAAAAATTGCGATTAAAAACATTTCGTAAAAATATAATTCAATTGGTAATATTTCTAGGAATTGTTACCGTTTTAAGTAGCTCACAAAAATATATTCCGTATACAAGACAAGAAATTATAGTGCAGGATATATTTCTATTTTTATTGTATTTGGTTTTGAGTATTGTAATTGATATAATCAATGAGAAAAAACAAGGCTAGTTGATTTAAGAATATGAAAAATAGGAGCAATTTGATATGAAGAAAAAACGAAGCATAATTCTAATAAGTATTCTAATCATTGTATCGGCTGTCATATATTTTTACAAACCACAACAAAATAATTCCTATCAACTTGGAGTCATTATCTCAATAGGGAATAAAGATAAAAGCAATATTTTATATTATAATGACGAACTTCAAAAAACAGGACAAAAGAAGTTGAAGATCGGAAATATTGCGAGTCAGTATGATATTCCAAAGACAGTGAATGATAAAGTGTATATGATCCCAAAAGGAGTTCCATATGTAAATGAGCGAGAAGAAGTAATGGAGCTTGATCATAATACACAAAAAATAAAGTTATATAAAATAGGACGGCCGGGACTTTTTGCTTTTGATGAGAAGGATGGTGATATCTATACAACAAACTGGATAAACGGTGTATCGACTCTGACAAAATATAACGAAGAGACGGGGAAGATACAGCGATATGAAGAATCTGTTGGAATGTTTGGATATTTACATTGTGCAGGGAATTATGTTTATGTAGAAAAACAGGTCGATCAGGAAGAAGGAACGATTAATTATTTAATGAAGATCGATCGGAAAACATTAAAGAAGGTAAAAGAAATAAAGGTAAATCACAGCGAAGATGAATCCGTGTTTTTCTATTCAGATGATAAAAATCTCTATTTTTCTTCAGGAAATATAGATAAAATCTTGTATCAGATGGATTTAAAAAAAGACAAGATCAGCAAGCTCAAATTAAAAGAAATAAATCCACAGCAAATTTTACCGTATAAAAATAAATTGTTTGTTACACACTGTGATCTAATCAGTGGAATGGGAAAAGCAATTTCATTGTTAAACCCACAAACAGGAGAAAGCAAAGTTTATAAATTCAAGCATAATGTAATTCAATGTCAAACAAAAGAGGGCTATTTGTATATACTAAGTAATGATAGTATCTATAAATATAAATTTGATGGAGAAAAAATGCATTTAGAAGCAAGCAGTAAAATCTCTTTCAAAGGATCTTGGAAGGATGGATATATCAGTAGCTTTTTTCTGAGATAGTATGTTATCATAGATGATCGAATTTTTTGAAATGATTACGAGAAATGAGGATATGAGCGTGAAAGTGAATTCACACTCATATCCTTATTTTTGTTTTACAAATAAGAATTTAAAATATATGGAATAAAATGTAAAAATATATTGTAAATAAATGTATAATAATGTAAAATAAATCCATGTAAATAAAAGAAACATAAGGAGATACATATGACAGAAAAGCTAAAAAATAAAATCAATGATGAACAATTAAAGATCAGAGCGATTAGTGATGAAAAAATAACAGTAAAACTAACAAACAATTATGCATTTCAAAAAATATTTAAAAATACTAAAATTGTAAAAGGATTTCTAATGGCATTGCTGGATTTAAAAGAATATGAAATCAAAAAAATTGAAATTACAGATCCATTTACACTGGGAGAAAATGATGAAGAAAAAGAAGGAATTCTGGACATCAAATTGATTTTAAATCAAAACAGAAAGATTAACATTGAAATGCAAAACACCTATCAAGATGATTGGACAGAGAGAAGCCTTTTTTATAATTGTCGAATGTTTACAGATGGATTAAAAAAAGGACATCCTTATGGAGAAATTCCACCATGTATTCATGTTGGTATTTTAAATTTTAATCAAATGATAAGTCCGAATTATTACCATAAATTTAGTCTGATGGATGAAAAAACCAAAGAGATATATAGTAGAAAATTTCAATTTCATATGATAGAATTGAAGAAACTAAAGTACGTAAAAGAGAAACAAAAGAAAAAACCATTATATCGATGGGCAAAGTTGATAGCTGCACAGACATGGGAAGAATTGGAACAGGAATCAAAAGGTAATAAGTATATGGAAAGGGCGCTGGAAGAGATGATAAAGATCAGTCAGGATGAGAGGGAAAGATATTTGTATCTGAGAGAAGAGATGGCAGAGAGTGACAGAGCAAGTCAGATACAAAGTGCACAGAGGATTGGACGTAAGGAAGGAGAAATATTAAAATTAATTTCATTAGTTCAAAAGAAAATTTTGAAAAATAAAACTTTGCCACAGATTGCAGAAGAATCAGAAGAAGATACGATAGTAATTGAACCTATTTATACATTAATAAAAGAGAATCCAGAGGCAGAGAAAGAAGAAATCTACAAAATGTTGAATTTGTAAGGAGTTTAACAATCGTTTGTTGACACATAAAAATAACAACACCAGTCTTGACATCCAATCATCGTTTGCATATAATAAAACCAATAGAAATAGTAGGAAATACAAAAATACCAGCGGAAGCGCAGCATAACAAGAATAGAAATGCTAAGCATCCGCTTTTTTATTCTAAATAAAAGGAGAAAGAAATGTTAAATCAGTTTTCAAGAACAGAACTATTACTTGGAAAAGAAGCACTTGATAAATTAGCAGGCAGCAGAGTTGCTGTCTTTGGAATCGGTGGTGTTGGTGGATATGTATGCGAAGCCTTAGTACGAAGCGGTGTCGGTGAGTTCGACCTTATTGATGATGATAAAGTCTGCTTAACAAACCTAAACCGCCAGATCATCGCAACAAGAAAAACAATCGGAAAATACAAAGTAGAAGTGATGAGAGACCGTATTTTAGAGATCAACCCAGATGCGAAAGTCAACGTTCATAAATGTTTCTTCTTACCAGAGAATGCCGATGAATTTCCATTTGAGGAATATGACTACATCGTTGATGCCGTTGACACAGTGACAGCAAAGATCTCATTAGTTATGGCAGCAAAGGAAAAGAATGTACCGATCATCAGCAGTATGGGAGCTGGAAATAAATTAGATCCAAGCCAGTTTAAAGTGGCAGATATCTATAAGACAAAAGTATGTCCTCTTGCAAAGGTTATGCGAAGAGAGTTAAAGAAGAGAAGAGTTAAGAAATTAAAAGTTGTATATTCAGAAGAAATGCCGATCAAACCAAAAGATGATATGGCAAACAGCTGCAGAACAAACTGTATCTGCCCTCCAGGAGCACAGCACAAATGTACAGAGAAAAGAGCGATTCCAGGCAGTACAGCATTTGTACCATCTGTCGCAGGACTGATCATCGCAGGGGAAGTAGTGAAGGATTTATGCAAGGCGTAAAAAGTGTAACAAAACAAGCATTTATGAAATCCATACCAATCATGTGCAGCTATATATTTGTCAGTATGGCATATGGAATGATGATGGAGAATGCAGGATTTGCGTGGTATTATTCGCTTCTTACAAGCCTTACCGTGTATACAGGAGCTTTTCAGTTTGTCCTGATCACATTTTTAAGTAGCGGGGCATCCATCGTTACGATTGCAGTGACGGCATTGTTGATGAACAGCAGACAGAGTTTCTACAGCCTTTCATTTTTGGAGACATTCCGTGAGATGGGAATAAAGAAACTTTATATGATCCATACGATGACAGATGAAACATATGCAGTAAACTGCACGATCGAAGACAAAGATGAAGACAGCAGAAAAGAGATGTTTCTCGTTGCATTCTTCAGCAGATGTTACTGGATGTTTGGAGCAGTGATGGGCGGACTGATCGGGCAGCTGATCCCGTTTGAACTCAATGGAATTGATTTTTGTATGACCGCATTATTTATCATCATTTTTATCGATCAATGGGAGAAAGCGGACAAGCATTTTCCAGCAATCACAGGAATTCTGATCGCAGTGATCGCATTACTGATCTTTGGACAGACCGCATTTATGCTGCCAGCATTGGTGATCGTTTCAGGAGTTTTAATCTTCTGGAATAGTGAACAACAGGAAATTTATACAGAAAGGGCAAAATAATGAACACAAAAATGGCATTGATCGCGATTTTCGTTTCTGCCGTGATCACATTTGGACTTCGATCCCTCCCTTTTCTTGTATTTCAGGAAGGAAAAGAGCTTCCAGATCAGATCAAACGATTAGGAATGGTGTTGCCATCTTCGATCATGGCAGTACTGATCGTATATTGCCTGAAAGATGTCGGGGATGACTTTATGGCAGATGGTTTATGGAAACTGATCGCAGCGGCAATTACCGCAGTCAGCTATAGATGGAAACATAATACGCTGATCAGCATTTTACTTGGAACAGTGAGTTATATGCTGTTCTTACATTTTTTTGGATAGAACTAATTTGAGATAGAATAAAACATAGGATGAGACAGGAGATATATATGGCACGAGAAATAGAGACAAAATGTATTCATTTAGAAGAGGAAGAAAATTCGATCAACCACTATGGTGCGATCAGTTACCCAATCTATCAGTCAGCAACATACGCACATCCAGGGGTCGGACAAAGCACAGGTTATGATTACAGCCGCCTGCAGAATCCAACGAGAGAACATCTGGAGAAGACAGTTGCTTCTCTGGAAAATGGAATCGATGCATTGGCATTTTCCTCAGGAATGGCAGCGATCACATTGATGATGGAATTATTCAAACCGGGCGATCATCTGATCGTGGATGCAGATTTGTACGGTGGCAGCATCCGTCTATTTAATCATGTATCTGAGAAAAACGGAATCGAATTTTCCAGTGTAGATTGCCACAAGGAAAATGTTGCAGCATATATCAGAGAAAATACAAAAGCAGTTTATATCGAGACACCAACCAACCCAATGATGAACGTCACAGATATCAAAGCATTAGCTGAGATCACAAAGAAACATAACATCCTTCTGATCGTTGACAATACATTTTTATCTCCATATTTCCAGAATCCATTAGATCTCGGAGCAGATATTGTTGTACACAGCGGAACAAAATATCTTGGAGGCCACAACGATACACTGGCTGGATTCTTAGTTACAAACAGAGAAGATATCAGTGAAAGATTTCGCTTCCTGATCAAGACAACAGGAGCTGGATTAGCACCATTTGACTGTTTCCTGATCCAGAGAGGGATCAAAACCTTAGGAGTCCGCATGGACCGTGCACAGGAAAATGCGATCGAGATCGCAAAATGGTTAAAAGAACAGGATATCGTAAAGAAAGTTGTTTATCCAGGATTCAAAGAACATCCGGGATACGAGATCATGAAAAAGCAGGCAAGAGGATTTGGTGCAATGCTTACATTTGAACTTACGAAGAAAGAATATGCGATCAATATCCTTGAAAAAGTAAGAATGATCAAATACGCAGAAAGTCTTGGTGGGGTGGAAACACTGATCACATATCCAATGACACAGACACATGCAGATGTTCCAGAACATATCCGCAAACAAAACGGGATCACGGATTGTGTGTTAAGAATGTCTGTCGGAATTGAGAATGTCAAAGATTTATTAAATGAACTGGAAGAGGTATTTGCAGAAGTACGAGGTGAATAAACTTTTGAAAAGGAGTGATTTGAAAAATGATGCAGAAGATTCAAAAATTTGGAGGTGCGATGTTACAATTAAAATAATTGTTATCTGATTTCTAAATATATAAAATTCATAAGTCCCAGAAAAAGCACAAAGTTTTGTTCTGGGACTTATTTAGTTTGAAAGAATATGTTAAATTGGTAGAAAATAATATTTATGAACAAAATCAAGGGAGAAACGTTATGAAGAATATAAAAGTTATAATGTGTGATATTGATGGAACACTGTTAAATAGCAAGGGAATCGTTACCTCCAAAACAATTGATGCGATAAAGAAAGTTCGAGAACAAGGAATCTTGTTTGGAATATCAACAGGAAGAGATGTTCCAAGTGTAAAAAGGTTGTTTGGAAAATGGGGAATTGGCGGGCTTGTTGATATGATCGTTGGAAGCAACGGAGGTGAGATTTATGATTACAAAACCGATTATTATGAAGAAAATTTTGCCCTTCCAGGAAACCTGATCGCAAATATCATGGAGCACTATAAAGATATGGATGTGAATTTTGCAATTCATGGGGATGGAGTTTTGTATACTCCGAAAGAAGATGAACTTATTAAAATTTTATCTAAAGGTGATCAGCTTCCATATGAAGTCATTGATTTTGACGAGTATTTAAAAGAAGATCGTTTAAAACTTCTTATTGTTTGCAAACCAGAAACTATGCCAGCAGTTATCGAGAGAGCAAAAACCTTTAAAAATGAACGTTTCAAATGTGCAAGTCTTCAAACGACGCAACACCTGTTTGAATTTATGGATCCTAGAATCTCAAAATCCTTTGGATTACAAAAACTGATGGAGATGCATGGATTTACAATGGAAAATCTCTGCACATTTGGAGATGCAGATAATGATTATGATATGACCTTGCATGCAGGAGTCGGAGTTGTCATGGCAAATGGAAGTGAAAAAACAAAAAGTGTTGCAGATCATATTACCAAAGACAATGATCACGATGGAATTGGAGTGTTTCTGCAAGAACATTTGATCTCCAGATCATAAGAATCTGTGGATTAAAAATATAAAGAGAACTTATAGCAAATCAAAAGAAAAACCTATAACAGAAATAATGCAAAAGATGTTGACAATAAAGATATGTGGTTGTATAATCTAAAACATAGAAAACCTAGTAGAAAAATAGGAAATAAAACGGAATAAAAACAACAACTTTTTATGGAGGTTTAGAATTATGAGTAAGATTACAGCAAGCGCATTAGAATTAATCGGAGGAACACCACTTCTTAAAGCAGATAGATATGCAGACAAAGCAGGAGTGAAAGACGCAACGATCCTTACAAAACTTGAGTACTTAAATCCAGCAGGATCTGTCAAAGACCGTATCGCATTGGCAATGATCGAAGATGCAGAGAAGAAAGGCCAGTTAAAACCAGGATCAACGATCATCGAACCAACAAGTGGTAACACAGGAATCGGTCTTGCAGCAGTTGCAACAGCAAAAGGATATAGAGCGATCCTTACACTGCCTGACACAATGAGTGTTGAAAGAAGAAACTTATTAAAAGCCTATGGTGCTGAATTAGTATTAACAGAAGGTGCCAAAGGAATGAAAGGTGCTATCGCCAAAGCCGATGAACTTGCAAAAGAGATTGACGGAGCAGTCATCTTAGGACAGTTCGTGAACCCAGCAAACCCAGCTGTACACAAAGCAACAACAGGACCAGAGATCTGGGATCAGACAGACGGTAAAGTAGACATCTTCGTAGCAGGTGTTGGTACAGGAGGAACATTAACAGGTGTTGGTGAATACTTGAAAGAACAGAACCCAGATGTTAAAATAGTAGCAGTTGAACCTGCAACATCTCCAGTATTATCAAAAGGAACAGCTGGAGCACATAAGATTCAGGGAATCGGTGCTGGATTCGTACCTGACACACTGAATACAAAGATTTATGATGAAGTTATCACAATCGAGAATGAAGATGCATTTACAGAAGGAAGAGCATTCGCACACAGCGAAGGAATCTTAGTTGGTATTTCTTCAGGAGCAGCATTAAAAGCAGCTACGATCCTTGCAGAGAGACCAGAGAACAAAGGAAAGACAATTGTAGCATTACTTCCAGATTCAGGAGACAGATATTTATCTACAGCATTATTCGCTGAAGAATAGGATTAAGATTAAGAGGAAAGAATATGGATATCACGGTACAGCAAGTAGAATTACTGTCCGATGATGATTATATCTATCTAGATGTAAGAGGTGAGATCGCATACCAGCATGGACATATACCGAAGGCTTACGAATGGGCTGGTGATTTCTCTCACATCGAGGAACTTCCAAAGGATAAGAGACTGATCGTATATTGCAACTATGGAGAGAAAAGCGCCCCAATTGCCGAACAGTTAAGACAAGAAGGGTATGAAGCTTTGAACTTATCCGGCGGTTACCGAGAATGGTTATTACATGTGACATCCCAAAAAGAACAGATGCAGGACGTTTCAAAGGACGGACTGCATCTGTTTTCGTCTACAGAAGAATTAACACCAGACGAGGTTAAACGATATGATCGTCAGATCATCCTGCCACAGGTAGGAAGTGACGGACAAAAGAAATTAAAGAAATCAAAAGTTCTGATCATCGGAGCTGGCGGCTTAGGTGCACCAGCGGCTTTATATCTTGCAGGAGCAGGCGTTGGAACGATCGGAATTGTGGATGCAGATGATGTCAGCGTGTCAAACTTACAGAGACAGATCATTCACACAAGCAAAAGAGAAGGAACAAATAAGGCAGAATCAGCAAAGAAATCAATGCTTGAATTAAATGAGCATATCAAGGTAAATACCTATCCAGAATATTTATATGCGGATAACGCAGAAGAATTGTTCAAAGAATACGATTTTATCATTGATGCTGTGGATAACTTTGAGACAAAGTTCCTGATCAATGATACATGTGTGTTGTTAAAGAAACCATTTTGCCATGCAGGAATCTTGCAGTTTCAGGGTCAGGTTATGACCTATGTTCCAGAAGAAGACCAGCCATGTTACAGATGTATCTTTGAGGAGATACCAGAAAGCGGTTCTGTGCCAAACTGCAGTCAGGCAGGAATTATCGGTGCAGTCGCAGGAATCATTGGATGTATTCAGGCATTAGAAGCGATCAAGTATCTGTTAGGAATCGGGAAATTGCTGACAGGCAAGATGCTTGTGATGGATGGATTAACGATGAATACAAGAGTAGTTAAATTCCCATCAAAGAATAAGAACTGCCGTGTCTGTGGAGAACATGCGGATATTACGAGCGTGAAAGAAAATCGGATGGAATATGTCGGGGCGGCTTGCCCGGTGCAATAATATTAATAGAAAAATATAAGGGGTAGAAGATAGAATTCTGCCCCCTTATATTTTATACAAAAGGAGAACTAGAAAATAAACAGAAGTTCTTCTTTTTTAATTAAAAATTACCACATTTCAAAAAAGAATTTTTACCGTATTTTTTTTGCAATAGATAAAATGTACCACATTAAAAAGCCTGTTCTTGATAAGTTGGAAGAATCGTTTCGTGCTATACTAAATTCAAGTTAAACAACAGGAGGTGCAAAAAAGAAAGTCATTAAATTTGAAAGGATAAACAATATGAAACGTTCAAAAGACAAATTTTATATGAAACAGATTTTTGATTGTATTTCAGATGGAGAGATCATTGCAACTGGAAAGATTGCCAAAGAAATCGGATTGTCTGAGAAGTCAGTTAGAAATCGCTTAAATGAATTGAGTGACTTCCTATTAGAAAATAAGCTTGGAGAAATACAGCGGAAACCACGAGTTGGAATTTGGCTAGAAGCAAATGAAAATCAAAAAGAAGAAATACAGAAAATATTATCAGATGAAAATCTGCAAGTAGGAAATTATGATCCAAGAGACAGAGTAAATGAGACATTAAAGGTATTTTTTAATCTGCGTCCATGGCAGACAATGACAACACAGAAACTAGCTGAGAAGTTATTCTTAAGTGTTCCAACAATGCTGAAAGTATTAAAGGAATGCGAAGAATGGCTGGAAGTATACCACATTTCTCTTGTGAATGAAAGAGGAAAGGGATATCGGCTCAAAAGTGAAGAAAATGAATACAGGGTTGCATTAAAGAATCTGATCATGATGAAGAAACCAGGAGAAGAGATCAAAGAGAATATAGATTATTTCTTTTCTAACATTGATGTTTCTGCGATCAGAAAATGTATCATTCAAACAGAAAACGAATGGGATTACCATTTCACAGATGAATCATTTTATGAGATCTTAATTTATTGTTGCATTGCGTATAAGAGAAAAGAGCTTGCATTACCATTAGTCAGCGATTATTTTCCAGAGGAATTAAAAATCCTTAAGAAATATAATGAATATGCATTTACGGTAGCAATCTTTGAAAAATTAGAAGAAGTATTTCATGTACATTTTTTGATAGAAGATGTTTTGTTTTTATCAATTCAGATTTTGTGTTCAAAGTTTATTGGAATATCAGATGTAGATGTGACATTAAGTCAGGTAAAGAAATATGACAATAAATTGGTTGATTTTGTAGATCGCATGTTAAAGGTAATCAGAGATATTTTAGATGTTGATCTCACTTCAGATGAGAAAGTAAAAGAAAGCCTGATCATTCATTTAAGACCAACAATTTTCAGACTTCGTTATGGAACGCCACAAAAAAATGCATTGATTGATTTTATAAAAAAAGAATATAAGAATGTATTTCGTGCAAGCTGGGCGATCAGTATTTTGTTTGAAGAATATTATGGACTTCAGATTACAGAAGATGAAATTGGATATATCGTGTTATATATTCAGGCAGCGATCGAAAGAAAAAAACATCAGTACCGCACGGTAATGGTTTCTAATTTTAATATGGGTCATACACAATTAGTAAAAGAAAAGATTAAAAAATCTGTGCCAGAGATTGATGAAATTAAATTTGTAAGTATTCATGACTTTAAGATTGCGGATTATGAAGATTATGATATTATCATTTCGACAGAAGAGAGAAAAGAAAAAGATAAGAGAATTGTAGTCATTCCAAATATCTTAAATGAAACAGGAATTTCTACTTTGAGGGCACATTTAGACAATATGAATTCTATAATGATAGAAAATGCAACACCATTTTCACCAGAATGTTTTATTTTATTTTCACCGGAATTTATATTTACTGATCTGGAAGTCAAAACAAAAGAAGAATGTTTAAAAATAATGAGCCAGGCAATGGAAGAAAAGCATGTTGTTACAGAAGATTTTTATGATTCAGTTATGGATCGTGAGAGTAAAACAACAACAACGATTGGAAATGGGGTCAGTCTTCCGCATGGTTCACCGACAGCGGTTAATGAATCAAAAGTTGGGATAGCAATCTTAAAAAATCCGATCATGTGGGACAATGAACAGGTTCAGGTCGTATTTTTACTGGCGTTCCGTTTAAGTACCAGAGATGAGATCAGCAGGATTCAGATGTTTTATAAAGAATATGTAACATTGATCGATTCAGAGGAAAAATTAGAGAAATTAAAGAGTATGAAATCAAACATTGAGTTATATAAGTATCTGATTCAATAAGTAAAAAGAAAAGTTAAAAGGAGAATTAAAAATGGATATTAAAAGTGTATTAGATGAAAGAGTTATCGACTTAAATATGACAGCAAAGAATAAGAAAGAAGCGATCGAGCATCTTGCAGGAAAATTAAAAGATGCCGGATATATTGCGGATGTTGATTCTTATATAGAAGATATTTATTTGAGAGAATCACAGGGACAGACAGGAATTGGACACTATGTGGCAATTCCTCATGGGAAAAGTGATTCTGTAACACAGGTAGGAATTGCGATTGGTAAAGTTCAGGATGAGATCGAATGGGAGACACTGGATGGAAATGGTGTAAAACTGATCTTTTTATTCGCAGTTGGAAATGATAATGAGAATGCAAAAACACATTTAAGATTATTGGCTGAAGTAGCAAGAACCTTAGGTAATGACGATGCAGTAGAAGCTCTGCTGAATGCTAGCACAGTAGAAGATCTAAAAGCTGTATTTGCATAAATAAGTTTCCTAACACTCTATATAATTCTTAGGACCCCTGTTCCAATAGGAGCAGGGATCTTTTGCATTTCTATATGTTAAAAATAAATAAAAAATTACCGCATTTAAATACTTCCGTTGTGGAATGTGAAACAAAAAACTACCCTAATTAAAATGCCCGTATTGAAAAAATGTCATAATTAAATGGAAAAAATGCCACATTAAAAAGCCCTCTCTTAATGAACACAGTAATGAAAGCTGGTGTATGATTAGAACATAAAGAAAGAGGTAATAAACAACCAAAAGAAAAATAAGAAAGGAGTTGTAAGTTATGAAAATCGTATCTGTATGTGCATGTACATCAGGAATCGCGCACACTTACATCGCAAAAGAAAAATTAATCCGTGCAGCTGAAAGCATGGGACACACAATCAAAGTGGAAACACAGGGAACAATCGGAACAGAGGATGAATTAACAGCAGAAGAAATCAAAGAAGCAGATGTTGTAATCCTTGCAGTCGATATTGCTATTACAGGAACAGAAAGATTTGAAGGAAAACCTACGATCAAAGTTCCTACAAATGTTTGTGTAAAAGCACCTAAGAAATTGATCGAAAAGATCGAAAATGAATTAGGTAAATAAGAGAGAAACAAAAAACTATACTTAAAGGAGAAGAGAACAATGAAAAAACTTGGAGCGGAATTAAAACGTCATGCGTTGACGGCCATTTCCTATATGTTACCTTTAGTAGTAGCATCAGGATTACTGATTGCGATCGGTAACTTAATGGGAGGAGAAAACGTAACTGAATTATCTAAGATGACACTTCCTAGTGCATTAACAACACTTGGTGTTATGGGTATGGGATTGTTACCATCCTTTATCGCAGGATATATTGCTTACTCAATTGCTGATAGACCTGGTATTGCACCTGGTTTCTTAATGGGTCAGATAGCTTCATTCTTAGGAGCTGGATTCTTAGGAGGAATGGTTGGTGGTTATTTAGTAGGTTACATCGCATTATTCATTAAGAATAACTTAAAAGTACCTAAATGGGCAGAAGCATTAATGCCAATGATGATCGTACCAACATTATCAGCGATCATTGCTGGACTTATCATGTTCTTCGTAGTAGGAACACCAATTACAATGGCAACAAAAGCCTTAACAAACTTTATTACAGGACTTGATCAGTCTTCAAAAGCAGTTTATGGATTTATCATCGGAGCTCTTGGATGTATTGATTTTGGTGGACCAATCAGTAAAGTACCTAACTTAATCTGTGATGGATTACTATTAGAAGGAATCACAGGACCAGAAGCAATCAAAGTATTAGCAGCTATGGTTCCACCACTTGGAATTACATTCTCATTAGTATTATCAAAATTACTGAAAAAGAACATTTATACAGCACAGGAAAAAGAAAATATTAAAGTTGCGTTCCCAATGGGTCTTTGTATGATCTCTGAAGGAGTTATTCCAATCGCTATGAATGATATTATTCGTACAGTTATCTGTACAGCAACAGGATGTGGTGTTACAGGAGCGATCAGTTTCAGTCTTGATGTAGGAAGTAAAGTACCATCAGGTGGTGTATTTGTAATCCCAGCAATGTCAAATCCACTTGCAGCACTTATCGCACTGTTAGCAGGAACAGCAGTTACAGGTGTTTTACTTGTACTGATCAAGAAAAAGAAAACAGAAGAAGACGAACCAATGGTTGACGAAAAAGAAGAAGATCTTGATTTATCAGGATTCACTATTTCATAAAATCAGAAAGGACAGATAAGCTATGTATGTATCAATGAAGGGAATGTTAAAACGTGCGAATGAAGGCAATTATGCAGTCATGGCAATCAACTGCTTTAACATTGAGACAGCAAGAGCGGTGATCAATGCAGCTCAGTCATTAAGAGCACCGATCATCATCAATATCGTACAGGAACATATGGTAAATCATTGTGACAGCAATTTGATCGCACCGATCGTCAAGAAACTGGCACAAAGAGCAAGTGTTGAAGTAGCTTTAAATTTCGACCATGGGGAAGAAATCGGATTGTTAAAGAAAGCATTAGTTGATGGATATTCCAGTGTTATGGTAGATGCTTCCAGATACAGCTTGGAAGGTAATATCCGAATGACAAGAGAAATCGTGGAATTTGCGAAACAGTTCGATGCAAGTGTCGAAGGAGAGATCGGATGTATGGGTGCTAGTGAAGGCGATAATTATACAGACGATGATATGAAAACTAATCCTGACGAGGCATTACGATTTGCAAAAGAAACTGGAATTGATGCATTAGCAATTTCTTTTGGAAGTTCTCATGGAAACTATCCAGAAGGATATGTACCAGAATTTGATTTTGAGAGACTAAAAGAAATCAAAGAAAAAACAAAGATGCCACTGGTACTGCATGGGGGAAGCGGTTCTGGTGATGAAAATATTAAAAGATGTGTTGAATTTGGAATCAATAAGATCAATGTAGGATGTGATTTTATGAATGCCAATGTAGACAGCATTAAACAGCATCTTAAAAAAGATCCAGACATCAATTATTGGGTAATGATGCATCAGGTGGAGATTGATAGCCAGGAATTAGTAAAAAAATATATCCACCTGTCTGGATCAGAAGGAAAATCATTATAAGATATCAACATCAAAAAGGAGAAATAGAACTATGTTAATGAACATGAAAGAACTTTTAAAAGTAGCAGATGAAAAAGGATTTGCAGTACCAGCATTCAATATCGGTAGTGATCAGTTATTAAAAGCTGTTATGCAGCAGGTAAAAGAAATGAAGAGCCCAGTCATCTTAGAGATGTCTCCAGACGAATTTAACTTTGTTGAAAACAGTTTAATACAGAGCATGATTTATGAAGCATCTAAAACAGATGTACCAGTTGTTATTCATTTAGATCATGGTGATAAATATGAAACAGTTGTAAGAGCAATTCAGGCAGGATTTACATCTGTTATGATCGACGCTTCTAAACTACCATATGAAGAAAATATTGCGATCACTCAGAAAGTATGTGAAGTTGCACATCTTGCAAACGTATCTGTAGAAAGTGAACTTGGAACAATCGGAACAACAGGAAACTCTATCGAAGGTGGAACAACAGGAATTATCTATACAGATCCTGATCAGGCAAAAGATTTTGTTGAAAAAACAGGAATTGATACATTAGCAGTAGCAATCGGAACAGCTCACGGAATCTACCCAAGCGATATGAAACCAGAACTCCGTCTTGACATCTTACAGATATTAAAAGATACTCTTGATATTCCATTAGTATTACACGGTGGATCAAGCAACAAAGATGAAGAAATCGCAAAAGCAGTTAAAATCGGTATTTCTAAGATTAACATTTCAAGTGATATCAAGGTTGCATTCTATGATAAATGTAGAGAAGTATTGAATGCTCATCCAGAATACAGAGAGCCTCTTGAAATCTATCCAGAACCAATCAAAGCTTGTAGAGAAGTTATTGCTCACAAAGTTAACTTATTTGATTCTGCAGACAAAGTTAAATATTACTACGAATAAGATATTTACAAACAACAACATAAAGAGGGGACAGCTTCGGTTGTCTCCCTTTTCGTTTATATAGGAGGGAAAGAAAATCATGAAATATGCAGTAGGAATTGATGTTGGGGGAACAAATACAAGAGTTGCGCTGATCAACGAGAAATATGAGATCAAAGAAAGAGTTCAGTTTGGATCAGATCCAAAAAATCCTATAAAAACATTAAACCAGATCAATGATGTGATCAAAGGATTTGGAGAAAAAATCGAAGGGATCGGAATTTCTTGTCCAGGGCCATTAGACTTGATCAATGGGATTATTTTAACACCACCAAACCTTCCAGGGTGGCATAATTTTGAACTGACAAAAGAACTAGAAAAGATTACAGGTATTTCTGTGCAGTTAGAAAATGATGCGAACCTTGCAGGACTTGCAGAAACTGTGATCGGGGCTGGAAAAGGAAAGAAGATCGTAGAATTTCTGACCATTTCAACAGGAGTTGGTGCAGGATTATGTATTGATGGACAAATCTATCGTGGAGCAAAAGGATTTGCACAAGAAGTAGCAAACTGCATTTTATGGAAAAATGGTCCATCACAGGGAGATTTAAAGAAAGGTTCCATTGAATCAATTGCCAGTGGAACAGCCATTACAAAGAGGGCAAATGATGCAGGGTTAGAAGCTGCCCATGCAGGAGAAGTGTATCAACTTGCACAGGAAGGAAATGAAACTGCGGCAATGATCATGGAAGATGCTTATGAATATCTGTCAAGTTTCATTGCAACACTTTATGGTGTACTTGATCCAGCGCTATTTGTCCTAAGTGGAAGTGTTGCGTTAAAGATTCCTGGATTTATCGAAGAGATTGAAAAACGCGCAAAAGAGAAAGTATATGATGCGCTAAAAAGCAATGTGAAGATTGTGCCAGCGGCGTTGGGAGAAGATTGCGGTTTGATTGGAGCTGCATGTTTGGCTTTTGATAATTAGATATAGTTTTTGGGTAGAAGTAATAAATTATTTGAGATAATAAAATAGCAATGTTAAAATAATAAGGAACACTGAAATAAATCAAAAATAAAGAGGTGCTGCCTATGACACTTAAAAATATGATTGAATTAGCAGATGGATTAACACCAATTGAAACAGAAATAGGATATTATATTCTAAAAAATCAAGAAGATATCTTAGATATGTCGGTTATTGAATTAGCAGAAAAAACATTTGTGTCAAAATCAGCCATTCATCGATTTTGCAAAAAGATTGGGTTAAAAGGATTCAATGAATTGAAAGTCATATTGGCAAAAGATATCTCAGAAATGAAATCAGATATTGAGATGATCGATGTAAATTATCCATTTGAACGAAAAGATGGACCACAGATGATCGCAAAGAAACTGAGTAAGTTATATGAAACAGCAATCTATGATACCTATGATTATATGGATTTTATAGAATTGCATAAAGTGGCACAATTATTACATAAAGCGGAAGTTATAGACATTTATACCCATTCACATAACATGAATGTTGCAGAAAATTTTCAGGATAAGATGTTAACAGCAGGCAAAAGTAGTGTAGAATGTCCACATGGATTTTATAAACAAAGACTGACAGCATTAGCAAGTAATCCGAAACATGCAGCGATCATTCTCTCATATTCTGGAAAAGCAACCTTTGTAAAGCCAATTTTAAAGGTGCTGCATCAAAAGAAAGTGCCTGTTGTGTATGTTGGGAAAGCAGGTGGGAATTTATATCCACAGTATGTTGCCGGTGCATTAACGATCAGCAGCAGAGAAAACTTAAGAGATCGTATCTCTCAGTTCTCATCTCATATTGCGATGCAGTATATGATGGATGTTGTTTTTGGCTGTATTTACAATATGGACCGTGAAAAGAATATTGAATATCTCAAAGAATCCATAGGATTTATGGATGATCGAGATATTCAGGATGAATGATACTAAATTATAGTTTGTTATAGATCATGGAATTTGTATATACATCTTTAGCATGTTTCGAATGATAATTCTCCATATAATTTTTCTGGAAAATGATAGAATAGATGTAATCAAAAATAAAATCCATATTTGTTTGAGAGGCAAAACTGGCAACTTTTTCATCAAAGGATTCATCATCAGGAAGTTGTAATACAATATCAGAATTCACAGCCAGTTTGGAATGAATATTACTTGTAACCGTAATGATCGGAACGTTATGATCTTTTAAAACTGGAAGATAAGAATTGTAATCATGATGCATAGCACTATAAGTACAGAAGATCACAAGGTCATTAGAGGTAATATTGCCGACTGTATAAAAATTATTCTGATATTCATCACCAATAATAAAATATTCATTTAATTTGATCATTTTATTTTTAAAATTCTCAAGAGAAATTCTGGAGTCACCTTTTCCAAACAGGAATACACGGTGGCTCTTTTTTATATTATAAGCAGTCATTTCTAATTGCACGGGATCTAACAGATTCCGTGTTTTTTTAATTCCATTTGCAAGAATTTCAGATAAATGAAGACCGATATCTTCAACAGAATCATCTGGAGAAAAAGGTAGATTAAAATTAAGATCCTGACCAGAAATAGATGATTCTCGGATCAGTTGTAATTTGAAATCTTTAAATCCATCAAATCCTAATTTTTTGCAAAAACGTAAAACAGAAGAAGTCGAAGAAAAGGATTCTTTTGCCATTTTGTTTAAAGTGACTTGATCAAAAGAGTTTAAATTGTTTTGTAAAAAATAAATCATATTCTGTTCAGAATTATTAAAAAAATCAGGATTTTTAATTTGTTCTAGTATCATATCAATCATTCTCCTAAAAAAGTATAGTTTTCAAATATTTCTTTTTTTATTGTGAATTTGCACAAATAACCGGAATAAATTTATGCAGATTGTCCATGAAATAGTTGTGATGTTCCAAAAATAGCGTGAACTATTGAGTCTGAAATTTTCAAGAAATATAATCAGGGCACATGAAATAATATGACGGATATGGAGGAAAAAATCAATGAAAAAAGAATTTAAGATTGTGATATGTGGTGGTGGAAGTACTTATACCGCAGGGATTGTAAAAAATCTTTTGGAAGAGGAAGAATTAAAAATCAAAGAATTATGGTTATATGATATTGATCAGGAACGACAAGAAAAAGTGTCACTGATCGTAAAAGAAGTTGTAAAAGATTTAAGACCTTCTTTGGAATTGAAAATTAGTACGGATGAAGAAGAGGCATTTACAGATGCAGACTTTATTATGGCACAGATGCGAGTCGGTGGACTGAAAATGCGAGTAAAAGATGAACAGATTTCATTAAAACATGGATGCATTGGACAGGAAACATGTGGAGCCGGGGGAATGGCATATGGAATGAGAACGATCGGACCAATGGTACATCTGATCGATGTTTGTGAGAAATATGCATCAAAAACTTATTGGATCGTTAATTATTCAAATCCAGCTGCGATTGTTGCTAAGGCAACACAGACATTACGTCCAAATGCAAGAATTTTAAATATCTGTGATATGCCAGTTGAGGTAGAGGCAAGAATGGCAGAAATCCTAGACACAGATCTTAGCAATCTGGAAGTGGATTATTTTGGATTGAATCATTATGGATGGTTTACAAAAGTACAGTGTAATGGCGAAGATGCCACAGAAAAATTAAAGAAACATGTGGCAGAGTATGGTTATGTATCAAAGGCAAGTTATGAAGATGCCTTGGTCAAAGATCCAGACTGGTTACATACATTTACGAATGCAAAGAAGATCGTCAACTATTTTCCAGATTATCTGCCAAATACATACTGGCAGTATTATCTTCTTGGAGATGACATTGTAGATTACATGGATATTAATAATACAAGGGGAATGCAGGTTATTCATGGAAGAGAAACAAAGATTCGTGAGGCAGTTAAGAAACTAGAAAATGGAGAAAAAATCGATTTGACACAATTTTATGTAGGAGTTCATGGGAAATTTATTGTAGAAGTGGTAAAAGCACTTGCATATGACACGAGAAGCAGGCAGCTTGTCATCGTAAAAAATGACGGAGCAGTCAAGAATCTTCCAGATGATGCCATGGTTGAAATTCCTGCATATATTACAAAAGACGGACCAGAACCAGTAAGAGTTGGAGAAATTCCAAGATTTTATAAAGGACTGATCGAACAGCAGGATGCTTGTGAAGGGTTGGTCGTAGAAGCAGTGATCGAAGGATCATATAAAAAAGCATTGCAGGCATTTACTTTAAACCGCACAATTCCATCTGCAAATGTGGCAAAAGAAATTTTAGATGAAATGATCGAAGCAAACAAAGAATACTGGGTGGAATTGAAATAAAGTTTCAAAAAGTTTCAGAGTGTTTCGTAATTCTGAAACTTTTTTAGGGAAAAAATATCCGAATCAGGAAAATCCGTTGTACGAAAGAAGCCAGCTCTGTATCATGTGAACAGAACAAAGGAAACAAAGATATTTGAGGAGGCATAGAGCGATGAAAGGTGCAATAAAAATCGTAACGATCGGTGGAGGAAGCAGTTACACACCAGAATTGATGGAAGGATTTATCAAACGATATGAAGATTTACCAATCAAAGAAATCTGGCTGGTCGATATTGAAGATGGAAAAGAAAAAGTAGAGATTGTAGGAGCACTGGCACAGAGAATGTGGGATGCATCTCCATATGATGTAAAAGTTTATACAACATTAGACAGAAGAGAAGCATTAAAAGATGCAGACTTTGTTACAACACAATTTCGAGTAGGCCTTTTAGATGCCAGAATTAAAGATGAAAGAATTCCATCATTGTATGGAATGCTTGGTCAGGAAACAAATGGAGCAGGAGGAATGTTTAAAGCATTTCGAACCATTCCAGTGATCGGACAGATCATAGAAGATATGAGAGAATTATGCCCAGATGCATGGCTGATCAACTTTACAAATCCAAGTGGAATGGTAACAGAAGCTGTAATTAAACATTTTGGATGGAAAAAATGTATCGGACTTTGCAACGTGCCAACGATCGCAATGATGGCAGAACCAAAGCTCCTTGGGAAGGATATCAGCCAGTTAAATTACAGATATGCAGGAATTAACCATTTTCACTGGCATAAAGTATTTGATGAAAATGGAAATGATATGACACCAATTTTGATCGATCATATCAATGAAAAAGGTGGTGGAACACCAGCCAATATCTATCAAGCTGAATTTCCATTGGAATTACTTCACAGCATGAATATGGTGCCTTGTGGATACCACAGATATTACTACATGAAACAAGCAATGCTTGAGCATGCGATTGAAGAATTCAATGAAGGTGGTACCAGAGCAGAGCAAATGAAACAGGTAGAACATGAGTTGTTTGAAATTTATAAAAATGCAGAACTTCATGAAAAACCAGAACAACTTGGAAAACGTGGAGGAGCATATTACAGCGATGCAGCTTGCGAATGTATCCGTGCAATTTATGCAAATAAGAAGATCCATATGGTAGTAAGTACACAAAACAATGGAGCAATTTCATGCTTAGATGATGACTCTATCGTGGAAGTATCAAGCATCATTTCAGCGACAGGAGCACAGCCAATGGCATTTGGAAAGCTTCCATCAGCAGAAAAAGGATGGCTTCAGATGATGAAGGCAATGGAAGAATGTACAATTGAAGCGGCATTGACAGGAGATTACGGAAAAGCATTAGAAGCCTTCGTATTAAATCCATTAGTAGAAAATAATGAAAATACAACAAAAGTTTTAGATGAACTGTTAGTTGCACATGCAAAATATCTGCCACAGTTTAAAGAAAAGATTGAAGAACTTAAAGCAAAAGGAGTTCATTCTACAGATCCTGTTGTTATGGACTTAATGGAACATGGACACTAAGCAGGAGGCTGATATGGGTGTAACAAAAGAAAGTTTTGGCTTTTTAGAAGATAAAAGAGAAGCATTTCTATACACGATTGAAAATCAAAATGGATTTGCAGTCAAAGTTACTGATTTTGGTGTAAATATTGTTTCTCTCCTTGTAAAAAACAAGGAGGGAAACATCAAAGATGTAGCCCTTGGATATGACACCTTGGAAGAATATTTTGAGAATGGAATTATGTTTGGAGCAACTGTCGGACGGAATGTAAACCGTATCTCAAATGCCAGATTCGAAATTGATGGGAAAGAGTATCATGTAGCAAAAAATCGTGGAAAACATAACATTCACAGTGACAAAGAACATGGATTTCACAAAGTCTTATGGGATAGTGAGATCATTGATGATCATGCAGTGAAGTTTACTTATGTAAGTCCAGATGGGGAACAAGGATTTCCGGGAACATTGGTAACAAATATCATTTATACGGTAACGGAAACAAATGGATTGATCGTTTCCTATCATGCAGTCAGCGATAAGAAAACGCTGATCAATCTGACAAATCATAATTACTTTAACTTGGGTGGACATGAAAGCGGAACGATCGAAAATACAAAAGTAAGGATTTATGCAGATGAATTTACACCGATCAATGAAGATACGATCCCAACAGGAGAAATCAGAAAAGTAGAACATACACCGATGGATTTCCGTGAATGGAAAAAGATCAAGAATGATCTATATGCCGAAGATGAACAACTAGAAAAAGGCAAAGGATATGATCATAATTTTGTAATTCGGAATAAAGATTGTGGTTTCCGAAAAATGGCGGAAGCATTGGACGAAGAACAGGGTATTAAAATGGAAGTTTATTCAGATCTTCCAGGATTACAGTTTTACACTGGAAATACAATGAAATCAACAAAAGGGAAAGGGGGAGTGATCTATGGAAAAGGATGTGGATTTTGCATGGAACCACATTATTTCCCGAACAGTATTAACACAAAAGAGTTTGATGCACCAGTATTTGACGCAGGAGAAGTGTATCAGACAGTAACCATGTATCAATTTGTCACAAAGGAGGATTAAAATGGCAAAGAAAAAGAAAAGTTCAGCATTTGCGGTAGTACAACAGATCGGAAAATCATTTTTTCTTCCAGTATCTGTGTTACCAATTGCAGGTATCTTACTAGGACTGGGATCTTCATTTACTAATGCTGATACGATCGCAGCGTATCATTTACAAGGAATCATGGGAGAGGGAACTATCCTAAATGCGCTTTTAACGATCATGTCACAGGTCGGTAATACAATCTTTGGAAATTTACCATTGATCTTTGCATTAGCAGTAGCATTAGGAATGGCAAAAAATGAAAAAGCAGTCGCAGTACTTTCTGCAGGTATTTCATTCTTTGTAATGAATTCAACAATTAATGCGATGTTAAAATTATCAGGAAAGATTTTAGCGGACGGAACATATGCAAAGAGTGTCTTAAACGGACAGATCACGAGTGTCTGTGGTATTGATTCTCTTCAGATGGGAGTATTTGCTGGAGTTATCGTAGGACTTGTAACAGCAGCATTACATAATCGCTTTTATAAACAGCAATTACCAGCAGCATTAGCATTTTTCTCAGGAGTGCGTTTTGTGCCAATTATTAGTGTAATCGCACATATCGGTGTAGGTATTATCTGCTTCTTTGTATGGCCAACGATTCAGAGTGGAATCTTTGCACTTGGTAATCTGGTTATGCATTCTGGATATTTTGGAACAGCAATCTTTGGATTCTTAGAGAGAGCATTAATTCCATTCGGATTACATCATGTATTTTATTTACCATTCTGGCAGACATCTCTTGGAGGAACAATGGAAGTTGCTGGAAAGATGGTAGAAGGTGCACAGAATATCTTCTTTGCACAGCTGGCAGACCCAAATACAAAACATTTTGCAGTAGAAGCATGTAGATTCATGACAGGAAAATATTCTTTCATGATGGCGGGACTTCCTGGAGCAGCTTATGCAATGTATCGTTGTGCAAAACCAGAAAAAAGAAAAATTGTTGGAGGATTACTATTCTCAGCAGCATTAACATCATTCCTTACAGGAATTACAGAACCGATTGAATTTACATTCTTATTTATTGCACCAGGATTATTTATCTTACATTGTGGATTAGCAGGTTTGTCATTTGCATTAATGCATATCTTAAAGATCTGTATCGGAACAACATTCTCTTGTGGATTGATCGACTTTATGTTATACGGTGTATTACAGGGACAGACAAAGAGTAACTGGATGATGATCCTTCCAGTATTTGCAGTTTATGCAGTATTATATTACTTTGTGTTCAAATTTGTCATTGAGAAATTTGATCTTCCAACACCAGGTAGAGATGATGACGAAGAAGAGGTAAAATTATATACAAAAGCTGATTACCAGGCAAAAAAAGGTGCAGTAAATGAAGATACAGACGCACCAGAGGATCCAATTTCCTTTATGATCTTAAAAGGACTTGGTGGAATCAAAAATATTGAAGATATTGACTGCTGTGCTACAAGACTTCGTATCACAGTAACAGATGAAACTAAGGTGACAGATCAGTACTTAAAACAATCTGGTTCCAAAGGAATCATCAAAAAAGGAACAGGAATTCAGATTATTTATGGACCACAGGTATCTGTGATCAAGAGTAATTTTGAAGAATATGTGGAATATTATGCACAGCATGGAACAGATCCTTCCAAAGAAGAAGAGGTAACACCCATAGTTTCCTCCAAAGAAGAAGAGAAAAAAGAAATCAGACATGGTAAATTAGTTGCGGTAGCAACAGGAAAAGTTCTTGCAATGACACAGGCAAAAGATGAGGCATTTGCAACTTGTGCTATGGGAGATGGTGTTGTAATCGAACCAGAAAAAGGTGTCGTTGTTGCACCAGCAGATGGAAAGATCACAGCATTAATGAAACCATCTTTACATGCGATTGGAATCGAGACAAAAGAAGGATTAAATCTTTTAATTCATATCGGAATTGATACAGTCAAATTAGATGGAAAAGGATTTAAGTCTTTTGTCAAGAGTGGACAAGAAGTAAAGGCAGGAGATAAGTTGGTAGAGTTTGATATCGATCTGATCAAGAAAGAAGGATATAGCCCAGATGTTATGGTTGTTGTCTTAGAAGATTCTAATCTGCCAAAAGTAGATTATAAAACTGGAGAAAAAACAGTTGCAGGAAAAACAGTTGTTGCGGAATTTTAGTAAAAAATGATTGACAACAAACTGTGAATAAGGTAAAATAATGACTGTTCTGAAAAGGAACAGTCATTATATGCGATAGTGGCGTAGTTGGTAACGCGCGACCTTGCCAAGGTCGAGACCGCGGGTTCGAGCCCCGTCTATCGCTCTAAATAAAAAGCACTGAAAAGCACGTATTTATGCGGTTTCAGTGCTTTTTTAGTTTTCTGGTGTCGTGTTGTGTTATTTTTTTGAGGAAGTTTTTTGAGGAAGTTTTTAAAATATTTTTTCAACATACCCAATAACTGCCTTGTCTGATTGTCTACGTCTAATGTGGGCGTATGATTGTATAAACGTCTTTGGGCTATTCCCCATAATATCAGATAACACCTTGTCACTTTCGCCACGTTCATAGTTGTTCGTTGCAAATGAATGACGACAATTATATAATGGGATCAGTGGCAAGGGTTCAACTTCCTTATCGTTAAACTCTTTTAATGCTTTTCTAAAGTACATAGAATAGCGGTTTGGGTTCACTGGTCGCCCTTTAACAGTTGTAAATAAAAAGTCGTGCTGATAATCGGGTTGGTAGCTTTTAAGCTGTAATTTGCGTGTCTGTGTGTCTTTGATGATGCAATACAGCTTGTCGGGCAGATATAAAGCACGTATTGAACCAGTTGTTTTCGTGTCGTTTGTATTGCCGTCTTTATCAAGTGTTCGGTGTATGGTTATTTCTTGATATTCGTTTATTAGATCATCGTCACACAGACCGCAGACCTCAGCGGGGCGACAACCTAACAATAACGATACACAGAACATTGGGTAATAGTGGTTCGCCTTGATAACTGGACTATTCAAGAATCTTGATATTTGTTCGTCTGTCCATGTTTCTTTCTTTTTGTATGGTACTTTTAGGCGTTTAATTCCGATCATTGGGTTATCGGTCGGAGCTAATACCCTTAATGTCTGTATAGCAAATTTAAAAATGTTTGATAGTATGTTAATACATTTATTTACCGTTTCGGGCTTATAATTTGCACTAAGGGTATTAACATACCTTTGAATCATTAAAGGTTGTATATGGTCAATCTGCAAGCTCTCAAAGACATTCTTAATATAATTAGGGTAATAATATTTGTATGTCTTTAGTGTGCTAGGTCTGTATAAGTTTGGGGCAGTTTCAAGCCATAATTCAGCACAACGACCGAATGTTTCATGATCTGTGACGCTGTGACTTCCAGAAGCAAGCTCTTTTATTATCTTAGCTTCATCAAGTACAGCGTCTTTTTTCTTTTTGCGGTTCTTTCCACGTACTTTTTTGTGTGTGGTAGGATTCCAGACAACAGCATAATATCTTGTTTGAATCCCTTTTTTGTTTGTCCATGTTGCTATTTGTACACTCATAATATAAAAATCCTTTCTAAGTCGTGGCATGGCTTTAGAATGAATATTTTTATATATCCCTTGCATTATGTGTATTTTATTAGTATAATAGTTGTATTAATTTTAAATTCTTCTCTTTTACTTTTGTCTAAAAAGTAAAACGGACGCCGTCACTTTTGATAAGTGGCGGTTATTTTTTTAAAATAAATCTAATTCATCTTTTTTATATCTATATGTCAAGTCGTTAGCATATCCCATAACTAACCTTTTTCCGGTATCATTTAATAAATTGAAATCATGCAATAACAACCAGAAAATTTCTAAGGTATCTTTATTTTCATGAAATAATTCCGTTAATTCTGCGGTATTTAAAGCACTTTCAGAGTCTAAACACTTTTTTATATAATCAATGCTATTGGTGCGTATACGCAGTTTTTCGCCCTTTATTTCTGTAAATTCATTGAAATTATTGCCTATTAAATCACGCGGTAAAACGTCAAGAGCATCAGCTACTTTTATTATAGTTGTTAATTTTGGGGCGGTTTTATTATTTTCAAATTGATTTATTGCGGATTGTGAAATCCCTAATTTATTACCTAGTTCTTTTTGTGTCATTTTCTTTTGCTTTCGGAATTTTCTTATATTATCCCCTACGGTCACTTTATCACCTCTTTCCATGTTGATAATATCATAATTTTGACATAAATAAAAGCAAAAACTTATATTAAGTCATTGACATTAGTAAAAACTTATTATATACTACAGAAAAATAAGCTTTGCTTATAAAAGAAATGAGGTGATAAAGTGAGAATAAACAGAAAAAAACTACTTGTTGCAATGTTAGACGCTAATTTGAATCAAAAGCAATTAGCGGAAGTTGTGGGAGTATCAAGAGCAACTATAAACAACGTAAGTTGTGGACGTAGTTGTTCAGATAAAACAGCCTACGGAATCGCTGACGCGTTAAATGTTGAATTGAAGCAGATTATTGAGTAAAAAGGTCGTGGCATGGCTTTGGAATGAATGAAAGGCGGTGAGATATGAGATACAGCGAAGATATGAAGCTCTGGTTGTTTGACTTAGCACACGGAAACTTGACAGAACCCGAAATAATAAAAGGATTCATAAAGTATTACGTGATCTATAACTGTACGATACAGAACGTACAGGACGACATACATTTTCACACGATGTATGGGGTGTTAGGAGAACAAACAGCATTAGAAAGCTTAAACAAGGCACTATGTAATTTTGTTGATTATGAGAAAGAGAGGTAAAAGTATGACAGTATTTGCAAAAGCTGACGAGGTAAGCAAACTATTGAATTGCGGAAAGTCCACAGCGTACAAAATCATGAGACAGTTAAACAATGAGCTGAAAGAAAAAGGCTATATGACTATCTCTGGAAACATCAACAGAGCTTATTTGTTTGAAAGAATGGGTATTAAGGCAGAAAGCGAGGTGTTAGAAGATGGCGAACAGGAGAATGTTGAGTAAATTCGTTTTTGAAAATGATGATTTTCTTGACATGCCGGCAGAATCACAAGCCCTATATGCTCATCTTGTAATAAATGCTGATGATGATGGATTTATTGACCATCCTAACGCTATAAGAAGAATGACAGGATTTAGCGTTGATTCTTTAAAATTGCTTATTGCAAAAGGTTTTTTACTGCCGTTTTCAGATAGTTTAGTTGTTGTAGCACATTGGGAAATGCAAAACCATATACAGCCATCAAAAAAAACACCCACAGTATACACGGGTCAAAAAGAGATGCTGACCATTGACGAACAAGGAATATATAGGAAATTATCAGATAATTTCCGGAGAAATGCCGGAGAAATGCCGGCGGATAGTATGATATTATCCGGAACTTTGACAGATAACAACCAGATAAATTCCGGATACAATAATACAGCAATAGACGGCGGAAACCAAGCAATACAGCAGTGTGAAGCTAATTATCAGACAATTTCCGGAGAAGTTCCGGCAAATAACCAACACAGTATAGTACAGGATAGTATAGTACAGGATAGTATAAATAATAATTGTGCAAAATCCGGTCGCCCACAAGATGTGGATGAAATCGGTAATATGTTTAATGAGTATTGTCCGTCTTTAGGAAAAGCACCAAAGAGTGACGAAATGTCAGATTCTGTTAGGAAAAAATTAATTAATTGTTTATTGTCGCCACTAACTATAGATAATTATAAAAAATTATTTATTGATGCAGAAAATGAAAGTGATGAGTTGAAAAAAAGAACAGAAGAGAAGCAATACTCAAGTGATTTTGAATTGGTACTTGATATATTACAAGAGTTAGGAAAAAAATTACAAAATAAAGCAACAGCCTAAACAATACAATCTGTACCTAAGGTACACTTGTTAAACAAAGAAAGAGGTGGAATCATGCAAGATAGACATTTAGGGCGAGTGATCATAGTTATTGGGTGTTTGTTAATGCTGACGCAGTTAATAAGTCCAGTAATAGCAGTAGCTTTCATACTGTCTGGATTATCACAGTTATAAAAAGAAAGGTCCATACATGAACAGCGAACCCATGTATGGACCAATACAAAAACCTTGTTGTTTGATTATAACAAAAAGGTTTAGATAGTGCAACCAAACCATAACACAAAGCGTCACAGAACGCAACAGAATAGCCATAAATTAATTCTAAGAAATAAGCGAGGTAATTTTATCATGCAGAATAATAAAATTGAAAATGCAAGCAATGTAGAGTGTCGCAGAAGTGATAAGGCTGACAAGCTAAACAAAGCCACAGCAAACTTACTTCTTAAACTTACACAGCTAAACAATGAAGAATTTGAACAGGCAGTAACGGATATGATGCGACAAATTCAAGTACTTCCAGACAATGAAAGAATGATCTGTAATAATTATTATTTGAATCTATTTGACATTGCAAGAGAGTTGAGAAAGAACGGATTTACAGCGTAACAAGTAAATAATACAACGGACCAGACTTATACATATTAGGTCTGGTCCTTTTTTTGCTCTGAGGTGGTAAAACAACCATGATAACAAACCAATTTGTTTTGAACCTCCGTACCTGTAAGTACGCTGGTAAAATCGTGGTAAAACAACCATGATAACAAACCAATCGCAGGCAAATCGCAGGCAAGAAACCACGTATTTATGCGGGCTGTAAGACTTTTTGCATAGTTGCATCACAGGCAAATGACAGGCAAATCGCAGGCAAACATCAATCAACTATGCATTTTCTTTTTTTAAAAGTTCGAGAAACCACGGTTTTATGCGGTTTTCAGCACCATGCAAAAAGCTTTTTTAAATTTGTGATTGACAAAACAATGTTTTTAGTGTATTTTTATTTTCTTTTATATAAATATATAGTATCTAAAGACTATAGTTATATATAACCTATATAGTATTATAATAATTAATATTTATATTTAATTAAAAAGAAAAAAATAGCAAGCAAAACAATCAGTGATCCATTGAAAAAAAGAGTGTGATCCAAAACGTATGTTTATGTGATATGATGGATATACAAGAAATAAACATTGCAAAAAGAGGGCAAAAGTAAGAGGTGGTTTAGATTGGAAAAAACAAAGTATGCAAGCAATGATACAGAAGTATTAAAAAATAGATTGCTAGTCACTGATGAAGAACTACGTTGTGTGTTAGGGGTTGGAAGAAAAACAGCCAAAGCAATAGCACAAGAAGCTGACGCAGTTGTTAGAGTTAATGGAAGAAAGCTTAATTCTTTGGAAAAGATTAGACAGTACATTGATACCGTAGCGGGAAAGTAAGAAAAGGAAAGACCAACATGAAAAAATATCATTTTGATTTATTTAACAACAAAGAAAATCACAGAAAGGAAAAAAATGATATACGAATTATTAGATACAGGCAAAGAAAACGCCTTATCTACTGAATATTTAAAACAGGCGTTAGGCTTTCGTGATGTTAGATCATTAAGAAAGCAAGTAGAAACAGAACGCCTAAATGGAAAAATTATAATAAGTTCCAGTGGGGGCGGGTATTATAAGCCGTCAAATAGTCTGGAAGTCAAAGAATTTGTAAGAAACTTAGAATCAACAGCCGACAGCATGAACAAGATTGCAGATTTAGCAAAAGCATATTATACAAGAGGTGTAGACAATGCAGAACTATGAACAGATTTTCAAAGAATGTGGTGTAGTTATTCCAGAAGATAAAAAAGAGCCACTAAGAAAGGCAATGAATCAGAATTATAAGACGATCGCAGACTACAACAAACAGGTAGAGAAAATAAAACGCTATCAAAGCGAGATAGAAGAAGCACAAAGAAAGCAAGCAGAGAATCAAGAAGCTGTAGGGCTTAAAGAACAGATTGAAACATTAGAGCGACAGATACAGGAAGAAAAGGACGCAAGAGCAAAGGAAAACAATCAAAGAGCTAATAAGGAAAATTTAAGAAAGTTCTTTTCTGGTAAAAAGTTTATTAATAGCATTACAGAAAATGAAGTCAATAGACAAATGTTAGAAGCGTTAGAAGAAGATAACACAAGAAGCATTGAAGAAGTGTATGAAGAAGTTGTACCACCAGAGAAAAGAAAAGGCGTATTTGTAAGTGATAGAAAGATACCTACCTTTACAACTAAGTTCAATCAGAAGCAACCACCAAAGCAGAAAGAAAAAGGCATTGATAAGCTGAACAGTATGTCTTTAACTGAAAAGATGTTACTAAGAAAAAACGATATAGGACAATATAAGCGACTGCAGAGAGATAAATAAGCACTTATACACCTAAAGCAATAAAACAGCTTATAAGCGATTCTGTGAGGTGTGAGAGATATATAAACTTGGAACAACGTGGAAATCATGGTATATAGACACAGGTTTCTTGACACTATACACGCGTAGATATATGAAAACAATAGAATATTTCACGACACGATATACACGCGTGTAGTAAAACAAATTATAAAGACTTTTGGACAAAAATGTCCGAAAGCAGAAAGGTATATAATGAGTAAAATTTTAAATAAAATCTTTGATGCGGATTTATACAATACTGTAAAGGCTGAACGCTATGAACTGGACCAGAACGGAAACAAGAATATGTACAATATCGGACAGTTAGAGGGATTAGCAGAACAGGGAAATGAAGAAGCTAAGGCAATCGTTGATAAAGTCAATAATGAAGTGGATGAAATGTTGAAAAAGCTGGATAGCGGTAATTATTTATTTAAAACATTTAATGAATATATCCTTGAAATGGCAAGATTGACAGAAGAAGCAAGCAAACAGAGGGAAGAAGTAGAAGCCAAACACGATAAAGCAGAAAAGGCATGGAAAGAAGCGAAAAGTGCAGTTAATGTAAGTGATTCATGGACCAGTGCAAGAAAAACAGAATATTTACTTGCTAATGAAGAATATGACAAGAGCTGTAAGGAAATCTATAACGATCTAAAACAGAAACTTACAGCCTTAAAGAGTGAGTTTCATATCTGTTTAAAGGGATTCTATACAATCACACCAGAACGGATTGACAATAATGTATTAGCATTATTGGATAGTGGTATTGACGTATCAGAAGAAGAAATTGACAGCCTTTTATTTAAATATAGATTCAATACAACGATGATTAGAATTGTAGCCAACTATGCAATCAAAAATAAAAAAGAGACAAAACTATTAACAACATACAGATTAGGAGTAACGAGCAACGGAACAGCCGAAATGAAAGCATTTGAACGCTTCGAGCATTTTTGTATGAACGCAGTATCCACAAATAACGCACTTAGAAGAGCTAACGCGGGATGCTTAGACAGATTAGGAGCGGAAGCACTGGAAAGCCTTGACGAGATCGCTATTAAACCACAGTAAAACAATTTGATAATTTAATAAAAAAGAAGCCTTGTTAATACCCACGACAGGGCTTCTTTTTGCGTACAGGGAGAGTGAAAAGGATGATAGACAACGAAACATTAGTGAAAAGGATACAGCAAGGCGAGAATGTCAATGATAACATGATGCAACTATATAACCAGAATACTGGTCTATTATACAAATTATTGAAGCGTTATAATGGATATGGTAACATAATTGATAAAGATGATTTAATGCAAGAAGCATATATCTATCTGTATGAAGCTGTGAGCCGATATAAAGTTGACAAGGGCGTTAGGTTTACAACATATCTAACTAATAGTATAAAATGGAATATAGGGCGAGATATGAGGAATAAACGTGCTATAAAACTTCCAATATATATATATACTGATATTAGTAAATATATGAGATTCTTAGAAGAATACACAAAAGAGCATGATAAACAGCCAACAGACAAAGAAGTTATTGAAAGGTTAGGTATATCAGAAAGCAGATTAAAAACAGTAAAAGACGCTGTAAATATGGTAAGTATCTCATCAATGGACAAACTAATAAATGACGATATGACAATAGGCGATACTATCAAAGATTGCAATAACGACCTACAGGAGATAGAACATAAATACGATTGTAAAAAATTAAAGTCTGATTTGTGGAAAGAACTAGAAAACATACTAACAGATACACAAATACAAGTACTAAAGTTTAGATATATAGAAAAATTGACTTTACAAGAATGTTCTGAACGTTTAGGTATTTCATATCAAGCGGTACACGCAAAAACAACAAATACTGTTAGTAAGTTAAAAGAAAACTATAAAATACGTGGATTAGCAAATAAATATTTGTGACTTTGGGGAAGTTTTGAGGAAGTAACTACATAAAATAGAAATAAATAATAGAAATAGATACTATAAAATACACATAGAAACAAGGAAAAACAATAGAAATACTCTTATCATTACCTTGCCAAGGTCGAGACCGCGGGTTCGAGCCCCGTCTATCGCTTTCGGTTAAAAGTCTCGAAACCACGCATTTATGCGGGTTTCGGGATTTTTTCATTAAAGGAAGATAATATCAATGTGAGTAATGGTTATGGAAGAGGGGACAATTACAGACGCAATTCAGCATGCATTACAAAAAGTAGGAATTCCAAAAACATTTGCTGGAATAGGAGCAAGATTAATTGTATTTGTTTTGTTTTAGGTAGGTGAAATGAATTGAAAAATAAAAAAAATAATAGATATTTAATTATAGGAATTGGTTATCTTATTTTATTTTTTATTGTTCTAACTCCAGACATTAATAATGCAGTAGGAAGAGGAATACAAGCATTATTATTTTGTGTTTTAGGATATAGATGTGAGGAAAATATTAGAAGGTTTATAAAAAATAGATAATAAAAGGATTTTAATCAAGCAGAGAATTTATTTGAGATATTTTCTGCTTGATAACATACGATTGGATGTGAAAAAATCATGATAAAAGAAAACAAGATAAAAAAATATGTAGTTGTAATTATATGTTTATTAGGTATGTTGATATTAAGTGGAAAGACAGAAAATGTATTTGCGAATGATAAAAAATCAAAAGATATGGAAAATAGCTTATTATCCTTCTATATAAAAGATGTATCAAATGTTGAAAGCATTAAATATATTCCATTGGATAAAAAAATCATAGGAAATAAAAGAATAACGGATAAATCAAACGTTGTAGATATTGGATTTGGAGAATATTATATTAAAGCTAAAGATGAAAAAAAGGAACTACAAGAACCAAGTTATTCATCTTGGTATGAGGCACCGAAAGGTGGCATGCAATTTCGTGAAAAATTATCAATAGAATACCAAGTAAATAAAGATTATAATAATAAAAATCTGAGGATTTTAAAAAAAGTTGTTGAAGAAAATATTCATCCCAAAAATAAAGTACTTATTTCTGCCTCACAATATGTCAATGTGAAAAATGGATATAAGAAAAATATCAAAGCATGTATTTTTTATCAAAGCTATAGTATTCAACTTTATGAAAAAGACTTATTTTTTGATGATAAAATTACAACAGGAAAAGTGAAGATACCAATAGGGATTGTCTTTATTGTTAGTAAGGACATGAAACAATTACAGAATTATTGATAATTCTAAGAAAAATGATTATAATATACTTAACAAGGTAACTGGAAAGGATAGCTGAAACCTATCCGATTCGGGCAAAATTCGTTTAAATAGTCACTCGTTCCGCCAAGAATCAGGGTGACTATTTTTTATGTGTATATGTCAAAGACGTGGACAATAAAAATATTAATTGCTATGATGTAAGTGTTAAAATAAACATTTCAAATAAAGGAAGTGGCATGTGCGCTGTAATACAAAAGAACTACAGAAAAATAGAAATCTGAATAAAATTATTATTGCAGGATTGGTGATCGTTGCAATAATATGCCGTATTTTAGGCAAGGTAAGTTCAAGATATATTTATATTATCGCTGGGGTTTTACGAACATTAATCTATATTGGATTATATATTGGATGGGGGATCAGCATTAATAAGCGAGTCGTTCAAAAAGCCGCAAAAAATACACTGCTTTTTATATCAGGACTAATGATCTTCTGGTTTATTGTGCGTAGTATAAAGTACTTTTTCGCGATGGATGTAAATGTAGAGCGTTACTCATGGTACAGTTATTATCTGCCGATGTTGTTCATTCCCCAGGCGGCGGTACAGATGGCAGTTCTTCTTGGACAGCCAGAAGAGTATACTTTGCCGAAATGGTCAAAGTTGTTATATATTCCTACAACGCTTTGCTCCTTGCTTGTTTTGACAAATGATTTTCATCAGCTCGTGTTTTCTTTTTCGGCAGGTGAAGTATGGACGGATAAAGGTTACAGTTATGCGTGGGGATATTATATCGTACTGTTGTGGGATGTTATTTGTGCAGTATCGGCATTTGTTTTAATGGTTTATAAGTGCAGGTCATCTCGGAGAAAGAAGTATTTGCCGATCATAGGGATTTGTATTTCTATTATTTATGCCATTATTTATGCAAGTGGTGCAGAGTGGATGCAGGTTATTGGTGGAGATATCACAGCGGCGTTATGTCTGATGTTTATGTGCATATTTGAGAGCTGCCTTCACTGCGGGTTGATTCAGACAAATACAGGATATGAACAGCTATTTGAAGTATGTACAATGGGAGCGCAGATCACAGACCAGGATTATCATGTCATATATACTTCTGCTAATGCAATGAAGCTTTCAGAAATGGTGATGAGGGAAGCGGAGAAGGAAGAAGTTAGGATTGATAAGAAAACAATGATCAAAAACAGGCCGATTCAGGGCGGACATATTTTATGGCAGGAAGATATTGAAGATATCATGATGTTGCTTGATCGATTGGAAGAAAATAGAAAGACGATCGAAGAGAGTAATTGTCTGGAACAGGAAAATTATCAGACAAAGGCAAAGATTTATATGTTGCGAGAAAAGAACCGCTTATATGACAAACTGCAGACACAGACTGCTGGACAGATCGGGCTGTTGAATGAATTGCTGATTCGATACGAAGAGGAAGAAGATCTGGCAGAGAGCCGCAGGCTGCTGGCTAAGATCAGTTTGATCGGAACATACATAAAAAGATATGGGAATTTGATCTTTATTGGAGAAAGAGAAGCCGTGTCAGATATTGCAGAGCTTGGAGCTTGTTTGGAGGAGTCTTTTAGCAGCTTGAGGCTGATGGGGATAGAATGTGCGCTTACAGCCCCAGCAGGGGAGCGTATTTATGTGAGGGATGCGGTTCGCATTTATAGCTTTTTTGAATCAATATTAGAAGCCTGTGTAGATTCTATTAAATTTATGTGGGTAAAGATTCGTCCGTGTGGAGAAGAGATGGTTTTTTGTATGGAAGTAGAAAGTGAAGATGATCTGAACTCATTCTTTGACAAGACGGATCAAGGTGAAAATGAAGACGGTATATGGAAATTTACATTTACCATAAAAAAGGCAGGTGAAAAGTAATGCAGACGTTGTTGATGACGATGGTGTTGCTCAGTCTGGCAGGTGCTTTATTTTTGCTTATTATATTTTATGATATGCGCCTGGAGAAATGGAATTGGAATGTTTTAGTTCTTTTACTTTTGTTTTTCCTGTTGAATCATCTGGTATATTCGTTCGGGCAGATCGATAAGGGAGCAAACTATTATGAAGTGTTGCCTGTTCCGATATGGGTTATCTGGTGTATTGTCGGTGCCATTGATTTTTTGCTTATTTGGGAAGGCATCAGATTAAAAAGGATATCAAAAGAAAAAGTTAATCGGAATTCGATCAAAGAAGCGATGAATCTTCTTCCGACAGGCATCTGCTATTTTAATTCTGATGGAACAGTGAAGCTTGCCAATACGCAGATATATCAGCTTTTTAGGATTCTTGCGCATAAAGATCTGCAAGAATTCAGTGAGTTACGAGATGCACTTCATACAAGTATACAAAACGGTGTGATCAGGCTTGCAGGTAAAAAAGATACTTATATTTTCCCAGATGGGAAGGTATGGGATTATCGGGAAAATGAAGTCAGAGACAGAGATGGTAAGATTTATATAGAAGCTGTTTTTATGGATGTTACAAAGCAATATCATGAGAAAATAAATTTGACAAAGCAGACGGAGAAGCTGAAAGAAATATCAAGGGAACTTCGATATCTTTCTGACAATGTATTGATCTTGACAAGAGAAAGGGAAGTGCTTGCTGCCAAGACAAAACTGCATGATCAGATGGGTGCGGGATTGACAGCAATCCGGCAGAATTTATTGCAGGGAAGTGAAGATTACAGCGATGCGGTCAGATTACTTTGTCAGGCGGCAAATGCAATCTGGAATGATAATCAGCAGCCTTTTGGGGAAGGAGAATTTGAACAATTTCTGCAGGATGCGAAAACTCTTGGTGTGAAGATAGAATGCCTTGGCTCTTTGCCGAAGAACGAAGATTATGCCAATATATATATACTTGCGATGAGAGAGTGTCTGACGAATGGTGTATGTCATGCTGGTGCGACAGAACTTTTTATAACGATGCAGGAAAATAATGATTTTTATCGTATTCGCATTACAAATAATGGGGCAGCACCGGAGAAAGAAGTTGTCCCAAAAGGGGGACTATATAATCTTTCCCGGCATATATTTGATCATGGCGGGGAAATGCAGATACAGTCTATTCCGTATTTTGCATTGACAATAACATTTCAGAAGAAGGAGAGCAAAAATGAAGAAAGTATTGATCGTAGAGGATCAGAGGATGCCTCGTGAAAATATGGAAAGAATACTTTTAGACAGTGGCAAATACGCACTTTCTGCCAGCGTAAATGGAGCAGATGTTGCGCTGGCCGTTTGTAGACGGGAACAGATCGACTTGATTTTGATGGATGTATGCACAGCGGGGAATAAAGACGGCATAGAAGCGGCAACAGAAATTAAAGCAGAATTCCCAGGCATAAAAATAATTATCGTAACTTCAATGGTAGAAGTCGGATATTTAAAGAGAGCCAAGGAAGCGAAAGTGGACAGCTTCTGGTATAAAGATATCAGCCCGGAGAACCTGATCGATGTCATAGAACGAACAATGGCAGGAGAAAGCATTTTCCCGGATAAGACACCGAGTGTAAAGCTGGGGCTTGCTGATAGTTCAGAGCTTACCGCAAAAGAGATTGAAGTGCTGCGCTTTGTATGTGAAGGACTTGAATATAGTGAAATTGCTGAACGCATGCACATATCCCAAAGAACGGTAAAGTTTCATATATCCAATATTTTATCCAAAACTGGATATGCCAATAAAACAAGGCTTGCGATTGCAGTCACGAATAAGAACTTTATTATTCCAAGCAGCCCAGAAAAATATATGTGATAATTCAGTCTATATATACAACAAAAACAAGAAACCTGTACTTAAGGACAGGGTAAAAATAGAACATATTTGTTATAATTTTCATAGAAAACTTAATGGTTTTAGAACGGAAACCCACCCAACTTCGTTGGAGAATAAACAGGAGGGCGAATTATGAAAAAAGAGAGAAAAAGACGAATATGTAACTATTTTATGAAGGCATTGCTGCTATGTGCTTTGGTGTTTGGATTCGGATTTATAGCAGGTGTTGATGTTAACGCAGGGGAACATAGTTTTTATGTTGATGAATCAGGAAGTATAAAACCATCATCATCTATTACCGTGTCTAAATCATCAGATTCTACGCATTCTTTTAAGATAACTAATAAAACAGCGAAACCAGTGAAAATAACATTGGATAATAATGTCACACCAAAGAGTAAGAATTATCGTATGCGGATAAAAGTGGGAGGTCATGAGTGTGTTAGCCGTGAAAATGCAGTGCCGGCTGATGCAAATATACTTTATCTGTATCCAGGGCAGACAATGGAGAATGCCTGTGAAGTTATTTTTGCTTCTTCAACTTCAAAGACCACTTCAGCTACAATTACTATGAAATCAGAGTATCTCAATAAAGAAGTAAAGAGTAAAGAGAAAGCCATTGGTCTTAATCAAGATACAGCAATAGAAATTCCATTATCTGGTATGCAGTACAGTCTCTTTGAAGGTGTTACAGCCCAGGTAGGAAAAGATGAGCGTTGGTATAAGTTTAATGTTAGTGATAGAGCAGTGATCAATCCAACGTTTGAGTTGGCTGAAAAAGAAAGAAGCAGTCATTTTGGTTTTAACAATACTTATATTCGAATGTATAATTCTCGTGGTGAAATGATATACAAAGAAGCTACAGCAAAAAGTGACTTGAGTAGTAAGGTAGAACAGTGGAATCCAGGTCCGATAACTTTAACAAAGGATACATATTATGTATGTATATCTGTTGATAAGTCAGCTTATTATCCGGCAACATTCATGTTCAACCTAAACGGTCACAACTGGATTTATGCTAATGGAGTTACTTGTTCACCAAGTGAGATCAATCTTGAGGATATAGGCAAGAAAAAAGTTATAGCACAGACGATGCCAGCGAATTCTGACGATAAGATCATCGAGGTATATGATCACCTTAGTGGAAAGACATGGGATTGGTATAATTCCAACACAGTTGATTATGATGGAATCCCATCAAAAGCTACGACACCAGGAAGACATGCATGGATCACATTTAAGACAACAAATGGAAAGACCTTTACAACTTACGTGATCAGTCCGGCAGAGAAATTGAAGAAACCACGTGTGGCTACTGGTTATAATTCTGCGAAGTTCTGGATAGATTATCCGAATAAACGGAACACTTCCGTAAGGATTCAGGTTCTGAAAAATGGTAAATGGACGACAGCAAAAACAATAGGATACTACTCTTGCGGTACCAGTAATCCAGTTACGATAAAAGGATTAAAGCCTTTGACAAATTACAAGTTCCGTTTACAGTCTTATGCAAATGGTATGACAGGAGATCCATCTGACGTAGTAACGATGAAAACAGGATCTAGCAAGAAACCAGCCGTGAAATCAATAAAAGTTGTAAAGAGGAAAAAGGTAACAGTGAGAGGCTGGTGGCGAAAACACTGGATCGGTGGACGCGTTTCACGTTATGAATGGGTACCACCTTATACTTATACCAGATATAAAGTAAAAGTAACTTTAAAGAAAAAAGTACCAAAAGTTGGCGGTATGTGGGTTGCTGGCAACTGGGTAAAAGGAAGCAAGAAGAGTTATACCGTATGGGTTCCTAATGGAGCAAGAAAAGGTAAAAAGCTGACGATCAGAATTAGTACAGCATTAGGAAAAGGATACGGAAACGGTCCAGAAGTGAAAAAAGTAATAAAAGTAAAATAATAAGGAAGTCGGCACGATAGACGAAACCTATCTGTTTCCGGCGAGTATGAAACTATAGAAATAGCACCTTACTTTGCTAGAGTGGAGGTGCTATTTTTTATGTGTATATGTCAATATTGCTATAATTTGAAAACTTGTTAACAGGTGTTGACTGCTCTGGGTTCACAATGAAGATTTTCCAGCATTTTGGATACTATCTTCCACACAGTTCCATTTCCCAGAGAAGCTATGGAACAGCAGTTTCATGGGCGAATAAGCAGCCGGGAGATCTGATCTGCTATAATGCGATCAATGGAATCGGACATGTTGGAATTTATATTGGAAATAATCGTGTGATTCATGCAGGAAGCACGGCGACAGGAATACATACATCAGTAGCAAATTACAGATCAGTAAATTGTGTTCGAAGAATTGTAAGATAATGTAGTTAAAAAATAATAAGGAAGAAGGCATGCAGACGATCAAAGATTTGATTCAAAACGATGAAAAATGTTGCAAATAGGTACATTTTTCATAAGAATTTATGAAAAAAATATTACGAAATGGTTTACATATGAAAAATGAGGTAGTAAACTAGAAGTAGTCGGTAAAAAATGGAACTAAAGGGAGGAAATATGAAGAGAAAGACTACTGGAATCCTCATTTCCTGTGTAGTAAGTATATGTTGTATGGTGGTCTTATCCATGAGTTCACATACACATGATGTATATGCTTCCTATTCAAGATATGTAACAGCCAATAACGTAGTGGTTCGTAAAAAAGCATCAAATAAGGGAAAGATCGTTGGATCATACAAGAAAGCAGCAAAGGTTCGCTGCTACAAGAAGAAAAGATCTTATACGAAGATCAAATATGGAAGATATTATCGATATATCGCAACAAGATATCTGTCAAAGAAGAAACCAGTTGTTGTAACAGCACAGAAAGCAGCGAATATAACAACAGATACATATACAAGATATGTAACGGCAAGTTCTTTGACGATCCGTAAGAAAGCGTCGACAAGTGCAGCAAAGGCAGGATCATACAAGAAAGGTACGCAGATCACCTGTTATGGAGAACGGTCTGGATGGACAACGGTAAGATATAGTGGAGTTTATTGTTATGTAAGTTCACAGTATCTATCTGAGTCAAGACCGGAAGAAGATACATGGGAAACTTATGGAACGGCAACAGGACAAAGTGTTGTAGACTACGCAATGCAGTTTAGAGGCAATCCTTATGTATGGGGTGGAGAAAGCCTTACGAATGGAGTTGACTGTTCTGGATTCACGATGCAGGTATATAAACATTTTGGATATTCACTGCCACACAGTTCAACAGCACAGAGATATGAAGGAACAGCAGTATCATGGAATGAGAAGCAGCCAGGAGATCTGATCTGCTATCAGGTAGTGAACGGTGTAGGACATGTAGCGATCTACATTGGAGATAACCAGATCATTCATGCAGGAAGCAAAGACACAGGAATCAATGTGCGGAATGCTGATTACAGAGCTGTATGGGGTGTCAGAAGAATCGTTCAGTAGGACAAGCATTTTAATTTAATATGAGATAAGAATAAAACAGCCGTATCGATCATGATACGGCTGTTTTTCTATACTTATAAAACGGCATATTTCAGGATGAATAATAATGCAAGTACGTACATTAAAGGAGTGATCTTCTTTGCTTTACCACAAACTACATTCAAGATCACATAAGAGATGATCCCGATAGAGATTCCCTCAGAGATACTGTAGAATAATGGCATTGCAATGATGCAAAGGTAAGCAGGTACGGCTTCTGTCATATTATCATCTGTAAATTTGATATCAGAGATTGCTCCAAACATTAAGAATCCAACCATGATCAGCGCAGGGGCTGTTGCAAATGATGGAATTGCTGTAAAGAGCGGTGCAAATAATGTTGAGATCAGGAATAAGAATCCTGAAACAACAGCTGTTAAACCAGTACGTCCACCTGCAGCAACACCAGAAGAAGATTCAACGAATGTTGTAACAGTAGAAGTACCAAGAACCGCACCAGCTGTTGTAGCAACGGCGTCTGCCATTAATGCAGGTTTGATTCCAGGAAGTTTACCTTCCTCGTCAAGCATTCCGGCTTTTGTGCTGACACCGACTAAAGTTCCGAGTGTATCAAACAGATCGACAAATAAGAAAGATAATACAACGGCGATAAAATTAAAGATTCCGACTTTGCCCAAGTCATACTGGAAACATTTACCGAAAGTCTCTCCTAATTTTGAAAAATCTGTCATTGCAAATGTAGGGAACAGGCTGTAATAACCTGTTTTGAAATCAGGAACATAGATTCCTGTTATCTGGCAGAGCATTCCGATCACCCATGTAGCAAGGATTCCGATCAGGATAGATCCAGGTACTTTTTTAATATAAAGAATGACTGTGATCAATAATCCAATAACTGCAAGTAAAGAACAGATTCCAGCAGTATGGAAATCTTTTGTAAAGTTTGTGATAGATACCAATGTAGATTTATTTCCAATAACAAGTTTTGCGTTCTGAAGACCGATAAAGGCAATAAAGATACCGATTCCGACAGAAACTCCCTTCTTAAGATTCAAAGGGATCGCATCAAAGATCGCTTCACGAACATTGGTCAAAGATAATACGATGAAGATGATACCTTCAACGAATACAGCAAGTAAAGCAACCTGCCAGTGATAACCCATCACACCAACAACGGTATAGGCAAGATAAGCATTTAATCCCATACCAGCGGAAAGTACGAATGGAAGGTTCGCAGTAAGTCCCATGCATAAAGTTCCGATAAAGGAAGCGATACATGTAGCTAGTAAGACAGCAGTAGGGTCCATACCAGCTGCAGAAAGCACACTTGGGTTTACCGCAAGGATGTAAGCCATTGTCATAAATGTAGTAATACCAGCAATGACTTCAGTTTTTACGGAGGTATGATTCTCCTTTAATTTAAATAAGTTTTCCAACATAGTTTTTTTCCGTATGTAAAAACATACGTTCCTCTCTTTCTTTATTGAAAATCTATAAAAAAGTAACAAACATCATTATATTATAGGCAAAAATGAAAAGCAAGGCGGGAAAATCTGACAAAAATAAAAGGAAACCATCTGGGGTGTGATGGTTTCCTTTTTGAAAAGAGAGGATTAAAAATATATATGAAAAAACTATACCTGTAGGATGTTTCCTGAAATTCTTTTATTGTCTTATCTTTTAGGTCTTTCCTTGAGGTATGGTTATAGTATAATCATTTCCATTTCGAGATTCAATATACAGAATATAAACAAATATAAACGATTTATAAATTGTCATTAAGAAATTCTTACGAATTGGTAAGAAAATCCAAAGTTGATACAGTTAAAAAAACTTCACAAAATGATTCCGATTTCACTGATTTTCTTATATAATAATAATAAAGTCTAAAGGAGGAATTATTTTTATGCCAAAAAGAACAGATATTAACAAAGTGTTGATCATTGGCTCTGGTCCGATCATCATCGGTCAGGCATGCGAATTCGACTATTCGGGGACACAGGCGTGTAAGGCGCTTCGTAAACTTGGATATGAGATCGTATTGGTCAACTCCAATCCAGCAACGATCATGACAGATCCAGAGACAGCTGACGAAACTTACATTGAACCGCTGAACGCAGAACGTTTAGAGGAGATCATTGCAAAGGAACGTCCAGATGCCTTACTTCCAAACTTAGGTGGGCAGTCCGGATTAAATTTATGCGAAGAGTTATATAAAAAGGGTATTTTAGATAAGTATAATGTCAAAGTAATTGGTGTACAGGTAGATAGTATTGAACGTGGAGAAGACCGTATCGAGTTCAAGAAGACAATGGACGAACTTGGAATCGAGATGGCTCGAAGCGAGGTTGCTTACAGCGTAGAAGATGGGTTGAAGATCGCTGATAAGCTTGGTTATCCAGTGGTACTTCGTCCAGCTTATACAATGGGTGGAGCCGGTGGAGGACTGGTATATAACAAAGAAGAATTAAAGACCGTTATGGCAAGAGGACTTCAGGCAAGTTTAGTTGGACAGGTACTTGTAGAAGAATCCATTCTTGGATGGGAAGAATTAGAATTAGAAGTTGTCCGTGATGCAGAAGGAAATATGATCACAGTCTGCTTCATTGAGAATATCGATCCATTAGGAGTGCATACAGGAGACTCCTTCTGTTCCGCACCGATGCTCACGATCTCTGAAGAATGTCAGCAGAGATTACAGGAACAGGCATACAAGATCGTAGATTCTGTACAGGTGATCGGTGGAACAAACGTACAGTTTGCTCATGATCCAGTGACAGACCGTATTATTGTTATCGAGATCAATCCAAGAACATCAAGATCCTCAGCATTAGCATCCAAAGCGACAGGATTCCCGATCGCTTTAGTTTCTGCAATGCTTGCAGCAGGTTTAACATTAAAAGATATTCCATGTGGAAAATACGGAACATTGGATAAATATGTACCAGACGGTGACTATGTCGTTATCAAGTTTGCACGTTGGGCGTTTGAGAAATTCAAAGGTGTCGAAGACAAACTTGGAACACAGATGCGTGCCGTTGGTGAAGTTATGAGTATCGGTAAGACATACAAAGAAGCATTCCAGAAAGCAATCCGAAGCTTAGAGACAGGACGCTACGGACTTGGACATGCGAACAACTTTGATACTTTAACAAAAGAAGAATTATTAAAGAAATTAGTGACACCATCAAGCGAACGTCATTTCATCATGTACGAAGCATTAAGAAAAGGTGCAACTGTCGATGAGATCTTTGAACTGACAAAAGTAAAAACATACTTTATCGAGCAGATGAAAGAGTTAGTTGAAGAAGAAGAAAAGCTTCTTGCATGCAAAGGAAACATGCCATCTGATGAAATGTTAACATCAGCGAAGAAAGATGGTTTCTCTGACAAATATTTAAGTCAGTTATTAGAGATTCCAGAAGAAGATATCAGAAATAAACGTATTTCAATCGGTGTCGAAGAAGCATGGGAAGGGGTTCATGTAAGCGGAACGCCAGACAGTGCATATTATTATTCAACATATAATGCAGAAGACAAGAACCCAGTATCCACAGATAAACAAAAGATCATGATCTTAGGTGGAGGCCCAAACCGTATCGGACAGGGTATTGAATTTGACTACTGCTGTGTACATGCATCTCAGGCACTGAAGAAAATGGGATTCGAGACGATCATCGTAAACTGCAACCCAGAGACAGTATCTACAGATTACGATACATCCGATAAATTATATTTCGAACCATTAACAGTGGAAGATGTATTAAGTATTTATAATAAAGAAAAACCATTAGGAGTGATCGCTCAGTTTGGTGGACAGACACCACTGAATATTGCTGCCGAACTTGAGAAAAATGGTGTGAAGATTCTTGGAACATCTCCATCTGTCATTGACCTTGCAGAAGACCGTGATCTGTTCCGTGAAATGATGGATAAATTAGAGATTCCAATGCCAGAATCAGGAATGGCAACAACAGTAGAAGAAGCATTAGAGATCGCAGGAAAGATCGGATATCCAGTGATGGTAAGACCTTCCTACGTTCTTGGTGGACGTGGAATGGAAGTTGTCTATGATGACGAAAGCATGGCAGGATATATGAAAGCAGCCGTTGGTGTAACACCAGACCGCCCAATCCTGATCGACCGTTTCTTAAATCATGCGATGGAATGTGAAGCAGATGCGATCAGTGACGGAACACACGCATTTGTACCAGCAGTGATGGAACATATCGAACTTGCAGGAGTTCATTCAGGAGACTCCGCTTGTATTCTTCCATCTGTTCATATTTCAGAAGAAAACCTGGAAACGATCAAAGAATACACAAGAAAGATCGCAGAAGAAATGCATGTCAAAGGACTAATGAATATGCAGTATGCGATCGAGGATGATAAAGTTTATGTATTAGAAGCAAACCCACGTGCATCTCGTACAGTACCTTTGGTATCCAAAGTATGTAACGTGAGAATGGTTCCACTGGCAACACAGATCATCACATCTGAATTAACAGGAAAACCATCACCAGTACCAGAATTAAAAGAACAGGCAATTCCATATTATGGAGTCAAAGAAGCAGCCTTCCCATTCAATATGTTCCAAGAAGTAGACCCAGTTCTAGGACCAGAAATGCGTTCTACAGGAGAAGTTCTTGGATTATCCAAATCCTATGGAGAAGCTTTCTACAAAGCACAGGAAGGTGTTGGAGCGAAACTTCCATTAGGAGGAACGGTACTGATTTCTGTAAATCGCAAGGATAAAGAAGAAGTTGTAGAAGTAGCAAAAGCATTCGCAGACGACGGATTCAAGATCCTTGCAACAGAAAACACATGTAAACTGATCAAAGAAGCTGGAATTGAAGCTGAGAAAGTCAATAAATTAAGCGAAGGAAGACCAAACATCCTTGACCTTATCACAAATGGTAATATCGATATTATTGTAAACTCTCCAGTCGGAAAAGACAGCGTGAACGATGATAGTTACCTAAGAAAAGGTGCGATCAAAGCGAAGATTCCATATTATACAACGATCGCAGCAGCCAAAGCAGCAGCTGAAGGAATCGCTTATGTAAAAGCACATCAGGATCAGAATGAAGAAGTGAATTCATTACAGGGATTACATGCACAGATTTCTGATAAGTTTTAATTTGTGTGTTGGCCAACTGTAGTCTTTCAGTATATGATAAAAAATAAATAAACTATTGGAAGAGCAGCTAGAGAATTTTGCTCACGTTTTTTGCAGATCGCTGATCCGCCGGCTTTCCTTGTGCAACTCGCCTTCAAGGGTGTTTAAATCAGAACTCTTTGAGGCTCAGACAGCACACCAAGCCGGCTGCGAATCCGCAAAAAACGTGGTAAAATTCTAATGCTACTCTTCCGATCGTTTATTTATTTTTTATCATATACCTGAAGGCTAAAGTGTGGACAATCCACAAATCAGAGATTTCGATAACGATTCATCGCTGCCATAACTTCCTGCTTCCGAGGCATCGCCAGATTACTTTTCACATACTTACTATCCAAGAGTGCAGAAAGTCCTTTTGTTTCAATCATCTGCATTAATTCATCTGCAACTGCACAAAGATCTTTCTTCCCATCCATCAAATGAAGTTTCGCATACAACAAAGCATAACCAAGAGCTGTTGTCTGTTCAGTATCAGCAATCTGCTCCACATATCTTAGATCAACTGTATCCTTGTTAATCGAAAAAGCATCTTTTCCAAGTGTTTTCATCTTGATCTTGCGTTCTTTCTTCAAATGATTTCCAGCATTGAAACAACGGTCAAAACAAGGATCTGGATGTTTCTTCTCAGGCAGTGAAACCATAGGGAAATCTTTTGCTGCGTCTTTGGCGGCTGTAGTGATATCTTTTGGTATATACTGATCCATCTGAATGATATGATCTGCCGGATGGAAATAAGATCCACAGCTTCCAGCAACGAGGATCGAAGAAATACCATATCTTTCGTACAATTCACGAATCCGTTCGATAAAAGGAGTGATCGGTTCCTGATCACGAAGAACTACACGCTGCATCAGTTCATCACGGATCATAAAGTTGGTGGCACTCGTATCCTCGTCAATTAAGAATAAAGAAGAATCCGTTTCCATGGCTTCAACTACATTTGCAGCCTGTGAGGTGCTTCCACTGGCATCTTCTGTGTCAAAAGAAACCGTATTTTTGCCATTTGGCAGGTTATTAATGAACATAGAAATATCTGTATTTGTAATACTTCTTCCATCTTCTGCACGAATCTTCATGGCAGTTGGATCAGTAATGACAAATTCACGACCATCCCCTTTGACATGATCGTAAACACCAAGTTCCAATGCCTTTAATAACGTCGATTTTCCATGATATCCACCACCGACGATCAGGGTGATTCCTTTCGGAATTCCCATACCCGTGATCATTCCTTGATGTGGAAGTTCAAAAGATACACGGTAAGTATCTGGTGACTGGAATTTCACACAGTTTCTTAAAGGTTTCTGTGAGATACCACTTTCTCTAGGCAAAACAGAGCCATCTGCAATAAATGCGACAAGTCCCATAGAAGACAGATTTTTGCGGATTGTATGTTGATCTTCAGATAAATAAATTACTGATTCCAACATTTTTTGATCAATATTTTTATAAAACAAAGAAGATGAAACACAATCTGGCAGCAGTCCAAACAACATTTTATCCAATTCTCGCGCATTTACAGTTCGTCCATTTGCAGGGAAACCAGCTTCAAAATGAACAGAGATGTCACCATTCGAAGGATTGATCGTACATGCAGTTCGTTCTAGTACCTGTTGTCCACATTTACTGACAGAAAATAAACCGCTTTTTCCAGAACCTTTGGCACGAAAAGAGATCTTAGATAAAGTTTGATAAAATAATCGTGTCAAATGATCACAGAGTGCAACCTGTTTATATTTTGTATCATAAAAAGAAGCAGGAAATCCAGCCAATCTTCCTTTCACATGGATACTTAATTTTGATGGAGATGCAAAAGGATCGCCTTGTACATGATCAATGGAAAGAAAATAAGTTCCAAAATCATAAGTACCTTGCGTACTTTTATATGCAGGATATCCTTTACGGTCAATATTTTTTAATAGTGATTTTAAATTCGATGACGATTTCATAAATAGTTCCTCCTAATCCTAAAATCCATGATAACAGTCAGTGTGATTTTTGTAAACAAGATGAAATCAAAGGGAATCCGTGGTATCATAGAAAGATGATCAACAAGGAAGGCGGAATAGAGACGATGGATCTTAATAAATTAAAAGAGATACAGGCTGTTGTTTTTGATATGGACGGGCTGATGTTTGACAGTGAACGCTATGTACAGAAGTCATGGGATATTGCAGGAGAACGTCTGGGATATGGACCTCTGGGGCATAATATTGTCAATACATTGGGAACAAACCTTACAAATCGTAAGAAATATTTCTTAGAACATTACGGAAATGATTTTCCATTTGATAAATTTTTGGATGGATACAGAGATGCATATTATGAATTGGTTGAAGACGGTGTGCCAGCCAAGAAAGGTCTTCATGAGATTTTGAAAGTCCTCAGAGAAAAAGGACTAAAGATCGGAGTTGCAACATCTTCCAGTGAAGAACACGCCGTAAGTAATCTGAAACGAGAAGGGATTTTTGACTACTTTGATTCCGTGATCACAGGAAATATGATCGAATACGGAAAGCCAGAGCCAGATATTTATATCGAAGCATGCAGACAATTAAAAGTCAATCCATCAAAAGCGATCGCATTAGAAGATGCGATCAATGGAATCCGTTCCGCACATGGAGCAGGTATGAATCCAGTGATGATCCCAGATATCGTGCAGGATACAAGTAAAGTCGATGATATATTATTTGGAAAATGTGAATCTTTGCTGGAATTTGCAGAGATTTTACAGGGCGTAACATTAGATATAGAAGAAACACAAAAATAAGGAGAGAATATATGGCAAAGAAGAAAAGCGCAGGGTGCGAATATTGTAGTAATTATGTGTATGATGAAGATTATGAATATTATGTATGTGATATTAATTTAGATGAAGATGAGATGGCAAGATTTATGAGCTATAGCGATTGGGATTGCCCTTATTTCCAGATGGACGATGAATATGCGATTGTAAGGAAGCAAAATTAAAAGGTAAGAAATAATTGACAATAAATGGAAATCTGTTAAAATATAAATGAAACAATTTACATAATTTGTAATATAAGGAGAAAATATGGGGAATAAAGACATTACAGATTTCAATGAAGCGCAATTAAGAAAGAGAGCAGCAAGTAAGGAAGAATTAAATATTTGTTTGACCAATAATTATGCATTTCAAAAGATATTTAAGAATGAAGAGATAGTAAAAGGATTTTTAATAGCATTGTTGCATTTAAAGGAAACAGATATTGAAGAGTTGGAGGTTACGGATCCTTTTGTGGAAGGTGAAGTAAAAGAAGAAAAAGAGGGAATACTAGATGTCAAATTAATCTTAAATGGTGGCAAAAAGATTAATATCGAGATGCAAAATACGTATCAGGAAGATTGGGCAGAGAGAAGTTTATTTTATAATTGTCGGATGTTTACAGAGGGATTAAAAAAGGGAGAATCGTATTATGAATTACCTCCATGTATTCATGTAGGAATTCTTGATTTTAATTATTTAAAAAGTCCTGGATTTTATCATAGAATTTTATTAAAAGATGATACAACAGGTGAATTGTATAGTAGTAAATTTCAATTTCATGTGATAGAATTAAGTAAAATAGCAACGACAAAAGGAAAAGCAAGAAAACAAGATCTTTATAAATGGGCTAAATTAATTTCAGCAAGTACTTGGGAAGAAATCAGAGAAGAATCTGAAGGAAATCATTACATGGAAAAGGTGAGGGATGAAATGATTAAGATGAGCCAAGATGAGAGTGAGAGATATCTTTATTTAAGGGAACAAATGGCAATCCGCGATAAAGCGAGTCAATTAAGAAGTGCAGAGAATATAGGAATAAGGAAAGGTGAACTTTTAAAATTAGTGACACTAGTACAGAGAAAAATTGAAAAAGGAGATACGGTAGATAAAATAGCAGATGATCTGTTAGAAGATCAAGAAATTATTGAGAAAATATATAATTTAATAAGAAAATATCCTGATAAAGATGAAAAAGAAATTTGTAATTTTTTGATATAAGAATAAAACCAGTCACAGGATGGTTAATACAATTACCAAAGGAATACATAAAGTAATTCAAGAAAAGGGGTGTTGCAATATGAAGAAAAATACGATCATATGCATTTCCAGAGAATTCGGCAGTGGAGGAAGAGAGGTCGGACAGCAGTTATCCAAGAAGCTTGGAATTCCTTTCTACGACAAAGAGATTTTGGCAAGAGTTGCCGAAGAAAGTGATATGTCGGAAGAGTTTGTAAAGAATCACGAGGAGAATGCAGTCTACAGCCACATTATCAATGTCCCGATCGGACACAGATTTCCAGGCGTTGACACAGAAGAAATCATGACACCAGAGAAATTATTTATGATCCAGGCACATGTGATCCATGAACTGGCAGCAGAGAATGAATCCTGCATTTTCGTGGGAAGATGTGCAGATGTGGTGCTTAAGGATCACGAAAACTGCTACAGTTTCTTTATCCACAGTCCTCTAGAAGAACGGATTAAACGGATTGTAGAGACAGAACATGTGACAGAACGACAAGCGAAGAAGATGATCAAGCAAACCGATTGGGAGAGATCTTCTTATCATAATTATTATACAAAACAAAAATGGGGAGACCCCGGTAATTATGATCTCATGATCAATTCAGCAAGGACAGGAATCCAGAAAGCAGTCGAAATTATCATGGATTATGTGAAATAAAAAACAATGATATGCAATGTATACAAGGTATCAAAAGATACCTTGTATATTTTTTGTATAAAAATGAGAAAATGTAAATATTTTTAATCAGACCTTGAACAAAATCAAAAGTGTGATAAGATAAAAACTGTAAAATAAAAGACAAAACACAGAAATAATCTTTAAAACACAGAAAAAGAAAGGAAATAATATGGAAATTACAGACAATGCAAGGAACAGGATGTTTTCAAATAAAGATCTCGTACGATTGATCATACCGTTGATCATTGAGCAGATGCTAACTGTAACGGTAGGACTTGCGGACTCTATCATGACAGCGAATGTTGGAGAAGAAGCTGTATCAGGAGTTTCATTGGTAGACAGTGTTATGGTATTGATGATCAATCTGTTCTCGGCATTGGCAACTGGAGGAGCCGTCGTTGCAGGGCAGTTTCTCGGACAGAGAAAAAATATCATGGCATGTAAGACAGCAGACCAGTTAATCTTATTTATTGTTTCATTATCTGTAGTGATCATGGCAGGAATTTATGCATGTAAAAACTTTATTTTAAATGTAGTGTTTGGAAATATTGAACCAGGAGTTATGCATAACGCAGAAATATATCTGATGATCGTCACGGCATCTATTCCATTTATTGCAATATATAATGGATGCGCCGCATTATTCCGTATCATGGGGAATTCAAAGATTTCTATGAATATGTCTATGTTGATGAACGGTATTAACATCGCAGGAAATGCGATTTTGATCTATGGGTTTAAATTTGGAGTTGAAGGAGTTGCGATCCCAACATTAGTATCAAGAATTGTTGCAGCAGTTGTCATGGTAAGACTGCTCGCAAAACAAAATCAGGATGTGCATTTAAGTAAACATATCCATTTTCATTTTAAGGGATATTTAATACAGAAGATCTTACATATCGGAGTACCAAATGGAATCGAAAATAGTATGTTCCAGCTAGGAAGAATCATGGTATTAAGTATCGTTGCAGGATTTGGGACATCATCTATCACAGCCAATGCCATCGGAAATGTGGTAGCATCATTTGAGTTAATCCCAGGAATCGGAGTAGGATTTGCAGTGCTGACCGTTGTATCAAGATGCATCGGAGCTGGAGATTATGAAGCTGCAAGATACTATACAAAGAAGCTGTTAAAAGTAGCCTATGCAGCATTGATCGCATTAAATATCATCGTAGTTATGATCTTACCACTGATCATTCAGGTATATCATTTATCACCAGAAACAGCAGCGATCACAAGAAAGATCTTATTATATCATACTTTATGCTGTGTAACGATCTGGCCGCCAGCATTCACGATCCCGAACACATTAAGAGCCGCAAATGATGTCAAATACTGTATGGTTGTAGCATCAGCCACGATGTGGATATTTAGAATCTTCTGCAGCGTTGTTCTTGGAAAATGGATGGGACTTGGAGTCTTCGGAGTCTGGGTAGCAATGACATTAGACTGGGTATTCAGAGGAATCCTGTTTGTCAAACGATACATACAAGGGAAATGGCAGAGAATGGCATTGATTTAACATGAAACAGATCAAATAAAGAAATTGTAGAAGATAAGAACATCCCAGAATCGTCAGGTATAAAAAGACGATTCTGGGGTGTTTTAAAATTTGTGTCTAGAATATAAATCCAGGATCTTCAGAAGTATCCATTTCATCAAAAGTAACTTTTTCCGTTAATTTATTCTTTTTATTTTCCATTGTAATAAAAGCACGGCAATTTGTTGGGATTGTAACGGAAGAACCTTTTACTTTTTTCATTTTAGTAGCTCCTGGCTTGTAAGTATAAATAGATTTTACTCTCCAGTTCTTATTAGGAGTGATCTTGATGTTACGTCCCATAAAGGAGATCGAAGATTCGTTTTTATTCTTAAAATCAGAAGTACAGTCTCTTCCATCCACTACGATCTTCTTAAAAGGATTTGAGTATTTTATAACTTTGACTGTTGTTTTTACAGAATAAGTTTTACCTCTGTATTTAAATTTTGCAGTGATTTTTGTTGATCCTGTTTTCTTAAGTTTTACACCGATTCCTACCTGATTGTTATCTGCAATAAGATAATAATCTTTTTCAAAAGTTTTTGTAGAAATAACCTTTTTATTTGAAGATTTAACCTTCATACCATTACGCAGGATGGATTCTGAATTAGAGCGATTTGTTCCCTTGATATAGATCACATTTGTGTAAAAACCATTCCCGCCATTATTTTTTTTGTCATAACTTAGTGTTGTCTTTTTAGGTAGAGAAAATTTTGCTTTCGCATTTACACTATAAGCAGAACACATACCTACTGTTAATACAGATGCCAGAAAAATAGAGGCACCTTTTAAAATACTTTTCTTCATAAAATTCTCCTTTCGATGAACAAAAAATACAAAATCATTATAGCATAGAAATATGCAAAAATGTAAGGTATAATAATGATAAAACAACCTTCAAGGAGGATACTGTTATGAATAAAAAAGAACTAGCACTAGAAGTCATTGAGCGTCTGAAGAATGAATATCCAGATGCAGACTGCACATTGGAATATGATCAGGCGTGGAAATTATTAGTTAGTGTAAGACTGGCGGCTCAGTGTACGGATGCACGAGTAAATGTCGTAGTAAAAGGATTATTTGAAAAATATCCAACAGTAGAAGCACTGGCAGCAGCAGACGTTGCAGATATTGAAGAAATCGTACGGCCCTGTGGTCTTGGAAAGAGCAAGGCAAGAGACATCAGCAAATGTATGAAAGTTTTAAGAGATGAATATAACGGTAAGATCCCAACCGATTTTAAATCGATCCTAAGTCTTCCTGGGGTCGGAAGAAAAAGTGCCAACCTGATTATGGGAGATGTTTTTGGCAAACCTGCGATCGTTACGGATACACATTGTATCCGCTTGGTCAACCGGATTGGATTGGTTGATGGGTTAAAAGACCCTAAAAAAGTTGAGATGGCATTATGGGAGATTATTCCACCAGAAGAAGGAAGTGATTTCTGCCACAGGCTGGTATGGCATGGAAGGGATGTCTGTACGGCAAGAACAAAGCCTCATTGTGAGAGATGTTGTTTGAATGATATCTGCGCACAAATTATATAAAGGTACCATGATCAAAAGTATGAAAGGAGAAAGTTTATGAGGAAACTATCAAGAAGAGCTGCCAGTATTGCATTAGCAGCGGCAATGCTATTTACAACTGCAGGAGTCAGTCAGAAGAAGGTAGAGGCTGCTTCTACAGGGAAATTATCTGTTACAGGATATCAGGACTATAGTGATGCACAGAAAATCTTAAAAGAAGTGAACAAATACCGTAAGAAAAATGGACGCAAAGCATTGAAGATGGATCGAGGATTGACAAATTCAGCAATTATGCGTGGATTTGAAACAACGATCTATATTCCAGAAACAAGTCCACATAGAAGACCAAATGGAAAGCTTTCAAAAAGTATCAACAAGAAGATCATCTATGAAAACTGTGCACAATCTGCAGGAACTACACCGAAGCAGATCGTAAAGGGTTGGATCAATTCTTCCACACATAGAAAAGGTCTGTTACTTTCGAATGCAAAAAGTGTAGGGGTTGCAGCAGTTACGGTTGTGTCAAGAGACGGATACGAAGCCAATACCTGGGTATTAGACTTTAGCAGTTCCAAAGCAAAGAAAGTAGAAAAATCCAAGGCAAGAAAGCAATTTACAAAAAATATCGTGACAAAGAATTCATATTTAAAGAAGAGTTATTTAAAACTAGACAGCAGATACGGTACAATATGGGAAACAGAAAAAATGCAGATGAAGCCAACATATCAAGGCAAAATGATGAAAGAGTACGGTGTGTATCCAACAGTGATCAATACATCATCTTTCACATCATGGAAGAGTAGTAATCCATCCGTGGCATCTGTTGACTCGAATGGAAGAATCACAGGAAATAAAGCTGGAACAGTGACGATTTCTGCAAAATTAAAAACAGGGACAAAGATAACGATTTCAAAGAAGATCAAAGTCGTACCGACGAATCAGCAAATCGATCCATGGGAATAGACAAAAACTAAAGAATCAGGATAGAATAAAAAAACGTAATCTCAAGAGGTTCATTTGAGATTACGTTTTTTTCTATAGGATTATGCCTGAAATCCAAGGTAGGCATTGATTCTCTTATGAAATAGAGAAGAAAATATATTTGTAATATTACCACTTAAGAAAGCGGCGATCGCGGAACTGATCGTGAATCCGACACCTATTGATAGAACGGCACATGCGATGACAGATAGTAAAATCTTAGCGGCAAGTCCATGAGGTTCAATAAAGAATAAACCATAAGAAGTAAATTCGATAAATAAAGAATAAACAAAAGTCAAACCAAGCTGAGTCAACTGCATTTTCCCGAATTCATGAAGGATCAGAGCTTCGCAAACTAAGAAAGTAGAGTTGATCAGGAAGTTAAATAAGGCATAGCTGTGAATTGGGGAAAGATAACTTAATGTCAAAGCCATCGTACAGCTAGGTGCAACTCCAAGAGCTGCTTTCAAAAATAAATTAGAACCAACAGACATGATCAACAGTCCTAAAATATAAAATAACAATCTATGGTAAAAAAATCTTTTTTTGTTTTTCATAATATCAACGATTCCTTTCATCAAAATTTCATATTTTATCAATCGTATTCCCTTTTGTGTTTCTTATTATATAGAGAGAGAGCGAAGTATTGCAATTCCAGTTGAGATTTGATATATTCCAAATAGGAATATACGAAGATATTTGAAAAGGGTATGGAAAAATGGAAATACAGCAATTATATTATTATATGGAATTATGTAAACAGAAAAATTTCACAGAAGCTGGATATGCCTGTAACATGACACAAGGTGCATTATCAAAACAGATCCGTAAGTTGGAAAATGAGTTAGGAATTACACTGATCCGCAGGAATACAAGGGAATTTGAGTTGTCCAAAGAAGGAGAGATCTTTTTATCTTATGCAAAGAAAATGACAGGAACCTATGAAGAGATGCTGAAAAATGTTCAGAAAAATCAGGAAATTAAGATTGGTTGTATGCCGGTTCTTGCACCATATCATTTTGCAAGATTGGTAGCGGATTTCAGGAAAGAATATCCAGATATCAAACTTGTGATCGATGAAAGGATCGCAAGTGAGATTCAGGAAAACTCCGATCGTTATGATTTCTTGATCTTGAGAGAAAATATGATGGAAGATCAGAAAAATTTCCGTTTTTCCCAACTGTATGATGATAAATTGTGTGCAGTGTTATATGAAAAACATCCGCTTTATGGAAGAGATCGACTTCAACTGAAAGAATTGAAAGATGATGTTTTTATATTTCCAGAGAGAGGCAGCGGAAGTTACGAAGTGTTTTATAAGAGTTGTGAGAAAGCAGGATTTGAACCGAAAATAGCTTTTGAATTTCCACAAGCAAATACGATCATGAGTTTTGTAAGTGAAGGGGTTGGTGTTACGATCACATTTTCAACGGTTTATAGAGAAGCTAAATGTGCTGGAGTTAAAATGATACCACTAGAAGATGAATTACATTCTGTGATATCATTATTTTATAGAAAAAATAAGCCATTGGATTATGCAAAGAAGCAGTTTTTGAATTATGTAAGGGAGCATTTGTATACGTAAGTGAAATTAGCAGGCATATTGTGAATCTGCTATACTAGAGAAAGTAAATATAAGGAGAATTCTTATGAAGTATGTCACAAAAATAATACTGATCATGACATGCCTGATCATTATGTTACCATTCGGTGGGTGTGGACGGAAGAAGCAGGTAACAGCTCAGAAAGCAGGAGTATTAAAGCCAGAAGCACCGGGGAAAGAAGTTTTGGATCATGGGGAGGCTGTGGTTGATATATCGAATGTGGCTCAAGGCTATGTAGCACTGCGATATAAGGGAAGTGCAAAGAAGATCAGTGTTGAAGTGATCGGAAAGAATAATAAAGTATATAAATATTTTATTGAACAGACAAAAGAGCCGACATATTTTCCATTGACGAGTGGAAATGGTACATATCAGATCTCTGTATATGAAAATGTGCAGGACGATGAATACAGTATTTTGATGATGGATAGTTTTGAGGTGAAATTAAAAAATAAATTTCTGCCATTTTTATATCCTAACCAGTATGTAGAATTTACAAGTAAGACGAAAGCAGTAAAGGAAGCGAAGAAACTGGCAAAAGATTCCAAAGATGATCTGGCGATCGTCAAAGCTGTTTATAATTATGTGGTCAAGAATGTAAAATATGATGATGAGAAAGCAGAGAATGTTCAGAGTGGATATCTGCCATCGGTAGATGAGACATTGAAGACAAAGAAAGGAATCTGCTTTGATTATGCTGCGCTGATGACGGCAATGCTGCGTTCGCAGGGGATTCCGACCAAGCTTGAGATCGGGTATTCAGGGGACATCTATCATGCCTGGATCAGTACCTGGCTGAATGAAAAGGGATGGGTAGATAATATCATTCAGTTCGACGGGAAAAGCTGGGAGTTAATGGATCCGACACTGGCAGCGAATAGTGATAACAAGGAAGATGTGAAAGAATATATTGGGAATGGAGAACATTATGTACTTCAGTATAGTTATTAAGAAGGGATAGATATGAAGAAGAAACTTAGCAACGAAGAACTGATCACATTTTGTGGTCAGATGGCACTGATCTTGAAATCTGGGATTTCATCGCTTGAGGGGATTTACATTATGGAAGATGGAGATGCTCAGACAGAAGGCAAGGAGATCTTAAAAGAGATCCGTGAAGAACTTGAAATGTGTGGAATGCTTTATCCTGCAATGGAGAAAACAGGAGTTTTCCCAGAATATGCACTTCATATGACGGAGATCGGAGAACAGACAGGAAGACTGGATGAGACGATGGAAGCATTGGCAGCGTATTACCAGAGAGAAGAAGAAACATTAGAAGCGGTCAAAAGTGCAGTGACTTATCCGGTTGCGATGCTCGGGATGTTGTTGATGATCGTTGCAGTATTATTTATAAAGGTTATGCCAGTGTTTGAACAGGTATATATGCAATTAGGGCAAGAGATGACAGGAGTTGCACGTCAGTTATTGAATATTGGAGATTGGATGAGGCAGTCAGCAATTGTTTTGGTAGTTTTGGCAGTGGTGATCTTGATCATAACATGTTTCGTTATTTTTTATAAAAAGGTGAGAATTAAATTTATCTCGAAGATACAGACCATCGGATTTATGAAGAAAATCGCATGGAAACGTGCAAGGACAAGATTTGCAAGTGGAATGGCGATGGCTTTAAAGAGTGGACTTGACATGGATGAAAGTTTGTCACTTTCTGAGAAACTGACAGATTATGAACCATTGAAAATGAAGATTCAGCAATGTCAGGAACAGATGAAAGAAGGAGAAACATTTCCGAAAGCATTGAAAGAAGCACATATTTTTGATGGAATGCAGGAAAGATTGATGATCATTGGTTATGAAACGGGTGCTGTAGATGAGGTAATGGAACAGGCAGCAGATCTGTATCAGAAACAACTGCAGGATCAGATTCAGAAGATGATCGCTGTGTTAGAACCGACGCTGGTAGGAATCTTATGTGTGATCGTAGGGATCATTTTATTATCTGTCATGTTGCCACTAGTTGGTATTATGGCTGGAATTGGATAAGGGAGGCAGATTTTGAGAAATCGTTTTCAAAAACAAAGAAAAATTGACAATAAAATTCGAATTTTCCTGCCAGTTATGATCTGTGGCATTATGGTGGCTGTGTTATGGAATAGCAGCAGCCAGATTTTTCGGGAAACAAAGAAAAGACAGGAAGAAAGTCTGAAAGAAGCCGTGATCAAAGGGGCGGTACAATGTTACAGTGTAGAAGGGCGATATCCAGAAAGTCTTTCTTATATGGAGAAACATTATGGATTGGAGTATGACAAAGACGAGTTTGTGATCTCATACGAGATCATTGGGTCTAACCGCATGCCACAAGTTACGGTGATCCCATTGAATGAGAGGTGAGGTTTTTGGAGAGACAAAGACATATGACAGATCAGATGTTTCTTGTGATCTTATTTGCAGTGTTTGCAGTTTGTGCATTTTCCTTAAGTATGATCGGGGCGAATATATATAGTCATACAGCCTCTGTGATGAATGAGGATTATGAGGAACGGATCGATATTTCTTATGTAACAGAAAAGATAAGACAGTGGGATGAAAAGGATAGCATCGAGATCGGCAGCTTTCATGGACGCACAGCCCTGATCCATACGGAAAGGATCAATGGGAAAAAATACAATACATATCTCTATCAAGAGAATGGTGCATTGAGAGAATTAATGGTAAGAGAAGGTCTGGATACAACAACGATGCAGGGAGAGAAGATTGTGGCAGCAAAAGATTTTTCTGTAATAGAAACAAAACAGCTGTATCATATAAAGATACAGGGAAATGATGGTAAGATATATCAGAACTGTGTATATAAACACAGCAGGAATTAGGAGGAAGTATGAGACAAAAAAGCAATGGAACACACCTGATCCTGATGGAATTAATGATGGTATTATTCTTTTTTGCAATCTGTGGATCGATCCTGCTTCAGGTATTTGTAAAAGCTCATAACATCAGTGCAAAAGCAAGAGAAATGACAGAGACAAAAAATTATGTAACACAAGCTGCAGAACTGATAGAAGCGGGCGCGTATGACATCGAAGATTTTCAAGAATATTTTACACAAATAGATGGTAAAGCTGGAGATTATCAATGTTATTTTGATCAGGACTGGAATGAGATAAAGAAAGCAAAAGCCTGTTACCATATGACGATAAAGCTTGAAAAACAGCCAGCGAAAGTTCAGGGAAAGATTACGATGTGGAGGGAAAACCAACAGATTTATCAGCTTGATATTTTAAGACACAGGCAGGAAAGGAAAGATAATGAAAGATCGTAAAATGCCATTTTTAGGGATTGGAGCAGCTTCAATCGTGCTCGTGCTAGCTATGGTCTGTTTAGCAGTTTTTGCGGCTTTGACACTTTCAAGTGCCAAGGGAGATCATACGTTAAGTAAAAAGAATTTGGAACGTACGTCGGCTTTTTATCAGGCATCCAATGCGGCGAATGAACAAGTTGGAGTGATTGATGAGAAACTATGGAAGTTGTATCGCAGATCTAAGGATAAAAAAGATTATATGAAAAGGGTTCGACGATCGTTTACAAAAAGCAAGGGGATTTCATATAATAAAAAAGAGAAAACAATTGCATTTCAGGAAAGTATCACAGACACACAGCAGTTATCTGTGAAATTGCAGATTTATTATCCGGAGAAAAAGAATGATCTGTGTTATGAAGTGATCAAATGGAAAAAAGAAGTTGTTGGGGCATGGAAGAAGGATGATTTCCTTCCGGTTTATAGAAATAAGTAAAAGGGGCTAGAATGAATATTGAAGAATTTTTAACATTAGCAGCAAAAGAGGAAGCCTCAGATCTGTTTATTGTAGCAGGGCTTCCATTGACGATGAAAGTAAATGGAGTGATGCGTCGCATCAATGAAGAAAAAATGATGCCGCAAGATACGGAAAAAATAATCCGGGAGATTTATGAGAAAGCGTTAGACAGAGACATAGATCAACTGTTGAAGACAGGGGATGATGATTTCTCATTTGCAATTCCTGGATTGTCAAGATTTCGTGTCAGTGCGTATAAACAGAGAGGATCCTTAGCGGCAGTGATCCGTGTGATCGCATTCCGCCTGCCAGACTATAAGCAATTAAGAATACCAGAGCAGGTAATGAAATTAAGTGAATTAAACAAAGGACTTGTGCTTGTAACAGGACCAGCGGGAAGTGGAAAATCCACGACACTTGCATGCATGATAGAAGAAATCAATGAAACAAAAGAAGATCATATCATCACATTGGAAGATCCTTTGGAATTTTTACATCAACATAAGAAAAGTATCGTCAGTCAGAGAGAAGTAAACATGGATACTATAAATTATGTTACTTCCTTAAGAGCCGCATTAAGACAAAGTCCGGATGTGATATTGCTTGGGGAAATGAGAGATTATGAAACGATTCAGGTAGTTATGACAGCTGCAGAAACAGGGCATCTGGTATTTTCAACACTTCATACTATCGGGGCAGCGAATACGATCGAACGTATCATAGATGTATTTCCACCAAATCAGCAACGTCAGATCATGATTCAGCTGGCTTCTGTATTACAGGCAGTGATCTCCCAGCAGCTGATACCAACGATGGATGGAACATTGATCCCTGTGTTTGAAATCATGGAAGTGACCCCGGCGATTCGCAATATGATCCGTGAAAATAAAGTGCATCAAATAGATGGTTTGATCTATTCTTCTACAGGGAGCGGAATGATATCTATGGACCAGTCATTGATCAATCTATATAAAGAAGGACAGATCAGCAAAGAAACTGCGATTTTATATGCATCCAATCCAGAAATGATAATAAAAAGGATCCGCTAAGAAATATGGTCAGAAACAGGCTGAAATCCATCGGAATTTATTGACAAAAAAGTGCGAATATTGTACGATAAAAATATATTATAGGGTGAGTGTCTCTCACATGGAGATTGAGAGATAAAAGCAAAGAGTATAGATATTAATACTAAGAAGGGGCGAGAGTTATGAAGAAGAAAGTCATGGTCGGATTGGTGTCCGTGGTAGTAGCTGTTGCATTGGTTTTTGGTGGAGTCACATTTTACAATAACCGTCAGCAGGAGAAGTTTGAGAAGCAGATGGCTTCCTATGAAAGCGTTGATACTATGCAACATCCAAGTGAAGCAACAACATCAATTGATGGAATTCAAGTACCGCTTGGCAAGAAACCGAAGGTAACGACGAAGAAAACAACAAAGAAAAGCACAAGAATCCAGAAGCTTAAGAAGAAAGCAAGCAGAAGCAAAATAACAACAAGAAGAACAACAAAGAGAAGAACAACAACATCTCAGAATCATTCCAGACGTAAGGTTGTGAATACAAAAGTTGTCAAAACACAGAAGGATTATGACAAGAAGGGTTCTAAGAAGAGAACGATCAAGACAGTCGTTCAGACAACGATCAAGACAACAACGGTTGAATTGAGTCAGATGTCTGGTGTTTCTGGAACAACATTAAGAACACTTGGTTCTCAGGCAGATGGTAAGATCTTGAATGCATTTGAAGATCTGAAGTTTAAGATGGTGATTGATAAAAATGCGGAAGCGACAGGTGTATTTAGCGTTAAGAGTCATAAGATCGCGCTTCAGAGTGCGAGATCTTCTGTATTACTTCATGAATTAGGACATTTCGCCAATTTCCTTGCAGGAGATAAAGTTGGAACGAGTGAATGGAAGTCCATTTACAATGCTGAGAAGAATAAATATGATGGATATAACAAAGCATATGCGATCAAATCAGCATCTGAGTATTTTGCAGAATCTTACAAGGATTATAAGGAGCATCCATCCGCATTAAGATCAAAGAGACCAAGAACTTACCAGTTTGTTAAGAGTACGATTGATGGAATTACAGACAGCGATGTACAGAACATCAAAGATACCTATGGAGAATACTGGGGATTATAGGACGATACCTGAAGGAGTACTTTCTCAGAAAGTACTCTTTTTTTTGCCAATTGCCTGTGTTGCTCTGTAGAATGTGAAAGAATGTATAAACAAGGGATATTTTAAAAAATTAAAGGAGAAATAAGATGTTAAAGATCAAGGAATACGTCAAAGCAGAAAGTCTTGAGCAAGCTTATGAGCTGAATCAGAAGAAGACCAACTGCGTGATCGGTGGCATGTTGTGGCTTAAGATGGTCACAAGAAATGTACAAAAAGCAATTGATCTGTCGGGTCTTGGGCTTGATCAGATCGAAGAAAATGATGAGGAATTTTCAATCGGAGCAATGGTAACACTAAGACAGATCGAACTTCATGAAGGATTAAATACATGGAGTCAGGGAGCGGTTAAAGAAAGTGTGACACACATTGTCGGAGTACAGTTCCGTAATCTTGCGACAGTAGGTGGAAGTATTTTTGGAAAGTTCGGTTTTTCTGATGTATTAAGTTGTTTTCTGGCGTTTGACAGTTATGTAGAATTACATCACGAAGGAATCATTCCATTAGATCAATTTGCAGCAAATAAATATCCAAATGATATTTTGGTGCGTTTGATCATTAAGAAACACCCACAGGAAAGTGTTTATCTTTCTCATAGAAATACAAAGACAGATTTTCCAGTTTTGACATGTGCTGTTTCATTAGGTGAGAAAGAGGCGTATGCGGTTGTCGGTGCAAGACCATCCAGGGCTTGCAGAGTCAGATTATCAGATCAGTGGATGGATCAGATCAAAGATGATGAAGGAAGAAGAAAACTCGCAGATGAAGTGACCGGTCAGATGAATTTTGGAAGCAACATGAGAGGAAGTGCTGCTTACCGTGAACAATTATCAAAAGTCTTATTAAGAAGAGGCTTTGAACAGTTAGAAGAAAGGAGAGAAAAATAAACATGGAGATTACATTTACATTAAATGGAAAGAAAGTAACCCCACAGATTGATGCAGACACTCTCCTGATCGATCTTGTCAGAGATCTTGGCTGTTACAGTGTGAAACGTGGATGTGAGACATCAAATTGCGGATTATGTACGGTATTTATGGATGACCAGCCAATCTTATCATGTTCCATTCTTGCAGCAAGAGTTGATGGACATAAGATCGATACTTTAGAAGGACTTCAGGAAGAAGCAGCTGAGTTTGGAGCTTTTATTGCGAACCAAGGGGCTGAACAGTGCGGATTTTGTAACCCAGGAATGATCATGAATGCGATCGCATTATTTAGAGAGATTCCAGATCCGAGTGAAGAAGAGATCAAAGAATACCTTGCGGGGAATCTTTGCAGATGTTCTGGATATGAAGGACAGCTTCGAGGAATCTTAGACTTTTTGGAATATAAGAAAAATAAAGATGGAGGTGCCGAATGAAAGTAGTTAACCAGCCGATCATGAAAAAAGACGCTATGGCACTTGTGACAGGGAAACCTGTATTTACAAATGATAAGGCACCAAAAGAATGTCTGATCGTGAAATTACTTCGAAGTCCATATGCGAACGCAATGATCAAATCGATCAACACCCAGTTTGCTATGAAAGTGCCAGGGATTGAGGCAATTTATACATGGGAAGATGTGCCACAGGAACGTTTTACGATGGCAGGACAGACATATCCAGAATTAAGCCCATATGACAGACAGATTCTGGATCAGCATGTCCGTTATGTTGGAGATCCTGTTGCGATCGTTGCCGGAGAGAATGAAAAGTGTGTTGATCAGGCGATCAAGATGTTACGTGTGGAATACGAAGTACTGCCAGCAAACTTAGATCCACGTAAGGCAATGGATAAAGATACACCGCTAGTGCATCCAGAAGATAACTGGAAAGCATTATGTAATATTGGTGCAGATAATAAGAAAAACCTGTGTGCAACAGAAGAAACACACGAAGGAGATGTCGATGCGGTATTAGCAGATTGCGACGTGGTTGTAGAACATACATATCATACAAAAGCAAATCAGCAAGCAATGATGGAGACATTCAGAACTTATTGTTTTATTGATGAATATGGAAGATTGAACGTTGTTAGTTCTACACAGATCGTATTCCATGTACGAAGGATCTTATCCAATGCATTATGCATTCCAAAATCAAAGATTCGTGTATCAAAACCAAGAATTGGTGGAGGATTTGGAGCAAAACAGAGTTCTATCTCCGAAGTATATCCAGCATTTGTCACATGGATGACAAAGAAACCATCCAAGATCATTTTTTCAAGAGAAGAGTCTCAGATCGCATCTTCACCAAGACATGAGATGCAGGTAACAGTTCGTGTCGGAGCAAACAAGAATGGAAAGATCCGTGCGATCGATGTTTATACATTATCCAATACAGGAGCCTATGGAGAACATGGTCCAACAACGGTAGGGTTATCTGGGCATAAATCAATTCCGTTATATCGAGATCTGGAAGCACATCGTTTTGCATATGATGTTGTGTATACAAATCGTATGTCAGCTGGGGCTTATCGTGGATATGGTGCGACACAGGGTGTGTTTGCGCTGGAATCAGCAGTCAGTGAACTTGCAGCTAAGATAGGAATGGACCCAACGAAGATCCGTGAGATGAATATGGTCCGTGAAGGCGATGTGATGCCAGCATATTATGGAGAGACGGCAAACAGCTGTGCTTTGGATCGATGCCTTGCCCGTGCAAAAGAGATGATCAAATGGGATGAAAAATATCCATGCAAAGATATGGGAAATGGAAAAGTTCGAAGTGTCGGACTGTCAATGGCGATGCAGGGTTCCGGTATTTCTGGCGTTGACGTTGGTTCTGCAACGATCAAATTAAATGACGATGGATTGTATACACTTTCTATTGCAGCAGCGGATATGGGAACTGGATGTGATACGATCTTGGCCCAGATGGCGGCAGAATGTCTGGAATGTTCTATTGATGATATCATGGTCAGCGGAGCAGATACAGATACATCACCATACGATTCTGGATCTTACGCATCAAGTTCTACCTACGTCACAGGAAAAGCAGTGGAACGTGCCTGCGAAAAATTAAAGGGACATATTTTCAATAAAGCAGCTGAGATGATGGAAGTTGCAGATACAGATACTCTGGAATTTGACGGAAAGAAAGTCAGAGATGCAGAGAGCGGCAAAGAGGTTTCATTAGTGGACATCGCAACAGCATCTATGTGCAACAATAATGAAACTTTCCAAGTGACAGAGACAAACAGTTCTCCAGTATCCCCACCACCATTTATGGTAGGAATGGTTGAGATTGAGCTTGATAAAGAGACAGGACATATTGAAATCTTAGACTATGTTGCAGTTGTAGATTGTGGAACACCAGTCAATCCAAATCTTGCAAGAGTTCAGGTAGAAGGCGGGCTCGGCCAGGGAATCGGAATGGCATTGTATGAGGGTGTTGATTACACACCAAATGGATATGTAAAACAAAATTCTTTCATGCAGTATAAAGTTCCAGCAAGAGTCGATGTTGGAAAGCTTCGTGTAGAATTTGAGAGCAGTTATGAGCCAACAGGACCATTTGGAGCAAAATCCATTGGAGAGATCGTTATCAACACACCATCTCCAGCATTAGCCCATGCCGTATTTAATGCAACCGGATTATGGATCCGAGAATTGCCGATCACCAGTGAAAAGATCGTTATGGGATTATTGGAGAAAGAATAATATAACATGGATAAAATAAAAGCAGCGGTCATTTATCTTGCATCAGGAAACAGCAAACGTTTCGGTCAGGAGAATAAATTATTGCAAATGATCGGAACCAAGCCAATGTATCGTTATGGATTGGACCGATTGATCGACCTATGCAAAGAACATGAAGGGTTTGAGATCATTGTTGTCACACAGTATCAGGAGATTGTAAAGCAAACGCAATACGATCCAATAACGACAGTGTTTTGTCCAGAAAGTAAATACGGGATTTCATGGTCGATCAAAGCAGGGATCAAAGCAGCGAAAGATGCAGATTTCTATGCATTTTTCGTAGCAGACCAGCCAAATATGAAAAGAGAGACAATCGAAAGATTTCTCTCTTTTATGGCAGAGGAATCTTGTGAACTTGGCTGTGTCAGAACAGAAGAAAATCTTGGGAATCCTGTATGGTTCTCAAAGAAATATAAACGAGAATTGTTATTGCTTACAAAAGATCAAGGCGGCAAGAAAATCCTCAAAAAACACATAGAAAATGCCAGATTCTTCAAGGTATTGAAAGAAACTGAACTTTGCGATATAGATTATCCAAAAGAAATGCAAGCAATGCTTGCAAAGCGAGGAAAAAGTAGTTAAAATATTATTTAAAATACAAAAGAGCGTGGAGGCCAAGTGATGGAATTATTAAAAGAGAGAATTCGAAAAGATGGAGTCGTGAAAG